>Ga0209512_1000101_pt1 | contig 196769 bp, 153 predicted proteins | sample frozenSSSSmetaG_FD_184142 | JGI IMG/M metagenome (GOLD analysis project Ga0209512, IMG submission 184142) | Glacier valley bacterial and archeal communities from Borup Fiord, Nunavut, Canada, to study Microbial Dark Matter (Phase II) -... | ecosystem: Environmental > Aquatic > Freshwater > Ice... | reverse complement strand
CTGGATCGCACGCAGCGGCGCAGAGCTCGAAGACCGCCTTTGCCATGCCCTCAACCACTTCATGTCATCGGCCACTCAGACCGCCTCCATCTGCTCGATCCGGAAATGAGTTTTGCGATTTGCTATAACTACGCTGAAGCCGGGCTGTGGTTCACCATCGCTCTTGTGCTGGCCGTTCGGCTGCGGATGAAACGACCGTGGCGCTGGCTGCTGCCCGTGGCCTTTGCGTGCTTTGGTGTCTCAGATCTCATCGAGGTGCAAACCGGTGCGTGGTGGGAGCCCTGGTGGCTGTTTGTGCTGAAAGCCGCCTGTGCGCTGGTGTTTCTGCTGGCATGGCGTGCGCATCGGCGGCAGGGAAAGCCCCATGGCTGAATCCCCCTTCAAATTTTGCAGCGACTGCGGCAAGAACGACTGGATCTCAAAAAGTGACCGTGAGTTTGTCTGTGTTGCCTGCGGCTTCCGTCATTTCATCACGCCGATCCCGGCCGCTGTGGCGCTGCTTATTGATGAGCAGGATCGTATTCTCATCATCCGCCGCGCGCATGAGCCTGGCTTCGGCCTGCTCGGTCTGCCCGGCGGTGTCATCGAGCCTGAAGAAAGCGGCGAGATAGCTGCCGCACGTGAAACGCATGAGGAGGTGGGCATTGAACTGCCTGCGAGCGCATTCACCTACCTCTGCACTCTCAACAATCGCTACCTGTTTCAAGGCTACACCTGGCCCACGCTGGATCTCTGCTACATCGCCCGCGTGCCAGACTTCAACAACGTCGTGATGCAGGCCTCGGAGGTGTCGGAATTCCTGATCTGTTCCATGGATGAAGTGCCGCTGGATCAGTTTGCGTTTGAGTCAAATGCGGAGGCGGTCAGGCGATGGCGGGTGGCGCATCAAACCAGCGGCCGTGTTCCTTGATGAGGTCGATGAGGCGCTCGACGGCTTCGCCTTCAGGGATGTTGAACTTCACGGCGGTCTTGCCGACGTAGAGATTGATCTTCTCGGGGGCGCCGCCGACGTAGCCGAAGTCGGCGTCGGCCATTTCTCCGGGGCCATTGACGATGCAGCCCATGACGGCGATGCGCACGCCTTTGAGATGACCGGTGGCGGCGCGGATTTTCTGCGTGGTGGTTTGCAGGTTGAAGAGCGTGCGGCCGCAGCTGGGGCAGGCGACGTAGTCGGTCTTGAAAATGCGGACACCGGCGGCCTGCAGGATGTTGTAGCTGATGCGCAGGGCCTGGCCGGGCGCCTCTTCGCCATTCACGATCACGGCATCGCCAATGCCATCGCACAGCAGCGAGCCGATGTTGGTGGCGGCGACGAGGAGGTTCTCGGTGAAGTCATCGCTGCCTGTGGACTGCAGCGTGTCTTTGAGGAGGATGACATGGCGCGGCTGAATCTTGGCGGCGAGCAGGCGATAGGCGGCGATGACGGGCAGCTTGAGGCCGTCCTTGATGGTGACGAGCTTTGCTTCGGCGCAGTCGTAGAGACTGGCGATGGCGGCATCGTCGCGTGGGTCAATTTCGATGACGCCACTGTCTTCGATGACGACCTCGGGTTTGTAGTCACCGAGCTTGTCGATCTTGTGAGCGACGGCGTCCCACTTCTTGCGCGTGGTGAAGACGGGCACGGTTTCATGGCCACCGGCTTTGACGCCATTGATTGTGAGTACTTCTGATCCACGACGCACATAGTCGAAGGGATCGTAGCTGACCTGCGGTGCATTGGAGATGTGCTCGAAGTGCGCAGGGAGCCCCTCGTTGTAGGGCTTCACGAGCTGCTGTGCCACGGGGATCTCGAAGATGGCATCTTCGGTCAAGGAGACGCGCACAGTGTCGCCGATGCCGTCGGCAAGAAGGGAGCCGATGCCGATGGCGCTCTTGATGCGGCCGTCTTCGCCGTCGCCTGCTTCGGTGACGCCGAGGTGGATGGGGTAGTTCCAGTCGGAGCCGAGTTGATTGAGATGCGCGACGAGCAGTCGATAGGCCTCGATCATGACCTTGGGATTGCTGGCCTTCATCGAGAAGAGGAAGTTGTGGTAGCCTTGCGCACGGGCGATGCGGGCGAATTCGAGGGCGCTCTCCACCATGCCGAGCGGGGTATCGCCATGGCGGTTCATGATGCGATCACTCAAGGAGCCGTGATTGGTGCCGATGCGCATGGCGCGGCCGAGGCGGATGCAATCCTTCACCAGCGGAACGAACTGCTCCTCCATGTAGGCCACTTCGGCGGCGTATTCGTCATCGGTGTATTCTTTGACGGCGAACTTTTTCTTGTCGGCATAGTTGCCGGGGTTCACGCGCACTTTTTCCACCCACTTCACCGCTTCCATGGCGGCGTCTGGCTTGAAATGGATGTCTGCGACCAGCGGGACATCACAACCGGCGGCACGGATGCCATCGCGGATGTGCTGAAGGTTTTCGGCGATGATGCGGGTCTGTGCGGTGACGCGGACGATCTGGCAGCCGGCTTCGGCGAGGCCGAGCGCTTCCTTCACGCAGGCCGCAGCGTCACGCGTGTCACTGGTGAGCATGCTTTGCACCACCACGGGCGCACCGCCACCAATCTGGACGTTTCCAACCAAAACGGGGCGTGTTTCGCGGCGTTGGTAATTGTAGAGGTCGGGGCAGTAGCGGAGCAGGGGGGAAGACATGGCGGGCGGTTAGAATGCCGGATTGCCGCCGCGACGCAAACGGGAAGCCACACTGGGGTGCAGGGCATTACAAGTTTCTTACATGGGCCTTGCTGATCAAAAGCGGGATGCTACTATTTGATTCAATATGGCAAATATTGTTGTTATCGAAGATCATCCGCCTGTGCTGAAGCTTCTAGCCACCCTTTGTCGGGCGGAAGGGCATGAGGTGATGGCTTTCGACAACGGTCGTGCTGGATTGGAGGCGATCCGCGAAATGGCGCCAGATTTGGCGCTGGTGGACCGTCGGTTGGGGGACGTCGATGGACTCGACATGATCCGCGATGCGCGTGAGGCTTCGCCCAAGACCCGTTATGTCATGGTTTCCGCCTGCTCGGAGACCCGCGACATCGTGACCGCAGTGCGGCGTGGTGTCTCTGACTATGTGACCAAACCCTTTGAGCCCGAAGAGATCAAGAGTGCCGTGAGCCGCGCACTCAACGAGCCTAACGAACCTCAGCCGATCTCCCGCCAGAAGCTCGTGATCCTGTGTCCCAAGCAGGCGGCCTGAGGGCCAAGGCGGTAGAGAGGCGCATAACATTGAACTTTGAAGTTCGCGGCCGTTGGCGCATTGGTGCCGCATGGAAAACCTCCGTCGTCTGCTTTTTGCCCTTTCCGTGTTCGTGCTGGCCGCGCTTCTCTTTGCGTGGTGGCGTCACGGGCGGGAAGGCTATGGAGTCCTCAATCTGCTGAAGGGAGAAAAGCCAGGGCCAACGGCACTCACGCCACCGAAAAAGCCCAAAATCGCACCAGAAGAGGTGCCCATGCTGAGCCGGTTGAATGATGAGTTTTCCAAGATTTCCGCCACAGTGCTGCCCTCGGTGGTCAGCGTCACCACCAAGACGGTGCGCCCCGGAAAGAGCAGCTGGCACTCCTATTATGGCTTCGTGGGCCCCCGCGATCAAGTCGTGCCCAGCCTCGGCTCCGGGGTGATCATCAGCAAAGAGGGGCATGTGGTCACCAACTACCACGTCATCGAAGGCGTGCAGGCGGCGGACATCCAGATCACCACGAACGCCAATAAAAGCTACCTGACGCTCATTCTTGGATTCAACAAAGAGCGGGACATCGCTCTGCTGAAAATTGACAGTCCGCGTCTCGATTTTCCTGCGTTGAGTTTTGCCAATTCAGATGATGCCCGGGTGGGGCAGATCGTGCTCGCGGTGGGCAATCCCTTCGGTCTCAGCGGCACGGTGACCCAGGGCATCATCAGTGCGCGTGACCGCCATCTCAGCGACAGCCAGTTTGACTATCTGCAAACAGACACCGTGATCAATCCCGGCAACTCAGGTGGTCCGCTGGTGAACATCCGCGGCGAGATCATCGGCATCAACGTTGCCATTTATAGGGGGGACGCGACGGTGAGTGCCTGGCAGGGCGTGGGGCTTGCCGTTCCGTCCAATGAGGCCAAAATGGTGGTGGACGACATTCAGGCCAAGCTCAAGGAAAGTGCGAAGCAGGCGAATGGTGTGACAAGTTCAACAGGCAAGGGCTATCTGGGACTCGAAGTCAGCAGCGAACCGGTGGAGATCGACCCCGTGTGGGGCACCTCACGCCGTGGTGCGCTGGTGACAGACATCGGGAACAAATCACCTGCGGCTGAAGCAGGCCTTCGACAGGGGGATGTGGTGACGAAGTTTCAGGGCATGGCCTTCCGCTCTCCGGCAGATTTGCTGCAGATCATCCGTACCCAGCCTCCCGGCAGCGAGGTGAAGCTCGAAGTCATCCGCAACGACAAGATGGGCGATATCATTGCCCGGCTTGGGGCCAGGCCGGAAGCGGAGCCGTAGCCTCGGAAGAAGCGCTTTCATCTCAGCGCAGCTTTAGCACGAACCGCTGTTTGCTGCGATTGGTGACGATGCGAAGTTCATCCTGGTGAAACTGCAGGTCGATGCTGCCAGTGCTCCAGGTGTCGAGCAGCGGGATGCTTTGTGCTTTGGCTCGTTGAATGAGTGAATCGGGAAGAGCTGTTTCGACGGCACGCGCATCACTTCCGCATAGAATGATCTGCGGGCTCGCCTTGAGCAGGAATTCCGCGCTCGTGGAGAGATCCACTTCATGCTGGCTGCGGATCAGCACATCGCAGTGCAAATCCGCCGAGCTGGAGCAGAGTGCTTTTTCAGCGTGCCAGCCGGTGTCGCTCAGCCATAGCAAACGCCAGGGGCCGAGCTGAACCATCAGCACCATGGCACGATCATCTGCCCGGTCGTTTTGCACCTGCTGCGTTGGGTACAGTACCCTGGCTTCAATCTGGAAGTCCCTGGCGTCTGAGAGAGTGACATGCTCATCGACATGCAGTTTGTGCAGCGATGGCGGGTGGGGTTCATCGAGCAGGCGCCGCAGCGCAGAGCGTGTGGAGTCTCGCCGTCCCGGCTCCTGAGTGCTGCAAAACAGCATGGGCGCATCAAACGTTGTGATCACCTGCCCGGTGGCACCGATGTGGTCGGTGTCGTTATGGCTCAGGAAGACGCCCGCGAGAGCATCCACGCCGTTGGCATGCAGATACGGACGCAGCACGCGGCGGAAGCTGGCGTCGCTGCCGGTGTCAAACAGCCAGTGGGTCTTGCCGATGCGCAGATGATTCGCTGCGCCGCCGTGTGGAAGCTCCAGCACGTGCCAGACGGCGGGGGCAGGGGTGAGGGACTTGCCGGGTTGAAAATGAAAATTCGCACCGGGCAGGCCCGCGAACCACATGGCACTGGCGATCATCGCCTTCGCCAGCGCCCAATTGACGTTGTTGAAAATGATTTGAGCACCCGTCAAATGCAGCGCGGCTGCGCCGAGGCTCAGGCAGGTGGCCCCCAGACACAGGGACGAAAGCGGAACAAGCACGCAGTTGGCGATCACCGCTACCGGAGTGATCGATTGAAAATGCCCGAGAATGAAAGGCAGGCTGCCGATCCATGCGGCAAAGGACACGCTCAAAGTGGTCGCGAACCACAGCCGGCATTGGCTCCAGCCGCGCTGCCGCCAGTTGGCGAGCTGCGGTGGCAAAAAGGGATCGATCCGAGTGAATGGCAGCAGTCGTTTTAGCAGGAGCGCGGAGCCAATGGTGCTTAACCACAGCACGCCAAAGGATAGTTGAAACCCCGGCATGAAAAGCTGATGAGAATCCGTGGCCAGCAGCAGCAGGGCTGCGGCACCGAGGCTGTTTTGCAGGGACGATTCACGATCCATCAGCGTGGCGCTCATATAGATGGCCACCATGAACGCGGCCCGCGCCGCCGAAGGCCGCCAGCCGGTGACAAACGCATAGGCAAACACGACGAAAATCACCATCCACAGCGACATGCTGCGCGGTGTTCCGATCTGCCGCAACAGCGCCAGCACGATGACTCCCAGCAGGCCCACATGCAGGCCGCTGACTGCAAACACATGCAGTGTGCCGCTGTTGCGAAAGGCATCTTCGATTTCGTCATCCGCCTCTGCAGACACTCCCAGCGCCATGGCGCGGAGCACGGCAACGGTTTGCGGGTCTTCTTCGAGATCCTGGACGAGCTGCCTGCTGATCCAGCGCCTGCAATCTTCCGCACGCTCCAAAAAGGCGCACCACCATGCCTCACCACTGCCGCTGAGGCGCTGCATGTGGTCGATGTCGAAACGGGCCACGCGACCCATGCGCAGGGAGTACTCCTGCGGATCGAAGGTGCCGGGATTGGATGCGGTGCGCGGCAGGTAGATGCTGCCACGGAGTTCAAACACGCCCGCACCTGGAAAGCGCACGCCTTTGGGCAGCCGCACCAGCAGCGTGGCGGTTTGCTCAATCACGATCCCTGCTGCTGGAATCTCGATCTTCTGTGTGGTGCAGAGTGCATGGGTGCGCTCATCCGGCGACGTGTCGAATTCCGGCAGCAGGCTGCCGCGAATCGTCGCTGGCACCGGCTTGTCCTGCTGCTGGAGGGCCAGGCGCAGCGGGTGGCGGAATGTTTCGTCAGTGCGTGCTGCATGGATGAATGCGAAGACCAGCGCTGCACCCGGGATCAGCAGCCATGCGCGCCCACTGAACAACGCCACACCAAGCAGCGCCGTGGCGACCGGCAGGAACCACCCGCCATGTGCGGGAAGCCATCCTATTTCAGCGGCGATGATGCCGCTGATGGCCGCAAGCGCCAGTGTCAGCAGCGGATTGACCCGGGTCCAAAGCTGGAGCTTCTCGAGCATCGGCTGCTGGTGTTGAAACGATCACGCCTTCTCTGCGCCGGCGGATCCTGCCTTGGTACGCTGCTCCATCAGCAGCTTGAACTGCATCTGTTCGAGTTCACTGATGCGATGGTGCGCATTGGCGCTGTGGCGCGTGTTCGGGAAGTTTCCGATGATTTGCTCAAGCATGTCGCGCGCTGCTTCAAAATCATGCCGGTGCGTCAGATGCACGTCGGCGATGCGAAACATGATGAAGGCGGCATCATCGACCGGCCAGTCTTTGCTCTGCAGATGCTCTTCCAGTACTTTCAATGCCGTCTGAGGATCACGCAGACGCTCGGCATGGATCTTGGCGATTTCAGCCACAGGGAAGGGATCGTCCGGCTTCTCTTCGAGCATTTTTTCATATTGCTCGATCGCTCCCGGGTAGTCGCCCTGAGCAATGCGTGCCGCTGCTTTGGTCATGTGATCCTGCTCGACCTTCTCGCCGGAGGAGAACACAGCCTCTCCCATCAGATCGCCCAGCCAGGGGATAAAATACTTCACGGCCAGAAGCCCTCCGGACAGCCCCAGCAAAATCACAAAGACGAGCTTGATGCCGTCTCCGGCATCTTTCACGAAGCTCCAAATCAAAGCAATGAAGAGAAGTACGAGGGTGATGACGCAGATGCGAATGACAAGTGCAGTGTTCATTTTCGGGATGTGAGACGAGGCTATCAAAACGCCTGTCTGCCGCCAAGCACGAAATTGGCGACCATCCCGGTCAACCTCCTCCCAGGGCACGATACAGGTTGGCCTGAACCTGAAACTGACGCTTGGTCACACCGATCAGCTGCAGCCTCGCCTTAAGGGCGTTCTGCTGCGCATTGAGCACCTCGATGTAGGTGGCCCGCCGCGTGCGAAACAGGTCTGCCGCCGTGCCGACGGACTCAATCAGCAGGTGCACCTCCTTGGTCTTTAACGCCTGGAGGTCCTTTAAAATGCGGATGAAGGCGAGCTGGTTGTGCACCTCCACGTAGCCGTTCACGATGGACTGCTGATAGGTGTTGAGCGCTTCCAATTGGGAGGCGTTGGCATGATCAAACTCGGCTTGGATCGCCTTGCGGTTGATCAACGGAGCCACCAGTCCGCCCAGTGCCGAATAGGTGGCGGAATGGATGTTGAGCAAAACGTTGCTTTGGAAAGCCTGCAATCCCAGCACGCCATTGATGGACACCGAAGGCAGAAATGCTGCCTTGGCAGCCTTCACATCGGCTTTGGTAGCCGCCAGTTCAAATTCCGCCCGGCGGATGTCGGGCCGGTTTTTGAGCATGTCAGCCGGCACGCTGGATGACAAGTGCGGCAGCGTTGAGTTCATCAGGGAAGCCCGGTTGCGTGCGATGGGCCGCTGCGGATCGCCCAGCAGGGTGCAGATGATGCCTTCCTGTTCCACGATCCTCTGCTGCGTATCCAGACGCATGCCCTGAAGGTTGAACAACAGTGCCTCGAACTGCTGAACGGCCAGTTCATTGGCGGATCCCGCCTGTTTTTGGGTCTGCACCGTCTCCAGTGCATCACGCTGGATTTTGATGGTCTCATCAATGTTGGTGATCTCAGCATCCAGCGCCAGCAGCTCGTAGTAGGCGGTGGCCAGGTCGGCAATCAAATGCGTCTGCACCAGATTCCTTCCTTCCACGCTGGCGAGCAGGCGTGTGGTGGCGGAGGCTTTTTTGCTCCGCAGTTTTCCCCACAGATCAATTTCCCAGCTCGTCTGCAAACCGACCGTGTAGTCTTGGACATCCCGCGGGACGATGCGCCCGTCATAGATGGGCGTGGTGCTGTTGCCGGCACCGTCCATGGTGTAGAGGCCAAAACGTTGTATGCCCGCACCAGCCACGCCCGAAACCTTGGGGGCCAGCATACCGCGTGCGGCGGTGATTTGAGCCTTCGCCATCTCGATGCGCTGGAGCGCGATTTTGAGATCACGGTTGTTGTTCAGCGCCTGCTCGGTGAGGGCCTGCAATTTGTGGTCGGTGAAGTGTTTCCGCCACTGGCTGACTCCGGTGAATGAGGCGGTTTTTTCCGGTGCCTGCTCCGTTTTTTTGCCGAAGCGGCGCAGATCTTCACAGCTGGTTAACATCAGCGTCATGAACGAAAGGCAGGCGCTCAGGAATGGCCAGTTCAGATGCAGGGTCTCACGCATGTTCCGGTTCCTTGGATGGTTTGGGGGTTGAAGTGAAGGAGGCAAAAATGACGTAGAGCCCTGGAATGATCAGCATGCCAAACACGGTGCCGAAGATCATGCCGCCCACCGCCGAGGCACCGATGGTGCGGTTGCCAGCCGCACCCACACCAGATGCTGCCATGAGCGGGCTCAAGCCGGCGACAAAGGCGAGTGACGTCATCAGAATGGGCCGCAGACGCGAGGTCGCGCTCTCCACCGCCGCCTGCAGCGGGGTGAGGCCTTCGCGCTGCCGTTGGATGGCAAATTCGACCACCAGGATCGCATTCTTTCCGAGCAGGCCGATCAGCATGATCATGGACACCTGCGCATAGATGTTGTTTTCAAGACCCATCCACAGCAGAAACACAAATGCTCCGAGGAGCCCTGTGGGCAGTGAAAGGATGACCGGCATCGGCAGCAGAAAGCTTTCATACTGAGCGGCGAGCAGCAGATAGACAAACGCGAGGCAGATGATGAGGACAACCACCGCCTGATTCCCTGCGAGAATCTGATCCCGCGTGATGCCCGCCCAGTCGATGCCAAAGCCCTTCGGCAGCTTTTCCCTGGCTGTTTCCTGGATGGCCTGAATGGCCGCGCCACTGCTGACTCCGATGGCGGGCTCGCCATTGATCTCCGCCGAGGTGAACATGTTGTGGCGGGTCACCTGATCCACCCCATAGACTTTTTCCATCTTCACAAAGGTGTCCAGCTGCACCATCTCCCCGGTTTCATTTTTGACATGCAGTTTCAGAATGTCCTCCGGTCGTGCGCGGTACTCCGGCAGCGCCTGTACCATGACCTTGTACAACTGCCCGAAGCGGATGAAATTGGTCGCATACTTGCCGCCCAACATGGTCTGCAGGGTGCTCATCACATTGTTGGCGGTGACTCCTTTTTGCGCTGCAATGTCGCTGTCCACATGCACAAGATATTGGGGGAAGCTGGCGTCGAAACTGGTGAAGGCATTCGCGATCTCAGGGCGCGCCTGCAAATCGTCGAGAAACTTTTCGGTCACGCTTTCCATGTTTTTGAAATCGCTCGTTCCGGTGCGGTCCAGCAGGCGAAGCTCAAAGCCGCTCGCATTGCCGTAGCCAGGCACAGCGGGCGGTGAGAAAAGCTCGATCTCGGCATCCTTGATGTGCCGGGTTTTACGGAGGAGTTCATCCATCACCTCCTTGACCGATTCCTTGCGCACGTGCCACTCGGTCAGATTGATCAGGCAGGCGCCATAAGTCGGGCCGCTGGCGTCGGTGATGATATTGGTGCCAGACAGCGTGGAGACCGAAGCGATGGCAGGAATGCCTTCGCAGCAATGCTGGATCTCATCGACCACTGCCTTGGTGCGCTCCAGCGTGGAACCTGCCGGAGTGGTGATGCCGACGTAAAACCCGCCCTGGTCTTCATTCGGAATGAAGCCAGACGGCAGCCTGCCGCCTGCGGACACCATGACGACGCAGAAGGCCAGGAGGATGCCCCAGCTCAGCCCACGCCTGCCCGCCAGGGCCGAGATCCACCGATTGTAAACGCCCGAAACTTTGTCGTAGCTCTTGTTGAAGACCCCAAAGAAGCGATTCAGCAGACTCTTGCTCTTCGGCGCGTGATGCGTGTTTTTTAACATCAACGCGCACAGTGAGGGTGTCAGCGTGAGGGCGACCAAGCCTGAGAGCACGATCGCAATCGCCATGGTGAGGGAGAACTGCTGGTAGAAAATACCCGAGGGGCCGGACATGAAGGAGGCAGGCACAAAGACGGCGGCCATCACCAGCGTGATGGCAATGATGGCACCACCGATCTCTCCCATCGCTTCTTCCGTGGCCTGGCGCGGCCCTGCACCCGTGCTTTCCATCTTCGCATGCACCGCCTCCACCACCACGATGGCCCCGTCCACCACGATGCCGATCGCGAGCACCAGGGCCAGCAGCGTGATCAGGTTCAGCGAGAAGCCCAACAACTGCATGAAGAAGAAGGTGCCAACCAGTGACACCGGCACGGCAATGACCGGGATCAAAGTAGAGCGCCAGTCCTGCAGGAAAATAAACGTCACTACTGACACCAGCAGGAAGGCCTCCGCCAGCGTCCGCATCACCTCATGCAGCGAGGCGTCAAGAAAGCGCGACACATCATAGCTGATCTCATAGTCCATGCCCTTGAGGAAAGCGGCCTCTTTGATCTCAGCCATGCGCTGCTTGATGCTGGCGATGACTTCGTTGGCGTTGGAGCCTGGCAGCTGCTTTAGCAGCAGCGCCGCTGTGGGCCTGCCATTGAACCGGGTCTCCACATCGAAGTAAAGGGTGCTGAATTCGACCTGGGCGATGTCCTTGATGCGCAGCACCTGCCCCTCGTCATTCGAGCGGATGGGGATCTTTTCATAATCTTCCTGGTTCCGGTATTTGCCTGCATAACGTACCACATACTGCAGGTGTGGCTCGGTCTTATCCGAGCTTTCCCCCACCTTTCCAGGCGCGGCCTCCACATTCTGCTCTTTCAAGGCGAGCAGTACGTCCTCCGTCGAGATGTTGTAGGCCAGCATTTTGTCCGGTTTGAGCCAGATCCGCATGGCGTATTCCTTGACGCCGATGATCCTCGCAAAGCCCACACCCTCGATCCGCTTCAGCTCGGTGAGAATGTTGATGTCGGCGAAGTTGTACAGAAACATCTCATCGAGTTCAGTATTGGTGCTGGTGACGTCGAGGTACATCAGCATGGCCTTCTCCTCTTTGGCGATCTGGACCCCGGCCTTGATGACTTCCTCGGGCAGCTCGCCCATCATCTTGTTCACCCGGTTTTGCACATCCACCGCCGCCACATCCGGGTCGGTACCTGCCTCAAAGACGATTGAAATGACGCCGACGCCATCGTTGGCCGCCCGCGAGGACATGTACTTCATCCCAGGCACGCCGTTGATGGATCGCTCCAGCGGGACGATGGCGGCCTTCGTCAGCGTCTCGGCATTGGCACCGATATACTCCACTGTCACATTGACCTCCGGTGGAGCGATGCTCGGAAATTGGGTGATGGGCAGTTGGAACAATGCCAGCAGACCCAGGAAGGTGATGATGATGGATATGACCATCGACAACACTGGTCTGCGGATAAACTCTTTGATCATTCAGTCGTTCTTTTCATCGGTTTGGTGCATGGAGTTAGAGACCGGTGGCCGAAAATCTTTTCGGCACCCTTCCATGCTCGTTGGTTCACAAGCTGCCAGCTTTGAGTGGCGTCAGAACGGAGCGACCTCCGCCAGGGCTTTGAAGTCAGGTGCTATCAAATCGCCTTCCTTCACCACCTGAATTCCCTCAAAGATGATGCGGTCTGTTGGCAGCAGTCCGGAGTCGACCACATAGTGGTTCGGCAGACGCAGCTTTGTGTCGATGCTTCTCAGCTGGATGGTGTTGTCGGCATTGAGCATGTACACGCAGGTTTTATGCTGAACTTCGAAGGTGCATTTCTGAGGTATCACCAGTGCGTTCTTCAACTGTGACTGGACCATCACCTTGCCGCTGGAGCCATGCTTGAGGAGGCGCTCGGGGTTGGGAAAGCTGGCCCGGAAGGCAATGTTTCCGGTGCTTTTGGAGATCACGCTTTCCCAAGTTTCGATCCTGCCTTTGTGCGGATGGATCTCCCCATTTGCGAGTTCCAGCACCACGCTGCCCTGCACGCCCAGATCCTTTCGTCTGGCCAGCTCTAGATACTCACGCTCAGACACATTGAAATAAGCGTAGACGTCGCCGTCATTAGAAATGGAGGTCAGCAGATCACCCTCAGAAACGAGGCTCCCGGCCTTGGTTCGGATGCGGTTGATGATGCCATCAAACGGTGCGCGCACTTCGGCATAGCTGAGCTTGCGCTCGGCATCGGCCACCGTGGTGCGTGTCTCGTCCACTTTGGCCATGGCGGAGTCCAGTCTCGCCTGGGCCATCTCCCATTCCGAGGTGGAGATGATTTTTTTCTCCAGCAGGAGCTGATTGTTTTGCAGGTCGATTTCCGCCATCTTGGCCTCAGCCATGGCGGATTTGAGTCTGGCATTGGACCGCTTTAATTCCTCCTGGTACTCATGGCTGCTGATGGTGAAGAGCAGCTGACCCGCAGTGACCCGCTGGCCTTCATCCACTGGAATTTTTTCCAGATGTCCGTTCACCCGCGCACGCAGCTCAATGAAATTGGAGTTCTGAATGCTCGCGACGTACTCCTGCCCGTGCGGCACATCCATCACCACGGCAGAGGTGACCGGGTAAGTTTTGCTGGTTTCGTGATTGTCGGCAATGGGTGTCTTGCTGCAGCAAGTCATGAACGAAAGAAGCGACAGGCAGATGACGGCTTTCGATCCGGCACATTTTTCAATAACGTATTCGCAGGGGATCATGAAATCTATGCATGAGCATTAGCTGTGCCATTTCTCAAAGTGCCCTGAAAATGGTCAGTTTCGTCTAGCACGTGCACCAGCCTTTTTCAGTCCCCTGCGTGGGTTATATTACACCCCTTCATGCCGTACATCGAGTTCCCAGAAACCACACATTACCAATGAAACTAGCGGTGTGCGTGAAGGGGGGGGCGCCTGTCTCGAATACGTTGATCAGGGGGCAATGAGTCCGATTCGCCCTGCATGTAGCGCCCTGCGCTACTGAGGGTTGCAGCAGTCCACCACAGTTCAAAGGCTCGTTCTCCGGCAGGCAGTGTATTCGCACCCGCTTGAATGATCACTCGCCTCGCAGATCCAGGCAAATCACCCGGGGCCCGGACTTCCGCAGCAGGTCCTGCGACTGCTGGCGAACATAGATCAGTCCGTGACTCAGCGCGGGCAGACTCCAGGTGTTGAGCGCATAAAACGGCTGGGCTTGAGCCAGCACTTTGGCGCCGGCCGGACTCAGATCGAGCCAATGCAGCGAACCGGTTTCGCCGAGACAAAGGAAGGCACCATCGGCTTTCAGCAGGCTCGCGCGCAGGATGCTGAGACGGGCAGGGGTACTGCGTCCGGTTTGTTTGCTGAACTCAGCATCCTCCCACTCAACGTGCTGTTCCCACACCTCAGCGCCGGTGTCTGCGTTCACGCAAACGAGACGCGACTTGGGCTCCGTCTCGCCGTCAATCGCATACAGATGACCGTCGTGATACACCGGGTTCATCCAGTGAACGCCGAGCTTTTTGGACTGCCAGACCTCCTTCACCTGGAACTCCGCGTCATACTCGACCATCACACCGCCGAGTGGTCGGCCCTTCGGGTAGGCCGTGGTGATGAAGGCGCGATTTTTCTCCGGAATGACGACGGGTGAAGTCCCAATCGCCTGGATGTAGTCCTCACTGCGCCATGGAAACTTGGAATGCAGTTTTCCACTCGCAGGATCAATGCACATAAGACCGCCCGTGGCCGGATCGCTCTCGCCGCCGGCATAGACGAGCACCTTCGTCTGCCCATGCAGCTTGGCGGGAATGGGAGAGGCATAGCTTGCGCCCCAGGCATCCTCGACTGTCCACAAGATCTTGCCGCTCTGCAAATCGAAGGCCGCCACGCTCACCCCCGCTTCCGCAAGCTTCGTTTTACGGTCGCGCATTCCTTCATTGTCTTCGATCAGGGCTTTTTTGCCGCCGACATTCACGATCACGCGGCCGTCGAGAATCAGCGGCGTGCCGCCCGCGCCGAAGAAATCCTGCGGCACCTTGTATTCTTTGCGCAGATCATGCTGCCACAATTGCTTGCCGGTTTTTAAATCGAACGCGCGCAACTCTGCTGTCACACCAAAGGTCACGACGATGCCATCGGCAATCATCGGGCTGCCACGCGGTCCATTGCCGAAGCCGTAGCGATCCTGATAGGATACCGGGTAATCCTGTGACCAGAAACGCTTGCCGGTTTCGCGATGCAGGCAATCGATGGTTTCCTTGTCTTCCAGAGCATGGAAGATCACACAGAAGTCGCCGCTGATGGCGGGAGAGTTGTAAGCCTCGCCCATCTGGACTTCCCACACTGGCTTGGGTTCGTTTTGGCCCCAGGTTTTGAGCAAATGGGTTTCCGGCGAGCAGGCGTCATTCGTGGTACCTAGCACGCGCGGCCAGTCGCTCGTCTTTGCCTCTGTCGCCAGCGGCTTCGGCGCAGCATGAAAGGTCAGCCGGTCAAACGCCTCCTGCGCAGAGCAAACATTCAAGGCGAAAAGAAGCAGAAACAGTCTCGACGAATTTTTCATGTCATGCCAAGCTAGCCACAGCTGAGAAGAACGCCACTCCCATGAATCCCATGCGTGAACTTGCCTGGCATGAGCGCCAATTTGTGGCGCTCGTGGTGGGAGGTATTCCCGCCTGCCTCATTGGGTTTCTCCTTGGACTCTGGGGAAATGGGATGGGAGGCCGGGAGCTCGATCTCGGCACGGTTTTACTGAGGGGAGGCTACTGCTCAGTGTTTCCGGTCATGTTAGCCTGCCTCATGCCGCGTTCCTGGATTCCTCTGGTATTGACCTATTTCATTGGATTCAGCATGGGATCCGGCAGCTCCGATGGGTTTGTGAGGCTTGCAGAAATCATCGTGGAACCTGTTTATTGGTTTGAGGGCAGGCACATGATTACTCCGCCACCTCCTTCACATCCTGATCTGCCTTGGATTCTTGGGCTGGCGCTCTGGCTGGCTGGACTGGCGTCCATCCTGCGCCAAAGCCCCCGGTTCGCGGCCATGCTCCGAAGGCTGGAGATCCATCCTGATTAAAGCTGTGGAAGAACCGATAAAGCACAGCAAAAGCCAATGATCGTCCGTTGAGCGGCCCGAATTCCGGCGTATGTGACTGACAACCTCCAATCAACCCCATGCTCATTCCGACCTCTTTCCCCACGTCCAACGGCCCTGCTGAATCGAAACCGCTGATTTCCGAGGAGGGCTGGGTCGTGCAGCACTTGTTTTTCACCATTGATCATGGGTATTGGGCAGCCTTGACGCCGGAAGAGCGCCAGGAGCGGCGTGAGAACTTCACGCGCACGATTGAGGCCATCCGCAAGCACCCGGGCACGCAGTTGCTCGTGTTTGCGATGGTGTCTCCCAAGTCGGAGCTGGGCTTCATGCTGATCACGCCGGATTTGCACGACTCACAGCGCTTTGAAAAGCAGATCACCCTGGCGCTCGGCCCTGATGTGCTGACACCTGCCTACAGCTACCTTTCCATGACGGAGTGGACCGAGTACTCGCAGAGCGAAGAAGAGTTCAAGGCGCAGATCGAGAAGGCGGAAAACCTGACTCCCGGCACGGAGGCCTTCGACAAGCGTGTGGCGGAATGGAAGGGCCACATGACGAAGTATTTCAACGACCGCCTCTACCCGAACATGCCCGACTGGCAGGTCTTCTGTTTCTACCCGATGAGCAAGCGCCGCAGCGTGGGCGCAAACTGGTATGCCAACGATTTTGCCAAGCGTCGTGAACTCATGGGCGGCCACGCCAAAACGGGCCGCAAATACGCCGGCAAGGTGCGCCAGCTCATCTCCGGCTCCACCGGCCTCGACAGCCACGAGTGGGGCGTGACGCTCTTCGCGCACGACATGTTCCAGATCAAAAGCATCGTCTATGAGATGCGCTTCGATGAAGTCACCACCCAGTATGGCGAATTTGGCGATTTCTACATCGGCATCCAGCCACCGACAGGTGAGCTGCTGCAGCGGGTGATGCTTGCGTGAGGCAAGATTGGGTGCATCTCTCACTTCCCGTGCCAAATCTGCCCCTCACCATTGCCAATCGTCAGTTCAACTCCCGCCTCATGATGGGGACGGGCAAATTCGCCAGCGGTGAGCTGATGCGGGATGCCATCGTGGCCTCGGAGACGGAAATCGTGACCGTGGCGCTGCGCCGGGCCGATTTGACCGGAAAGGGTGATCCCTTTGCCAACATTCTTGATTTCATCCCCAAGAACGTCCTGCTGCTGCCGAACACCAGCGGGGCGATGAATGCGGAGGAGGCGGTGCGCCTGGCGCGCCTTGCCGTGGCGGCGGGGTTGCCCAACTGGGTGAAGCTGGAGATCCATCCCGACCCGCGCTACCTGCTGCCAGATCCGATTGAAACGCTCAAGGCGGCTGAAATTCTCGTGAAGGAGGGGTTCATTGTCCTCCCCTACATCAATGCCGACCCCGTTTTGGCCCGTCGCCTGCAGGATGTGGGCACGGCCACGGTGATGCCGCTGGGATCGCCCATCGGCTCGCATCAGGGCATCGTTACGCGTCGTATGATCGAAATCATCATCACTCAGGCGACCGTGCCGGTGGTGGTGGATGCCGGGATTGGGGCGCCCAGCCACGCTGCCGAGGCCTTTGAGATGGGGGCGGACGCCGTTCTGGTGAACACCGCCATTGCCGTGGCTGCAGACCCCGTACGGATGGCACTGGCCTTTAAAATGGCCGTGGAGGCTGGACGCAGCGCCTATGAAATCGGCCTGAGCGAGGGTGAAGCAGAGGCTTCAGCCACCAGTCCGCTGACGACTTTTCTCTATCAGTGAGCAGCCTGCAAAGCAACTCGTTCAGCCTTTCACCAGGTAGGTGAAAGCGATGACGCCGCAGAAAAGAAGTGAGACTGCGAGACACATTCCGTAAAAGATGATCATAGTATTTGGGGATTTAGCGTGAATCAGACCATCTTCCAGTAGAAATTTTTTCTTGCGTAAGGAGCGCTTTGGGGCAGACTCCACGCCCCTATGGCAAAAACATGCTGGCTCGAGCGCGACAAGCGCAAACGTAAAACCGTCGAAAAGTACGCTAAACTCCGTGCAGAACTCAAGGAGAAAGGCGACTTCGTCGGCCTCTCCATGCTTCCACGTGATGCAAGCCCGACACGTCTCATCAACCGCTGCCGTGTCACCGGTCGTCGTCGCGCGTTCATTCGCCGCTTCCAGATGTCCCGTATGACCTTCCGCGAACTCGCCTCCCAAGGGATGATCCCCGGGGTGACGAAGTCCAGCTGGTAGAATTCCGTCCCATCTAGCAGCCAGGGGCCGACTCTGGCTGCTTGGAGAGGCGGCGCGTACTCTTCTGATGCCTACCTACTCCTACATCGCTGATGACCCTGAAAAGGGATGCCCTGCTTGCCGCAGAGGCTTTGATCTGCGCCGTCCGCTCAGCCGACCTGCTCTAGAGGCATGCCCTCTGTGCAGGCAACCGGTCAAAAAACTTATTTCCGGTTTTAACACGCCGAAGATCACCAAACCCCTCTCCGTTTCCGACGCTAAGGCCGCCGGCTTCACCATCCTCGAAAAACGATGCGATGGAAATTACGAGAAGCTGTGAACGCCTGATCGCGCCGCCTCATGACTCCTTTGCTCGCCAATGCCTCTGCCGAACTCGTACGCGAGTGGAGCTTCACCGCTGGTGAAGTCTTCTGGCAGGCTGTTATCGTGCTGATCATCGTACTGCTCAACGCCTTCTTTGTGGCGGCCGAGTTTGCCATCGTCAAAGTCAGGGACAGCCAGCTTACGGCCGCCATCGAAGATGGCATGCGCGGTGCCAAGTTCGCGCAGACTGTGACGCGCAACCTGGACGCCTATCTCTCCGCAGGGCAGCTGGGCATCACGCTGACCAGCATCGCTCTGGGGATTTTCGGCGAGCCGTTTGTCGCCGTCGTCGTGCAGCCGATGCTGTTTAAAATGGGCATCGTTAATGAGACCGTGATCCGCTGGACCTCCATCGGCATCGCCTATGCCATCGTCACCTTCCTGCACGTCGTGCTTGGCGAACAGACGCCGAAGGTGGTCGCCATCCGCAAATCCATGCAAACCGCGCTGCTGATCGCGCGCCCACTGCACCTGTTTTACATCGTGCTGAAGCCGGCGATCTGGATTCTCAGCGCCAGCACGAACCTCGTCCTCCGCTTTCTGGGCATCACGGCCGTTTCCGAGCACGAGATCGCCCACTCGGAAGAAGAGCTGCGCCACATCGTGGCCGAAAGCCAGAAATCCAAGGAAGTGACCGAAACCGAGAAGGACATCCTTCTCAACGCCCTCGCCCTCAATGACCGCTGCGTGCGTGATGTGATGACGCCGCGCAACCAGGTGGTCTCGCTCGATGCGGATGAAACCTTTGAGGCCAACCTCAAAATCGCCATCGATTCCAAGCACACGCGCTATCCGCTCGTTGAGGGGCATCTTGATCATGCCATCGGCACCATCCACATCAAGGATCTGCTCAGCCTCATCGGCAAACCGCAGCCTGACCTGCGCAAGATCAAGCGCGAGCTGCAGATGGTGCCGGAGATGATGCCCATCGACAAGCTGCTGCGCTTCTTCCTCGACAAACACGTTCACGTGGCCCTCGCCGTCGATGAATTTGGCGGTGCCGTCGGCATTGTGACGCTGGACAACGTGCTCGAGGAAATCGTGGGTGACATTCAGGACGAATTTGACCATGAAGTCAGCGAGTTCCGCCGCATCAACGACAACGAATTCACCGTCGAAGGCACCTACAACCTCTACGAGCTGGCCGACCAGACCGGCATCGATCTCGACAGTGACGAAGTCACCACCATCGGCGGTTATGTCACGCACCTCCTCGGCCATCTCCCCAAGGTGGGTGAAAAAGTGGTCATCGAAGAGTATGAGGTGACCACCACGAAGGCGGATCTCCGGCGTGTTCTGCAGCTGCACTTCAAGCGCCTTTCCACCGTGGCGGAAGAAGCGGCAGCGGCTGATGAAGCGGCGGAAGGTGTGTGAACGGGCCACCTGACATAGTTTAAGAAAAAGCACCGGTCGCGATGACGTTTGGATGGGGCCTCATTCTAATCGCTCACGCTTCCACCTCATGCGCCTGCTCACCTTGCTCGTTTGTTTTCCCGCTCTTGCGGTTACAGCCATCAGCCAAACGAAGGTCAGTGATGATGAGGGGCCGGAGGACATTATTCTTGGATTTCGCGGGAGGTCGAAGTATCAGATTGTCGTGCCGGATGTGGCTGCGAACGCGGCGGCGGAGTCCTCGGTGATACGGGCGGCGGAGCTGCTGCAGCAGGCGTTTGCGGTGAACAAGGTCACGCTCAAGGTGGTGAAGGAGTCGGAGGTGGATGCGACTCGGCCGGGCTTCTATCTGGGGGCTACGAAGCTGGCTGCAGCGAAGGGGGTGGAGTTGACGAAGGCGGGCGGCTGGAGTTATGCGCACAAGGTCGCCGGCGCAGATGTCATCATCGCGGGGCACGACGAACCGGACACGCTCGTGGGCAAACGCGGAGCGGGGAAGGAGACGGCGCGGCCGTTTGAAGGCACGCTGTTTGGTGTGGCGGAGTTTGTGCATCGCTACGTGGGGGCGCGCTTCCTTTCGCCGGATGAGTCGGGCACGACGTTCGTGCCGCAGTCGATCATTCATGTGCCACCGACGCTGGATGTGAAAAGCGCACCACATTTCGCGGAGCACGACATGCGCGATGGAGAAGAGCTGTTCTACACCGCGAACCATGCACGGCGCTTCACGCGCATCTGGTCTCGCTTTGGCCATCAGCATCCATCGGCAGTGCCCATCAAGGAGTACGGCAAGGCGCACCCGGAGTACTTCATCCTCACGGGCGGCGTGCGGCAGCCCGAGCTCTCGGCGGGTGACGGGCAGCTTTGCCTCTCGAACGCGGCGGTGCGTGAGCTGATCTACAAGCACATCCTTGCACGGTGTGATGATGGATTTGACATCGTGGAACTCGGCCAGGCCGATGGTTTCCGCCCCTGCCAGTGCCAGGAGTGCGCGGAGTTGTATGGCATGAAGCCAACGACGAAGCCGGGGGACGGCATCGCCTTTCACAATGACCATGCCTGGGGGGAGAAGCTGTGGATCATGCACCGGGACATGGCGCTGCGGCTGTTGAAGGACCGGCCCGGCAAGAAGATCATGATGACCTCCTACGGCCCCACGATTCAGCCGCCGCAGACCTTCCGCGAATTTCCGGAGAACACGATTATCGAGATGATGCACTCCGACGCGGAGGCTTTTGCGACTTGGAAGCAGCTGAAGGTGCCGGGCGGGTTTTCGGCCTACCTTTACAACTGGGGCAACTTCCACCTCGTGGGCCTCACGCCGCTGACGACGGTGGGCATTGTCGCAGAGCAAAATCGTCTGCTGGTGAGCAACAACGTACACTCCGTGCAGGTGAATGGCAGCCCCGGTAACGGGCAGTGGGGAATCGAAGGGCCGAACATCTATGTGTATCTGCGGCTCGGCATTGATCCCACCACCCAAAGCGCGGGCGAGCTCTTTGACGAGTATTTGCAGGCGGCCTTTCGCGAGTCTGAAAACCCGATGCGGCGCTTTTTTACCAACGTGCAAAAGCGCGTGGAGCTGTGGCAGACGATCCGCAATTACGCGTATCAATCGGGCCGTGATCCCATCTTCGCGCTCGGTGCGCTGTGGACGCCGGATGTGATCAACTCCCTGGAGGAAGACCTGTCTGCGGCGGAGAGCGGAGCGCAACTGCCTGAGGTGCGCCGCAGGCTCGACATCGTGCGCTACGAATTCGATTTCCTCAAACACCTCTCCCTCGTGGTGAATGCGTGGCGGAATCATCAGGCGATGAACAACGCGGCTTCGATCACCCAGCTGCTCGACGCGATTGACGTGCGGAACGCCTTCATTGCGGGTGTGGCGAATGGCGATGCAAAGTATCCGAAAAAGAAGAACCCGGCGTATCGCTTCGCCAGAGAGAACGACCTGAAGTATGCGGGCCGCTACCTTGACCGCGCGCCGTTTAACTGGGACACGGCGAAGATGCGAGCCAGTCCCGACGCCCTGCTGCAAAAGAGCCAGTCGCTCGCCATCGAGCATGTGAGCGGGCCGCTGACGCTCGACGCGCCGCACTGGGAGAAGGCTGAAGCGCATGCCCTGCTGCCGAGCGGAGGGACTGAAAATCTGCGGGCTCCCACGAGTTTCCGCGTGCTCTGCGACGATACGAATCTCTATGTGCGCGTGAGTGGCGAGCAGTCGGCGGACAAGATGAACTTCGTGGCACGCGGTCATGATGCCGAGCTGTGGCTGCAGGAGAGCATCGTGATCAACGTGTCGCCCATCGGTGATCGTGCCCGCTACTTTTACTTTGCGTATGAGCCGGAGCCCACCTCGTTCAATGAGGCGGAGCACGGCTTCATCGCCGACTACCTGCACCCGCGCTACGGGTGGAATGACGAGAGCTGGGGCGGAACGTGGTCCTTTGAAACCAAGCTGGTGCCGGCGAAGAGCCGCTGGGAATCCATGGCGGTCATTCCCTTCGAAACGCTGCGCACCAAGCCGCCGAAGTCCGGGGACACCTGGTATGTGAATGTCGGCCGCGTACACTTCCTGGACGCCGCAGGCAAGAAAGCCAGCCGAGAATTCTCCGCCTGGACGGGCAAACTTAACGCCTCGCACATCCCCGGGGACGCGTCCTTCGGCAAGGCCACCTTCAAGTGATCCTCTCATGACTCGAATCATCATCACAGTCACCGTAGTCGCATTGCTCGGCGTCTCCGCGCATGCCTTTGACTACACCCAGTTCAGCGCTGTGAAGCGGCTGCGTGCGGACAAGCGCTACGACGAAGCCATTCAGAAACTCGAAGGCATGGCGGCGAAGGCCGACGAAGCCGGAGAGAACTTCACGTATCTTGACTTCGCCATCGACATGGCGGTCAAGTCCCTGAAGGACGAAAAACGGGCGCTCGACCTTGCGGCTGTGGTCAAGGATCCGGCGCATCGTGATTTCGCGAAGCTGCGCGTGCTCGCTGACTTCGAGCGCTATGATGAGGCTCTCGCGGCCGTGCAGGGCAAGGACATCGACGCATGGCCCGTGCGCTGCCGCAGTCAGGCGCACAGTATTCTCGCTGGGATTTATCATGCCAAAAAAGACGTCGCTGCCGAGCAGCAGCAATGGCAGATGACGGCCGATGCACCCGGAGCTGAGGTGGGGGTGCGTGGGCGTGCGCTGCGCGAGTTGGGAGTGCTGCAGCTCAAGCAAGGCAAAGTCAAAGAAGCCGAAGGGCAGTTCCGCCGGGCGATCCAGGTCACCTCCGCGAACTACGCGTGGCGGGTCGAGAGCCTCGTCGCGCTCTCGCGTTTGCTCATTGGGAGCCAGCGGGGCAAGGAAGCTGTGAAGGCGTTTGACGGCACCGATTTCACCCAGGTCACGAGCCCCACCTCCCGAGCCAATCTGATCGAAGCGTACGCGCGTGCGCTCCTTGCCGCTGGAAGAAAAATCAAAGCCATCGAGACATTTGATCAGCTTCTCCAGCTCGACATCTCGGCTGAGTGGAAGGACCGCATCAACAAGGAACTCGATCAGATGGCTGAGACGTTTTGATATTCACACGAAAGCCGCCGCATCAGCGACGAAGGCATCCACATCCGCCTCCGTCGTACGCCATGAGCACATCAGGCGTGAACCGCCGCCGATGAAGCTGTAGAACACCCAGCCACGCTCCTTCAGACCTTCCTTCATTCGGTCTGGAAGCTTGGCAAACACCGCGTTGGCATCCACCGGGTAGAGAATTTGCACGCCCGGCAAATGACCGAGTGCATCAGAGAGGCGCCTGGCCAGGGTGTTGCCGTTTTGCGCATGCCTGCGCCAGGTTTCATCACTCAAAATGCGCAGCCACTGAGCTGAAATGAAGCGCATCTTGGAGCAAAGCTGCCCCGCCTGCTTGCAGCGGTACGCAAACTCCTGGGACAGCTCCTTGTTGAAAAACACGACGGCCTCCGTCACCGCCATGCCGAGCTTTGTGCCGCCGCAGCACAGCACGTCCACCCCGGCGCGCCAGGTGATGTCGGCTGGTGCGCAGTTCAATCCGGTCAGCGCATTGAAGAACCGCGCACCATCCATGTGAATCGACAGGCCATGCTGTTTCGCGACAGCGCCAAGGCCTTTGACCTCGCCCGGGCGGTACACCGTGCCCAGTTCCGTGCTCTGGCTGATGCTCAGGGCGCGTGGCTTCGGAAAATGCACGTCGCTGCGGCTGGTCGCCAGACGAATGACATCAGCAGGATCAAGCTTTCCCAGCGGACTGCGGGCCAGCAGGATCTTCGAGCCGTGGCTGAAAAACTCCGGTGCACCGCATTCGTCCGTCTCCACATGCGCCTCCTGGGCGGTGATGATGCTGTGGTAGCTCTGGCACAGCGTGGCGAGCGAGAGTGAGTTCGCAGCCGTGCCGTTGAAGACAAAGTACACATCGCAGTCGGTCTCGAAAAAGCGCCGGAACATCTCGCAGGCCTCCGCAGTGGCCGAGTCGGCCCCATAACTGGGTTGATAGCCTGCGTTGGCCTCTTCCAGCCCCTGCCAGGCTTCAGGACAAATGCCGGACGTGTTGTCCGAGGCGAAGTGGTATTTCAGTTCAGCGCTCATGCTTTTGCTTTCAGCTTCCCGTGCCATGCGAGTACAATCCCTGCGAGGAGCAGCAGCACATCGCGCAGAATGAGGTCACGGTAGTTGGAAGTGGCATCTGCGTGGCCGAAGCAGCCGCAGCGGATGTCGATGCCGCGCCACCACGAGATGCTGATGGCAGCCAGAAAAATCAGCAGCGAGCCATTCAAGATCAGCAGGCCGCCGGAACGCAGCAGGCCGCTCATCACCGCAAGGCCTGCGAAGATTTCCAGCCACGGCAGGCCCATGGCCAGCCATGCAGCCCAGGGATCTCCCAGCAGATCGAAGCTGCGGATGTCATCAAGGAACGACATCGGATCCGCCACCTTCAGCATCCCCGAATAGACAAAGACGCCGCCGAAAAAAAAGTGAAGGAGAAGTCGCAGCATGGGGTGGCCAAACTTACGGCACCAGTTCCGCCATCGGCAACAAAATGATGACCAGCTTCTTGTCTTCGTAGCTTTCTCCCGGCACCGGCATGCCCCGGACATCCAGGGGGCGTCCCAGCAAGGTGGCAAGCTGCGTGGCAAAACCGGCCTCCGGCTCCTGAGCGCCTCCGCCAAAGCTGAGCTGCGCATCATCGTACACACGCATCAGTTCACCGCCATGCAGCACGATGGGCGATTTGTCGCTCGGTGGGAAGCCTTGGATTGAAACCAAGTTCGCTTCTTCCTCTCCCAGCAGTTTCGCGGTGTGCAGCGGATCGAGCCTGCGTGCCAGATCGCCGGGGTCGGTGCGATCAAAAAGTTTGGCATTGATCACGGGCGTCTCCGGACTGCTCAGACGTGGCAGCTTTTCATACACATGCTTGTACACCGCCAGGGCCACCGCCTTCATGGCCTCAGGGGTCCAGTGACTGTCATGCGAAAAGAACACCGGCTGCCTGTCACGGAACTCCCAAAGGGCTTCCGTCATGTCCAGCACATTGACGCCCGCCGTTTTCAATTCAGCCAGTCTGCCCGCCTCACCTTTCAACCGTACTACGTCCAGATAGCGGCCGGGCCGGATTTGTTCCGGGTACATCGTGGCACGGTCAGGAATCGTGACCACCAGCAGTTGCGTGTCCTGCGCCTTCAGCTGTGCCGCCAGTTTGATCAAACCGGGCTGCACATCATTGGCAGGGCGTCTGGCATGTGCCAGACGGTCGAGTTCTCTCTGATCAAAGAGCCAGCCTTCACGCCCGAGATAGATGTTTTTGTTGCCTTCATTCAGGCCATGCATCAGCAGCCATTGCAATCCGCTGCGCACCGTTGCCGCCGCCAGATTGGTCTTGGAAGCCGTGAACCATGACGCGGCTTCAAACAGCAGCGACACGGCCAGCAGCAGGGCAAACACACGGATGATGTTCCGCGCCGCCTTGGGGCTCAGTTCCGGGTCGGGCGGCACCACGGTCCGCTTCGCTGGGTCGATTCGGGGAAGCGTCGGTTTCATGACATGGGGGCGGCATGCGTCCAAAGCATCGCCACGGCAAAGGTGAAAATGAGAAGGCAGATCGTCGCCTTCCATGGCGCCGGCTCGCGCAGAAAATCGCGCGAATGCGGAAGGCCTATGAGGCAGACCAGGCCTGCAAATATCGTGAGGACGTGAAAATCTGTCCGCACCCGCGCCTGCTGGATCAGCGTGGGGATCGTCCGCGTCGGAGGTGCGAACAGCGCCTTCAAATGCAGCCAGGTGTCGCCGAACGAAGCCGTTTGCACCAGCGCTCCGATCACGGTGATGGCCAGCAGGAGCACCATCAGCCGCAGCCAGTTTCCATGGGTGAATCGCCGCAGCGTCAGCGCCTCCTGTATCGGCTCCACCACCTTGAATCCCAACATGCCGCCCAGTCCGGTGATCACATCGCCAGTGGCGGTGAAAAAGAAATGCAGGCTGAGCAGCAGCCCCAGAAATCCCATCCACGCCACGCTGGTGCCCAGGCTTTCCGGGCCGCCACGGAAACTTATCGTTGCGAGATGCCACAGTGGATCGACCAGCAGCACCCACTTGCCAATGCCGAGGCAGAAGCGCGCGATGCCATTCGCCACGTCGGTCGTGGCCGGTCGTGGTTTGACGTACAGGCGCACCGTCAGAGCGACGGGCAGAAGCACAAACAGCAGATGGTGGAGACTGATCAGCACAAGTATGGAGATGGCGGAGGGCTAGACGCACGTCAATCATGGAATCTTGGGTGCATTGCTGACAGTTTGAGTCCTGCGGCATCGTTTGCGGCTTTCATGCGCTGTGTTCTTGCCCTCTTCCTGCTCCTCACTGCTGCCGCCTCGGCGACCGAAAAGCCCAACATTATTTTCATTCTGGCCGATGATCTCGGCTGGGGGGATCTCGGATGTTATGGCAACAGGACCATCCGCACCCCGAACCTGGACAAAATGGCCCGGCAAGGCACGCTGTTCACACAGTTTTATGTGAACGCCTCCGTGTGCTCGCCAAGCCGCTGCGCCTTTTTCACCGGTCAGTATCCAGCTCGGCATCGCATCCATGGCCACTATGCCACGAAGGAGCAAAACGATTCGCGTGGCATGTCGAACTGGCTGGAGCCGCAGGTGCCGAATGCAGCGCGCTTAATGAAATCCGCCGGCTACACCACCGCGCACATCGGCAAGTGGCATCTGGGCAACAACTCCGGCGGGCCGCCGATCGTCGCCTACGGCTTCGACTTTGTCGGCACTTCGGAAAAAGACGGTGCGAACGGACCGGGCGCAGATCCTTTCTTTCGCGCCAAATCCACGGCTGTGTTTGTCGATGAATCGCTCAAGTTCATCGAGGAGGCCGGCGACAAGCCTTTTTACCTCCAGCTCTGGACGCTGGTGCCCCATGCCACGCTGAATCCGACGCCTGAACAACTGAAGCCGTATGCGCACCTGCGCGCCGGCGGCAAAGACTTCCCGCATGCTGCGGCCATGGAGATTTTCGCCGCGAGTGTGACGGACCTCGACACGCATATCGGGCGCTTGTTTGCCGGACTCGAAAAGCTCGGCAAGGACAAGGACACGCTCATTCTGTTCAGCAGCGATAATGGGCCCGAAGACATCCACATCGGCAATGCCGGCCACAGCGGCGTCGGCAGCGCGGGCCCCTTCCGCGGGCGCAAACGCAGCCTTTACGAAGGAGGCATCCGCGTGCCGGGAATTGTGCGCTGGCCGGGCAAGGTGCCTGCGGGCCGCATTGAGGATAAAGCGGTCATGGCCGGAGTCGACTGGCTGCCGACCCTCTGCAAGATCGCCGGTGCAGCGCTCCCTGCCGATCATGCTTTGGATGGCGAGGAGGTGAGCGATGTGCTGTTTGGCTCTTCCCGCCCGCGCACTCGCCCGCTCATGTGGGAGTGGCGGTTCAACATCGCCGGCGAACCCTTTCACCACAGCCCCGAACTCGCCATCCGCGACGGAGACTGGAAGCTGCTCATGAACCCTGATCGCAGCCGCGTGGAGCTTTATGACATCACCAAAGACCTCACCCAGCTCAACAACGTCGCCGAACACCAGCCTGAGGTGGTTGAAAAGCTTTCTGCTCAAGTCACCGCATGGGCCAAGACCCTGCCTGAAGGGCCGCACGATCCCACGGCTGGAAAAATGCACTCCGGCATGCCGGGCGATCCGCCAAGAGGGCAGGCGAAGCAGAAAAATGCGCGAGTGAAGTGAATCTCGCAGCGTTTTAGTACTGTCATGCACGACATTGATCCCACCCTCCCCGAGCACCTCATCCGTCGCGATTTCCTGAAGAAGCTCGCGGCTGCCAGCACCGCTGCATGGATGACCGGCGCACCACAGGCGATCTGGGCGAAAACCGGCGAGAAGGTGACGCATCCGCCAGCGAAGGCCGACGCCTGCATCCTGCTCTGGATGGCGGGCGGTATGGCGGCACCGGACACGTTTGATCCGAAGGGCTATCTGCCTTTTGAGAAGGGGCTGGAAGTCAAACGGATGCTCAGCACTTTTCCGGCGATCAACACGAATGTGGATGGCATCAAAATTTGCCAGGGCTTGGAAAACATCGCGCAGGTGATGGACCGCGCCACGCTGATCCGCAGCGCGGTGCAACCGGACCTTGGCAGCATTTTGCACTCGCGGCACCAGTATCACTGGCACACCGGCTATGTGCCACCGCAGACGGTGGCATGCCCGCACATCGGCTCCTGGATGGCCAAGGTGCTCGGTCCGCGCAATGCCGTGATGCCCGCGTTTATCAACATCGGCCAGCGGCTCGAAGGCGTGGGCGAAAGCGAAGAGCTGAAGGCATTCACCACCGCAGGATTTTTTGGCAGCGAGTTTGGCCCCATGAACCTGCCGTTTCCTGAAGAGGCCGCGCAGTCGGTGAAGCCACCGAAGGGCATGGATGCAAATCGGTTTGCCAATCGCGACCGCCTCTTTCGCAAGCTTGTTGATCAAAGCCCGCAGCGCGAATTCATGAGCGACTACCAGCAGGAGTCCATGCTGCGCAGCATGGACAACGCCTACCGCCTGCTTAGCGCCAAGGAGCGCGAGGCTTTCGACATCACGCTGGAGCCCAAGGAGAGCTACGCCAAGTATGACACGGGCCGCTTTGGTCGTGGCTGCCTGCTTGCACGTCGCTTGGTCGAAGCGGGCACACGCTTCGTTGAAGTGACCACCGAATACGTGCCTTTCTTCCAATGGGACACGCACAAGGACGGCCACACCACCGTGGATGCCATGCACAAGGAGATTGATCTGCCCATCGCACAGCTCGTGCGTGATCTGGAGGCAAAGGGCCTGCTCGATCGCACGCTCATCGTCATTGCCAGCGAGTTCAGCCGCGATGCGCTGATGGAAGGCAAACCCGGCTCCACCGCGAACGACCAGACCACCTTCAAAGTCGATACGCTCAGCGAGATGAAGCACTACGGCCTGCACCGCCATTTCACCGGCGGCACCAGCGTGGTGATGTTTGGCGGCGGCGTGAAGAAAGGCCACCTGTATGGCGAGACCGCCGACGAGCGTCCTCTCATTGCCACCAAAAATCCGGTAAGCGTCATGGACCTGCATGCAACGATCATGACGGCCATGGGCATCAGTCCGAAGACGGAATTCGAAATCGAAGGACGGCCCTTCTACGTCACCGAAGACGGGAAGGGGAGGGCCGTGACGGAAATCTTCGCGTAAAAAGATTGGTGGCGTGGATTTCGTCCGTTTAGACTCTCCCTTTTTCATGAACGCTCTCCGCATTTTCTGCCTCGGTGTCACGACTCTCGTCCTGACCGCTTCCCCTTTTCTTCGTGCTGCTGACGGCGATGACGCATGGAAAAAGGTCACCGATGTCATTGAAGGCATCAAAAATCCGAAGGTGAAACCGCAGTCGGACGATGAATCGATGGTGATGCTGAAGAAGAGCCTCAAAGAGTTTGATGCGAACTATGAGGCCGCCATGAAGGCCGCACCTGCCAACCCCGCCCGCTGGGATGTCGCGCTCTTTGACTCCATGCTCGGACGGATACGCGAGATGGCGAATGTCCCCGGCCCTGACCAACAACCCATCAGCCTCGCGGACATCGTTAAAGCCGAAGACGCCAAGCCCGAGACAAAATCACAGGCCAGCCTGACTCTTGTCATGATGGCTTCTGATGCGGCCATCGCCCCGGGCGGCGACGCTGCGGCATGGATCGCCCAAGCGGAGAAGCATCTGAAGGATTTCCCCACCGAAAAGCTGAACAAGATGGTGGAGGACAGGATGTTTGACATCAATCTCCGGACGAAACCACTCGAACTGAAGTTCACCGCTCTTGATGGCCGTGAGGTGGATGTGAGCAAACTTCAGGGCAAGGTCGTCCTCATCGACTTCTGGGCCACCTGGTGCGGCCCCTGTGTCGAAGAACTGCCGACCGTCCAGCAGACCTACAAGGAGCTGCATGCGAAGGGCTTCGAAGTCATCGGCATTTCACTCGATGCCGACAAAGCCGAGCTGGAAGCTTTCGTAAAAGACAAGGGCATGGAATGGCCGCAGTACTTCGATGGCAAAGGCCCGGAGAACGCGCTCTTCCTCAAATATAAACTCGAATCCATTCCCACCATGTGGCTGCTGAACAAGAAGGGCGTGGTCGTGAGCATGAATGCTTTTGAGGATATGAAAGAGAAGGTCGCGAAGCTGCTCGCCGAATAATCTCAGGACCTTTAGCCCAGGCCCCACCGGTTTCATTGACGGAAATCTTCACGTGAAAAGATTGGTGAGGCGGCGGTCTCACGTTTAGTCTGACTTATGAACGCGCATCGCCTTCTCAGCATCGGGGTCACGACTTTGTTCCTGGCCGCTTCTTCATTTCTGCATGCCGCCAATGGCGACGCTGAATGGCAAAAGGTGGATGACATTGTCGAAAGCATCAAAAATCCCAAGGACAAACCAAAATCCCGGGAGGAAGCGATCGCACTGCTGAAAAAGGGACTGACAGAGTTCGATTCCGCTCATTCGGCGGCCATGAAGGCTGCGCCCGAAAATCCCTCCCGCTGGGATGCCGCCTTGTTTGAGATGATGGTCGGACGTGCGCGTGAAGTCGCAGGGGTCCCGGCTCCTGAAAAGAAAGCCGTCAGCCTTGAAGACATTCTCAAAGCTGCAGACGCCAAACCTACAACCAAATCGCAGGCCAGTTTGATGAGTGTCATGGAGTCTGCCGAAGCCGCCGAAAGCTCTGAAGGGGACACCGCTGCATGGCTGGCGAAAGCAGAGAAGCATCTGAAGGATTATCCCGCTGAAAAGATGAACAAGGTGGTGGAAGGCAAGGTCATGAGCATCAAGGCCGCCGCCGACCTGAAGACCAAGCCGCTTGAATTGAAATTCACCGCCGTGGACGGCCGTGAAGTGGATGTGTCAAAACTTCAGGGCAAGGTCGTGCTCATCGACTTCTGGGCCACTTGGTGCGGGCCCTGCGTTGCCGAACTGCCCAACGTGCTCAAGGCTTACAAGGAGCTGCACCCGAAGGGCTTTGAAATTGTGGGCATCTCGCTCGATGGTGAAAAGGCCGAACTGGAGGCCTTTGTGAAGGAGAAAGGCATGGAATGGCCGCAGTACTTTGACGGCAAAGGCTGGCAGAACGAGATCTCCTCCAAATACGGCATCAATTCCATCCCCGCCATGTGGCTGCTCAATAAGAAAGGCATGGTGGTGAGCACCAATGCGCGTGGTGGTCTGGAAGAACTGGTGACCAAACTTCTCGCGGAGTAAGAATATGATTCATCGCGCAGTCATCATGGCGGTCCTTCTGGCTGCTTCGTTTCTTCATGCCCAGGAATCGGGCGTAAAAGTCGAAAAGAACGTCATGGTGGCGATGCGCGATGGAATGAAACTCGCCACGGATGTCTATCTGCCAGCGGGCAATACTGCGAAGCTGCCCGTCATCCTCACGCGTTTGCCTTACAACAAGGACGGAGCGAAAAGCTTCGGCGAGTACTTTGCGGCGCACGGCTATGCGTTTGTGGCGCAGGACACACGCGGGCGTTACGCCAGCGAAGGCATCTGGCACTGGATGACCGATGATGGCGTGGACGGCACGGACTGCGCCGCATGGATCGCCGCGCAGCCTTGGGCAAATGGCAAGATCGGCATGGTGGGCACCTCGTATGTGGGTGGCACGCAGCACGCGATGGCTTTGGAAAAAGTGCCGCAGCTCACCACCGTCATTCCGGTGGATGCCGTGTCCAACATGGGGCGCCAGAGCATGCGCAATGCGGGTGCGTTTGAAATGCGTTTCTGGAACTGGATCATGCTCAATGCTGGCAAAGGCAGCAATGCGGCGCTTGATCCTGCGACTCAAAACGAACTCAAGGAAATGGCAGACCATCGCTGGGATTACCTCTCCCTGCTTCCATTGCGTCCCGGCTCCACTCCGCTGAAACTCGCTCCTGAATACGAAGACTGGCTCATCCAGGCCATGCGTCACGGCAAGGACGATGCCTTCTGGCGGCAAAACAATATTTTGGCAGATCCCTCGCGCTACAAAGACATGCCGGTCTATCTCGTCGGTGGCTGGTATGACTCATGGGCCGGCAACACCTCGGCGAATTTTCAGGCGCTGTCGAAGACGCTCAAGAGCGATGTCTATCTCATCATGGGCCCATGGATTCACGGCGCTCAGAACAAATCAGCACATGGGCAGGTGGAGTTCGGCAAAGACGCCGCCATTGCGGACCAGCTTGCCTGGCGCAAGGAGTGGTTTGATCACTGGATGAAGGGCATCGACAATAGCGTCGGCAAGGCCGCACCCTTTGCCAAAAAGGTACGCATCTTCGTCATGGGTACCGGAGACGGCAGCAAGACCAAAGAGGGCCTGCTCAACCACGGCGGACAGTGGCGTGATGAAAACGAATGGCCGCTGGCGCGAATGAAACCCACCCCGTTCTATCTGCACGCCGAAGGTCTGCTGAGCGACGCAAAGCCCAAGGATGAGCGCGCATCCGTGACCTATGCGTTTGACCCCAAGAACCCGGTGCCCACGCTCGGCGGCAACATTTCTTCCGGAGACGGCATCATGCAGCAGGGCGCATGGGATCAGCGTGGCAGTGACAAATTTTGGAACTGGACCAAGCCCATTCCGCTGTCCGCCCGCAGCGACGTTCTCGTGTTTCAAACTGCACCGCTGGCCGAAGACACCGAAATCACTGGCGAGATCGAGGTGAAGCTTTGGGCCTCATCCGATGCCTTGGACACCGACTTCACCGCCAAGTTGATCGATGTGTATCCGCCCAGCGCTGACTGGTCGCACGGCTTTGATCTCAATCTCGCCGACGGCATCGTCCGCGCCCGCTTTCGTGATTCACTGCAGGAGGAAAAGCTCATGCAGCCCGGCAAGGCCTATCCCTTCACCATCAAGCTCTACCCCACCAGCAACGTCTTTAAAAAAGGCCACCGCATTCGCGTGGACATCAGCAGCAGCAACTTCCCGCGCTTCGACGTCAACCCCAACACCGGCGAGCCCCTCCAGCAGCATCGGCGCACGGTCATCGCCACGAATACCGTCTATTTCGATCGCGAGCATCCCTCGCACATCGTGCTGCCGCTGGTGAAGCCGTAGGTTTGGGCAAGCGAGTGCGCGCCAGCCTCTTGGCGTGCTCCAGTCTTCTGGAGCTTTTCGCAGGCCATAGAACGTTCGAAAGCGCCGGAGGACCGGCGCAATCCAGAACGCTCCGCGCTCCATCACGCCCCCAGCGACCTCGAGAGCAGTTGCATGCTCGCATTCCCTCCCGTGAGTACGCACGCCACGCGTTTGCCTTGCCATGCGTCGCGTTGCTTTTTCAGCGCCGCATAGGCCAGCGCGCCAGCGCCTTCGGCGATGTTGTGCGTGGCCTGGATGATCTCGCGCATGGCAGTCACAGCTTCATCGTCGGTCACGGTCATGATTTCGTGAGCAAAATGGATGACATACTCCAGCGCATCGCGGTTCGGCGTTTTGCAGGCCACGCCTTCCGCCACACGTGTCGTGCTCGTTTGCTCAACAAACTGCCGCTGTTGAAATGACAGCGCATACGCAGGCGCATGCTCTGACACCACACCGATGATCTTCGTCTTCAATCCCAGCGCCTCACGTGCGGCGGTCACGCCGCAGAATCCGGAACCCAGGCCGATGGGCACAAACACCACATCCAGATCTTTCACCGCGTGAAACAGCTCCAGCCCATACGTTGCCACACCACGCACCAGCCAGGGGTGGAATGACGGCACGGCATGCAATCCCTCCTTCGCCGCGAGCTCACGCGAGTATTCCAGCGCTTCCTGAAACTCGCGGCCATGCTCGACCAGTTCGGCTCCGAGCGAGCGCATGGCGGCATTCTTCTCCGGGTTGTTGCCATGCGGCACCACGATCACCGCCCGCAGACCGTTCCGTCTCGCTGCAAAAGCAATGGACTGCCCGTGATTGCCGGTCGAGGCGGCGATGACCCCGCGCACTTCGGGTTGCTGACGTTTCAACTCGTCCATATAGACCAGCCCGCCGCGAATCTTGAAAGCCCCTACTGGCGTGTGGTTTTCATGCTTCAACCACAGATCGCAGCCCTGGCCCGCTTCGAGCAAAGGCCAGCGGTACGCCGGTGTTTCGTGGATGTGGGGGCGAATGAGCGCCTTTGAGGCTTCGATTTCGCTGAGTGTCGGCAGTGGCTCCATCTTTCACCGCTAGGCACGAACTCCGAAAAGGCAAGCCCGCAGCCGACGTTATGAGCCGCACCATGAACACGTCCGCCACTTCCCGTCGTCGTTTCCTTCAGACCTCCCTCGCCGGAGCCATTTCCATGCCTGCCTGGGGTGCACCGCTCGGGGCAAACGGTGATGTGCGTGTCGCGGTGATCGGTTTTCGCGGTCGTGGTGGCGGTCATATCAAGGAACTGCTCAAAGTTCCCGGCGTGCGGTTGGTGGCGCTGTGTGACGTGGATTCCGCCGTCGTGGACAAGAAAGTGGCCGAGCTCGCCAAGCAGAACATCACCGTCAAAACCTACCGTGACTTCCGAGAGTGCTGTGCGGACAAGGACATCGATGCCGTGACCATCGCCACGCCAAACCACAGCCATGTGCTCATCGCCCTCACCGCCTTGCAGCACGGCAAGCACGTCTATGTTGAGAAGCCCGTCTGCCACAATCTCATCGAAGGCCGCAAGCTCATGGCGGCTGCCACCAAAGCGGCGGCAAAAGGCATCATCGTGCAGCACGGCATGCAACGCCGCTCCGACCTCGGCTGGGCTGCGGCGATGGCATGGGTGAATGAAGGCCACATCGGTAAAAAGAAGCTCTCTCATGCGCTCGTCCACGGTCTGCGCCTGAGCATTGACAAGGTGGACGCTCCTCAGCAACCGCCCGCCACGGTGGATTACAAGCTGTGGTCTTCTCCGCGTCCTGAGATGCCCATCATGCGCAAGCAGTTCCACTACGACTGGCACTGGCAGTGGCCCTATGGCAACGGCGACATCGGTAATCAGGGGCCGCATCAGTATGACGTGGCGCGCTGGGCGCTCAACGATCCCGCCACCCTGCCTCAGCGCGTCATGAGCCTCGGCCATCGCTGGGGTTATGTGGACGACGGCCAGACAGCCAACTGCCAGCTCGCCTTCCATCCTTACGAGCCCGTGCCTCTGCTCATGGACATGTTTGGTCTGCCCACGAAGAACATGGACCCAAAATCCGGCGAACCGCCCTACAAGGGCATCCGCACCGGAAACATCATCCACTGTGAAGGTGGTTACGTGGCCGAGTCCAAGGCCTATGACAACGAGGGCAAGGCCATCACGAAGTTTGAAAACTTCCTCACCGGCCCGGATCACATGAAAAACTTCATCGACTCCGTGCGCGCCGGCAAATACACCAAGGATGTGCTCCACATCCGCCACGGCCAGCAGGCCGCCGCTCTCGCACATCTCGCGAACACTTCTTATCGCCTCGGCAAGGCGATGAAAAACGAGGAAATCAAAGAGCGCCTGCAGGGCGACAAGTTCGGCCAGGAATTGTTTGAGGGCATGCTCGCCACGCTCGCTGCGAATCAAATCAACACCGAGGTCGAGCAAGTCGTCGTCGGCCCATGGCTCGACTTCGATCCAGTAAACGAGGTCTTCACCGGCGAGTTCGCCGCCGAAGCCAACAAGCTGGCGCAGGAGGAATACGCCGCCGGATTTGAACTGCCGGAGGTGTAAACTTCAGACTTGGGCGTGCTGACGGCGGAAGTCTTTGGGAGACATGCCAACGACCTGCTTGAAGCGCCGCGAGAAATGGAAGGCATCATGAAAGCCGAGATCGCGCGCGATCCTGGCCAGCGTGTGGCTGCTTTCAAGCAGTCGGGCACATGCGCGGAGTACGATCGCGTCGGCGCGAAATTCGCCAGGGCTTTTGCCGGTCATTAGCACGAATCGTTTCCGAAAGGCGCTGTAGGACATGCCGAGGGCAGTTGCGATTTCCTCAAGCGAGGGTGCTCCCAGTTTGCCGTCGGCTAGTAAACGCTCCGCAGTCTCCCGCCACTCCAAAGTCTCCGTGGTCTGGTGCTGTGACGCATCAAACTGGAGGGCATCGGCCAGCCACTGCTGAAAGTGGCAGAGGCGTGACAGAGGTGTCTCAGGGGGTGCATCCGGTGGCGGCTGAAGGATGCGGCGCAGCCGGTTCGTCCAATAGGGCAGGGGACTGAGCTCCAGCACCCGGCTGCGGTCACCTGGATATCCGGCAGACTGCCAGGAATCGAAGACGCTGCCATTGAACCACAAAAACAACTCACTCCAGCGCACGCCTTCTTGAGGGCCGTAGCTTTGATTGATGCCAGGCTTTGACCACACCAGCGTGCCGGGTTGCAGCGTACAGCGCACTCCCGTGTCATCCATGTAGTCAGCCGTGCCTTCGAGGGTCAAAACCAGCAGATAGTGCGGCGTGGGTCGCAAATAATGCGGCGGGGGTGCATGCGCATAGGTGGCCTGGCTGTCCCACTTGGTTCCGGCGAAAACGATCTGCCCCAGATCGCAGTGCATGGGCCGCGTCGCGTTCATGTTCCATGGGCCCGGAATGCTGAAGTAAAGGTTGGGGTCGCGTTCGTCAGCCATGTCAAAATCTACATGCATGAGGTCAAACATTCAATTTAGAGAACGGTGGAATGCTCGTATGTGTATGTCAGACAGTCTATGCCCACCATGCGCCAGCCTAAGCTCCATCGCTGCATTCCCCTGCCATCTGCGTTCTTCGCAGTGCTAGGTGCGTGTGCACTCGCGCTTCCAGTTATGGCGGTGGACTATGTGAAGGACATCAAGCCCTTGCTCAAGGAGCGCTGCATTTCCTGCCATGGCACCGTGAAACAAAAAGGCGATCTGAGGCTCGATGCCGGCGCTTTGATTCAAAAGGACGTTCATCACGCATTGCTCGAACGCATTGCTTCCATGGATGAAGACGAGCGCATGCCGCCGGAAGGCAAACGCCTGAGCGCAGAGCAGATCGAACTACTTCGACAGTGGATCGCAGACGGTGCGCCCTTTCCAACGGATGAAGTGATTCCGAAGAAGCCCTCCGAGCACTGGTCATTTCAACCGGTGTTGCGTCAGCCGGTGCCTGAGTCTGGATTCACCCATCCGATTGACGCCTTCGTATTCGGCAAACGCGAGGCTGCGCCTCAGGCAAATCCGCTGGCGCTGCTCCGCCGCGTGCACCTCGACCTCACCGGCCTGCCGCCGACGATACAAGAACAGGAGCATTTCGTAAAATCAGGCGATCTGAACGCTGTCATTGATGATCTGCTCAAACGCCCCGAATACGGTGAGCGCTGGGCGCGGCACTGGCTTGACGTCGTGCGTTACGCCGACAGTAATGGCTATGAGCGCGATGCGGAGAAGCCTTTCGTCTGGCGCTATCGCGACTACGTCATCGACTCCCTCAATCAGGACAAACCTTTCGACCGTTTCGTTTTGGAACAACTCGCAGGCGATGAACTCCCAGACCGTACCCTCTCATCTGTCATCGCCACCGGCTTTCTCCGCCTCGGTCACTGGGACGACGAGCCCGCAGATCCTGTGGCAGATCGTTATGATCAGCTCGACGACATCGTCAGCACCACCGGACAGGCGTTTCTCGGTCTTACCATCGGCTGTGCGCGCTGCCATGATCACAAGTTCGAGCCGCTGGCCACGCGCGACTACTACAGCCTCGTTGCCGTGTTCAATCCGCTTCAGCGCCCCGTCAAAGGCCGTGCGGAACTGACTGTGCCCGTGGATGGTGCAGAGGTTTACGCTTGGCGCGAGCCATCCGCGAAAGCGCCGGAGACGCATGTGCTCGTGCGCGGCTCACCGACCCGCTTTGGCGATCTCGTCGGGCCTGCGGTGCCTGCCATCCTCGTCAAACAGCAGCCGCAGTTTCAATCGGGTGAAAAGACCACGCAGCGCCGCCTTGGCCTGGCGCAATGGATTGCCAGCACACAGAATCCGCTCACCGCCCGCGTGATGGTGAACCGCGTGTGGCAGCAGCATTTCGGGCAGGGCTTTGTAACCACCGCGAACGATTTCGGCCTCATGGGTGCCGCTCCCTCTCAGCCTGAACTGCTCGACTGGCTCGCGCATTGGTTCATGCACGATGCCGGGTGGTCGTTGAAAAAGCTGCATCGCCTCATCCTCACCAGCCGTGCATGGCAGATGAGCAAATCGTCGGACTCGCTCATGCGCTATCGCCGCCTCGAAGTCGAAGCCATCCGCGACTCCATGCTCGCCGTCAGCGGCCAGCTCAATCCGAAGCGCTTTGGCCCTGCGATGAAACCCGGCATTCCCAAGGCCGCGCTCGAAGCCAACACCGACAAGGAAAAAGTCTGGCAGCCCTCCGATGAACGCGAAGCCTCGCGCCGCAGCATCTACGCCTTCATCAAGCGCGGCCTCGTCATCCCCATGCTCGAAACGCTCGACCTCGCCGACACCGTCAGCAGTTGCCCACAACGCCAGGTCACCACCGTTGCGCCGCAGGCGCTGAGCCTCTTCAACGGGGAATTCGTCAACCATCAGGCACAGCACTTTGCGGCGCGATTGAAGCAGGAGGCAGGGAGTGATCCCGAAAAGCAGATCACGATCGCCTGGAAGCTCGCGCTCTGCCGCGAACCCTCACGCGATGAGCTGGCAAAGATGCGCACCTTTCTCCAAGACCAACCGCTGGAGCAGGTCTGCCGCGTGATTCTGAATCTGAACGAGTTTGTTTATCCCGAGTAAAACGATGAACCGCCCTCTCACACGACGCGAATACCTGATGCGTGCCACCGGCGGCTTCGCTGGGCTGGCGCTGGCCGATTTGATGGCGGAATCGCCGCTGTCGGAAAAGCGCCCGCATTTTCCAATTAAGGCGAAGCATTGCGTCTTCCTCTTCATGAATGGCGGACCGAGCCAGGTGGACACCTTTGATCCGAAACCGGCCCTCAAGAAATACCATGGCATGCCTTATCATGGCGATGCGAAGGTGGGGTCCAACGGTCGCGCCGTGGGCCATCTGATGCAGTCGCCGTTTGAGTTCAAAAAACACGGTCAGAGCGGCCTTGAGATCAGCAGCCTCTTTCCACACACCGCCATGCACGCGGATGACCTCTGCGTGATTCGCTCCATGCATGCGGACACGGCGGCCCATGCCTCGGGCTGCTTGCAGATGAACACAGGCAGCATCTTCATCGGCAAACCCTGCCTCGGCTCCTGGCTCAATTATGGACTCGGTACCGCCAATCAAGACCTGCCGGGCTTCGTGGTGATGACGGACCCACGTGGCGGGCCCATCGGCAGTGCATCCAACTGGACTGCAGGCTACATGCCCGCAGCGTACCAGGGCACCCTCTTTCGCAGCGGCGGCTCACCTCTGCTGGATCTCGCCACACCCGAAGGCACAAGCGACCGCACCCAGCGGCGCAGTCTCGATCTGCTCAAGTCCTTGAACGAGGAACATTTCAAGCGGCATCCCGAAGAGACGGAACTGATGGCGCGCATTGAATCCTACGAACTGGCCTATCGCATGCAAACCGAGGCGATGAGTGTGGTCGATCTCGACAGCGAGGACGCCGCCACACGGGAGATGTACGGTCTCAATGATAAGCGCACGGCAGACTTTGGCCGCAAGTGCCTCATCACCCGCAAGCTCATCGAGAAAGGCGTGCGCTTCATCCAAATCTACTCCGGCGGCGGCCACATCGAGGACACATGGGATGGGCATAACGACTGCATCACCAATCACACTTTGCACGCCGGTGAAACCGACCAGCCCATCGCCGCGCTGATCGCCGATCTGAAACGCACCGGCCTGTGGGACGAAACACTGCTCGTTTGGGGCGGCGAATTTGGCCGCACTCCGACCAGCGAAGGCGTGGGCAAGCCCGGCCGCGATCACGACTGGCATGGTTTCTCCATGTGGATGGCTGGAGCAGGCGTTAAAGGTGGTCAGGCCATCGGTGCCACCGATGAACTCGGTTTCAAGGCCGTTGAAGACCGCTGTCATGTGAGTGACCTGCACGCGACGATTTTGCATCTCATGGGCATCGACCACTCGCGCCTCAGCTACCTGCATCAGGGACTCAACCAACGCCTCACCGGCGTCGAGGACCGGCGGGTGATCACCCGGGCACTGGCGTAAGCTGCCAACTGCGTCGCGATTGCTTTTGTTTGATCAAACGGCGTGCGTGGCACGTTTGGATTGGTCTTGCCGACCTTTCATAAAGCCGCCGCTGCCCGCTTTATGAAACTCCAATGATTGAACTCTCCATCCATGAAATCGTCTGTCATCCTCACTCTGCTTCTTGCTGCGTCTCTGCACGCGCAGACGCCTGCTACCGCCGTTAAACCCGCTCCGGCGCCGAAGCGTGCGCCCACGGTCGCGAATGTGGCTTATGGTTCGCATGAGCGGCAGGTGCTCGATTTTTACAAAGCGGATTCGTCGAAGCCCACGCCGCTGCTGTTTTTCATCCATGGAGGTGGCTGGGTCGCGGGAGATAAGTCCGGTGTCGGTGAACTCGAAGCCTGCCTGAAGGCCGGAATCTCCGTCGTCTCCATCAACTACCGCTACTCCTGGCAGGCGCAGCTTGCAGGAGTGATGCCGCCGGTGAAGTGGCCGCTGGAGGATGCTGCGCGCGCTTTGCAGTTTGTTCGCAGCCGTGCGCTGGAATGGAACATCGACAAGCAGCGCATTGGTGCCAGTGGCGGATCTGCGGGGGCCTGCTCCAGTCTCTACCTGGCCTTCCATGATGATATGGCCGATCCGAAGAGCAGCGATCCCATTGCCCATGAGTCCACGCGTCTCTGGTGCGCGGCTGTCAGTGGTGCGCAGACCTCGCTGGATCCCAAGCAGCTCAAGGAATGGACCCCGAACAGCCGCTACGGTGGCCATGCTTTTGGCTTCATGGACCCGAACGAGCGCAAAACCCGCGACACCCGCTTTGCCGAGTTTTTGGAGAAGCGCGAGTCGGTGCTGAAGTGGATCAAGATGTACTCGCCCTACGAACTCGTCAGCAAGGACGACCCGCCGGTCTATCTCTACTACAGCAGCGCCCCGGCCATCGGTCAGGAGCAGAAAGACCCCACCCACACCTCGAACTACGGCGTCAAACTCCAGGAACACTGCCGTGAAATTGGTGACGAATGCGAGCTCGTTTATCCCGGTGCGCCGGATGTGAAACACAAGAGCATTGCGGAGTTTTTGATTGAGACGCTGAAGAAGTGAGATGTCCTGCTGGCCCGCAGCCTGACTGGAATGGCCGCGGACAGATACGGATGATTGCAGCCAGATAAGCTGATTTGAGAGCGTTCTACCTGCTCTCATGAAACTCGCTCTCTCACTCCTTCTACTCACCTCCATCGCCTTTGCCGCCGACACGCCGGCGAAGAAGGCTGAAGCTCCTGCAGCCAAGGCTCCGGCCAAGAAAGTCTATCCGAAGAATCCGCCGCCAACGGTGGCGAATTTGAAGTATGGGCCGGCTGAGCGGAACGTGCTCGATTTCTGGCAGGCGAAGTCGGACAAGCCGACGCCGCTGCTGTTTTTCATCCATGGCGGCGGCTGGATGGGCGGAGACAAGGCGGGCATCGCCGTGGAGCCGTTTTTGAAGGAAGGCATTTCGGTTGTTTCGATCAACTACCGCTACATCTCGCAGGCGCAGGACGTGGTGCCGCCGGTGAAGGCACCGCTGACGGATGCGGCGCTGGCGCTGCAGACTGTGCGCAGCAAGGCGGCGGAGTGGAACATCGACAAGCTGCGCATTGGTGCCAGTGGTGGATCGGCAGGGGCGTGCAGCAGCCTGTGGCTGGCTTTTCACGATGACATGGCTGATCCGAAGAGCAGTGATCCCATCGCACGTGAATCGACCCGGCTGTACACGGCTGCCGTGAACGGACCGCAGACTACGCTGGACCCCAAGCAGATGCGCGAGTGGACGCCGAACAGCAAGTACGGCTCCCATGCGTTCGGCAAGTCTGGCGAATTTAAAAACTTCGATGAGTTCGTGGCGGCGCGGGAACGCATCCTGCCATGGATCAATGAATACTCGCCTTACGCTCTCGTGACATCGGATGATCCGCCTGTGTATTGCTTGTTCGGCGCTCCTCCGGCCATTGGTCAGGAGCAGAAGGATCCGACGCACACCGCCAACTTCGGCGTGAAACTGCAGGAGCATTGCAAAGAAAAAGGAGTGGCTTGCGAGGTCGTTTATCCGGGCGCGACTGATGTTAAGTATAAGACGATCAACGAATTCCTCATCGCCAAGCTCAAAGAAGCGAAGTGAGAGCACCTGACATTCACCATTCACGACTATGAAATTTAATTCACTCACTCTTGGCGGCCTTTTGCTGGCTGTTTGTCTCGTCTCCCGTGCTGAAGACTCCGCCTTTCGGCCCATCTTCAATGGCAAGGATCTTAGCGGCTGGTATGGGCTGAATCCCCACTCCGTCGTCAAACTCAAGGACGAAAAGAAAACCGAAGCGCTCAAGAAGATGCGCGACGAATTTGCCAAAGACTGGAAGGTGGAAAACGGCGAGCTGGTCAATGACGGTCACGGTTCGTACGCGACCACCGAAGAGGAGTTTGGCGACATCGAGTTCCTCATTGAGTACAAAACCGTGGCAGGCGCTGACAGCGGTATTTATCTGCGTGGCTCACCCCAGGTGCAGATTTGGGACAAGTCTCAGATTTTTGATCCGGCCAAACCGACGCGCAGGCCACACCTTGGCTCAGGCGGTCTGTTCAACAACACGCCTGACACCCCGGGGCGCGATCCGCTGGTGGTGGCGGACAAGCCCATGGGCGAGTGGAACAGTTTCCGCATCCGCCAGATCGGCGCACGCACCTGGGTGTGGCTGAATGACAAACTCGTCGTCGATGGCAACGTGATGGAAAACTACTATGACAAGACCCAGCCGCTGCCCGCCAAAGGCCCGATCATGCTGCAGACTCACGGCGGGGAGATCCGCTGGCGCAACCTCAAGGTGAGGGAGATCGGTGCTGAGGAGGCGAAGAAGATCCTCGCCGAAGCCGACGCGAAGAAGTAATCCGATCAGTCTAAATGAAAAAAGCCGCAGAGGTGATCCCTCTGCGGCTTTTTGATTTTTCCGGATATGTTACTTGTTCAGCACGAGGCGCAGTGTGCCGTTGTGGACCTCCAGCGACTGGATGCCAGCGAGGAATTTTTGCAGCGCAGGATCAGTCTCCACGTTTTCAGCCACGAGATCCACGCCCTTGAGGTCACCGATCCAGCTGTTTGGCAGGGAGATGCCGCCGAGGCTGAGGTCGTCGAGTTTCAGCGACAGTTTGTGCTCCGCCGTCAGGCTGGTGCCGAAGGTGAAGCGGAGGCGAATCTTTTGGTTTGGCACGATCGGGAAATCTTCCGGGGCGGTGAAAATGACCGCAGCGGAGACCTGGCCTTCGCCAAACTTCACCTGCACGGTCTCGCCGAGCTGCTGCTGGGCGAGGTAGGCGTTCACTTCACGCTCGTTGACGACGATCGTGCGATTTGCCTCATCGGGTGGAATGGCGGCAGGATTGTTCAGGGCCTGCAGTTTGTTGTCGAACTCCGCTTTCTCCGTGGCGGTCAGGCTCACGGGAGTCATGGCGGAGGGGTAGAAGTTCTGTTTGACCCAGAATGCGCCGGTAGCGGCGGCGATGCCCGCGCAGCCGAGAACGACGGCGAGGGTGATGAGCACGACTTTCTTGGTGGAACGCGCACGCGGTGCGGCGGGCGCTGCGGTTTCAGGGATGGTTTGCATAATGGTGAGCTTGGATGCTTTCCGGGCAAGAGTATTCATTCTGGCAGAAAAATGCCATCTACATGTTCCCCGGCAGTTTGTAAGGCATTGACTCCGCGTGCTGGCCTTGGGAACATCTCGAATAACCATGAAATACATACTCGCACTCGACCAGGGCACCACCAGCTCACGCGCGATCCTCTTCAACCACGACGGTGGCATCGTGGCGACGGCCCAGAAGGAATTCCGGCAGATCTTCCCGAAACCGGGCTGGGTGGAGCATGATGCGCAGGAAATCTGGGCCACGCAGGCCGGTGTAGCCTCTGAAGTGCTGCACAAAGCGCGGGCGAAGGCTGCGGACGTGGCCGCCATTGGCATCACGAACCAGCGGGAGACGACCGTGGTCTGGGATCGCAAGACAGGGAAGCCGATCTGCAATGCCATCGTCTGGCAGGACCGCCGCACGGCCTCGATCTGCGACAAGCTGCGCGCTCAGAAGCTCGACAAGCTCATTCAGCGCAAGACCGGCCTCATTGTGGATGCCTACTTCTCCGCCACGAAGGTGCAGTGGATTTTGCAAAACGTGAAGGGGGCCAAAGCACGAGCAGCGAAGGGCGAGCTGGCCTTTGGCACCATCGACTCCTGGCTGCTGTGGAATCTCACCGGCGGCAAGGTGCATGCCACGGATGTCAGCAATGCCTCGCGCACGATGCTCTATGACATTCGCAAAGGCATCTGGGATGATGAGTTGCTGAAGATCTTCGGCGTGCCGCGTTCCATGCTGCCGGACGTGCGCGATTCGAGCGGCGAGTTTGGTGCGACATCGCTTCTTGGCGGTTCGATTCCCATTGCGGGCATCGCAGGAGATCAGCAGTCGGCGCTGTTTGGGCAGATCTGCACGAAGCCCGGCATGGTGAAGAACACCTATGGCACGGGCTGTTTCATGCTGATGAACACCGGCACCAAACCGATCAATTCTAAAAACAAACTGCTCACCACCGTGGCCTGGCGCATCAATGGGCGCACCGAATACGCGCTGGAAGGCAGCGTGTTCATTGCCGGCGCGGCCATTCAGTGGCTGCGCGATGGTCTGGGCATCATCCGTCAGTCGGCGGATGTGGAGGCGCTGGCGGCAAGCGTGCCTGACACCGGCGGCGTCTATCTTGTACCTGCATTCGCCGGTCTCGGAGCACCTCATTGGGACGCCTATGCGCGCGGCACACTCCTGGGCTTGACGCGCGGTACGACGGCGGCGCACATCGCGCGCGCGACACTGGAAGGCATCGCTTTGCAGGTCATGGACATCTTGAAGGCCATGGAAGCGGATGCGGGAATCAAACTTAAGGAGCTGCGCGTCGATGGTGGTGCCAGCGTGAACAATCTGCTCATGCAGCTGCAGTGCGATCTGCTGGGGGTTCCAGTCGTGCGTCCCAAGGTGAATGAAACCACGGCGCTCGGTGCTGCCTGTCTCGCAGGACTTGCCGTGGGCTATTGGAAAAATCTGGCTGACATCGCGAAGCACTGGCAGGTGGACCGCAAATTCAAGCCGTCTATGAAAGCCGCCGCCCGCACCCAGATCACGCAGGGCTGGAACCGGGCGTTGGGCCGTGCCAAGGGATGGGAGGAGAAATCGGCGTGAAACAAAAGGCATGGATCAATCCGCCCTGCCCGCTGCTACCGGAGGAGAACCGGCACTACGATCACACGGACATCGAGGCGCTGAATCATGAGCGTGGGCCGCTGTTTTATGAAACGGCGCTGCACTATGCGCAGAGTTTGTGGCGTGAAGGATTTCCGGCCAAAAGCATTCTCATCATCAATCGTGCGCTGTCACTGCCACTGAGCGCCGATGAGCCCATTCTCGCCAAATGGCCGCTGCCGTATCTGGCGCTGGTGTGGATCATGCAGCATCGGGTTGAGGGCCAGTTTATTGGCAATCCCCGCCGTCATTGGCAGCACCTGGCCACGCGCATGGTGGAGCCAAACAAGGAGCTGCGCACCTGGCGTGCCTGGGCCTGCTGGTATCTTGCGCAGTTGATTCTGCCGGAAGCTGAGTTCCCGTCGGACCAGAAACAAATCCGCGAGGAGCAGATCGTGGAACCCACGCAGGGACAGATCGCCGCGCATTTGCACCGGCTCTCACCGGCACGGGATGAGGATGTCTGGCGGCATGCTTTGAACACGATTCAACCGCACCGCGAACCGCTCAGCGCCCGCATCCGCCGGATTGGTGCCCAAGAGCTGCCCACGGTGCAGCGTCTGGGACATGAAATCTGGCATGCGTATTATCCCGGCATCATCAGCGTGGAGCAGATTCGCTACATGCTTTCCATCTGGTATCAGCCCGGCTCCATGGCGCATGAGATGCAGGCGCGGGATGTGTGGTATGCACTCGTCGAGACCGCCGGGCCGAAGCCAGTGGGCTACATTTCCTTTGAGAAGCTGCTTTTTGAACCGGTGCTGTTCATTAACAAGCTCTACCTGCTCCCTGAAGTGCACGGCCATGGGCTTGGAGGAATCACTCTTCGCTGGACCGAGGATCGCGCCCGCGAGATGCGCTGCAAAGTTGTGCGCCTCCGCGTGAACAAACGCAACGCCCCGGCCATCCGTTCTTACCTGCGTGCGGGTTTTCGCTTTACCGAAGACATCGTCAGTGACATCGGCAGCGGGTTTGTGATGGATGATTTTGTGATGGAGAAGGCGGTGTGAAGTGGAGATCGTCTTTGACACTCATCAACACGCATTCCATCTCACCCAGTGATCCCACTCGACCTCTCCCTCGCTGAAGTTCCCCGCATGCCCGCGAATGCCGCGCGGTTGCTGGGCAAGGAGGGGGTGACGACGGTGGCGGATGTGGTCGCTCTGATGCCATCCCGGCACGAGGACCGGCGGCAGATGCAGGCGCTGGCGTTTCAGGCGGGATTGGTGCCGACGTGCCATCACGTGCTGATCACGAAGACGGGGAACAAATTTTTCGGCAGGGCGGGTGTGTTTGAGGCGGTGGTGCGGCATGCGACGGGGTTGCTGGGGCAGCAGCTCACGCTGAAGTGGTGGAACATGCCGTTCATGAGCCGGGTGCTGGCGGAGGGGCAGGAGCTGATCGTCTATGGCATCATCAAGGACACGAAGGGCCGCCTGAGCATGGCGCACCCGGAGTATGAGATCGTCAAAGGTGGCGCGGATGACGATGCGGGGCAGATTCACACCGGGCGCATCACACCGATCTACCGGTTGAAAGGGGCGATGACGCAGAAAGCCCTGCGCGTGGCGGCGTGGCATGTGATGCAGGCGCTGCCAGAGTCGTTTATTGAAGATCTGCTGCCCGCACCGAGCGGGGAAGGGGAGTTTGCGGGCATGTCGCGTTCGAAGGCATTGCGTGAGGTGCATTTCCCATCCAGCATGGAGAATCTGGAGCAGGCGCGGCGCTATCTCGCACTGCAGGAGTTTTATGGTTACCAGCTGCGCGTGGCGCGGCGGAAGAGGCGGGTGATCGAGTCTGGCGGACGCAGGCAGGTCGGCACGGGCGAGCTGCTGCGGGACTTTTGCAACGAGCTGCCGTTTCACCTCACCCCGGCACAGCAGCGTTGTCTGGATGAGATTCATCGAGACATGGCCTCGGGCAATCCGATGAACCGCCTGCTGCACGGCGATGTGGGCAGCGGCAAAACGGTGGTGGCCTTTGCTGCAATGCTGCGTGCGGTCGAATCAGGCCGGCAGGCGGTGCTGATGGCACCGACGCAGATTTTGGCCGAGCAGCATGCGCGCAACGCACGCAAGTGGCTGGAACCGCTGGGACTGCGTGTGGCGCTGCGGACGGGATCGAAGCGCGAGGATGGGGATGGTATGGAGCTGATGCGCGGAAAGAGCAGCTCGGCGAAACCCGAGATTGTCATTGGCACGCATGCCCTGCTGCATGACGCGGAGCTGATGCACAACACGGGGATCGTCGTCATCGATGAGCAGCACAAATTTGGCGTGGCGCAGCGGGCGAAGCTGATCCGCAAGGGGGACACGCCGGATGTGCTGGTGATGACGGCCACGCCGATCCCGCGCACGCTGACGCTGACGATCTACGGTGATCTTGAGGTGTCCACGATCGACCAGAAGCCACGCGATGGGGTGAAGATCATCACCAAGGTGCGGCCGAAGACCAAGCTGAAGGACGCGGCCAAATTTCTGCGTGAGCAGATCGAGGAGGGGCGGCAGGGGTACATTGTGTACGCGCTGATCGATGAATCGGAAAAGATAGAGGCTGGCGCAGCAACGAAGGGACACGAGGAGTGGTCCAAGCTGCTGGCCCCATGCGAGGTGGGCCTGCTGCATGGCCGGATGAGCGCGGAAGAGAAGGAGGAGGTGATGAAACGCTTCCGTGCGGGCAAGCTGGATGCGCTGGTTTCGACGACGGTGATCGAAGTGGGCATTGATGTGCCAAACGCGACGGTGATGTTCATCCATGACGCGGGCCGTTTTGGGCTGGCTCAGCTGCATCAGCTGCGTGGCCGTATCGGCCGCGGGGCACACACGAGCTACTGCGTACTGTTTGTGGATGACAAGGACGAGGAAAACCGCCAGCGGCTGGCGATCATGGAGGAGACGAGCGACGGCTTCCAGATTGCCGAGGAAGACCTGCGGCGGCGTGGGCCGGGAGATGTGCTGGGCCATGCGCAGAGCGGGCAGGCTCCCCTGCTGTTTGGTGAACTGCTGGCAGATACACGGCTGGTGCGTCTGGCGCGGCAGCTTGCTGAAAGAACTCTGGACGAAGATCCGCAGCTTTTACGTCCGGCTCTGGCGGTGTTCCGGGATGAAACGGTGGTGGCGGAAAAGGCGCAGGCGATGATGCAGTAATTCGGGTTGGTTAAATTTGTTTAAAGGAATGTTTAGTTAAGGAGGCTTGACGATTGAGGCTTTTACCCGGTCTGTACCAAGTGTCATGCATCCTCTTGCTCCCAGCTGCGCGCCCATAGCGCTGGTGAACCAAACCGAAATCGTTCGCAAACGGCGTCGGGGTGGCAAGCCGGGCATGATCACGATGCTGCGCTTGGCCGTTGTGTCTGTGGCCGCCTTGGCTGTCACGGCGTTTGTGCTGTGGTTAAAAAAGGAGTCGCCACATCCCAGTGCCGCTATTGCTGTCCGTGAATCGCCGTTCGTCCAGGCGCGGAGTTTGAAGTCGCCATTGCAGACAGTGGAGTCCTCACGACTGGCGGCCTATGGGGTGAAGAAAAATCCCGTGCCGACACCCGCTCCCGCAGTTGTGCAGGCTCCACCACAGGTCCAAGAGCCTGTCGTGAAAAAAATGCCCCCGGTGTGGCTGCTGGCGGACATCCCCGAATTTGCTGATGCTAAGAATGCCGGCCTGTCAGCTGCGCAGACGATTGATCAGCTGCGGCAAAGTCTGCGTGAGTCGGGTGCCCGGCAGATGGGGCAGTCGGTGCGTTTTGGGATGCTGAACCTGTCCGAGCTGATGGCCATGAATTCCAGAGCGTGGACGGCGAGCCTAGATACGCTCGTCGCGAGCGAGAACCGCGCCTCGGCGATGTTGCTGACGTTCTACCTGACCTATCTTGATCGTGCAGGAAATGGAGCGGGTGTGAAAGCATTGCTGCAAGCAATGGAGCAGGGCATGTCTGAGGAAAGCGCTGTGCGGGAGTTTATCCTGGCAGGACGCAGTGTGCCGGAACTGGAAAGTGAGATGGGACGGGTGTTTGCGGATGCCGGGGTTGAGCTCCAGTTTACGCGGCGTGGTGGTCTGGCCATGAGGCCGTGACGAATTCCGGGGGAGAATCCTTTTGCCCCGTCTGGTTTTTGCCTTTAATCCCTTCGCATCTCCATGAAAACTTCCTGGCCCATCCGCCTTGTGCGTGCGCTGTTCTTTGCTTTTTCCGTTTTCATCGGCATCGCGATCGCCCTAGGCTTGGACCAAGACGCCTGGGTCGGAGCGCTTAGCGGCGCGGTGTTCATGGGCATGCTGGTGGTGCTGGATGTGCTGCTGGCGCATTTCACCTTGCGGGATTTTTCCCATGCCACGCTGGGGCTTGCGGTGGGGCTCTTCTGCGCGTGGCTGATCACGCGCATCGGCGTGTTCCAGCTCGCCTATTTTCAAAATCACGAGGAAGGGGTGGCGCTGCAAAACGTCGCGGAGATCTGCATCTATGGAACTCTGGCGTTTTTCGGTGTCACGTTTGCGCTGCGCAGTGACCGGGACCAGTTTGCCTTTCTGATCCCGTACATCCGGTTCCGCCGAGACGGCTCTGAAGGTGAACCGCTGCTGCTGGACACGAACGTCGTCATGGATGCCCGGCTGCCAGGTGTGTTTGCCACCGGATTTCTCAGCGGCGCCGTCGTGGTGCCGCGTTGCGTTTTAGACGGGCTCCAGCATCTGGCAGACTCCCCTGACGCGGCGCAGTCCCTGCGGGGCAAGCGAGGGCTGGAGATGATGGAAAAACTGCGGGCAAGGCCGGAGATGAAGGTTTCCATTCATGAAGATGGCTCTTCAGATGCCTCAGTGGAAGTGCGGCTGGTGACGCTGGCGCGTGAGCTGAACGCCCGCCTGCTGACGAGTGATGACAATCTTGCCAAGGTGGCCCGGCTTCGTGGCATCACCGTGCTCAGCCTGCGCGAGCTGGTTGCCGCCTTGAATCCAGAACTCAGCGTGGGCGATGAACTGCGGCTGCCGCTTACCAAGCCAGGCAAGGATAAGAATCAGGCGGTGGGTTATCTGCCAGACGGTGCCATGATCGTCGTGAACAATGCGGCCGCGCAGATCGGGCAGACGGTGGATGTGGTGGTTTCAGGCACGCTGCCGACCAGTGCTGGAAGGCTGATCTTTGCTGAGATCAAACCGGCCGCGTGACGCGCCTGCGCTGCAACAAACCTGCTGAGAGGGCCAGCATCACCAGCATAGCCGACTGCGGCTCTGGAACCATGGTGATGGACATGATGGAGGACGCGCTGGTGGAGATGCGTGAGGCGTACATGCTGGAGGGATTGTCCAGCGGGAGATCGGGGACAAACGTCCAGCCAAAGGAGTCGGATCCCTGATAGAGACCGCCGCGATCAAACAAAGCCGCATTAAAATCGCTGCCATCTCCGGTGACGTTGTTGGTGTCAAACATGCCGTCAATGCTGTAGTTCACGCCGGCCAGTTTCCAGATGCCGCCATCATTGACGAACACGCCGCCGCCGGAATCACCGTTGGAGAGAGTGGCTTCCTCGGCCGTGCCACTGGCACTGAATGAGGCAGTGAGCAGATCGCCAATGGCGCTCGAATAAATGCTGCTGACTGTGTTGGTGCCCCAGCGTGCTGAGCCATCAGGGCTGGTATTCTGCCAGCCATGCAGTATCCCGCCGACGAGGACATCTGCCCCGCGCGGGCCGCCTCTGCCGTTGATCTCCATGGTCAGACCTATTTCAGAGGATCCCGTGTAGAGCGGCGCATAAGTGGCAAAGGTTTCCTGGATTTTGAAGATGCGCAGGTCAGTGCCCGCGATGTCCCAGTAGCCGACGCCGCCGTTGGCTGAGGAGTCGATGTTGTAGGTCACATCCGCGCCACCACTGAAAATGCCGTTTTGTGTAAAGGTGGAGCCCTGGGTGCCGAAATGCTGCGCGGTGATGAAGTACTGCGGTGCAATCATAGTGCCGAGGTAGGCGCCGTAAGTGCCTTCATACTGCCAGCCTGAATTGGCAAAAAGGCCGGTGGGGGCGGTGGTGTTGTGGCTGGGGTCCGCAGTGGCTTCAAACACGATCGCACGGCATGGCGTGATGCACAGGCATGACAACGCAAACATTGCGCACATGATGCGCGAGCACATGGAGGCTGATGCTTTGGAGGCCACGAACATCAAGTAATGTCTCACCACACTTATGAATTACCATAAAACTCTGCTGAATTGCCTTAATTTTGTCCCCGTAGGCCTAATCAAAAGTCATTTTGTAAATGGTGGGAGCCCCAATCGGCGAAATCATCTCGACACTCCGATCATTTTTGTTATGGGTGGCGGGCTTGTGACGCAAAAATGAAAAAAGGTTCATTCATCAATATGTTAGGTGCCTGCGTTCTTCCGCCGATTGTCGGCGTGGGAATTTGCTGGGGTCTCATCGAGCTTTTGAAGAACCATGAAATGTTTCGTGTGGATGCGGTCACACCACCCACAGCAACGGTCAGCAAAGTGCGCCAAGGCAAGCTGAGCGAGACCAGTGCTGAGATCCGTGCCGCGCTGCCTCTGGATGCGGCCTTTGACCCGGTGCGTCCGCTGCCAGTGCAGCCGAATGCAGAGAAAGCCGCCCTGAGACGTGCGGCTGAGGACGCCAAGATGAAACCGGTCGTTCCAACGAGGCCAGCCAACGGAGACTCCGGGGTGGCCATAGCCAAGAAGTCTGACAAGCCCGCTCCTGTTATCGCCATCAAAACGCCTGTCTGGCGTCCGATCCTTGATCCGATCAAGGAGCACTGGACTCGTCTGATGCCGCGCACAGAGGCGCTGCCACAGGCGTACCAAGCCGTGCTCAACGATGACGCTGCTCACCTTGCCAAGATCATCGCCATGGGTGTTTCTCCCCATGAAATGACCTTGGGCGGTGATACGCCGCTGTGTGCCGCTGTGCGCATGGGACGTGCGGATTGTGTGCATGTGCTGGCGCTCTCGGGAGTGAACCTGAACCAGCCGGCGCATGAAAAGCAGCCACCGATAGCGATAGCCTCCCTGCGCCGGAATGTTCCCGTGTTGCAGGCACTGCTGGATTTTGGCGTCGATCCTAATACGCGCTTCAACACTCCCATTCAGAAGCAGGTCATTGATCGCTGCACGATCAAGGATCTGCGAAACGCCATGGAAAGCGACCGTGGCATCACCCCCATGATCTGCTGTGCTGCGCGTGGCGATGTGGAAGGCGCGGTCACTCTGATGCGTGCCGGAGGCAAGCCTGGAATGGGCACCACGCGCTACCACCGCTACCCGATCAATTTTGCCGCCACGCAGGGATACCTGTTTCTCATGCGCGTTCTACTGGGCCGTGATCCGGAGTCGGAACCGGACACGCTGGTGACAGTCGATCTCTCAAGTCAGCGTGCCTGGGTGACCAAGCAGGGGCGCATCGTCAACCATACCATGGTTTCCACCGGACGTGAAGGCTATGGCACACCGGCAGGGCGCTATGTCATCACCGACAAGCATACCTCTCATGTCTCCACTCTCTACCATGTGGCCATGCCCTGGTTCATGCGATTGAACTGCGGGGCGATCGGCCTGCACAGCGGGTATGTCACGGGGCAGCCCGCCTCACACGGCTGCATCCGTCTTCCCTACGAGAAGGCGAAGCAATTCTTCAGCCAGGTGCGTGTGGGGGACGAGGTGGAGATTGTTTACTGACGGGCGGAGTTTACGATTGTTGACTGTGGCTTACAGTTGTTGACGATTGTTTCCAATCTGATGAAGCGGCTCTGCCGCTGCTCTGAAACCACGGCCAACGGGGCCATTGCCCTACAACGTTTTCAGTAGCTTGTCATGGATGCCGTCGAAGCCGCCGTTGCTGAAGACCACGATCACATCGCCTGTGTGGGTTTCCTGTTTCAGACGATTCACAATGGCGTCGGTGTCTGCTTCAAACCAGCAGGGCTTGCCGCGTGCGGTGACTGACTGCGCCACCTTGGCGGTGTCGAGTCGTTGATCTGCCGCGACCTTTTCGGGATTGGCCACTGCGGCGATCACCGAGCCGTCGGCTTCGGTTAGCGCCTCGATCAGTTCATTCTGAAGCACGTTGCGGCGGCTGGTGTTTGAGCGGGGTTCAAACAGCGCCCATAGACGGCGCCCCTCATAGCGCTGGCGCAGGCCGCGCAGGGTCTCGCGAATGGCGGTGGGATGGTGGCCGAAGTCGTCGATGATCGTGATGCCATTCACCGTGCCACGCTCCTGCTGACGCCGGCGGATGCCGCGGAAAGTGCTCAGGCCGGCGCGGATTTCTTCATCACTCAATCCGGCAAAACGGGCCGCACACACGCACATGGCTGCGTTGCGCGCATTGAATTCGCCGACCATTGGCACCTCGAACGCAGCGCCGTTGATTTCAAACTGCGTGGCCTCAGGTGTCACGCCGGTGATCTTGATGCGGAAATCGCAGTCTGGTCCCAGTCCCACCGTCTTGAGCGGTGCCGGGCACTTGGCCCGCAGAGTCAGGCAGTTGGCATCGTCACCGTTGATCAGGACGAGGCCGTTGCGAGGCACCGTGTTGAGGAAGCGCTGAAACGAGAGCAGGATTTCGTCGAGGTCGCGGAAGATGTCGGCGTGATCGAACTCGATGTTGTTCACGATCGCGCACTCCGGCAGGTAGTGCAGAAATTTGCTGCGCTTGTCGAAGTAGGCGGTGTCGTATTCGTCTCCCTCGATCACAAACAGGTCCGAGTGCGTGAAGCGTGCGCCGGAATCAAAATTCTCCGGCACGCCGCCGATCATAAAGCCGGGGTTTTTGCCTGCGTGATCGTAAATCCACGCCAGCATCGTCGTCGTGGTCGTCTTGCCATGCGTGCCGCTCACCACAAAGCTGCGTTTGCCCTGGATGACTTCGCGCTTCAGCATCTCCGCCATGGAGACGTAAGGCAGCTTTTTCTCCAGCAGTGCTTCGAGTTCGGGATTGCCGCGTGAGATCGCGTTGCCCACCACATACACATCCGCCTGCAGCGGCAGGTTGTCCGGATTGTAGCCTTCGGTCACGGTGATGCCTGCATCACGCAGCACATCGCTCATGGGCGGATAGACTTGATTGTCAGACCCGCTGATGGTGTGACCGAGGGCGCGCAGGGCGACTGCGGTGGAGCCCATCGCGGTGCCGCAGATGCCGATGAAATGAATGTGCTTGGGAGATGCCATGGAAAAGAAGCGCACGGTTCAAATCCAGGCGCAGGCGTGAACTAAAGCAGGACTTTTTGCCCCCTGCTAAAAGAAAGTTCAGTTCGGAGGGAATAATCGCACAGGCGGAGGCTCCAACGTTGCGATGGCTCGAATCCCCGCAGCCAGCCAGAACTAACAAACAAACCAAAGTACATCACACCTACCATGAGCACCAAGCACATCATCGCCGCCGCCGCCTTCACCGGTCTCCTTTCCGGCGCCTATGCCGCCCAGACCACCAGCACCCAGAAGGCCGCCAGCCTCGGCGTCTCCATCGAAAAGATGGCGGACAAAGGCCAGCACACCTGCAAGGGGCACAATGCCTGCAAAGGACAGGGTGGCTGCAAGTCCGGCGACAACGGCTGCAAAGGCAAGAACTCCTGCAAGGGCAAAGGCGGCTGCAACACCATGCCGAAGAAGTAAGCCGAATCGATTTCCGCAGCCACACGGCACCCCCGCGTGTGGCTGCGGCCAATCTTTAAACATTACACTTGGAACTTCAGAAAATGCCCGCCAACCCTCACAACGGCCACACCGATCTCGGCATCGGTCTCGGCCTCCGTGTGCCGCATTACCGGCATATTCTGGAGAAGAAGCCGGTCTGTGACTGGTTTGAGATCATCTCCGAAAATTTCATGGTCGATGGCGGCCGCCCTTTGGAGGTGCTGGACAGCATTTTGGAGCAGTACCGCGTCGTGCAGCACGGGGTGTCAATGTACTTCGGCAATGCCGATCCGCTGAATCGCGACCACCTCAAAAAGCTCAAGCGCTTGGTAAAGCGCACCAACACACCCTGGCTTTCCGATCACCTCTGCTGGGGCAGCGTGGATGGCCGCTGCTCCCACGACCTCCTGCCCATGCCCTACACTATGAGTGTGGCAAGGCACACCGCCGAGAAAATCCGGCAGGCCCGCGATTTCCTCGAAGTACCCATCTGCGTGGAAAATGTGAGCAGCTACGCCGAATTCACGCAGAACGAGATGACCGAGTGGGAATTCCTCAACGAAGTCGTTGAGCGCGCCGATTGCGGCATCCTCCTGGATGTAAACAATATCTACGTCTCTTCGCAGAACCTCGGCTTCGATCCCTTCGAATACCTTCGTGCAGTGCCGCATCACCGCGTCGGCCAGATTCACATCGCCGGGCACACCCGGCTCGATCACGTCATCCTCGACACTCACGATCATCCGGTGCCGGATCCTGTCTGGGATCTTTACGCCGCTGCCATTAAGCAATCTGGCAGCACCGCCACGCTTCTCGAATGGGACGACAAAATCCCCAGCTTCGATGACGTCCACGCTGAAGCGCTCAAAGCCAACCGCCATCTTCATGAGCATGCCCACGCCTAGTCGTCTCCGCACCAACGCCGACCTGCGCCAATTGCAACGCACCATGGCCGCCGCGCTGATGCAGCCGCTCACGCGCCAGGACGGCATGCCCGCCAGCACACGGGTCGATTTCATCACGCCGAACGACCGCATGAGCGGTTTCGAGCGCCTCGAAATCTACGCCCGCCAGTACTGGTTTCGCCTGCTTGACTGCCTTTACGACGACTACCCCGCACTGCGTGTCTTCCTGGGCGAGCGCCGCTTTCACAAACTTTGCCGCAACTACCTTGCGCAACATCCCAGCACTTCCTGGACTCTGCGTAATCTAGGTTCCGAACTCCCCGCTTTTATTACAGATCTCAAGGCGCGTGATGTCGCCCGCGTTGAATGGGCGCAGACGCTTGCCTTTGACGAGGTATTGAAAAAGCCGTTGAGGATCGATGATCTTCTTGGCGCAGATCCATCCACGCTTCATCTGGGACTTCAGCCCTGCGTCGTGCTTCTGCAGATTGACCACGCCGTCGATCACTTCATCACCGCGATGAAAAAAGCCGACGCGGATGTGCGCGGTTCAGCCAGCCAGGCCATGTCCGAGGCACCCATACGTGCCAAAGTCGCCAAAGCCCCGAAATTAAAGCGTGAGCAGGTACACTTGGTTGTCCATCGCCATGACAACCAGTTGTACTTCAAGCGCCTTGCCCCGGAGTCCTTCGCCATGCTCACGGCATTGAGGGATGGCCTCACGCTTGCGGATGCCATCGAATTCGCTCTCTCCCAGGCCAGTCCGGACACTGACTGGACCTCGCAGATTCGTGACTGGTTCACCGAATTCTCCCAGCTCGGCTGGTTCACCCAATTCCCTCGCAAATCATGAAACCTTGGACCTTCGCCAACTCCATGCTCGACCGCACCGCCAGTTATTTGGCAGATCCCTTTTTGCTCAGCATCCGCCTCTATTGGGGCTGGCAGTTTTTTCAAACCGGAAAAGGCAAGCTCAGCGACATCAGCATGCCCACAGCCTTCTTCACCGAACTCGGCATTCCTTTTCCAGAGCTGAATGCCTACATGGCGGGCTGCACGGAGTGCTTTGGTGGATTGCTGCTTCTGGCGGGCCTCTTCTCCCGAGTCACCTGCGTGCCACTGATTTTCACCATGCTCGTCGCCTACGGTACGGCGCATCTCGATGTGGTCAAAACGATCTGGTCAGATGCCGACTCCTTCGTCAGCGCCCCGCCATTTCTCTTTCTGCTGGCTAGTGTGACTGTCTTCATTTTTGGTCCTGGCAGGTTGTCGGCCGATGAGCTGCTGCGGCGGCGAAAAAAAGCGTAAATCGCGGGAATAAACGCTGCGGTCACGTCTCCCACCTGCATATCCGACCCATGAACTCATGGAATCTGCCTTCCAATTCGGCATTGAACTGCCTGCAACCCGCACGATACCTCGACGCGTGACCGACACCGTGCCCAGCTTTGAGCAGATCGTGGACTCCCACTATCAGGGGCTTTACCGCTTCGCCATGAGCATGTGCCGGCGTGAGGCGACCGCGCAGGATCTTGTGCAGCAGACCTTTCTGCAATGGGCAAAGAAGGGACATACGCTGAGGGATGCCTCGAAGGTGAAGACCTGGCTGTTCACCACGATCTACCGCGAATGGCTCGGCATCGCCCGTCGCGAAAAAAAATTCGAGGAGGTCGAATTCGAACCCGAGCAGCACGGTGCCACGCAGCACCATGATGACGGCGAAAATCCTCGCGTGGACAGCGCCACGTTGCAAACGGCGCTCGAAGAACTGGAACCCAATTACCGCGCGCCGCTGGTGCTTTTTTACCTCAAGGAGCTATCCTACCGAGACATAGCCGAGACGCTGGGTGTTCCCATTGGCACGGTAATGTCACGCCTCTCCCGCGCCAAAGACAGCCTGCGCACCATTTTGCGCCGCTTCGAAGACTCCGCCCCCTCCAACATCATCCCCCTATCCGCCTCGTGAACCGCGAAGAAGCCAGACTCGAACTCGATGCCACGACGCTCCGCCCTCAGGATGCATCGCCCGAGGCGCGTGCGATGGCGGAGAGCGATCCCGACCTGGGCGCATGGCTGAAAAAGCGCACCGAGTTTGATGAACAAGTCGCCGGGGCCTTTGCCGCCACCATTCCAGCAGGGCTGCGGGCAAGCATTCTGCAAAATGCCAGGCGCCCCGCCCAACGTCCCACCCGCTGGGTTCTGCCCACACTGGTGGCCGCTGCTGCCGCAGTAGTGGTCGGCTGGACGATGTTCTGGCCGGTAAACAACAGCATGCCCGGCTGGCAGGCTGAATCGCTCGCTGCTGTGACGAAAGTCGAGTACGGCATGTCCAAGGTCGATCACATGTCACGTGATTTCGAAGCCATCAAAAAGATGCTCGTCGCGGATCAATCTCCGACGCCGGATCGCCTGCCTGGCAGGGTGGGGACCATGTCTGTGCTGGCCTGCAAGCGTATTCAGATCGCCGGTCGTACAGCATCCATCATCTGCTTTGAAATTCAGCCTGGCAAAGAGGCGCATCTCGTCGTGATGGACAACACCGGCCTCTCCGAGCAGCCGCCCCAGCTTCAGCCACAGTTCAAAACCAGCAAGAACTGGAACATGGCCAGTTGGAGCGATGGCAGTCAAACCTTCCTCCTCGCTACCACGGCGGATGAAGCTGTACTGAAGAAGCTGTTTGGGCTGGCGTGAGGTTACGGAATCTCACTCACCTGCACCTTGGTGTTGCCGAGCACCGTGTGGCAGTTCACACACTGCTGGCGCAGCGCGGCAAAGGCTGCCGGAGAGTGCTTTGAGTCGTGCTTTTGGAGTGTGGTTTTGAGTTCGGCGAAGGGCCCGTTTTCCCACCCGGCGAGCAGGGGCAGCAGGTCGACCATGGTTCTACTGGAAGACTTCTGCCGGGGTGCGCTGGTGATCGACTTGGCCACACTCGAATGCATGCGCTCTGCCATGGCCAGCGCGGCGTCCCATTCACCGGCCTGCTGCAGTCTGCGCGTTTCCAGCATTTTTCGCTGGGCCGCTTTCATGCGGTGGCTGTTCATGGTGCTGGCACAGGAGGCCAGGGAGAACAGTGTGGCGAAGACGAAGATTTTTTTCATGGGTCAGGGGAGTGAATCACCGTCCTTCGAATCTGTCGCGGCCCTTTGCCAGCGCCTCGATCTTGCGGTCGGCGATGCTGCGTTTGAGCATCCAGAAACCGCAGTCGGGATGGATGAACTTCACCCTGCCGGAGCCAAGTTTTTTCTCCGCAGCTTCGATGCGACGGGCGATTTTGTCGGCGGTTTCGATGTGGTTCACCTTGATGTCCACGACACCTAGGCCGACGCCGATTTTGGGATCGAGCTCCTTGAGCGCGTCGAGATCAGCGGCGGGACGATGCGCGAGCTCCAGTACAAGGTGGTCGGCGCGCAGTGAGTTTAAGAAGGTGATAAGCGCGGCCCACTCGCCTTTTTGAATCGTCTGACCGCCATAGTTGCCGAAGCAGAAGTGCACGGCTTTCTTGCCTTTCACCGCATCCAGTACTCGATTGATGCCTGCGGCGGCAATGGGAGCATCTACGGGGTTGCCGGGGATGTTCGCTTCATCGACCTGCACGCAATCGCATTGCAAATCGGCGGCCTGCGCAGCCAAGGCGTCGGCGATGGCCATGTTGAGCGCGGCGAAGTCGTTGTAGTGCGTGTCCAGCAGCGTGCGGGCCAGCATGTAGGGGCTGGTCAGTGTGAACTTGAACGGGCCACCCGCCACTTTGCCCGCACGCGCGCAGTCATCGGCGAGATTGAGCACGCCTTCGGTGATGGGACCGCGCACGACGGCGGCCGGCTTGCTGCGGAAGGCCATCTCATGCTTGGCACGAAACGCTGCGGTGTCTGCTCGAGCAATACGGCTGTCGATGCCGCCGAGTTTGTGGACGAAGTACTCGATCATGCCGTTGGTGTCGGGATGATTGACATCGAAGCGATACAGCTCGCCATCCGTCGGCAGGTCGATGCCCGCCTGGCGCTGTGTGTCGAACACCACACGCGTGGCATCAATGACGGCGGCTTCGCTGGGAAGCGCGCTGAGCCATTCGGGGACAGGATAGGAGCCGACGGTGGTGGTCTGGATGGTGGGCATGCGGCAGACTAGTCAGCATCCACCAGCCTTGGAAGGCGTGAGTGCCAAAATCCAAAGGCAGGCAGGCATCCAACAAGCTTACCTCGCGGACTTCGGACCTTTGCCGCGCACGCTCATTTTGAAGGGCACGCCGGGGGCGGCCCATTCGTCGCGAATGACTTTCTCCAGATAGCGCATGTAGCTGTCCGTGAGTTTTGAGGCACGATTGGCGAAGAGCACGAAGTGCGGCACGGGAATGGCGAAACCTTCGGCCTCATTGACCTGGGTGGCATAGAGCAGCTTGAAGCTGTGCGTGCTGCGGCCCAGAGCGCCGGGGGTGTTCTCGATGGCGGTGGAGAGCAGGCGGTTCAGCGCACCGGTGCCAATGCGGTTCTGTGAGCCGCTGCGCACTTTTTCGATCTGCACGAAGAGCTTGCCGATATGATCTTTGTTCTTCGCCGAGATGGCGACGAGCGGGGCGTAGTTCAGGAAGAAGAACTCGCGGCGCATCAGTTCGTCCAGATGTTCGATGCGGTCCTTCTGATTGCCATCTGGATGAAAGAGGTCCCACTTGTTCATGACGAGGATGCAGGGCTTGCGCTCCTCCAAAATAAACTGGGCGATCTTGCGATCCTGCATCTTCGCGCCGGCGGCGCAGTCGATGACGAGGAGGCAAAGGTCAGCACGCTTGATGCTCTGCAGGCTGCGGTCCACGCTGGAGATTTCGACGACCGTATCCAGATTCGCACGGCGGCGGATGCCGGCGGTGTCGATAAGCTGATAATGCTTGCCGTTCCAAGAGGCCTGGATGTCGAGGGCATCACGAGTGGTGCCGGGCACGTCGCTGACGATGGCACGCTCCGAGCCCAGAATGGCATTCACGAGCGAAGATTTGCCAGCGTTCGGGCGGCCCACGATGGCAAGCTTCAACGGACGCGTGTTTTGATGCGAGATGGCATCCTCTGTTTCGCTGGACTCCTTCAGATCAAGGCGCTCGGAGACGAGCGCGACGAGTTCGTCGATGCCATGGCCATGGGCGGCGCTGACTTCAAGGGTGTCAGGGAAGCCGAATTTGGAGAATTCGCTGGCGTTCAGCTTGCGCTTCGGGGAATCGGCCTTGTTGCAGACGAGAATGACCGGCTTGTTCGTGCGGCGCAGTTCGCGGGCGAGGCTTTGATCGATGGTGGTGATTCCATCGACGACATCGACAACGAACAGCAGCAGATCGGCCACATCCAGGGCGATGGAGGCCTCAATCTGCACCTGGTCGGTCAGCACGTCTTCGGTGCTGGCGCCGATGCCGCCCGTGTCCATGATCTCAAACCATGCCGGACCCCGGCGGCACTGCGCCGTGATGCGGTCCCGCGTCACACCGGCCTGATCGTGGACGATGGAGATGGTTTTCCCGGCAAGGCGGTTAAAGAGTGCGGATTTCCCCACATTGGGGCGTCCGACGATGGCAACGGTTTTGAGCATTGTTCAGAGAGCACGGTGAGCCCCCCGAGTCAATCATGTCCAGCGGCTTGCAACTGCTTGACACCATCGGCGAGATTGAGAAAACCCGACAGGGCGGTGAAAGTGGCGGCAAAGAGGGTGGGCCAGATGAGCCACTCGGGCTTGAGATCGAGCAAGATCCACAAAATGGCCGCCATCTGGGCAAAAGTGGCCGTTTTGCCGGTCCAGTGGGTGTGGATTTGGAATTTACCGGCAAAGTGGTCGATCAGGAAGGCACCGCCAATGGAGAGCAGATCGCGGCCGATGACCAAAATCGGGAACCACAGGGGGAAATGCTGCCGCCAGGAGGTGAAACTCAGCAGGATGATGGCGGAGAGCATGAGCAACTTGTCCGCGAGGGGGTCCATGATGGCCCCGAATCGGGTTCGCTGATTGAAGCGGCGGGCGACCCAGCCGTCGATCGCGTCACTGATCGAGGCGATGGCAAAGACCGCAGCGGCCCATTGGCGCAAGGCTTCATTGGGGTGGTCGCCACGGGCGCTGTCGCCATAATAGATCACCAGCCCGATGAAGACGGGAATCAGCAGGATGCGGAAGATGGTGATCTGATTGGCGAGGTTCACGCTGTTACGTTCGCGTTTCACGGTTCACGGTTCAAGAGTTGAATCATGAAGTTTGATCGCTTTAGAGTATGACATGTCGCAAATCGAGCCAGTGGATCTTTTGAATGCCTACTGCGAGGGAGCCTTCCCCATGGGGGAGGACGATGGCTCCATCTCATGGTACCGGCCCAAGATGCGCGGCATCCTGCCGGTGGCGGAGTTTCATGTGCCGCGCCGGTTTGAGCGTTACCTGAAGCAGCACCCGTTTGAGGTGCGCTGGAACACATCCTTTGGAGATGTGATCCGGGGCTGCGCTGACCGTGAAAGCACCTGGATCACGGATGCCATCATGGACACCTACGAGGAGCTCCATCGCATCGGATTTGCGCATTGCGTGGAGGTCTGGCGGGACGGCAAGCTGCGTGGCGGCGTCTATGGCGTGAGCATCGGCGGGGCGTTTTTCGGGGAATCGATGTTCAGCCGCGAACCACAGGCCTCCAAGGTGGCGCTGACGCACCTGCAATGGCGCCTGCATGAGCGCGGCTATCTGCTGCACGACACGCAGTGGACCACCCCACACCTCGCGATGTTTGGCGGGCACGAAATCCCCTGCGCGCAGTATTTGGAACTGCTGCAGCGGGCGATTTCGCGCAAGGCGACATTTATGTGAGCTGCGATCAGCTCTCGAAATACGTGTAGCCACGCAGACCTGCCTCGAAGCTTTCCATGATCTCGCGGCGCTCGGTGGCGGTGATGCGCTTGGAGACAACGGCGCTTTCAGCCAGGTTGCGGAAACGGGTGAGCATGTCCTTGGGATCGTACTCGACGTAGGTGAGCACTTCCGCGACGCTGTCGCCTTCGAGTTCGCGGCTGTATTTCACCTTGCCGTTTTCCACGCGGACGCTGACGACATTGGTGTCGCCGAGGAGATTGTGAAGGTCGCCGAGGGTTTCCTGATACGCGCCGACGAGGAAGATGCCGAGCATGTACTCGTGGCCCTTCTCGATCTGCGGATCGTGCAGCGGGAGGGTGGAGTTGATGCCGTGGGAGTGGGCAAATTTGTCGATCTTGCCGTCGCTGTCGCAGGTGATGTCGGAGAGCACGGCATTGCGCGTGGGCTTTTCCTTGAGGCGGTGGATCGGCATGACCGGGAAGATCTGGTCGATGGCCCAAAGGTCAGGCAGGCTCTGGAAGACGCTGAAGTTGCCGTAGTAAAAATCGGTCATGATCGTGTCGAGACGATCCATCTGGCTGCCATCGTGGTCGCAGCTTTCCTTCATGCTTGCCACCCAGGTGAGGATGTCCCAGTAGAGCTCCTCGCCATGCGCACGCTCACGCAGGTTGACCTTGCCGTAATTGAACTCACTGCGCAGCTTGTCGCGGTAGTAGATGGCGTCGTTGTAGATCTCCTGCAGGCGGTCGCGGGAGGTCTTGGAGGCATGCTTTTCGGCATCCAGGCGCAGTTCGTAAAGATTGCGCAGCAGGGGCGGGGCATCCTTGGCAAGTTCGACATCGGCGACGCCCTTGCGCGGCTCAAAGCGGTTGATGTCGAGGATGTTGATGATCAACACGGAGTAGTAGGCCACGATGGCTCGGCCGGACTCGGTGATGAGGTCAGGGTGCGGCACACCAGCCTCGGCGGTGACTTCGGTGATCGCCTCAATGATGTCGGCGCAGTATTCCTTGGTGCCGTAGTTGCTGCTGGCTTCGCTGGCGCCTTTGAGGCCGTCATAGCTGATGGCGAGACCGCCGCCGAGATCGAGAATGCCCATGCGCGCACCTTCTTGAACCAGACCCACGTAAACACGCGCCGCTTCGGTGACCGCCTGGCGGATGGCGCGGATGTTTGGAATCTGCGAGCCCTGATGGTAGTGCAGCATGCGCAGGCAGTCGAGCATGCCTTTCTCGCGCAGGCTGTCCACGACGTGCATGAGCTGGGAGATGTTCAGGCCAAACATGCTGGCATCCCCGCCGGAGCCACTCCAGTGGCCGGCGCTTTCGGCGCTGAGGCGGAAGCGCACGCCGAGAGTCGGGCGTACGCCCATTTTCTCACAACGTTCCAGGATCAAGTCCAGCTCCGTGGGCATTTCCAACACCAGGATGACCTGCAGGCCCATCTTCTGCGCGTAGAGCGCAAGGTCGATGAACTCCTCGTCCTTGTAGCCGTTGCAGACGATGTAGGCTTCCGGATCGTGCATGTAGCTCAGCGCGGCGATGAGCTCCGGCTTGCTGCCGGCTTCGAGGCCGTAGTGGTACTTGCGGCCGTAGCGGGTGATTTCTTCGATGACTTCCTGCTGCTGGTTCACCTTGATGGGGTAAACGCCACGATAGACGCCCTGGTATTTGCCTTCCTTGATCGCGGAGGCGAAGCCTTCGTTCAGCTCGTCGATGCGCCAGCGCAGCAGATCACCGAAACGGATGAGCAGCGGGAGCTGGGTGCCGCGCTCGCGCAGGCCTTTCACAATGGAGGCGAGGGAGACGTCCTTTGTCTTCTTGCCGTCCTTCAGCTTCACCACGACCTCGCCGGTCCTCGCGATGTCGAAATACTCATGCCCCCATTCGCGGATGCCATAAAGCTCGGCGCTGTCGTCGGTGGTCCATGCGGGGTTTTTCATTTTCGTGGGCGGGGTTGGAGGGGCTTTCAAGGGCCGCGATTATGGGGGCAAATTTGGAAATGCAAAGCGACATCTCGGAGAGGTTCCGGGCGGCCAAAACGCCCGGGAGCGGCCGGGGCGTCAGTCTCTGGCCCTGCGGAAGGCAAAGGGGAGGTAAAGCAGGGAGTAAAAAATGAGGCCCAGACCGATGGTGCTGAGGTTGTACCATGGCCACGGTCCGAGCTGGTCAAACAGGCTGGCCTGCACGGGTTTGGAGCATTGAAAAGCGTAGTTTGCACCGATGGCGTAGTTCACCACGGCGATGACGGCATACCAAGCCACGGAGAAGGTCATGATGCGGAGCACGGCTCCGGGGCGCGGGCGAACCTTCATGGCGGTGACGACGTAGACCGCCGTGATCGGCACGCCGGCGTGCATGATGAAAAACAAAAAGAAACGCGGGTCTGGAAACTCATAGATCAGCGCGGGCGTCAGCAGCCCCTGAAGGGTGCCTGCGATGCCAAAGAAATACACCACCTCGCAAAAAAACGGGCGGCGCGTCCAGAGCGCGATGCCCGCTGCCAGGGTGGCAATGTCACAGTACTGCAGGGGAAGCGCGGTGTACACACTGAGCGAACCGTACAGCGCATGCACTCCCAGTCCGACGGGATACAAGGTCAGCAGCATGCCGCCCAGTGCCCGCTGCGAGAGCACCGCCCAGCGGGTGCGGGAGAGCAGCAGCATCACGATGAACACGGCCAGCGTGATGACGAGCACCGCCTTGTGGGATGGGCCGTAGGGATGAAAGGCGGGAGGCATGGCCCGCATCATACGCGGATGTTGCGGAAGTCAGTCGGTTTGTGGCATGTTGCGGGCATGTTACGCTCCAATCGTTCTGCGGCCCGCTCCACGAAACAGCTTAGCGGTGGCTGTGCCGTTCTGTTTGGTCTGCCCTTTATCCTGGCTGGCCTTGCCGTCGGTGCATTTCTCTATTTTCCGGCGATCAGTTCCTGGTGGTCTTCGCGCAGCTGGGTGGAAGTGCCGTGCTGGATTGAGACTGCGGAGCTCAAGGCCTCGCGTGGCAGCAAAGGTGGTACGACTTACCGTGCTGAGGCCAGTTATCGCTATGAGTTCGAACGGCGCAGCTACCATGGCGATGAGGTGAGTTTCTTCAGTGGCTCCGACAACATGGGGGATTTTCAGGAGCGGGCTTTTCAGCAGCTGCAGTCGGTGAAGAGCAAAAAGCGGCCGTTTCGCTGTTTTGTGAATCCATTCAAGCCGGAGCAGGCCGTGCTGTTTCGGGAGCTCCGCTGGGGGCTGCTGCTCTTGATGTCGATTTTCCCGACGCTCTTCCCGCTGGCGGGATTTTTGGTTTCCATCGGCGGCTGGCTGCAGTCACGCAAAACGGGCTTGAGTCAAAAGCTGGCAGCGCAGCATCCCAGCGAACCATGGCGATGGAGGTCGGAATGGGAGGGGGATACGATTCACGCCACGAAGGACGGCCTGCCCTTCATTCTCGGAGTCGCGGGCTGGATTCTGGTGGTGCAACTGCCGCTGGCGCTGGCGGTGATTTTGGGTGGAGAAATTGCGAAGTCAGGACTGGCAATGCTCGCCTTGCTGCCAGCAATGCTTGCTTTGATTCCACTCTTCTTTGCATGGAAGCGGGTGAAATCGCGCCTGGCCTTCGGGCATCCGTCCTTGCAGCTCAAGCAGTTTCCGGCAAGAACGGGATCGGCACTGGCAGGCGATCTGCGATTTGACCGGGTGCTTTCGCCCGCGAGCACGATTTCGGTCTGGGTGCTCTGCCAGCGGCATATCACGCGACGCAGCGGTGATTCGCGGACGACGGCCAAGGAAACGATCTGGGAACACACGGAGACGCTGTCTGCCGCCGAGGCTCGGCGAGACATCAGTGGCGTGACACTGCCGCTGCACATTGAGATTCCGCGTGGACTGCCATCTTCTGTCGTGGACGAAGCCTCCATCGTCACTACCGATGGCGAGCAGCATGTGTGGACTCTGGAGGTCAGTTCCTCCCAAGGCGGCAAGCCGGCGGTCCTGCCGCTGCCAATGTTTGCAGCCAGAGGCGAGGCTATGGCAGAGGAATCCGTCACGAATCATCCAGCAGAGGTCGTCGCCTTGAGCACGGAGGATCTCGTCTCGCGATTGCAGGCACGTGGCGTGCGGGCGGAATTTGATTCGAGTGGCATCCCCATGCTCCTCGACTGCTCGGCGGGGAGGAACCGCTTCATGGCCGTGTTCCTGCTGCTGTTTGGCAGCGTGTGGTTCGCGGCGTTTTTGTTCATGCTGTATCAGGGGGCTCCCCTGATCTTTCGGCTCATCTGGGGCATCACCTCACCGCTTATTCTAGGGTCGGGCATGTGGACGATGCTGCACAGCCGCCGTGTTGAATTCACGGCGGGCGAGCTGCGCATCCTGAACCGGATCGGGCCATTTTATTCATGGCAGGAGACCTTCGAGCCGCGTCATTTTACCGGCTTCAGCCACGACACCAACATGCAGTCCGGCAACCAGTTCTACTACCGCGTTAGAGGAGAGACGATCTTTGATCAAAAGAAAACTCTGATCGACGGTGTCACCGAATCTGTCACGGCGGAGATGCTGGCGAAGCGGCTGGAACAGTGGCGCAAGCGCGGGTGATCAACCTCGGAAGCTAACCCCCATCCCGCAATGCCACGGCAGGGTCCACGCGTGCGGCAAACCACGAAGGAACCAGCGCGGCCACGAGGCAGAGGGCGACGGCGGTGGTGCAGATGATGAGGAGGTCGCTGAGGCTCGTATGGGCGGGGATGCTGGAGAGGAAGTAGATGTCCTGCGGGAAGATGTCCCGGCCGGTGATGATGGAGATTTGGTCGCGCAGCCAGTTGCGGATGCTGAGGACAAAGAAGCCGCCAGCAAGTCCGGCTGCGACACCGACGAGGGCGACGATGCCTGCCTGCGAGACAAAGATGGCGATGATCTGCCACGCACGTGTGCCCAGAGCGGTGAGGATGCCGATCTCGCGGCGCTTTTTCACCGTGACGGTGATGGTGGTGTTCATCACGCAGATGGCGGCGACGAGCATGATGAAGAGCAGCAGGAACCACATCATCGTGCGCTGGTTCTCGACGGACTCCAGCATCATGCCGTGCTCCTGCTCCCAGGTTCGGTAGCCCCAGCTTTCCGGCAGCGCGCCGGACTGGTACATCGTGGTCATGACACGATCGGCGTTGTCCGGATCCTTCAGCTCCAGCTCGATGCCGCTGATGTCACTGTCGAGGTTGAAGAACTCCTGCGCGACGTGCAGCGGCACGTAGCCGCGCTTTCCAGCGGTGTCTTCACGCAGCGTGGCGATGAGTTTGAGGTCCTTAGACAGGATAGTGACGTCGTCGAGAGCCGCGGCGCGCTTTTTCTTGTCTTCATTTTCGGGGATCTCACGGTACTTTTGGATGAACTGGTTCACGCTTTCTGCGGCGTGCACGACGAGCGTGTCACCCACCTTGGCGCCGATCTCCTTCGCGAATTTGTCACTGAGAACAATGGTGTCGTCCCTGAGATCGAATTTCCCTTGTCGGTACACGGCATCACCTTTTTCGTTGATGGTTTTAGTGTCACCCAACGCATCCGTTTTAATGTGCTTCTTGAGCTTTTGCAGCAGCGCGTTGTCTTGGTCATCGGTCATGCCGATGACGCTGACACCCTGAAGATTGGAGTCATTTTCAACGACGAGGATGCCGAGGTGACCTTCCCTTGTTCTGTCTGCCACGGGCACAGCAGAAACAACTTCAGGACGCTGGGCGAGGCTTTTCTGAAGCTCGCGCCAATCGACGGGTTTCGGGCCGCCGGGTTCGCCTTCCAGCGCACCCAAAGGCTCCACCATGGCATGCGGTTCAAAGCCGATAAGCATCTGCCGGTACTCACGCTGCCAGCCACTGAACACGGACATCACAAAGACCAGCACTCCGACGCCGAGCATGACTCCGAGCATCGAGATCACGGTGATGACCGAGATGAACGAGCGTGTGGGCCGCAGATAGCGCAGAGCGAGGAAGAGAGGGGCGCTGGTCATGGGAAGGCTTTTAAATCGTGAAGGTTGAGGACGATTCCGTTCAGTCCCGCAGCGCCACAGCAGGGTCCACGCGTGAGGCCAGCCAGGCGGGTGGCAGGGCGGCGAGGAGGCAGAATGTGATGGAGCCCAGGCAGGTGACCACAATGAACCAAGGTTCGATCTGGGCTGGAATGGTGGCGAGGAACATGCCGGAGTCGGCATTGGCACTGCCGCCACTCAATACCGCGATGCCCATGCGGATTTCATCACGGTACTGCAGCACGAGTCCGCTGAGGATGAGGCCCGTTAACGTTCCGAGAGTGCCGACGAAGGCGGCCTGCGAGACAAAGATGCCAATGATCTGGCTCTGCCGTGAACCGAGCGCGGTCAGCACGCCGATCTCACGCCGCTTCTGGGTCGTGACGGTGATCGTCGTGTTCATGACCGAGAATGCGGCGACGATGGCGATGATCAGGAGAACGATCCACATCATAACGCGTTCGTTGCTCATCGCTGCCAGGCGCGCATCGCCAGCATCGGTCCACAATGAGGCGCTCCATGTGGCGGGAACGACTCCCGCAGCGGTGAAGCGTTTCATCACTTCCTTGACCTCGCCCGGCTGCTTAAGTTCGATGAGCACACCGCTGACCTTCTCGCCAAAGCCAAAGATCTGCTGCGCCGTTTCCAGAGTGACGTAGCCGTAGGTGCCGGCGGATTCCATCCGCGTGGTGCCCAGCAGCTTGATCTCCCTGGGATTCAGCTTGATCTCCTCATAGGCGGCATGGCGCTTCGTCTCGTCCTGCTCATCTGAGGCGATGCGGAAACGTTTCACCGCGCTGGTGACATTGCTGGAAGCATAGACGCTGATGGCGTCTCCGGGATGGGCATTGAGTCCGCCCGCCACATAATCGGCACAGACTACGCCGCCCGGGGTGAGCTCCAGCACGCCTTCGGCCTTGTGCTTGGCGACCTTGGCCATGTAAAACTTCGCGCCATCTTCCGGCAGGCCGAGAACATCCATGCCCGACTGCTGGCCATCGTGCTCCGCAAACATGGCGCTGCCGATGTAGCTGCTGGCGGCGAGCACGTCCGGCTGCAGGCGCACTTTGGCGAGCACGTCGGCCGCGGATTTGGCATCGGTGGGCTTTTTGTCCTCCGGTTGCAGCAGGATGTGCGGCTCTGAACCGATGAGTGTTTTGCGGAACTCACCTTCGAAACCCTTCATGACCGAACTGACCACGATCATCATCAGCACCCCGACCGCGACACCGAGGATCGAGATGACGGTGATGACCGAGACAAACGAACGCTTCGCACGCAGATAGCGGCGGGCGAGGAAGAAGGTGACGTTCGAAAGCATGTGGGGCGCAACAAAGCGATGCCCGCGCTACTTCGCAACTGCCGTGATGCCAAACAGAGGCAACGATTTCTGCACGGACTGATACACTCCCCAGCCGAGCGGCACGGTGATCCAGGTCCAGGCGAGGAGAAGGGTGAGGGCTTTCATGGTGAATCAGGCTTGGGCGTTTTCAGCGAGGTGGTGCTTGGGATCGACGGGGCGGACGAGCAGGTTGGAGATCAGACCGACGACGAGCAGGCCGACCATGAGGTGAAAGATCGAATTGTAGGCCTGCTCGGCTGGCATGGTTTTCTTGTTCGCCACGGAAAGGCGGTCCATGAGCTGGGGGCCGAGAATCGCCGCCACCGACCAGGCGGTGATGAGTCGGCCATGAATCGCGCCGACCTGATAGCTGCCAAAGAGATCGCGCAGGTAGGCCGGGATCGTGGCAAAACCACCGCCATACATCGTGAGGATCAGCCCGGTGGCCACGACGAAGAGCGTCACGCTGCCCTGGCCCTGAATCCACGGCACGCTGGCATACAAGGCGGCCCCGAGAATGAAGTAGATGCAGTAGATGCCCTTGCGCCCGATGAAGTCGGACATGGAGGACCAGAAAAACCGGCCGCCGAGATTGCAGAGTGAAAGCAGGCCGACGTATCCTGCCGCAGCCGCAGGCGTGACTTTGAACATGTCCTGAATCATCGGCGAGGCCTGGCCGAGGATGCCGATGCCGGCGCTCACGTTCATGCAGAGCACAACCCAGAGCATCCAAAATTGAGGAGTCTTCCAGGCGGTGTCCACGGCGACGTTCGCCGTCGTGACCAGTTTTGAAATATGTTCCGTCGGCACCCAGCCGGCGGGCTTCCAGCCTTCAGGCGGCACGCGCACGATCAAAGCCCCAAATAGCATCGAGACGGCATAAAGACCCGCCATCACCAGCAGCGCCTCACCGGCCCCGACGGAGCTGGCCGTGGCAAAGCGCTTCATCAATTCCTCGGCCAAAGGGCCGCCGATGAGCGCGCCGCCGCCGAAGCCCATGATCGCCATGCCGGTGGCCATGCCCGGGCGGTCAGGGAACCATTTCATCAAAGTGGAGACCGGAGCAATGTACCCCAGGCCCAACCCGATGCCGCCGATCAAACCATAACCCGCATACAGCAGCCATAGCTGGTGCCATTGCACAGCGATTGCGGTGATCACCAAGCCGCTGCAAAAGCAAAGCATGCTGGCGAGCATGGTTTTACGCGGGCCACTGCGCTCGACCCACTTGCCAAAAAACGCCGCAGACAGGCCGAGCAGGGCGAGCGCGATCGAATAAGCCACGCCGACATCGGCTTCGCTCCAATCACCAGCGCTGGAAGCTGTGATGCCCAGCGCCTTGGCGAGCGGCTTCTTGAAAACGCTGAATCCATACACCTGCCCGATGCACATGTGAACAGCGATGGCGGCAGGTGGGACGAGCCAGCGGCTGAATCCGGGGCTGGCGACGGTGGCTTCACGGGAGAGGAAAGACATGGTTGTAGGTAGTAGGAGGCCGCAGGTGGTTTCCTGGCGGATAGGACAAGGAAAGCTCAAAGATCGACAAGAAACGCCCGGTTTCATACGTTTCGAGCATTGGCCGGTCATTTCACCGGCCATACCCATACCCACATACCTCGATGAAAACACTGCTCACCATCTGCGCCCTCTCCTTCACTTCGGTCGCCATGGCCGCCGACAAATGCCCCATCAGCGGCAAGCCTGCTGACTCCAGCATCACCAGCACCGGCAAGGACGGCAAAACCGTCGCTTTCTGCTGCGAGAAGTGCAAAGCCAAGTTCGACGCCAAGAACAAGTAATCACCACGGCGCTGACACGATCAGCGTTTGAAAGGCGGAACCAGGAAGCTGGTTCCGCTTTTTTGTGCTTCAGCGCTTCCGTCCTTCACGCTCACGCATCTTGCGCTCATATCCGGCGATCACGAAATCTTTGTCGCGTGCGCGCAGAAGGGCATCATCGAGGGAAATGAAGCCGTGGATGGCAAGATGGGTCACGCTGTCGTCAATGGTGTGCATGCCGTCGTTGGCCCCGATTTGAATCAGGCTGGGCAGCTGCTGGAGCCGGCGGGAGCGAATGCAGGAGGCGATGCCCGGATTGTTGACCATGATTTCAGAGGCCATCACCCGGCCGTCTTGATCAAGCCGTGGCATCAGGTTCTGACAGATCACGCCTTGCAGGCAGTTGGCCAGCTGCGAGGCCACGAAGTCCTGCTGGTCTTCCGGGAAGGCATCCATGACGCGCATCACGGTCGAAGGAGCATCCTGGGTGTGAAGAGTGCTGATGACGAGGTGACCGGTCTCGGCGGCGGTCAGCGCTGTGCGGATGGTCTCAAGATCACGCAATTCGCTGATGACGATGACATTTGCGTCCTGCCGCAACGCGCTGCGCAGGGCCTGCGCAAAGGAGTGTGTGTCGCTGCCCAACTGGCGCTGGCGTATCAGGCTGTGCGAATGTTTGAAAACGTACTCAATGGGGTCTTCGATGCTGACAATATTGACCCGACGTGATCTTGAGATGTGCTGCGTCATTGAACTCAGAGTCGTTGTCTTTCCTGCATTGCTGGTTCCTGTGACAAGGATCATGCCGCTGCTCAGGGTGCAGAAGCTCTCAACCGTTGGACCGTGACCTAGATCGCGCAGCTCGGGGATCACCTCGGGAATAAAGCGGAAGGAGGCTTCGATACGCCCAAGCACGTAGCAGGCATTGCCACGAAAGCGTCCCAGATTCGCCACCTGAATGGCGAAATCCAGTTCCCATTCCTGTTCCAGTTTGACACGCTGAGTTTCTTTCAAGACGCCGAAAATCAGGTCGCGAATGTCGCCGATGTCGAGGATTTCATCCGTCAATGGCTGGAGCTGGCCGCTGATGCGTCCTGTGGGCGCGGCACCCACGCTAAGATGCAAATCCGAGCCGCCTTGGTCCGTGACCATGATAAGATATTCAATGAGATCGTGGGCGCGCATGATGAGAGAGAATGGTCAGGAGATGCCGCGCGCGGCGCGGCGGAATTCAGCCTCGTTGCCAATGGAGGCGATGGCTTCAGATTCTGAGATGATGCCCCCCTGGTAGGCTGCAATGATGGACTGCAGGAAGGTGTGCGTATTGGGATCGGTGCCGCGGCTCATGTAGTCTGTGATGTCCGCGACGCTTCGTTTCGCGATCCAGTCACGCACGGCTCCACCGTTCTCCAAGTGTTCTGACAGCATGGAGAGCTTGCCTTGGACGTTCGGGACGAGTTTCTGGCACAAGACTCCGATCAGCTGATGTGAAAGCAGGTGCAAACCGATGCCGACTTGATCCGGAGGGAACATGTTTACAAAACGCTCCATCGTGTCGGAGACGGTGGCGGAATGCATTGACGCGAGCACGAGATGGCCGGTTTCACAAGCCTGGAGCGCGGTGAAAGCTGTTTCGTGATCGCGAATTTCTCCCACAAAAATCACATCCGGCGCCTGACGCAAGGCACTGCGCAGGCCACGGGCAAAGGTGGGCGTGTCGCGGCCCACCTCACGCTGGGTGAAGAGGCAGCGGTTGTTGGCAAAGATGTACTCCACCGGATCCTCGATCGTCACCACGTGACGGGCGATGTTTTCATTCATCCACTGCAGCAGCGCGGCCAGCGTGGTTGATTTGCCCTGACCCGTGGCACCGGTGACGAGGATCATGCCGTTCTGTTTCTGCGCCCAGCGCTGCAGCAGCCATTCCGGCGCGCCCAGTGATTGCATGGCCGGAATATCTGTGCGGATGCGGCGCAGTACGGCAGCCATGCGGCCCAGCACCTTGTGCAGGTTGACACGGAAGCGTGTGTGAGTGCGGGAGAGCAGTCCAGAGTCACGGTCTGTGTCATTCAGCGTGTCACCGCCACAGGCCTGCCAGAGCCCGGCCATCTGCGGCAGCAGCAGCGGATCATCGCCAAAAATCATGAGCTGTTCGGCGATCTTCATTCGTGGCACTTCGCCTTCCTGCAGGAAAATATCGCTCGCCTGATGCTCTTCAGCGGCTTGGAGGATGTCGTCGATGGTAATTGCCATGGTGTTGCTAAAGCTAGCGGGCGCCGCTCAGCTGCTCAACCCCGCTCTCAGAGTTTTGTTACAAGGAATCTGATGGGATGCCGTGTTCTTCAAGCAACTGCCCGCAGTACCAAAGCATGCGCGGCAGATGGAACGGACCCTTCCACATGCCGCCCTTCAGCTGGGAGGATGGTGTGCCATCCCGATGCAGGTAGCCAAACCACTCGCCGTAGGCCGGGTCGGGAAAGTGCGCAAAACTCCAGTCATGCACCTGCTGGTGCCACTGGGCGTATTTGGCATCCCCGGTGATGTGCCAGGCCAGATGCGTGGCGATGATGGCTTCATTGTGCGGCCACCAGAATTTCATGTCGTGCCAGTATTCCTGAACCGGTTTGCCCTTCACATCACGGAAATGGAAGATGCCGCCGTGCTCCTCATCCCAGCCGCGCTGCCACATGCAGTCGAGGATCTCCAGACCGAGCTTGATGTAGCTGTTCTCACCACGCCAGCGGCCTTCATGCAGAATGAACCACGCACACTCCAGCGCATGGCCCGGGTTCAGCGTGCGCCCGTCGAAATGGTCGATGAGCGATCCATCCGGTGAAACGATCTCCATCAATGCCCCGATGGCCGGTTTGAAGAAGAACTGCTGGATCTCCAAAATGAAGCGGTCAGCCCACTCCGAGCAGCTATGTCCTGAAATCTTCACATCACCCAGGTTGGCGCGAAGTTCCTGCGCTGTGGCGATGCCGATCATCAAGGCACCGATGCTCATCATGGGCCGCGTGTTCGGCTCGATCTTCGGGTGCATCAGCCCCTTCTCGAAGGAGAATTTCAAATAGGTGGCAAAGTCCTTCTTCGCACGCTCGGCATAGCTTTCATCGCCCGTGGCCTTCGCATAGGCTGCATGGGCAATCGACGCAAAGGCCTCGCTGAACACATAGCGCCGCATGCGCAGCGGTCTGCCTTCGCGCGTGACGGTGAAGAATAATTTTCCATCCGTGGAGTAGCCATGCTTCTCCAGAAACGCCAGGCACGATCCCGCAGCCTCGATCCAGTCGCTGCGCTTCTCCACATGGTTGTAGAGCGTTGAGAGCATCCAAGCTGCCCGTCCTTGGAACCAGATGCTCTTGTCCGTGTCCAGGATCGATCCATCGCGGTCCAGGGAGGTGATGATGCCGTCAAACTCACGATCCATGCCGTGCTTCATCCAGAAGGGCATCACGTCTTTGAGCAACGTGTCGCGGTAGAGCGCCTTCAGGTTCTGGCGATAGAGAGGGTCGGCAAGAGTGAGGTTCATTTCGCCCACTCTGGCGGCTCTGCCACAAACGTCACGCGTTCCTTCGTCAAAGGATGCGTGAAGGTGATGCGCAGGGCATGCAGGCAGAGCGGGGGATCTTCCACGGCCAGGGTCTGTGTCTCCCCGACTTCGCCATCCGCCAGATAGGCGGCGTCACCGGCGATCGGGAAGCCGAGGTGCCAGAGATGGATGCGGATTTGATTGGTGCGGCCAGTGAGCGGACGGGCTTCAAGGAGTGCAGTGCCATCGGCATCGCGCCGCAGCACGCGGAACTCGGTTCGGGCCTCTTGTCCTTCGGCATCGACGGAGCGGCCACCCAGCTTGCCAGCTTCGCCGCTGATGGGAGCATCGCAGGCGAAGGCATCCTGCGGCGGGTGCCCCTTCACGCGGGCGAGGTAGAGTTTTTCGACTTCACCACGCTCAAACTGCGGCTGCACAAAGCTGGCGAAATGTCGTGTCTTGCACAGCACGGTCACGCCTGTCGTGTTGGCATCGAGGCGGTGGACGCTGCGCGGCTTGAGCGGATGCCAGACGGTGTTGAGGATGTACTGCAGCGTGTTGCGATTGAACCTGCCACCCACATGCACCGGCAGCGGCGCGGGTTTGTTCAGCACGATGATTGCCTCGTCTTCAAACAGCACGCGGATGTCCGCATTCACATCCGGTTCACGCTGCGCAGGCTTCAGGTGCAGGTAGCGCTCTCCGGCACGCACGATTTGATGTGCCGGCACGATCACCTGATCATCCGTCACGATGCGTCCTTCTTCACAGACCGCGAGCCATTGTTCACGCGGGATGTGCGGCATCACATGGCAGAGGCAGTCCAGAATGGTGGCGTGATCACAGGCCTCCGGCACATTCAGCGGCCGTGTCTGATCATAAGGCACGCTGCCGGGCAGCGGCGTCACCGCCTGGCGGATCGCCGCATGGCGCTGCGCCAGATTCTCGCGCTGCTGTTCCTCGGAAGTCTGGAAGCAATACGGGCAGGAGACATGCTCCACATAGCGTGGATCGGCCTGTTCTTCCGCAGTGAGCGGAGTCTGGCAGGCGAAGCATTGCGAGGAAGCGGTCTCGTGCAGGCCGGGATCGACGCCCACGCGTTGGTCGAAGACAAAACACTCGCCGTCGTAATGCGCGCTGCCGCATTCTTCAAAGTACTTCAAAATTCCGCCCTCAAGCTGCCACACATGCTCAAAGCCCTCGCGCTCCATGAAGGGCGCGGCTTTTTCGCAGCGGATGCCGCCGGTGCAGAAAGACACGATCTCCGCCTTTTTCATCTCCGGTGGCAGCTTGCGCACGGCTTCGGGAAATTCGCGGAATGAGTCGACACCTGCCACGACGGCACCTTTGAAAGTGCCAAGCTTCACTTCGTAATCATTGCGTGTGTCATACAGAATGACCGGGCGGCCTTCATCCAGCCACTGTTTCAGGACTTTGGGCTCCAGGCGTGGCGATGTGTACTTCGCTGGTTCGATGCCCTCGACCCCGAAGGCGATGATCTCCTGCTTGATGCGCACCAGCATGCGGCGGAACGGTTGCTCCGCGCTCTCGCTGTATTTTGGCTTCAGTCCTGCCAGCCCTGGAATGGCGCGCAGTTCATCGACGAGTGCGTCCACGTTCTCCCGCACGCCGGCCACGAACATGTTGATGCCCTCCGTGCTCAGCAAAATCGTGCCCTTCAGGCCCCAGCCCTTGCAGCGCTCCAGCAACTGTGCGCGCATGTCCTTCAATCCAGAGAGTTCGGCGAATTGATAGCAGGAGATGTTGGTGATCGTGGCGGTGGCTGGCATGGGCAGTTGAAAAAGCACATGAAAAGGTGGTCTGCGAGTGCAAACCGCACCTGCAGCGCAGGAATGGAACAGTGCAGCACAATCGAGATCATGCTTGCCATTTCAGCCCGTTCCCGCTCCATTCCGGGGGTATGAAATCCACGCTCCTTTTCCTTCTTGCCGCCGCCACCCTGCAAGCCGCCGACTGGCCGATCTGGCGCGGGCCCAATCATGACGGTGTTTCGAGTGAAAAACTGGCTGGAACGGCGGTCAAAAAAGTCTGGGGAGCGCAGATCGGCATCGGCTTTGCCTCCTTCACCGTGGCTGCCGGTCGTGTGTACACCACGGGGCATGCAGATGGCAAGGACACCGTCTTCTGCTTCGATGCCACGAGTGGCAAAGAAGTATGGAAGCACGCCTATGCCGCCGATCTGGGGGACAAGTATTACGAGGGAGGCACCTCGGCCACGCCGACCATTGAAGATGGCAAGGCGTATCATCTGAGCCGCTGGGGCGATCTGTTTTGTTTCGATGCCGCCACGGGCAAGATCGTGTGGCAGAAAAACATCCAGAAGGAAACCGAGGCCGATATCCCGGACTGGGGGTTCGCAGGTTCGCCGTTGGTCGCTGGCAAGCTCCTCATTGTGAACGTTGGCAAAGCTGGCACTGCGGTCGAGAAAGCCACGGGGAAGACCGTGTGGACCAGCGACAAGGCCAACTCGGGCTACTGCACGCCGTATCCAATCACAGTGAATGGCAAGGCGCAGGTCGTGCTGAGTTCTGGCCGCGCCTACAAAGGTGTAGATCCCAGCAACGGCAGCGTGCTGTGGGAGCACACTTGGTCCACCAGTTACGGTGTGAACGCGGCAGATCCGATTCTCAGCGGCACCCAGCTCTTCATCTCCACCGGCTACAACAAAGGCTGCGCTTTGCTCGATCTCAGCTCCGCCGAACCCAAGGAGATCTGGCGCAGCCGGGTGATGAAAAACCAGTTCAACTCCAGCGTGCTGATCGACGGCCATCTTTACGGCAGCGATGGCGATTCAGACAAATCCGCCAGCCTGAAGTGCATCGACTTCGCCACTGGCACAGAAAAATGGAGCGCCGCAGACGTCGGTTTCTGCTCGCTGATGGCTGCCGATGGCAAGCTCATCATCCTGACGGCCAAGGGCGAGTTGATCATCGCCAAAGCCAGTGCTGCCAAATTTGAGCCCCTCTCCCGCACCCCGGTGCTCACCGGGCGCTGCTGGAGCGCTCCGGTGTTTGCCAACGGACATGTCTACGTGCGTAATGCTGCCGGTGACTTGGTCTGCCTGAGCGTCCAATAGGCCAGGTGCCAGGGGCATGCATTTTTTCAATACAAGCTCACAGACGGTCGATTGGTCAGACTGAGCCGATGGTTGGATGCTCCCCTTGCATGAACAACAACTCTCACTCCGCCCACGCCATCCCGCTCTGGCTCAAGCTCGCCTACACCGCCTTCATGGCGGTTTTGATTCCCGTTTACTTGTACCATTACGGCCCGACGAACTTTCTCTATTTCTGCGACCTCGCCCTGCTGTTCGCATTGGTCGGGATATGGCTGGAAAGTCCGCTGCTCCTTTCACTGCCTGCCGTGGGAATCCTGATGCCACAGGCGTTGTGGTGCGTGGATTTTGCCGTGCAGCTCTGCGGCTTTAAGATGACGGGTATGACGGCCTACATGTTTGATGGTACCAAGCCGTTGTTTTTGCGTGGCTTGTCGTTCTTCCATGGCTGGCTGCCCTTCCTGCTGGCCTTCCTCGTGTTCAGGCTGGGCTATGACAAGCGCGCGCTCAGGGGCTGGACGGTGCTGGCCTCGGCCTCCTGCCTCGCGGCCTATTTTTGGCTGCCGAAGGCCGGTGCTGTTCTTTCGGACCCCAATCTGCCGCGCAATGTGAACTACGTTTTCGGCATGGACGACGCGCAGCCTCAGACTTGGATGAGCCCCGAACTTTATCTCGTCACATGGCTTGCGCTGCTCATCTTCGTGGTCTTTGTGCCGACGCATTTTGTGCTGAAGAAAATCTGCCCCACGCCCGAACAAGCCGCCGCCAAACGCGCATGAACGATTCTTCTCCTCCAACTCCTGAATCCAACTGGCAGCGTGGCTTCTGGAGCCTGATGGGCACGCAGTTTCAGGGGGCGTTCTCTGACAACGTGCTCAAGTGGCTGGTCATCTATCTGGTGATCGCGCAGAAGCTGCCCAAGGAGCAGCTCGATGCGCTGGTGTCGGATTCGGGGATGTATTTCGCCATTCCGTTTCTGCTGCTCTCGATGTTTGGCGGCTGGATGGCCGACCGCTTCAGCAAGCGGCATGTGATGATCGGCGTGAAGACGATGGAAATTGGCATCATGATTTTCGCCACCTATGCGCTGGCCTCGGGCAGGATGGGGCTGCAGCTCGTGAGCATCTGTCTCATGGGGGTGCACAGCGCGTTCTTTGCAGCATCCAAGTATGGCTCGCTTCCAGAAGTGGTGCCTACTGCAAAGCTTTCCTGGGCCAATGGCGTGATCGAGATGCTCACCTTCCTCGCGGCGATCTTCGGCACGCTGGCCGCCGCATGGCTGGCGGAGAGCTTTGCTGGCAAACCGGCGTGGTCGGGCGGCATTCTGCTGGCTCTGGCCATGATCGGCTGGTTCATGAGCCTGGGCATCACGCGGGTGCCTGCCGCGAGTCCTGACAAACCGCTGCGCCTCAACTTCCTCGGTGACTTGTGGCGTGAGTTTAAATGGATGCGCACGGACCGCGACCTGTGGCGGGCGAATCTCGGCAACACGGGCTTCTTTTTCATCGCCGTGCTTATCCAGATGAACTTGGTGCTCTATGCGGAGCAGGTGCTGCACATCAAGCCGATGGAAAACAGCGCCTTGCAGGTCGCGCTCGCCGTCGGCATGGCGGCGGGCAGTTTGCTCGCCGGAAAATTGAGCGGGGATCATGTGGAGTATGGCCTCATACCGCTTGGGGCCTTCCTCATGGCAACCATGGGATTCGCGCTCGGCTTGGCAGACATCTCCAGATCAGCGTTCACCGTCTGCCTCACCCTGCTGGGCATCGGCGGTGGCATGTTCATCGTGCCGCTGGCAGCGGTGCTGCAGCATCGGCCACCAGCAGATCGCAAAGGCTCGGTGCAGGGGGCTGCCTCGTGGCTTTCGTGGGTGGGCATCAGCGCCGCTGCTGTGTTGCAAAAAGAGCTGAACACCCGTCTGGGCTGGACGCCGGGAGACATCTTCTGGTTCTGCGGAGCCAGTGCGGTGGCCGGCGGCATTTATGTGACGATGTCACGCCCGCAGGCCCTGCCTGCATTGCTTAAACGCTGGACGCATGGCTGAGATCCTTCTGCTTCCATTCGGCAGTGCCGGCGATGTGTTTCCCTTCATCTGGCTGGGACGGCAGCTCATGGCGCGCGGGCATCGTGTGAGAATGATCACGGCATGTCTGTTTGAAGAGCAGGCGCGCAAAGCCGGCATCGAATTCATTTCCCTGGGGGATAGAGACGAGTTCGAGGCCATGATCCGAGATCCCCGCATCTGGAAGTCGGGCATCGGCACGAAGGTGGTGTTTGAGTTCGCCGCCAAATCCGTCGAGCCCTATCTCGCCGCCATCGAGAGCTGCGGAAAGGTCGATCTGATGCTGGCTCCCGTTACCGCATTTGCCGGGCGTCTAGTCCGTGAAAAGCATGGCATTCCGCTGATCACTGTGCATCTGCAGCCCGCTGTTTTTTTGAGTGTGCATGAGACGCCTCTGCTGCATCCAATCATGCGCCTCTTCAACAAGCTGCCGGTGTGGTGCAAAAAGCTGATCTTCGCATTGCCGAATCCAGTCGATCTCTTCGCGCTGCCCAAAGTGCGCCGCATCTGCGAAGCGAACGGCGTCAAACCACCGCGCAGTCTGTGGCGTGAGTGGTGGGACTCACCGGATGGCGTTCTAGCCTTGTTTCCCGCATGGTTTGCACCGCCGCAGCCTGACTGGCCGCAGAACCTGCTGCAATGGACTTTTCCACTCGAAGATCTGGCGACCGAGCAGACGCTGCAACCAGAGTTGCAGGCGTTTTTAGCGAACGGCGAGCAACCAGTCATCTTCACTCCAGGCAGTGCGAATGTGCAGGCATCACGCTTTTTTGCTGTCGCTGCGGAAGCCGTCAAGCGCATCGGCTGTCGTGCGGTCTTTGTCACACGCGAGCCGAAGCAGGTGCCGCCGAACCTGCCTGCGAGCATTCTAACGGTCGAATACGCTCCCTTTAGCACGCTGCTGAAGCATGCAGCGGTGTTTGTGCACCACGGCGGCATCGGCACCATGTCACAGGGCTTCGCCGCCGGTGTGCCGCAGCTCATCATGGCGATGGCACATGATCAGCCCGACAACGCCGACCGTCTGGAGCGCCTCGGTGTCGGCATCGGTCTCAGCGTGCGGCAGTTCACGCCGGAGCGAGTGACTCATGAATTGAAACAACTGCTGCATGATGTTGCGATTCAGCAGTCTGCGCTAGGATGCGCGATGAAACTGAGGCTGAAGTCTTCTTCCGATGTGCTGCTGGCATGGATCGAGTCACGCATGAAGTCCTGCCATCACGTCTCATGAGCCATGTTCTTCTGCTGCCATTTGGCACTTCCGGCAGTGTTTTCCCGTTCATCTGGCTGGGAAAGCTGCTGAAGCAGCGTGGACACCGTGTGACCCTGATTACTGCACGCATTCACGAGAGGCACACTCTCAGCGCAGGACTGAATTTTGTGGCTGTTGGCAACGATGCCTTGGAGCAGATGTTGAGTGATCCGTCCCTGTGGCGCACAGGCCATGGCTCCAAAGTGGCTTACCAGCACGCAGGGCGTTCCACGGGTGACTACGTGGAGGCGGTTGAGGCTCTCCTTGCGAGGGAAGGCATGCCTGACTTGATGCTGGCGCCGATGATCTGCTTCGGCGCAAGACTGATGCGGGAGAAGCGGGGCATCCCATTGGTGAGCGTACATCTTTATCCCATGATGTTTGTGAGTGCGCATGATGTGCCTCTGGTGATCCCCTTGGTGCGGTGGATGCGGAAATTGCCCTTATGGGCGCGAAAGGCGATTCTGGCTTTCCCGAATCCGCTCGATTTTTTTGCCCTGTTTTCCATATGGCGGAGCTGCGCCCAAAATGGCGTCAGAAAGCCGCTGAGTCTCTGGAAACAGTGGTGGCACTCGCCTGATGGAGTGCTTGCTTTGTTTCCTGCATGGTTTGCGCAGCCACAACCGGACTGGCCGCAAAATCTGCTGCAATGGAATTTCCCAATGGAGGACATGGCCGCAGAGCGCCCGCTGGAGCCGAAACTGAAAGCATTTTTGGAGGAAGGTGAAGCGCCTGTGATTTTCACGCCGGGCACGGGCCATCGTCATGCCCGGCAGTTCTTCGAAACCGCAGCAGCGCTGACAGAAAAAATGGGCTGTCGCGCTGTTTTTCTGACCTCTCAAAGGGAGCAGGTGCCTGCGGATCTCCCACCTTCCATTTTTGCTGCTGCTTATGCTCCCTTCAGCGCTGTGCTACCGTATGCATCTGTTTTTGTGCACCACGGTGGCATAGGCACCATTGCGCAAAGCCTGGCGGCAGGGGTGCCGCAGCTCGTGGTGGAGATGGCGCTGGATCAGCATGACAACGCGGAGCGTGTGGAGCGACTCGGGGTGGGGGTGAGCATTCCCGTGGATCGTTTTTCACCCGAACGTGCGCTGCCCTTGTTGCAGCGCTGCCTGTCGGATCAGCGCATGCGGCAAAAGGCGCGTGAAATGACAGCTGCGATAGGGGCTGACAGAGACAAAGAAACATTGCTCACATGGATTGAGAAAAAAATCACGACCAAAGAAATGAACGAAAAGACTTCATGAGTAAAATCATCCTTCTTCCCCATGGCACCGCCGGTGATGTGCTGCCCTACATCTGGCTTGGCCGGCAGTTGATACAGCGCGGGCATACCGTGACGATGATCTGGGTGGAGTCCTTTAAACAGGCCGCCGAAAGGGTGGGAATTCATTACGTGCCGATGCTCGATGCCGGATTTGAGCTGCTTCTTCTCAATCCCGACTTGTGGGTGCCTCACAAGGGGCTGCAGGCAGGCTTTGCCTTCGCTGGAGAATGCATGGAAAAATATTTGGAGGCATTCACTGCCTCTGTGGACCACGACGGGATGCCAGCGCTCATGGTGGCGCCGCACATCAACTTTGCTGCGAGGCTCTTGCGGGAAAAGCACAAGGTGCCATTGATTTCGGTGGTGTTGTATCCCCTGGCTTTTATCAGCGCCTACGAGATCTGCGGCGGCATGCTTTGCGCACCTCTGCTGAGGAAGCTGCCGGTCTTCGTGCGCAAGATCATCCTCTCATCGGTGATGCCCTATGACCGCTTTGCCATGCCTTATGTTCGTCGGAACTGCCAGAAACATGGCGTGCCGCCACCCCGCAATCTTCAGCGTGACTGGTGGCTCTCTAGTGATGGTGTTCTTGCCCTGTTTCCGGGATGGTATGGAAAAGCCCAGCCTGACTGGCCTGCAGACACTTTACAGTGGGACTTCCCGCTGGAAGATCTCGCGGAGGAAAAATCTATGTCGCCCGAGCTCGTCGCCTTTCTGGCTTCGGGAGAAAAGCCGGTGGTCTTCACCCCCGGCACCGGCAACTTGCACGCCCGCTCGTTCTTTGAAACGGTGCTGGAACTCTGCTCACGCCTCGGCTGCCGTGGAGTCTTTGTGACCCGTGATCTGGGGCAGGTCCCCGATCATTTGCCGGAGACCGTTCTTGCCGTGAAGTACGCGCCTTTCAGCGCTTTGCTGGAGTATTCCAGTGTCTTCGTCCACCATGGTGGGATTGGCAGCATTGCTCAGGGCTTCAAGGCTGGGGTGCCGCAGTTCATTGTCTTCATGGGCTTTGATCAACCCGACAATGCGGAGCGTCTGGAGCGCTTGGGAGCCGGAGTGGGGCTTGACATTCAAAAGTTCGACGTGAAACGCGCCCTGCCTCTGCTGCGACGCTGCCTGGAGGACGCTGCGATTCGTGAAAATGCTGCTGCATGCGCCGCCCGTCTGATGGCCAACCGCCCTTCAGTCGATAAACTGATGGATTGGATCAAGCATCGAATGCAGCCCTCCCGTTCTTCCTGACCCATGCGCAGACGATTCCTTCTCATGCCCCACGGCACGGCGGGCGACGTGCTGCCTTTCATCTGGCTGGGACGCCAGTTAAAGCAACGAGGCCATGAAGTGATCATGCTCTGGGTTGACATGTATCGCGATGCCGCGACTCGGGCGGGGATTGACTTTGTTTCCATCCAGGACGGAGGCGAATTTCAGAGAATGTCACAGCAGGCTTCGTTGTGGTCCGAGGAGGAATGCATGCGGCACGGGCATGTCTATGCAGATCGGTGCACTGCCATCTGCCTGGCCGCCTATGCAGAGACGGTGGCACCGCGAGGCAGGCCTGATCTCATCCTCGGACCGATGATCTCCCTCGCGGCACGTCTGCTGCGGGAGATGCATGGGATCCCGTTTGTCTCTGTTAATATCCAGCCTGCACCATTCATTAGCGCCTACGATCTGCCCGCCGGAATACCCTGGGTGTGGTTGTTGAGAAAGCTCCCGCTGTTCCTGCGAAAATTGGTTCTCGCTGCGGCATCTGGCGACTTGCAGCCAATGATAGTACTGAGGCAATGCTGCATTGATCAGGGGGTGAAACCACCGCGCAGTCTGAGGAAGGACTGGTATCACTCACCGGACGGCGTGCTGGCCCTATTCCCGGCATGGTTCGGAAAACCCCAGTCCGACTGGCCATCCAACACTTTCCAGTGGGATTTCCCCCTTGAAGACCTGGCTGAAGAATCTCCTTTGTCTCCAGATCTTCTGGCGTTTCTAGAGGCACCGGGAAAAAAATTGCTGTTCACACTTGGCAGTGCCGGAAAGGGATCGAGGCACGCAGCGGGCTTTTTCAGGACCGCTTTGGAATGCACGCTGCAACTGGATTGTCGGGCCGTGTTTATCTGCGGCGATCCTGCTCTGCTCCCTCCCTCGTTGCCTTCCTCGATCCATGTGGTGGCTTATGCTCCTTACTCCCGGCTGCTTGCTCGAATGGATGTCGCCGTCCACGCAGGAGGCATCGGTGCCTCGGCCCAGTTTTTGGCCGCAGGTGTGCCGCAGATCATTGCATACTCCGTTTTCGACCAGCCGGACAATGCGGAACGAGTCGAGAAAATCGGTGCTGGCTTATCCCTGCCTCTCGTCTCCTTTTCCTCCTCGCACGCCGTCCCGCTCCTGCACCGCTGCCTGACGGATGAGATCGTGCGCTCTCGTGCTGCAGAATGCCATCAATGGTTGCTTGAACGCCCCTCGGTGACCTGTTTATTGGAGTGGCTTGAGAGCCGGGCGCAGCCCATAGTCATTCCATGATTCCACGTATCTTACATCAGTCATGGAAGACAAGGGATGTGCCTGAGGCCATGCGCGAATTCCAGGAATCATGGCACAAGCATCATCCCGGCTGGGAATATCGTCTCTGGACCGATGAGGACAATGATCGTCTGATTCGTGAATGCTATCCGCAGTTTGAGGAGACCTTTCACCGATTCGAGCCGCCAATCCTCAGAATAGATTTTATCCGTCTCGCTTACATGCACCGCTTCGGAGGCATCTACGCAGACATGGATTTTGAGGCGCTTCGTCCTCTGGACCCGCTGCTCTCAGACGCGCGCATCGCTGTTGGCCGTGAAAATGGAGGCATCGGCATCCCCATGTGCGGACGTCCCTACATCATCAACGCATTTCTTGCTTCACCAGCCGGGCATCCTCTGTGGTTGGAGATCATGCAAGCGACGGTTGATCGGTTCCGTCCAAGGCAGCGCTTCGAACCGCATGCTTTCCACGTCATTCGCATGGGCATCGAAATCCTCGACGAACGGGTGGAAGTCTACGCACGCGATCATGATGACATCATCCTTCATTCGCATGCGCCTTTCTATCCGGCCCCTCCCTCGATGCGTTTCAGGGACGACCGTCGTGAACTGGCCAGGAAGCTGGACTCCCATGCCATACATCATTATGCCAATACATGGGTGGGATGGCACATCCGTTTGATCAATATAGTCGAAACCGTCAAGCAGCTGTGGCAACGCCGCAGGCGGCCCGGCAGTGGATTCACGTGAGAGCAGTCTGCAGCATGCGAAACGGGATGGAGGCTTTTTAAACGATGCCTGACAGCCCCCCAACAAAGAAAAACTCGAGAGCTGTCTGGCGCAAAGATGCGAGCGGTCGTAGTCTCAAGTTACAGCATTTACACAATTGATCCTAATGATCCCGCGTATCATTCACCAAACTTGGAACACACCGGAGATCCCACTCCACCTGCGCGAGTTTCAGCAATCATGGCGGACGCATCACCCCGAATGGAAATACCAGTTGTGGACGCATGAAGACAATCACCGGCTGGTTCGCGAACACTATCCCGAATTTACGCAATTCTACGAACGTCTGCCTGCGCCGCTCAAAATGGACTTCATCCGGGTGGTTTACATGCACAGCCAGGGCGGCATCTATGCGGACATGGACTTTGAGGTGCTGCGCCCGCTCGATCCGCTGCTGCAAGGCTCATCCATTGTGGTCGGGAGGGAAATCAACGGCATCGGACAGCGGATGCGCGGAGTGGATTTTATTTGCAGCGCTTTGCTGGCCTCGCCTGCCGGACACCCGGTTTGGTTGCAGATCATGCGACTGATGGTCTCTGAATTCCGTCCCAGGAGGTGGGCTGAAGACTATTCCGCTTACGTGATCAGAAATGGCATGGCTCTGTGTGATCAAGCCCTCGTGGCCCTGCAACAGAGCGGTGGGGACATCACCATTCATTCGCACGAACTGTTTTTCCCGGCCGCGCCGACGGAGCGCCTCATTGAGAACCGTCGCAGGCTGGCCGCTGAACTCGGCTCCTACGCCATTCATCATTACGAGGCCTCCTGGATTTCTCCATGGGCCAAACTGATCTATGCAGTGATCCGTCTGAACCAATGTTGGGAATCGCGCCGCGCGCTGGGCGGCAGTCCCACAACGATCAAATAATGGCTTGATTTGAGACCAGGTTGTCGGCGTATTCCCAGCATGAGCCGAATCCTTGCCTGCCTGCTGCTGTTCACCGCCTTTCTTCATGCCGATGAGGTTGTTCCCAAGGACAACACGATTGTCCTCGGCAAGCGCGTGGGCCTGATCAAACCGGGCATGACCGCCACGGACATCGAGCGTGCCTATGGGAAGGATAACCTCAAGCAGCAAAAGATCCCAGGCGCAGAAGGCGAGGAAATCGATGGAGCGAAACTGTTTGCGGGCACGGATCGTGAACTGGAGATCGTGTGGGATCCTGACAACGAGAAGAAGAAGGTCGTGTTTGACATCCGCGTCATGGGCAAGGCCTGGAAGTTTGAAAACGGTCTCAAGTCGGGCATGACCGTGGAAGAGGTCGAGAAGATCAACGGCAAGCCCTTCAAGATCGCCGGATTTGAATGGGACTACGGCGGTTACGCCAACTTTGAAGGCGGCAAACTGGAGGGGAAGGTGAGCATTCGCTTCAATCCTTCCACGGAGAACGTTCCGGAGTATCTCATGGGGGACAAACAGCTCTCCTCCGCCGACAAAAAGCTTCGCGCTGCCAAGCCCCTCGTGGAGGAAGGCATTTCGGTGTTCATGCGGTAAGAGGATACACGGCCACATCGACGCCCGATGAGCCAATGATGTGATCCGGCGGGCGTTGCGGGTCTGTGAATCCGGCCTGCAGGAGCGGATTCACATCCCATGCTTCCAGACTTGCTTCTGCAAGCGGGTAAGGCGTGTGATGCACCTGCCCGCAGCGGATGCCACGTGGCGTCTGGGAGAAAAGCAGGTAGCGCTCGGCGAGAAAAAAGGCGAGCGAGCCGGGTTCTGCGACCTGCGATTTTGCGGCAATTCGATAGCGAAAATGTGACTCGTTCAGTGCACCAATTCGCTGACAGCGGTAGTCGATGCAGCAATCGCTCAACTGCGCACTCATGCGGGCATTCTGATAGGGCAGATGGAAAAAGGTGCGCGCCGTCCAGACCGCGAACCGCTGATTACAATCCAGTGAGTAAAACCACACGCCGGGCCGGCCCTGCTCATCGTGCACATAGGTGCGCACATTGAGTTCGAGGAAATCGCTGATGCCTCGCATGGCGGGAAGAAAGCGGGGGCGAATGCCACGCATGTAAAACGGCACGATGGCCAGCCATGCATCGCCTTGAAAGGTGTCCACGAACAAGCCGGGTGGCAGAGTGTGCTGAATCTCCGCGGCATCCCAGCGCCAGTGCAGGAAAAGCAGGCTCTCCCAGCGCTGATGCATCACCTGCGCGCGCGTCGGAGGATCACGGAAGGCGAGACGGGATTCGAGCGTGGGTGTGACTGGCATGCCAAGATGATACGCTTGAATTCGCACCCAGGCGCCGCTCGGATTCGTTCATCATTCATGCGCTATCGATCTTTGAACCTCGGCTTCCTGCTGCTTTCGCTGTACGGCTTCAGTTCCTGCACCTCCATGAAACCCGCTCCTCTGCAAACGGTTCCCCACGTCGATCTGAAACGCTATGTGGGCGACTGGTTCGTCTTTGCGAACATCCCGTATTCCCTAGAAAAGGGCAAGGTGGGCACGCTGGATCGCTACGCGCTGCGCCCGGATGGAAGGATGGACAATATCTTCCTGTTCCGACGCGGCAGCCTCGACGCGCCGCTGGAGCAGTGGAAGGGGGTGGCCTGGGTTCACAACAAGACCACCAACGCTGAGTGGCGCGTGCAGTTTGTCTGGCCGCTGCGAGTGCCATATCTCATCATCGACCTCGACCCGGACTACCAGTGGAGCGTGATTGGCTATCCCAGCCGCAAACTAGCCTGGGTGCTCAGCCGCAAGCCGGTGCTCGATGAAGCCACTTATCGCGGCATTCTGGGGCGAATGGCGAAGCAGGGATACGACACACGCTTGCTGGCGAAGGTGCCGCAGAAGTCAGAGTAAACAAAAAAGAGGCAGAGCTTTCGCCCTGCCTCTTGGGTTACATTGATATCAAGCGAACAGCTTCGTCACCGGCTTGGCCTTCACCAGTTCGCGCGGCTGATTGAGATGATTGTAAACAATCGTCTCGGGGTCGATGCCGACGGCGTGGTAGATGGTGGCGAGAAGCTCGGTCGGATGCACGGCGTCTTCGGCCGGGGCTGAGCCCGTGGCGTCTGATTTGCCGTGGACGTAGCCGCGCTTGATGCCGGCACCGCCGACGATGGCGGTGTAGCAGTAAGGCCAGTGGTCACGGCCGTCGGCGCTGTTGCTGTTGCCGCTGGTTGACACGCCTTTTTCAGGGCTGCGGCCGAATTCGCCGAGGGCGACGACGATGGTTTCATCGAGCAGGCCGCTGGCATCCAGATCATCAAACAAGGCGCTGAGGCCCTGGTCCAGCATGGGGCCGGATTTGTTCTTCATGCGTTCGGTGAGGCCCGCATGGTGGTCCCAGGAATGATTGTCGGAATTTGCGACCTTGGGCCAGATGACTTCGACGACACGCGTGCCAGCTTCGAGCAGACGGCGGGCAAGCAGGCAGCTCTGGCCGAAGGTGTTGCGGCCATAGCGGTCACGCAGTTTCTCAGGCTCGCGATCAAGGGCGAAGGCGTCGCGTGCACGACCGCTGGAGATGAGGTTCAAGGCCTGGCTGTAGTAGCTGTCCAGGCTCATGTCCTTCACCGCAGCTTCGATTTGCGGCATCTGGTCATTGATGGCGTCACGCAGCTTGGCACGGCGCTCAAGACGCACGCTGAAGAGGTCGGGGCGCAGTTGCAGGTCGTCGATCTTGATGCGGTCCATCTTGCCCATGTCGAGGTCATCGCCATCGGGGAAGAGCGTGTAGGGCTCGTAGGCCTTGCCGAGGAAACCCGCGCCGCCGCCTTTGCCAACGACGTTGGATTCCTGCAACGGGCGTGGCAGCTGCACGAAGGGGAGCATCGGCTCCTGCAGCGGCTTGAGGCGCACGATGTTGCTGCCGAAGTTCGGGAAGTCTTTCGCGTTCGGTGGCTCAAGCTGGCCGGAAGGGCTGACCTTGTCGGTCGTGTAACCGGTCATGATCTGATAGATCGCCGCCGTGTGGTTGAAGAGACCATTCGGCGTGTAGCTCATCGAATTGATCATCGTGAACTTGTCGTTCACCTTCGCAAGGCCCGGAAGGATCTCAGTGAAATGCTTGCCTGGAACTTTCGTCGGGATCGTCTTGAAGGCACTACGCACATTGTCCGGCACGTTTTCCTTCGGGTCCCACAAGTCGAGGTGTGAAGGGCCGCCCTGAAGGTAGATCATGAGCACGTGCTTGGCCTTGCCCCATCCCGCGCGGCCTGCGTTCGGAGAATTGGCCGCCATGGCCTGGCCACGGAGCACATTGTTGAGCGTGAGGCCCATCATGGATCCGCCGCCCACGCGCAGGATGTCACGCCGCGAGAAGCCGAGGTTTTTGTCGCAAAGGTCTTTACCGGGAACGCCTGGGATGCGGAACATGGTGTGCTAGGGGTTGAGATGGAAGGTCAATATCGGGGGCATGTACGACAAAGAAGGGTTGATCTTGCCATTTTGGGGCCAGATCGTCGAGGCTGGGCAGGAAACTCCATGCCCCGGGCGGGAATACTGCTCAAGTACAGCCGTCGGCTCTCAATGCTGTGAAATTCAGCTTATTGGGGATCTGGGTGAGGAATGAGGGGCTCATTTCCTGTCCTGAACGTATTACGCCTCAGCGGGAGCATCGACATGCCAACAATTTGATCGGCCAATGAAGATGTGTTTGTGCCACTATGGCTGCTCTTCGGCAACGGGCGGTCACCGCCTGCTCCCGATTCGCCACCAACTGAGGCATACGATGAGCCGGAATACTGTGGTGAGACTGAGCCGGCGGCATATCCAGGCTGGCTGTTCGTCAAAGACGTTGGAGCGAATCCCGGAGCTCCAGGGTTTGGGTTGAGGCCACGAACAAGGGACTGCTGCTGTGGTGCTGTTGGCTGTCCCGGTTGCTGCTGCATGATTTGCTGCCTGAGTTGCAGCGTGGCAGTCTCTGCTCGGGCGCCTGCGGCGGCGGCCAGCTGCATCAAGTAACCGCTGTCATAATGCACCTCGCAGAGTTCGGCGCCCATCGCGATACGAACGACCGTATCTTTGCGCCTAAGTCCGACGCTTGCTTCTTTGAGCTCGATTCCATGGGCGTTTGGCTTTCCAGTTTTAAGCAGGAACCGCTCATGGGTCTTGACGTTCACGATTGAGACCGTCGGATCACGCCTTTCACCGTAGATGGAGGCAATGGCAAGATCTTTGGCAAAAGAAGCCTGCTGCACCAGAGCAGGAGCCGTTTTAAGTGTGAATGGATTTTTGTTCCACCCTGCTTCGTAGCGCTCTATTGCGTAGGCCTTCGGGGGAAGGAACGCTGAGTACTCTTGCTTCTGCGCCCAGGTCAGACTGCCTGCGAGAGTGATAACAAGCGGGAGCAACCTGATGAAACAATGAACTCCCAACGCACGGGCGCACGTCCCGGATTGAAGCGGCTCCTGGCTTGACGGTTTTAGCTGCGGAAAGTTCAAGGTGGTCAAATCCCGCGAATTGTCTGCTGCTGCTTTGCCTCGCGGATATGATGCACTCACGAAGACTAGATGAATTTGATTGGGCTGATTGGCAAGTGACACAAAGTTAACAATGAAGTTACATCAACTTATAAGAATGATTGGTCTTACAGTAGAAGACTTTAGTCTGAAGTTATAGCGATCTATGCCAAATCCGGGGAATAAATTGCAACGATTTCGAATCATCAACGAAAGCGTTTAATTAGTTCGTTTGCTGGGGCAGCAGCTGGATGCTCGAATCGTGACTCATGAACTTGAAGTCGCTATCATTCGTTTTGCCAGTGATCCTCCTGACCGGATTAGGGTTGCTCATGCTGGCTGGCAAAGATGCGGCAACGGTGGCGCAAAACCGTGATTCGGCTGCCGGTGCTTCAGCAGTTGCTCCTCTTGCTGCTCCGTATGTAGACTCATCGAGTGTCGCCTTGAAGTTTGAAGAGATCTTCGTGACACCCGCAGGACCGAAAGGACTGGAATACACCGCCAAAACCAGGGCGCTTGATGGCAAAAAAGTGGCTCTCACGGGGTTCATGCTGCGCAACGACAACATTGACGCTGCCATTTTTTTCTTCTGTGAAACACGGCACGCGTACGATGAACGCGAAGAAGGACTCGCGGACAGTCTGCCGCCCAGCCTGGTCCAGGTCATCCTGCCGGTGAAAAAGAACAGCGCACCTGCATGGAGGCAGGAGAAATTGACTCTTTACGGCACGCTGGAACTCGGACCAAGGCAGGAGCAGAGCGGACGCGTTTCCCACATACGCCTTCAATGCGATGCGGTCACGGATGCCGCCACGGGGGTTCCGCTAGAGCTTCGAAAACCAGTCGCGCTGCAGCTCGGCAGGGCCATTCCGATCCCGAGCGATCTCGGCGCACTGCCACCCTCGACCACCCCGCCCTCTTTCTTCAACCCACGAAGAAACATAAACAGCACCACCCACCATCCCGACAAACTATGAAGTTACAAAACTCAGGCAAATTCATTGCCGTCATCACCGGGCTTTTCGCCCTTGGCAACGCCTTCGCTGCCCCCACCGTGACACGCCTCAATCCCCCCAGCGCGCTGTTCACCTACGCCGATGCCACCCCTCCCTACATCTCGCGTTTTCTTCCCGCGCAGCGTTTTGACCTCCAGGCCACCATCCAGGCGGATGCAGGCAAGACGATCACCAGTGTCGTTTTCAAGGTCAACGGCTCCCCTGTCACAGCAGCCAGCGGCGCGTCCGCCATCACCTCCATCGGTGGTGACAAGTTCAGCGCCACGATTCGTGGTTACTCCAACTCAACAGCTGGTGTGAAAACACTCGTCGTCGAGGCCACTCAGAACGACAGCTTGGTCGCAACAGGCACGGGCAACTTCGAAATCGCCAGCATCACGCTCAATGCTGGTCGCAAGGCGAAGAACATCATCTGGCTCATCGGTGACGGCACCGGCATCGCCCACCGCACGGCGGCCCGCATCGTCTCCAAGGGTGCCTCCCTTGGCAAGTCGAACGACCCTCTCGCCATCGACACGCTGCCGGTCACCGGCATCGTGGTCACCCACTCCCTGAACTCAATCGTGACGGACTCCGCACCTGGCGCTCATTGCTACTCCACGGGCAACAAGGCCAACAACGGCCAGGAAGGCGTGTTTCCTGATGACACCACAGACAAGTGGGACAATCCTCGCATTGAGCACATGGGCAGCTACCTCGCCCGCACTCAGGGCAAATGGCTCGGCATCGTGTCCACGGCTGACGTGGAAGACGCCACGCCGGCCGCCTTCGCTGTGTCCACCCAGGATCGTGGAGCCGGCACCGGAATCTGTGATATGTATCTCGACGAGGCCGTCGCCAACCATAATCTCCACGTCCTGATGGGCGGCGGCCGCAAGTGGTTCCTGCCTCTCGATGGCAGCGCAGGTGCCGGCAGCGGCCGTGTGAACAGCTCCACTTCAGGAGGTGGTGATTATGTCGTTCCTTCGGACGTGCAGGCAGGCTGGAGCGTCCCCGCCGGTTCCGTGGATCCTAATCGCAACCTGATCGCCGACTTCCAGACCGCCGGCTTCTACTACGCCCCTGACCTTGCAGGCCTTAACGCCATGACCGGCAGCGAAACCAAGCTCCTCGGCCTCTTCAACTCCGGCCACATGGACGTCAGCTACGACAAAATCGCGCATCGCCGCAATTCTGCCACCATCGCTCCCGGTAGCCTCATCGCCACCTATCCTGACCAGCCCCTGTTGGAAGAAATGACCGACAAGGCCCTCACGGTGCTCAGCAAAAACGCCAACGGTTTCGTCATGATGATCGAAGGCGCCTCCATCGACAAGCAGGCCCACAACATGGACACTGAGCGCTGGGTGCACGACGCCATTGAGTTCGACAAGGCCGTTGCTAAGTGCATCGCCTTCCAGGTGGCCAATCCGGACACGCTTATCATCGTCACCGCTGACCATGAGTGCGCTGGTATTGCCATCAGTGGCGGCAGCACTGTCACCGACGCCGCTCTGCAGAGCACGGCCGTGGGCAGCCTCAAAGGCATCGTCGGCACTTACGATAACGCCAAGTTCCCCGCCTACACGATCGCAGGCGACGGCTACCCGACCACGATGGACGTGGACTACCGCATGATCATTGGCTACGCTGGCAACTCCGACCGTTACGAAACCTGGCGCTCCAGCCCCAGCTACAACGTGTCTCCCCAGGCACGTAACACCACCACGGGTTACTTGGTTACCGGCCAGCAAGCCGGCACCGGCGTGCAGAGCGCCGTTCACACCGCTTCCGACATCCCGCTCTCCGCAGGTGGTCGTGGCGCTGCAGCCTTCACCGGCGTGTTCGACAACACGGACGCCTTCTTCAAGGCCATGCAGGCCGCGATCGGCGGTGCGAAGTAGTCCATGGATAACCAGTCACTCCTATGAAAAAAATACTTTCTATCGTTGCCCTGGCCGCGATGTGCGCCAGCTCGCAGGCGGCGACCGTGTTGAGCTATTCCTTCACCAGCGACGCCACCCCTGCGGTTTCCGGTGGCTCCTTGGTCGGGACAGTCTCGGCGGCCTACGCCTACATTGAGACGGTCGATGCGAACGGCGACCCGTTGTCGCTGCCCAGCTTCCGTCCAGACTTGACGGCTCCAGCGATCGCAGTCGGAGATCCCTCCGCCCGCGGCTACGGCGCTCCAATCTCTGGCAATGCTCTGGACGCTGTTGATCAGGCCGTGTTGTTCAGCTTCTCGGCTCCGCAGGACATCTCGGCTTTCGCCCTGACTCTGGACAACAGCACTATTGGCACGCCCTTTGGCACCAATGTGGAGTTCTACGACTCCCAGGACGCGCTCTTATACAGCATCCTGGTGGATCAGACCGTGTCCGGCTTCTCGGTGAACCAGGCGCTTTCACTCATGGGTGTCAGCAAGGTGGTGCTGCCATCGGGCGCGTTCTATGACAACGCCAGCCTGACCGTCGCGGCGTCCGCCGTGCCGGAGCCTTCACGAGTTCTGCTCATGGGGCTGTTCGCTGGCGTGGCGGTGTTCCGCCGCCGCCGGGCTTGATTGATCTGTCACTACGGAATGACCCGGCGGAGCTCGCTCTGCCGGGTCATTTCATGTCCAGGCGGGACTGATGTGACAATAATTTCGCACCTTTCCGCAGGCCGCCCGCCGATCTCATTGCGGCCAGGGTCATGGAGAGCCGCGTGGAGCCTGGCTCGGAAGGCGAAGAGCGCCTCCTGCTGCTTCGGGCCATGTTCTCCTACCGGCTGCGTCAGTCGCAGCCGTCGCACACGGTGTTGCGGGGCAGGACACAGTCGATGGAGATTTTCATGTCGGCTGGCACATGCCTGGGGCTGGGATCATGCTGCATCCCTCTTCCGCCGGCGAAACGGATGCCAGAGCTGCCCCAAGTAATGTTTCGAAATCGGCTCGTGAATGCCGAAGGCCTCCGGTTCGTGGTCAGGGCAGCGGTAAGTGCCAAAGAGGATGTCCATCAGCGGCGAAACATTCGCGTAGTTGCCCGCATCGCGTGCCTTGTCGTGGTGCCAGTGGTGCAAAGCCGGCGCGCCGAGGATCATGCCCAGCGGGCCAATGGGCAGTCGAACATTCGAATGAATGAAGATGGCCCACAGGCCACGAAAGGCGAGGAACCCGGCAAGCGTCTCCAGCGGAAAACCGAGGATAAACGCAGGCAGGTTGATGATGCCCACGGTGTAGATCGTATCCAGCGGATGCTCCCGGTGCGCCGCCAGCCAGTCCAGATGCTCCGCACTGTGGTGGATCGAATGAAAGCGCCACAAGAACGGCGCGGCGTGTTGAAGCCGATGCGCCCAGTAGATGAGGAAGTCGCTCAGCACGATCATCTCAAGGGCCTGCAGCCACCACGACTGCGCCGCGACACCTGCGCGAAAATGAGCCGGCACTATGTCATCCATCCAGCCCCGAAAATGATTCAGTGCCCAGAACACCAGCCCGCTCCAGAGCAGGTACTGGCCCAGCAGGAAACACAGGTCCGTCCAGAATGCCGGGCGGAAAAACTTCGGCCCTTCCTGCGCAGGAAACAACTTCTCCAAAGGCCGAAACAACACCACGAGAAAGAGCAGGCTCAGGCCGGTGGAAAGGATGACGGCTGGCAGGTTCATGGCTTTTGCGATGGAGGTGCAAAAGGATCAGTCGCCAAGGTGGTTGACTCCACCTTTCGAGTTGAAAACACGGGCTGGGTAAGCGCCTTGGAGCTTGGAAACATGAATTTTTCCTCCGCTTGAGGGGCTGCATTTCGACCTCTGGATTGCGAGTAGATCACATAGGATGTCAGCAGCGTGAGCGACGACACCAGTATCCCGATGCGGACGAGTTTAGATGGCGTCTTCATGGCTGATGGAAAGACTGTTCCAGTAAGAACTGCAGAATCTCCTGGTGGCATTCCATTGCATTTGGCCGTCTTCCTGCAATAACTCTCGCGTGAATGCTGTGGAGCGTATGACGCTCGGCACTGGCAGAGGCTTCTTCCAGAAGGATTCCCACGGCTTATCCTCGTGATAGCTGTAATGAAGCCAGTAGTTTCCCTGAACGGGTTCATAGGGTCGTTCAATAATCAACAGGCCTTCCGTTGTGAGCAGTTCTGCGAAGGCTTGATTCCAAATTCCCGGCGTGTGGGTGAGGTCTGTGAGTTTAGTATCAAGACTCAGTCGTTCCTGAAGGGGACGAAGCTCCTCACCTGTCAGCCAGACAGGAGGTGAAAAGAGCAACTGCGGCACCGGTGCAGCGAGTCGGCGGACTTCATCCATTCCTGAATCAACCCAACGTTCGACATCGCTGCTATTCACGGCGTCTGCAGTCATCGCTTGCAACGGCCACGCATGACCCGCCAGCAGCGCAAAAGCAGATGCCAGCAGGACGGAACGAAGACATTGGGACGCCCTGATCATGGCTTCACGGGCGGCAGCAGCGGCTTGTCGGTCTGCAAAGCACCTGAACTGATCGTGGTGCCGCCGGTGAACGATTTGCTGCCGGACATGAGAATGGGACCGCTTTTGGAACCGGGCATCATGGCCGGATTGGCCTGCTTGTGGGCGAACCACGCGCAGCCGATGAGCAGACCCAGCGAAGAGCAGACGGCGGCACAACGCAGGCAGAAACGAGCACGGGGCGATTTCATGCCCTAAATGCTACTCGGATGAGTAGATCAGTGTCGAGAGCGAATTTTGGGAGGAAGAGCCTCAATCCTCAAACATGAACTCGTTGCTCATCAGCAGCACTTGCGCGAGCTGGCTGAGGGAGCTCTGGGGACGGGCGCGGCCGATGGGCCAGCGGCTGGCGTCGCAGAAGTCGGTTTTGGAATGGGTGAGAACTTCGCCGGTGTCGGCGCGGCTGATGGTGGGCTGCCAGTCGAAGCTGTCGCTGTCGGTGCCGCCTTCGTTGTGAACGATGAAGCAGAGGGTGTCTCCGCGTTTCACGTCGGTGGTGAGCTGGACGGGGACTTTCTTGTTCTGTGGATTGCAAAGCTGCTCGGCCAGGATGCCGGTGCGCTCATTGTAAATCCAGGCACGGACGCCATCGCCACGGTCGCTGCTCCGGGTCAAGACGCTGTCGATGGAGATCTTCATGTCAGTCGGCACATGCCAGCGGGCGGTGACGATGTATTCGCTGGGAGCGGCGTGGCCGCCGTAGTTGGCCCAGAAAACATGGCCCCATTTAGGATCGGGGATCTTGGCTGCGGGGCTCCAGAGCTTCTGGCCACCACCGCCACGATCCGTCAGCTGCGTGAAGGCTTGGAACTCGGTGAAGGACGGCTTGCCTTCGGGAGTACGCGCAAACTTCATCGTGCCGTAGCTCCAGCGGAAAGGTTTCTCCGCGTTGAGAGCGGTGGCATCAGCGGCGAAGCGCTGGGCCAGTTCGACTTCATCCGGCTTCGGATCGCGGGCGAGCACGCGGCGGTACATCGCGCGGATGGCTTCGGAATCGAGCGTGGTGCCGGCCAGCGGCGCGGCTTTGGCGATGGCATCGGCACGGGCGCGCATGAAGGGACTGTTCATCAGGAACAGAGCTTGCTGAGGCACGGTGGTGTTGAAACGCTGCGGGCTGTGGCCGTCCGGATTGGCGAAGTCAAACATCGCCGGCACGCTGGCCTGATCATAGCGGTCCACTTTGAGGTAAACGGTGCGCAGGGTGTCGGCATCCTTCGCGTTCAGTTCCACGGCGCGTCCACCGTGCTTGTTGGTGTCGAGTTCGCCGGTGGCGGACAGGATCGCGTCACGCATGGTTTCATAATCGAGGCGCTGGCGGTTGAAGCGGCTGAGCAGATCGTTCTCGGCATCCTTGGTGGCTTTTTCCGGCGTGGCATGGCTGCTCTGCTGAAAGGTGCGGGAGGTGAGGATGAGCGTGTGCAGCTTCTTCAAGCTCCACCCGTTTTCCATGAAAGTGGCGGCGAGGTAATCGAGCAGATCTGCCTGGACAGGCTTCGCGGTCTGCACACCGAAGTCACTGGTCTGGGAGACGAGCGGCTTGCCAAAATGCTGCAGCCACACGCGGTTCACAATGACGCGCGCGGTGAGCGGATTGTCCTTGCTGGCGATGTGTTTCGCCAGATCCAGACGACCGCTGCCGTCGGTGAATTTTTCACCGCCGAACATCGTGAGCCAGGCGCGCGGTGCGGGATCGCCCTGACGTGCCGGATTGCCGCGGATATAGACGCGAACGTCCTGGGGTTTCGGTTTGTCCACCATCACCATGGCGCGCGGTGGTGCGCCGGGATGGGTGCTGTCGAGTTTGGTGCGCTCGTTGTTGAGGCGCACCACGGTCTCGCTGTCCTTGCGGGTGAAGAAGGTATTGGCACCTTCAACTGGCACTGACATGGGCGAAAGCTTGTCCTGCATGAGCTGACGCATCGGCTCCACCTTGCTGTCGAGAATGATGCGTGCGTAGGCCAAGGCGACATCCTTCATGGACTTCGGCGGCGTCTGCGTGAAGGCGGCGGCGATCTCCGGCGTGCAGCCGCTTTCCGGCTTGGCCAGCTCTTGCGCAATGGCGGCTGATTTCGCGGCAAACTCCGCCTCAGGAAGTTTGGCGAAGCGATTCCAGGCAACCATCGTCGCGTGCGGCTTTGCGCTTAGAGCGTAGCGATTCAGGAAGTCGCGCCATTGGCTGGCCACACGGTCACGCAGCTTTACCTGGCCGGCCTTGCCTTTAAAGACGGTGGTATCTTTGATGTCCACCGAGTCTTGGGCAAATGCGAGGTATTCAGCCAGGCGCTCCGGCTTGCGGAATTCGTCATAGACGGTGCGCTTGTAGTCGAGTTCCTTCTTCGCGATCTCGGCCGCCTTGGCATCGTAGTCCTGGCCATCCTTTTCGTTCGCCGCCTTGCCGATGATGGGCATCACGGTGTCGTCCGGCTCGTCGCTGCTGTTCAGGATGCTGTACATCGCATAGTAGTCACGGCTCGGGATCGGATCGAATTTGTGATCGTGGCAGCGCGCGCAGGCAACTGTGAGACCAAGGAGACCGCGGCCGATGACATCGATGCGGTCATCGGTGATGAGCAGGCGGTCATTGATGAAGCGCTCGCCCACATTGTAGAAGCCCAGCGCCGCGAGGTTCGGCGAATTCGGCGTGGCGGCGGTCATGCGGTCCGCCGCGAGCTGATAGCTCACGAACTGATCATACGGCATGTCATCGTTCAGGGCCTTCACGATCCAGTCGCGATACGTGTAAGCGAAGGGGTAGTAGTTGCTGCGACCAGCCACCTGATAGCCGTTCGTGTCAGCATAGCGTACCACATCCAGCCAGAAGCGCGCCCAGCGCTCGCCATAGGCAGGTTGGGCGAGGAGCTGCGGGATCAGCGCCTGCGGAGTTGGATTCTTCTGCAACTCCTCAAAAGTGGGCGGCAATCCGGTGAGCGTGAGGTGGATGCGGCGCGTCAGCGTGGCCGGATCGGCGGGTGCGGCGAAATCGAATCCCGCAGCCTTGAGCTTGGCACCGACGAAGGCGTCGATGGGATTGCCGGTGAAGCCAGCGGGAAGCGCAGGCTTTTGCACCGGCTTGTAGGCCCAGTGCTGCATCGGGTCGGCTTTGGCATGTTCCGCCACAGCGGCCTCTGCAGGCCATGGCAGGCCCATGCTGATCCATTTTTCAATCGCCGCGATCTGCGGCGCAGGCAGCTTGTCGCCCTTCTTGGGCATCGCCTCGACACCTGCCACATGGTTGATGGCCTTGATCAGCTTGCTGGCGCTTGGGTTGCCGGGTTCGACGACTTTGCCATATTCGCTGCCTTGAATGACAGCCGCCCGAGAGTCGAGACGCAGGCCGTTTTGATGCTTGTGCGCGCCATGGCATTCGTAGCAGCGCTCCGCGAGCACGGGGCGGATGTTTTTCTCGAAGAACTCGATTTGGTCAGGCGGAAAGGTCTCGGCGGCAGACGCAAGGGAACTTGCGACGGCAAAGCCGCCCAAAACGAGAGAGGGAAACTGGAAACGCAGGGTCATGTGGGGGTTCGACTGGGGAATTCTACATCACTTCCCGTCAAAAACCAAACGCGCAGCGAACGTGCCACCTTACAGGCGGTAAAATGCGGTTTTTGTCACTTGTCAGACCTGATTTGCCTTGAGCACCCGCAGCATGTTGCCGCCGATGACCTGCCGGATCGTTTCGTCGCTGTGGCCGCGCATGATCATGCCGAGGGTGAAAAGCGGCCAGTTGGACCAGGCGACGCTCTGCTCTGCCTCGATGCTCGTCACATAGTCGTCCTTGGGCCAGAGGTGCTCCCATTTGTCGGCACTCCCTCCTGGGGCTTTGAGCAGTTTCGCCCGCTCTTCTTTGTCAAAACGGGAGGTGTAGGCCACGTCGCAGCCGATGGCGGCGTGCTTGGCCCCGAATTTCTTGATGAGATGGTCGAGGTGATCCAGCAGGGCGGTGATGTCACCTTTACCGCCGAGGAAACGCGGAATGCAGCAGATGCCCACCAGTCCGTCGGTGTCGCAGATGGCCTTGATGGTGTCGTCCGGCTTGCCGCGAAAGTGTTCGTAAACGCCGCAGCAGGTGGTGTGGCTGGCCACCATTGGGCGCGTGCTGGCCTTGGCGGCGTCATAGGCTGTCTTCCAGCCGCTGTGCGCCACATCGGCGATGACACCGATCTTGTTCATCTCTGCGATGGCTGCGTGGCCGAAATCACTCAGGCCGCCATCGTGGGGTTCTCCGGCGCCATCGCCGATGGGATTGCGGCGGTTGTAGGTCACGTGCATCATACGGGTGCCCAGTTCGTGGAAAATGCGCACAAAGCGCAGCTCATCGCGCACATTTTCCCAGTCTTGCATTAAGGGGACCCCGTTGGTGGTGAAGCACAGGCCGACATTTCCAGCTTTCTTCAGTGCCACGATTTCATCGGACGTGACCACCTTGGAGAGTGTCGGATTCAGCAAGTCTGTGGCCTTGGTGAAATGCGCGAGGCGCTTGATCAGGCGCAGCGGGTCGCTGCCTTCTTCGCCGGTATTTTGGAAAATGCAGGTCACGCCGGCGGCGTGGAAGGCATCGAGGAATTCCTTGCGCTCGCGTTCATTCGTCGCGTTGCGGTTCATGGACATGGACTCGCGCAGGTCGTTGATCTCGGCGGCGCCCATGCCGGATTTGATTGCCTCGTTCATCGCCTCCGCATCGACGGCACAGCGGGGTGCGAAGCCGTAGCTTTCAAAGACGACCGAGCCGAAGTGCAGCTCCCACGCGTGGTCAATCTGTGCCTGCGTGGGCTTCAGCAGGCCGAGGGCGATTTCGCGCGGCTTGTCGATAGCCGGATTGCCCGTGATCCATGATTTTTTGGTCTCCTGGGAGCGGGCGAGGATGTTGAAACTACCTGCGCAGGCAGCAAGGGGCAGCGTTTGAAGCAGGCGACGGCGTGAGATAGGAGCGTTCATGCGTGGGAACAAACGCGCCTTAGCTGCTGTTTTAGAGCAGCAAATGCACAGTCTAGCGGCGAAGCTTTTTCTTCAGGCGCATCCAGGTCGGAACGTCGAGGTCCTCACCTTGCACGATCGATGGCTCGGTGTCCTTGAAGCGGCCACGGTCTTCTTCGCCGAGGCTGAAGGTCTGCTGGCTTTCAGCCGTGGCCGTGGTCTTGCGGGTGAGGACGGCGGTGGCGCTGATCGTTGAAGACTCGGGTTCGGGTTCGTCGAATGAAATGAGGTCATCCTGCGCAGAAGCGGCTTCGGTCTGCAAGGTGACGCTGCGGGCCACGACGGCGGCGAGAGTCGATTCCTTGCTGCTGCGGGCGGCATCGGCGAGTTCCTTCGCGGCAGGGGTGCGCACTGGAATGCGTGCCGTTTCCGGAGTGGGGACGATCACTGGGGGGGCGGGCTCTTCGAAAGCCTCAAAGGATTCAAAAGCTTCGAAGGCAGGCGGTTCTTCCACATGGGCCACTGGCTGTTCCATGGGCTGCAACTTGGCTGCTTCTGCATGAAGGCTGGTCAAGGGGAAGGCTTCACCGACGGCAGGGACGGAGGCGAACTCCTCGGACTTGAAGAGCAGATCAGGGGGCGATGCCACGAGGGCTGGGGGCGCGTATGGAGAAGGCGCTTTCTTCACCGCAGCCTCGCGTCTGGGGGCAGGGGCGGCCACGGGAGCCGGGGCAGGGGCTGCGATAGGGGCAGGCAGCTCAGCGCGGGGCTGGAGCATTTCCGAAGGCGGTGCTGCGGTGGCGTGAGCATTGAGCTGGTTGAGTCCCAGCGAACTGATGAGAGTGACGGCGACGGCGTCTCCCAGCTTCGCATCGACACCGAGGCCGAAAAGAATGTGGGTTTGATCCGGCACGTGACGTCCCAGCTGCTTCATGACACCCTCGACTTCGACCAAGGTGAGTGATTCGCCACCGGCGACGTGAACCAGCAGGTTCTTCGTCTGGTGCAGGAGACGGCCGGAGTCGATGAGCGGGCTCTTCAGCGCTTTTTTGAGCGCCTCGGCACCGCGGTTCTGGCCGCGGGCTTCGCCGAAGCCAAAGAGGCAGCGGCCGTTGGCATTCGCCAGCGCGGAGGTGAGGTCGTCGAGACCGAGTTTCACCAGACCCGGCGTGGTGGTGATGGTGGAAATGGCGCGCAGGCTCTGGGCGATGAGCTGGTCCGCCTGATTGAAGGCTTTCTGAATGCCATCCTTCGGCAGGATGAGCTCGCCCATGCGGTTGTTTTCAAACAGCACGAGGGCATCCGCACGCTTTTGCAGCAGTTCCAGCGCCTCCTCGGCCTGGGCCAGACGACGGCGGCCTTCAAAACTGAACGGCATGGTGGCGACGACGAGCACCAGAGCTCCGGTGTTCTTCGCGATTTCAGCAATGACAGGGGCCGCACCGCTGCCGGTGCCGCCGCCGAGTCCGGCGCTGATGAAGATGATGTCATGATTCTCAATGGCCTGACGAATCTGCTCGCGCGAGAACAGCGCGGCCTCACGTCCGAGATCCGGATCGCCACCTGCGCCGATGCCCTTCATGAGCTCAGCCCCCAGCTGGATTTTCACCGGTGCCATGGAATGACCGAGCACCCGCACATCCGTATGCGCGCAGACCAGCGTGGCATCCACGATGCGGTCCAGGGTGATGCGATCGACGACATTGGAACCCGCACCGCCGACGCCGACGATACAGATGCGCGGCGCCGCCATGCTGGCACCTTCAGGTGATTGGGAGCGGTCGTATTCTACCATAATCGTGGGTGGTTAAGGTTGGGCTGCTGTCTTTTAAATTAAAGTGTGACGGATGAGAGGAGTTCCTGCATGCGTCGGCCCAGGCGCTTCAGGGGAGAGAGAAAGGGCTTCTCGCTGTCAAGAATCTGCGCATAACGAATGAGGCCGATCGGAGCGGAGTATTGCGGGTTCTCGAAAGTGGCGGTGATGCCGCTGACGGGAGCCGAACCTGCGCGCGTGACTTTGATCCCAAACACTTCGCGGGCCACTACGTCAATGCCTTTCATCATGCTGACGCCGCCGGTGAGGTAAATGCCTGCGCCGAGACGACCGAGATGATCATCCACACGCACCTTCACCTGGATAAGTATTTCTTTAGTGCGGAGGTTCATGACCTCGTTCAAAAACGCGCGTTCGATCTCGCCTAGGATAAGACCGGTGTCGTCCTCGATGCTGAGCATTTCTCCTTCCGGCACCTCGTCATACAAGACGCTGCCCTCTTCCACCTTGAGGCGTTCGGCGCGTCCGTTCGGGATCTGCAGCGCCATCGAGACATCATTGGTGATGTGGTCGCCACCGAGGGGGACGCAGCCGGAGGCGGTGATCATGCCGTCTTCATACAAGACGTAGTCACATGTGCCGGCACCGAAGTCGATCATGAGCGCACCCTGCATTTTTGCCTCACGTGTCAGCACGACCTGTGCCGCAGCGACGGGATTGAAGACGACGTCCTCCACTTCGAGCGGAATTTCACGCACACAGCGGATCGCATTTTGCACGCGGCCACGCACGCCATGGATGATGTGGTAGTCGGCCTCCAGCACGCGGCCTTCACGCCCGATCGGCTGGCGCACGGCCTCCTGCCCGTCCACGATGTACTGCCGTGTGACACTGTGCAGAAAGACATTGGACTGGGGAATGGACACGCTGCGGGCGATTTCCTTCGCCTCTTCCACATCGTCTTCGCTGATTTCCGTCTGATCGTCCGGCAGGCGGTGACAGCCGCGATTGTTCAAGCTCTCAATGTGCGCGCCGGTGACGCCGAGGAAGACATTGCGGATCATCACATCGCTGCGGTCTTCCGCACGCACGAGCGCGTCGTTCACGCAGGTCTGGACCTTTTCGAAATCGACGATCTCACCTTTGCGCACGCCACGGGAAGGAGCCTGGCCGACGCCGAGAATCTTGATGGCTCCATCACGCTTGGCTTCACCCACGACGACGCAGATCTTGTGCGTTCCGATTTCAAGACCTGCGTAAATGGTGCTTTTTGCCATGAGTTTCAGCGTGCGGATGGAGTGGAGGCGGTGTCCGCCAGATTCAGCCCGGTGACATCCGGCGTTTCATGAAAAGTGACGGGGGTGTTGATGCTGGCGATCAGGTTCAACGTGGCGACACGCCATTTGCGCGCGCGCGCTTCATGCATGACGCGGTCAAAGCGCGCCAGCTGCGGGTCCATGTCATCAACTCCGAAGGTGATTTTCGTGTCGCCGTTGAAATGAGCGACGAGCGACCATGGATTCGGGATTTCGATCATTTCCAGCGCGGGATGGTCATCCTGCTGGCGCTTTTGGAGCTTCTCCATCAAGCGCAGCGCCGCGTGAACCTGCATGTCTGGCGACGGCCTGCCGGGGGTGGCTTCGCTGAGAGCTGGGTACTGGATGCGGGGCATCGCAAGATACTCCCGGGTGACGACATGGCATGGTACCAGCGCACCTTCCGCATCAATCAGGCAGCCTTTGCCGGTCAGCGGTCCCAGGAGCTTGTGCTTGGGGCACTCCATCCAGGCCACTGGCAGGCGCTGCACGACATCGAGCGTGAGCTTGCCGTGGTAGTCACGATGGAGCACCGCCGACTTCACCTGGGGCAGGCGTTCGATCTTCGCGCGCACTTCACGCAGGTTCATGGTGAGAAGGTTGGTCGCTTCGGTGAGTCCGGTGGCGGCCACGAGCTGCTGCCGCGTGAGGGTGCCCTCAGTGTTCACCTCCACGGTCTTCAGCATGAACTGCGAATTCTTTTCCAGGGCTTCATGCCAGGTCACCCAGCCGATGCCGACCACGATCATTGCGGTGATGAGCCACATGGCCGTGCGAAAGCCGCGGCGGCGGCGCTCCACGGCCTCATGCTCGCGAATGACCGGAGATTCCGGCTGATAGTCGATGACGTGGGTGCCCGTTCCCTTGCGCTTGCGGGAAGGGCGCTTGGCTGATTTTTTCGAGCCATTCTTGGCAACAGACATGAGCGGGCGTACAAAAAGGCCAGTTCCGGACAGAGGTGGAACAGGTAGTTAATGGGCCTTAAATAATAGATTCCCAGTCCGATTGCCATAATTATTCGCGAAAAAATGCGAACCCTGTATTCACAGGGGCTTGGGTTATTCACAATTTTGCGGCGCAATTCACCTCTTTAACCTGCTGCAAATGCGATGTTAGCGTTACTTTTTCACCGCCCAGATATTGCGATAGCGGACCGGATTGCCGTGGTTCTGGAGGAAAACCGGCCCCGGGGTGGAGGCCTCTTTGTTGGGGGCTGAGGTCGTCGCACCGGGCAGTTCCTGATTCTCGTGAATGACCACGCCGTTGTGTTTGACGGTGATCTTTGCGTTCGCGGACTTCTGGCCCCCGGCATCGTATTTCGCAGCGGTGAAGTCGATATCGTAGGTCTGCCAGGTCAGTGGCGGCAGGCACATGTTCACCTTTGGCGCAGCGATCTTGTACAACCCGCCGCACTCGTTGTCCTTCCCTTCGAGTGCGAAGCTGTCGAGCATCTGCACCTCATAGCGGCCTTGCAGGTAGAGTCCGCTGTTTCCCCGGCCCTGACCCCGCGCATCTGGCATGTAGGGCAGGAGGAACTCCACATGCAGGCTGCAGTCGCCAAAGGTGTCCTCGCTGGTGATCCCCTCCATCAAAGCGCCGATTTTCTCATCCACACGCGAACTGGGGAAACGGTTCACTCCTTTGCCATCAAACAGCACCGTCGCGTTTTCAGGCGGCGGGGCACCCAGAGTGGGGGATTCGCGGTTGGTGCGGTTGAGCTCCATGATTTTCAGCCCGTCGGCATTGTTCACCAGGATGCTCGCGCCATTCACCTCCGCTTTGATGGAGCCGTCTGGTGAAGTAAACGCAGCGGTCTTTTCGCCTGTCGCCCGTGTGCCAACGACCCGGGTGATCGTACTCCGGTCCCCATCCCACCCGGCCCCCGGCAGGCCACCGAGATGGCTCACCGCCTCAAATTTGCCGCCGCCCTGCGCCCAGATTTGCACCCCGTAGCTTTTGCCGTCGATTTCACCGACGTACTCGCCCTGAATGGCGAAGTCCTCGTCCGTCTCTGCCGGATCCGTGTACGCCTTTGGCTTGGGTGCCGCAGGCTGCTGGGCATGAACGGCAGTGGCAAACAGGAGGGCGGTGAGGATGAGGCGCATGGTAAGGGAATTTGGAGAGCGAGTTTCGTTATGCCAGTTTGAGGTGGTGCTTTGCACCTTGAGTTTGCCATTCCGAATGCTCACCCCGCCTTCACCAGCGTCACGAGTTCCTGCAACGAGGCCTTGGCATCGCCGAAGAGCATGCGGCAGTTGTCGCGCAGGAAGAGGGCGTTTTCGATGCCGGCGAAACCTTTGCCCATGCTGCGCTTCATGACGATCACGGTGCCAGCCTTTTCGGCTTCGATGATGGGCATGCCGTAGATGGGGCTGGATTTTTCTTCGTGCGCGGCGGGATTCACCACGTCGTTGGCACCGATGACGAGGCACACGTCCACGCGCTCCATCTCGGGGTTGATCGTTTCCATTTCAATCAGCTGGTCGTAGGGCACATCGGCCTCGGCCAGCAGGACGTTCATGTGACCGGGCATGCGACCGGCCACGGGATGGATGGCAAAAACGACTTCCACGCCTTTTTTCGCGAGCTCATCCGCCAACTGCCGCACCTGATGCTGTGCCTGCGCCACGGCGAGTCCGTAGCCAGGCACGATGACCACTCGTCCTGCCATGCCGAGCAGCTGGGCCGCCTCATCCGCCTGCACGGATTTCACACTGCCCGTGGCAGCGGCTGCCGCGCTGGCGGTGGCATCCGCTTTGCCGAAGGCGCTGAAGAGCACATTCGTCACGGGGCGGTTCATGGCCTGGCACATGGCCAGGGTCAGGATGGTGCCGGAGGAGCCGACGAGCGTGCCAGCAATGATCATGGCGACGTTGTCGATGGCAAAACCATCTGCCGCGACGGCGAGTCCGGTGAAGGAGTTCAGCAGCGAAATGACCACCGGCATGTCCGCGCCGCCGATGGGCATGACCATCAGGACGCCGAGGGCGAGCGCGATCACCAGGAACAAACACATGAGCACCATGCTGTGCGAGCCTCCTGCCATCGCTAGCGCCAGGAGCAGGCTGATCACGAAGAGCAGGCCGTTCAACAACTGCTGCGCGGGATAGGTCACCGGTTTGTCAAAGTGGCCTTCCAGCTTGAAGAAGGCGATGATGCTGCCGGACAGCGAGACGGCACCGATCATGGCCGCGCACAGCATCGAAACCACAAACTTCAGGCTCGAATCCGCATTGAGATGCGCGAATTCGATTGCTGCCACCAATGCTGCCGCACCACCACCGGCCCCATTGAAGAGCGCCACCATCTGCGGCATGGCGGTCATCTTAACCTTGTAGGCGCCTGCGGCACCCACGACCAGGCCCAGCAGGATGCCAACGAAGATCAGCAGCCACTTCCACAGTGACACACCTTCACCATGCGAGCCATGCAGCTGCGGCAGCACCGCCAGCAGGGCGAGCACCATGCCCAGACCCGCAATGAGATTTCCCCGCCGCGCGGTCTTGGGTGAGGCCAGCAGTTTGATGCCGAGAATGAACAGAACAGAAGCGATCAGAAAGGCAAAGGAGGTGATCATGGGGGCGTTTGACTTCGTCTATCTCCACTTCGTTCCGGTTGTCTCACTTCTTCCGTTTGAACATTTGCAGCATGCGGTCGGTGACCATGAAACCGCCGAAAACATTGGCGGAACCCAGCACGACGGCGGCAAATCCGGCGGCGGATTGCAGGAAGCCATCGGCCTCGGCCAGCGCCAGCATGCCGCCGAGAAGGATGATGCCGTGGATTGCGTTCGTGCCGGACATCAGCGGCGTGTGGAGCATGGACGGCACCTTGGAGATGAGCTCGAAGCCGAGAAAGACCGACAGCACGAAGATGACAAAGATGAGCATTTCCACGGTCATGGCATGTCAGGTGGCGGTGGCGAGTTTGTCGTTCACGATGCGCCCGCCGTGGGTGACGACGCAGCTTTTGAGAATCTCATCGTCCAGGTTCAGCTTCAGCGCCTGCGTTTCCTTGTCCCAGAACTCTGTCAGCAATGCGGTGACATTGGACGAATACATCTGGCTGGCATGCACCGGCACACGGCCCGGCAGGCTGGCGATGCCGACGATCTTCACGCCCTTGCGCTCGATGATCTGGTCCGCCACCACGCCTTCGACGTTGCCGCCGCTCTCGACGGCGAGATCCACCACGACGCTGCCCGGCTTCATCGCATCCAGCATCTCGCTGGTGAGCAGCACTGGAGCACGCCGACCAAACACCTGCGCCGTGGTGATGACGATGTCGGACTCCGCGCACACGCGTGCCATGCCTTCACGCTGGAGCTTGAGCTGGTCGTCTGTCAGTGCCTTGGCGTAACCGCCTTCCGTCTGCCCGGTCTCACCCACGTCGATTTTCACAAACTTAGCACCAAGTGATTTCACCTGCTCCTCGACGACTGGCCGAGTATCGAAGGCCTCCACCTTGGCGCCGAGCCGTTTGGCCGTGGCGATGGCCTGCAATCCCGCCACGCCTGCGCCGATGATGAAAACCTTCACCGGCTTGATCGTTCCGGCAGGTGTCATCATCATGGGGAAAATCTTGCCGGATTGTCCAGCCGCCACGATCACGGCAGCGTAACCCGCCAGACTCGCCTGTGAGGAGAGCACATCCATCTTCTGCGCCCGCGTGCTGCGCGGCACCATCTCCATGCTGATGGCGCTCACTCCGCGTGTTGCCAGCGAACGAATGAGTTCCGGCGATTGAAACGGATCGAGCAGCGCGATGAACACCGCGCCTTCACGCAGGGCGCTCACTTCATCGATCGTCGGCTTGCGCACCTGGAGGATGACATCCGCTGCTGCCAGCATCGCTGCACGGTCTGTTCGCACTGCTGCGCCTGCTCTCGTGTAATCAATATCACTGTGACCGCAGGAAAGCCCCAGTCCTGCTTCCACTTCAATCTTCGCCCCCAAGGCCACAAGCTTGGCCACGTGCTCAGGCACCAATGCGGTGCGCGTTTCTCCCGCATGGGTTTCTTTGGGAACAGCGACAGTCATCTGCATGTGTGGACACGAACGATGACAAAGCCTGACACCTGGCCCTCATCATGTAAAGAATGAAAGGAGAGTGCGTGGATAGGCTCCTGCCCTAGATAGCGGAACTGAACGGCAGGTTTAAATCAGCTCTCGCAACGGCGCACCCTGATCCACGATGAAGTTGGGCCTGCCCTGATGATCGGTGTAGATCGTATCAAGCGGGACGCCCATGTGGTGGTAGATGGTGGCGGCGAGATCGCCGGGAGTGACAGGGCGTTCATCAATCTGGCCGCCGTCTTTGTCGGAGGCACCGATGACCTGGCCATGACGAAAGCCGCCACCCGCGAGAGACATGGACATGACGTAGGGCCAGTGGTTGCGGCCATCGGTGCTGCCCTGCGTGCCGAGTGTGGGTGTGCGGCCAAACTCGCCCATGGTAATGACCAGGGTGTCTTCAAGCATGCCGCGCTCGGCGAGGTCGCTGACGAGTGTGGTGATGACGTGGTCGAACACAGGCAGCAGCGGGCGCAGGCCATTCCAGATGCCACCGTAGGGCGGGATGTTGTCGCCGTGATTGTCCCAGGTGCCGGAGGCGCCGTGATTGCTGAGATCGATGGTGACGAAGGATGAACCGCGCTCCACGAGACGACGCGCGAGCAGCGCCTGCTTGGCCCAGTCATGCTCGCCGTAGCGGTCGCGTACTTTTTGCGGTTCATTGCTCAGATCAAACGCCTCCTGCGCCCGGCCGCCGGCGACGATGTCGAAGGCGGTCTGCGAAAAGCTGTCCATGGCGCTCATCATGCCGCTGGCATCGATGTCGGCACGCAGGCCGTCCATCTGCTTGCTCAGCGTCTGGCGCGCTTGCAGGCGATCCATGCTGAGGCCGGAGGGAAGCTGGAAGAGCTTGGTGGCGCTGCTGCCATCGAAGGGATCATACTGCGTGCCGAGGTAACCACCCCACGCGACGTGCGAGCGTGACTTCATGTTTAGCACGACATAAGGCGGCATGGCCGGATGATTGGCCCCGCGATGCTTGGCCACGATGCTGCCGAAGGAGGGATAGTATTTCGCCTTCGGATTCGTGCGCGGCTCGTTGGCGAGGTTCGCGGTCTGCATGACCATGTTCGGTTCATGGTTGCTGAAGCGGCAGTCCACCGAGCGGATGAGCGTGAACTTGTCCAGCATGGCGGCCTGCTTGGGCAGATACTCGCAGATATGCGTGCCGGGCAGCTTGGTGGGGATCGTTTTGAACGGGCCGCGAATCTCACGCGGGCGGCCGGGCTTTGGGTCCCAGGTGTCGATCTGCGAAGGGCCGCCGGTCATCCAGAGCAGGATCACTGCTTTGCCGCTCTTGGTGGTCTTTCCCTCCGCACGCAGCTTCGTCAGCGCAGGCAGGGTGAGGCCGCCCAGTCCTGCGAGGCTCGTCTTCAACACCGAGCGCCGGCTGTGGACGACCACGCCATCCCGCACACGCGGGTTCATGAACGTGAATGCATGCGGGGCGCTGTGGCCGGAGCAGGGATGATCGGGAGATGACATCGGAGTTCAATACGCAGAGCCGGGAGCAACTCTAACCGCGCACTTCAAATCCCTCCCTGCATTCACTTCACCAGCTTCAAATACGCGATCAAATCTGCCAGCAACTGCGGCGTGAGCGCGGCTTCGAGGCCTTCCGGCATCAGGGAGGTGCCCGTGCTCTGCAAGCTCGCGATCTCGCTGCGCAGCACGGACTTCGTCAGATTCCCCGCCATCTTCAGCGTGAGGCTCGCGCTCGTTTCCGTGGCGATCACGCCATAGAGCTGCTCGCCGTTTTTGAGCGTGCAGTGATAGGCCATGAATCCCGGCTCAATGATCGCGCTCGGGTCGAGGATGGAATTTAGAAGCTTCTCCGCATCATGCTGCACCACACTGCGCAGATCCGGTCCCAGTTCGATGCCCACGTCGTCCAGTTTGTGGCAGCTGATGCACACCTGAGCGAACATCGTCTTTCCCTTCGCCGCGTCGCCTGTCAGCTTCAGCGCGGGTTTGAACTTCTCCACGACCGCTGCACGCGTGGCGCTCGTGGCATCCGCAAACACCGCCGCAGCCTGCTTCGCGATTTCTTTTTTCGGGTGTTTCGTCAGCCGCGCCCGTAGTGCCGCATCACAGGCTTTCGCCTCTGGCCGCTGCAGCAGTGCCAGCGTCCAGGCATCGCTGGAGAGCAGTGTCTCGATGATCTGCACCCGCACCGCTGGGGTTCGTTCATTCCAGCCTGCCAGCAGGAATTCTGGTCCGTCCTTGGGCTGCAGTTTTGCCACCAAACGCAGCACTTCGGTGTTTGCGGACTTCTTCCAGAGTTCCGGCAGCAGAGCCTTCACCATCTCGCGATGCTCACGATCTGAGGCCAGCAGCGCCACGGCCTCTATGGGCGGAGCATCCTTGGCCGCTTTGACTTCCTCAGCAGCCGTGTGAAGCAGGTCCGCCATTTTCTTCAATGCCTGCTGAGCTTTCGCCGAGGTCACCTGCTGTGTGAAGGCGGACAGCGAGAGCCCCTTCTCATCAAGGACGGCGAGCAGTTCGGTGGCATGTCTTTGCGCTCCCTGGTGGGACAGAAGCGAGGCAATCGCCTGCTCATCTTTGACTGCCAAAGCGCAGCGAAACAGCATGCCGATGACCTGGTTGTTTTCAGGTGCCGCACTTTCAGGAAAGTGTGTGCAAACTCCCTTCAAATGAGGCATCACCGAACTCAGTGCTGCGCCTTGAAGAGAGGAGCCTGCCGGAGCTGTGCGTAGCTGTTGCGCCAGCAGATCAGCCGCCCAGTCGCCTTTCAGTGCACCGAGGGTGCAGGCCAGTTGGAGCTGCACTTTCGCGTCCTTGTCGTTCACGAGTTTCGCCAGCGCTTTTTGGAGTGACGATGATTCGTTGTCTTTCCACTCCAACTTCTCTGCCATCTGCAATGCCTGCTCGCGCACATGTGGTGATGCATCTGCCAGCAGTGACAAACATGCGGCGGTGCTGAGCTTTTTCATGGCCAGCAGTGTCCACGCCGCCTGCGCGCGGGTTTGGGGCTGCTTGGATTTGAGGAGATTTTCGATGGCGGCCTTTTCGCCGCTCCAGGCCAGCTGCATCTGCGTTTTGTCACGCTGCCAACCGTTCGAGGAAGCCAAGCCCTGTTCTGTAGTCCCGCCTTTGGGCGGTTCTGGAGTGCGCGTGATTTTCCAAATCCTGCCCTTGTCATCCCCTTCGCGGTAGTGCGGCAGCAGTTCATCCTTGCCGTTTTGAGGGAGCCATTGCGGATGCTCGATCATGTAGCGGTACATGTCCGCCACCCAGAGCGCGCCATCGGGTCCGGTGCGCACCATCACGGGGCGGCACCAGCGGTCTTCGCTGGCTAGGAAGTCCATCTTTGACTCGGCGGAATCGCGAACGGCTTTGAAGGTGACGCCGTCGTCTTCGAGGATGTGATGTTGGACGACGTTGTGAAAGGGCTCGCAGGTAAAGGCGTGGGTTTTGTCAGCATCAAACAATACGCGGTCGCGATAGACCTCAATGCCGCAGGCGCTGGTGAAGCGGCCGGCTTGATCGAAGCTGTGAAAACGTTTCTCCATGCTGCTGGCGGGATAGACCGACGGATTGCGCGGGAAGAGTTGGTGAATCGGGTCCGGCGGAATGACATGCGGATTCCGGCGCAGGTAGTGATCCTGCAGCACGTAGTGCCACAGCGGAAAGCTGTTCTGCACGCCGAACCAGTGGCCCCAGTCATCGTGGGCGCGACCAAACTGCGAGGGGCCGCTCTGTGGATCAAACTCGCCCGTGTCCGGCTTGAAGCGGAAATCGCGGCTGCCGAGGTCGATCTTCTCGCCGGTGAGCTTGGATTCGATCTGCGTGCCTTTGTTGTAGCCACCGTGGTGCGCGCCTGCTGCGCAGTACACCCAGCCATCCATGCCCCAGCGCAGGCCGTTTACACGAAGCTGCTGATTGCCTGTGCTGAAGCCGGTGAAGAGAATTTGTTTTTCGCCGTTCGGCTTGATGAAGAAGATGTCTGGCGCGGCGGTCACGATGACGCCGTCGCGCCAGCTCAGGATGCCGGTGGGATAGCTCAGATCATTCACGATGATTGTGCGCTTGTCGTAACGGGCATCAGCGTTGGTGTCTTCGAGCATGACCACGCGTCCGCCGGCTTTGCCGTTGCCGTCCATGCCCAGGGGGTAATCCGCCATCTCGATCACCCACAGCCGCCCTTTGTCATCCCAGTCAAACGCCACGGGATCCAGCACCACCGGTTCTGCTGCGACGAGTTCGATGCGGTAGCCTTCACGCACATGCCACTTCTTGGCTGATTCCTCTGGGGAGAGAGGCTGCGAGGCAAGCTCCACCTTCGGTGCAGGCTTGGCAGCCGCCGGCTTTTCCAAACCAGCGACCACCACATCCGAGAACTCACCTTCCAGTGGAGCGAGGTCATCACAGCGCTTTCCGAAGAACAACTCGGTTGCGCCGGGTGCGGTGACAGGCAATTCGGCATCGATCTCCATTTTGCCATTCAGCATGACCTTCACGCGTGAACCTGTGCGTTCCAGTGACACGTGGTTCCATGATCCTGGTTGGACGATTGTCTGCCCGCGCACGATTTGATTCGCTGCATTGCCATTATAGACAAACAGCCTGCCGGGCTGCGAGTCCTTGTAGCTGCCGCCGATGCCTAGATGATCTCCCGGAGCTTGATGATCCCCCTTCGGCCCGCGTGAGATGAGGTAGGCCGTCACAGCGCTTACATCGTTCGCCTTGGTGTTGCGGAACCGTAGTGAGGCAGACCAGTTCGCATGCCCTTGCAACAACGCCGAGTTCTGCACCTGCGCTTGCTTTGCCCGTTCCTTCCGAGTGACCATGTGGCGTGCATTGTCTTCAGCCACCTTCGAAATGTCCCACAGCTTTGCGACCAATGAAGGTTCGACTGCTCTGTTCCAAATTGAGATTTCATCCAGCCTGCCTTCAAGTCCTCTGCCATAGAGAATGGTGTCGTTCACTTTGCCGGTCTTGCCTTCCAGCGAAGGCTCTTTCGCTCCGTCGATGTGGACGCGCACCGAATCACCGTCGCGCACAAGCACTGCCAAATGCCAGTCGTCGGCAAACAGTTCCTCCTTTGATTCCTCGCCGCCCAGCGTGAGCCGCACGCGATGATTTGCATCCTGATGCGCCTTCAAGCTGATACCGAGCGCGTTGATCAACTCGCCGGTGCGATCACTCGCGCCGCTTTCGTGGCCGAGCCAGAACCAGACAGCCGCGCTGGCCTGCGTTCCAAGTTTGAGGTTCGACGTTTCAAGATGCCCGCCCGCGAGGTGTATGGAGCGGTTGATCTTGTCGCGTGGCACCTGTACTTGCTGGGGCTTGAGGGCCGATTCGTCCCCATATCCCCGACCTGCATTAAAGCCGGGTAGCCAGAGTGCATGGCCGCCTTTCACGACCGTTTTGGCACCTGTATGCACTGCACAGAGATCATGAATGCCCGATTGAAAATCGATGAACAAATCGACATGGGAGTCGATGATCGCCGAGGTGTAAGGGGGGCTGTCTTCGCTCATGCCCCTGCCGGGAGCCAGATCAAGCTCTCCCACCATATCGCGCAAGGCGGTGCGAATCCTTTCCTCCGCCCCTACCTCAAGTCCCGCAGTGCGGGCCGGCCATGTGGTGTAGCCACCCAGCGCATGCTGTTCACGCGGCGGGATGTAGCCTTCCGCGCCATTCGCCAGCTCGATGTTGAAGTGGTTCTGAAAAGGGGATGTCCATTTGAGCAGCAGGCCAGTGAGCGCATAGACTTCATTGGGCAGTGTGGTGATGCCCAGTTCACCCATGCCAGGATTACCGATGCGGATGGCCTGCAATTTCACGCTCGTATTCTGCCGCTCGTGGAGGATCAGCGCTTCACGGGCATAGACCTCCTCCTTGTTCTTCGGCACGTCGTTCTCGATCTTTGCGGCGATGGGCCGTGCCCATGCGAGGCGCTTGTCATCAGGCACGCGGTAGTTTAGCTCCAGCGTTTTCTCCACCATGCCCAGTGGTGCATGATCGAGATGCTTCACCTGTTGCAGCGCCTTCATGGCGCTGTCAGCGACAGCGCTGGCGTAGGCGTCGAGGGTGATGTTCTTTTTCTCCGCGCCGTAGTCCATCCACATCTGGTCACCGCTGGTGCCCTGGCTCATCGCACAGACGAAGGCACCGTTGCCTTCGCCCGGCTGGCCCAGCTTATCGGCGAGGTGTTTGCAGAACAGGCCGTAATAATCCGATGAGATCGGACCGCTGCCGAAGTAGTGCTGAGAATAGTTCGCCAGCACGCCCAGTGGTTTGCCATCCGCAGTTTGCAGCGAAATCACCGAGAGCTGCGGATCGACCGGACCGCTGGGGCCGACGACGTCTTTGCTGAGGTAGCCGGGGTGCATGTTCGCACGGCCCGTGGGTTTGCCAAAGGGATCTACGACCTCCTTGCCGGGCAGGCGAATCCAGCGGCGGTTGTGCGTGTGCTCCCAGTCATCAAAGCTGCCCCAGCCGATGCGCGCGGGCTGAAGCGCCTTGTCCGCCGCCACGATGGCTTCGGCAATTTTTGGCGTGAGGAATTTGCCATACTCCGTGTCCTTGCGTGTGCCGAGGCAGCCCATGGCCGCCGGTGCGGAGTGCGTGTGCGTGGCGCTGACCATCATGCGGTCCACCGGAATGCCGCACTGTTTTGATGCAAGCGCCTTGGCCTCATCAATGAGCGACTGCTCCATCATGCAGGTGTCCACGATGGCGAAGGCGATCTTCATCTTCCCGTCATCCAGCACAAAGCTGCGCACATGCAGCCGGTCCACGATCTTGTCGCCACGTCCTTCGAGAAAGCCTCCCGCGATGATCCTTGGGAACGTCGTGGGCGTGATGTCGATGGCGGAGACGCCTGCGCGGAAGGCCGGTTGTGCCTGTGCGGAGATTGCAACGAGGCCGAGAAGAAACAGGAGGGACTTCATGAGATTGGCTCAAACCAACGCTCATGAAGACCACTTGCTTGCCCGCCTATTAAGCGATCAACGGGCCAACCGCTGGTTCGGCGAGCAGCTTCTGCACTTCTTCGACCAGACCTGCCACCGGCACAGCGCTCTGCGAACGAGCGAGCAGGTTCTTGATCACGACCTCAGGGTACTCAGCACCGAAGACGATGGCGAAGCGGGCTTTGCGATCCTCGGCGGCCTGAAACTGTTTGCCGACTTTTTGAGCGCCAAAGCTGTAGTCGATGCGGATGCCTGCGGCACGCAGGGCCTGCACGGCGGCGAGCGCGTGGGGGCGCTGGGCTTCGTCCACCACCACGACGTAGGCATCGATGCTGCTCGCAGCAAGCAAGGCGCTGGTGAGCTTCATTTGCGCACCGGCTGTTTTCTCGAGAAGCAGTTTGAGCACCACGTCGCCCATCGCAAAACCTGCGGCAGGCATGTCCACCTTGCCATCGCTCATCAGAGAGCAGAGCTTGTCATAGCGGCCGCCGCCGGCGACGGCACGGAGGCCGTGCTTGCGGTCGAACACTTCAAACACAGTGCCCGTGTAATAAGCCAGTCCACGCACGATGGTCGCATCAATGCGGACGTGCTGCCAGATGCCGCGTGCGCTGAGGTTTTCGCGCAGGGCAGCGAAGGCCGGGTGATTCTCATCTGCGGAGGCCATGAACGCGCGCACAGCCGCAAGCGTGAGGCCGATGGCGTTGAGCTTCTTCTCCGTCTCTTCGGAACGGGCACGCTCGATCTTGTCGATGATCTGGAGGAAGGTGGGCGTGTGTTCGGCGGTGATGTTGAACTGGGCCAGGAAGCCGTTCCAGATTTCGCGGTTGCTAAGGCGGATCTCGAAGTCCTCAGAGCTCACGCCAAACTCGCGCATCACGTCAATCGCCATCGCGATCAGCTCCGCATCCGTTGCAGGCGAGGCATCGCCAAGGATGTCTGCATTGAACTGTACAAACTCGCGCGTGCGTCCTGCCTGCGGTGCCTCGTAGCGGAAGCAGGAGCCGATTTGAAACCACTTGATGGGCTTCTTGAAGTCACGCTGACGAGCGGTGGCCATGCGTGCCAGGGAAGGGGTCACCTCCGGGCGCAGGGAGACATCATCCTTCCCTTGGGTGGTGAAACAAAAAAGCTGGCTGGTGATCTCGTCACCGCTCTTCTTGCGAAACAGGTCAGTGTTCTCAAGCACCGGGCCTTCATACTCCATGAAGCCATACCGGCGTGCGACGGAGCGCCAGGTGTCGAAAATGTAATTACGCACGGCGCATTCTTCAGGGAAGAAGTCACGAAAGCCTTTGACTGTTTGGATCGGTTCCATAGAGGGGCGGGATTCATCTTCATGCCACTCAGGTACGCAACCGGAAATGCGGCGAGTGGCGTAACCTCTTGATTGCATGCTCTCCGACCTGTTTGTGCGCGATTTCCGCTGCTTCGCCGAGGCGAGGCTGGAATTGCATCCCGATGTGACGCTGCTGGTGGGCAGGAATGCCCAGGGGAAAACATCCCTCATCGAAGCCGCGTGCGTGCTGCTCCGCCTGCAATCTCCCCGAACATCCAACCGTGCCGAGATGGTGCGCTTCGGTGCTGCAACGTGTCTGGTGGAAGCCCACTGGCATGGCAAACGGCTGCGCTATGCGCAGTCTGCCACGACGCGGCGGCTGGCGGTCGATGGTGCGACCTGCCGCAGATCTGCGGATTTTCTTGCCGCCTCGGGTGTGGTGGTATGGATGGATCATCGCGACATGAATTTGCTGCGTGGTGGGGCGGAGCATCGGCGCAGGTTTCTCGACTTCGCGGCAAGCCAGATGTTTCCAGATTATCTGCATGCGCTGCGTGGTTATGAGCGCGCACTGCGTGGCCGCAATCATGTGCTGAAGCGGGATGCCTGCATCGGGTGGAAGCAGGCGGACGCCTTTGCGCGTGTGATGGACGGCTTTGCCCACACACTCTGGCAGCGGCGCGCAGAATTGTGCGCAGCCCTGGGCCCGGAGGTGGCGCTGGCACATGCGAAGCTGAGTGATGGAGTGGAGAATGTGTGCATCACTTATCAGCGCACGAGTGATGCTGCGCTGGGCTTGTTTGAGGCACTGCTGACGATGCGGGAGGAAGAAGCTCGCACGCGTTCGACCGCATTCGGGCCGCATCGTGATGACATTGGGATGCGCTTGAATGATCTGGATGCCACCACCTTTGCCTCGGAAGGCCAGCAGCGGTCGTTTGCGCTGGCCATGAAACTCGCCCAGGCGCAGGTGCTGGAGCACGCCTGTGGTTCCCCCCCACTGATGTTGATGGATGACGTTTTCGGTGAACTGGATGCCCACCGCCGACGTGCCCTGCTGTCCTGTCTGCCACCGGGGACGCAGAAGATCATCACGACGACGAATTTGGACTGGGCGGACGCGGACCACCTCGCGGGACGGGTTTTTGGAGTCGAAGAGGCCAAATTCAGCCGCATCCGAGGCTGAAAAGCGTGGCTTTTGGCCGGAAATGGCCCGAATTTGCCAATCCCAAGCTTCTTAGAAACATCCCTTGACGCATTTTCAAGCGGTTTTAAGCTTTAAAGTGGGTTAGAATGCCTTGCGCGCGTGGCTTTTCGTGATTTTCAAAACAGTTGGAATTCTCCGTCGCGCATCTGGATTCTGACGCCTGCACGCTTCAACACTTTTCCCATTTATTCTCAATGTTCGGCAAACTTTTCGGCTTCGTCGCCCAAGACATCGGCATCGATCTCGGCACGGCAAACACCCTCGTTTATGTAAAAGATCACGGCATCGTCCTCAGAGAACCTTCAGTGGTGGCGGTTAAAACCGGCACCAACGAAGTCGTCGCTGTGGGTGACGATGCCAAGCGCATGCTCGGACGAACTCCGGGCGGCATCACGGCCATCCGCCCGTTGAAGGACGGCGTGATCGCCGACTTTCGTGTGACGGAGGCCATGCTGCGCCATTTCATCAAGAAGGTGCAAGGCGGCGGGCGCAAGATGCGCGGGCCACGCGTGGTCATCGCGGTGCCATCCGGCATCACGGAAGTGGAAAAGCGTGCGGTCAAAGAAAGCGCGGAGCAGGCTGGCGCACGTGAAGTTTATCTGATCGAAGAACCGATGGCTGCTGCCATCGGTGTGGGCCTGCCGGTGCAGGAAGCTGCGGGCAACATGATCGTTGATATCGGCGGTGGCACCACGGAAGTGGCTATCATCTCGCTCTCCGGCATCGTTTACAGCCGCAGCGTGCGCGTGGCGGGTGATGAACTCGACGAAGCGATCATCAATTACATGAAGCGTGCCTACAATCTCATGATTGGCGAGCGCACTGCGGAAGAAATCAAGCTGCGCATCGGCTCCGCCTTCCCGCTGGGCAAGGAAACGACCATGGAGGTCAAAGGACGCGACATGGTGGCCGGTCTGCCAAAGACCATCACCATCACAAGCCAGGAAGTCCGCGAAGCCATGCTGGAGCCGCTCAATGCGATCATCGACGCCGTGCGCACCACTTTGGAACGCTGCCCGCCGGAACTCTCCGCTGACTTGGTGGACCGTGGCATCATGCTCGCCGGTGGCGGCGCACTGCTGCGAGGTCTCGACAAATTGCTTCAGGAAGAAACAGCGCTCCCAGTGCATGTGGCGGAAGATCCGCTCAGCGCCGTCGGCGAAGGCACCGGACGGGTGCTCAGTGAGCTGGAATTCCTGCGCAAAGTGAGCACGACCGAAGTCTGATGACCCATTCGCGCTGCACTGTGTCCGCTTGAAAGCATCCGCCGAAAAGCACCGCACCCAGCCCGGAGGAAAGGCCAATCATGAAAAAGCTCAACATCCTCGCGCTTCTGATCTTCGTGGCAGGGCTGGTTGCCGTGTTCACCTTTGACACCGCGACCACCCGGCAGATCCAGTCTCGTGTCATGAGCCTGCTGTCTCCTTTCATCCACAGCAGTGCGGCGATGGAGCAGGCGGCGGAATCTGCTGTGGCTCCGCAGATCAATCCGGTCGAAATGAAACGGGAAAACGATGAGCAGCGCGTCCAGCTGGAGCGGCTGCGCATCATTCAGCAAAAGTACAACCAGATCATCGAGGAGAACGCCAAGCTGCGGCAGCTCATTGAGTTCAAGCAGTCGGCACCTTTTAAAATGACTGCCGCCAAGGTGATCCGTCGCAGCTCAAGCACTTGGTGGAACAGTTTGATCATCGACAAAGGTTCTCTCGACGGCATCGGCACGGACAGTCCGGTGATTACATCCGTCGGCCTGGTGGGGAAGACTTCCACTCTGGCCCCGCACATGACCAAGGTGATTTTGCTGACGGATGAAATGTGCCGTGTTTCGGCCAAAATCGAAGGAACTCTGGAGCAGGGCATCCTCGGTGGCGAACGCGCCGCACTGGAGGTGCGGCCTGAGCTGCATCTGCGTTTCCTCCATCGCAACTCCAACATCAACGCCGGTGCAGGAGTATATTCCTCCGGTGAAGGCGGGGTCTTTCCTGCGGATCTGCTGCTGGGCCGGGTGAAGCGTTTTGAAAACCGTGAGATTTCCGGAGAGGCCGTCATCGAACCCGCCGTTGATTTCTCCACCTTGGATTATGTCTTTGTGATTGAAATGCAGGTTGCCGAGCCCACACCGGAACCTGCAGCGACACCGGCACGCGCCAAGCCCTGAGCCGCCATGTTGTTTCACCCGATCTCCATCATTCTGCTGCTGCTCACCTTCATGGTGCAGGAGTTCATTCCCGGGCTGGAGATCGCCCAGTTCGCGACGCTGTTTCTGCCGGCGGTGTTTTTCTTCAGTGCTTCCGTGGCTGCACCGTTTTCGATGATGCTGCTGCTCGCGTTCATCACCGGTTTTGTCTGGGATGCACGCCATCTGCCCGGAGTCTTGGAGAGCCTGTCAGGTGCGGAAGATGTGTTTGGCACCGGTGCAGACGTTGAACTGGGCGCGGGCAGTCATCCGCTGCCATTTGGTCTTTCCATCATCCTGTTTGGCATGCTCGGCACTTTGCTGCAGGGCATCCGCCCGTTGTTCAAACGGGGCCGCCTTGAGCTCCCGGTGCTGATGGTCGGCCTGGCGGTCTTTGTGTGGCTGATTTCGCAGTATCTCATCATCACGTTCCTGCGTGGTTCCCTGCAGTTTCCGGCGGGCGTATGGTCTAAGATGATCACCGACTCCCTGCTTGCCATGCTTGCCGCGCCGCTCATCTTTTTGCTGCTCTATTCGCTCGCCCGCCTGTCGAGTTATGAAATCAAATACGAAGGCCTGAGGTACCGTTTCGATGGTCGTTAAATATCGCTTCCGCCTCTATCTGTTCTCGCTCGCCATGATGTGCGGGTTTGGACTGCTCGTGTTCAGGCTGTGGTCGTTGCAGATTGACCGCCGGGAGGAGTTTGCCAAAATGATTCCTGGGGCGAAAAAGGAACGTGCCCGTATTCCCGGTCCGCGTGGTGAGATCAAGGACCGCAACGGTGTCGTGCTTGCCACCAACAAGGCGAGCTTTGAGGTTCGCATCAATCTTGCGGAGGTTGTCACCGAGTACAAGCGCCTCGCCAAGAAGAACAAGACGTCCATTCCGGAAATCACCTTTGAGATCTCTGAACGGGGCATCAAGCGGATGAAGCCCGAACTCGACATCTATAAGATTTTCGAGGAGACGATCACCAAGCGCATGCTCGAAATGGGTGTTCACAAGGACTACTCCGTGGATTCCCTGCGCGTGCATTACCGCAGCTTTGGTGGCGCGGTGCCGTGGGTTTACCGGGATGATCTGACCTTCGCTGAGTTCAGCCGCATCGCCGAACACAATCTGGGGCTGCCGGGTGTCACCGTCGCTGAACGTGCCTCACGCGTGTATCCGCTGAAATCAGTCGCCTGCCACATCCTCGGCTACGTGCGTCTGCCAGACGACCAGCGTGCCTCTGCAGAGGACCGCAAGGGCTGGGACTACTACGTGCCGGATGACTTCGGTGGTGCTGGCGTGGAGAAAAGCTTCGACAACTACCTGCGGGGCAAGCCGGGCGTGCGCGTCATGCAGCGTGACCAGCGCGGCAGACCCGTCGGTGAAGTGGATGAAGAATACGAAGAGCCTCGCAAGGGCAACGACGTCTATCTGACGCTTGATGCCCGCATGCAGATCATTGCCGACAAGGCTCTGCGCGACGCCAAGATCGGCCGTGGGGCGGTGGCCGTGATCGATCCAAACTCCGGCGAGGTGCTGGCGATGGTTTCCGTTCCCTCATTCGATCCCAACCAGTTCATCCCAAGCATCCAGCAGTCCGACTGGGATGCGCTGCTGGACAACAAAACTGTACCGTTGCTCAACCGTGCGGTGAAAGGGCATGTGCCTGGCTCGACCTTCAAAATTCCGATCTCGTTTGCCGGCTGTCTTGCGGGCATCAACCTGAATCACTTCAACTGCAGTGGCAGCGTCACCTATGGCACCAAGGCCATGCAGTGCTGGATTCAGCGCCAGAACGGCGGATCTCATGGCACACTGGGTCTCAGCGACGCCATCAAATATTCCTGCAACTGCTTCTTCTACCGCTATGGCAATGCGGCGGGCATCGGCAACATCACCAAGGTGGGCAAAATCCTCGGCCTTGGCACCCGGACCGGCATTGAACTTGAAGACGAAAGCCCTGGCATTCTTCCCAACCCGGACTGGCTTCGGGCGAACCATCCTGCCGAGCGATGGAGTGACGGCTTCACCGCCAACACCTCCATCGGGCAGGGCTTTGTGCTCACCTCCCCCCTGCAAATGGCTTCGGTCAGCGCCACTGTCGCCAATGGAGGCAAGGCATGGAGTCCGCATCTGCTGAAACGGGTGATGGATCATGACAAGGCGGTGCTGGAAAATCCACCCAGCCTCCGAGGCGATCTTTCGGCCAGCGTGAAACCCGAGGAGATCGAAGTCATTCGCAGGGGCATGTGGAAAGTCGTCAATGATCCTTCAGGTACAGGCAAAGGCGCCCGCATCACCGGAGTGGAGGTCGCAGGCAAGACCGGCACGGCCCAGAACTGGCGTCTCGACGAGAAGCGTGTCAAGCATGACGACAATCACACCTGGTTCATTTGTTTCGCCCCCTACAAGGATCCCAAATTCGCTGTGGCCGTGCTCGTGCAAAACGGCAAATCCGGCGGCGGGTGTGCAGCGCCTGTGGCGCGCCGAGTGCTCGAACAATGTCTGGCTTTGGACAATCCCAACTTCAATGTGCCCATTACGGCGATGGAGCCAGCGGAGGGTCATTTCAATCATATAGCATCTGTCCAATACGCTGACGCTGCGGTGCCCGAGGGCCTCGGCGCGGATGAGGATGGAGACGTGGGCACGGGTGTGTCCGCGCCAGAGCCAGCTGATGCTGACGCGCCGCGTGTGAATACGACGCCCAATATCAGAAAGAAGGCCGATTCAGCGGGATCGGCGGGAAGCAACTCCGGACAGAATGTGCCCAAGGCCGTGCCAGTGCGCAGGGTCGGTATTTTCAACCGGGGAGGCTCCCAGGAAACCAAACCATCCGATTCCGCTCCCAGCGGCGGCGGATTTTTCCGCAAGCTCTTTCGCTGAAGAGCTGCATCACATTTTCAGGGAGACTTTATATTATGGCATTGACCTTCGTTCAAAGAATCAAAGAACTGCTTACAGGTAAACGCGACATCAAAAGCGGTGTGCGTCTCGTCATCAACTGCGAGAAACTGGAGAACCGCGTCGCCTTGCTCGACAAAGGCGTCGTGGAGGAATACAACATCGAGCGCGTCGGCACCCAGAGCCTCATTGGCAGCGTCTTTAAAGGGCGCATCCGCAACATTGAGCAGGGCCTCAAGGCCATGTTCATCGACATCGGTTTCGACAAAAACGCCTTCCTGCATTTCTGGGACGCCATTCCTGCCGCGCTGGATGCCGGTCTGGAGGAGATCAATCGCGGCGGCAGCAAAAAGAAAAAGCGCATTGAGGCCAAGGACATTCCCACGCTGTACCCGATCGGTTCCGAGATCATGGTGCAGGTCACCAAGGGCCCCGTGGGCAACAAAGGTCCGCGCGTCACCACCAACATTTCCCTCGCCGGACGTCTGCTCGTCTTGATGCCGCTGAATGATACCTGTGGTATCTCGCGCAAGATCGAAGACCCGAAAGAGCGCTCCCGTCTCCGCAAGATCATCGAAAAAATCAGCCTGCCTGAAGGCATGGGCATCATTCTGCGCACCGAAGCCTCCGGCAAGCGGGCGCGTCACATCGTGCGCGATCTGAACATACTCCTCGACGAGTGGGACCAGATCGTTGCCAAGCGTGACGGGCAGAACGCGCCCGTCTGCTGCTTTCAGGAGCCTGATCTCGTGGAGCGTACCGTGCGTGATTTTCTCACCGAGGACATCGATGAAGTCGCCTGTGATGACGCCGCCACCGTCGAGCGAATGCAGCGCATGGCTGCACACATCTCCGGCCGTGCCAAACGCCGTATCAATCTTTACCAGGGCCAGAGCGCCATCTTTGAGCACTACGGCATTCAAAAGCAGATCGACAACGCCTTCTACCGCCAGGTTTGGATGCCCTGCGGTGGCTACATCGTGATCGATCAAACCGAGGCGCTCGTCTCCATTGACGTCAACACCGGCCGCAACAAGGGTCACAAGGACGTCGATAAACTCCTGCTTGAAACCAACCTGGAAGCCGCCGCCGAAGTTGCGCGCCAGCTCCGCCTGCGCAACATGGGCGGCCTCATCGTGGTGGACTTCATTGACATGAAGCACCGCCGCGACCAGCAGGCTGTGTACAAGCTCATGCTGGATCATCTCAAGCGTGACAAGGCCAAGACCCAGGTCCTGCCCATCTCGCAGTTTGGTCTCATGGAGATGACCCGCCAGCGTCTCAATGAGAGCCTCGGCACCACGCTCTATGAACCCTGCCCGTACTGCAAAGGCCACGGCCAGGTAAAAACACCACTCACCATGAGCGTCGAGCTGCAGCGCCGTCTTGTCTCGGTGCTGGGCCGTGCCAAGGAAGATCAAAAGAGCCTCATCGTCATCGTGCATCCCGAGGTGATGACCCGCCTCAAGACCGAAGATGGCGAGCTGCTGGTCGATCTCGAACGCAAGTATCAGGCGCGCCTCACTTTCCGCAGCGATCCTGCATTGCACCGGGAGCAGATCACGCTGACGAATGCGACCACGGGCGAAGAAGTTCGCCCCTGATCTCAGCGGGTTGAACCGCTGACGCTCAATTCATCCAAGTCGAAACTCTCCTGCGCACCTGCTGCGCCGGGGACGATCACGACCTTGCCGATGTGTTGAATCGTGTCCGTCCATGAGAAGCTGTTGGCCGCGCGTTTCCAGCCTGCGGCCAGCGCTTCGGCATCGTCCCAGTCATAGCGCAAGGTGGCTGCCGCCTTGGTCCACTCAGGTGAAAAGGTGGTCTGCGTCTCGAACTGCCATTGCGCTAGATCATTTGCGAACAGCTCGATCATCACACGCCCTCCCGCCTTTGCTGAACGCACCTGGCAGGTGATCTCGGCTCCTTTGCCGCCGATGACCTGGGTCCAGTCACCTGCTAGAGGTGACTCTTTGGCCGTCACCGGAGAGAGGGCAATGGGCAGCGCTCTGCCGCTGCGTGAAACATGAATGTACCCGCCTTTCACGCCTCCAACGGCATGGTGTTCGAGCTGATCGACGCCCTTCCAGCCTTGGGCGTTGGCATCGAATGAAATCGTCTTTGTCGCGGTGGGATGGATCACACGCGTCGCCGCCTTCAACGGGTTTTCTGATCGCGGCATTTCCTCATTCACCAAATCGCCACTGCTGATGGCATACAGAACTGCATGGTCGAGTTCGACTTTGAAGCGCGCAGTCGGGGCCGTTAAGGTTCCCTTGCTCCATGTTAGGGCCGCATCGGTCACAGACATTGAAATCGGCTCTGCCGCATCCAAGACTTTACCCTGTTCATCCACGGCCAGGACACGCAGGCTGCCTCCAGGGGCCACATCGGCTGTGATGCACACCGGCTCCGATGTCAGTCGCAGCGCCCGAGTTAGCACATGGGAGGGCTTGTCGGCCTCGATGGGTGCGTAGCCTGCAAATCCATCAGGACGCAGCGTCGCAAGACAGGGCAGGCAATGACGCTTCCAGCCGGTGTGGGGAAAGTCGTCTCCGCCGTAGAAAATCATGAGCTTGCCGTCTTTCAAAATGGGTGGGCCGGCCATCGCGTAGATGCATTCGCTGTCATAGGCACCCTTCGCTCCGCGTGGGATGAACGGCGTTCCGGGGGCCACGCGCTGCCATTCCAAGCCATCGTGACTCCAAGCCAGTTCGCAATCGACCGAACGGCCGCTGCCGACGTGGTACATCATCACATAGCTCAGATAGATGCTGCCGTAACGGAACACCGGCATGCAGTAGGTCTGGCTGGCACGGCCTTCTGCAAGGCTGGATCGCAGGACGAGGCCATTATTTTTCCAGGTGAGGAAGTCATCACTCTCGAAGCGGGAGACGAGTCTTTCTCCCAGATAAAGTTTGGTGAACCACAGGTATTTGCCACTGCGATCATCCCAGAACGCATTGTTGTGAGTGTCGCCATTCTGTGTGCCGAAGCCGTGGGCGGCCAGGGCCTCGCCCCAGTGAATGCCATCGGCTGAGAAGCGCACCTGCGTTTTGCCGAGTCCGACATCACTCACCATTTTGTATCGTTGTGCCGGATCGGTATCGTGAAGGTCTTTGAACACGCCGACATTGGGGCAATCACGGGCCACGATGTTGTTGGCGCTGCTGCCGGCGAACTTGTGGAGGCCCAGTTCGGGCTTGTTCCAGCGAATGCCATCTTTGGAAGTGGCATACAGCAGATACCAGCCGACATCGTGCACCGTGCTCGGCTGATCCATCTGCGCGATGACTTCCTTGTCGGCCAGAACGCACTTGTACCAGAGTTTGAAGATCTGCTCATCCTCGTCCCAGATCACATTGGGATAGAGGTTGTTCATCGAATTCTCCCACGGTTTGTCCGCCTGAAACAGGGGATTGGCCGGATGCTTCTGCGGAGTGCCGAGGACAAGCCTGGCATTCTCTGCCGTCTCGACCACACGTGAGTCCAGCAGCAGATGCTTCTGCGCCTGGGGCGTACTCATCGGAACGTCCAGAGCCTCATAGCGTTCCCAGTCAGCGTCGTCAAAATGCCACCACTCGCTTTCGAACACAATGAAGCCGTGCTTCGTCATCACTTGCTGCAGCTTTTCGCGGTTCTTGAAAATTTCGGGCGGCACCAGTTTGAAATGAGCACCGGCTTTCTCGGAAAAGTCATCGTGCGCGGTCGGCATCGGTAGTTCCACGCCACGGGAATCGACGAGCGTTGCATCCACGGCGGCACCCCGGTTGTGACGACCGCCTTTGGCGGGATCGGCCACGAAGCGCGCATCGGGCAGCGTTTTCCACATCGCGCGCTGGACGGCGAGCGGGCGGTAGGCATCCCAGATTTTCAAGCTCAAGCCCTGAGATTTTAATTCTGCTTGTACCAAAGCCAGTTTGGCAGCCGTGGCCGGGCGCAGCAAGGCCCGTGCATGCTTGGGATAGAACGCCGTTTTGAAATAATTGTCCGCCGTGGTGTAGCGCAGATCGATCACCAAACCATCAGCCCTGGTGCCGATGTCGACCAAGGTTTGCGCTGCAAGGCCGGAGGCCGCGAGTAAGAAAGCGAACAGGGTTTTCATGGCAGAAGAGCGACGGAAACCTTGCGTCCGTCGTCTTCTTAACGCTGCGATACCTTGCCGCCTTCGAGCAGTTTTTCGAGATTGGGGTCGGGCCGCACACCCTTTTTGATCGCTTCACCGTATTCAGCACGTGCCTTGTCCCACTGCGGGGGATCCCAGGTGATGTAGAGCACGGCCAGATTGAAATGGGCCTCGCCGTAGGCGGGATCAATGGCCAGAGCCGTCTTGAATTCGCGTTCGGCACGTTCGATCAGATTGAGCTTGGTGGCGATGATGCCGAGGTAATGCCTGCCACTGGCGTTGTCGGGGCGTTTGGCGAGGCTCTTCTCGAAGTAGGTCATCGCATCCTTCCAGCGCTCCTGTTTGAAATAGGTGACGCCGAGCGCGAATGAGGCGGGTTCGTTGGTCGGATCGTAGGCCAGCGCCTTCTGCAGGGACACTTCGGCGTCGGCATGTTTGTTTTCACGCTGACGTGTGATGCCCAGACCGATGAGCGCGGTGACGTTTTTGGGTTCGGCCCGCAGCGCGTCCTGGTATTGTTTGGCAGCGCTTTCGAAATCCTTGTCCATGTAGCTTTCGTTGGCCTGGCTGATGAGTTTTTCGACGGAGGTCGGCGCAGGAGGAGCCGCCTTTTTATCGCTGTCCGGCGATGCGTTGGCGATGAGGGTGGCCTGCACTCCCTTGGGGCCCAGCAGTTCCCGCACGACGGGATCGGAGAATAGCTTTTCCTCCTCCGGTGTCAGAATCATGCGCGCGTTCTTCATTTCCTCGACCTGCTTGACGAGGTCGTTGGAGGCGCTCTCCATTTTCTGCAGTTCGGCGATCATGAGATCCTTGGCAGCCTGCTGACGATGCTGGGTGCGCAGTTGACGCATGATGATGCCACGCAGCATTTCATTTTCCTGGGTGAGCTCAGGCGTGGTGGCGATCTTGCCCTCCATGCCGCTCTGCACTTCTTTGAGTTGCTTCGTCAGCTCGGCCACCTGGGTTTGGTAGGTGGCGCTTTCTTTGCGCAGTTCGGCCATCTGGCCCTGCAAGCCGGTGAGCTGGCCGCGCAGGGCCACGATTTCCTGGTCCTTGCGTCCGACATCCGCCTTCAGCGTTTCCACCTGCTTCTGCGCCTCGACGATCTCCTTTTTCAAGCGTTCGTTCTCTGCAATGAGGCGCTTCATTTCAGCGCTGCCGGTTTTCTTTTTCAAAGTATCCACCTCAGCCTGCAATCCCAGGCTGCGGGCGCTGGCGGCATCACGTTCCTTGACGGCTGATTCACGCTGAGCAATCGCGTCATCACGCTGAGCAATCGCCCCATCACGGTCCTTCACAATCTGCTCACGCTCCTTGAGCAGCTTGTCACGCTCCTGCTGCGCGGCGGCCATTTGAGTGGAGGCATCGGCCAGTTTTTGGGAGGCCTCCTTGGCCGCAGTTTCAGCGGCTGTCACTCGCTGAGCATTTTTGCGCATCTCCAGATCCACCGCCATTTTTTCTTCCATCAGCTTGGCCATCTGACCTTGCGCGGCCTGGCCTGCTGCCACCTCCCTGCCCATGGCGAGGATGCTCTGCTCCAAAGCGCTGGCCTTTTTGCCGAGGGCGTCATTTTGCTGGCGTGCGGTGGTGATTTCACCGGAGGCCCACTGATACCAGTTCTGCCATTTGCCGAGGTCGATCTGCTGCTGGTTGGTCTTCGCCTCCAGTTCCAGAACCCGCTGCTTGTGCATCTGCTCCCACTGGCTCAGCAAGTCGTTCAGACTTGGCAGGGAACCGGGGGTGGTGGGAATGGCGGCGGCAGGTTGTGCCAGAACACCGGGAGAGGGAATGGCGGCCACTGGCATGACGGGGGCTGGAGCCACGGCTGCCACCTGAGCTGGAGCCGCGGCGGGTGCAGCTGCGACCGCCTGTGCCTGGGCTTGTGCCTGCAATGAACGTGACTGCAGCCGTGTGAGAGCATCTTGAATTTTGTTCTGACGTGCAGCCCGCATTTCCGGCTGCCACGTCGGGTAGTTCCGGGCGATGCTGTCCATGATCTCGCCAGCCTGTTTGAATTTGGTCTGCGCGAGCGTCAAGTCACCGGAGTTTTCGAGAGCGGCGGCCTCATTGTTGAGGACGAAGCCGCGAAAGTACTGGTCGGCCACTTCGCTGCTGGCATCAACGGACTGTGCATGCGACACCGGTGCGGCAAGTACAAGCGCCGCGAAAAGGGTGAGGACGTAAAAAAGGCGATTCATGGAATAATGGGGGAAGGGAAGGAGTTTACCGCTTTGCGGGGTCCTTGTAAATGGTCTTGGCAGCCTGTCTCAGGCCTGCCGCTGCCGCAAAACGGCCACCCAGCGGTCCACGGACTTGCCCGGAGCGTCCTGCAGGGCCCGGCTGTTTTTGTTGCGCTTGTTGCTGACGACCTCCATTCCCAGAGACTCCAGCGCACGCAGCGCGAGCCGGTGCTCGACATCGAAATAACTGGTGATCACCAGCATGCCGTCGGGGCGCAGCTTGGCGATTCCCTGATCGAAAATTTTCTTCCACAGCTCCGGGCCGTGCCAGAAGTTCTGGTGGCGCAGGAAGACCATGTTGAAGTCATCACTCAACTCTTTGTGCTGGTCGATCCTGGTGGCGTCCTCGATCAAAAACTGCGCGGGCAGATGGCTGTGCGTTTCGCGAGCCTGGCGGATTTCGCGGATGCGAATATCCGCGCCGATCATCTCGACCCCGCCACCCTGAGTGAGTTCAGAACCAACTTGGATCAAGGTTTCCGCCTCATCGCAGCGCCCGCAGGCCAGATTGAGGATGCGCATGTCCTTCTGCGCCGCAGGCAGATGCGGCGAGAGCGAGTCATGCAGCAGCGATTTCAGCTGCGACATGTCTTCAGCTATCGGAGCAGGCAGCATATCTCAGAACTTCAATTCCTCGCCGAAGATCATGCGCGCCGCCTGCGCGACATCCTTGTCGCCACGACCGGAGAGGTTCACGAGGATGATCTGATCTTTCCCCATGGTGGGGGCCACTTTGTGGACTTCGGCGATGGCATGGCTGCTTTCGAGGGCGGGGATGATGCCTTCGACCTGGCTGAGTTCCTGGAACGCAGCGAGTGCCTCGTCATCCGTGGCGTAATTGTAGGTCACACGCCCCTGCTCGTGCAGCCAGGCGTGTTCGGGGCCGATGGCGGCGTAGTCGAGGCCAGCACTGACGCTGTGGGTAAGCTCGATCTGGCCGTCCGCGTTGGCCAGGAGCCAGGTCTTGGTGCCTTGCAGAACGCCGAGACGACCGCCTTGGAAACGTGCGGCATGGCGCTCGGGGATGATGCCGTCACCGCCGGCTTCGACGCCCGTCATGCGCACATCCTTGTCATTCAGGAAAGGGTGGAAAAGGCCGATGCTGTTGCTGCCGCCGCCGACACACGCGACGAGGAGATCCGGCAGGCGTTCCTCGCGCTCCAAAATCTGGCGACGTGCCTCGACGCCGATGATGCGGTGGAAATCACGCACCATCATGGGGAAGGGGTGGGAGCCGAGAGCGGAACCAAGGATGTAATGCGTTGTACGCACATTGGTCACCCAGTCGCGCATGGCCTCATTCACAGCTTCCTTGAGCGTGGCCTGACCCGCCGTCACAGCGACGACCTTGGCCCCGAGGAAGCGCATGCGCGCGACATTCAGCGCCTGGCGCTCCATGTCCACCTTGCCCATGTAGATGACGCATTCGCAGCCAAAACGTGCGCATACCGTGGCGGTGGCGACACCGTGCTGGCCGGCACCGGTTTCGGCGATGATGCGCTTCTTTCCCAAGCGCTGCGCGAGCAGGATCTGCCCGAGGGCGTTGTTGATCTTGTGTGCGCCGGTGTGGAGCAGGTCTTCGCGTTTGAGGTAAATTTTAGCGCCGCCGAGCTTTTCGGTCCAGCGTTCGGCAAAGTACAGCGGCGTCGGGCGGCCGACATATTCGTGGAGCAGTCGGTCCAGTTCCTTTTGGAATGCAGGGTCGGCTTTCGCCTTCTCGTAATGATCCGAGAGCTCAGTCAGCGCCGCCATGAGCGTCTCTGGCACGAACATGCCGCCGTACTGGCCAAAGTGGCCGTGGCTGTCGGGCATCACGGGAAGGGGAAGGATGGAGGCGGCGGTCATGGGGGGATGAAAATAGAGCGAAGAGCTGCCCTTGGCAACGTCTGCGCTGGCTTCAGACAAAGTTACGCGTCTTGCTCAGGAATGGACCGTTCCGCCTTCAAGCGCGGCGAGTTTTTTTTCCAAGGCGCGCACGCGTTCCAGCAAATCGGGGATTTTGGCCGGAAGGCTGAGCATCTTGCGCCCTTCCATGAGCGGACGGGCGGGATAGCCGGTGTAGGCCCCTGCCTCCAGGATGCTTTTGGTGACACCGGATTTGGCAAAGAACATGACCTTGTCGCCAATCTCAAGGTGACCGGCCACGCCGACCTGGCCCCCCATGGTGACGTAGCTGCCCAGGCGGGTGCTGCCTGAGATGCCCGTTTGAGAGACGATGATGCAGTGCTTCCCAAGCGTACAGTTGTGACCGATCTGCACCAGATTGTCGATCTTGCAGCCCTCGCCGATCCAGGTGCGGCCGAAGCGGGCGCGGTCAATGGTGGTGCAGGAGCCGATTTCGACATCGTCATCGATCTGCACAATGCCGACCTGATCGATCTTCTGATGGCGGCCTTGAACCTGCTCGTAGCCAAAGCCGTCGCTGCCGATCACAGAGCCGCTGTGGAGAATGACGCGCTGGCCCAGAATGCAGTATTCCTTGATGACGGCGTTGGCGTGAATGACGCAGCCGGCACCCAGTTTGACTCCACGACCAAGATAGACGCCTGCATGAATGGTGCAGCCATCGCCGAGGCGCACGCCGCCCTCAATGACGGCATTCGGTCCGATGCTGACCTTCTGCGGGTCATAAACCACGTCACTGGCCACCGTTGCGGTGGGATGCACGCCAGGCACAAATTCAATGGCGGGAGGGCCAAAGAAACGAATGACATGAGAGAAGGCGAGGGTGGGGTTTTTGAGGCGAATGAGCGCAAGCCCCTCCCTTGCTTCTTCAGCGTCAAGATCCTCCGGCACGAGGGCGGCGGAAGCACGGGTGGTTTTGAGCGCAGGCAGGTAGCGTGCATTGCCAAGGAAAGTTACTTCGTCCGGGTTGGCCTCCAAAATGGAGTTCAGGCCGGAGATGATGGATTCCGGGCTGCCCGCAGAGAGTGTTCCTCCGACGAGTTCAGTGAGTTTCTGAAGAGTGATGGAATTGCTCATGGTGCCGACGAATATACCTACGCTGGAACAAAAAAAGGCACGTCGCAAATGTTTGCGGCGTGCCTTGGAATAACTGACAGCCGCAGGCTATTTTTTGGGTTCCTCAGCCTTGGGTGCCGGTGCGGCTGCTCCCTCTTTCTTGGGCTCGGCACCAGGAGGTGGCGCATCCTTGTTCAATTCGACGATGAGCTGATCGGTGAGATCAGTGGCGGCACCTTCTCTGACGTGCAGGATGATAGGCACCGTGGAAAGGCTGACGCCGGTCTTGTCGAAAACGATGTCATAGGCATCTGCCTTGGAGCGGTCGCGGACGACAACAAGAATCTCCTCATACAGGCCTTTGCGGATCTGCATGTCTTCCTGCTTGAGCTGTTGCTGACGGCGGTCCGCGAATTCCTGCATTTCCATTTCCAATGCGCGGATTTCTTTCACTTTTTCACCCAGTTCAGCACCGTATTTCGCACGCTGTTCGGGAGTGATGATCGGATCGCTGGCGATTTTCTGAAGCTTTTGGGCTTCCGCAGCCAGGTTTTTATACGTGTTCTGACGCTCAGTCATTTCCTGGGCGGCTTTTTCGTAATTGGCCTTGTACTTGTCCGCAGCGGTTTTGGTTTTGTGGAACTCCTGGAAGACTTTGGACATGTCGATCACACCGATTTTGAGATCGGCGGCCTGAAGAGTGACGGTGGCGAGGATGAGGGCGATGAACGCGCTGCGAATCATAAGTGTGGGATTTTGAATGAGATTGGAGGGGCAGACAAACAAATTTGTCTGAACAACGGGCTGCTAGAACTTGTAGCCCATGTTGAACTGGAAGCGGCCGCCGTTGCCTGAAGAAGCGTCCTTGCCGATTGGAACGGCATAGTCAACGCGGATAGGTCCGACGGGAAGGAAGAGGCGCAGGCCGATACCGGCATCTGAGTAGATGGCACCATTGCCATAGGCGGCACCGGTGGCCCCCCCGATGGAACCGATGTCACCGAAGAACACCACGCGCGGTGACTTTTCCGTGTTGGCGGTGATGTGCACCGGAACGGAAAATTCACTGGAGGCGTAGATGGATGTCAGGCCGCCGATGGGCTCACCCGTGTTGTCCTTGGGGCCGGCATGACGGTAAGTGAAACCGCGCAGGTTGTTGGCACCACCGAGGAACTGACGCTCAAAAATGGGCACCCGGCTGTTGTTCCAGCTGTTCACAACACGGAACATTCCTTCAAAGCTCAGGATGGTGTCCCCGGGCAAATTGAAATACTGCTGGCCGCCGATGTTGCCGCCATAAACCGGGACATCTCCACCAAGGCCGGAAAGCAGGATGCCTGCTTCGATCTTGTGACCGCTGCGAGTGATGAAGACGCTGTCGCGCGTGTCGTGCACAAAGTTCGTATCAATTTTGCTTTGGATATAGGATCCGGCCTCCTGGGCAATGAGAGCAGAGGCTCCGCTGGCAATGCTGTCGATTTTGATCTGCTGCAGGGTGTAGGTGCTCTCGATGTAGGAGTGCTCACCAAGCCGTTTACGCAAACCAGACGAGACGCCGACGTTGGTTTGATTGAAGAAATTGGAGAGGTAATAGAGGTTGTGATAGAACGCCTCAACCGTGAGGGCCAGTTCGCGCCCAAGGAACCACGGCTCGGTCCAGCTGATGGTGACGTCACGACGGAGGGCACCCGCACGGATGTTGGCGTTGAAACGCTGGCCACCACCACGGAAATCCTTCCAGTCGCGGATGTCAAAGTTGGTCTGGGTCACCTGAATGAATCCAGTGATGCTGTCGATGGAGCTGAAGCCGGCGCCGAAGTTCACCGTGCCGGTGGACTGCTCCTGCACGTTGATGTCCACATCCTTGTAACCGGGGGCGGTGGTGGGTGTGTTGCGCATGTCCACCGAGCTGAAGTAGTTCAGGTTTTGCAGGCGGCTTTTACCAGCCTCGATTTTCACGGTGTTGAGTTCCTCACCTGGGGCAAAGGGAAGTTCGCGACGGATGACTTCATCCTTCGTGACCGAGTTGCCGGAAATGTTGACCTTGCTGATGTAGGACTTGGTGCCTTCCGTGATGTTGTAGGCCACCGCGACTTGTCCGGCACCAGTCTCCAAAATGCTGGTCTCCACACGTGCATCGGCGTAGCCACGGGAGCCGTAGTAATCCTGCACCATCTTTTCATCAGCCTTGATGAAGCTGCCGACATAAGGGAAGCCCGGCTCAGTCTTGATGCCCTGCATCAACACTTCAGTGGTGAAAATGGTGTTGCCGGAGATTTTGACTCCCGAGACGTCATACTTGGCACCTTCATTGATCACATAGACGAGGTCCATCTGCTTTGAGGAGACTGGCTCGCGCCGCACCTCGGTCACTTTGGCATAGACATAACCCTTGTCCTGAAAGGCCTGCTCGATCTTCTTGATGTCTTCCTGCAGATCCTGATTGCTCAGCTTGCCTTTTTTGCCCCACAAGTTCCAGATGTGGTGCTCCTGGGATTTGATGCTGCCGCGGAGCACACGGGATTTGATGGCTGTGTTGCCCTCGAAGCGGATGTCATGAATGATGCCGCGCGCACCCTCGTCGATTTTGAAAGTCACCGTGGAGAACCCTTCACGTGCGGAAGGGGTGATGTCATAACTGGCGATGATGTCGGAGAACCCTTTCTTTTCGTACAGTTCCACAATCTTCTGCTGTGCAGCGGAAAGCTTGATGTCATCCACCGGGTCGCCCACTTTGACCGCGATGTCCTTGCGCAGCTTGCTGTTGTCGATGGCGGTGTTGCCAATGAAATTGATCTCTGCAATGCCGCCGCGACCGATGATTTCGACGATGACTTTGACGCCGCCTGCCACGTCCACCGCGTTGATGTCGAGGTTTTCCACCGCTCCTGTGCTGTAGAGCGCACGGATGTCGCGTTCCACTGATTCATTGCTGAAGGGCTGGCCCACACGGGTGGACAGCTGGCTGCGAATGCGATTTTCATCCAGCTTGACCGCGCCTTTGATGATGACTTGAACGTCCTGCACGATTTTCTTTGCCGCAGGTGCCGCAGGGAGGCCCGCTTGTGCTCGTGCCTGCTGAGTTGTGGCGACAAAAAGTGTGACAGCCACTACAGATAAAAGTGTCAGGCGAGACAGAGTGGAAGTTCCGTGATTCATAGGCAGTGCAGAGTAAGCAGACGGGATAAAGACTGGGCGGCAAGCCATGCCCAAACTGGAGCATGACAAGCCTGCATTACTGCTTCCACACCGCTCCACGTCAAGGCGTAAGTTCTAAGGGGGTTCTTGCCATAATTTGAGGTCATAGGATGTATAGATGGCGGATTGGTGGTTTTCGTCCTTCTATGAGAACGAAAAATGAGCCTCCCAGCCCATGGAACGCCGGGAGCAACAAATCTGTCACCAAGCATGTCCCGGTCCAATCTGCGTAATTACATCCAGCTGCATCTAGTCGTGCTGGCCTGGGGGCTCACGGCTATTTTGGGCAAGCTCATCCTGCTGCCGCCGGTGGATGTGGTGCTGTGGCGCACGGCGCTGGCGGTGCTCTGCTTTGCGGGCCTGGCCCGCTGCATGGGCTACTCGCTTTTGGTATCTCGACGTAGAATTTTAGCGATGCTTGGTGTGGGGGTTATTCTAGGATTGCACTGGATTTTGTTCTTCTGGTCTGCCCGGCTGGCCACCGCCTCCGTCTGTTTGGCGGTGATGCCCACAGCGATGCTGTGGAGCTCGTTGATTGAGCCTGTCATTGATGGTTCGCGGCGCTGGCGGTTGGCCGAACTTCTCGTGGGTGCGGTCATGGTCGGGGCCGTGTGGCTCATCTATCAGGTGGAGTTCCGTTACTGGCTCGGCTTCTCCGTGGCCATCGCCGCCGCCGTGCTGGCCGCCTTCTTCGCCACCATGAGCAAGCAGCAGGTCGCCCGGGACACGCACTGGAGCGTCATCGGCTTTTATCAAATGGGCGGTGCATGCATCGCGGCGTGCCTTTCCCGCCCCTTTCTCGAAGACGGGCTCCTGCCGGAGCTGCCAGATGCCGCTTCGGCACTTTGGCTCGGCATTCTCGCCCTGGTGTGTACCGTGGCCGCTTATGCGGGTTTCATGGACGTACTGCGCCGTGTCAGCGTCTTCACGGTCAACGTCGTCTACAATATGGAGCCGGTGTATGGCATCGTCCTTGCCGCCTGGGTCTTTGGGAAGGCCGAGTTCATGAGCGCGGGCTTCTATCTTGGCGCATCGGTCATCATCGCCGTGGTGCTGACTTTGCCATGGATTCGGCGCTGGGTGGAAAGGTGAGAGTGCTGGACATGGTGTGCAGCGTGGGCTTGCATCGTCAAACCTGTGAACCGCCTCCGCCACATCCTCGTCTCCGCCTCCGCAGGTTCCGGCAAAACCTATCAGCTGGTGCGGAGGCATCTGCATCTGCTCGCGCTCGGGCAGCCGCCGGAGCGCATCGCGGCGATGACCTTCACTCGCAAGGCGGCGGGGGAGTTTTTCCAGCGTATCCTGCAGCGGCTCTCCGTGCTTTCGCAGCATGGTGAGCAGCCGGAGCAGTACTTCATGGGCATGGCACCGCTGCCCGAGCAGTGGCCGGAGTTTGTCGACCTCCTGCGCAGGGTCACCCAGCGGCTCCATCGCCTGCGCTTGGGAACGATGGACAGCTTTTTTGCGAACATCACCGCCTGCTTTCCGCTGGAGCTCGGCCTTCCGCTGGGTGCCAGCGTGATGGCCGAAAATGAAGCGGCACAGGCGCGGCGGGAGGCGTTGGACGCGCTGTTGGAACGCATTCATTCCTCGCGTGACGAGCACGCAGGCCGCGCGCTGCTCGAAGGCTTCAAGCAGGCCACCTTTGGCATCGAGGAACGCAGTGCCGCAGGCAGCCTGGAGTCCTGGATCAATGATCACCATGCCACCTGGCTCGACAGCGGGGACGGTTCACCATGGGGCAGGCTGCCAGGACTGGAACTCGCAGAGGCCGGCCATCTCACGGCGGCGCTCAATGACCTGCGGGACCGTTTTGTGCCGCGCACCGATGAGGGAGCCCGGTTCTTCGACGAATTCCTGGCGGAAGCCTCTGTCTTGGAACCCGGGGCCACACTGCCGCCGAGGGTGAAGTATTTTTTGGATAAAACGACCGCGGTCTGGAAGGATCTAAAGACTGGCAGGGCGGAAATCGGCTGGGGGCGCGGCAAAAAGTCCGAACTCACCGGGGAAACCGCGCGTGCCTGGGGGCGGGTTGCCGGGGCGATTCTAGACCAGGAGCTGATCTGCCGGGCGCAGCGCACCCAGGGCATGGCGGCTCTCATGGCGCTGTACGAGGCCGAGTACGCCCGTCGCGTGCGTTCCCGAGGTCGGCTGTCCTTTGCCGATGTCCAGCGACTGCTGGCGGCTGCCACGGCTGACGGCGCGGAATGGGCGGACGGTGAGAGCGGAGATCTGTGGTTCCGGCTCGACGGACGTTATGACCACTGGTTGTTTGATGAGTTTCAAGACACCAGCCGCGTGCAGTGGAATGTCGTGCGCGGGCTGGTTGATGAGGTGATGCAGGATGACTCCGGCAGGCGCAGCTTTTACGCCGTGGGGGATCCGAAACAGTCCATCTACCTCTGGCGGCAGGCGGAGCCGGGCCTGTTTGACGATGTGCTGCGCGAATGGCCGCATCAGGACCAGGACGGGCTGGAACCGCAGACGCTCAGCCAGTCCTTCCGCAGCGCTCCGGCGGTGCTGGATGCGGTGAATGCGGTGTTTGCAAACCCGGCAGGCATCGAAGCGGTGCTGCCGGGCTGCACCGTCGGCTTTGCTTTCAAAGAGCATGTGGCCGCAGAGAGGAATCAGCAGCTCAGCGGTTACGCGGCGCTGCTGAGCGTATCGAATGAAGAGGGGCTGCGCAATCCCTCCACCACACCCACAGTGACGGCGTTGCTGAAAGAAATCCGTCCCCTGGAGCGCGGGCTGACCTGCGCGGTGCTGGTGCGCGGGAATAAGAACGCCAATGAAGTCGCGGAAGAACTGCGCGCGACGACGGGCATGGAGGTCGTGTGCGAATCGCAGATTCATCCGGCCACGGACAATGCGGTGACGCTTGTCCTGCTCTCGCTGCTGCAACTGGCAGCGCATCCCGGGGATACCCTGGCGCTGGAGCACCTCAAAATGACGCCGCTCTGGCCGCAGATCGAGATTCCAGAGCGGGGCTGGCGGCTGACCTGCCATCAGGTGCGTGAATCCGTGTTTGAGCGCGGCTTTGTCGGCTTCACGGAAGTCTGGACCCGGCATGTGCGCGCCCTGCTGCCTGAGATGGATGCCTTTCACGAGCTGCGGCTGCGTCAGTTCGGTGAAATGGCCGCTGAATTCGACGCCGGTGGCTCACGCGACATTGATGCATTCCTCCTGCATGCACGTGATATGCCGATGCAGGTGCGCGGTGCGGCGAACGCGGTGCAGGTGATGACCGTGCACAAGGCCAAGGGCCTGGAGTTTGATGTGGTCATTTTGCCGGACCTCAATGGCGATGCGATGGATCACGTGCGGCGGCGCTCATTGATCGTGAATCGCGATGTGCAGGGCATTTCATGGGTTTTGCAGGAGCCACCACGCATTTATGCGCCTTTGCATGAGGCTTTGGATGAGGAGCTGGAGACCTCGAAACAGCGCTCGGGTTTTGAGTCGCTCTGCCGCCTGTATGTGGCCATGACCCGGGCCAAACGCGGCCTGTATCTGATTGCCGAACCACCACCGAAGTCAAAAGAGCCATCCATGAGAGAGGCGCAGTTTTTGCGCCGGATGCTGGGCGTTGCGGGTGAGTCCGAAGCTGGCGAGTCTTATTTGATCGAGTGGCAGACGGGGGACGCGCAGTGGTTTGCCACAGCCCCTGGCGCAACACTCCGGGCACCGGAAACGGCGGCGGTGTCGCGTCCGCTGGGGGAGCTGCTGCGGGAGTTCCAGCCGCTGGCCAAGCGCGTGACGCCTTCGGGAGAGGAAGATTTCCAGGTGAAGGGCAGCATGCTTTTCAGTGCGGGGCGTGAGCCGGGCCGGAGACTGGGCAATCTGGTGCATGAACTGCTGGCTCATGTGGAATGGTGGGATGCCACCTCGAACATGGGCGAACTCGAATTGCGCTGGCAGGCATCTGGACTGCTGCGCGGGGAGGCGGTTGAAACGACGGCGCTGGCGATGGTGCGCGGGGTGCTGCAATCAGCCGCTGCTAAGTTTGCCTTTGTCAGGCCGGCGGCGGACGCGCAGGCGTGGCGGGAGCGCCCCTTTGACCTGATCCACCAAGGGAGCTGGATCAGCGGCGTGTTTGACCGGGTTGTGGTCCAGCGCGATTCGGTGCGACTGATAGATTTCAAGACAGATGAGGTGGCAAATGAGGAGGCATTGGCCGAAAAAGTGGCGGGTTATCGCCCGCAGATACTGCTGTACCGCCAGGCTTTGGTGCGACTGACGGGCTTGAAGCTGGAGCAGATCGAATCGGCCCTGCTGTTCACCCGCAATTGCCGTCTGGTGGACGTAAAGTGACCTTTTTTTGAATCCAGACCGCCTTTGATAACGCAAAAACTTGTGTGACCGCACTAGCTCTGGCATGGAATCCGCGCATCGTAGCCTTACCGGTGCGATCCGTGCCCAAACCCCTCATGAGCCAGCCAGAACTTAGCGAAGAAGACCTGCTCCAGCGTGCTGGACGTGGGGATTCACGCGCTTTTGACCAGCTCTATGACCGGATGGCACCGCGCCTCTTTGGTCTCTTGCGTCAGATGCTGCATGACGAGCGCGAGGCCGAAGACATCCTGCAGGATGGTTTTGTGCTGCTGTGGGAGCGTGCCTCGACTTTTGATCCGGAGCGCAGCAAGGCGTTCACCTGGGCGGTGATGCTGTTCCGTCACAAGGCGATCGACCGCATGCGCATGCTGGGCCGTCGCAACCGTCTGGTGGACAGCGCAGCTTTGGAACAATCCACTTTGGGGGCGTCCTTCCAAGCCGGCGTGGACGAAGAAGTCCAGGCTCACGAGCGGCGCGTGGTAGTGGGCGAGGCGCTGAACGAACTGCCCAAAGAGCAGCGACAGTTGATCGAATTCGCATTTTTGAAGGGCCTCACGCATCATGTGATCGCCGAGTCTCTGGGCATTCCGCTCGGCACCGTGAAGACCAACATCCGCCGCGGGCTGCTGCGCCTGCGCGATCTTTTGAAAGGAGGCGCATGATGGACGAGGAACGTTTCCAAGAACTAGCCGCCATGAATGCGCTTGGCATGCTGGAGAACGATGAAAAGCGTGCTCTGGATGGTGCCGTCGCTCGCGACAAAGAGGTGCGCTCGCTGACCTTGGAGCTTGAGCAGGTGACTGCGGAGCTGGCTTATCTTGTCCAGCCGGTGGAACCGCCTGCGAACATGAAAAAACGCATCCGTGCCAAGATGCGTGCCAAAGGTATCAAGGGGGCCGGTGTTTCACGCGGCGTCATCATTGGCGGCACTGGCTGGGCGCTAGCGGCCAGCTTTGCCTTGATGTCGGTCTGGCTCTGGAAGGAACGTGCCGGCATGACTCAGCAGCTCGCTGCCGCCTCACGCGCCATCGCGCCTGTGAACAACCCAGCCACTCCCGTGGTGGATGATGGCAAGACGCGCACGCTGGAGGAAGAACTTAAAAAGCGGCGGGATGAATTCGAGGCGCAGAAGCTGGCGCTGGCGAAGGAGATCGAAACGCTGAACAAGCGCGAGACGGAAGCCAAGGCGCAAACTGCCCGGCTCACCGCCGAAGTGGCTGCGCTGAAAGAGCAGGAGCAGCAGTCCCAGCTTCAGATCGCCACTCTTCAAAGCAAGGTTTGGGAATACCGCCGGAGTGAGATGCTCGTGGTCTGGGACCAGAAACGCAGCCAGGGCGTGGTGATGCTTGATAAGATGCCAAAGGTGGATCCTGACAAAGATTACCAGCTCTGGGTCGTGGATCCAAGCAAGCCCAATCCGGTGAGCGCCGGGGTGGTGACCGTCGATGCCAAAGGTTCTGTGAAGGCCACCTTTAAACCTGTCGAAGCAGTTTCAGGTGAGGCCAAGTTCGCGCTGAGCATCGAGAAAAAAGGCGGCGTGCCGAAGAGTGAAGGGCAGCTCCTGATGGTCGGACCGTGAGGCAAGTCTGGTCCCCCTTCTGATCAAGCCAAAGCTCCACGACCTGCGCCTTCGCAGGTTTTGATCAGCCGGTTCAAACCTCAGCCATTCCAGCCACCGCCCATGGCCTTGTAAATACGCACCCAGGCGGTGGCGACTCGGGTGCGGCTGAGGGCGATGTCGTTTTGTGCGTTGAGTGCGACGCGTTCTGCATCAAGCACAGTGAGGAAATCAGCGATGCCATCCTGGTAGCGTTTGCGCGCCAAAGTGGCGGCTTCTCGGGCAGATGTGGCGGAAGCTTCGAGATGGTGCAGGCGAATGCGTTCACGGTCATAGGACGTGAGGGCGTTTTCGGCTTCTTCGAGGGCGAGGAGCACCGTCTGTTCATATCGGGCCAGCGCGGCATCGGCACGGCGTCCGGCGGCGGCGATCTGCTGACGCACGCGGCCGAGATTGAAGGCGGCCCAGGTAATGCGCGGGCCCAAAGTGAAGCCATCCGAATTGCGGCCTGTCAGGGAGCTCAGCGTGGATGCCTCAAGGTCGATGCGGCCGCTGAAGGTGACCCGTGGAAACAAATCGGCGACCGCCACGCCAATCCGGGCGGTTTCGGCCGCCAGGATGTCTTCGGCGACACGAATGTCCGGGCGTCGACGCAGCAGCTCTTCAGGTTTGACGATGCCGATCCGTGCGGGCGCTGCAGGCTGCTTTTTGATGCTTTGCAGCCGGGGGCGGAGTTCGGAGGGATTTTGTCCGCACAAGACGGCGATGCGATGGATGGACTTGGCGATGTTTTCCTGATGCGTGGGGATTTGCGCCAGGGTGGCGTTCCAGAGTGCGTTGGCCCGGGCGACATCGAGCTGCGTGCCACGGCCTCCTTTGAGGGATGCCTCGGCGATGTGCATGGCATCGGATTGATTGCCTGCGTTTTCATTCGCCACCGTGAGCTGAGCCTGGGCGCCGCGCAGTTCCAGGTAGTTGATGGCAATCTCGGACTGCAGGGAAATCAGCAGGTCATGCAGGTTGGCATCCATGGCACTCGAGTTTGCCTTGGCAGCTTTGACGGAGTTGCGGATGCGCCCAAAGAAATCAAGCTCCCAGTCGGCGTCAAAGCCGGTGCGGTACAACTCGAAATCACGAGTGCGCAGACCCGAGAATGAGGTGGCCCCATTCCGGACGCTGTCGTAGGCCGAGCCGAAGGTGACGGTGGGTGCGTAGTTGAAGCGTGATTCACGCCACAGGGCGCGGGCTTCGAGCAGGCGGGAACGTGCGGCCGCGATGTCTTTGTTCTGGGCGTCTGCCTGGGCCACCAGTTCGTTCAGCGTGCTGTCATTGAGCTTGCGCCACCAGGTGGCATCCACCTCGGCAGCATGCGCCGCATTCGCCCGTGAGGCGAAGTCGTCAGGCATCTTGGGCTGCGGCTTGACGAAGCGCGGCCCCACATTGCAGCTGGAAACCACGCAAGTGATGAGCAGCAGAGACTTAATGGGCTTCATGAAGCGTAGGGGTGGTTGCGGCTGAGCGGCGTTGTTCACGACGTTCGACGAAGGCGCGGAGGATGACATAAAACACAGGCGTGAAGAGCAGGCCGAAGATGGTGACGCCGATCATGCCGAAGAACACCGCCGTGCCAAGCGCCTGACGCATTTCCGCACCCGCGCCCGTGGCGAGCACGAGCGGCAGCACGCCGAGAATGAAGGCAAAGCTGGTCATCAAGATGGGGCGCAGGCGCAGGCGGCAGGCCTCGACTGCGGCGTGCACCCGGTCCATGCCCTGGTCCTGCAGCTGCTTGGCGAATTCGACGATGAGGATGGCGTTTTTGGCCGCGAGGCCGACGAGGACCACCAGCCCGATCTGCGTGAAGATGTTGTTGTCCTGCGCCCGCAGCCACACGCCGCCGATGGCGGAGAGCAGACACATGGGCACGATCAGGATGATGGCCATCGGCATGCTCCAGCTCTCATACTGCGCGGAGAGTACCAGGAAGACAAAGATGACGCACAGCGGGAAGATGTAGAAGAGCGTGTCGCCAGCAAGAATCTGCTGATAGGTGAGGTCCGTCCACTCAATGGCAAACCCCACAGGCAGATTGTCCCTTGCCAGTCGCTCGATTTTTTCGATCATCTGTCCGGAACTGACGCCCGGCAGCGTGTTGCCGTTGATGTCGGCGGAGTAGTAGAGATTGTAGCGCTGCACGCGGTCCGCACCACCCGTCTTGATGACTTTGACGAGTGCTGCCAGCGGCACCATGTCACCGGCCTGGTTGCGAATCTTGATGCGGCCAACATCCGCCGGGTCTTTACGGTAGGCGGGTTCAGCTTGTGCGGTGACCTGGTAGGTGCGGCCGAAGAGATTGAAATCATTCACATAGACTGAGCCCAGGTACACTTGCAGCGCTTCATTCAGATCGGCCAGTGAGACCCCCATGGTTTTCGCCTGCGCACGATTGATTTCGAGTTTGAACTGCGGGCTCTTCGCGCGGAAGCCGGTGATGAGAGAAATCAATCCCGGCTCCTGCTGGGCTGCGGCGAGCAGTTTCTGGGTGGCTGCTTCGAGCGCCGGCAGACCGGCGTTGTTAAGATCCTGCACCTGGATTTTGAAGCCGCCGGCATTGCCCAGACCCCGCAAGGGTGGCGGGGGCAGCACCAGCACCCGGCCTTCTTGAATGGTGGAGAATTTTTTGCGGATGACGGCCAGCAACCCATCTCCTTTGACTTCGGGATCGTGACGTTTGTCGAACGCATCGAAGACCAGGAAGGCGGCGCCGACGTTGGGCTGGTTGGCCTGCAGCACGGAGGAATAACCGGAGATGGCAAAGGTGTGGGCGATGCCAGGGATTTCACGTGCCATGGCATCCATGCGGCGCACCACGGCGTCAGTGCGCTCAAAAGCCGCGCCATCCGGCAACTGCACCAGCACGATGGCATAGCCCATGTCCTGGGAAGGAATGAATCCGGCAGGCACATCCTGGAACAGCTTGCCTGCGAGGCCGATCAATGCGGCATATCCAATGAGCACCAGCACTGTAAGGCGAATGAGTTTGCCGACTAGTCCCGCATACAGGTCGGAGCCGAACTGGAACACGCGGTTGAAGCCGCGGAAGAACCACCCAAACAGGAAATTCAGCACACGGCTGAACCAGTCGGGCTTCGCGCCGTGGGGCTGCAGCAGGATGGCGCACAGTGCAGGACTGAGCGTGAGGGAATTGAACGCCGAAATCACGGTGGACACCGCGATGGTGAGTGCAAACTGCCGGTAGAACTGGCCGGTGATGCCGCTGATGAACCCGGTAGGCACAAACACCGCACACAGCACCAGCGCCACAGCGATGACGGCACCGCTGACCTCGCTCATCGCACGCACGGCCGCCTCATGAGGGGCGAGTCCTTTGGCAATGTTGCGCTCCACATTTTCAACCACGACGATGGCGTCATCAACGACAATGCCGATGGCGAGCACCAGGCCGAACAGGGAGAGATTGTTCAGCGAGAAGCCCAGCCACTGCATCACCGCCAGCGTGCCGATGAGTGAAACGGGAACCGCCAGCAGCGGGATCAAGGAGGCGCGCCAGTTTTGCAGGAAGATGATCACGACGAGCACGACGAGCAAAACCGCCTCCATCAGGGTGTGCAGCACCGACGTGATCGAGGCGCGGACGAACTTCGTGGTGTCGTAGTTGATGGAGTAATCAATACCCGGAGGAAAGCGCTCCTTGAGCTGTGCGAGCCGTTTGTAAACAGCATCGGCAGTTTCGATGGCGTTGCTGCCCGGAAGCTGGAACACGCGGAGAGACACCGCATTGTACCCGTCCATGTAGGTGCGGCTGGAATAGTCGCGTGAGCCGAGTTCGATGCGGGCCACATTGGCCAGCCGCACCACATCTCCCTGCGTGCCAGTTTTGAGCACGATGTCGCCAAACTCCGACGCCTTTTTCAGTCGTCCGGGCGCAGTCAGGGTGTATTGAAATTCCGAACCTTTGGCGGCAGGCGGCTGGCCGAGTGATCCGGCGGCCACCTGCACGTTCTGTTCACGAATCGCACGGATGATGTCACCCGCAGTCAGGCCCAGGCCGGCGATCTTTTCAGGATCGAGCCAGACCCGCATCGAGTAATCAAGCCCGCCTAGAGAGGAGGCTTCCGCCACGCCGGGAATGCGGGCGATTTCGTTTTGAATCTGCAGCGTGACGTAGTTGCTGAGATACGCGACTTCGCGTGAGCCGTCAGGACTGTAGAACTGCACGGCCAGAGTGAGGTCAGGCGAGCGCTTGTTGACCATGACCCCCAGGCGTCGCACCTCCTCCGGCAGGCGTGAAATGGTGGCGTTCACGCGGTTTTGCACAAGCACCTGCGCTTGGTCGAGATCCGTTCCGAGCCGGAAGGTGACGGTGATCTGCACTTTACCGTCACTCGTGGAGGAGGATGACAAGTACAGCATGTTCTCGACGCCGTTGATTTCCTGTTCCAGCGGCGTGGAAACGGTCTCGGCCAGCGTGCGGGCATCCGCACCGGGATAAGCCGCTGAAACCACCACGGTGGGCGGAATGACATCGGGGTATTGTGCAATGGGCAGCGACAGGTAGGCCAGGCCACCCAGCATCGTGATGACGATGCTCAGCACGGCCGCGAAGATGGGCCGATCCACAAAAAAGCGGGCGAAATTCATGATGTGTTACTTGGTGGCCGCCACTGGCAGCATGTCCGTTGGTGTCGCCTTCACTTTGGCACCATTGCGCACGCTCATGAGGCCGAGCACGACCACGCGATCTTCCGCCTTCAGGCCGCTGCGCACCACGCGCAGCCCATCGAGCAGGGGACCAAGAGTGATGGGGCGATAAACGGCTTTGTCTTCCGCATCGAGCACCCAGACGAAGCTGCTGCCCTGATCATCGCCCACGGCGGAATCACGAATGAGCAGGCCGTCATATTCACCGCTGCCGGGAATGCGCACTTTGGCAAAGAAACCGGGGGCCATCAGGCGGTCGGCATTCGGAAACACGGCCCGGGCACGAATGGTGCCGGTGGCGGGATTGAGCTGGTTGTCCACGAAATCGACTTCGCCTTTGTGGGGCCAGCCATCTTCATTGATGAGAGACATCTCAGCGGGAATGCGTTCGAACATCGCGCTCACGCGCTCGCCGTTTTTGTGCATCGCGCGGTATTTCAGCACCGAACGCTCATCGGCTTCGATTTCACAGTAAATGGGATCAAGCTCGACAATGGTGGTCAGCAGCGTGGTGTTTTGGGTGCCGCCGCTGACAAGGTTGCCTTCAGTCACTCTTGCATCACTGATGCGCCCGCTGATAGGAGCGCGAATCTGGGTGAATTCGAGATCAAGCTTGGCGGCGCGCAAGGCCGCCTCCGCCGCGCGCACACCGGCCAGTTCCCCCGTGGCGCTTTTCAGGCGGCGTTCCGATTCCTCCACCGAAATCGCCTGCCCTTGGCGCAATGCCGTGGCGTTTTTGGCCTCGACGCCGGCGAGCTCAGCCGTCGTTTTGGCTTGGGCGAGCATGGCCTCGGCACGTTCGACAATAGCCTCATAAGGTCGTGGATCGATGGTGAACAGCAGGTCCCCGGCTTTGACCTCCGTGCCTTCTTTGAAGCTGACCTTGGTGATGTAGCCGGAGACGCGCGAGTGAATCTCCACGCGTTCACGCGCAGTCAGTCTCCCGGTGAATTCGTCCCAGTCTGTGAGCCGTTTTGCGATGGGTTTGGCTACGGTGACCTCGGGAGTGGGGGCCTGCTGCGGTCCGCCTGGACCCAGGGCACCGCGTTTGCAGGAGCTCAGGCAGCTCATGACGAACAGGCCTGCCATGGCATTCCGCCAGGTGAGAAGATGGGGAATCAGGTAAAACGAAGCGCGTTGCATGGACAGAGTTACGTACGATGAGGCCTCTAAAATAGTGCATAAGTGACATATAGCTTATACACTAAATGAATGACCAACCTCAATGACCTACAGCATGTCCGTGAATTTGTGCAGATCGCTGACACAGGAAGCATCTCCCGGGCCGCCAAGGTTCTCGGCATGGCCCAGCCCACGCTCAGCAGGCATCTGGCGGCTTTGGAGGCACAGATGGGGGCGCCTCTCATCCGCCGTGACACCCACACGATGAGCCTCACCACTGCCGGAATGATAGTGCTGTCGGACGCTCGTGAGCTGCTCACTCTGGCGGATCGCATGGGCAGCCGCCTGCGTTCTGAACGTCTTTCCCTGCGCGGCCATCTGCGCATGGTTTCCGTGGTCGATGTGGGCCAGTGGATCGTCTCCCGCGTTCTGTCACGGTTTAAAAAGCTGCATCCTGACGTCACCACCGAGCTCCATCTGATCAACCGCCCGACCAAGTTCATCAAAGAGGGCTTTGATTGCGGCATCATGGTCGGCGCGCCCACCGACCGCCGGGTGACAATCCGAAAGATCGCTCAGCTCAATCGAAGGCTGATTGCGGCACCGTCGTTGTTGAAAGACCACCCTTTGCCCGCTCGTCCGGATGACTTGAACCATCTGCCCTGGCTGGGGATTTTGCAGCCTCATTTTTATTCACGAGACCGGGTCGATCTGGAGCGGGCCAAGCAGGTCAAAAAGCTCAAGCTCCTGCCCGCCATGCTGCTGGACACCGTCACCGCTCTGCGTGAGGCCGCCATTGAAGGGGCTGGATTCACCATTCTGCCGGAGTGGATGGCGGCGCGTGACATCAATGCCGGGAGGCTCGTCCAGCTGCTGCCAGACTGGCATCTGGCCCCCCTCGATCTGCAAATCGCCCACGCCGCGCACGAACACCTGCCGCAGCGGGTGAAAAGCCTCATTGAGTATCTGGAGCAGGAGCTTCCGCTCGAAATCCATCGGCTGGATTTGAATGAGAGGTAGGTTCTGCCCCTATTTTTGGAAAACGCCCCCGGCCCTTCAAAAAAATCCATGCGCAACGAGCACGCTCTGTGCTAGGAATCTGGCCCCCCGCCGCCCTGCGGCCCCGTTTACCCCCATCAAAAACACCATGCCCAAGCAGACCATTCGTGACCTCGACCTCGCCGGAAAACGCGTCTTTGTACGCGTCGATTTCAACGTGCCCCTCGATGAGAAAGACGGCCAGATGGTCATTACCGACGCCACCCGCATTCAGGAGACACTGCCAACCATCAAGTTCCTGATCGAAAAAGGTGCCAAAATCATCCTCGCCAGCCATCTGGGCCGTCCCAAAGGTGAGCGTGACCCCAAGCAGAGCCTTGCCCCCGTGGCTCCGGCACTGAGCGCTCTGATCGGCAAGCCTGTCGCTTTCGCCAGTGACTGCGTCGGTGAAGAGGCGAAAGCCAAGGCGCTCGCACTCGGCAACGGCGACGTGCTCCTGCTGGAAAACACCCGCTTCCACGCCGGTGAAGAAAAGAATGACCCTGAGCTGGCCAAAGGCATGGCGGACCTCGCGGAAATCTTCGTGAATGACGCCTTCGGCTCCGCTCATCGTGCGCACAGCTCCACCGCAGGCATCGCAGATTACCTGCCTGCCGTCTCCGGTCTCCTGATGGAGAAGGAACTGACCTGGCTGCACGACGAACTCGAAAACCCTGAGCGTCCTTTCGTGGTGATCCTCGGCGGCGCCAAGGTGAACGACAAGATCGGCGTCATCAACCGCCTCCTTGAAAAGGCTGACACCATCATCATCGGCGGCGGCATGGCCTACACCTTCCGCAAGCTCGTCCAAGGCATCACCATTGGCAAAAGCCTCTACAAGCCCGAGTGGGAGCCGATCGCGCAGGCCGCCCTCGACAAGGCCAAGGAGCGTGGGGTGAAAATCCTCATCCCTGTGGATGCGATGATCACCGATTCCTTCGACTTCGACACGAAGAAGCTCGGCAACATCAAATTCACGGCTGCAGGCGAAAGCATCCCTGACGGCTGGGAAGGCGTCGATATCGGGCCTGAGTCCGTGAAGCTCTTCTCCGACGAAATCGCCAAGGCCAAAACCGTCATCTGGAACGGCCCGATGGGCGTGTTTGAGATCAAGGAAAGCTCCAAGGGCACCTTTGACGTCGCTGAAGCCGTCGCGGCCAATTCCAGCGCCAAAACCATCATCGGCGGTGGCGACAGCGTGAAAGCCGTGAAAAAAGCCAAGCTCGGTGACAAAATGACCTTCATCTCCACCGGCGGTGGTGCCTCCCTCGAACTCCTCGAAGGCAAAGTCCTGCCCGGCGTCGCCTGCTTGAAAGACAAATAATCGCCCCCTCAGCTACCAACCCCATTTATTAAACACCCCATGGCTTTCGTTCCCTTCCGCAAACCCATCATCGCCGCCAACTGGAAAATGCACATGACACCGCAGGAGACGGATGACTTTCTCCGTGCCTTCGCCCGTCTTGTGCCGGACAAAGTTCCTGTGCAAATCGTTGTGGCTCCTCCCTTCGTCAGTCTGGCCAAGGCCCAGGACGTGCTCGTCAATGCACGTGAGCAGAGCGTTGAACTGGCCGCTCAAAACATGAGCGCCCAGCCTGCAGGTGCCTTCACCGGTGAGATCAGCGCCCGCATGATCAAGGAATGCGGCTGCAAGCACGTCATCCTCGGACACAGCGAGCGTCGCAGCCTCTACGGAGAAACCAACGCCATCGTGAACGCCAAGGTGCTCGCGGCCCTCGAAGCTCGCATCCATCCCATTCTTTGCATCGGCGAAACACTCGCTGAGCGTGACAACGGGCAGATCGAACAAGTGCTTGGCAGCCAGCTGCGTGAGTCACTGGCTGAAGTGGGGCCGCGTCGCATCACCGACTGCGTCATCGCTTATGAACCCGTCTGGGCCATCGGCACCGGTCGCACCGCCAGCCCTGAACAGGCGCAGGAAGCCCACGCTTATACGCGTCAGGTTCTTGGCGAACTTTTTGGTGACGATGTGGCTGCAAAAATCCGCATTCAGTACGGCGGCAGTGTGAAGCCTGGCAACATGGCCGAGCTGATCAGCCAGAAGGATGTGGACGGTGCCCTCGTCGGCGGAGCCAGCATGGAGCCCGGCAGCTTCTGGGAAATCTGCCGCGCAGCCATCGATTATGCGAACGCCAACGCGTAGCATTTTTTGCTACATCTAGGATTAGTCTTGTAAGCATTCGTCGCATTTGTTCATAATCGAACAAATGCGACGAATCATCCTCCCGATATTCTTGCTTCTCCATGTGCCGTTGCTGGCGCAAACTGCACCGCCTTGGAAGGCGGGTGCCGTGGATGCCGACATCACGCCGAATTATCCGGTGCGCCTCAGCGGTTACGGCAGTCGTACGACAGAGACTGCCAAGGTGGCGCAGCGGCTTCATGCCAACGCCCTCGCCTTGCAGTGGCAGGACGACAAACCTGCGGTCATTGTCAGCGTCGATAACTGCGGCGTCCCTGCATCTGTCCGGGCCGAGGTGCTCAAACGGCTTGCCTCCGGCGGCAGGATCATTGCAGACGAGCGCTTCGCCCTGCATTCAACTCACACGCATTGTGCGCCGATGCTCAAAGGTGTGCTTCCTTTTCTCTTCGGCCAAGACCTGGCTGCGGATCAGGTGAAGCATATCGAGCGTTATACCGAGGATCTGACCACACAAATCGTCAGCATCATTGGTCAGGCATTGGACAAAATGACGCCCGCCAGGCTCGAATGGAGTGTTGGCAGAGCCTTTTTCGCCTTCAACCGCCGGTTGAAAACAGACGCTGGATTCCAGAATGCCCAAAATTTCAGCGGTCCGACCGACCGCGCTCTGCCAGTCCTGTGCGTCAGATCTGCCGATGGGAAAAAGCTCATCGCCATCCATGCCAGCTACGCCTGTCACTGCACGACTCTTGGCATCGACGAATTTCATGGCGATTGGGCGGGGCTCGCGCATGAGGAACTCGAACTGCGCTTCCCGGACTCTGTCTGCCTGATCGCCATCGGCTGTGGTGCGGATCAGAACCCCTATCCACGCAAGGAAAGCCGTTTCGCCTTGAATCACGGTGTCAGCATTGCCAAAGAAATCGTGCGTCTTATCAACGGCCCGATGCTGCCTTTGAGCGGCCCGCTCAAGTGCGCCCACCGGGAGGTGATGCTGCCGTTCGACAAGCTGCCCACGGTGGAAGAATGGCAGGCCAAAGCCGCTGACCCAAACAAATGGACGGCCTATCATGCCCGGCAGCATCTCTCCATGCTGGAGCGTGGCGAAAAAATACCCCCTGCGCTGCCTTACGACATTCAGGTCTGGAATTACGGCAACGACCTGCTCACCATCAATCTGCCTGGCGAGGTGGTCGTGGATTACAGCCTGCGCTTCAAGAACGAGTACGACCCGGCCCGCACCTGGGTCAACAGCTACACCAACGACGTGCCCTGCTACATCCCCTCTCAGCGGGTCTGGGAGGAAGGCGGCTATGAAGGTGCCGGAGCCATGATTTATTATGGCCGTCCCACTCGTTTTAGTTCTGGCATTGAGAACATCATTGCGGGCACCGTGAAACAACTCGTTCCGCAGGATTTCATCTCCCGTCGCATGCAGAATCCAGCGGCGCCCTTGTCCGGGGATATCAAGCAGAAGTAAGCCGCAGCACGCGGAGGCTTTCGCGACCTTCGCGCCCCGGATAGGCCACCGTTGGCACATGACTTTCGACCACTTGAAAACGTGGCGTGAACAATTCAGCGAGTTCATCCGGCGAAATGCCGAATGGCGGTCCGGTCTCTCCTGGATCCATTTCAGGATTGATAAAGAACACCGCCACCAGCAGCCCGCCCGGCTTTAACAAGGAGGCCACCGCATCCCGATACTTCGTTCTCCATTCCGGTGGCAGGGCGCACAGGCAGGTGTGCTCCACGATGGCATCATACTCCCCGCGAAACTCAAACAGATCAGCACACACAAAGCGCTCCGCCAGTTCCGGGTAGTGCTCCTTGGCACGTGCCACAGCCGCAGGCGCGATGTCGAGCCCATACGCGTCGATGCCGCGTAAGACCAGATGCGCCACATCGTGGCCCACACCGCAGCCGGGTACGAGCACCCGGCCTGAGAGCGTGGTGCTGGCCGCCCATTCCACCAGCGGTGGTGAAGGCAGGCCTTTGTCCCACGGCGTAAAGTTATCCTGATAGGCCTGATTCCAGTCGGTGATGTTCACTACGGTTGTTTCTCTTTCTGGTGTTTGATCACACCTTGCAGGGTGGTCTGCCCGGTGTCTCCCGTGAAGGTGACTTTGCTTTCAATGACGTCTTTGGCATCGCCCGCGAAGGCTTCGGTGATGGTGATGCTGCTTTCGCCGCTGCCAGTAACAGCCTTGAGTTCAAACGTGAAATTGACCTCCGACACATGGCCTTCAAAACGGATTGTCTGCGAACCTTCCGCCCCCGATAGAATGGCCTCGTAGCTGTCCGCACCTTCGTTGTAGGTGATCGTCCATTGGAACGGCTGCGTGTCCCCATTGATCGTGCGCGTCCCTTTGACCACGAAGGAATTGTCGCCCTCCGCAGCGCCGGTCCATTCTTCCTTGATGTCGAGGACGTTGTTTTCCCCCTTCAGTTCACCCGCAGCTTTCCATGTGCCGATGTAATTTTTGAAGACTGGATTCATGCCAAGATCCTTGGCCGGAAGGCTGGTTGCAACCAGGAGGCAGAGTGTGGCGAGCAGTGTTTTCATGCGATGATTTCCTGGATGACTTTGCCGTAGCTGATGGGCACGGGGCGGTTGACCACATCGCGCACCTCCGTGTCGGATTGAATACCCAGCAGGTGATACATCGTGGCAGCCAGATCATCCGGCTTCACGGGTTTATCTGCAGGATGCTCGCCATTTTTGTCAGACGCGCCATGCACATAGCCGCGCTTTACGCCACCGCCTGCGAGCAGGGCGGTGTAGCACTGCGGCCAGTGATCGCGGGAGACGTTCTTGTTGATCTTCGGCGTGCGGCCAAACTCGCCCACCCACACCACCAGCGTTTCATCCAGCAGGCCGCGCTCATCCAGATCCGTCAGGAAAGTCGGCAGCGTTTGCTCAGTGATCGGCATGTGATACTTCTCGATGATCGGGAACATGCGCGTGTCATTGAAGCCATGCGTGTCCCAGCCACCCTCGGTGGTGCTCTGCCCGCCGATGCCCTGAGAGAAATTCACAGTCACAAATTTCACCCCCGCCTCGACCAGCCGCCGTGCCAGCAGCAAACTCTGGCCATAGGGCGACCGCCCGTAGCCATCGCGCACCTTGTCCGGTTCCTTGGTGAGGTCGAAAGCGGCACGCAGCTTCTCGCTGTGCAGCATCGACAAGGCCTTGTCATAGTAGCTTTCGATGCCCCGTGCCTCGGCCGAGTAATCCAGCAGCCGCGTTTGGGAATCGACCAGCTTTTGCAGCTCGCGCCGTGCGTTCAATCGCTCAAAGCTCACTCCGCTGGGCAGGCTCAGCTCGGGCAGCGCAAAGCCCGGTGCGCTCGGGTCGCGGAGCACGATGAATGGATCATGTTCTTTGCCAAGAAAGCTCGCACGTTGTCCCGGTGTCAGGGAGCCATCACTTACGATGTAGGGAAAGGTCGTCGCAGTCGGGATTTCGCCTTTGAGCGGCGCTATCTTGTCCACCACGGACGAATAGGCCGGAAACAGATCCGGCGAATCCTTGAGCCTCTGGTCATCACTCGGCGGTGCGTGGCCGCTCAGCGCGTAATAGCCCGCGCTGTTGTGATTCTTCATCGTGTGATGCACGGATCTCACAAGCGTCACCTTGTCCATCACCTTCGCTGTTTTTGGCAGCTTCTCAGAGACCCAGATGCCATCGGCGCTCGATTTGATCGGCTTATGAAAACCACGAATGCCCTCGGGCGCATCCGGTTTCATGTCAAAGGTCTCCAGGTGGCTCGGCCCGCCCCATTGGAAACAGAAAATCACCGACTTGGCGCGGGCGACGAGTTTGTCCAAGCCCGGGGTGGTGGCGGAGGCAGCCGCCAAGGCCGCAGTCTGCTGCGCGTCTGCGCCGCGGAGGAAGCGGGGCATGGTGAGGCCGAGCATGCCGAGGCCGCCGGCTGAGAGCAGGCGGCGGCGGGTGATCGGGTCACTGGGGGAGCAGGCACCGGTGAGGTTGGAGAAGGGAGGCATGAGGGCGGCGGACTGACTTACGATATGCTATACGTGCGGGAGTAGAAAGTTTATGCGGCGGACAGTGGCATAGAGTCAATCGGGCACTTGCGGGAACTCGTAGCGTGCTGTTGCATGGGGACCATGATCGACGACTCTGCCGCACGGCGTCCTCTTAAGTCACGAACAACGGCGTGGGCGGGGTTTTTCTCGCGATGGATGTTGAAGGTGGGGCTCACGCCCAATGTGGTTTCGGTGCTGGGCATCGTTTGCGCGGCGGTGGGCGGTGGGGCGGCATTGATGGCTCCGCAGAGCGCCCATGCGTGGGCGTTTTGGCTGCTGGCAGCGGCGGGCATTCAGCTGCGGCTTTTCTGCAACATGATGGACGGCCTGCTGGCCGTGGAGGGCGGGCTGAAGTCGGTGACGGGGGATCTGTTCAACGAGATTCCGGACCGGATTGATGACGCGTTTATTTTAGTGCCATTGGGTTATGCAGGGGGAACGGACTGGAGCATTGCGCTGGGCTGGGCGGCGATGGGCGGTGCGGTGCTGACAGCGTACATCCGGGCGCTGGGTGCGAGTCTGACTGGGCGGCATGACTTCTGCGGGCCGATGGCGAAGCCGCACCGGATGTTTGCAGTGACGGTGGGCTGCCTATCGATGATGACTATCGATATTATGAATGTGAAAGCACCGCCGCTTATGCTGTGGTGTCTTGTGATTGTGAACGCTGGCATCGTGATCACTTGCTGGCGGCGCACGGCGCATCTCGCAAAGGCCTTGAATCAAAAACCCACGAAAGGATGAGCGACGCATGAACTCTGAACGACTGCAATTCACGACGGACGACGGGCTGGCGCTGCACTACAAGACTTGGAACGTTGCGGGTGCGTCAAAGGCGCTGGTGCTGCTGCATCGCGGGCATGAGCATGCGGACCGGTGGGACACGGTGGTGCCGCATCTGACCATGCCGGACACGGCAATCTACGCATGGGAGGCACGGGGGCATGGACAGTCGCCCGGGAGGCGCGGGCATGCCGCGGGGTTCATGGAGTACGTGCGGGATCTGGACACGTTTTTTCATCACCTGCAGAAAGCGCATGGGCTGGTGCCCGAGCGGACGGTGGTGGTGGCGCACAGCGTGGGCGGTGTGGTGGGGGCGGCATGGGTGCATGATTTCGCGCCACGAATCGCGGGCCTGGTTTTGGCGACACCGGCGCTGGATGTGAACCTGATCGTTCCGGGAGCCTTGACGGGCATCCGCCTGCTGCAGAAGGTGAAGGCGGATGCGACCATTAAGAGCTATGTGCAGGGCTCATGGCTGACGCGGGATGCGAGTGCGGCGAAGGTGTATGACGAGGACACCCTCATTTCGAAGGACATCTCGGCAAAAATTCTCGTGGATCTCTTCGACACGGCGAAGCGGGTGATCAGTGATGCGGAGGTGATGGACCGGCCGCTGCTGATGTTCTCCGCCGGAGCAGACAAAGTGGTGAAGCGGGAAGCGGCGGACATTTTGTACGAAAACTACGGCAGTGACCAGAAGACGCACCTCACGCTGAAGGGGGCGCGGCATGCAATCTTCCACGATGTATGCCGGGATGAGGTGTGCGCAGCGATCAAGCGCTTTGCAGAGCGGTGCATCGCTAACTTCACGCCACCTCGGCTGGAGGCGGACTTGTCCAATCCCGTGACGAACGCGGAATTTGCGATGCTGAAGAAGCCGCTGCCGTCGCCTTCCTTGCGTGGGCTGTCGTTTTTGCTGCAGCGGATCAGCATGGGGACGCTTGGCAAGCTGAGCGAGGGGATCCGCATCGGGCATGCGACGGGGTTCGATTCCGGGGAGTCGCTGGACTATGTGTACAAGAACAAGGCGAATGGGGGGCTGGGGCTTGGGAAGGTGATTGATCGCGGGTATCTGGATGCGATCGGCTGGCGTGGCATTCGCCAACGGCGGGCGTGCATGAATCAGGCGCTGAAGTATGCGCTCAAACACGTGCGTGAGGCGGGCATGCCGCTGCAACTGATGGACATCGCGGGCGGCGCAGGGCGCTATCTGCTGGATGTGCTGGAGGACCAGGAATTTGGTTTTGATCTAAAGGTGCTGTGCCGTGACTGGAGTGAGTCGGCGCTGGATGCAGGGCGTGCGACGGCGCGCGAGAAGGGACTGCAGGAGCGGATCACGCATCTGAAGGGCGATGCCTTTGACGAGAGCTCGCTGGCGAGTGTGGAGCCGAAGCCATCCGTTGCGGTGGTGTCAGGCCTGTATGAGCTGTTTCCAGAGAATGAAAAGCTGCAGCGCTCTTTGCGTGGCCTCTTCAGTGCGGTGAATGACGGTGGCTGGCTGATCTACACGGGGCAGCCGTGGCATCCACAGGTGGAGATGATCGCGCGGACCCTGACGAACCGCGATGGCCAGTTCTGGGTGATGCGCCGACGCCCCCAGGGAGAAATGGACGCCCTGGTGGAGGCCGCAGGCTTCAAGAAAGAGAAGCAATGGGTGGATGACTTCGGCATCTTCACGGTGAGCGTGGCAAGAAAGCCGAAGTGTGGGGCCGCATGAGCATGGTCATGAACCGAACTCCACGTGAGGCGGGGCTGCTGTGGCCTGCGCTCTGGCGGCTGGCGCTGGCAGGGGCGACGTTTGTAATCGTATACAGCGGCTGCAACCTGGTCACCCACTCGCGGGGAAATGTGCCGACGATGATGTTTGAATGGGAAAAAAGCATCCCGTTCGTCAAGGAGCTGGTGGTGCCGTACTGGTCGCTGGACTTCTTTTTTTGCGGGGCGTTTTTCTTATGCGGCAGCAAGGCGGAGCTAAATCTGCTGACGAAGCGGCTGATGACGGTGACGATTCTGAGCGGGCTGTTTTTCCTGCTGTTTCCGCTGAAGCTGGGGCTGCCGAGACCGGAACCGAGCGGATGGACGGCTCCTTTTTTCCACGCGCTGTATTTCAATGACCTGCCCTACAATCTGGCTCCATCGTTGCACATCAGTCTGCGGTCGCTGGTGTGGGTGTTTTATGGGGCTCGTCTCACGGGACACCTGCGCACGGCGGTGAAAGTGTGGTTCATCCTGATCGGTCTGTCCACGCTGCTGGTGTGGCAGCATCACCTCATTGATGTGGCGGGCGGATTTATCATGGGCTGGGCGGTGGCCGCGCTGATCCCCGACCCGAGACAAATGGGGACGCGCAATCCCTCGAAGAAGTATGCGGTGAGATATGGCCTCGGCGCGGTGGTGTGCGCGGCGCTGGGGTTTGCGTGGATCGGCTTTGTGTGGCCAGCAGTGGCGTGTGGGATCGTGGCAATGGCGTATGCCACGGGGCTTTCGCGTCTTTTGGGCAAGGAGAATGGAACCCTGTCGCCCTCTGCCGAATGGTGCCTGCTGCCCATCCTGCTGGTGCGGGGCTGGGTGCAGAAGAAGTGGCTGAAGCGGAAGCCAGGCTGGTGCGAGGTGACGCCGGGGGTGTGCTTCGGACGACGCGTGACGGGCAAGGAGGCGATGGCGATGGTAACGGCGGCAGGGCCAGGTGATCTGGCAGTGCTGGATCTCACGGCGGAAACGAATGCGCCGACGGCATTTCGAGAGCGGGCGTTTTATGTGAACCTTCCGCTGCTGGATCTGGTGCCACTGAAGCACGAGCAGATTGAGGCCGCGATGGGGTTTATTCGCGAGCAGCGGACGCTGGGGAGGCGAGTGTTTGTACACTGCCAGCTTGGGTTGCAAAGGTCGGCGCTGATCGCGGCCCACTGGGTGATGGAGAGCGGGGAAACAGTGGACATGGAGATGGCGGTCAGGAGGGTGCGTGAGCTGGAGCCGGACGTTGTTATCTGACGACCGAAGAGTGACCTCGTCATTTGTCATTCTGACGTCGTTTTTTGCTCCTGCTTGCTCTCGTCGCTGCTCCGCTTACGTAACCCTCTGTCATGCCTGATTTCACCACCCCAACCGGTTTCAAAGAATGGTCCTTCGTCTGCGACGCCCTCGCGCAGGGCCGGCTCAGCATCATTTTGCGCAAAGGCGGCATCCATGAAGGTCGTGGCGGCTTTGAGTGGAAGCACCGCGAGTTCTTCCTCTTCCCAACCTGGTTTCACAATCAGGCCGAAAAACTCAGCTGGGTTCCCGAAAACACCCAGCGCGACTTCCCACCAGAGGAAGAGCGCACCACCGTCGATATCGACGGCTGCGCCACGCTGGAGCAGGTCTGGAAGGTCACCGACTGGGACAAAGTGGCCGCGCTGGCCCCTCTGCACATCTGGAATGAGGATGTGGTGAAGGATCGCTTCATCTATGATGATGAGACCTGCCTGCATGTTGCCCTCGTTCGTGCCTACAAACTCCCGCAGAACTGGCATTTCCCCTATGCGAAGAGCTATGGCGGCTGCCGCTCCTGGATCACCCTTCCAGAAGAAGGCCTGCCCATGGCCGCAGCTGCCACCCCGGCGCTGAGCGATGAAGCCTTTGCCGATGTGTCAGCGAAGTTGAAAGCGATCTTGGGCTAGTCGAGTGTGCCCCACTTGAATCCAACCGACGCCATCCGCCCAGCCCACGTCGAGGTCAGCCTCGGTGCCATCGCGCAGAACTATGACGCCATCCGTGCGCATGTGGGCACGGCGTCCGTCATGCCCGTGGTGAAGGCCAATGCCTACGGCCATGGCATCGTCGAAGTGGCGCGCCACCTGATGAATCATGGCGCGCCGTGTTTGGGCGTGGCCCTGCTGGAAGAAGCCATCGTGCTGCGTCAGGCCGGCATCACGCTGCCGATCCTCGTCTTTGGCGGTGTGGCCACACGGCAGATCCCGCAGTTCATCGCGCATGATTTGATGATGGCGGCGTCCTCTATAGACAAGCTGCGCCAGATTGATGAAGCCGCCGCAGTGGTGAAAACGAAGGCGCGAGTGCATCTGAAGATCGACACCGGCATGGAGCGCATCGGCGTGCATTGGTACAACGCGGAGAAGCTGCAGGAGGCCAGCTTGAGCTTCACGAATGTGGAGGTCGCCGGCATCTACTCGCATTTTGCCAATTCAGACTCTGCAGACCTCGCCTCAGCCAAAGAGCAGCTCGCGCGCTTTCTCGAAGTGCTGGAGTTTTATCCAAAGCGCGGACTGCAGCCCCCTCAGCGCCACATCGCCAATTCCGGCGGCATTCTGCAGCTTCCCGAGTCCCACCTCGATCTCGTCCGTCCGGGCATCATGCTCTATGGCGTCTATCCTTCGAAGGAGGTGCCGCACACAGTTACTTTGCAGTCGGCGCTAAGCTGGAAGTCTCAGGTGGTGTATTTCAAGGTCGTTCAGCCCGGCAGTTCCGTCAGTTACGGTGGCACATGGCAGAGCGATCACCCTGTGCGCGTCGTCACTGTGCCAGTGGGCTATGGCGATGGATATTTTCGGGCGCTGTCGAATCGCGGACAGGTGCTCATCCGCGGCCAGCGTCACCCGATTGCCGGTCGCGTATGCATGGATCAGTTCATGGTCAATCTGGAGTGGGGCACCGCCTACAATGGCGATGTCGTGACAATCATTGGCAGCGACGGAAATGAGACAATCAGCGCCCAAGATGTGGCGGATTGGGCGGGCACGATCCCCTATGAAGTGCTCACCAATATCAACTCCCGCGTGCCCCGGGTGTACGTTTAATGCCTTGCAATCAGGCTGCTATGGCCGCAACGAAGGGGTGGGATGCGACAGCGTGTTCCGCCCGCATTCATGAACCTCATCATCTTCGATCTCGAAACCACCGGCCTGTTACCTTCCCAGCACGAGATCATTCAGATCGCAGCGATGAAGGTGAAGAACGGCAAATGGAACGAGGGGGAATACTTCGACAGCTATGTGAGGCCGGAAAATCATATTCCGTCGTTCATCACGAAACTGACCGGCATCACGCAGGCCCAGGTGGCTAATGCTCCACATCCCGTGGATGTGCTGATGGAGTTTTCCCGCTTCGTTGGTCATGATGCGACGCTCATCGCCCATAATGGCATTCGTTTTGACATGCGGTTCATCGCGGAAAACTGCAAACGCCATGGCATTCCAGTGCGCGAAACGAGCGCCCTCGACTCACGTGACTTCTCCCGCAAAATCTGGGGCGGCAAAGGAGGCCATGGACTGGACGCGGTGCTGGGTCGTGTAGGCGTGTCCAGCAAAGGCGTGAAGCGCCACGATGCCCGTGTGGACGTGCAACTGCTGGCCCAGGCCGTGCAGTACATGTGGGAACGCCTCACCACGAGCGTGACCAACTGCCCGGTGGATCTTTCAGTCGGGGTGATTCCTGCGCTGGATCGTGTTTGATGAAATGGAGAGCTCGGAGAATGGCCGGAGGTTTTTGAAGCAAAAAATGCTTGAAGGTGGATGCTTGTTTCCTCCTATGCCCGTGATGCAAAATTTCTCCCGTCTTATTCTTATGGCTGCCGGCCTTTGTCTGGTCGCTTGTGAAACACCTTCCAAAGTCAAAAATCCGGCCAAGGCTTATGCCAGTACCGAGGTCTTCCGGTTGAAGAGCGGTTCGGTGCTGGTGCAGGGAGATTGGGATTACATTGAGTTCACCACGACAACGGAGCTTCCGCGGATGGTCAGAGGGGGGCTGGCGGCTCATATAGAGTTTGGCAAGGCGCGCTACTTCCACTGTTATCAAAAAAATGTCCTGCAACTACAGGCGAGCGATATGCAGGAGACTGCGGAAGACCACGAGGTCACTCTGGAAGGACAGAGATATGATCGTGCCGTCTTGGAACGGGCGGCTCAAGGCGGGGGATTGGTAGTGTCGCTTCCGAATTCCCATCTGTCGCAGTCACTTTCAGCGGCGTACGTTCGCGGATTTTTGCAAAAGGTGGACGATGTGCTCAAAAATCCAGCCGGCAGCGGCGTCAAGCCGATGACGGAGCCAGTGCAAAAAGTGAAGATGCAGCGATAAGGACAGGGGGCACCCCGCAGACTATACCGCGCGCTCCAGCTTCTCGTCGATGCGCGCCACCAAGGCGTCCAGCAGCTCGCCGTTGCCGAAACGTTCGATCACACCTGCCAGGAAGCCTTCGATGATGAGCTTTCGGCTTTCGCTGTCGCTGATGCCGCGGGCTTTGAGATAAAAAAGTTCCTCGTCGCTGATCGGACCACTCGTGGCGCCATGGCTGCACTTGACCTGATCGGCGCTGATTTCGAGGCCGGGCAGGCTTGTGGCCTCGGCTTCGTCGCTGTTGAGCAGGTTGCGGCAGGTCTGGTAGGCGTCGGTGTAATGCGCGCCTTCATCCACGGTGATGAGTCCGCTGAAAATGCTGCGCGATTTGCCGTAGAGGGCGTTCTTGTACAGCAGGTCACTGCTGGCATGCGGTGCCTTGTGGTTCTGCAGCGTGCGCTGATCGACGACCTGATCGCCGATCGGCAGGGACACACTGAGCATGTCGCTGCGGGAACCTTCGCCGATGAGATCGCTCACGCTTTCGCTGCGGCTGAAACTCGCGCCCAGCTGCACCTGGAAGCTCTTGATGGCAGAATCACGTCCGGCCACGATGCTGGAAAGATGCAGCGCCTGCGCATCATCCGCCAGCTCCTGACAGGCGGCGTAAGTGATCTTGCTGCCACGACCACCGACGAGATCGGCAATGGCAATGCTCAGGCCGCCTTCGCCTTCGAGGCTGCGGTAATGATCCACGACACTGACCTCGGCGTTGTCGCCGGTGACGATGAGCGTGTGCGGGAAAATGGCTGCGTGATCGCCGACGACCCAGTGGAAAATTTCGACCGGTTTCTCAATCGCCACGTTCTTGGGCACAATGATGACCACGCCTGCTTTCACATGCGCGAGGTGCAAGGCCGCGAACTTGGCGGAGCCCAGCGTCATCTCACGCTGCATGAAGTGTTCCTTGAGCACCTCGCTGTGATCCCGCAGCGCATCAGCAAAGGTCACGCAAACAACACCGGCAGGCAGATTCGCGGTGTCGGACTCGACGAGCACGTCGTTCACGAAGACAAAGCGTGCGGAACGATCCTTGAGCCCTTCTGTGGCCGCGAGAGCAGCAGCAGTGTTCGCCGCCGTGGGCGCAGCGGCAGGTGTGTGATCCGCGAGCTCGATCTTCTTCGAGCTGGAGTAGCGCCAGTTCTCGTCCTTGATGCCCGGCATCGGCAGCGTCCGGAATTCAGCCCAAGCCGCTTCGGAGCGGGCGAGGAACCAGCCGGGTGCGGAGGTTTCATCGCGCACAGGCACGGTGATTTCGAGGCCGGAAGGAGCGGGAGTTTCGGAGTCTTGAGACACTGGGACGGGAGTGTGTTTGAGGGCTGGTGCGAGAGTGGCGGACATGACGAATGACAAAGTTTGTTGGATGCCGGCGGGGCAGATCAGCCGACGCTGCCTTCCATTTCGAGATCAATGAGGCGCTTCAATTCCACGCTGTATTCCATCGGGAATTCTTTGGCGAGGTCGTTGATGAAGCCGTTCACGGACAGGCTCATGGCTTCCGCTTCGGTGAGACCGCGTTGCATGAGGTAGAAGATCTGATCCGCGCTGACCTGGCTGACGCTGGCCTCGTGCTGGGTGGAGTGCTGGTTGCCCCTCACGCTGATGGCAGGGTAGGTGTCCGTGTGGCTGTTGCTGTTGATGAGCAGCGCATCGCACTCGGTGTTGTTCTTGCAGCCCTTGAGGTGCTTTGGGATGTGAACGAGGCCGCGATAAGTGCTGCGGCCCTGGCCGATGGAGATGGATTTGGAGATGACGTTGCTCGTCGTGTCATCGGCGGCGTGGACCATCTTGGCTCCGGTGTCCTGATGCTGGCCGCTGTTCGCCAGCGCGATGCTGATGACTTCACCACGGGCGCGCTTGCCCTTCATGATGACCCCGGGGTACTTCATGGTCAGGCGGCTGCCGATGTTGCAGTCGATCCATTTCACCACCGCGTCTTCATGCGCGATGCCGCGCTTGGTCACGAGGTTGAAGACATTGCTGCTCCAGTTCTGCACGGTGACGTATTGAATCTTTGCGCCCTTCATGGCGACGAGTTCCACCACGGCGCTGTGCAGCGTGGCGGTCTCAAACTTCGGCGCGGTGCAGCCTTCCATGTACATCACTTCCGCGCCTTCGTCCGCGATGATGAGTGTGCGCTCAAACTGGCCGAACTGCTCGCTGTTGATGCGGAAGTAAGCCTGCAGCGGGTGCTTCACTTTCACGCCGGGCGGCACATAGATGAACGAGCCGCCGGAGAACACGGCGCTGTTGAGCGCGGAAAATTTGTTGTCACCGGTCGGGATGACCTTGCCAAACCACTTCCTGAAGATCTCAGGGTGTTTGTGCAGGCCTTCAGTGCTGTTCACGAAGATGACGCCTTGCTCTGCGACGGCGGCCTTGATGTTCGAGTAGGCTGCTTCGGAGTCATACTGCGCTTCCACACCTGCGAGGAACTTGCGCTCCTGCTCAGGAATGCCCAGGCGATCAAAGGTCTTCTTCACGTCCTCAGGCACATCGTCCCATGAGCGCTTCGGCTTTTGACCATCGCTGAGGTAATAGCGGAACTCGTCGAACTTGATGTTCTCCAGATCCTTCGTGGCCCAATGCGTGGGCATAGGCTTGTCCTGGAAGATTTTGAGCGCTTTGTGCCGGAACTCACGAATCCAGTCAGGATCATTCTTCACATCGGCGATGAAATCGACGGTCTTGTCGGTGATGCCGAAACCGGAGTCGAACTTGTTGCGCTCGGGGAAAGTGAAATCGCCGACGTTATCGACTTTGATATCGGAGATGTCGTTGTCTGGGGCGGTGACCATAATGTTAAAGTTTGGCGGGTTTCAGTGCGCTTAAGCTGCCGTAGCCAGTGACTCATCCGTCACCCAGTCATAGCCACGCTCCTCAAGCTCCAGTGAGAGCTCCTTGCCGCCGGTCTTCACGATGCGGCCGTCTTTGAGGACGTGGACGATGTCGGGCTGGATGTAATTGAGGAGGCGCTGGTAGTGGGTGATGACAAGGAAGCCGCGGTTCTCGCTGCGCATGGCGTTCACGCCACGGGAGACGATTTTGAGGGCGTCGATGTCGAGGCCGGAATCGGTTTCGTCGAGGATGGCGTACTTGGGCTCCAGCATCATGAGCTGGAGGATCTCGTTGCGCTTCTTTTCGCCACCGGAGAAGCCTTCATTGACGCTGCGGCTGGTAAAGCTGCGGTCCATTTCGAGCTGGTCCATGCGGGCGTAGAGCTGCTTGTAGAATCTCACTGCATCAATGTCTTCACCCTTTGGCAAGCGGGCCTTCAAGGCGGCGCGGAGGAAATTGGCGTTGCTGACGCCGGGGATTTCATGCGGGTATTGGAAGGCGAGGAAAAGACCGGCGCGGCTGCGGGCATCGACGGCCATGTCGAGAATGTTCTCGCCATCCAAAAGGACTTCGCCGCTGGTGACTTCGTAGTCGTCGTGGCCGCAGAGGACCTTGCTCAGGGTGCTCTTTCCAGAGCCGTTCGGGCCCATGATGGCATGGACTTCACCGGGGTTGATCGTGAGGTTCAGGCCTTTGAGGATTTCGCGGCCGGGGATCTGGGCGTGGAGGGCTTTTATTTCGAGGGACATGGAAAGGGTGTTGGGTTCAGGCTTACGAGTTCAGGGCTTTTTCCGCGCATTTGGAGCAGGTGCCATGGATGGCCAGATCCGTGCGGGCGATCTTGGTGCCGGCAGGGAGGTTCCAGAACTTGGCGGGGTCGAAGTCGGTGGTGGGATGCGCGTCGATCACCTTGCCGCAGGTCTCGCAATGGAAATGGATGTGCTCGTGCAGGTTCGCGCAGTAGCGGGACTGGCCACGCTCCAGATGGACGAGCTTGATGAGCCCGGCGGTGGTCAGGTGCTCCAGGCAGTTGTAAACGGTGGCCAGGGACATGCCGGGGCTGCGGCTTTTCACCCGGTCCAGAATGTCGTAGGCCGTGGGGTGGTCCGTGGAGGAGGCCAGGACTTCGAACACCTCACGCCGGTGCGGCGTCAGGCGTACGTCCGAACCCAGCACGGCAAGGCGGCAGTCCAGACCGGTAGGTTTGGCAGGAGTGCGTGAAGGGGAGGGGGGCATGACGAATTTAGAATTAGAATGATTCTAACTGTATTGGAAACGCCCGTTTGGCAAGCGGGGATGCCGGTTTTGCTGAAAATTCTTTGCTCCAAAGCACGCCAAAACGCCCGTTGCGTGCTACAACCTGCCCATATGACCCGCACCAATGCCGAAGACATCCCCTGGACCCAGCAAAACTCCCCTCAAGGCAAGTATGGCCTCGCCCGGCGGTCGCTCTCGATCGCCGCAGGCGGGCAGAAGGACATCGGCACCTGGGCTGGCGGTCATCCCTTCGATCTTGAAATCCAGCGCATTCCAGCGGGGAAGCTCAATTTTCCCTTTCATGAGCACACCGCCCAGTGGGAGGCTTACTACATCCTCAGTGGCAGCGGTGCGGTGCGCACCCCCAAGGGGCAGGAAAACATCAAGGCGGGCGACTACCTCGTCTTTCCACCTGGGGAGGCGCACCAGCTCATCAACTACGGCTCCGAAGACCTCACCTTTTTCGTCATTGCCGACCAGCCGCAGGCAGATGTGATCCACTACCCCGATTCCGGCAAATGGATGACCAAACCGCACCGGAAAGCCTTCGAAATGCAGGAAGTGGAGTACTTCAAAGGTGAGGAGTAGGCCAATTCCCGCACAAGCATTGAGGTGTGAAGACCGGGAAATGCTGGCATGCTGAGCCATGAAACGACTTCTGCTCTCAGCCTGCCTCGTCTTGCTTTCCTCCTGCACCCAGCCGGTCTGGGAAGACAAATCTGTGACCGTAAGCGCCGAGTCAGGAAGCTGGGGGCCGGCACTCACCGTCCTCGAGCATCAGTGCGTGCACTGCCACGGGGACAACCGGCTCTCCACGATGCCGCCGATCAACGACACACACGCACTTTCAAAACTCATCGGCTCCCACTGGATTGTCCCCGGCAAACCGGAGGCCAGCCGCTTCTTCCAGGTCGTCACCTTTCCTGACGAAATCCCTGGAGCCATGCCGCCCAGCGGACATGCCATTGCCAGGAAGGACATGCAAATCCTCCGCGCTTGGATCAAAGCCGGTGCCAAACTGCCTGCGCACAACGTGAAACTCATCCCTGTGGGGCCGTTGCCGCGCTCGATCTGAATCACACGTGCGGCTTGCCGCGCCCGTGCGCCAGTTCGCGCAGCAGGTCGAGCTGGATCTGCTGCACTTCCATCAGCTTGGTGGCGTGCTGATGCAGCAGGTAGTCCATTTTTTCGTGCAGATGGCGGATCTCGAGCTCCGCCTTCAGATTGATTTTGTAGTCACCCTCCGCGTGCTGGCGGTCGCGTGCCTCCTGCCGGTTCTGGCTCATCATGATTACCGGAGCCTGAAGGGATGCCAGGAACGAAAGCATCAGGTTCAGCAAGATGAACGGATACGGGTCAAACGGTTGCCGCAACAGCACTCCGGCGTTGATCACGATCCACAGCACCAGAAACAAGCAGAACGACAAGATGAACGTCCAGCTCCCGCCGAAGTCAGCGATCTTGTCCGCCAGCCGCTGGCCAAAGGTGAGGTTTTGCACCTCCTCCATCTCCGACAGCGGGCGCTCGCTCAGCACTTCGTGTTTGTGCAGGCTTTCCACCACCTCTTCATCCAGGCGGGTCAGGTCGCCCACTTGGGTCTCCAGCAGATCGCGCATGTATTCCAGCCGTGCGGCGTTCACGGTGTCCAGGCTCACCCGGGAGTCGTCGGCCAGTTCTGGATGACGGACGCGCAGGGTATGCGCAATGTTGGGACGCAGCTCCCGCAGGACAAAAAGCTTGGTGATCGGCTGTGACTTGCCAGTGACGGCACACACGCCTTGCTGCGCGGTTTTTGGACGTGTGGACTCCATGGCGGACAATACATCTGCGCAGCATTCGTCATTCGGAATTCGTCATCTGCCATTTTCCGCCTACTCTCCTCGCCCGTTTTCGCTCCATGCCGCACATCAGTTATCCTCCAGACCTGCCCATCACGGCCCGCCGTGACGAGATCGTCGCGGCCATTCGCCAAAATCAGGTGGTGATTCTGGCGGGTGAAACCGGCTCAGGAAAAACCACGCAGCTGCCCAAAATGTGCCTCGAAGCCCTGCACGATGTGCGCGGCCAGATCGGCTGTACGCAGCCGCGTCGTGTGGCGGCCATGAGCGTGTCCAAACGCGTAGCCGAAGAACTCAATGTTCCCTGGGGCCGCGAAGTCGGCTGCAAGATGCGCTTCAGCGACGACACCAGCCGCGATACACGCATCAAGTTCATGACGGACGGCATCCTGCTGGCCGAGATACAGAGCGATCCCATGCTGCGGAACTATTCCGTGCTTATTCTCGATGAAGCGCACGAACGCTCACTGAACATCGACTTCCTCCTCGGCTATCTCGTGGGCCTGCTGAAAAAGCGGCCTGATCTTAAGCTGCTCGTCACCTCCGCCACCATCGACACCGAGGCGTTTTCCGCCGCGTTTGGTGGCGCACCCATCATCGAGGTCTCCGGGCGCATGTTCCCCGTGGATGTTCGCTACGCGCCGCTCTCGGGAGGTGAAGACGACTTCGGCTTTATCGACGGTGCCGCCGCCGCCGTCGAAAACGCCCTCATTGAAACCGACGACGGTGACGTCCTCGTCTTCATGCCCACTGAGCGTGACATCCGCGAAACGCGCGATCTTCTCGATGGCCGTCTAGGTGCTGGTTTCGAAGTGCTCGCACTCTTTGGCCGCATGGCCTCCGCCGAGCAGCAGCGCATCTTCCAGCCGGGTCGCAAACGCCGCGTCGTCATCGCCACGAACGTCGCCGAAACATCCATCACCATTCCTCGCATCCGTTACGTGGTGGATACCGGCCTCGCACGCATCAGTCACTACAATCCACGCACACGCACCAAGCGCCTTCCCGTCGAAGCCGTTTCGCAAAGCAGTGCCAATCAGCGTGCGGGCCGTGCAGGCCGTGTGCAGGACGGCATCTGCATCCGTCTGTACTCACAGGAGGATTTTGAGAAGCGCGACCGCTTCACCATGCCGGAGATCCAGCGCGCAAACCTCGCCGAGGTCATCCTGCGCATGAAGGCCTACAAGCTTGGCGAGATTGAGGACTTTCCCTTCATCAATCCTCCAGTCAGCGCCTCCATCCGCGCCGGTTACGACTTGCTGCACGAACTCGGCTCGCTCAACGAAACGCACGAGCTCACGCCGCTCGGCCGTGAACTCGCCCGTCTGCCTCTCGATCCCACGCTGGGCCGCATGCTGCTGCAGGCACGCACTGAAAAGGCCCTGCCTGAGCTGCTCATCATCGCCGCCGGTCTCAGCATTCCTGACCCGCGCGAGCGCCCCGAAGAAAAACGCGAACTCGCCAACGCCGCGCACAAGGCTTTCGCTGCGCCGGAGTCCGATTTCATCACGCTGCTCAAGATCTGGAACGCCACGCCCGAAGCCTCGGGCGGCTCGCGTAATGGACTGAGAAAGTTCTGCAAATCGAACTTCCTCTCCTTCACCCGCATGCAGGAGTGGCGCGATGTCTGGAAGCAGCTCTGCGATTCCTTCAGCGACGATCTTCGCCAGCAAACACCACCCGCGACCGACGATGCCATCCATCGCAGCATCCTCGCCGCGCAGCTTGGCCACGTCGCGATGAAAGAGGAGCGCAATCTCTACAAAGCTGCGGGCAATCGCGAGGTCTCCGTCTTCCCCGGCTCAAATCTCTATGAACGCCGCGAGAAAAACGGCAAGGGCAAGCCCGGTCAGGACAAAGGCCGCCAGCCGCCGTGGATCGTCGCCGGCGAGATCGTCCAGACCTCGCAGCTTTTTGCCCGCACGCTCGCCAAAGTTGATCCGAACTGGATCGCCGAACTCGGCGCGCATCTTTGCCAGTTCAAATACAGCGAGCCGCATTGGAATCTCAAAGCCGGGCGTGTTCTCGTCACGCAACGCGTGCTCATTCACGGCCTGGAGGTGAAGCGCCAGCATATCGACTTCCTCAAGGTCGATGCCGTCGCCGCCACGCAGATGTTCATCCGCGCCGCCCTTATCGACAGCCAGGAGGTGCCCATCACCCTGCGCTTCTACGCGCACAACAACAAGCTGCGCCAGAAGATCGAAACAATGCTCACCCGCGTGCGCAGCAATCGCGTCTACGCCATCGAGGAGCGCCTGTTCAATTTCTATGACGCGCGCATCAAAAACGTCTCGTCCATTCACGATCTCAACCGCTTCGTCAAAGAGCACATCGACGAGCAGCCGAACTTCCTCTGCGCCACCGAGCAGGAACTCACCGCCGGTGAAGAGTTTGAAGCCGACCTGCAGATGTTCCCGGATCAGGTCGCCCTCGGCAACACGGCGCTGCCCCTCACCTACAACTACCAGCCCGGCGAGGAAAATGACGGCGTCACCGTGCGCGTGCCCGCGCAGCTCGCCGGTCATCTCACCAGCGGCCAGATTCAATGGATGGTGCCCGGCATTCGCGAAGAACTCGCCAACGTCATGCTGCGCGCGCTGCCCAAGGTAATTCGCCGCCAGTTGATGCCCATCGATCCCAAGGCCCGCGAAATCGCCGCCGACTTTGACCCAGGCCGCGAAGCCTTCCTCGACGCGCTTGCTGATTTCATCACGCGCCGCTATCGCATCCAGGTGCGCGCCGAAGACTGGCCGCCGCAAAGTCTGCCCGCGCATTTGCAGCCGCGCGTTGAAGTGCTCGATCCCAAAAAGAACACCGTCATCGCCTCCAGCCGCGATCTCGACACCATCCGCGGCAGCATGCAGAAGCAGGACCTGCGCTCCGATGCCTGGGACAAGCTGCTGCCACGCGTCGAACGCTTCGCCCTGAAATCATGGTCCTTTGGCGACCTGCCCGAAACCATCGTCGTCGAAGAACTCAACGGCACACCCATCCTCGGTTACCTCGGCCTCGTCCTGCGCGAGAACGAAATCGATGTCCGCCTCTTCCGCACTTCCGCCGAAGCCGCACGCACCACTCCCGCCGCTGTTCGTCAGCTCGCTGAAAACACCCTGAGCAAAGACCTCGCGTGGCTCCCCAAAGAACTCCGCGCTATCACTGGCCCCAGCGCCAAACCGCAGCAGCCCGCCAGCTTCCAGGCCGCCCTCACCCAGCTCAACGCCCCCGCTGCAGGACCCGCATCCAATCTCTCCCAACAGGCCCACGAGCACATCCTCGCCTACATGCTGCGCTTGCAGCCCACCTTCCCGCTCACTGAAAAACGCTTCTTCACCCTCTGCGAAACCGTCCGCCGTGATCTCCCCGCCGTCACTCATCGTGTGAAGACCCTCTTCACCCAGATCCACGACCTCCGCGCCAAACTCCTCGCGCAGCCCAAGCGCTACCCTGGCCTCGAACAGGATCTCGCCCGCCTCATTCCCGCCGATCTCCTCGCCACCACACCGCACGAGCAGCTTCAGCATCTCCCGCGTTATTTAAAAGCCATCCAGATTCGCAACGAGCGCTGCCTCGCCAATCCCACCAAGGACATCGAGAAGTACAACCTCATCGCAGACTTCGATGGCTGGCAGACCCACGTCCCCAAATCCCAGCATGAAACCTTCCGCTGGATGATGGAAGAATACCGCGTCCAAGTTTTCGCCCAGGAGCTCGGCACCGCCCAGCCCGTGAGCGTGAAGCGCCTGCAGGCCATGTGGGTGTAGCGTTTACGCGCCGCGCTTCCTCACCTCTTTGCAGCGGCGGTCATAAGTCTTCACATCCCCCGCCTCAGAAACAGTAAAGTTGCCACCCGATACGCTGCGAACCGTGACACCGATGGCGCTCAGGCTGCCCAGTCGTTCACAGTCCTGGTCATAAGTGCGGATCCACCCGCCTTCCACAGTCACGAAAAAGTCGGAGGTATATCCAGCCAGTTCCACCCGGTTGTTTGGCATGCGGCCGATACACTGGCTGTATTCGTCATAAACCCAGATCTGGGACTCTTTATTTTCGATATTTGAAATGGCCATGTGGGTCGGCCAACCAAGCACGTGCCCAACGTTCGGAGAAGAACAAACTGTCTTTTCATGACGTTTGTTACGCCGATGAAACTCGCTCTTCTGCTCACCGCCCTGGCATCCGCCTCCCTCCACGCCGCGCCCGCCCTGATCCTCCACCACGGCAAAGTCATCACCGTCGATAAAAACTTCCGTATCGCCGAGGCCATCGCCATCAATGCAGACGGACGCATCGCCGCCGTTGGAACGAACGATGAAGTTCTCGCAACGAAAGGTGCAGACAGCCAGTTGGTTGACCTCGGTGGCAAAACCGTACTCCCCGGCCTCATGGACTCTCATGTCCATCCCGGCGCGGCGATGACGGAATTCGATCACGAAATTCCCACCATGGAAACCATCGCTGATGTGCTCGCTTACCTGAGTGATCGAGTCAAAGTCTCCAAGCCGGGAGATCTCATCAGCGTTCGTCAGATCTTCATCACACGTCTCGAAGAGAAACGCTACCCCACTCGCGCGGAGCTGGACCGCATCGCGCCCAACAACCCCGTCGTCTTTTCCACCGGCCCGGACTCCATGCTCAACAGCCTCGCACTCAAGCTCGGCGGTTACAGCCGTGACTACAAGGTGCCAGCAGGCAGCGCCGGCAAAATGGAGGTGGATGCCAATGGAGAACCCACCGGCCTGCTCCGCAGTCTCAGCCACAACGTCAAAGCGCCCACATCGGCCAAATCCGCCACAGCAGAGGACACCTATCGCCGCACCGTCGAATTGTTCCATGACTACAACACCGTCGGCCTCACCACCGTGGCGGACCGCGATTCCAGCCTCAAGCAGTGTGAGCTTTATCAAAAGATGCTTACCAAAGGCGAACTCACCGTGCGCATGCGTCCCTCTCCCGGCATTCCCAGCATGAGCCTCTGGCCCGCCTGCGAAAAAGCCATCGAAGAAGTCATCCAGCACCCTCTCACAAAGGAAGACCCCATGCTGCAAATCATTGGCACCAAAGTTTATCTCGATGGCGGCATGCTCACCGGCAGCGCTTGGATGATCGAGCCCTGGGGCATTAGCGAAGCCTACGGCATCAGCGATCCAAAGTATCGCGGTGTGCAAAAAATCACGCCTGAACGCCTCAAACAGCTCGTCGAAAAAGTCACCGCCGCCGGACTGCAGTTCACCGCGCACAGCGTCGGCGATGCCGCTGTGCAGCTCCTCATTGATACCTACGAGGCCGTGGATGGTCAGAGCGCTGGAAGCGTCCGCGCCGCACGCAGCAGCGTCACCCACTGCAATTTCATGCACCCCGACTCCATCGCCAAGGCCGCCAAACTCGGCGTGTGCATCGACCTCCAGCCCATCTGGCTCCACATGGACGGCCGCACCCTCACCGGCCATTTCGGCGAAGATCGCATGTCCCGGTTCCAACCCTTGCGCGCCTGCTTCGATCAAAAAGTTATTGTCGGCGGTGGCAGCGATCACATGCAGAAGATCGGCTCCTTCCGCAGCATCAATCCCTACAACCCTTGGCTTGGCATGTGGACGGCAATCACACGCAAAGCCCGCAAGCTTGATCAGCCCGTTCACATAGAAAACGCCCTCACTCGCGAAGAAGCCCTGCGCCTCTACACCAGCAACAACGCCTACCTCCTCAAAGCCGAGAAAAACACCGGCAGCCTCGAAGCCGGCAAGCTCGCCGACATCATCCTCGTGGACCGCGATCCACTGACCTGCCCCATCGACGACCTCGTCCAAACCCAAGTCCTCAAAACATGGCTCGGCGGCAAAGTCGTCTTCGAGAAAAAGTGATTCGAAAACGTCGCGTTCTCACGCCACCACCTCAATCCGGCTCGTCCCACCCGCCCCACGAACCACGCGGACCTGAGTGGTGAGCCGGTCCTTGAGCAGTTCGACGTGCGAGATCAAACCAATAGTCTTCCCGCGTGAGCGCAGATTCTCCAGCGCACTCAACGCCACCTCCAGCGTCTCGGAATCCAGCGTGCCAAAACCTTCGTCAATAAACAGCGAATCAATCGGGTGATGACGGCTTGCCAGCTCGCTCAGTCCCAGTGCCAGCGCCAGACTCGCCAGGAAACTCTCGCCTCCGGAAAGACTCTCCATCGGCCGGTCCACGTTCGCTTGATACAGATCCACGATACGCAGATCCAGCTCATCACCCTCGGCCGCCATAAGGCGGTAGCGCTCTGCCAGGGATTTCAAATGCTCATTCGCCAGACCGATGAGCTGCCTCAGTGTCAGAGACTGCGCAAAGCGCGAAAACTTCGCACCATCGGCTGAGCCGATCAGCTCCTTCAGCCGTCCCCAGCGCAATGCCTCGGCCTCTGCCGCCTGCAGTTCAGCACCACCAGACTCTCGCCGCTTCCGCGCTTCATCATCATTGCGGATCTGCTCCCCTAGCGAGCCTAGTTCCGTGCGCTTGATTGCAAACGCATCGTTCAATTGCTTGGCATGAGCCTCTATTTCGCTCAAGGCCTTCTCATCCAGCACGCTTTGCCCTGCAAACGGCTGCCGGCGTTCTTCCAGTTGCTCCAGCTTGGCCATCGCTGCTGCGCTCTGCGTTTGCAGCGCGTTCAGTTTTGCCTCGGCTTCACGCCAGACCTTCTCAGCCGCCGTAACACAGCCTTCATGCTGCTGACGATCTTCATTGAGCGTCTTGCCGCCGAGCAGCTCATTCAACTGTGCCTTCAATGCATCCGCCTTCGCTCGCAGTGTCACGCCTTCGGCTTTCAATTCATCGAGGCGCTTCGTCTTCGCCGCCTGCTCCTGCTGGGCCAGTTGGATTTCACCTTCAATCTTCTGCCGTTCGCTGCGTTTCTGAGTAGCCTCCTGCTGCTTTTTCGCGAACGCGGTCGCGCGTTTTTCCAGCGCATCTACTGCAAGCTCTGCGCTGGCTGGCGAAGCAAAGTTGCCCAGTTGCTGTGCAACTGGGATGCTTTGAATCATGCCGCGCTTTAATGTCTCCTCCGCAATCCATTCCTCCAGCACTCCATCCGTGGGTGCCTCCAGCCCGCTCGCGCGTTCCCTCATCTCCTTGATGCGCTTGTTCTCCGCCACCACCTCCGCCTCGTTTTTCACCAGCTCACGCTCCAGCATCGCGAGCTCACGATTCGCTTTCTCACGCTGCTGTTCGAGGCCACTGAGAAGTTTGCGTGCGGCTTGAAGCTGCGATTCAAAATTTATTTCCGCCTTCGCAAACGGATGCTCCAGCGCTCCGCAAAGCGGGCACTCTTCGCCCGGTTTCAAATCCTGCCGATGCTCGTCAAAACCCGCCACCTGCTCGGCATGTCTTGTCAGCTCCCGCTGCACTTCGAGGGTTTTCGTAAGCCGTTCCATCTCCGCACGATCTGTCTTAGCCTTTGCTGTCCCTTCCGTTCCTTGTTTGACCAGAGCCACCGCCGCCGACTCCGCTTTGCCAAGGTTCTGCTGGAGCGCCAGCGCCTCCGCATAACGCTTCCGGCCGTCGGTGAGCTTTTCAAACACACCACGCCATTCGCGCACGGCCGCACGCAGCTTTGGCAAAGTCTCGTCGAGATCTGCATCGCCCGTGTTTTGTTTGAGCCACGCTTCGAGAGCATGCGTCGCATCCGAATGAACCGCGAGCGCCTTCTCGGCAGCCTCACGTCGCGCCGCCGTCTCCTTTTGCTCCTTCGCCCACGCTTGATACATCGCACGGCTTTCACCGAGCTGCTTTTCAAACTGCTCGCTCTGTGCCGACAGCCCCGCAGCTTGCTCCCACACAGGTTCGCGTTTCGCACGTAGCTGCTTCGCCTCTTCAGCTGCGGTCTTCGTTTTGGACACCTCATCACTCACTCCAGCCTGCGATTGCTGCAGCGCATGATGCGCTGCCGTGAGCTTCGCTAATTCAGCCACGATGCCTGCATGCTCGCGCTGGTCCCGCAGTTGCTGTGCTGCCGCCTGGCTCTCGGTTTGGATTCGTGCGGCAGTGGTTTGAGCCTCAGCGAGGCTTCCTTCCAGATGGGCGCGGCCTGCATCGTCCAGCACAGTCACCGCACCGAGGCGCTCCTTCAGAGTTCGTGCGGCTTCATCCTTCGCCTTGTGCGTTTCAAAGGCCAGCACCGACAGATCGCTGTAAATCTCGGTGCCCGTGATCTTCTCCAGCAGTTCCGCACGCTCGTTCGGCTTCGCTTTCAGAAACGCCGCAAACTGCCCCTGCGCCAGCAGCACGGAGCGCAAAAAGCGATGCACATCGAGTCCGGTCTTTTCCTCGATGATTCGATCCATCTCAGCGGCCTTCTCGGCCAGGATCTCTCCGGTTGTGGCATTCGCCAGACGGCGCTCCACCGGCTGCAGTTTCCCATCCGCCTTGCCACGTGCACGCCGCAGCCGCCAAATCGCACGCAGCGTTTCACCGCCCGTTTCAAAATCCACTTCGGCCAGACATTCCGCCGTGTGCCGGCTCATCATCTCATCCGCCCGGTCATTGCCATAACGCGCCGCACGGCCATACAGCGCCAGCGTCATCGCATCCAGCAAAGTCGATTTCCCCGCGCCCGTCGGACCCGTGATCAAAAACACCCCCGCCGCACTCAAAGGCACCGCATCAAACCGCACCTCATGCGTCCCGCTGAGTGAGTTGAGATTCTGAAGTCGAACGGCTAGGAGTCGCATGAGTTAGGCAGTGATTTTTTGTTCCCGCATCGCCAGCAGCTCATCAAACACCGCACTCAGTTCCTCACCTTCAATCTGCTTTTCCTTCAGCAGTTCGCGGAAAACCTCACGGGGCTGGAGTTCGCTGAGAGCAGGTCCTGTATGCTCCCAGGTGGAAGCAAGACTCAGAGGCAGGTCCGCAAGAACTTTCAAAACTTCAAATCGACCACCCGCAGCTTCGCGGATTAACCGGTCAAGGTCAGGCTCCGGGGCATTGAGTTTCACGGTGATCTCCGCCCAGCTTGTAGCAGGCACCTTTTCCAAATCAGCAGCCAGTGTGGCACGACTGACACTGACACGAGTCAGCAGCCGGGTGACAGGGATCGAAAGCGTCTCGATTTTCATCCCCTCAGTATCGAGCACGACGACCGATTTTTTATCCGCAGCTTCAGAGAAACTGAGCGCCACGGGGGAGCCGCTGTATCGCACATTTTCAAGCCCCGCGACCCTCTGCGGTTTATGCAAGTGCCCCAGTGCGGTATAGCCAAAGCCCTCAAACACATCCGCACCCACGGCGCCCAGATTACCGATATGGATGTCGCGTTCGCTGTCGCTGGTACTCGCGCCGAGCACCGTGAGATGTCCCATTGCGATGATGGGGCGCTTGCCCGCCAATGCACGGCATGAGCCGAGCTGCGCGTCATAGTGATCGCGAATCGCGGCACGCACCTGGCTTTGCACATCCGTCATGGTCTCTCCCACTGCGGCCTGCCGTAGATCGCGTTCTCTCAGAAAAGGCACGGCAGCGACGACGGCCTCGCCGAGATCCACGATGTTCTCACCCGCATGGCCAAAGACATGCACCTCGAAGCGCTTCAGCAATTCACGAGGCGCATTGAGATGCGAGGCGGAGTCATGATTGCCGCCAGTGATGACGGCTTTCACCGTGCGCAGATCGGCCAGTCGTTTGAGGAAGTCGAAATACAAGCCCACAGCATCCTGCGGCGGATTCGCTGCATCAAAGACATCCCCGCTCAGCAGCATTGTGTCGATCTTCTCGGTGCGCAGTGTGTCGATGAGCCAGTCAAGAAAGGAGGCATGCTCCGGCAGTCGGTCACGCTCGACGAGCCGGGCGCCGAGATGCCAGTCTGCGGTGTGGAGGATGCGCATGCAGTTGAATAGAAAGGGCGCTTGCTCCTGCAAGCGCCGTCATCACCAAGAGTTCGTTGAGCTCACCGATATACCCACAGCAGGGCTCAGTTCCGATTCAGGAGCCTGCGCACTTCCTCTTCGGAGTACGCGCTCTTTTTACCTTCACCCCGGTCATTGTAGTTTTCGATGATCTTCGGCGCCTTGCCGAGGCTTTTGGAGCGCGTCAGGGCGGACCCGGTTTTGAATTGATTGTCTGCGCCGCCGAACAGGCTGTCGCCTTCGCGGGCCTTCTGGTTGCCAAAGCGGGACTCGCCGGCTTTGAAGCTGTTGTTCTTGCCGAGGGCCTGCTTGTCTCCCATTGCGTAGGTCATGTCGAAATTTTTTGACTTGGATCTGCCGTAAATGCTCTCACTGGTCTTGAACTCCTTCTGTCCGGAGAAAGAGTCGCCGCCGTTGAAGTTTTTGGAATGATGGCTCTGCTTTTGAAAGTAGGACCCCGCGCTGCTTTTCGACAGCTTTGGATCATTCATGTATTTCTCATACGAACTGCGTTTGTTCATGTCCACACCCGAGGTCGTGCGCTTCACCAGCGATTGCTCTGCAGGATCCACTTTTTTCTTCTTGCTGCTGGAACACTGGCACAGGACAACGCCTGCGCTGAGGCAGATCAGGAGTCGCACGGTTGGATTCATGGCTGTGGCGTGGTTTTGGCGGTCGTCTGCCGGGTGAGGAACAGGATCTCCTGCTGCACGCCTCCCGGCAGGCGGAACTTTGTCAGCTCCGTTTCGATGTTCATTAGTCTGCCCCAGCTTTGGTAGAGTTCAAAGATGAGTTTTGCCGACTCGGCCGGCATGGTCCAGTTCATGCGCATGAGAAAAATCTCCGCCTCTTCAAATTCCTTCTGACGAATCAGGAAGCGTGCCTGTGCGGCAAACAGCTCCGGCTGCAGCGCGGCGGTGTCTTCCAGTCGCTGCAGCGCCGCCCCCAGCAGTTCATGCGCGAGCCCTGCATGGCCGGTGTCCTCAAAGGCTTGCGCCCATTGGATGGTCTGCGCACCGCCCGGGAAGGTCAGCCGCAGCGTCTCACTAAAAAGTTCCTTCACCGCCGTCTCATCATGCAGGGCATGCGCCACGCGCACGGCCAGCGGCAGCTTGCGTCCCTGCTCGCGGAAAGTCGGAATGCCGGCCACGATTTCGCAGGCGTCCCAGGCCCATGCCGCACGGCCTGCCTTGAGCATTTCTTCAGCGGCCATCTCAATGCAAATCCGGTCTTTCTCCTCCACCTTCTGCCAGGAGCTGATAAAATCCTCATGCGCTTCCTGCGGAAGTCCCGCCGTGAAGGCGCTCAGCGCCAGCGCCGCAAGCGGCCGGTCAGTGCCCGCCCGCGCCTCGGTGCGCAGCATAGCGGCCCAGCCTGCGGCCTGTTTGCCTGCGGCCAGCCCTTTAAGCCAGCCGTGCATGTCCTTGAGCGTGTCTTGATCCCGGGTCGTCGTGCGGAACAGCGCGGCGATCTGTGCCCGCCCGCGTTCGGGCGCCCAGTCAGCCGCTGCCGCCAGCACCTTGAGCTGTTCCAGTCGAAGCGTGAAGCGTTCGTGGTCTCCCTTGATGGTACGGTCCGCCTGTGTGAGCAGGTTCAGCGCCTCGGCTGCTCGGTCATGGGTGCGCAGCCCTGTGGCCAGCGCCACCACGCAGGGCAGGGATTTGCGTTCGACACACAGCGTCATCAGATCCCGCACATCATCCCAGGCAGCCGCCGCAGTGGCGATCTGGCAGCGCAGTTTCAGCAGGTCCTGCGCCACAGGGTCCAGCGGCTCGGCGAGAGGCACCTCACGCAGAAGCTTCAGAGCGGCCTGGGGTTGTGCGAGTCGCTGCAGGATCTGACCACGATGCAAACTGGCCTCGATGTCGAGGTCCGTGCCTGCCTGATCATTCGCCACATAGCAGGCGTGCAGACGATCCCATGCCGAGAGCGCCGCCTGATCGTTCTGCATGCGTTCGTGCAGCAGTCCGAGTTCACGCAGGTAGGAAACCTCATGCGGGCGGCGGCGTTCGAGCACCTGGGTAAACTGCTCGCGAAAACCCTGACGGCGCAGCTCATCCACATTGAAATTGCGCGCGAGGAACAGCGCATGCTTTTCGCGCAGGGTGTCGTCACCCGGTTGCGGCGGCTTGAGCGGTGGTTCGGCCAGCAGCAGCTTCAATGAAAAGCTCAGCCCCGGTTCGATCTCCATCGACGTTTCACATACGCGCAGCAGCCAAAGTGCATAGTCGGGATTCGACGGCGCACGGTCTGGCAGCATGCTGTAAATGTCGATGGCCTCACGCACAAAGCCCGCGCTCTCCAAACGGCTGCCGAGATTGCCGAGTGTGTCCACGGAGTGCTCCGTGCGAAGATCGACCGCTGCCAGGTGCTCGCGGATCAGTCGCCGCCGCGTGGGATAATCCACGGCACGCAGCCTGCCTAGCAGGTCATTGATGCGCCATTCGCCAAATTCCGAATCCGAGCGTGGGCCCAGCATCGTCGCCCCGTAGTGCTTGGCCAGGGCGGCGTTCGCATCTTTAACCACACCCCCAATGCCCTGCTGCACCAGCAGCGCTTCAATCTCCCGCGTTTCCTCCCAAAGGCTGCGCAGATGTGGAGGTTCTTCATAGCGTGACGATCCTTGAAGTTGAAGGCTGCCTTTGGAATCCGTCATATCACGCTGGGCGATAAACGGCCCGGAAAGAAACCGGCCCAGTGATTCGCCACCAGCTTGATCCGCACCTGACAAGCCCGCCACCGCCGCCTTGCGAATGGCCGTCAGCGCCGAGGGCTGGGTGCGTTGCAGCCTGCGCCAGGCACCCTGCAGCGCCTCTCCGCGTTGCTGCTCAGAGCTGGTCATGCGGCTCAGTGAGGACAGGCTCAGCAAAAAAGGGTCGTACGTGGTACGGTAATTTTCTGCGGACACCGGGCCGCGCACCGCCACATCGAGGTACTGCCTTGCCAGCTCCCAGCGCTCCGCGCTTTCCGCGATGCGTGCGAGGAACAGCGAGTAGTCCATTTCCATCTCCGGTGAATTGATCGGCAGGCTGGCGCCGAGCGCCAGCGCCTCCTCATACCGCTGCTTGTCCTGCAGCTTGCGGGTCAGTTCCACGATGGCTGCGTTACGCAGCACCCGGCAGGTGCCCAATTGCGCGAGACTGCTGGGACGGAAGCGGAAACTGTTCACATCCACCAGCATCGAGACGCAGGCCTGCAGCAGGCTGGCCCGTTCTTTCAGCACTTCAGGCGACCATCCTTTCTCGCTGGCCCAGCGCACCGCCTCATCCATTCCATGGCTGTGAAGCATCAGCCAGAGCATCGCAAACTGCGCCTCAAGCGTGGTTGTGTCCGGCAGCACCTTCTTCAGCACCACGCGAAAATCCGCGCCTGCACCCGCATAAAACAGCGCCCAGAGTTTCTCCACTTCATTAGCCTGTTCGTTGGTCCTCCATTGGTGGATCCACTCGTTCAGTTTTTCACCACCATGGGTGTTGCGCAGTTTTGCCAGTTCTTCAATCGCCCGCAGTCGCACCAGGGCCGCGTCCTCCGGCAGTTCAGCAAACTCCGCCCTTGGCTGGCCAAGGAAGGCTCGCAGTGTGTCCAGCTCCTTGCGCTCCAGACCCGGGGCGAGATCCAGCAACGAGACAATATCTCCTGTCGTCACGCCTCCGCTCGTGCGCCGCGTGTCCGTCAAAGGCAGTGGCGCGCGAACACCCGTGGTCGGATAATTGCGGGCTTTCACCGGCGTGGCCAGCACCGCCTGCAACTGCTTCTCCGCCTCAGCTTCATCCGCAAATCGCAGGCACTTCAGGGCCAGGCGCAACCGCGCACGGCCATCCCATGAGCGCACCTGGGTCATCTGCTCATAGACCCTTCGTTCCGCCTCATCTTGTCCCGAGCTTTGATAGTACTTCGCCAGTTCTTCCAGCGCTGTCGCATCCTGGGCAAACCGGCTCTCAAGGCGCCGCCGTACACGGTCCGCCTCGGTGATTTGAAACGTCTGTTCCAGCAGTTCCACAAGCCGCCGCGACTCGGCTGCGATCTCCTTCGGCGGAGCCACTGCCGCAATCTGTTTCTGAAAATAAATCGCCGACTTCAGGTCTGCCACCTTCAGTGCGGCATCGCGCAGTTGATCCAGCGAAAAGGGTGTGTCCGGCGCGGTGTAATACGCCTGCTTCATGCTCGCGAACGCCTTCACATGATCACCACCGCGCTCATATACCTGAGCCAGCGCTTCATGATAAAATCCGTCAAATGGATGCCGCTGCACCCGCTCCAGAAGTGCGTGTTCCAGCAGCTTCAGGCGGTCGCGCATCACACTCGGCGCCAGCTCGCCGCCGCTTGCGTCAGAGAAAGTCAGCCGGTCGATGCAGCGGCGCAGCACTTCGCGGCGGCGTTTCACATCGGTCTCACGTTCCAAAATCTGCGCCTGCACTTCTACGTGATCCGTGATGCGATGCTGCCGCAGAAGAATGTCAGCATAATTTTCCAGTAGTGGGATGGCTGCCGGACCTTCGATCCGCTTCACCGCCTGCTTCCACAGGGTCAGCGCATCATCCGCACGGCGTTGCAGGAAATAAATCTGGGACAGCGCCGAGAGCAGCTGCCCTGAGTCTGGAAACTCACGATACATGCGTTCCAGCAGCTTTGCCGCAGCCACGCCCGGTGGCGGCAGGGGATTGTTGCTCTTCCATCCGGGGCTGCTCGTCTCCGAGTCCACCCGCCGCTCAGACTCCATCAGCAGTTCCGCCAGCCGCAGCGTGTAACGCACGCGTCCCGCAGCATCCATGTCAGAGAGCCGCCGCAGCTGCCGCTCCATCAATGCATAGTTTTCATCCTCTTGGGCCAGATCCAGTTTCAGCTGCTCCACCACCAGTGAAGCTGGCTGTTTTTTCTCCGTTACCGCATCAAATTCCAAAGCATTCAACAATTGATACGCATCCTCGAACTGGCTCGTGCGCACCGCCCACCAACAGCCGCGAAACCTCGTGGCTTGGGCGTCTTTGGATTTGAGATCGACCTTCCGGGCGCTGGCAATGACTGTTTGTGCGAACTCCAGCACCCGCTCCGGCAGCTTTTCACGTTTTGTGCCTTCGGTGTCAGCGCTCGCGAAACCCGTGCCGGTAAATGCATCAGGCAGCTTGAATTCACCGCTCGTCACCGGCTTGACCGCCGTCTTCGTGTCGCCCATCAGGATCGAGAGCATGCGCTCATCCACATCCACGCGCTCCTCGTCCGTCGTGCTGGCATGCCATGCCTTTTCAATCCATTCCGCCGCCTCGTCATTCTCGCCCTGTTCAGCGAGCAGTTCCGCCAGATGCAGCCAAGCATCACGGTTTGCACCAGGTTTCGAAACTGCTTCACGTGCCAGGATGATCGCGCTGTCGAGGTTGTTGCTTGCCGCCAGGAAGGTCGAGGCGTCGCTTAGTCGTTTCTGCCGCTCCTCCGGAGTGGTCGCGCTGTCGGTAAATCCATGCAGCAGCTTGTCCTCCGACACCACATCACGGCGGGCACGGAAAAACCCCGCCAGATCAAAGACCGCTTCTGCTTTCTGTGGATCGCGTTCCACGCGTGAGCGGAGGATTTTTTCAATGACCCCGTCGAGCGCACGTGTTTGTGCAAAACTCAAAACCTGCTTTTCCACGTCGGTGGAGCTTTGCATTTCGAGCAGCTTCAGGAGGCGCTCCTTTGCGCTGTTTGCATCTCCATTGCGCAAATCTGCCTCGCAACGCAGCAGCACAATGGCTGTCAGGTCGGTGCCGTCGTTTTTAATGCGCTCATCCAGCAGCTTCGCAGCCTCTGCGGCACCTTCATGATCCAGCAGGGTTCGTACGAGCTGCCAGCGGTAATCTTCCACTTGGGGCACTGCCTGGACCAAGGCGCGCAGCCAGCGCACCTGCTCATCGGGTTCGACGGTCAGTTCGAAGAAACGGGAGGCATCCAGAAGCGTCTGTTCTGAAGGAGGGGAGGTCTTGGCGGCTTCTACCAAGGTCTTGCGGAGATCCTCCAAGGTTCCAAAGCGTTCATGCAGCCGCACTCGCCTGCGGAAAAAATCAAAATAACGACCGTCGCGGAAATGCAGCAGGGCCAGCCCGTCGGTGAGCGCTTTGTCAGCTTTCGCGAATTGATCGGCGTGTTCGTAGATGCGCGCCAGATCATAGAGCGCATCGAGTTTGCGCTGGGGGTCTTTTTGACCGGCGAGCTTGGAGAAGAAATTCGCTGCACGTTCTGGAAATCCGGCCTGCAAAAGCAGCTGCGCCACCTGGCGGGCGAGGTCGATGTCCTGCGGCTTTTGCTTCGCGGCGCGCTCATATGCGTCCGCTGCCTCTGCATTTCTTCCACTTGCCATGGCAAGCCCGCCCAGTTCAATCCACATCTGGGGGGCCTGGGGATCATCGGCTGGGGTGAGTTCAGCGGCTTTTTTGATCAGGGTGAAAGCCGTGGCGGGGTCGGACAGTTCGCGGGCGACTTCGGCGCGTGATTTGAGAAGGATGAGGTTGTTGGGTGCGGCCTTGAGCAGATCGTCGTAAAGCTGTGCAGCGCGTTTGAGGTCGCCGCTGCGGCGGATGAGGTGGGCTTCGACGATTTTGACGGCTTCGAACTTGGACTTCTCGGCCTGCTGGGAGACGTTTTGGACGAGGAGCTTGGTTGCGTCGTGTTTCTCATAAAGGGCCCAAAGGAGGTCCAGGACGCGTCCATATTCCGGTTGTTGCACCAGAAGTGACAGATATTCATTGGCTAGCTTCGTTTCGCGCTCAGCCCAGGGTTTTGAGGTGGTTTGTGCGTTGATTTGCAACGACAATGCCAGTGCGAGCGCCCCCGCAAGGTGCCTGAATTTCCGGAACTGAGGCGGCATCAACTTCACGGGTTGATCATAGATGGCTTTGCGGGCTGCGCCAAGCTGCAAGACGTGGCATCAGGTTACTTCAGGAGCATGGCGAGATCGGGGGCCACTTTGTGGAGTTCTTCGGCGATGATGGCGGCGATGACTTGGGCGCCGTGGTCGTTGAGGTGGGTGTGATCGGTGGTTTTGGCGTCGGAGGGGGGGCGGACAACTGGGGGGTTGAATGTGTCGGATTCCGCAAGTCCGAGCTTGTTGTGGAGGTTTACGCTGCGTTTGAAGAGGTCGACGAGGGGGACCTGCTGTTCGGTGGCGACTTTGGTGGCGGCGTCGGCCCAGGGTTTGAGTTCGCCGCGAATTTTGTCCTTGTCGAAAACGCGGCGGGTGAGGGAGGTGACGAGGATGGGTTTGGTGCCGATGGCGCGGGCTTCTTCGATGAAGCGGGTCAGGTTCTGCGGGAAGGTGGTGGCGGGGTCGGTTTCGCGTTTGGGGCCTTTGCCGGGCATGTCGTTGTGGCCGAACTGGATGAGGATGTAGGCGGGTTTGGAGTCGATGACTTTTTTCCAGTTGCCGGTGTCGCGGAAGCTTTTGGAGCTTTGGCCGCCGGCGGCGAAGTTGAGGCACTCGGCGTTGGGGCCGAGGAGTTTGGCGAAGGCGGCTCCCCAGCCGGCTTTGTCGGTGACGGTGGAGTCTCCGGCGAGGGCGATGCGGGTGCGGGTTTCTTCAGCGTGGCTGATGCTGAGGCTGAGGGCGAACAGGAGGAGGAGGCTGCGGCGGAGCATGGTCGGACTTTAACGTCCGATTTTCTGCCATCTCGCACGGTGAATGGTGCGGCCCATGTGCAGCCAGTCGGTTTCGAAGTCGGTGGTGGGATAGAAGAAGGCGTCTGCAGGCCAGTCGAGGCGGGTGAACTGGTGCTCGCGTGTGGCGAAGCTGGCGAGGGCGTCTTCGAAGTAGGGCTGGTCGTCGGTCTTGAGGAGGAATTCGCCGCCGTCGGTGAGGATGCGGTGGAGGCCGTCGAGGAATTCGCTTTGATTGACGAGGCGGCGGGCGGTGTGGCCTTTCTTGGGCCAGGGATCGGGGCAGAGGAGGTGGAGGCGGGAGACGCCGGAGGTGGGGAGGAGCCAGCCGACGGTGTAGGCGCTTTCGAGGCGCATGATGCGGGCGTTGGAAAGCTGCTGGTTGTCGATCTTGCGCCCGGTTTTGATGACGCGGCCGAGCATGCGCTCGACGCCGAGGAAGTCGCGCTCGGGGTGGTGGGCGGCCATGCCGGTGAGGAAGGTGCCGTCGCCGCAGCCGAGATCGACTTCGAGGGGGCGGGCGGGGTCGGGGAAGATTTCAGCGCGGGTGAGTTCGCGGAAGTGATCGGGGGGCGTGAAGAGGGCAGGCACTGAGCATGGAGTGCCGATGAATCAGGGGTCTGCCAAGTGAAGATTTTGGGTGAGTTATCCCAAATGGCGGGGCTTGAGGGGGCGAGTGGGCTGGCTATATTTGATTGAAACCACTTTCCGACCCCCATGCCGATTTACGAGTTCTACTGCCCTGACAACAACAAGCTGTATTCATTCCTGGCGCGGACGCTGGCGTATCGGGACAAGCTGCCGGTGTGCCCGGATGGCGAGGGTTTGAGAATGGAGAAGCGGGTGTCGGCGTTTGCGGTGATCGGGAAGGCGAAGGAGGAGACGGGGGATGATCCGTTTGCGGGCGTGGATGATGCGAAGATGGAGAGCTTCATGGCGGACATGGAGCGGGAGATGGGGAGCATGAACGAGGAGAACCCGGATCCGCGTCAGCTCGGTCACTTCATGCGCAAGATGACGGAGATGATGGGGGACAAGACGCCGCCGGAACTGCGGGAGATGGTGCGTCGGCTTGAGGCGGGTGAGGATCCGGAAAAGCTGGAGGAGCAGTTTGGCGGGATGGATGAAGGGGACGCGGGGGATGCGCTGTTTTCACAGATGCTGACGCGGGCGAAGGCTGCTCGCAAACAGCCGATGAGGGACCCGAAGCTGTATGAGATGAGAGATTTTGTGAAGGAGTGAGAGTGACCGGAATTTGGGCCGCAAAAAGGCGCAAAAAGGCGCAAAAAAAGGGAAGAGGGAGTGGGGTTTTCTGTTCTCTGTTCTGGATGCTGCGGAGCCGCTGATTTAGGCAGAGGAATTTTAGGCAACGTGAATGACTGAGGTTGGAGATTGAGATGACGCTTTTCTGTCAGGGAGTGACGGATTGGTCTCAATTGCTTGGCTCCATTAACTCGATGGCGCTGGGGGGAAGAGCCGGGTTTTTAACCGCTGATTAGACGCTGATATGAACGCTAATGAAGAGTCCGGAAATTCTGATGCCTTTTAGGTGACAACTCCGGTGCCGTTTTCCTCAAGAGCAGCGCCAAGGATGACCAGCGGGAGGCAGATGAGGTGCTTCCAAAGTCGATAGTGCTTACTCATCGTCTGTTCAGTTGTGCCGCAACGCGTCGCGGCCCCAAGCTCAGCGAAGGTAGATGAAGACGCCGAGCCCAAGTGCCGTTAAAACAGCGACGGAGGCAGTGATCAGAATCTGGCGTCGCACCGGGGGTGACGCCTTCCGATACATGCCCACCGTCATGAAGATCGAATAGAGGCCGATGCCAAGGTAGGCCAGCAGGGTAAAGTTGTTTTGGGGAAGAAGGCACGCCATGAGCGTGATGACTGCCAAAAGGAAGAAGTATAGCATGGGATAGGGATTCGGTTTTGAAGATCAATCAAGCACGACGGCGATTAGGAGGGTAGATCCAACTTCGGCAATCCGTCCACGATCTTCATCGTCTCTAAACTGACGTTTATGACACGCAGGAAGAGTTCTAGCGGATGTTTGCGCCTTGGCCGACTGTCTTAATCATCTCGGCGCTGGCGCTCACCTTGCCTATCCTGGCGGCGGTAGCCGTGCGAGATCGTCAGATGGTACTGTGCTCAGCCGCCCAGCGGCCAAAACGGCTCATAAAGTGGCGGCGAAAACTAACAGGCTGTTAAGAAGCTCTGGTTGGGGCGTGGTGTCCTTGGGGAAAAGACCGGATTTTAACCGCTGATGAGACGCCGAGATGACGCTGATTCAGAATTGGAATCTGGGGCGTGATGGCCTTGGGCGGTGAAGGATGGGTTGTGGCCTTGCTGATGCGCTGAGAATGGCAAGGGAATGAGTTGGCAGAGGAATGGAATGAACTCAGGAATCTGGAAGGTGATTCTTTTGTTAAGAATTTGCACACTGACCCCATTTTGTCCGGGGCTGGAAAATGGGTGCCCCTCAGGCTGTCATGCCATTTTGCGGGGGCGGCCTCGGCGGCCTGTGCCTGACGTTGCTTGAGCGGAAACTTGAGGGCCACTGGCCGTGCCCGTGAGTTCCGCCACAAGTGCGGAGAGGAGGTTTGTGGCAGCGGCACGAGAGTCGGCGAGTTGGGTTTCCAACACGTCCACCAAGGCCATCAGTTGATCCACTTTGGCGACGATGCGGTGTTGTTCGGCGAGGGGTGGTAGTGGAATCGGAATGCCTCCAAACTGCCCGTTCCGGAGATGCACTTGAGTTGTCCCTATTTTGTTTGCTTTAACAGCTTTTCGATAGAAACTGCTATTCGAAAAGAGCATCAAATACCGCCCTAAGAGACCCGGGAATATACGGACAATACAAGCCCCTTGTGATAGTAACGCTGGGCTCTCCAGAGTATACTCGCCGATCAAACCCAAGAAGTCCGCTTTTACCGAAAAGTCACGAAGAGCAACAACCATATCACCTGGTTGGACTGCACGGTCAGCGTGTAAATCAAAAAAAGCTTTGGATACGAAGTTACAATCGTGACCGAAGCCAGTTCTTCCGAGCGACTGAACGTTACCCTTGTTAAAAACTAAGATGCCATCATCCACATAATCGCTTTTTGACGTGCTCACGCCACCAATGAGCTCGGTTATAAGTTCGCCAATTTTTAAAACTTTCCAGGAATCCGGAGATTGCCCCATGTCGGGCAGTATTATGCGTTCGATTTCCCATCGCCGGTTTTCGTCACCGAGGGGGAGGGTCTCAGGTTCTCCGTCACTGAAATCTTGCCGAGTTAGTCTGCCACAGAACGCAAGTTCGAGGATGGATTTGCGGAGGTCGGCGGGGGAGATGGCGTAGGACTTGTGTAAGATGAAGTCAAGGTTGGCTGGGGTGGGCGCGTCGGCAAAGCGGGCCAGCGAGGCGCGGGCGAGCATGGTGTGCTGCGCCTCCCGCTCCTGCTGCTGCGTTTCTAGGCGATCACACAAGGCCATCAACTCATCCACTTTGGCGACGATGCGCTTTTGTTCGGCGAGGGGTGGCAGACCTACACGAATTGGATCGAGTGAACCTTGGCTGACAGCTGGCACTGATGTGCCTGACTGATACCTAGTCAGATCTAAGCTGCGCATATACAACAATAACCAACAGTTATCTGTAAGTCCGATTGGCAAAATGCCTGAGCAGTTGTTGTCGATGATCGTTGGTTTAATAACGAGACGTCGCTTGTGTGTGGCGATGGATCCGCCGATCTTTGGGAAGATTACAGTGCCCGTAGGATTTACGCGCGCCCTAATCTTCTTCATGACATCGGCGTCAATGGTGTGAACCGTTCTGAGGATTTCGACTTCGTTACCCGGGAGGTTCATGTCGCTTACTTTACAGAATAAGAACTCCTTATCGGCTTCTCCTTGGTATTGCGTTGGAAAACCGCAGCCAGTTGCCCAAATTCCAATATGCCCCAACGGCAGCCATGCCCAACCTTGCGGAAGCTCGTATTCAGATTCGGCAGTAATTGTGGGTTCAACCTCCTGTAGGAATGGATTTTCAGACTTCTTATTTGGTAGAGCTGCCAATACCCGTGAGATGAGCTTTTCTGCAGGCTCATCTCGAAAATCTTGGGCGACAAGCTTGCCTTTCACGGCCAAGTGGCGCACCAATTCCCGCATTTTTCCCACCGCATCCGGTGCATCGGTGAAGAGGTTGAAATTTTCGAAAAAGGTTTCCAGGGTCATGGGCTAGTGGACGACTCCGAGATAGCTTTCGGCACATCCCTGGCAGGTTTGTTGGTCATGCATGTGGCCAGCGTTGTTGATCTCGCCGCAGCGTGTGCAGGTGCGAAAGAAGCAGGGTTTGTTGATGGCAGAGGCTCGGGCACTTGCCAGCCGGGCGGCATTCGGTGGATTGCGCCAGCTTCGATAAGTCTTCCACGCGATGTGAGGTGTATGCGGCCCCTCCCACTCCACGAGGCCCACTTGGAATTCCCAGCGGCCTGCATTTTCCACGCATTGAAAAAACTCATCTAGCTCGTCTGGCATAGCGCATGGTGGAGTTCTTGTTTCAGCTTCGAGCGTGTCTCAGCGATCTTCTCCAGCAGCTTTTCGTATTCGGGGAGGAGGTGGTCCACATCGCCGGGGCCGGTGTCAGAGCTGTGCGGGTTTTTGAGGTCGAGATTGAAGCCGCTGGCTTTGATCTGGTCGATGGAGACGCGCCAGGCTTGCTCGTTTTCGACGCGGGATTTGAAGCCGTCTTTTTCAGAGCCCCACCAGTCCATTTCGGGCTGGAACTCCTCGAAGCGCATGGGCTTCGTCTTGTTGTAACTCTTGATGCCCTCTGGGAAGGGGTGCTCGTAGAACCAGATGTGCTGGGTGGCGGGCTGCTCGCTCTCGGGCTTCTTGGTGAAGAAGAGGATGTTGGTCTTGATGCTGGTGTAGGGAGCGAAGACCCCGTTGGGCAGACGGACAATGGTGTGAAGGTTACACTTCTCCAAGAGGTCCTGCTTGAGGCGGGTTTTCATGCCCTCGCCAAAGAGGAAGCCATCGGGCAGGACGACGGCGGCACGTCCGTTGTTTTTTAGCAACTTCACGATGAGCGCCATGAAAAGATCGGCGGTCTCACGGGTGCGGAAGGTGGCGGGGAAGTTGTTCTCGATGCCGTCCTCCTCCATGCCTCCGAACGGCGGATTGGTGACGATGACGGGCACTCGGTCCTTCTCGCCGTAGTCCTTGTAGGGGCGGCTGAGGGTGTTGTCGTGGCGGATATTTGTCGGCGTGTCGATGCCGTGCAGGATCATGTTGGTGGTGCAGAGCATGTGCGGCAGGGCCTTCTTTTCGACGCCGTGAATGCTGCTGATCAGCGTTTCCTCGTCCTTCGCTGACTTGACGTATTTCTGGCGCTTGTGGTCGATGGTACAGGCGAGAAAGCCGCCCGTGCCGCAGGCGGGGTCGAGCACGGCTTCGGCGAGCTGCGGGTCCACCCGATTGATGATGAACTGGGTGACGGCGCGCGGGGTGTAGAACTCACCCGCGTTGCCGGCACTTTGCAGGTCCTTGAGGAGCTGCTCGTAGATGCTGCCGAAGGTGTGGCGGTCTTCGGTGTTGTTGAAGTTGATCTCACTGATCTTGTTGATGACCTGGCGCATCAAGGTGCCGGACTTCATGTAGTTGTAGGCATCTTCAAAAACATTGCGGATGACCTGGGCGCGTTTGCCGTTAGGGCCTTCCACAACCAGCTTTTCTTTGAGCGTGGGGAAGAGCTGGTTGTTGACGAATTCGCTAAGGTCAGTGCCGGTCATGCCCTCGGAGTCGGCGGCCCAGTTGCGCCAGCGCAGCTTTTCAGGGAAGGGCGACTTATAGTCGTCTTCGAGAAGTTCGATCTCCGCTTCGCGGTCGTCGTAGATCTTGAGGAAGAACATCCAGACGAGCTGGCTGATGCGCTGGGCGTCGCCGTCGACGCCGACGTCCTTCCGCATGATGTCCTGAATGGATTTAATGGTGCCGCTGACGTTGCTCATGCTGCGTGTTTTTGATCAAAGAGTTCCCGCTCGAGTTCTTGAAGGGCCTGCTCGTAGTTAGCCCTTCCACCAAAGGTGTCGTTGATGATTTCCACGGGAGTGCCCATTTTAGTGAAGGGGATGAGTTTGAGAACCCTGGGGCTCTCGATGGTTAGGACGCCTTCGTCTGCGTACTTGTCCAGCAGGGCTTCGAGGACAGCACGGGCCTTGTCCCCGTACTTGGTGAAGTAGTTGCGCTTTTTGACGTTTTCCGCCCGCTCTTTGCGCGTGAGGGGCTGCTGGTCGAATGCGATGTGGCAGATGAGATCGAAATCACCGTACTCTTTCCCCACTTCTTCAGCGAGCTTGGGGAGTTCGATGCCGTATTCTTCCAACGCCTCAACGATGGCGGTCTTCTTCTTGGTGGTGTTCCATTTGGTGATGAAGTCATCAAGGGAGGCATACTCCTTGCGGATGTTCTTGCGGCTGTAGTCGGAGTAGGACTCGGTGACCATCTGGCCATCGTCGCCGCGGTAGGAGACGATTTTCGCGAGTATTCTGACTTCGACGCCGCTGACGTGGAGTTTTCTGGTCCCCGGAGGCGGGTCGTCGCCGCCGTCATCGTCGTCACCCGTCTCAGGCGGGTCTGGTGGCACGGGATCGTCGCCGGGATCGGGCTCGTATATGACGACGGGGTCGCCGTCGAAATCGGGATCTTTGAAGAGCTCGGTGGCTCCCTTGAAGTCCATGACGGTGAAGAAGAATTTCCCATAATCTTCGTCGATGCGTGTGCCACGACCCACGATCTGCTTGAAGGTGGTCATGGATTTGATCGTCTTGTCCAGGACGATGAGCTTGCAGGTCTTGGCATCCACTCCGGTGGTGAGGAGTTCGGAAGTCGTGGCGATGACGGGGAATCTGGACTCGGGGTCGATGAAGTTGTCGAGTTCCGCCTTGCCCTCCACGCTGTCGCCGGTGATGCGCATGACGTATTTGGGATTGTCCAGTGCGAGGCGGCCTGCGGCATTGCTGATGGCCACACGCATGCGCTCGGCGTGATCGATGTCTTCGCAGAAAATGATCGTCTTCGAAAAGGGATCGGTGGCATTGAGCAGCTCCATGACACACTTGGCGACGAGCTTGGTGCGCTGGTTCAGCACCAAGATGCGGTCCATATCGGCCTGGTTGTAGGTGCGCTGCTCGATTTCCTGCCCGAGGTCATCAAGCATGCCCGGTGGTGGTGTCCAGCCGATTAGGTCCTTGTCGAGGTGGTAGCGGACGACTTTGTAAGGGGCGAGGAAACCGTCTTCGATGCCCTGCTTGAGTTTGTAGGTATAAACTGGCTCTCCAAAATACGTGATGTTGGAAGCGTATTTGGTTTCCTTGGGCGTGGCGGTCATGCCAATCTGAATGGCCCCGGAAAAGTATTCGAGGATCTCTCGCCATGCGGAATCGTCTGCGGCGCTGCCACGGTGACACTCGTCAATGATGATGAGGTCGAAGAAGTCGGGAGAGACATTCTTGAAAATTTTATCTGCTTCGTCGGGGCCGGTGATGGCCTGATAGAGACCGAGATAGATCTCGTAGGAGGGATCGATCCTGCGGTTCTTGATCTTGGTCATGACCGAACCGAACGGCTTGAAGTCATTGACGAGAGTCTGGTCGGCAAGAAAGTTGCGATCAACGAGGAAGAGGGTGCGCCTGGCTTTCTTAGCTTTCCACAAACGCCAGATGATCTGGAAGGTGGTGTAGGTCTTGCCGGTGCCTGTGGCCATGACGAGCAGAAGGCGTCTCTGGCCTTTGGCGATGGCCTCGAGGACGCGGTTGATCGCTTCGCTCTGGTAGTAGCGTGGCTCTTTGCCGTATGAGTCCAGGTGGTAGGGCTCAAGAACCAGTTCTTCTTCGTCATCCTGAATCTTTCGATGCTTCTTGTAGCGTCTCCAGATTTCGGCGGGCGATGGGAAAGAATCGAGGGGAAGCTCGCACTCGATGTCTTCGCCGGAGGCGGGGACCTTGTTGTGAGAGGCAAAGGCGTCACCGTTGGAACTGAAGGCGCTGGGAACGTCGAGAATGTGTGCGTAGCCGAGGGCTTGTTGCAGGCCGTGGCTGACGGCGAGGCTGTTCACCTTGGCTTCGACGATGGCAATTGGGACTCCGGCTTCCTGAAGCAAGACGTAGTCAGCAAACTTCTTCTTCTTTTTGTTTCGTGACGACATATTGCCCCGGACGATGACCGGCCCGGGTGTCAGAGTGACCTCGCGGCGGATCTGCGTGAGATGATCCCAGCCTGCGCCTTTGATCGCGGGCGTGATGAAGAGGTCGCAGATGTCGATTTCGCTGAGTGCCTGTTTTTCCTGTTTCGTCATGCCGCGATGTACTCGGATTGAGGGTGGCTGCTGGTTGTTTGGCGTGCCATGTGGGGATTTCCCTATCCAAGCGGGGAATGATTCGGATGGCAAGGGAATCGCCGGGTAAAGGGGGCGTCGCGGCGGTTTGTGTCACCGCTACGCGGTTCCACGAAGTTTGGGAGGGGTGGGGGATGCGGTTCCGGGGGCTGGCGCCCCCGGCTACCCTTGTGCCAGCCCTCCGGGCTTTCGGAGGGAGACGCATGGCGGGTGGGGGATCTCCCGCACCCCTTCAGGGTGCGACCTTCGGGGAAAGGGGGGCGTGATGGAGTGACCCAGGGCTTGCTGGGCTGAGTCCGGCGGCCCTTCAGGCCGCGATGGCGGGGGGGGGAAGAATTTATGATTTATGATTTACGATTTATGATTTTTGATTTCGGAGAGGGGCGCGCGGTGTCGGGCGCGAGGCGGAGGATTGAGGCGGCGGCTTGGGGACAAGCTGCGCTACCAGCGGTGGGCACATCTCCTGCCTTTCCACATTCCAAGGACGGCGTACGTTTTTGAATGCCTGCGACGCTACAGACCCGAAATTTGGGACCCGGCGCAGCGGTTCCCTACCAGCGCTGGGCTTCGGCGGAGGCTTGAGGTCAAGCAGCCCTACCTGCGGTGGGCATGCGCGGGGCTTGGCGTGAGGCGGAGCGTGGAGGGATCAGGATGATCCCTCTCCTGGCCGGGCCACGTCTTCTGCTTTCCGCATTCTAAGGACGGCGTACGTTTTTGAATGCCTGCGACGCTGCAGACCCGAAATTTGGGACCCGGCGCAGCGGTTCCCTACCAGCGCTGGGCTTCGGCGGAGGCTTGAGGACAAGCCGCCCTACCTGCACTGGGCTGTTAGCGGCTGCTGACGGAGACGGCGCCCATGGCGGGGACCATGATTTCGTCGCCGGACTTGAGGGTGGTGCCGGGGGTGAGGCGGTTCATTTCGCGGATCTGATCCGGGGTGGTGGTGAACTGGGTGGCGATGGTTTCGATGGTGTCTGAGCGATCGACACGGTAGGCGAGGATGCCGCGGTGGGAGTCGGAGGTGTCGGGGCCTTTTGGGGCGGCGGCGATGGGGGCCGGGGGGGCGGCGGGCATGGGCGCTGGGACGGGGGCGAAGCCGGCGGCGGGGGGTGGCGGGGCACTGCTGGGGACGCCGTAGCCGGGGAGGGGGACGGTGTCGGGGGATTCGGCGCGTGGTGGGGCGGAGCGGGTCTTGGTGGCGACGAGGGTGGTGGTGGTGCGGCCGGGGATTTTCAGGCGCTGGCCGATGACGATTTTATTGACGTCTTTGATCTTGTTGGCGGTGGCGAGGGTGACGGGGGTGATTTTGTGCTTGAGGGCGATGGCTTTGAGGCTGTCGCCTTTTTTGACGGTGTAGTAGAGGGGTGAGCTGACCTTCACCATGGTGATGGTGAAGGGGGCGGACTGGGGGGCGGACGCGGGGCTGCCGGTGAGTGTGGGGGGCGTGTAGCTGACCTGGGTGGTG
>Ga0209512_1000097_pt1 | contig 203586 bp, 201 predicted proteins | sample frozenSSSSmetaG_FD_184142 | JGI IMG/M metagenome (GOLD analysis project Ga0209512, IMG submission 184142) | Glacier valley bacterial and archeal communities from Borup Fiord, Nunavut, Canada, to study Microbial Dark Matter (Phase II) -... | ecosystem: Environmental > Aquatic > Freshwater > Ice... | reverse complement strand
CGTAAACCATCTTCCATCGCAATTGGCGCAATCAATGTGACTGTGATAGATACGTTATCACCTGGCATCACCATTTCTGTACCTTCTGGCAACTCAACCGCACCGGTTACATCGGTAGTACGGAAGTAGAATTGCGGACGGTAACCTTGGAAGAATGGTGTGTGACGACCGCCTTCATCTTTACCAAGTACATAGATTTCTGCAGTGAATTTAGTGTGTGGTTTAATAGAACCCGCTTTTGACAAAACTTGGCCACGCTCAACTTCTTCACGTTTAGTACCACGTAGTAATACACCGACGTTATCACCAGCCATACCTTGGTCTAGTAATTTACGGAACATTTCTACACCGGTACAGATGGTTTTGATTGTAGGCTTGATACCCACAATTTCAATCTCATCACCGACTTTAACAATACCGCGTTCAATACGGCCAGTGACTACAGTACCACGGCCTGAAATTGAGAATACATCTTCCACTGGCATTAAGAATGCACCGTCGATAGCGCGCTCTGGCATTGGGATGTAAGTATCAAGAGCTTCAGCTAATTTGAAAATAGCAGCTTCACCGTATTCTGATTGGTCACCCTCAAGCGCTAGTTTGGCAGAACCCACAATCACTGGTGTATCGTCACCTGGGAAATCGTATTTGCTAAGCAACTCGCGAATTTCCATTTCAACGAGTTCTAATAACTCTTTGTCATCGACCATGTCGGCTTTGTTCATGAACACAACAATGTACGGTACGCCAACTTGACGTGCTAACAGGATGTGCTCACGTGTTTGTGGCATCGGACCATCAGCGGCTGAACATACCAGAATCGCGCCATCCATTTGCGCTGCGCCGGTAATCATGTTTTTAACATAGTCGGCGTGGCCTGGACAATCTACGTGCGCGTAGTGACGGTTAGCTGTTTCGTATTCAACGTGTGAGGTATTAATAGTAATACCACGGGCTTTTTCTTCTGGTGCAGAATCAATTTCTGCAAAGTTCTTCGCTTCACCACCGTATTTCTTGGTTAATACCGTTGTAATCGCCGCTGTTAAAGTGGTTTTACCGTGATCGACGTGGCCAATTGTACCTACGTTTACGTGCGGCTTGGTCCGCTCGAATTTACCTTTTGCCATTGCTTCAGTCCTTTACAATATTTTATTAACTATAAGCTTTATTAAAATTAATAAAACTTGTTCAAATTAAAGTGATACTCGCTACAAAACTTTAAAACTTACCAAATTCAATCATGGTGCCCATGGCGGGAATCGGACCCGCGACCTCTCCCTTACCAAGGGAGTGCTCTGCCACTGAGCCACATGGGCGCTTAAATATTATTGCCACTCAATCGCTTGGAGCGGGCGACGAGACTCGAACTCGCGACATTCAGTTTGGAAAACTGAAGCTCTACCAACTGAGCTACACCCGCGCATCCATCTAAACCAACGCCTGCAGACTCAAACCAGCAGTTCTACAACTTATTTCCCTACGGTGTATTACAAATTTGGTGGAGGGGGAAGGATTCGAACCTTCGTACTCTGAGAGAACGGATTTACAGTCCGTCGCCTTTAACCACTCGGCCACCCCTCCAAAACCGAACCCATGATTATGCTGAAAATTTGACTTGATGTCAAACGTATAAAAATGGTATTTGTCAAGAATATGGTGCCGGATGTCGGAATCGAACTGACGACCTTCGCATTACAAGTGCGCTGCTCTACCAACTGAGCTAATCCGGCTAAATCTGAGGTGCGTAGTATACTGGCTTTTTAATAAAAGTTAACTACTTTACGATAGTTAATGTAGGTTTTTTACTATTTATTTTCTTAACTACTGCAGAATCAGAATCAACAGCTGATTCTGATACCGGTTCTCCGGCCTTAACTGAAGCTGAAGCCGCCGCTGGCGCCTCAACTTCAAAGAACATCCCCTGGCCGTTTTCACGGGCAAATATGCCTTTTACTGCATGCATAGGCACATACAGGTTTTGTGAAACCCCACCAAAACGCGCCGAAAAAACAATCGCCTCATTATCGAGCTGTAAATCTTTGGTCGCACCGTAATTAAGATTGAGTACAATTTCACCGTTTTTCACATAAGCCATAGGCACACGCGTAAAACTATCCACGGCCACTAACAAATGCGGCGTTAGATTATTATCTAAACACCATTCATGAATGGCACGCAGCATATACGGTTTTGTAGATGTGAATTCACTCATGAAATTTAAGCACTTAAAAAAGTCAAATTAGCGTTAGACATGACAGACAGCTATTTACGCATCGCTTTTTCTGATGGCGTCATTGCATCCGCATACAACGGTCTTGAAAACAACCGTTCTGCATATTTTAGTATAGACGCCGCTTGGTTCGGCAGCTCAATACCATAATGACCCAGGCGCCATAGCAGTGGTGTGACGGCAACATCTAACATCGAGTATTCATCACCAAGCAGATAGTTTTGCTTAGAAAAAATGGGTACCAGCTGCGTTAAATTATCACGGATGGTCATGCGCGCTTTATCAGCTACGGCCTGATCATCTGACTCAACATCTTTAATATGATCAAACAAGTCTTTTTCAAAACTATATAAAAATAATCTGGCACGCGCACGCATAACTGGATCTGGTGGCATCAATTGCGGATGCGGAAAACGCTCATCAATATACTCATTGATAATATTGGCTTCTGACAACACCAAGTCGCGTTCAACCAGCACCGGCACTTGATTATATGGGTTAATTACCGCGAGATCTTCTGGTTTGTTAGCAAGATCGACATCAATAACTTGAAAGTCCATGCCTTTTTCAAATAAAACAATGCGGCAACGGTGGCTATAGGGACAAGTAGTCCCCGAATATAAAGTCATCATTTAATGTATGTCCCTCCAATAGGCTTTTTTGAGTTTGTAAGATAACACCAACAACACCCCTAAAAACAGTAATACAAACCAGCCCAAATGATTACGCTGCTGCTTTGCCGGCTCAGCCATATAGGCCATATAGTTAACCAGATCTGCCGTTAAAATATCGTATTCGCTGACTGATAATTTTCCGGGTTTAGTTAATTTAAGTTCATGCGTATCGTGATTAAGTGTTTGTTCGCCTTGTAATTCATAGAGCACATGTGGCATGGAAACCTTATCATAAACCACATTATTCCAGCCAGTGACACTGGAACTGTCGCGATAAAAACTGCGCATATAGGTATAAATCCAATCCGCACCGCGCGCGCGCACTTCAACAGATAAATCCGGTGGCGCAACGCCAAACCATTTTTTAGCATCGGCTTTATTGAGCGCCACTTTCATTTGATCACCGACTTTACCGCCGGTAAACAGCAAGTTTTCAGTGATTTGCTGTTCAGTCAAGCCGATGTCTAGCAAGCGGTTGTAGCGCATGTAATTTGCACTATGGCAATTGAGGCAATAATTGACAAATGTGCGCGCACCACGTTGCAACGATTCATGATTCGACGCATCAATTGGCGCTTTATCCAAATGCACGCCTTCGTTCGCAAATGCCAGAGATGGCAAAAGTGCCAGTAACAATAATAATTTTTTCATGGCAGTTATCCCGTAACCCTTTCTGGCACTGGCAGGGTTTTATCTTTTTTAGTGTACCAAGGCATCAGTATGAAAAATGAAAAGTAAACAGCTGTTGCTATACGCGCCACTACGGTTGCACGATCAGCACCGCCTAACCAACTGCCAAACTGGCCCCATAGGTTTGATGGCTCGGTGCCCAAGTAACCTAATACTAAGAAACTGACCACAAAAGCCGCCAACCATTTTTTGTACAGCGTACCGCGGTAGCGTATTGACTTCACCGGACTCTTATCGAGCCAAGGCAATAAGGCAAATACCATTACTGACAAGCCCATCGCGGCAACACCAGGAAATTGTGAGTTGAAGATTGGTGGCACGGCGCGAAGTACTGAGTAATATGGTGTGAAATACCATACTGGCGCAATGTGTGCTGGAGTGACCAATGGATTTGCCGGCACGAAGTTATTAGCCTCCAAGAAGTAGCCACCCATTTCCGGCGCAAAAAACACAATCGCAGAAAACACGATAAGAAATACCGCAACACCAACCAAATCTTTGACGGTGTAATAAGGATGAAAGGCGATACCGTCTAATGGAATACCGGTTTTCTTATCTTTCAATTTCTTAATTTCAATACCATCCGGATTATTTGAGCCGACTTCATGCAGTGCGATTAAATGCGAAAACACCAAGCCCACTAATACGAACGGCAATGCAATAACATGGAAGGCAAAAAATCGATTAAGAGTAGCATCGGATACCAAGTAATCGCCACGCAACCATTCGGACACATCGGGACCAATAAATGGTATGGCTGAAAACAAGTTAACAATAACTTGCGCGCCCCAATAAGACATTTGACCCCAAGGCAACAGGTAACCAAAAAACGCTTCACCCATTAAACATAAAAAGATTGCAACGCCAAACAGCCATAACAACTCACGCGGAGTGCGATATGAACCGTAAATGATGCCGCGGAACATATGCATATAAACAACCACAAAAAACATGGAAGCGCCGGTGGAGTGCATGTAGCGGATCAGCCAACCCCATGGCACGTCGCGCATAATGTATTCAACTGAAGCAAAAGCTAATTCTGCATCTGGCTTGTAATGCATCGTCAAAAATATGCCGGTGACAATTTGCAACACCAATACCATCATGGCCAGTGAGCCGAAAAAATACCAAAAATTGAAATTTTTAGGTGCGTAGTATTCTGTTAAATGTGCTTTTACATTACTTGTTAGCGGGAAACGTTCATCAACCCAGCCCAATGTATTATCAAGCGCATTCGTTAGTACTGATTTCTTTTTATCTGTCATGATCAGGCTTTCTCTTCCGTATCAACACCAATAAGTAATGTATTGTCAGCTAAGTATTTGTAAGGCGGCACTACCAAATTAATTGGCGCTGGCGAACCCTTGAATACACGGCCGGCTAAATCAAATTTAGAACCATGGCACGGGCAGAAAAAACCTCCGCTCCAATTTTCACCCATATCACTGTTCGCTGTATCCAGCTTAGCTGATGGTGAACAGCCTAAATGCGTGCAAATACCCACTAAAACCGCTAAATTTGGTTTAATAGCACGATTAGCGTTATTGCAATATTCCGGTTGCTGCGAACTCACTTTGCTGTTCGGATCTGACAGCTGATCATTATGCAGCGCCAGATTGGCAACCATCTCATCGGTACGGTTAATAATCCAAACCGGTTTGCCGCGCCATTCTGCCGTCATCATTGTGCCAGGCGCTATTTTGCTGATATCCACTTCAACTGGAGCACCTGCCGCTTTGGCACGCTCACTGGGCGTCATGCTTTTAATAAAAGGCACCGCCGCTGCAGCACAGCCCAGCGCACCTAATGCTGACGTAGCAATCAGGAACTTACGCTTTTCTACATTTACCCCAGCAGCTGGATCGCTTATCGCTTGCTTATCATTTCGATTGTCAGACATGTTTTCCTCATGAACTAAATTATAATTAGCTGAATATGAATCCGGACTTTTTGCAGTACCAGTCTCATTTTGCACTTAACAAATTGCTTAAAAATAATGCTGTAAATAAAACGATGTAAAAAAGCCGCCAAGTTTATTTATTTAGCTGTATTTGCTGCGATTACAAAGTGCGAAATTATACAATTTTTTGACAGCGTATTAAAGGCTTATTTAATAAGTGTATGAAATAAAACAATTAAACTGGATTATTAATATCGATAAATTCGTGCCGTAAATTGAATTTTTCCGCCAAATGTTCACCTAAGGCATTTATTCCATAGCGCTCTGTTGCATGATGACCGGCAGCAATAAATGCCACGCCAGATTCAAGTGCTTGATGTGTCGTCTGCTCAGAGATTTCACCACTGATATAGACGTCAGCAGCAGAGCCTATGGCCGAATCCATATAGTTTTGAGCGGCGCCCGTGCACCATGCGACCTTTTGTACCATTTTTTCCGGCGCACCTATCACCAAGGCCGGTCGATGCACTGCTGCTTCTACATGGCTGACAAAATCCTTTAATTTCATGGGCTGTTTTAAATAGCCATAAGCCACCAAATCAACCGTGGCATCATAGGCAACAGCCTCAATGCCAAGCACTCTACCCAACTGCACATTATTACCAAGTTGACCATGCGCGTCTAATGGCAGATGGAAGGCCATTAAATTTAAATCATGTTGCAATAAGAATTTAAGTCGATTACGTTTTATGCCGACAATTCTTGCATCTTCATTACGCCAAAAGTAGCCGTGGTGTACTAATATCAAATCTGCATCGGCTTGTTGCGCCGCAATCAATAAAGCCATGCTCGCTGTAACCCCAGTCACAATCTTAGCGATATCATTTTTACCTTCAACCTGCAGTCCATTCGGGCTGTAGTCTTTGAAACGCTCAACTTGCATGAGTTGTTGGGTATAATGATTTAACTCATTGATTCCTACCATATGCTTCATTCCTTAAATACTTAACAGCTATTGAAATTTAACTTTGCAGCCCAATATCGCATGCATGCTTAATACGACAGACATACACTTAACTAGAAGATTCCCGATATTTAACACCTTCATTGAATGCAAACTGCGAACACTATGAATATTCAGTTACGTAAAAAACTATGGCTTATTTTTGCGCAGACAGCGACTGTGTGCATGGCGTTACTGTTTGTGCTGCGTATACTCTTCCCCGGGTTTCTAACCAACAAAGACTCTTCTGTAGTCATTAAACAGATTGAATCTAATGCTACCCTAAGTTCCAGCGGCTCTTACAGTTATGCTGCAAAAAAAGCCATGCCTACTGTAGTTAATATTTTTACCAGCAAAAAAGTTGTTGCTAACCCGCATCAAAAATATCTGGATGACCCGACGTTTCGTCAATTTTTTGGAGATCAGTTAGATGAGTTAGAGAGCCAGTCGCAACCGGAGAATAGTCTGGGCTCAGGTGTTATTGTGAGTGAGCAAGGATTGATTCTAACCAACAATCACGTCATCGCTGCCGCAGATGAAATCGAAATCGCCTTATCTGACGGCCGTAAAATGTCGGCACGCGTCGTCGGTACAGATCCAGACACGGATTTAGCCTTGATCAAGGTTGATGCGGAAAATCTACCAGCGATTACATTTTCGAGCTCAGACAAGCTGAGTGTCGGCGACGTGGTACTGGCGATTGGCAACCCGTTTGGGGTTGGACAAACCGTGACTCAAGGTATCGTCAGTGCGCTTGGACGCAGCCATCTAGGCATCAACATATTTGAAAACTTTATTCAAACTGATGCTTCAATTAATCCGGGTAATTCAGGCGGCGCACTGATTGATACCGACGGCAATTTAGTCGGTGTAAACAGCGCGATTTATTCGCGCAGCGGCGGTTCGATGGGCATAGGCTTTGCTATACCGGCAACATTGGCACGTCAGGTAATGGAGCAAATTGTATTACAAGGCAATGTTACCCGCGGCTGGATCGGCATTGAAGCACAGGATATTACAGCGGAGTTGGCGGAATCATTCAAACTTAGCCAACAACAAGGTGCCTTGATCGCCGGCGTGTTGCGAGACGGTCCTGCAGACAGAGCCGGCCTGCGCGCAGGTGATATTTTATTAGAAATTGATGGCAAGTCTGTTGCCGATAGCGGCAGCATGCTCAATTTGATAGCAGTATTAAAGCCTAATCAAAAAGCCACAGTTAAGATTGCACGCGCAGAAAAAACGATCAGTGTTGCGATCTTAATTGGTAAACGTCCAAAACCGTTAGCAGTCAAGGAATAGCATTAAATATGCTGGGGGCGGCAGTGAATGCTGCTGGCTTTAAAACCGCATTTACCTGGGCGGCAGGATGGCAGGCTCTGGTGCCTGCTTAGTGTATTTAGCGACAACAATACCAAGTTCATACAGTAGCCACATTGGCACCGCTAGCATGAACTGAGAAATAATATCTGGCGGGGTGAAGATTGCCCCGACAACAAATGCCCCGACCAGTACATAGCCACGCGCATGCTGCAACTCCTGAGTGGTCACCCAGCCAAACCGCACCGCCATCACCACGGCTATAGGTACTTCAAAAGCTAAACCAAACGCAAAAAACAGTGTCATCACAAAATCCAAGTAATTGCCTATATCTGTCATCACCGCCACGCCCTGCGGTGCAATGCCAACAATAAAGCCAAACACGATCGGAAATACTAAAAAGTAGGCGAACGCCATGCCGGCTAAAAACAGCAAGCTACTAGCAATGATCATCGGGATCATGAATTTTTTTTCGTGCACATAAAGCCCAGGCGCGACAAATGCCCATACCTGATACAAGGTGTGCGGCAATGACACAATGAATGCCGCCATCATCGCTACTTTCATCGGCACAAAGAATGGTGTTGTCACTGCAGTCGCAATCATTTGCCCGCCAGCTGGCAATTTACTTAGTAATGGCGCGGCTAACAGTGCATAGATGTCATTAGCAAATGGGAATAATGCTACGAAAACAAGCACTAATCCAATCGTGATGCGTAATAAGCGATTGCGCAGCTCAATCAAATGCGAAATAAAATTATCTGTAGGTGTCAAAACGGCGCTTAGTCTTTGTTTGGATGGTCGATAACAGTCGGTTTAGCTTCAAGCTGGGGCGCTGCAGGTGTATTGTCAAAATCTAGCTGCTGCGTTAATTGATCGATTTTAAGCTGGGCATTGGTTTGCGATTGTGTCACCGTGGCTTTAATCTCTTGCTGCAATTGCTGCAGCTCCTCAAAGCGCGCTTCTCGATTTACTTCCTCTTTCACTTGCGCCATGTAGCGTTGCATGCGTCCGCTAAGCGCCCCTAGCGTGCGTGCTATTTTAGGCAGTTTTTCAGGGCCAATGACGATAAGCGCAACGATGGCAATGACGACCAACTCGGAGAAAGCGATATCAAACATAAGAACTATAATTTAAATTAAAAAAATGCACTTGTGCTTACTTATCTTTACTGCTGGAGACGACTTTAGGCTTTGCTGCGGCCTTAGTTGTAGCTGGTTTTTTGGCCACTGTCGTTTTTTTAACTGCGGCCTTAACTGCAGGTTTAACTGCCGCCGTGCTTGCTACTGTTTTTTTTCTAGGCGCAACTTTCGCCGCCGGCACAACCAGCACATCAGCTTCAATTAAATTTGTATGATCAGCGTGCGTAGTTGTTTCTAAGCTGGTATCAGCCGCGCCTTTTTCTTCGTGCATCGCTTCCTTGAAGTTTTTCATGGCACCGCCGACATCACTACCAATGTTACGTAGCTTTTTAGTACCGAACACCAGTACAACCACAAGCAGTACAATCAACCAATGCCAAATGCTAAATGAACCCATGTTGACTCTCCTCTAATATAGTTTAGCGCGTAATTAAAGCCAATGTTTACGGCCTTATGTTCTGGGCAGCTTATCACCACCACCAAATACATGCAGGTGGATATGAAACACTTCCTGGCCGCCCTCACGGCCGGTATTAATCATACTGCGAAAGCCAGTTAAACCCTGCTCTGTTGCCAGCTGGGGTGCTAGTAACAATAGTTTGCCTAGCATGGCCTGATGCTCGGCCTCGCAGCTAGCCAGACTTTCAATATGCAATTTCGGCACGATTAGAAAATGTACGGGTGCGATCGGATGAATATCGTGGAAGGCAATGACATCAGCGTCTTCATAGATTTTTTTTGACGGGATAATGCCGTCGATGATTTTACAAAATAAACAGTCTGCGCGCATAGCTCTATTCTCCCGCTGTTCGGGATGCTTTTTCAGCGATACCCGACAGGCCTTCGCGCCGCGCGAGTTCATCCAGTACAGCTTGCGGATTTAACCCCGCCTGCGCCAGCATGACTAAGGTATGAAACCACAAGTCGGCTGTTTCATAGATCAAATGTTCTTTATCGCCGTTTTTAGCGGCAATAATAGTCTCAGTCGCTTCTTCACCGACTTTTTTCAGTATGCTGTCCATGCCTTTGGCATAGAGTTTAGCGACATAAGACGACTGCGGATCCGCGCTTTTGCGTTGCTCTAGTAAGTCAGCTAAACGCTCTAAAATATCATTCATGTTTGTAAATTTCGTCCGGATTTTTAATAACGGGCTGGTCTATAAGCCAAGTATTGTCTTCTAGTTTCTTAAAAAAACAGTTATGCCGACCGGTGTGGCAAGCAATACCACCGACTTGCTCAACCAGAATCAGAATCACATCCTCATCACAATCGAGACGGATTTCATGGACATGCTGCACGTGGCCTGATTCTTCGCCTTTACGCCACAATCGATTGCGCGAACGCGACCAGTAGACAGCCTGCTTGCTTTCATTTGTTAACTGTAAGGCTTCGCGGTTCATCCATGCAAACATCAGTATGCGCTTAGTATCGTGCTCTTGTGCAATGACCGGCACTAGACCATTTATATCCCAATTAACCGCCTCTAGCCAACTCATCGCGCTAACACTGCCATCATAGTCTGACCTCTATGCCATGCTCAGCCATGTATTGCTTGGCCTGCCTGACAGTATATTCACCGTAGTGAAAAATGCTGGCGGCGAGAACGGCATCGGCGCCGCCCAGCTTAACGCCATCCACTAGATGCTGCAAATTACCGACGCCGCCAGAGGCAATAATCGGCACCGCAACCGCATCGGCTATAGCCCTATTTAACGGGTTATTAAAGCCTATTTTAGTGCCGTCCCTATCCATACTGGTAATCAACAACTCACCAGCACCGAGGCCAACCATTTTTTTCGCCCATGCCACCGCGTCGAGGCCGGTGGCTTTACGACCACCATGGGTAAAAACCTCCCATTGAAAAGGCTGGTTATCGACTTGCTTAGCATCGATGGCCACCACTATGCATTGTGAGCCAAAGCGACTTGCCGCGTCAGCGACCAGTTGCGGATTAAGCACCGCCGTGGTGTTGATACTAACCTTATCAGCGCCGGCATTGAGTAAGCGCCGCACATCTTCCACCTCGCGCACACCGCCGCCTACGGTCAGCGGAATAAACACCTGCGCTGCCACTTGCTCAATAATATGCAGTAGTAGACCGCGGTTATCAGAACTGGCTGTGATATCAAGAAAGGTAAGTTCGTCTGCTCCCTGATCGTCATAGCGCTTGGCGATTTCAACCGGGTCACCGGCATCACGCAGTTCGAGGAAATTGATACCCTTAACTACACGCCCTGCGGTTACATCCAAACACGGAATAATTCTTTTGGCTAGACCCATTAACTCAGCTCGTCAGCCAAGGCCTGCGCTGCTGCAAAATCCAAACTACCTTCATATATCGCGCGGCCGGTAATGGTTCCGATTATGCCTTCACTGGCAACGGCACATAGCTTACGCACATCGTCGAGATTAGTAACGCCGCCTGATGCGATCACCGGGATCGTCAGCGCCTGTGCCAATGCTACGGTAGCCTCAATGTTGACGCCGGTGAGCATGCCATCGCGGCCAATATCGGTATAGATAATGGCATTGACACCATAATCTTCAAATTTTTTAGCCAAATCAATCACGTCATGGCCGGTTAGTTTAGACCAGCCATCTACCGCGACTTTGCCATCCTTGGCATCTAATCCGACCATTATTTGCCCAGGAAAGGCATCACAAGCTTCGTGCAAAAATCCCGGGTTTTTGACCGCGGCAGTGCCGATAATGACGTAGCTGATACCACTGTCTAAGTAGCGCTCTATGGTTTCTAGGTCACGGATGCCGCCACCGAGCTGAATTGGAATATCACCGCCAACCGCACTGACGATTGATTTAATCGCGGCGGCATTCACCGGCTTACCGGCAAAGGCACCATTGAGATCAACCAGGTGCAAGCGCTTGCCGCCAAGATCAACCCAATGACGCGCCATAGCGGCGGGATCTTCTGAAAATACCGTGGACTCTTCCATCAAGCCTTGTTTTAGTCTGACACAATGGCCGTCTTTGAGATCAATTGCAGGAATAATTAGCATAATAAATATTGAGTAATGAGTGAGTGTTTAAAAAATGCAGCGTTACTTTTATAACAGTTACGGCTGCCAGTTTACAAAATTGCTTAGCAATTGCAAGCCGGCACTCGCACTTTTTTCGGGATGAAACTGCACAGCAAATAAATTGTTGCGCGCAATGGCACTGGTAAAGCGTTTGGGGTATTCACTAAAGCCTGCAGTGATAGTATCGTCTGCAGGCTGCACATAATAACTATGCACATAATAAAAGCGCGCGCCATCAGCAATACCCTGCCACAAGACATGCGCACTGGTTTCATTCGGATTATCAGCGTGCTGATGCGTTTGATAGACTTGATTCCAGCCCATGTGCGGCACTTTTAACTTGTCGCCATTATCAAGCTTCATGTCAGCGCCAGCAAATTTTTTGACCTGCCCTTTAAACAAACCCAGACCGGCGGCATCACCTTCCTCAGAATGCTCGAACAGCATTTGCATACCAATACAAATACCCAAAAATGGCTTATGTTGTGCCGCATAGACTACAGCTGCACGTAGTCCACGCGCGTCAAGTTCACGCATACAGTCTGGCATAGCGCCTTGTCCAGGAAATACGACGCGGTCAGCGTTGATGATATCTGCGGGATTACTGCTAACAATGACCGTTTTTGTCGGGGCTACGTGCTCTAAAGCTTTAGACACAGAGCGCAAATTACCCATGCCATAATCAACTACTGCGATATCTATTTTATTCATATGAGGTATTGGATCATTAGTCTAGCTTCAGCTTACAGACTACCTTTTGTAGACGGCATGATACCTTCCATGCGCGTATCTAGCTCGACCGCAACGCGCAAGGCGCGACCAAACGCTTTAAAAATGGTTTCGGCCTGATGGTGCGCATTATGACCTTTGAGGTTATCTATATGTAGCGTGACATTGGCATGATTGACAAAACCCTGGAAGAATTCGTGGACTAAGTCTACGTCGAATTCACCAATCGTAGCGCGGGTAAATACACAGCCAAAAACCAGTCCGGGGCGACCTGAAATATCAAGCACTACGCGCGATAAGGCCTCATCTAGCGGCACGTAAGCATGGCCATAACGGCGTATACCCTTTTTATCGCCTACAGCTTTGGCGAAGGCCTGACCAAGTGTAATGCCAATATCTTCAACGGTATGGTGCGCATCGATGTGTAAATCGCCTTTTGCATTGACGCTTATATCCATCATGCCATGGCGTGCGATTTGATCAAGCATGTGATCTAAAAATCCCAAACCCGTGTCGAATTTCGTTAAACCAGTGCCATCCAGATTGATGGCCGCAGTAATTTGAGTCTCGAGGGTATTTCTAATCACTTCGGCAGAACGCATATTGAGTCACTTAGATAAATAGTAAAAATTGCATACAGTCTTATTTTAACCTAAAGCCAATAGGTTCAGATCAAATAACTCACAGCGCCCAGTTTTATCTAGGCTGGATAATCGCTAACGCTCTACAGAAAATCTGCAGAAGCTTGATATTTAATCAGGCATAGTTTACATAAAGAAAAAGCCTAGCAAGATATTTAAATTATCTATACTAGGCTTGGTCATTATTAGCTTAGGCTAACAACTCGGCTTATTATGCATTATTAACAATACTGCCTGCTAATAGATGTCTGATAAGCGTCTGATTACTTAGCTTGTTCAGTAGCCGCAGGCGCTACTTCTTCAGCCATAGTAGGAGCAGCTTCTACTGCAGGCGCCGCTTCTTCAGTTGTTGCAGGTGCCATTTCTGTAATAGCTGGAGCGGCCATATCTGTTGCAGTTTCTGCAACTTCTTTTTTGCCACCAAGAAAACTAAATAACAATGCCAATACCACAGCAGCAATAACCCATGGCAGGTATTTTTTAACGCCACCAGCATTTGCTGCAGCACCGTGTGCAATTGCACTGATTTCAGCAGCAGCAGCAGCAGGGTCAGCAGCGCCATAAATTGCAGCACCGGCAACAATAATTGTTGCACCAGCATCTTTTACTTGTTGTGTAGTAGCCGCTTTAACACCGCCAGCAACAGAAATCTCAACGCCTAAACCTAAACCAGCCACCATGGCTAAGTCATTAAATGGTGTTTGACCAGCAGCTTGTTGATCTAAACCAGTATGCACGCCAATGATATGTGCGCCTAACTTAGCGACTTCTTGCGTACGTGTTTTTTTGTCAGCAACGTTGATCAAATCAACTTGTGCTTTTTTACCGTATTTATTGGCAACATCAATAACACCTTTGATCGTACCTAAATCTGCAGTACCGAGTACAGTACAAATATCTGCACCAGCTTTGTAGAATGGCTCAGCTTCGTAGAAGCCTGCATCCATCGTTTTAAGGTCAACTAAAATTTTGTTGTTTGGAAATTTAGCCCGTAAAACTTCCAGCAGTTTGATACCGTTATGCTTAATGCATGGTGTACCAATTTCAAGAATATCTACATGTGGAGCAACCTTAGTTGCTAAAGCGACAGTTGCGTCGAAATCCAGTGAATCTAATGCCATTTGGGTTTGTGCCACGATACATCCTCCAACTAAAAGTAAATCAGCGTGCAATTTACTTTGATTAAAAATACAAATTAAAAGTAGTTATTATATTGTGCACAAAACGCACATTGCGCATGATAACCGCTCTTAGTGAGTAAATTCAAATTTTTTATGCTTATTTTGCCTGTTTTTACGATATTTACTGTTGATTTATCGCTGTAATGCGCATAACCGGTGAGTTCTACAAGATTTAGTGACTAATGTTAATTTTTTTGCAAAATAGCAGATAAGGCGCTAATTAAGGTTTCTGTTTGCGCATCAGTACCGATCGTAATGCGTAAATAAGGCGCAATCCGGCTTGGCGCTTTGAAGTGACGCACAATAATATTTTGCTCACGTAACGCTGCGCTTAGCTCGGCGCCATCTCTAGCTTGGTGCTTAGCGAAAATGAAGTTGGCGCCAGATGGCAATACGTCAAAACCCATCTGAGCCAATGCGCCGACTAGCTTCGTGCGTGTCGCCATCACTTTAGCGCAAGTGCCTGCAAAATATTCAATATCCTGCATCGCGGCAATGCCCCCCGCAGACGCAAAACGATCGATTGGATAAGAGTTAAAGCTATCTTTAACCCGTGTCAGCGCCTCGATTAGATCCGGCGCGCCGAGTGCATAGCCTAGACGCAGGCCAGCTAGAGAACGTGCTTTTGACAAGGTCTGCGTTACTAATAAATTGGGAAATCTGTTAATTAAGCTGACTGCAGATTCAGTCCCAAAATCGACATAGGCCTCATCAATCACCACTACCGATTGTGTATTTTTAAGCAGTAGACGTTCTATCTCGGATAAAGCTAATGGAACGCCCGTCGGCGCATTGGGATTAGGAAATATGATACCGCCATTGGGCTGCACATAGTCTTCAATATTGATAGTGAAGTCTGCTGCCAGCGCAATTTTTTGATGAGAAATCGCGTATAAGGCACAATAAACCGGGTAGAAACTATAGCTTATATCCGGAAATAGCAAAGGCAAATCGTGTTTAAGCAGTGCCTGAAATACATGCGCCAGCACTTCATCAGAACCGTTACCCACAAAAACCTGGTTGACTTGCAACTGATGAAATTGCGCAATCGCCGCTTTGAGTGCATCGGAATTAGGATCAGGGTAAAGGCGCAGCGTATCATCCGCCTCCAGCTTTAATGCCGCAATAACCTTAGGACTCGGTCCATAAGGATTCTCATTGGTATTGAGTTTGACTAAATTTTCTAGCTTGGGCTGTTCGCCGGGCACATAAGGAGTCAGCTTATGGACAACATCACTCCAGTATTGACTCATTGCTAGGAACTACTTTTCAAACGATATTCCGCACTACGCGCATGGGCTTGCAAACCTTCACCATAAGCCAGGGTAGCGGCCACCTGACCTAATACCTGCGCGCCTGCTGTTGATACCATAATTAAGCTGGAGCGCTTCTGAAAGTCATAAACACCGAGTGGCGATGAGAACCTGGCGGTCCGTGAGGTAGGTAATACATGATTAGGCCCGGCACAATAATCACCCAAGGCTTCACAGGTATCTCTACCCATAAAAATCGCGCCGGCATGCTTGATTTTGCGGCTGAACTCTAAAGGTTCATCGATGGAAAGTTCCAGGTGCTCGGGCGCAATATAATTGCTGATAGTGGCCGCCTCATCAAGATCTCGCACCAGGATAAGTGCACCGCGATCCGTTAGCGATTTGGTAATAATATCTTTGCGCGGCATTTCTTTGACGAGCTTATCGATACTCGCACTGACTTGATCTAAAAAGTCAGCATCCGGACTTAATAATATAGCCTGGGCTAATTCATCATGTTCAGCCTGACTGAACAAATCCATCGCCACCCAATCTGCATTGGTTTTGCCATCACAGATCACTAAAATTTCTGATGGCCCGGCGACCATATCGATGCCGACCACGCCAAATACGCGACGCTTGGCTGCCGCCACGTAAGCATTACCCGGGCCAACTATTTTATCAACTTGCGGCACGGTTTCTGTGCCATAAGCCAGCGCGGCTACCGCCTGCGCACCACCAATACAGAATACCCGGTCTACGCCGACAATCGCCGCCGCCGCTAACACCAGCTGGTTTCTTTCGCCATTCGGCGTAGGCACAACCATAATCAACTCGTGCACACCAGCGACTTTGGCAGGAATGGCATTCATTAATACCGATGACGGATAGGCGGCCTTACCGCCGGGTACATAGAGGCCAACCCTATCTAGTGCGGTTACTTGCTGGCCGAGCAAGGTACCATCGGCTTCGGTATAACTCCATGAAGCCATTAACTGTTTTTCGTGATAGATGCGTACACGGTCGGCTGCGGCCTGCAATGCAGCACGCTGATCGCCAGGCAAACCGTTAAGTGCGGCCAATAGCTCGGCGCGACCTACTTCTAGCTCAGCTAAATTGTCGGCACTGGTATGATCAAAACGGTTGGTATATTCGAGCACAGCGGCATCGCCACGTTTTTTTACATCTTTAAGGATGTTAGCAACGACTTCATCAACGCTGTCGTCCTGCGCGGTCTCAAACGCAAGCAATTGCTTTAACTTGTTATCAAAGTCTATATCTGTAGTAGAAAAACGTCTAATGTCCATAGCACTGATCCTAAATTTAGGTACTTATATTGTTGGTTGTTGTCTTTGTGCGATTACAGCTGAAAATGCGTCCATAATCGGTTGCAGCTGGGCTCGATTGAGCTTGAGTGAGGCCTGATTCACCACTAGACGTGAGCTAATATCGCCCACTTCTTCCACCGCTTTCAGATTGTTGGCGCGCAAGGTGCCGCCGGTGCTGACCAGATCGACAATCACATCCGCCAGGCCCACCAACGGTCCGAGCTCCATTGATCCATATAATTTAATAAGATCAACATGCATACCCTTGGCGGCAAAATGTTCGCGTGCGGTTTTTACATATTTAGTCACCACTTTTAAACGCGCTCCGCTACGAATCGAGCCGAAATAGTCAAAGTCTTCACGCACGGCCACCATCATTTTGCATTTAGCAATTTGCAAATCTATCGGCTGATACAAACCATCACCACCATGTTCATCGAGCACGTCTTTGCCGGCAATGCCTAAATCTGCAGCGCCGTACTGCACATAAGTTGGCACATCGCTCGCGCGTACTATGATCAAGCGCACATCATCGCGATTGGTGGCGAGGATAAGTTTGCGTGAAGACTCAGGATCTTCCAGCGCATAGATGCCTGCCGCCGCCAGTAGCGGAGTTGTTTCTTCGAATATACGGCCTTTTGATAATGCAATTGTGATCATTTTTTGTCGACTTTTACTTAATTTAGACTACGCGTTTCACATTTGCGCCGAGGGCGTTGAGTTTTAATTCCAGGTTCTCATAGCCGCGATCCAGATGATAGATACGTTCAATGACGGTTTCACCACGCGCCACCAAACCGGCTAACACCAAACTTGCCGAAGCCCGTAAATCCGTGGCCATCACGGTGGCGCCATCGAGGAATTCAACACCTTTAACTAAGGCGGTATTGCCTTCAATATCAATATCAGCACCTAGGCGTTGCATTTCCTGCACATGCATAAAGCGGTTTTCAAATATCGTTTCCGTTACCTTAGACGTGCCGCTTGCCACGGTATTGAGCGCCATAAATTGCGCCTGCATATCGGTTGGGAACGCCGGATGTGGTGCGGTGCGAATATTGACTGCCTTTAACTGGCCGTCACTTTTAACGGTAATGCTATCCGCAGCCGTAGTCACGACAGCGCCGGCATCACGCAGTTTTTCAATGACAGCGTCCAGCAAGTTTGGACGCACGTTTAACAGCTTGACCTCGCCACCGGTCATGGCCACGGCCACCATGTAAGTACCGGCTTCGATGCGATCGCAAACGACGTTGTGGGTGGCGCCATTAAGCCGCTCTACGCCTTGAATCGTAATGACATCGGTGCCAGCACCGCTAATTTTAGCGCCCATTTTGATAAGACATTCGGCCATATCAACCACTTCCGGTTCTTTCGCCGCATTTTCCAGTACCGTCGTGCCCTCTGCCAGCGCCGCTGCCATCATCAGGTTTTCAGTACCGGTAACGGTGACTAAATCCATGTAGTAGTGCGCACCCTGTAAGCGCTTATTCGGCAGATGTGCCGATGTCGCTTCTATATAGCCATGCTCAATATGAATCTCGGCACCCATCGCCTGCAGACCCTTGATATGCAAGTCAACTGGGCGCGAGCCGATGGCACAGCCGCCTGGCAGCGACACACGCGCATGGCCAAAGCGCGCCAGCAGCGGCCCCAGCACCAAAATTGAAGCGCGCATGGTTTTCACCATTTCATACGGCGCTTCTTTGGTATGGATATCGCTCGCGTCGAGGCTGACTTTATCACCGTCGCGCGTAGCCTTAACGCCCATCTGCTGCAATAACTTAATGGTCGAGCCGACATCTTTAAGCGCAGGCACGCTGGATAAATGTAACGGCGTTTCTGCTAGCAGCGCTGCACATAAAATAGGTAAGGCCGCATTTTTAGCGCCTGAAATCACCACTTCACCGTTGAGGCGGTTGCCGCCTTGTATGATTAATTTATCCAATTAGTTTGCCGCGCCTGCGTTGACTGCGTTCAACAGTGTTTGTAGCTCACCACTTTCATACATGGCACGCATAATATCTGAACCGCCAACAAACTCGCCGTTGATATACAGCTGCGGAATGGTCGGCCAGTTGGCATAGGTTTTGATGCCTTCGCGGATCGCCTGATCGGCAAGTACATCCACTGCAACAAACTCGGTGTTACATGCTTGCAGGATCTGTGTCGCCATGTTTGAGAAACCGCATTGTGGAAATTTAGGGTTGCCTTTCATATAAAGCACTACCGGGTTAGTGGTCACTGTGTGTTTGATTTGCGCTTGTGAATCCATTTTTTTCTCCATTACGTCGTATTGAATGAGTTTAATTACTTGTTATGCCATTGTTCTGGCGTATAGGTTTTCATTGATAAGGCATGGATTTCTGCGCGCATTCTGTCGCCGAGCGCGGCATAGACCAGCTGGTGCTGCTGCACCATATTTTTGCCTGTAAATGCAGCGCTGACGATGACCGCTTCAAAATGCGTACCGTCATCGCCTAATGCCTTGATGTATTCACAGCTCAGATTTTGTGTGATGTATGCTTCTAGTTGTTGCGCAGTTAACACTTATATTTCACCTTCAAGCTCAAAGCTTCTTAATTTAATCGTTATGCTCTTAATTTATAGCCAGATTTTAACATTTTTAGGGTAATCCAGGCTAACAGCAAGAACGATAGCCCAACCACAGACAGACTCACTAATGGCGACACATCACCCTTGCCAAAAAAACCATATCTGAAGCCATCAATCATGTAGAAAAATGGGTTGAGGTGTGACACTTTTTGCCAAAATGGCGGTAAAGAGTGAATAGAATAAAACACCCCTGATAGAAAAGACAATGGCATGATGACAAAGTTTTGAAATGCCGCCATCTGATCAAAGCGATCAGCCCAGATCCCAGCAATAATACCAAAGGTGCCGAGCAAGGCGCTGCCGAGCAAAGCAAATGCCACAATCAGCCCGGGATTTGCCATAGGCATAGCAATAAAGCAGATCGCGACTAGATAAATACATAAACCCACCACCAAGCCGCGAATAATGGCGGCAAACAGGAAGGCCGTAAAAAACTGTAGATGCGTGAGTGGTGTTAACAGTATGAATACTAGATTACCCATCACTTTTGACTGAATAAGACTCGACGAACTGTTAGCAAACGCATTTTGTAACACCGACATCATAATCAGGCCCGGGATCAGGAAAGCGGTATACGGCACATCATCGTATACTTGCACCTGCTTTTCGAGCACATGTGAAAAAATGAGCAAGTAGAGCAGCGCCGTAATCACCGGTGCAGCGACTGTCTGAAAGGCCACGCGCCAGAAACGCAACAACTCTTTTTTTAACAGCGTCCACGGGCCGCGAACTGATTGTTTGAATGATGCTGGGATAATCATGATTGCTTACCGGTGAGCGATAAAAATACATCTTCCAAATCCGCCTCGCTCAATTGCATATCGAGCACCTTGATATTGGCTAGCCGTAATGCGGACAATACTAATTCAATTTGCTCGGTATCGCGTAAGGCAAAGGTGAAAATGCCTTTTTCCTGATGGCGCAGTAATGCTTGCAAGCCCAAGGGCAAAGCAACATCACCTAAAGTTAAACGCAAATGCTTGCCGGAAAACTTATTAAGTAAATTAGCCGTACTATCTAATGCAACAATCTCACCTTGTTTCATCATGGCGACGCGACTGCATAAAGCCTCAGCCTCTTCCAAATAATGCGTAGTCAAGATGATGGTATGGCCGTTCTGATTAAGCTTTTTAATAAAACTCCACAACATTTGGCGCAGCTCGACATCCACGCCTGCCGTCGGCTCATCCAAGACGATGACTGGTGGCTTGTGCGCCAAGGCTTGGGCTATAAGTGCGCGCCGCTTCATGCCGCCGGAAAGCTTACGCATATTGGTATGGGCTTTATCCGTTAGACCCAGGCCTTCAAGAATTTCATCAATCCAGGCATCATTTTCGCGACCATAGCCAAAATAGCCGGCCTGAAACCTGAGCATTTCGCGCACATTGAAAAACGGGTCAAACACCAGTTCCTGCGGCACTATGCCTAACAATTGCCGGGCCTGCTGGTATTGATTAACCACATCAAAACCCATGACCGAAACATCACCTGTAGTCGGCTTGATCAGACCGGCGAGTATGCTAATTAAGGTTGATTTTCCAGCGCCGTTAGGACCAAGTAAAGCGAAGAACTCACCTGGCGCTATCGTTAAATCAACACCTTTTAGCGCATGCAGATTGCCAAAATATTTATGCACGCCATTGATTTTAATTGCGGGATGAGTCAAGTGTGACTTTCAAGTTAAGTTGTATACATTAATCGTGCGCTTTCATACGATTTAGCTAGCAACTAGTCGTGTGAATAAGCGTTAACAGAGCGTAAAAGATGGGGTCGATAGCGGATAAAACAATAGTGATGAACTGCAGGTCTGGAGTATTTAAGCTAGTACTAGGTTTGAGCTTGTGGAATAAATTCATGCACCCCATAAAGTTCGGCAAGACTGACTAGATTGACTGGTAAATTAGCGAATGTCAGCTGACAATTTGCGCTTAGCGCACGGCGCTGCAACTCCATAATTAAGCTAAGTGCCGCCGTGTCTAAGTTAGTCACCGCCACTAAATCTATTTCCAACGCATCATGCATCTGTAATTCACGGCTTTCGCCTAAAATGACATTGGCATTATCCATCAAAATATCACCAGAAATGCGCCATTTATTTTCTTGTTGCGTGATTTGGGTCATATCAATAACTAGGCCTAAGCTTTGGGTTCAGCCTAGGCGCATTTAATTAAATGCGCCAAGTCTGTATATTAAAATAAGGAAGGTTATACAGCGGTTTAACTAACCGAGTTATTTTTCTCTTCAAGCTTTTTATTCAAGCTATCTAACCCATTTAGGCGAATTTCATTACTGAATTGGCTGCGATAGTTAGTCACCAAGCTCACACTTTCAATCACAATATCGTAAACTTTCCAGCCATTAGCCGATTTTATTAGACTATATTCTACCGCGACCGGTTGGCCACCTTGTTGCAGAATCTGCGTTTTCACACTGACATTCTTGGCATCCGCATCAGCACGCATCGGCTTGTATTCTATGACCTGATCTTTATATTTACTTAGCGCAGACGCATAAGTGCGCAATAAAAGACTACGGAATTCTTTTTGAAAGGCAGCCTGCTGTTCTGGTGTTGCCGACCGCCAGTTTTTGCCTAGCACCATACGGCAGACGCGATCAAAATCAAAATTAGGTAGAATTTTAGCTTCCACCAAATCATATAACTGCTGCTTATTACCCGCCTGTATATCTTTATTATTTTTAATAATAGTTAATACTTCGTCTGCCGTTTGTTTAACCAGCAAATCAGGCGCGATTTCTGCATGTGCCACATTGAGCACTGATAACAGACTTAAACTAACTAACAATTTTTGAAAAAAATTCATTGAAACCCTCTATTGATTAATGCATGAGTGGCAACTCGCCATCATATTGAAACGCCTTAAATTATAAAATTAGGCTAAAGCGTAGCGCATAATTGTAATTAAAACGCAGCATCACCCAATGGTGTTGACTTGGCATCGGCAGGCTTAGCCTCGGCATCAGCTTTGTTATTTTCCTTAGCACTGTCTTCTTCTGATGCTTTACTAAACAAAAATTGGCTGATCATTTTTTCGAGCACAACCGCATCTTGCGTTTGCACGATCTTATCGCCGTTTTGTAGCGTATCTTCGTCGCCGCCAGCTTCCAACCCTATGTATTGTTCACCGAGTAAACCGGCAGTATATATATTGGCAAATGTGTCTTTAGGAAAAGAGTAGCGCTCATCAATGTTAATCTTAACTACCGCGACAAAGCTTTTGCCATCGAAGGTGATACTATCGACACGACCCACAACGACACCGGCACTTTTAACCGGCGCATGTGGCTTTAAACTACCGACGTTTTCAAAATCGGCAGTCACGCTATAGGTTGTGCCTATTTGTGCAGAAGTTAAATTACCTACCTTCATTGCCAGTCCAAGCAGAGCAGCAACGCCCAGTGCTACAAAAATCCCTACCCATAAATCTATTGTTGTTCTATCCACTTAACATCCCCTCAAATTACACGCGCTTAATTGACACACCGATACTGGAACTACACCGCCAGCATGAACGACGTTAAAACAAAATCCAGGCCCAATACTGAAAGCGACGAAATTACTACGGTTCGTGTTGTTGCTCGACTGACACCTTCAGCTGTTGGCGGCGCATCAAAACCTTCAAATAAGGCAATCATCGTACAAGCCACACCAAAAACAAAACTTTTAATCACGCCATCAACAATGTCTGATCTGAAATCTACGTTCGCCTGCATTTGTGACCAGAATGCACCTTCATCGACGCCAATTAAGGGTACCGCTACTAAATAGCCGCCTAAAATACCGACCATAGAAAATAATGCGGCCAAGATAGGCATGGAAATAACGCCCGCCCAGAAACGCGGCGCCACTACGCGCGCTATCGGGCTCACCGCCATCATTTCCATTGCCGACAGCTGCTCGGTCGTTTTCATTAAGCCGATTTCAGCAGTGATCGCCGTACCCGCACGTCCGGCAAACAGCAGCGCTGTTACCACCGGCCCCAATTCCCGCACCAGCGACAGCGCGACGAGCACACCTATCGCCTCCGATGAACCATATTTCTGCAATGTATTATAGCCTTGCAACGCGAGCACCATGCCCACAAAGAAAGCTGAGACGATAATAATCAATAACGACATGACGCCGGTAAAGTAGATTTCTCGCATCACCAAATGAAAGCGGCGAAAACTTTCACCTGAATAGCATATCGTCAGAAAAAACAGGCGTGCACCAGCGCCTAAACGCCAGACGCGCTCGATCATGCGCTTACCTATAACGCGCAATATTCTAGTAATACTGATTAATAGTTTTGATTTTATCATTTTCAATTAGCGGTTTTGCTGCAGTAATTCAGATTGGTAATCTGCTGCAGGGTAATGAAAGGGCACTGGCCCATCTTTTTCACCGTGCACAAATTGATGTACAAACGGCAGCGTAGATTGCATCAAATCATGTGGTGTGCCTTCTGCAGCCACTTCGCCATCGGCTACAAAATACACATAATCGGCGATGAGAAAGGTTTCTTTAACATCATGCGACACGATAATCGAGGTGGTGCCCAGCGCGTCATTCAGACTGCGAATTAAATCGCAAACTACACCCATAGATATCGGATCCAGTCCAGCAAAGGGTTCGTCGTACATAATAATACTCGGGTCTAAGGCGACAGCGCGTGCCAGGGCAACACGTCTAGCCATACCTCCAGAAAGCTCCGCCGGCATGTATTGGTTAGCACCACGCAAACCTACAGCATTGAGCTTCATTAATACCAGGTCGCGTATCATAGACTCGGGCAAATCCGTCAATTCGCGCATCGGAAATGCCACATTATCAAATACTGATAGATCCGTGAACAGCGCACCATGCTGAAACAGCATACCCATTTTGCGACGTAATTTGAAAATCCCATCTCGATCCTGCTTATGCACAACCTCACCAGCTACACGCACTTCACCCTTACTTGGTTTTATCTGGCCACCAATCAGTCGCAATAAGGTCGTTTTGCCACTGCCACTACCACCCATGATTGCCACGACCTTGCCACGTGGAAACACCATATTGATGCCTTTATGCAGCATGCGTCCTTTATAACCAAATGAAAGGTTATCTATTTCTACGATATTATTAGTCATGATGTTAGGGAGATTATCGCTATTGCCTGATTTTATTTTTTTACAATGCTATTCTAAAACAATTTAACTGCTAAGTAAGGAGTTAAATTGAACTGCGACCGCATAAATCACTTTATTTATTAGGCTCACAAGCTTAAAAGCCGATTTAATTCAATGGGCTTTTAAGCTGCATCATGCGCTGAGTTTATTAACGTTTACCGGGCTGTCTAGAATGCCATACAGACTAAATACGGCGTGGCATCATCAGGCGCGGCAATTCCTATGCCAGACGTACCATTAACAACCACACGCACCGACCCGGTACTTCCGACACCATCATCTAATGTCGCATCCAGCTGCTTGGCAAATTTACCTAATATGCCGTCAGAGCAGATGACAAAAGAGCCGGATATGCCGCCAGCAGTTGGTAAGGTAGTCACGGCCGTAAAACCGGAGACACTTTGTACACCAATTTGCCCACCATCGGCATTTCTTTGCACATAACTGCTGGCAGCAGGGTCATTGGAGCCTGGTGCAAGACCTGCGAGCCGGACATGCTGCCAGAACATAAACGACTCGTCTGCGCTTGACGTTGAATTCCACTGACCTTGAATAACTGCATTTTGTGTTTGGTTTGCATTTGAGGCATTAGTACCACCAACATGTGCCGCTGCGGCATGATCGTCGCCGGGCAGTGCTTTAAATTTATCCTGGTAGCCATAAATATAGACCTGGATATTCTTAAAGTCACTGGCCATATTTTTAACCTTGGCACTGTTGATGAGTTCCTGCCCTTTCAATACCCCGCCCAAGAGCAAGCCGATGATGACGAGCACAATCGCCAATTCAATCAAAGTAAAGCCTATTTGTTTATTTTTCATCACGCTCTCCAAATCCGATAATTTGTATGTAACGCTGAATATAATCTGCTTTAGCGTAAACATTTATAATCAATAAGCAATTAATGTGCCAATTATTTTCAACGTTTGTAGCCATGATTTGCGTGTCTTTGTATAAAAATCTGCTAAAAACTGTCATATACCTCGACATAACTTGCTAAGTTTGTCGTTCATTCGCTATGCTTAGGTTGTAAAGTTTAACTATGTTGTGCATTAGCTTAGAATGATTTCCGTCAACTGCCGAGCCCATCCGCTATGTCCGCACCGCTGAAGTTGTATCGCCATATGCTCGACGACTCCAATCGCCTGATGGCATTGATGATTTTATCTCTGCATACCTTTTTGATCTGGGGAGAGTCCAGCCATGTGCACAGCGCATTACTTTTATGTCACTACGGCTTCTTTTTATTGTGGCAACCGTTAATGCGCCAAAGCAATAAGCTCTCATGGCCTGCCGCATTTACCATTATATTTGCGGCGGCGCTGGCGATTTATTTTTTTAGCTGGTGGTTAATCGCTTTCTGGATAGCCGCCTTATTTGCCCTGATCGGCGGACGCGTATTATCAACGGGGCCAGACCACAGCAGATTGCCCTACATATTAGCCGCGACTTACCTGCTGGCAATATTGCTACTGTGGGTTGTGCCCATACTGCTAAAAGCTAATGCTGACTTGGCAGCAGCGCAATATTTACTCACCTATTTGTTGCCGATACTGCCACTGATTATTTTATTCTTGTCGGCGAAAAATAAAATGCTGGCACAGACACCCAATATTGATTTTTTTTATACCTTACTGATCTTCCTTATGACCAGCATCATCGTCCTCGGCAGCTTTGCTATAGGTGTTGTCTGGCAAATTCATTACATTAAATTACTGATTGTGGCTGTACTGAGCGCAGCTGCCACCTTAGTCGCACTTAGCTGGCTATGGAATCCTAGCGCTACATTTTCCGGATTAGAACTGCTCATGTCGCGTTATTTACTAACGCTAGGCTTACCGTTTGAGCAGTGGATTAGACAAATTTCGATACTTGCCGACAGCGCAACGAGTGCCGATCTTTTTTTACATAGCGGCATCGTTAAGTTATCAGAACTCAACTGGGTAAGCGGCGTCATGTGGCAGGTTGAGCAAGCCACTAGCCAAGTTGGCGAAGCAACACCCTATATTTCCAAGTTTAGTTTTCATCAGTTAGATTTAAGCATTTACTCACGCTGGCAGCTGAGTCCGGCCATGTTTATGCATGTACAGCTGCTGGCACAAATATTAGGTGAGTTCTATTACGCAAAATATCGTGAGGAAATGCTTAGCCAAAACACCTACATCCAAACCCTGTATGAAACTGGCTCACGCTTAACCCATGACATCAAAAATATACTGCAATCCATGCAAACGCTATCAACGGCAGCGCAGCAGACCGATGATGCCAGCGATGAGGCGCGGCTGATTGAACTGATAAAAAAACAACTGCCTAGACTAAGCCTAAAGCTTGCCGCCGCCTTGGAAAAACTTGAGCTACCGAGTTTGGAGAAAAAACAGCAAGCGCAGGTCGCAACCTGGTGGAAAAATTACAAAGCGCAGAATGCACATCCACATGTAAGCTTTGAAACACCATTACTGCTGCCAAAAGCAGATATCGATCCAGAAGTTCTGGATAGCATCATTGATAATTTACTGCAAAATGCATTACACAAACTAAAACCAGATGCGAGAGCGCAGATTAAGGTGGCGTTATTAGCCACCGAGCGTTTTTGTTTGGAAGTCACCGATAATGGCGCGGCCATGCCGGCACTGGTGGCTGAACGCTTGTTTAAAGCACATGTTAGCTCGAATAGCGGCCTAGGGGTTGGCCTTTACCATGCTGCGCAACAAGCTGCACAGTCGGGTTATCATCTGAGCTTGGCAGATAATCGTCATGGTAAAGTACGCTTTAGACTAGAAATGTTGCCGATTGTATAGCCAGCTGCACACACGTCGTTACGCTCTTTAAAACAAAAACGACAGCTTGTGCTGTCGTTTTTGTTAACAATATTGCATTAACTATTAATAACAACCTACATTAATTAGGAACTATATTAATAAGAAACTATAAGGTACCGTAAGAATGTAGGCCGCTTAAGAACATATTCACACCCAAAAATGCAAAGGTGGTGACGATCAAACCTATCACTGCCCACCATGCCAGCACCGTGCCACGCAAACCTTTGACCATACGCAGATGTAACCAGGCTGCATAATTAAGCCAGACAATCAGCGCCCAGGTTTCTTTCGGGTCCCAGCTCCAATAACCACCCCAGGCCTCGGCGGCCCACATCGCCCCTAGAATGGTGGCGATGGTGAAAAACGCAAATCCAACCGAGATCGACTTATACATAAGGTCATCGAGTATATCGAGACTTGGTAAACGTGTGGCTAAGATGCCTTTATTTGCCAACAAATAAGCGACGCCGACCATGGCGGCTAATGAAAACGCGCCATAACCAATAAAATTGGCCGGCACATGTATTTTCATCCAATAGGATTGCAGCGCCGGCACCAGCGGCTGGATGCTGTTGGCGGCACGATCAAACGTGTACCACAGAATAAAACCCACTGCCGCATTAATCACCAGCAAGATAAAGCCACCGAGCTGCTTGGTATTAAAGCGTTGTTCATAATGCAAATAAAGCATGGCCGTAATCAAGCAAAATAGAATAAATACTTCATACAGATTACTGATTGGAATATGACCGACTTCTGGCGCGATTAAATAAGACTCATACCAGCGCACCATCAACCCGACAAAGCCCATCAGCACTGCCGCCCAAGTCAGGCTTGATGCCACTTTGCCGACGAATTCTGAACGCTTATACAATGCAAACCAATAAGTTGCCATCGCCAACATAAACAGCACATTCATCCACATCACCGCTGACTGGCTAGAAATTAGAAACTTGAGTAAAAACAGCTGGCTAGCGCGCGCCTGATCGCCCTGATACAAACTAATTGATATCAAGCTGATGACACCGACAGCAATCACTAATTTACCCAATGACCGCCACTGCCAGCCCAGATAGCTAAACAGCGCAGCCGCACTGAATAAAAAGCTGATTTCATAGACATCCATGTGATGCGCATATTTGCTGTAAGCAAAAATAGCGCCGGCGACAAGAATAATGGCATAGACATAGTCCAGCCAGTCCAGCCGTTGTAACAGTGACTTTTGTTGATAGTTGGATGCAATCTTATTCATATAAAATCCTTAAGCGAGCAAACTTTTAAGTTGCTCACGATATAAATTAAATTCTTGCTCAAAATCTAAATTCTTACGGTTGGACGACATGGCGAAATGCAGCTGATTACTGACCGGTTTAAGTAACAGCCAAATACGACGCTCACGGATATACATCATCGAGAAAATGCCTATTACCAATAATACAGAGCCTAAATACACCCATTTTTGACCGGGTGATTTTGTTAATTGTAGGCCACTGGCTTCTTTATGTTCAAACTGTTCCAGTTGCAAATAATACGGCGCACCATAAAAAAACATATCGCTAAATGCATTTAAGCTGTCTTGTATCAGCGCTTGTGTATCGGCATTGCTGACTAGAAGCGGTTTGTTGTTAGCGGCTAAGCCCATGTTATAGGCTTCAAAAGCAGCAATATTGACCATTTTAATATAGGTACTGGCCGCGACTTCGCGCTCTTTTTCTGGTACATTTTTTTCGATCACTTGTGCAACCTGGTTATAGCCACCCTGTGCAAAGGTACGCAACAGCTGCACCATGCTCGCTTCAAACTCGGTTTTAACCGCTAGCGCCTTGCTGTCAGTGGCTGTATTTTTATCGGTAGCGAGACTGCGTTTGGTCAGGCGTTGCGCAATTTCAGCATATTTTGATGAATCGAGCATATTCGCTCTGAAGTTCATAAACCCATCTAAACCAAAGTCAGCATCTACCGGCATACGCAAGTAGCGAAAATCTTCTTGGACAGTATCACGCACCCCGGACACAAAATAATGGCGGCCATCAATTTGCAAAGGCTGCATATAAGCGACATATTCTTTGGCCTGACCTTGGCTATCGCGCAATTTATAGGTGATGTTAGGGCCGACATTGTGCGGCTTGCCTTTGCCGTCTGCCGACAAATTAATAATATTGAATTTGCGAAAATCATTATATTCAACGTTTAAAGCTTGATCGCCCTGCCCTAAGCTACTTTTTTGAAAAATTGCACCAGCCAATGCTTGCGCCTGGTTGTCCTTAGAGAACAAATTCCAAACCTTAAAATCAAGCTTGGTGCCGCCGTCCTGAAAGTCAGACTGATAAATGGTGACACCTTTGTAGGTGTAGGGATGATTAACGCTGATGGTTTTAGTGACCTGAGTTTTTAGTTCGGGATCGATAATGACGATATCGCTCTCAAATGACTTGGGCTGACCCGTGGCATAATGCTCGATACGGAAATCTTTTAAGGCAATACGGAACGGCAGGTCTTGCACCAGATAGCCATCGCGTACACGCACAAAACCCACATTATCACTCGCGCCTTCGGGCAATGTCATATTGGCGCGAAACGACGCATTGCTAATACCTAGACGGCTTATTGCCGGTACTTTTGATTCTGGTATGTCTAGTGTTTCTATGCGTTTATTACCCAACAGCTCTTGTACTTTCAGCGGCAGATTACCGTCAAGCAAACCTCCAAACAGAATAATGACCATGGCAGCATGGGTAAAAATATAACCCAGACGCTGGTGTGTGCCTGCCTTAGCCGCAATCAGCTCGCTACCATCGGCTTGGGTTTTAAATTTGTACTTAAATTCCTTGGCTTGCAGAAACTGAGTCAGCTGTTGCTTGGTATCTGCTAGGCCTGAGTGCAGCGCGTTGGCATTAAGGTTATAAGTCGCCTGATGGCTAAACGCCAGCAGCGACTTTTCCGTGGCATGCTCTTTAAACGCGCGCCACTCTTTCACCATGAGCGGACTGTTACGATAAATACACAAGCTGGTGGAAGTCACTAGAAACAACAAGATAGCTAAGAACCAGACGCTATGATAAACATCATAAAGTCCTAAGCCTTCAAAAATACCAAACCAGAACTGGCCAAACTTAATGATGTAATTTTCATACGGCTCATTCTGTTTCAGTACCGTACCTATAATTGAGGCAACACCAAGCACACTGAGCATACTTACGGCAAAGCGCATGGAGCTCATTAAGTCAAAAATATTTTTAGATAAAGATAGTCTAGGATTCAAAATTTGGCAGATTCAAAGTGTTAAGCGTTTATTAAAGGAGCCGCGGTTTCATAATGAGTTCAATTAATGGCTGGCTAGAATTAAGCACTTTTATAGTATTAAAACTAGGGTAATTTTAAACTTAAGATTGTGACTATAGGACTGGGTGGATAGTTGCCTAAAACTAGCGCTAATTATAAATAAGGGTGGCAGTAGCCACCCTTATTTTTATCCGACTAAATTAACGCAGACCTTGCATGTAATCGGCGACTGCAGCCATTTCGGCATCGGTCATTCTTGCCGCAATTGCCATCATCATCGGCGCATTGGCGCGCTCACCAGTACGGAAGGTTCTTAACTGCGCCAAGGTGTAATCGGCATGTTGACCCGCTAAGCGTGGAAACTGTTTCGGCAAGCCGGTACCTGCCGGTCCGTGACATCCGGCACATGCCGGCACATTGGAAACAGCAATACCACCACGATAGATTTTTTCACCTATAGAGCCGCTGCCATTGGTTTTTGCCTGACCTAAGGTTTGTTTTTGAGCAGAAAAATAAGTAGCCAATTCTTTCATATCAGCATCGCTCAGCATAGAGGCCATGCCAGACATCACCGCATTCGCGCGTTTACCTGATTTAAATTCGCTTAGTTGCTTGGTCAGATACTCAGGGTGCTGACCCGCTAATTTTGGATTTACGCTGATGACGCTATTGCCGTCGGCTGCATGACAGGCAACGCACACTGTCGTTACCATCTTTGGTATTTTATTTTCAACAGCCGCTTCCTGCCCAGCCACTTTGTTTACTGGAGTCGCAGCGACTACTTGTGCAGAAAAACCCAACATAACGCTCAACATTAACCACGCTAAATGACGAAATTGCATTGCAGCTCCTAGCTCTTAAATTTACAACCTTAAATTTACTTACGTATACTTTAATTTTCTAAAGTGACTAATCTAAATTATTCAATCAATTAACTGGCTATTTTAGCGAAAAACCCTTATTCGTGATAGCATTTTTCACTGTTGTTTATAGTGAAGTTAATATAGCACTCAGCCTCACCCAACTCGGCTTGATTTAGCCGAGTAAATAGAATTGGATTCCAATGCCTTTGTTTCAAAATGCTGCGTATCATATCTCAGCCCACCATTTACGCGATCTACCGCTAGCCAGCGGTATTGAAGTTGCCTTTGCCGGCCGCTCAAATGCTGGCAAATCGAGCGCGCTTAATACGCTGGCCAATCACAATCGTTTAGCTTTTGTCAGTAAGCAGCCTGGACGCACTCAACTCATCAACTTCTTCACCCTGGGCCATGACCGGCATCTGGTCGACCTGCCTGGTTATGGTTATGCCAAAGTACCTGAAGCCATGCGCGCGCACTGGCAAAATGTGCTGGCACGCTATTTAAGCGAACGTACAAGTTTAGGCGGCTTAGTGCTGGTCATGGACAGTCGCCATCCACTTACACCACTAGACCGCCAAATGTTGAATTGGTTTTGTCCTAGCGGCAAACCGGTGCATGTTTTATTGACGAAGTCGGATAAGCTGTCGCGCGGCGAAGCCGGTTTAACGTTAAGCCGGGTGCGTAAAGAGCTGATCGAAACCTGGGGCAATCATTATCATAGCGAGTGCACCATACAGCTATTTTCCAGTTTGAAGAAACAAGGCGTGGAAGAAGCTGAAAAAGTCATAGGTAAATGGCTGTTCGCGGAACAGGCGTCCGACTTACCTGAACACAGCCCTATGGCCAGCGATGACGACCATCCAGCTTAAGCGCTAAAAAGCCGCTGGGCACACGGCTAGTTGCGTGTAAATACCATATCCCACACGCCATGACCGAGTTTGATCCCGCGATTTTCAAACTTGGTCAGTGGCCGGTAACTGGGTTTTTCTGCATAAGTTTCGGCTGTATTGTGTAATAGCGGCTCTGCCGTTAGCACTGCTAGCACCCACTCGGCATATTCCTGCCAATCAGTAGCCACATGTAAATAGCCGCCGGGCTTAAGCTTGCGGCACAGCAGTTTTACAAATTCAGCCTGTATTAAGCGCCGCTTGTGATGGCGCGCTTTATGCCACGGATCCGGAAAAAATATATGCACGCCGTCGAGACTGGCATCGGCCAGCATGTTGTTCAGTACTTCAACGACATCGTGCTGAATAATACGAATATTAGTTATGTCCTGCTCTTCAATTAGTTTCAGTAGCGCACCGACGCCCGGGGTATGCACTTCAGCCGCGAGAAAATCACAATCAGTTAAGGTTAGGGCAATTTTTGCCGTGGTTTCACCCATGCCAAAACCGATTTCGAGGATTTTTTTAGTTTCCGTGCGATTGAATTCGGCGTTTAGATCGATCGCTTGCGCGCTATAGCTGATGCCAAACTTAGGCAAGCCAATTTCAAGTGCGCGCGCCTGTCCTTTGGTTAAGCGCCCCTGGCGCAAAACAAAGCTGCGGATAGGTCGGTGTGGGTGTTCTGCTGTTAAATCATCGGTATTCATGCCGCGCATTATACATGAGCGCATCTATATTCGAATAACACTGACCGGCCGCAACGCCTGTAGCCCTTGGCACTGGTGTTATAAGGTGTGCGATTTATCACCAGCGCTAAAACCAATGAGATCTGCATCGAGGTTTTTGCTAAAAGCGATCACTTTGAACAAATCACCCATTTCAGCCGGGGACAATAATTTTTGTGCAGCCGCGGCAAGCGGCGCATAACGCGCCATGTCGTGTGGCGACACCTGCGCCATAAGTTCTAAGATGCCGCAATTCATCAGAAATTGCGCCTGACTGCAAAAACCGCTGAGCTGCAAACCGTTATTAACGCCAGCATAGGCAATGCTCGTAAAATCAACATGGGCGGTAATATCCTGCAGGCCAACATTGAACAGTGGCTCCGTATGCGCATACTGCTGGTAATGGCACATAAGCGTGCCCAGATTACGTTGCGGATGATAATATTCATGTGCTGAGAAACCGTAATCTACCAGCAAAATAACCCCGGTTTGCAGCATATTTGCTAGCGTCACCACCAGGCCGCTGGCGGCAGGGCACACTTCAGTCATGTAGCCGGTCGCAAGCGCCAGCTTATTAACGTTAACAAGCAGATTTTTATCACTGGCGGAGTTGTGTTGCATGACGCGCTCCGACCAAACCAGGCCCTCAGCGCTGGCAGTCAAACCGCGCTCATGCCAGCCGTCTTCGCTGCGTTGCACGATATGTACCGGTATCGCATCCAAAACTTCATTGGCTAATACTACCCCTGAAAATGTACGCGGCAACGCGCTCAGCCATTGCACCGACTGCATTTGTAGCGGGGTTAGCTTCTGTTGTAAATATTCAAGCTGGGTTTGACGTAAGTGGTCACTTACCTCCAAAATATAATAGTGCTCGGGGAACATTTCTAACTGTTGCAAAGTCAGGAGTAGGTCGACTGCTAACTTACCCGTCCCGGCACCGAGTTCGAGAATACTGCCCGGGCAAATACGCAGAATCTGTGCGACTTGCTGCGCCAGGGTTTGTGCAAATAGCGGTGAAATTTCTGGCGCCGTCACAAAATCGCCACCCGCACCAAACTTCTTACTGCCAGCAGTGTAATAGCCCAGCCGCGGCGCATAAAGCGCCAACTGCATAAATTGCGCAAAATCGATCCAGCCACCGGCTACTGCAATTTCGTGTTCGATCAGCATAAGCAGCTGCTGGCTGTGTTTTTGCGCGTCTAACGCCGGGGTCGGTAATGTACTCATAGAGTTAGATTATAATAGTTAACAAATAAGATCGGATAATACGTGACAAACAGCAGCGCAAATAAAGTAGTTCTCATTACAGGTGGTGGTAAACGTGTCGGTGCGGTCATTAGCCGTTCGCTCCATGCCGCGGGTTATTGCATCATGATTCATTACAAAAGCTCAGCCACCGAGGCCCATGCCTTAGCCGCAGAACTTAATCAACTACGGCCAAATTCTGCAGCTTCTATGCAAGCCGACTTGCTCGATATGGGCCGCATCCCCGGGTTAATCGCTGGCACCGTCAGCCATTTTGGGCGCTTAGATGTGCTCGTTAACAACGCTTCTACCTATTATGCGAGTGAGATCGGTGATATTGATGAAAGTAAATGGCATGACTTAATCGGTAGCAACTTAAAAGCGCCGATGTTCTTATCACAGGCAGCGGCGCCTGAACTGCGTAAAAATCACGGCTGCATCGTTAATATTACCGACATGCACGTAGAGCGCCCGAAAAAAGGTTACATAATATATAGTGTAGCCAAAGCCGGACTGGCGACACTTACCAAATCACTCGCCCATGAACTGAGTCCAGAAGTGCGCGTTAACGCGGTGGCGCCCGGTCCTGTGCAGTGGCCAGAAAACAATGCGCAGTTTGACGAAGCCTACCGCCAGCGTGTGATCAACCAGACCTTACTTAAACGTGTAGGCGAGGCTGAAGATGTAGCCAAAGCGGTTAAATTTTTAATCGCCGATGCGCCGTTTATTACCGGCCATGTGCTCGCAGTGGACGGCGGCAGATCGCTTAATCTTTAGTATTACCTTACCTGCTAACCTAGCATCACCAAATAAATTGAGCACCATAGACGAATGATTCAACATCTACCCAGCAACTATTCCAATAACTTTATTAAGCTGCGCAACAGTCTGATCAGCGCCACCGGCAAAGCCATCGGCGACTACAACATGATTGAAGACGGCGATACCGTGCTGGTGTGCATGAGCGGCGGCAAAGATTCGCACGCCATGCTGATGATATTGCTCGCGCTGCAAGAACGCGCACCGATCAATTTCAAACTGCTGGCCATGAACCTGGATCAAAAGCAGCCTGGCTTTCCGGCGGACATCCTGCCGGCCTATTTTGAAAAACTAGGCATTGATTACCGCATCGTTGAAGCCGATACTTATTCGATTGTGAAAGAAAAGATACCAGAAGGCAAGACTACCTGTTCTCTGTGTTCGCGCTTGCGCCGCGGCATTATTTACACCACCGCCAAAGAACTTGGTGCCAATAAGATTGCGCTCGGCCATCACCGCGATGACATTGTTGAAACCTTATTCCTAAATATGTTCTTCGGCGCAAAAATGAAGGCGATGCCACCCAAACTGTCCACCAATGACAAACAGAATATCGTGATACGGCCATTAGCCTATTGCAGTGAAAAAGATATCGCCAGCTATGCGCAGCAAATGGCGTTTCCGATTATTCCGTGTGATTTATGCGGCAGCCAGGAAAACCTGCAGCGGCAGAAAGTGAAAGACATGCTGCAATCCTGGGAGCGCGAACAACCAGGGCGCGTGAATAATATTTTCCGCGCCATTGGCAATGTCGAACCATCACATCTGGCCGACTTCGATTTATATGACTTCAAAAACCTGAGTCAAGCCAAAACCGAGGACGATGACCCGTTATTTGGTGACATTGCCAACGCCGGTGCGGCTTTAACTTTGGCCGGTAGCGACGGTACAAAAATAGAATTTGTGCGTAACCTGACATTACCATCTTCAATCGAATAAATTAACAACTATGGGCGCTAAGTTGTTGTCTTGCACGCATTTACCTTGCTATTATCCACGGTGTCGTTTTAGTAAACCCCTTTTTCTTAGGCATTCATGTCCAAACTGTTAATTGTTGAGTCTCCTTCCAAAGCGAAAACGCTGAAAAAATACCTGGGAAGTGACTACGAGGTACTGGCTTCCTATGGTCATGTACGCGACTTAATTCCTAAAAATGGCGCGGTTGATACTGCCGATAACTTCGCCATGAAATACGATATTATTGAGCGCAACAGCAAACACGTTGATGCGATTGCTAAAGCCGCCAAAAGTGCAGACAGCATCTACCTCGCAACCGATCCGGACCGCGAAGGCGAAGCGATTTCATGGCATATCGCTGAAATATTAAAATCTAAAAATCTACTCAAAAACAAGCTGATCAAGCGTGTGGTGTTTCATGAGGTCACCAAAAGTGCGGTAGAACACGCCATTGCCGAGCCGCGCGATATTTCCATGCCGATGGTGAATGCGCAGCAAGCGCGCCGAGCCTTGGATTATCTGGTTGGTTTTAATTTATCGCCGTTACTGTGGAAAAAAATCCGCCGCGGCCTCTCTGCCGGACGCGTGCAAAGCCCGGCATTGCGGCTGATTGTTGAACGTGAGCTCGAGATTGAAGCATTTAAGTCACAAGAATACTGGTCTATTCATTTAGACGCACTAAAACATAGTCATGGCTTTAGCGCCAAGCTAGTGCTGCTCAATAATCAGAAAGTTGAGCAGTTTTCGGTCATTAATAGTGATCAGCAAACTGATATTGTTGGCAAGCTGCTGCTTGCCAGTGCTGGCAAAACCACCGTATCTCGCGTTGAGAAAAAGCAGCGCAGTCGCAGCCCGGCAGCGCCTTTTACAACTTCAACGTTGCAACAGGAAGCCGTACGTAAATTAGGCTTTACTACTTCGCGCGCCATGCGTGTTGCCCAACAACTATATGAAGGCGTCGACATCGGCGCCGGTACAGTCGGTTTAATTACCTATATGCGTACCGACTCATTCAATATGGCCACGGAAGCGGTGATGCAAATCCGCGCTTATGTGAAATCTAATTTTGATGCCGAGTATTTACCTAAATCGCCGGTGATGTACAAAACCAAGTCGAAAAGCGCGCAAGAAGCGCATGAGGCGATACGCCCTACCGATATTAGCAATGCCCCGGCAAAGCTGCGCCAATATCTCACCGATGAACAGTTCAAACTCTATGAAATGATCTGGAAGCGCGCTTTGGCCTGCCAGATGTCTCCAGCCAAATTTGATGCAGTGAGTGTCGATTTAAGTGTAGGCAGCGATGCCAATTTATTCCGTGCGACTGGTCAGACCTTGGTCTTCCCTGGCTTTATTGCGGTGTACATGGAAGGCAGCGATGACGAAGAGGAAGAAGGCGAAAGCAAATTACCGCATCTTGAAACCGGTGAAGTGCTCACCGTTGAAAAAATATACGGCGATCAGCATTTTACCGAACCACCACCACGCTATGGCGAAGCGAGTTTGGTCAAAATACTGGAAGAATATGGCATCGGCCGGCCGTCTACTTACGCCAGCATTATCAGCACCTTGCAAGACCGTGAATATGTCGTGCTTGATAAAAAACGCTTTACGCCAACCGACGTCGGCCGCGTAGTCAATAAATTCTTAACCGAGCATTTTACCAAATATGTGGACTACGACTTCACCGCCAACCTCGAAAACGCGCTCGATAGCGTCGCCGATGGTGAACGTGAATGGATTCCGCTTATGGCTGAATTCTGGGAAGGCTTTAACCAGCAACTGCTGAGCAAGGCTAACGTAGACCGCCCAGGTAACGAACTTATCGACGAAGCCTGCCCGAAATGTGGCAAGCCCTTACAGAAACAATTAAGCCGTTTTGGTACTTTTATCGGCTGTACTGGCTACAACGATACGCCTAAATGTGATTACAAGCGCAGTGTCAATGGCGCTGCTGCTGCCGGTAGCGATCCAGTGCTGATTGGTAACGATGCCGAAACCGGCAAAGAAATACTACTCATGAATGGTCCATACGGTCCTTATCTGCAGTTAGGCCTGGCCATAGAAGGCGATAAAAAGAAACCCAAACGCGTCAGTGTGCCTAAAGAAATAGCGCTGACTGACATGAGCTTAGAGACCGCGACCATGGTGCTATCGCTACCGCGCGATCTAGGCCTGCACCCAGTTACCAATAAAAAGATTGTCGCCAATATCGGCCGCTTTGGGCCCTATGTCAATCATGACGGCAAGTTCAAATCTATTCCTAAAAGTGACAGTGTGTTCACGATTGATCTCGATGCTGCTGTCACGCTGCTAGCGCAGGCCAGCACCGGCCCGGCACCATTGTCTACACTTGGCGATCACCCAACGGCAGATGGCCAGATCGAAGTTTACGCCGGACGCTATGGCCCTTATGTGCAACATGGAAAAATTCGCGCCACTTTGCCAAAAAGTATAGAGCCGGAATCTTTAACTATGGATGAAGCGCTGGAACTACTCAGTGCTAAAGCCGCAAAAGAAGTGCCGGCCAAAAAGACGGCGGTGAAAAAGACCGTGGTGAAAAAGACCGTGGTGAAAAAAGCAGCCGCCGCTAAAAAACCTAGCGCCGCAACAGCTACTGCTAGCAAGACGACGGTAAAAGAAGCCCCAGTTAAAAAAACCACAGTGAAAAAAACCACAGTGAAAAAGGCAGTGGTAAAGAAGGTAGCGGTCAAGACGGTCGCTACGGAAACAGCCACAGTAAAAAAGGCCAGTCCTAAAAAAGCCGCCAGTAAAAAAGTCGATAGCGAATAAGTGCTTATTTAAACGCGGTGACCATATAGTAAAAAAGCGGCTGAAAAGCCGCTTTTTTATTTGCAAAACATTAGCATCACATGCTGTTGACGCCAGCAGCGCTCGCTTAAATTTTAGCCGCTTACATTCTTACCAAGAGAATTGGCTTCGTTATGCTCTATCCACTTACGGATACGGTTGGCGTCGCCAATACGTGTGAGTTTGCCCACAGAGTCAAGCAAGACAATAATCATTGGCTGCCCAGCGATTTCAGCTTGCATCACCAGGCAACGCCCTGCCTCATTGATAAAACCGGTTTTTGATAGCCCTATCACCCAATCACCGCCCCTGACCAGCGCGTTAGTATTGACAAAGTTTAGCGGATTGCCGCGGCCGTAAGGGTTGATCGAGCGCGAAGCCGTGGTGCTGACCTGGCGTATTTCAGGATAATGATAGGCGGCATTGACCATACGCACCAAATCTTCTGCGGTTGAAACATTGGTGCTATCTAAGCCGGTAGCATCGGAGAAATGCGTAGATTGCATGCCCAGAGTCAGCGCTTTTTGGTTCATGGCGCGGACAAAGGCGTTGATACCCCCCGGATAATTACGTCCCAAAGCTGAGGCAGCACGATTTTCTGAAGCCATCAGCGCTAATTGCAATAATTCGCCGCGACTCAGTGACGTACCGACACTTAACCGGGAATGAGTATTCTTCAGGTAATCCACATCTTCGTCAGCGATAAACAGCAGATCATCCATCGACAAATGCGCATCTAGCATCACCATCGCCGTCATCAGTTTAGTGACCGACGCAATCGGCGTTAAGGTACTGGTATTTTTTGCATACAGGGTTTCGCCGGTAAGCTGGTTGATCACCAATACTTTGGCAGAAGCTAGCTGTAAGGGGTCTTTACCGTTATAACTGTCGGCATAAACCGCGGCGGCTTTTTGTACGTGCGCACGATTACGGATCTTAACGTTAGCCGATTTATAATGCACAAGCTCATGCTTTTTAGTCACAGCGACGTGTTTTTGCGTTTTTTTACCTGCCGCCTGTAAGGCCATGGGCGATACGCTGAGCATTAAGGCAACATAAAATAGTAGAAATTTGCGCATGTAAAATCCAATTAGTTTGTTTCATGTCATACAGTTACAATCGAATATTATATAAAAACTTTAGCTTTGTCATTAATAAATACTTGTTTTATAGTCTTTATTTTAAAATGGCGTCTTATGCGCTTCTGCGTAAAATAAGTATTGCGTGGACAAGGTCACGCCATATAATTAAACGCTATAGTATTTATCCATTAAACCACAGCATTCATTGTGCCAATTCGAGTAATAAACCATGAAAATCCCGCCAGCTCTGCTTTATAGTTCTGATCACCTTTGGGCCAAACCCGGCACCAACGGCTTATGGGAAGCCGGCATTACCGACTACGCTCAAGACTTATTAGGTGACATTGTATTTATTGATGCGCCGGCGATAGGCAGTGCACTCTATGCAGGTAAACCTTGCGGCTTGGTGGAATCGGTTAAGACGGGTTCTGATTTACACGCCCTGGTCGACGGCGACGTGGTTGCAGTCAACCAGGCCCTGATCGACTCGCCCGAAGGCATCAATGCAGACCCTTATCAAGCCTGGATCTTCAAGTTCAGACCGCATGCACAGGATATCGAGCAGCAGTTAATGAATGCCAGCGACTATAAAGCGCTGATTGATAGCCTCTAATATTGCCAGCATGGTTATAGCGCGTGTTTCTAGTAAGCTTGTACTGCGCTTAGCTAGCGACCACCAAACGCACAGAGGCTAGCAGCTGTTCAATTTCAGTTTTAATATTCAAACTGATCAGTTGCTCTATACGCGGCAACTCGGCATCGAGTATTTCGCTTACCTTACTGCCTAGCACCTGCTCTACCGCTGGCAGCTCTACATTCAGGGCGTCGGTGAAATTATTGGTCGCAGTTTCAGCCAGCACTAAAAAGTCTCGTTGCAGTGTTGTGCCCAATTCATCTGACAAGCCTTGATACAGGACCGGAAAGATATCGCCTAATTTCTGCTCTAATTCCTGCTGTGACTGCAGCTGCAATCTATCCAAATACATGCTGAGTTCGGTTTGTGTTTGCTGGGTGAGTCCGCGATAAATCGATGACAACTCCATGTTAAGGTTGGCCTGATGCTCGGCCAGTATATCTTCGTATAAGCCAGATATTAAAACTTGCAGTGCATGCGCCGAACTGTCTACGATATGGACTTGCAGCTTATCCAAGGTCGTTTGTAACTCCGTGGTTAGTGCCTGCTGCATTATGGGCAATGCCTGCGTAAGCTTAGCCTGAACTTCAGCCACGCCTTGCAGCTGCATTTGCGCCAGTTCACGCTCGAGGTCGGCCTTAATGATTGCCGCATTCACATGCAGCATCTTCGGTAATTCGGTGGCCATATCAGCTTTTAGCTTATCGACGAAACTAGCCGTTTTATCGATCACGGCCAGTTCTGCATTCGTCACAGCTAACTGCATCGCCTGGTCTAAACTTGATGTGGCCTGCTCCTGCAAGGACTGCTGCGCAGTTTCTAGCGCCAGTTTAATCATGTGCGACAACGCCGCGTGGCTCGCTTGCTGGGCAGAGGCAAGCTCGCTATTGACATACTGCTTGAACGCCAGCTCTTTCGCCTGCTGCGTTAATTCCAATTTCTGCTGCATCTGCTGCGACAGCTTGTCGAATTGCTGACTAAGTGCACTAGCGAGATAGGCCTGATTAGCCTGCTGAATATTGGCGGACTCGCGCAGTAAAGCGCTCATGAGCTCATCTTGCATTTTAGTGCGCAATTGATCCGCTACTGACCGTTCAATCTGCGGCGCTAACTGCGGTTTAATTTGCTTAATAATCGCAGCTATTAAATCTGCAGAAAGCTGGACGGGTTTCGCCGCTGCCGGCTCAGCTGCGGCATGCACCTCGGTTAGCAGAGGAATGTCTTCTTCTTGCATGTTTGATCCACCTCTTAAATAGTGTGAGTATGCGTAAATTATGCCGGCTATGCTATTGCGCGCGGCTAGTGGCTAACAGCCATGTCGGTGGACTTGACCTCATAGCCGCGATCACGGTAAAAACGATAACGCAATCTGGCCGCGACTTTATCGTCTTCATCCACTCCCACCAGCTCAATTAAGCATCGAAAGCGGCTGAAAAATGGCGGGTGCTGTGTCTGCAGATTAATCAGAATATCATCTTGCTGCAAATTTTCAGCATCCGTAGTCAGCACAATAGGTGAATACTGACTCATAAGCTCAGCGGCCTGCGCATTCGCTAAAAAACTAGTGGCATTATGCCGCCAAAGCTGCTGCTGCACGGCGTGACTCATCGCGGCATCGCGACTAAAAATGGTTAATTGATGCGCTTGCGCCAGCGCCGCCTCACAAAGCTCGGCAGACTTTGCCAGCTTATCGGCTACATTAAAAAAGAATTCAACTCGCGTCATGACTTGAGATTAAGACTTAGCTGGCTGTGCATTAGCCTGCTGTCTACCAGCATGCTGCGAACGCGCCAGCAGAAACTCGGTTAACAGCGGCACTGGACGTCCGGTACCGCCTTTTTCTTTACCGGATTTCCAGGCAGTGCCGGCAATATCCAGATGCGCCCAATCATATTTTTTAGCAAAGCGCGACAAGAAACAGGCCGCGGTAATACTGCCGCCGGCACGTCCACCAATATTAGCCATGTCGGCAAAATTACTATCGAGTAGCGGCTGGTAGTCGTCCCACATCGGCATATGCCATGCGCGGTCGAGTGCTGTTTCACCGGCTTGCAACAGCTCTTTAGCCAGTTCATCCTTATTGCTGAATAAGCCACTGGCATGACTGCCAAGCGCAATCACGCACGCACCGGTGAGTGTAGCAATATCAACCACCACACATGGCTCAAAGCGCTCGGCATAGGTGAGGGCATCACACAAAATCAAGCGGCCTTCAGCATCGGTATTTAATACCTCGATCGTTAAACCCGACATGCTCGTCAACACGTCTCCCGGTCTAACCGCACGGCCATCCGGCATATTTTCACAAGCAGGGATAATGCCGATCACGTTCAGCGCCAAGTCCATTTCAGCAATGGTTCTAAAGGTACCGAGTACACTTGCGGCACCGCACATGTCATATTTCATCTCATCCATGTCACCACCCGGTTTTAATGAAATACCACCGGTATCAAAGGTCACGCCCTTACCGACCAGTACCACCGGCTTTTCACCGGGCTTGCCTTTTAAATGCTGCAGCACGATCAATTTAGGCGGCTGTTCGCTACCCTGGGTCACACCTAAAAATGAACCCATACCCAGCTTTTCAATTTCGTCGCGCTCGAGGACTTCTATTTTCAGGCCATAGGTCTGGCCCAATAGCTGCGCTTGTTCGGCAAGATAGGACGGCGTACAGACATTAGGCGGTAGATTACCCAAGTTTTTAGTCAGACTCACACCAGCTGCCAGCGCCAAGCCGGTAGCGAGTCCAGCTTCCGCATCCTTAATCTCTGTCGATTGCGCCAGATTGATCTGCAACTGTTTAATGGTTTTTTTCGTGTCTTCTTTCTTACTTTTGATCGCATTAAACTGATAAGTCGCATCCAGTGTGACTTCAATCATGTGCGCTACTTTCCAGCTTGCGCCTAACTGTTTTACCGGCAACTCTGCCAGATAAGTACAAGCTTCGCTGGCGCCACTGGCGGCGAGGGCTTTAACCGAGGCGCGTACGGCTTTGCAATATTGCATTTCAGTAAACTCAGCTTCTTTACCTAGTCCGACTAAGAGCACACGCTCACTGTGCGTGCCCGGCACGTTATGCAGCATCAGCGTCGAGTCTAGCTTGCCTTCCATATCACCACGTTTGAGGATATTGACAATATAGTCACTAGACACGGCATTAATCGCCAAGGCTGCAGCCGATAACTTTTGCGACTCATACACGCCTACAATCAGACAATTACTTGCTTGTTTTTCCGGTTTATCATTTTTTATGCTAAATTCTATGGTGCTGGATTTCATGCGGCTCTACCTTTTTCTATAATTTTATAATTTTTTTAAATTATCCCGTGTTTTACACGTAATTCAAAGTCGTAAATAAATGGTTCTCAATACATCATATGCTTTTTAGGCGCGCCCTCTTACAAGAACTTATCTCCACTGCTGCCGGCGCTTTTTTGATCCTGGTCGGCGTGGTCATTGCCCAGCGTTCGGGTTATTTAATTCAACTGGCGGCCAATGGCGTGTTGCCCAATGACGCGATTACGACCATGTTAGGCTTTAACATGATTCGTTTTTTACCGATGTTGCTATCGCTCAGTCTGTTTTTGGCCGTACTCATGACCTTGTCACGCTGGTATCGTGACTCAGAAATGGTGATTTGGTTTAGTGCCGGCATGAGTCTGCGCAGCTGGCTCCGCCCTATCCTCGTTTTTACCGTGCCTATCGTCATCGTTATTACTATCCTCAGCTTATTTATCACGCCCTGGGCTACCGATAAGGTTGAAGTCTATCGCGCCCAACTCGAAAGCCGGGACGACTTAGCCGCCATCAGTCCGGGCGCCTTTAAAGAATCCTCCAATGCCGAGCGTGTGTTTTTTATCGAAAGCTTTGACGCTTTAGGCAATGTCGTCAAAAATATTTTTGTGCAATCCTTGCACCATCAGAAACTCGGCATTATCGTCGCCGCTGAAGGCAGCCGTTATACTGAAAAAAATGGCGATAATTTCTTACTGATGCACAATGGCACGCGCTATCAGGGCACGCGCGACACGGCAGAGTTCTCCACCACAGAGTTTGAAACATACGCAATCCGCGTTGAAGCTGCTGAAATCAAACAAAAACCAGCAAAAACCGAGTCCAAATCCAGCCGCGAACTCATTGAAAATAGTGATAATGCCAATATTGCCGAGCTGCAATGGCGCTTTGCCATTCCAATATCGGCATTAATATTGGCGTTGTTGGCCATTCCATTAAGCTCGATAGATCCGCGCTCTGGACGTTCAGCCAATTTTGCGCTCGCTATTGTTATCTATGTCATTTACAACAATTTAATCAATATTGTCCAAGCCTGGCTGGCACAGGGCAAAATACACAGCTACATCGGCCTATGGCCAATACATCTGTTATTTTTATCGCTCGCTATTTACATGTTTTACCGACGCTTAAACCAACGACCAATTCTACCAAGCATGGCTATATGGTCAAAATTTAGGGCACGCCGGCAAGCTAACGTTCAATAAGCAGTATTTATACGGCCAAACTCATTTAATTCATGAAAATTATTTCCAAATACTTACTCAAAGCGATCACGCTCAACGTGCTGCTGGTGATGCTAGCGCTGATTGCCATGTTCTCTTTTTTCAATTTAATCCAGGAACTTGAAGTCTTAGGTAAGGGCAATTATGGTTTAGGCCGAGTCTTATTGTTTGTCTTGCTCAGCGCACCTGGTCATATTTATGACGTCATGCCGGTGGCGGTGCTGGTCGGCTGCATGTATAGTTTGGGGCAGTTTGCACGCCATTCTGAGCTGATAGTATTACGTGTAAGCGGTGTTTCTATGCTTAACATCGCCGTTTTACTATTAAAAGTGGGCTTCATCTTTACCATGATGACATTTTTGGTCGGTGAACTTGTCACCCCGCTTAGCGAAAAGACGGCGCAACGCATGCGTATCAAAGCCACCGACTCAGTGATTGCACAGGACTTCAGGTCTGGCTTATGGGTAAAAGATGGCACTAGCTTTGTCAATGTAGAGGAAGTTTTGCCAGACGCCACCTTACTCAACGTCCATATCTACGAATTCGATCAAAACTTTAGATTACGCAGCATCAACAATGCTAAAACTGGCGAATTTGTTGAAGATGACTGGAATTTGAAACAAGTTAAGAAAACTGATTTCGACAAAAATTCGGTCAAAGTCAGCGAGTTTGAAAAATCTAGATGGCACTCACTGATTCGACCAGAATTAATGAATGTGTTGCTGGTAGTGCCGGCGCGCATGTCGGCATTGAATTTATATTCTTATATCAACCATCTGACGCTCAACAAACAAAAAACAACACGCTACGAAGTCGCGCTCTGGGGCAAATTAATTTATCCATTAGCATGCATGGTCATGGTAATTCTGGCGCTGCCGTTTGCGTTTATACAGCAGCGTGCGGGTGGCGCCAGCACGAAAATCTTTGTTGGCATTATGCTCGGCGTGGTCTATCAAATCATGAATCGGATATTTGTGCATCTGGGCTTACTCAATGACTGGTCACCATTATTCAGCGCAATTATGCCAACTATTTTATTCTTGCTGGCAGGGCTAACCATGCTCTACAGCGTTGAGCGCAGGTGACGTTCAATAATTTTAGTATGCAGTAAGCGGTCATGCAGAAAGCGGCGATCAGGATCAACAATCGCCCATAAAAAGCCCAGACCAAACAGTAGTAAACTTAGACTGGCTAACACATAACGCGCGCTAGCCCGTTGTATCGACAGCGGTGCGTGGTCGGCGCTGACTAAGCTTAAATGCCAGGTTTGCATGGCTAGTGTCTGCCCACTTTTTAGCCAGCACCAGACAAAATAGGCGCCGACGGCCAGCCATAGAAATAGTTGCAACAGATAACGCTTGATGCCAAGCGTGGCGTCGCCGACCACTGTGATAAAAAGCAAGGCGCCGGCGAAGCACAGAGCAATGATCACGAGTGCATCATAAACCAGGCTGCCGCCCAGCTTCAGTAAACTCGGTTTTTTTAACTCGAAAGCAGCAGCGGCTGGCGACGGGGTGGACATGGACATAGCGGATTGACTCGACTGGTTGGACTGGTGATTTAAACTATTTTAAATCGGCATCGGTGTAATTATCTGGGGATTCGCTACTGAGTTTGGCACGTTCTGCTGCAGACAACTGTTGATACTCAATCCATTTTTTGCGTAGCTCGCTTTTTTTATCAGCAGGCAAGGACTGAAATTGCTGATGCCTTTTTCTGGCATTTTCACGCTCATATGGTGTCATCCGACTCCAGTTGCTCAGCCGTTGCTGCACCAAATTTTGTTTACTGACGCTCATTTTCGGATAATCGCGCGCTATATCGAGCATGCGCTCACGCTGCCAAGGTCGCAAAGTGTCCCATTCTGCTGCCAGTGGCTTTAATACCTGGCGCTGCGCAGCGTTCAACTGCGCCCAGGCAACATTCACATCTTCAGCCCAGGCATGGCCGCCAAACAACAGCGCCAGCAGCAATACACCGCTAAGTTTTAATTGAGATTGGCTTCTAACCATGTGTCAAACCCTTTGTCTGCATAAGCCTCTGGAGGCAGATCCGATGCCAGCAAAAAAGCATCACTAGCCTGTAAACTTTGATCAACTTGAAATTGCTGAGCCGCAAAAAATGTCAGCGCCATGACCAAAAAAATGAGCGCAGCCGACATATTGCGATGCTGCTGCCAGTAGTCGCCAAGCTCATGGCCTAACCAGCGCAAGACATTGCCGTTATAATTTAATGCTGGTGCTTGCTGACGCGCTAATTGACTGACCGCCAAGCGGCGTGCCATTACTAAACGCTGCGTCGTCTGCACCGTCAATTGCTGTGCATTTTCATTCAAAAGCTCAGCTAAATAAACCGCCATTTGCTCTTCTGTCACCAGCAATGCGCCGTTGTCATCTGCACTACGCATCTTGTTATCTATCGTCATTGCTCGTATCCTCGTTACTCGAGCGGTTATTGGTGAACGGCGTATTGAGTACAGCGGCTTTATCTAAACCTTGATTTTTCAAGGCAATAGCCAGCGCATGCACCGCTCGTGAACAATGCGTTTTAACGCTCCCTTCAGAACATCCCATGCTGATTGCCGTATCTGCCACATTCATCTCTTCCCAGTAACGCAGCACGAAGGCTTCGCGTTGACGTGGCGGTAACATTTGCAGTGCATGCTCGATCAGTTTCAGCGTTTGGCTGCGCTGCAGCTGCGCCGAAGGCTCCTTGCTATCATCTTGCACATCGATCATTTCTAATGGATCACGCTCGTCGCCATCTGCAGCATTGCCTGAAAATGAAGACAGCAAACTAGTCCATAAATTACGTACCTTTTGCCGACGCCAGTAGTCACGCATCGTGTTTTGCAGTATGCGCTGGAATAGCGGCGGCAACTCAGCTGCAGGATTATTCGCATATTTAGTGGCTAGCTTCATCATCGAATCCTGCACGATATCCAGCGCGGCATGATCGTCACGCACGGCGTAAAGCGTTTGTTTAAAAGCGCGGCGCTCCACGCCTACCAGGAAAGTAGAAAGTTCTTCGGGAGTTGCCATTATCGAGTGATTGCCATCATGCGCATGCGGGACTGCTTACCTGTTAATGCTAGCGCTAAACTCTGCTGCCAGCGTAAATTAGTAAGTATATCAGCTTTAAATTTTGCACTAGGCGCAGCTTTAGTTACAATCTAATCAATTGCATAACTGAGTAGATTGTGATGTGGAAACTAATTTTCTTAGGGCTCATCATTTGGCTGGTCATAGCTATCATCAAACGGGGGCTAAGCCAAACTGGCAGCCGCCCGGAATCAAAACCAGCACACCCAGAAAACTCGGCAGACCAGGCTAAAAAAACTGCAGATAACACTGAGGATATGGTGCAATGTGCGGTTTGTGCAGTACATTTACCACGATCAGAAGCTTTTTTGGTGGACGGTGATTTGTACTGTAGTCAAGAACATTTGCCAAGAAAATGAGCTTTTTTCAATTTAGCGCTGACTTTAGTCAGGATAATGAAATAGTTCCGACAACTGATTTGCGTTTACGGGCACGCGCTTTTAAATTACTCAATATATTCCGCTTTGCCTTGAGCCTGATGTTCAGCGTGGGCTATTTATACATCGGCCAGGAAAGCTGGTTAGATCACGAGAATTTGTCGATATTTTTTATTTTTTCAGTGGCTTACTTGGTCTTTAGTGGCGCGATACTGTTCTTCAGTCAGCTTAAAACCAGTTTATTGTCGCTGGCACAACCCTTGCTCATCGTCATTGATATTCTTTTTATTGTCTTGCTAATGCATGCAGCCGGTGGCATACAAAGCGGTATAGGTGTGTTTCTAATCATCACCATCGTCACCGCCAGCTTGGTGACCAACGGCCGCTTAGCGCTATTTTATGCCTCGGTTGCCAGCATAAGTCTGCTGCTTGAACAGAGCTATCAAATCATCAGCTGGAAACTGGATAACGTCTCTTATACGCAGCCGGTCACACTCAGTTTGAGCTGTTTTGCCACGGCATGGCTGGCATACACCTTAGCAAAACGCATGCAATACAGTGAGGCGCTCGCCTCCGCTCGCGGCGTAGATATTGAAAATATGGCGCAAGTGAACGCGCTCATTACCCAGGAAATGCAAGATGGTGTGATCGTTATCGATCGGTACTTGAATATACGCCATCATAATTTGCAGGCCTTATCTTTACTGGCTTTATCCAAAAATAACGCCGAAAGCATCAGCTTGAGCCGCCACATGCCAGAAGTAGCCAGTGCGTATAAGCAATGGTTGCAAGCTGAGGCAAGTAATAGCCTGATTATTACGGTGAGTAATCGTGAATTAAAGTTGCGTTTTAAACCGCTCAATCATAGCCGCAATCATGGTGGGGTTATCTTCATACAGGATTGGAGTCAGATGCAATCTGCCGCGCAGCAAGCCAAACTTGCGGCTCTGGGTAGATTAACCGCTAATATCGCCCATGAAATTCGTAACCCATTAAGCTCGATTAGCCATGCCAACCAATTGTTGCAAGAAGAAGAAAACATCAGCGCGTCTACTACGCGTATTTTACAAATCATTGCTGACAATATTCAGCGCATCGATCGCATCATCAAAGACGTGCTCGAGCTCAATCGCAGCGACCGTACCCAACAATCATTGTTTGAGCTCAACCATTTTCTAAGTGATTTTTATACACAATTCTGTGCCGTTGAAAAAATACCGCATAGCCATTTTCAGCTAGAGCCCTACGCCCACGAACAAACAATTTCATTTGACCAGCGCCACCTGACGCAAATATTATGGAATCTTGCTAAAAATGGCTGGGAACATAGCAAAAAAACTGAAGGCAGCTTACGCTTGCACTGCAGTGAAATAGGCAATGCCGGGCTCAATATTGAAATGAGGGATGATGGTAATGGCATTTCCGAGCAAGATAAAGTCCGGCTGTTTGAACCGTTTTTTACTACCAAGACCACAGGTAGCGGCCTCGGGCTATACATTTCACGCGAGCTGGCTGCAGCGAATGGTGCCAGCTTGGAATATCAAGCACTGGCTGCGGGCAGTGCGTTTACACTACAATTGAAAAAGGCCTGATCGCGCATGACAGAAAAATTAAGCTGCTTAATTGTCGATGATGAAGCGGATATACGCGAACTATTGGCGATGACCTTAGAACGCATGGATATTGAAACTTACAGTGCCAGCTGCCTGGAGGATGCTAAATCTTTGCTCAAGCAGCGTCAATATGCGCTGTGTCTGACCGATATGCAAATGCCCAATGGCAGCGGCTTAGATTTGGTCAATTACATTAGCGAGTTTCATGCGGGCTTGCCCGTTGCCGTCATAACGGCGCATGCAAGTGCCGAAAACGCAGTATCTGCACTTAAAGCCGGCGCTTTTGACTATTTAAGCAAGCCGATTTCATTGAAACAGCTGCGCCCGGTAATTGAGTTTGCGCTTAAGCTGTCTACGCAGCCCAGCACTAAGAATCCGGACACACTGGAAATGATAGGTGAATCAGAACCGATACAGTATGTACGCAATATGATTGCCAGACTGGCACGCAGCCAGGCACCCGTTTATATTAGCGGCGAGTCTGGCAGCGGCAAAGAACTGGCCGCGAAACTGATCCATAACAACAGCACGCGCGCTGACGGCGCATTTATTGCGGTTAACTGCGGCGCGATTCCAGAAAACCTGATGGAAAGTGAGTTTTTCGGCTATAAAAAAGGAGCATTTACGGGCGCTCATCAGGATAAGGAAGGTCTGTTTCAGGCAGCCAGCAGCGGCACGCTGTTTCTAGATGAAGTCGCTGATCTGCCGCTATTGATGCAGGTCAAATTATTACGCGCGATTCAAGAGAAAAAAGTGCGCATGGTCGGTGGCAATACTGAAGAAGCAGTCGATGTTCGCATTATTAGCGCCACCCATAAAAATCTGAGCGCGATGATGGATAGCGGCTTATTCAGAAAGGACTTATATTACCGACTAAATGTGATTCAGCTCAAAATGCCAGCATTGCGTGACCGCTGCGCTGACATTCCATTACTGGCCAATCTGCTGCTGGCGAAGCTGTGCGTCAATCTGGATATGCCCATCCCGCAAATGAGCCCTGCTGCGCAAGCATACCTGCTGAAATTGCAGTTTCCCGGCAATGTGCGCGAGTTGGAAAACGTGCTTGAACGCGCTTTAGCCATGTGTGACGGCGAAATAATCCATACTGAAGATCTGCAGCATCCGGATGAACAGCACTTAATGCAGCCGCAAGATCTGGCTACCGATGCCGAGCAGACAGGTGAGGTGAATTTGCCTGAGTACCTCGAATCTATGGAAAAAAGAGCGATTATCAATGCCTTAGCTAAGGCTAATAACAATAAAACAGCTGCCGCTAAATTGCTTGGCGTCAGCTTTCGCACTTTGCGCTACCGGCTGTCTAAGTTAGGCCTAGCCAAAGAAAGTGACACCGACCTCGAACATGACAGCGATGATATTGAGGTTGAGGGTCAGACCGATGCCAGTCAGCTAACTAATAGTTAACTCAATACTAGCCAGATGTAGCTCACGTACATTGCGCCATTGACCAACAAATGCCAGACCTTGATGCCGCCGGTTGCGACTAAATAACGCAGCCAGATAGCCGCGACTAAGGTCATCACTATGCCCAGTACCACTTCAGTACGCGGCTCCCATGGTGTGAGCATAATACCGATAGCCGGTAACAAAGTCCCTTGAAACACCATGGCACCGGTGATATTACCAAAGGCTAAGGTATCTTTGCCTTTGCGTATCCATAAAATACTATTCACTTTTTCGGGCAGCTCAGTTGCAATTGGAATGATGAGTAATGATAGCAATAATGCTGAAATACCAATGATATGTGCGGCCTCTTCAACGCCATTAATAAAACCTTTGGCGCCAGCGATAAGCAACGCAACGCCTAATAGTAACTGCAGCAGAATTACCGGCATATTATTCGGCAAGCCAGCTTTACATAAAAACATGACACCACCAGCCTCGGTAGCGTGGCCATCTGCCACCAGTGCTTTTGATGCTTTAAGGGTCATCATCACATAGACAAAGTAGATCGTCACCATGCAAGCGCTAATAGCATAACGCACAACAGCTAAGCTGTGCGGCACAAACATGGCAATCGCCGCGAATGAAAAAGCGATGATGAAGAAATTAAGGTCGCGCGTTAAACCAGTGCGTTCCGGCCTTAAATGACCTTGTATGCCGCGACGTTTCCACACCGAGATCGCCATCAGCGAGATCGACAAGGTCGCCAGCATGAGCGGCGCGCCCAATATTGAACCAACGCCGATTTCCTCATTGGTGGCTACATTTTGCGTACCGGCAAGCAGTGCCAGCAACGGCACCATCGTTTCCGGCAAGGCCGTGCCCACAGCGGCGAATAAAGAACCGGTGACACCTTCGGAAATACCTAACTTTTCTCCGAGGTGTTCCAGTGCGTTGGTGAATACTTCAGCCGCGATTAAGATCACGATCAGCATCAGAAACAGTTGAAAAAATACCATGCGAGGTTCCTCAGATTAATTAAGTCAGCGTACATATTTTGTAATGATGTGATTTTATCGGAATACTGCGCTTAATTTATTAAATATCGCATAAAATTAAAGCCTATGAAGCCGTATATGCATCCTTATATGATTGATAGTGCCGGCATGGTCGGCGCTGCACAGTTTATCGCCTCGCCCAATTATGATGAACGGCCACTGCAGAATAACGACCAGCCAGCTAATATATGCCTGATCGTGATCCACAATATCAGCCTGCCGCCGGGAGAATATGGCGGCAACGGCATCATTGAATTATTCACCAATCAGCTCAATCCCGCAGACCATCCCTATTACGCCGGCATTTACACGCACACCGTCTCTGCGCATTTTTTGATCCGCCGCGATGGCAAACTCATACAGTTTGTCTCCTGCCTCAAACGCGCCTGGCATGCCGGCGCCTCGAGCTGGCAAGGCCGGCCGCGCTGCAATGACTTTTCAATTGGAATCGAGCTTGAAGGCTCAGACTTTGAAGCCTTTACCGCCGCACAATACTGCACACTAAAACCTTTGCTTGCCGGCCTTAGCAGTGGCTATCCAATACTGGATATCGTCGGCCATTCTGCTATTGCACCCGTGCGCAAGACCGACCCTGGACCGTATTTTGACTGGTCGCAAGTTGACACGATCTAGCCATCGGTAGCTAAACCCCATCCTCTATTCCAACTAGCGGCCACTGCGCCAGAATTTCATAGCGCAGCGCTTCACCTGTGCCTATGCACTCAATCAGCACAAAAGCGTCTACCCACCAATGTAGCGGACTAATAGTTTGTGGCGCGAACACCTGCGCCGCCTTGCGTAACAAAGTGATATGCGCATGAAACTCAGTAACGGCTAGTGCAAAACCTGCCGCCTGAACGGCATGTTCTAGTGCTGCGACTAATCGCGCTAAAGGCCATGCCGCCTTATCAACTGTGGCATAGCCAATTTTATTGTGCTGGCAGAATTTAAGCCATGCGATGTCCAGCCAAAACGCTGATGCCGACACTGTGTCGGCAGCCTGCCGCAATGCCGCTAGCCGAGTACGCTTTATTTCACCGATATAGCGCAATGTTAAATGCAGCCTTTCAGCGCTGATGATGCGTGCCGTGCACGGCACTGCATATTGCTCTGCCACCGCATGTAACGCCTGCCGCAATGCTGTGTTAGGCCACAGCGCAAAGAACACGCGCGCCTTACTTAGACTAGGCTCAATTTCAGTAGGCGGCATTTTCTGGTACATAGACTCACGAGATTAATCGCTGGCATGTGCGCAACCATCACTAAATCGAGCGCTTAGGCGCGCTGATAAAGGTTTTTTCATGCAAACTCTGGCAGTCTGTGCAGCGCTTCGCTGTGGAATAGGCCAAAAGGCGTGGATAAGCTATTTCGCCGCCACAATCAATGCAAATCGCATAGGTATTGTTCGCTACGCGCTCAAGTGCCGCATTAAGATCACTGATTTTCTGCAAATGCAGTCCGATGATCGCATTATCGATGTCAACCATAGTATCGGCGACCGCTGCATCACCGGCAATGCCATCAATGCCGATGTAACTCATTTTCAACTCCGGGCTCATTTCAGCATGACTTTGTTTAGTCAGATGCGCGAGTTCTACTGCCATTTTTTGCTGCAATAGATCGAGCTGCTGCTTATTCATAGTTGGCATCACAATTCTCCATTTTTGATGATCAAGCGCTGGCGATAGCCTGTGTCCGCAAAGTCAGTATGTAAGGCATCGCACAGGAAATATTTGATTTAGATCAAATTGTAAACAATGGCGGCTGCATGCTTATGCTACAACTAGGCGCAGCGCATGACTAAGCGCTCGTTAGCGCATGAATGAGCGGTGAGTGTGATGTTTTTGCGATCCGTAATGCAGCGATCGGTAGTGCAGGGATCATCGTAATTCAGGGATCGAAGCCCCGCACTTGCCGGCTTCGGCGATTACTTCGCCGCGACTAGCTTTTGCACAACTAGACTGCCGATCATGTCGCCTTCTACATTAATCGTCGTGCGCAGCGTATCCAGCAGTCGGTCTATCGGCAGCAAGATCGCGATCGCCTCTGCCGGCAAACCGACTGACTGCAACACCATCACCATGGTGACCATGCCCGCACTGGGTATGCCAGGCGCGCCCATAGCAGCGATCATGGCGGTGAAAAAAACGATCAGTTGCTGCGCAAAGCTGAGTTCTATGCCCATCAGATTGGCAACGAACAAGGCGGCAGCGGCTTCATACAGAGCAGTGCCATCCATATTAATGGTAGCGCCTAGCGGAATAACGAAGCCGGCAATCTCCGGCTTAACCGCTAAATGCTGCGTAGTACAGCGCAAGGTGATGGGTAATGTCGCCGAACTCGAGCTGGTGGCAAACGCGGTGACTAAAGCTTCACGCGCACCGCGCAAAAACCATAAGGGCGATTTGCGCGTAAACACATATAAGATTAATGGCAACAACACCAGACCATGCACCAGCATACTCGCCGTAACCACGGCAACAAATTTAGCCAGCGCACCCAGCATGGCAACATTCTGCACCGCAATCAGCTGAATCAGCAACGCCATAATACCCAATGGTGCCAAGCGCATCACCCAGCCGACAATCAGCATCGTGATATCCAATAGCTCCTGCAGCATGGCGTGCACGTGCTGGAAGCGATCACCGCCGATGACAAGTGCGACCCCTAAAATAAGTGCAAATACCACCACCGCCAGCACATTACCTTGCGACAATGCTGCAAACGGATTTATAAACAATCCATGGAGAAATTGGGCGAAAAATTCGGCTATGGGCAGCTGTTTCGCCTGAAAATTTTGCATGGCCTCAGCAAACATTGGCAAACTTAAACCAGTGCCGGGCTTAAAGTAGAGGCTGGCGACCATACCCAGCAGTATAGCGACGGCCATACTTGATACAAAAAATGCGAGCGTAGTGATCCACACCCGATGAATTTGCTGATACTGGCGCAGATTGGCAATGCCAACCGTGATCGAGCAGAATACCAGTGGGATTAAAATCATTTTCAGCAAGTCGATAAACAAGGTGCCGACTAAGCCGGATGCATACAGGCTGTTTTGCACCACAACACCCTGTGCATGCAAGCTATGCAGATAGAGCCCGATTGCCACCCCAAACACTGCACCTAATAAAATCTGGCTATTGAGGCTGGGCAGTTTCATTGAGCGGCTAGTCTTCAACCGGCTTGGCTGTTTTGGCTTTTGGCTTGCTGACTTTAGCCTTAACAACGCTGTCTTTCACCACTTTTTCTTTAATAATCTTTTCTTTTATTACTTTCACTACTTTTTCAGCAGCGACTTTAGGCGCTTTCGGTTTTGCCGCTGCTTTAGGTTTCGCCGCAGCTTTAGGCTTGACAGGTTTTTCCGCCACCGCTACTGCCGCGATTTCATCTAAAGCATCTGACTTAGAAGCTTTAGCCGCTTTCTTTACGCTAGCTTTAGGGCTTGCAGTTTCTGCTGCCGGCACATCTTCCACAGCGACAATGGCTTCGATTACATCAGCTGCTTTGGCTTTTTTCGCCGGTAGCGCCGCAGTATCAATTTTTTCAAACACCGCTGCAAAAAAACCATCGGTATGATGTAAGTGCGGCAATAGTTTCAGGTATTTACCGGTATCCAGATCGATCTGCTGCTGACGCAGAATCTCATTGGCATCGACTAACTTAAAGTCGGCATGCGTCGCCAAAAAGCTGTCTGCGATCTGCTCATTTTCATCGCTAAGCAGGCTGCAGGTGGAGTAGATCAGGCGGCCGCCAGCTTTAGTCAGCTTAGCGGCACGCTCTAAAATTCGTGCTTGCTTTTGCGTAAGCTCAGCCAAATCCTGCGGCGTCTGCCGCCATTTTAAGTCCGGGTTACGGCGCAGGGTACCTAAACCGGTGCACGGCGCGTCCACCAATACGCGGTCAAACTTGGCATTTAAGCGTTTAAGCTTAGGATCATTTTCACTACTGATACTTTGCGCATTAAGGTTACTTAAACCGGAACGTTTTAAACGTTGACCCAGACTATGCAAACGTTTTTCCGATACATCAAACGCATACAGGCGGCCGGTGTTGCGCATCAGCGCCCCGATCGCCAGGGTTTTGCCGCCAGCGCCAGCACAGAAATCTGCCACCATCATGCCACGCTTAGGTGCCACCAGATGCGCCAATAACTGGCTACCTTCATCCTGTACTTCAATTTTGCCTTCAGTGAACAGCACATGGCGACTGATATTCAGGCGTAGCGGCATGCGCAGACCGATAGGCGAATATGGCGTTTTACTAATATTTGCTTCACCAGTGGTGTTCTCGGCAACAAATTTTGCCAGCACTTCATCACGCGTGCCTTTGATGGTGTTGACGCGCAGATCGAGCGTCGCTGATTCATACATGCTACGCGCGATCGTCAGCGCTTCATCCGCGCCATACTGCGCCGCCAGTTTATCCCACAGCCAGTCACGCACATCCGCTTGCACCGCCAGCGGCAAGTTTTCGGTGGACTTGGCTTTAATCGTATGCGCCCACTCGATTTGCTGCTCGCTCAGCATCGGCGTCATTTCACGAATACTCATGCCCTGTATACGCAGCATCCACGCCAATACCAGCTTACGCGCATCATCCGGATCATTGTCATCATTGGCGGTGACCGCACTTAAAAAACGTAAACGGCGCAAGACGCCATAAACGCTCTCGGCCACAAAAGCGCGCTCTTTGGTGCCTAGATCACGATTATTGCGAAAAAATTCGCTCAGTTTCACATCTGCCGGGCTGTTGAATTCAAGTAGATTGGATAGCATTACGGCAGCTTGCCGGATTAAATTGGGCGTCATGTTGATTCTCTTTTATATGTATTTTGCAGCTATCGAGCTGCCTAAGAACAGGGTCTATGGTAATGGAGTTGCTGGCTTTTCTGTTTTTAAGCTCGTGACCAGCAGCTCATAGACTTTGCCTTTTTTTTCCGTTTTGCGTATTTTAACAGGTACATGCTGATAATCTAGCGCCAGCCACAATTCTGTTTTGTCGTCACCAGCATCGGCTTGGCGCATAAGGTGTATGGTGCTGAGCTGGCCCATTTTTGTCGGTATCGTTTCTTCACCTTCAAAGCTGTAATCATAGATCCCCAATTTCTTACCATTGGTAATCGCCAGCTGCATATTCTGCAACGGTGGCACAAACATAAACTGGTACATAAAACTTAATAGATCCTGCGCGCCATCCACTAGAGGCAATGCCTTAACCTCAGTCGCACTGTGCAAACGCAAAGTTTTTGCCGGCCAGTCAAAATCAGCGCTGAAGGTTTTATTTTTCTTATCACCAAACTGGTATAAATAATGCAGTGGTTGCAGGCCGCTGGCACTCAGCTTGCCGTCACTGGTCTGCAGTAAATCGGGAATAAACAAAGCTGCCAGCCCTTTGGCCTGCATCACGCTATTCAGGTGATAGTGCTCGCCATCGTCTGAACGCTCGTAGAGCATGACTGCTGTGCCTGCCGGACTACTATCAAATGCTGCATTGATATCGGTGCGCACATCAAACCGAGTCTGTACATATTGGTAAGCATTGGCGTTAATCTGCAGTGGCTCTGCCGCATCCATGGCAGAAGCTATCGCCTCCGCCGCGGCCGCACTGGCAGCATCGTCGACTACATCATTCGCCACGCTGCTTGCGCCCGCCAATAATGGCGCGGCGGGCACAGGAAAATCGAGTGCAGCAGGAGTTGGTAGCGCCGGATTAGCTGCAGATGGTTGAGCTAAGACCGGGGGTTTTTCACTGACCGGGGGTTTTTCACTAGATTGTTTGTTTTCACTAGCTTTTTTGTTTTCACTAGCCCGGGGCAGCAGCGGTTTAAGTGTTTTAGTCGATGCGGCTGGCGGTGTCAGCACTAACTGCGCTTTAACGACATGAGGTTTTGCGGTTAAATCCGGCAAATTAAAACTGAGCTCACCAATAAACAATACATGCAGCAATACTGACACTAGCAGCGCCACGATCAGCCACTGACAGCGGCTGCGCTGCCAAACAGACCTGAAGCTATTCCACATGTAACTCGGTTAGCGTTTGATCGATCTGGGCACCATTGTCTTCAACCATCAGAATGCGCACCGGCAGATAGAAATGATCGACAGCTAACCACAGCTCTTTAGTCTCGGTTTGCTCTTTACTTTGGTTAGATGGCACAAGATGCAGCGTTTTGTATTGTTTGCCGGCGACCGCTATGCTCACTGGCTCGGCATTGATTTTATATGGATATTGATTGAGTTTTTTGCCGGTAGTCAGTGTGACCGTAATCGCCTCTGTCAGCGGTGCCGGCAAAAACATAAACTGATAGGCATAACTCGCTAGATCTTGCGTACCGGCTGCCAAGGCCTCATCTTTAGCTGTGCCTTTTACCGTCATTTTCAAGTTGCTTTTAGCCCAGTCAAAATCTGCAAACAGCGCTTTTTTCGGGTTATTGCCTTGCTGCAATTCAAATTGCGCCGGCTTTAAACCCTGGCTGGTGACTTCGCCCGTACTCGTCAATTTACGCTCACCAAATAGCGCATAAACACCAATACCTTTAGTCACGCTTTCCACTTTATAGTGACTGCCGCTAACGACATAACGCTCGTGCACATTGGCAAACGGCTGACCGTTCTTCGTCACCTCATAACTAGCCTGAATTACTTTAGGTAAGGCCGGTTGCGCAGCAATAGCTGGCGCTGCCATAAAACATAACACTAAGCTTAAAATTCTGATCGGGCCTTGCATATAGTCTCCTGAATAAAAACACACTGCATGCTTAACGCAGCCAGTATGTTTTTAGTTGGCAAGCGCCGTCATCTTTTTTATAAAGCCAGTGAGCAGTAAAAATCGCGTGGCTTAAAGCACAACTGTTGGCGCTTCGCCATCTTGCTGTGCACGAATTGTGCCGATAGCAAATACAGTTTCACCTGCATCTTGCAGCAACTGTTGCGCCGCCTGCGCATGCTCTTGCGCCACAATGACAGCCATACCGATACCGCAGTTAAATGTTTTATACATTTCACCATCGGTAATATTGCCCTGCGCTTGTAGCCAGCTAAACAACGGCGGCATGGTCCAGCTACCTTGCTTGATTTCAGCGGTCAGACCGGCTGGCAATACACGTGGAATATTTTCGGTGATACCACCGCCGGTAATATGTGCCATGCCCTTGACCGGCAAGGCGGCAATCAATGCCAGCAATGGTTTTACATAAATACGCGTTGGCGCCATCACCACATCTTTAAATGGCTGGCCATGAAAGTCTGACTCAAAATCAACACCGGATTGCGCGATCAGCTTGCGGATAAGCGAGTAACCGTTAGAGTGCGCGCCACTTGAAGCCAAGCCCAGAACGACGTCGCCGCTTGCTATAGTCGTGCCATTGATAATGTTTTCTTTATCAACACAGCCTACCGCAAAACCGGCCAAGTCGTATTCACCGGCGGGGTACATGCCCGGCATTTCAGCGGTTTCGCCGCCAACCAAGGCACAGCCAGACTGTTCACAACCGGCGGCAATGCCTTTAATCACCAGCGCGGCGGTGCCGACTTCAAGCTTACCGCAGGCAAAATAATCCAGAAAAAATAGCGGTTCCGCGCCCTGCACTAAAATATCATTGACGCTCATCGCGACTAGGTCAATACCGACGGTGTCATGCTTATTGAGCTCAAAAGCCAGTTTAAGTTTAGTGCCGACGCCATCCGTACCCGATACCAGCACTGGATTTTTATATTTCTTCGGCATTTCAAATAAGGAACCAAAGCCACCAATGCCGGCTAACACTTCCGGACGCATGGTACGCTTGGCAAACGGTTTAATTTGCTCTATCAGTGCATCGCCGGCCTCTATATCAACACCGGCATCGCGGTAACTCATGGAATTTGCTAAAGGATTTTTAACTGAATTTTCAGAATTCAAGATGCGCACTCGCTTTCTACAATATAATTTACTGTGTTCAATCCGTGATTTTAACTTAAATGCCACCTAAACAAGAATATCTTGCAAGCAAATTTAGTGGCTGGCTGATTGTCGCGGCATTACTTTTGCTGATCTATTTGCTTAGCCCGATACTGGCGCCATTTTTAACCGCGGCGATTCTGGCTTATATTTGCAATCCAATGGTGAATAAAATAGAAGCCTGGAAAATTGGCCGATTTAGTCCTAGCCGCACTCTAGCCAGCCTGGTGGTGATGCTGCTGTTGATTGGCCTGGTGTTATTAACGCTGCTGGTTGTGGTGCCATTGCTGCAAAAAGAGCTGATGACGGTCATCGAACGACTGCCAGACTATGTTGCATCTTTACGCCAATATCTGGAACCATGGTTGCTGCAGAATTTTGGCGTTTCACTAGCATTTGATACGGCAAAACTGCAAAAAATACTGACCGATAACTGGCAGTCTGCCGGCGGCGTGCTCGGTAGCGTCATGCTGACACTGAGCACGCATGGTATGACTATTATTGGCTGGCTACTCAATTTACTGATGGTGCCACTGGTATTATTTTATTTGCTGCGTGACTGGCATAGCCTGCTGGCGAAGATCGGCGAGCTCATACCACGCAAAATCTACAGCAAAACGCTACAGATCGCGCAGGAGATCGATGCCGTACTCGCCGAATTTTTACGCGGTCAACTGACGGTGATCGTGCTTATGAGTATATTTTATGCCGTGGGCCTGAAGCTTGCGGGTTTGGATATGGCGCTGCCGATAGGCTTACTCACTGGTGTGCTCGGTTTTGTACCCTACTTAGGTGCTGGGCTGGGCGTGGTGCTCGCGGTCATTTCTGGCCTGCTTGAATTTAACAGCTTGAGCCAGCTTATTCCGGTGTTAGTGGTATTTTCTTTGGGTCAATTCCTAGAAAATATGTGGCTGACGCCAGTCCTGGTCGGCGACCGTATCGGTTTACATCCGGTTACGGTGATTTTTGCACTACTTGCCGGTGGAGAACTGTTCGGTTTTAGCGGCGTGCTGCTGGCATTGCCAGCTTCAGCTGCCATTGCCGTTGCCCTGCGCCATGCACGCCGCAGCTATTTAGACAGTCATTTATATCAATAAGATTTAGCATCATTTAAACCTGCAGCGACTCCTCTATCCTCATGAAACAGTTATTACTCGACATATTGCCCGCGGCTACGCCTACATTTGACAACTTTGTGCTTGGATCTAATGCCGAAGCCATCCATCAGTTAACGCTATCTTGCGCCATCGCGGCTACTGATCATAGTACTCAGCACTTTATCTATATATGGGGCGGCACTGGCAGTGGTAAATCGCACTTGATTGCCGCCTGTCAGGCAGCCAATGCCAGCGTAATCTGCGTCGATGATGTGCACTTACTCGATGCGGCCGCGCAAATTGAGCTGTTCAACCGCTATAACCAGATTCGCGACCAAAACGCGGCTGGCGGCAAGCTGGCGCAGACTTTGATTGTGTCTGGCAACGCGGCGCCGACACAAATGGGTTTACGTGATGATTTAGCCACGCGACTGGCGTGGGGGCTGACTTACCAATTGCAGCCGCTAAGCGATGAAGAAAAAGCGTTAGCGCTGTTAAGCCACGCACAGGCACGTGGCATGCGACTGCCGACCGAGGTGATTGATTACTGCTTGCGCTATTTACGCCGCGATTTACCGACGCTGATTGCCACCATCAACGCCTTAGACCTGTGGTCACTCACCACCAAAAAACCGGTCACAGTGCCGATGCTGCGCAATTTATTACAATTGAATTTAGAGATTTAAGCACTTGGGCGTGGGCGTGGGCTCGGGCTTAGGCGTGAGCTTGGCCTTAGACTTGGGCTAACAATAGCCGTTAATCTAGACAGCGCTGCGCATGAAGTGCATAGCCTGTCACCAGGTTTTTGCAGAAAAATCTATGGCCGGCGGTATCTGCTGTGACTATCTTCTGGCTGATGAGTTATTATTGCGCCAATCATTCAACTTTGCCGCTAACGGCAGTTACACTTGCAGAAAAAATTAAACCATGCTCAGAATCACTGAAATTAAATTAGCCCTCGATCACCCGCCCAGCGACCTTATTGCCGCCGTGATCAAAAAGCTCGGCATCAATGCCACCGACGTCGTTGACTACGCGATTTTTAAACGCGGCGTCGATGCGCGCAAAGCCAATGCCATCTTGCTGGCTTATACCCTCGACGTTACCGTCAAAGGTGAGGCCAAAGTTTTAGCTAAACTCAAAAAAGACCCGCATGTTAAGCTCGCCCCCGATACTAGTTACCAGTTCGTCGCCAACGCCCCGGCGACATTACAGCCGCGGCCGATCGTCGTCGGCCTAGGCCCTGCCGGTCTGTTTGCCGCGCTGATTTTAGCGCAATCCGGCTTTAAGCCACTGGTATTAGAACGCGGCAAAGCTGTACGCGAGCGCACCAAAGATACCTTTAACTTCTGGCGTAAGGGCGAGCTTGATGCTGAGTCCAATGTCCAGTTTGGTGAAGGTGGCGCCGGTACATTTTCCGATGGCAAACTCTATAGCCAGATTAAAGACCCAAAGCATTACGGGCGCAAGGTACTGCAGGAGTTTGTCACTGCCGGCGCGCCTGCTGAAATTCTCTATGTCAGCCATCCGCATATCGGTACCTTCAGGTTAGTCGGCATGGTTGAAAAAATGCGCGAATCTATTATCGCGCTTGGCGGCGAAATTCGCTTTCAAAGCAAAGTCGAGGATATTGAAATCGACAATAATCAGGTGCAGGCGGTGATACTCGCCAACGGTGAGCGCATTGCCACCAATCATCTGGTGTTAGCCGTTGGCCACAGTGCACGCGACACGTTTGAAATGATTCATAAGCGCGGCATTTATATTGAAGCCAAGCCGTTTTCGATCGGCTTCAGAATCGAGCATCCGCAATCTCTGATTGATCAGGCGCGCCACGGCCCCAATGCCCAGCATCCGATTCTGGGCGCAGCCGATTACAAGCTGGTGCATCATGCCAGTAATGGCCGTAGTGTTTACAGTTTCTGCATGTGTCCGGGCGGCACGGTGGTGGCTTCGGCGTCCGAACCTGGCTGTGTAGTAACCAACGGCATGAGCCAATACTCACGCAATGAACGCAACGCCAATGCCGGCATTGTTGTTGGCATTACGCCAGAACAGGATTTTCCGGGCGACCCGTTGGCCGGTATGGAGTTACAGCGTAAGCTCGAGCGTCAGGCCTATGTATTAGGTGGCAGCAGTTACCAGGCGCCGGGGCAGTTAATCGGCGACTTTCTCGCCAATCAAGCGTCGACCCAGTTTGGTGAAGTGACGCCGTCTTATACGCCAGGCGTGCATTTGACCAACCTGGATACGGCTTTACCTGCATATGCGATTAGTGCCATACGTGAAGCCATTCCGCAATTTGCCAAACAGATCAAAGGCTTTGATTTAGCGGACGGCATACTGACCGGGGTAGAAACACGCACCTCATCACCGATCCGCATCAAACGTAATGACGATGATCTGCAAAGCATCAACACCAAAGGTTTGTTCCCTACCGGTGAAGGTGCGGGTTATGCCGGCGGTATTTTATCGGCCGGTGTCGATGGCATCCGCGTGGCTGAAGCCGTAGCTTTAAGTATGAGCAAAAAGGCCTAATCTACAAGCAAACGCGCATGCAAATATAGCTGCATGCGCGTTTGGCTTAAACTGCCGCTAAGATTTACTGGCGAATCAAATAGTCAAACGCACCTAAAGCTGCTTTTGCACCTTCACCCATGGCGATGATAATTTGCTTATAGGGCACGGTCGTCACATCGCCCGCCGCAAACACGCCGGCTAGCGAAGTCTGGCCATGTGCATCCACCATAATCTCACCGTATTGGCTTAATTTGACCTCGCCGCCTGCAAGCCAGTCGGTATTGGGCAGCAACCCAATCTGCACAAACACGCCTTCTAAGGCAATACTGTGCACGGCGCCGCTGACGCGGTCCTTATAATGCAAAGCATTGACCTTGGCATCGACCCCGGTAATTTCCGTGGTCTGCGCATTCACAATCACCGTCACATTGCTCAGGCTATTGAGTTTATTTTGTAAGATAGCGTCTGCACGCAGTTGCGGATCAAACTGCAGCAAAGTCACATGCTTCACAAAACCGGCCAGATCAATCGCCGCTTCTACGCCTGAATTGCCGCCGCCGATGACGGCAATCTCCTTGCCTTTAAATAAAGGGCCGTCGCAATGCGGACAATAGGCCACGCCTTTACCGCGATATTCCTGTTCACCGGGCACATTCATTTCTTTCCAGCGCGCGCCGGTGGCGATAACTACTGCCTTCGTTTTAAGTGTGGCGCCGCTTTCAAGCTTAATCTCGATCAGCTCGGTTTTATTCTGTGCCGCAGACGTTAGGCTGGTGGCGCGCTGCAAATGCATTACATCAATATCATAGGTTTTAACATGCTCTTCGAGTGCTGCCACCAGCTTCGGGCCTTCCGTGGCTTTCACCGAAATAAAGTTTTCTATGCCCATGGTATCCATGACTTGTCCGCCGAAACGGTCAGCCACGATGCCGGTTCTGATGCCTTTGCGTGCAGCATAGATCGCAGCCGATGCCCCCGCCGGTCCACCGCCAATAATCAACATATCAAAAGGCGCTTTGGCATCTATTTTTTTCGCTTCACGCGCGACGACGCCGCTATCTAACTTCGGCAAGATTTCATCAACACCCATACGCCCAGCGCCAAACTCGGCACTATTGAGGTATATAGTCGGCACAGCCATCACCTTGCGTGTATTAACTTCGTCTTGAAATAACGAGCCATCGATCATGGCATGACTGATATTAGGGTTAATCACCGCCATCAGGTTTAGCGCCTGCACTACCTCCGGGCAGTTGTGGCAACTGAGCGAGATATAGGTTTCAAAATGAAACGTGCCGTCTAGCGCGGCAATCTGCGCAATTTTCTCGGCTTCTAATTTCAGCGGATGTCCGCCGACCTGTAATAAAGCCAGGATCAAAGACGTAAATTCATGCCCCATCGGGATGCCCGCAAAACGAATACGCGCTAGTTCACCGACGCGCGCTACCGTAAACGATGGTTTGCGCTCGCTGTCATCACGGCTTTGTTGCAAACTGATCTTGTCCGTCATTAGTGCAATTTCAAGCAATAAATCGAGCATTTCGCGCGATTTAGCACTGTCATCGACTGAAGCGATAATTACTATGGGCTGCACCAGCTTGGCTAAATATGCTGTTAATTGCGTTTTAATATTGCTATCTAATGCCATGATTGATCTCTTTGCTAATGGTTAGGTTGTTCTCTTTTGGATAAGCTGGATGACTTAAGTTAAGCGGTAGCCTAGGAAAGAATCCTCGGTGAAAACAACCTTAGGTAAACACAACCCCAGTTAAGCAAAACCCCGGGCTTTTGACCCGGGGTTAGCTAATATTATGGTAATACTTTGAATTAAAGCACACCCCTAATAAGACGAGCTGTGCTTTAGATTTTGCCTATTAAATCTAAAGATGGGGCTAAGGTTTCAGCACCTGGCGTCCAAGCTGCCGGGCAGACTTCACCTGGATGCGCCGCTACGTATTGTGCGGCTTGTGCCTTACGGATTAAATCTTGCGCAGAACGGCCAATACCTAAGTCATTGACTTCCAGCGCTTTAATAACGCCTTCTGGATTAATCAGGAATGTGCCGCGAAGCGCCAAACCTTCTTCTTCAATCATCACTTCGAAATTACGGGTAATAGTGCCAGTCGGGTCAGCGATCATTGGATACTGAATTTTTTTGATCGTATCAGAAGTGTCATGCCAAGCTTTGTGCGTAAAGTGCGTATCGGTAGATACTGAGTAAATTTCTACGCCCATTTTTTGGAATTCAGCATAATGATCCGCTAAGTCACCTAATTCTGTTGGGCAGACAAAAGTAAAGTCAGCTGGGTAAAAAACCACTGCAGACCATTTGCCTTTGAGGCTAGCTTCAGTTACTTCTACAAATTTGCCACCGTGGTATGCCGTTGCTTTAAAAGGTTTGATTTCGGTATTAACTAAAGACATGGTGATGTTCCTCTATGATGGTTGAAATGATAGTTCAAAAAAATCTTGTGAGCATTATATGGTGTACATGTTAACCAATCTAATACATCATTTTTATGACATCGATCAATTTAACTGATCACCACACTCGGTAAAACTTAGCGGCGCAAGGATTAGGCCGCGGTCACTGCAATCGTCTGCGTCGCCGTATCACCGACATTGTCGTGCCAGGTCACGGTAATCATATCACCGGGCGCGGCACCTTTTAGTCTAAACGTCAGGTAAGGGTTTTTCGAGATGCCCGTGCCCCACTGCGCTTCGAGCACGGTTTTACCATTGAGTGTAGCCGTCACTAACTGCACAAAACGCGCTGGTATCAGCTGACCAAAATCATCTTTTCTGCGCCCAGTTTCCATAGGATGACTCATCAGCAGTTTGACCTCGACCAAGCCGCCTTTAAGTTGCGCTCGCATTTTCATATTATCAGCCGCCATTGCTACCTCCTTAACCACAGCCATTTTCAAGCACAACGACATGCTTGCTATGACTGAAAAATTGCGTGCCGGCTTTGACCACGACTTTGATGTCTGCGCTCTCGGCCATTTTAATCCGCGTTACTATATAAGGCTGGGCGCCGTTGCTAAAGGCAAACTGTGCGATCAGCGGCGTCGGATTGTTCTCGACCAAGATGTAAATCAGGTCAGTATTGGCAATATTGCTGTTAACCTCAACTTGGACGACTGCGCCATTTTCGGCACGATCGGGTGCAATAATCTGTATATCTGTACTCGCCACAGCAGCGTCAATCGTCAGGATTTTACTGGCGGCGTTTAATTTATCTGCTTCAAATGCCGCCTTATTCCATAACGCAGCGAGCGCAGTCAGCGGCTGCAGCAATAGGCATACCGTACTGCCTAATAATAATGATAAAAATCCTCTACGTTGCATCGCTAGCCTTTGCATGATTTATCCTTTAATAATAGCGGCCTGAATGCGGCGCAAGGCCTGCAAACGTGCCTCCACGATTGATTTTTGGTAGAAGTCACCATCGACAGCTTTGGTCGCTAAATCCATTTGTTCAATCGCGCGTACCATATCGTACTTTCTAAAAAAAGCTTCGCCGAGCGCCTGATGGCTGAGCAACACCTTATTTTGCATGGTATAGGCTTTAGCCGTTAAATCATATAAATACGCATCTTCAGGATAAAGGCCTTGTTTTTCTTTGACCAGCTTAAGCACATCATCCGCCTGCTTGATCGCCAGAAAATGTTCGGCATAACCATAGATCAAAGCGCGATTATCAGGAAACAGCTTTAAGGCTGACGCATATTGTTTAGCCGCCTGCTGCGGCTTATTAGCCGCAACCTGCAAACGCGCACTCAAATTCTCGATCATGGCATGCTTAGCTGCATTAGTTTGCAGCCAGATTATTTCTTTTTCAGCCTGGTTTAAAGCGTGCTTGCGTAGATAAGCCACAGCCAAACCATAATGCTCTACCGCCTCCATACTATAACGCTGTTCGCGTATATTCTGTTCAAATACGTCAATCGCCACTTGCACCGCGCCGCTCTGCGCCCGTAACTTGGCGCGCACATATTGAAACTCAATGCTATCGGCTACCTGGCGGAAAGACATCTGTTCGACGCGGTTAGCAACATCGGCAATACGCTCGCTGGTCAGTGGATGCGTGCGTAAAAAGCTAGGCGCACTACCCTCGGCAAAACGCGAACCGCGCTGTAAGGTGGTAAAAAATGCGGGCATGCCGCGCACATCAAAACCGCCGCTATCCAATATCTGCAAGCCGATACGATCAGCCTCACGCTCATACTCACGCGTGTAATCAAGCTGACTTTGCACACCAAAAGCGGTGGCCGTGGTTAAGGCGCCCGCGGCGAGCTGCGGATTAGCCCGCGCCATCAGCAAGGCCAGCGCAATGCCGGCAATATTTTTGAAAGTATCGGTTTTTTTAGACGCCAGCATGCGCGCCAGGTGGTGCTGGGTAACGTGACCAATTTCATGGCCTAACACACTCGCCAGTTCCGATTCAGCATTCGCCGCCAAAATCAAACCGGTATGCACGCCAATCACGCCGCCGGGCATGGCGAAGGCGTTGATAGATGGATCTTCCACGACAAAAAAATTAAATTTCTGCCCTTTATTCGGGCTATTCGCGACCAATCTAGTGCCCAGCAGCTGTAAATAATCGGTGATTTCCGGATCCTGTATCACCTGATCACTAGTTGCGACCTCACGCAGAATTTGTTGTGCAATCGCCTCTTCCTGCAACGGTGTCAGCACGGTTTGCGCAATATCACCGAGCTCAGGCAAATCATTGGCCCAAGCCGCACTAGCGCTAATATTGGTCGCGAGCAAGATTGCTATTACAATAGGCTTTAATTTCATCAAAGCTATGATAATGATTTTAAGCGGCGAGTTCACGCCGCATAATAAATATAAAGTAAATGTTAAAAGGTCTATGCATGCGCCAACCGCCGTCACCCACACTCACCCACTTTGATACTAGCGGCCAGGCGCACATGGTCGATGTTGGTGCTAAAGCGCATACGCGACGCATTGCCGTTGCCAGCGGCCGCATCAGCATGCTGCCGGCCACGCTGCAGCTCATTCAAGCCGGTGACGCCAAAAAAGGTGACGTACTCGGCATAGCCCGCATCGCGGCGATACAAGGCTCCAAACGCAGCGCCGAGTTGATCCCGCTCTGCCACCCGATCAGCCTGACGAAAGTCGCCGTAAGCTTTGACATAGATGCAAAAAATAACGCGGTGAGCTGTCAGGTCAGCACCGAAACCACCGGTCAAACCGGCGTCGAAATGGAAGCGCTTACCGCAGTCAGTATCGGTTTACTCACGATTTATGATATGTGCAAAGCCGTCGATCGCGGCATGGTCATCGGCGACATTAAACTGCTGGAAAAACATGGCGGTAAGTCGGGAGACTGGCTGGCAGACTAAGGTGTTTATTTAAACCATGACTTTAATTGCGTTTAGATCAGGACAATAAGATGCTGCAGTCAGTCATCGTTTACGTAATTTTAGCCGCGGCATTAACCGCTTGCGAGAAACAGCAACAAGCCGCAGCCGCAGTCGGCGCCCTACCAAAACAGACCATAAATCAGGTCACTGCTGATTTAGCCAGGGCGCAAGCGCTGGCGGCAGAACAGCGACAAGCGGCAGAAACTGAAAAATAAAACTGCCTAGCCTTAAGTCACCATAAGGCTAATATCAATTGATCATGACTGGTCTAAGCCATGGTGCTCAACCAAACGTCGCGCCCGCTTGTGCCTAGTAATCAACCCGCACAGGCGTAAGGTTCAGCGGCTATCGCCGGCTTTTCGCCCAGCATCAAGGCGGCTATCATCTGCGCGCTGGCTGGGGCCATGGTCAAGCCGTAACGGAAGTGGCCGGTGTTGAGGTATAAGTTTTCAATGCTTGGATGCGCGCTGATGATAGGCAGGTTTTCTGGCGTACCTGGGCGCAAACCGCTCCAGTGTTTGATCACCGGTTCGGTTTTAAGCGCCGGCATGATCGCCTCGGCTTTGGCGATAATTTCAGCACGTACTGCCTGCGTCACCGTCGCATCAAAGCCGACATCTTCGAGTGTGCTACCCGCCAGCAGATAACCGTCACGGCGCGGGATCAGGTAAAAACCTTCGCGGCAGACCATTTGCTGCAAATTATTTTTCGGCTTGTACAGCAAAATCTGACCGCGCATCGGTTTGATATCAAGCTTGGCGCTGGTCTGTTTAAGCAGGTCAAAACTCCACGCGCCCGAGGTCACCACAAACTGGTCTGCGCTTAATTTTTCACCGTTAACCGTATGCCATTCATTGAGCTTACTGCTTTGTTGCAGCGGCAAAAGCGCGGTGTGCTCGAGCAAGGTAACGTTGTTGTTTAATTCCAGCCACTTACGCAGCGCTTGCATAAAATAAGGCGGCCGAATCTGGCACACCGTCGGCAGCCACAGGGCTTCATCGCCGTCGGGCGATTGCACAGCAAACGCTGCCGGGTTAACTGTCTGCGTCGGTAACTGATAGCGTGCGCACCAGGCTTGGGCCGCGGCATTAGCATACGGCGGCAGCAGCAAAAACCCGGATTGCTCAAAATGGGCATCGACCCCGGTTTCTTGTTGCAACTGCTGACTTAACTCTCGGTAGGCTGCAGCGCCGCCATGGGTGAGCGCATTTACCTGCTCGGAATACATCCACGGCAATAACGGAAACAGGATGCCGCCACCGGCCCAGGAAGACTCGCCCGAAGTTTGACTGGCGATCTGGTTACGCTCGACGATAGTGACGCGGCAGCCGCGATTGACCAGTTCCATCGCCGTCATGCAGCCAACGATGCCGCCGCCGACGATTATTACGTGTTTTTTCATAGAGTTATTTGAACGCTACGCGCCCCATCAGCAAGGCATTTTGCGCATTGGTTAAGCCGGCAGGCTGACCGAGCAACACCACCACATCGCCCTCGGCGAGCGGCGTGGCTTCGGTCATTTGTATGCCATTGCCATTAGGACGGCGTATGGATTTGATTTCTACCGCAAAGTTTTCTAAATGCATTGCCAGTAAATTGCGGCCAATGGCAAAACTGCCGGCGGCGATCACGACCGAGTGTAGCCGCACTTGTTTCTTTTCGATATCATCATCTTCAGCATCGGATATGCCGTGGAAATAGCCTCTAAACAGCTTATAGCGCTGCTCGCGAAAGATACGGATACGTTTCACCACACGGTTCAGCGGCACGCCGAGCAACATCAGAGCATGTGAGGCTAGCATTAAGCTGCCTTCTAAAATCTCCGGCACCACTTCGGTCGCGCCGGCTTCGCGTAATGCTTCCATATTAGAGTCATCGACTGTGCGCACGATCACCGGCAGCTGCGGGTAACTTTCTTGCACGATATGCAGAATTTTCATCGCGGCGCGGTTATCGGCATAGCTAATCACCAAGGCTTTGGCGCGCTCACCACCGGCAGCTTCGAGCACCACACGCCGCGCCGCATCGCCAAACATGACATTTTCACCGGCGGCCGCTGCCTCTATCACCCGTGCCGGGTCAATATCGAGCGCGACAAACGGGATATTCTCTTCTTTAAGAAAACGGCCGAGATACTGGCCACTGCGGCCATAACCACAAATAATCACATGGTCGTGTAAGTGCTTAGCAACATGGTCTATGTCTTGCACTATCTGACTGCTGTTTTGGCTGTAACTGCTGGCTAGTCGCCGCGCAATGCGACCATTGTATTGAATCAGAAACGGTGCGATCACCATCGACAGCAATGAGGCCGCAAGCACCAGCTGCAGGGCAGGTCCACTTATCAATTTTTGCTCTACACCCAATGCCAGGATCACAAAACTGAACTCGCCGGCTTGCGCTAAGATCACGCCGGTGCGAATGGCCACGCCGGTTTCATATTTCACCAATCTGACGACTAAAGCGACGACGCTGGCTTTTAGTAAAATAAAGCCGACTAAAATCAACAACACTAAACCGGCATTATTGAAAATCTGCTGCAGATCTAGCAGCATGCCGACGCTGATAAAAAATAGTCCGAGCAGAATATCGCGGAACGGCGAAATATCCGACTCGACCTGATAGCGATACTTGGTTTCTGAAATCAGCATGCCGGCGATAAAAGCACCGAGTGCATAAGATAAACCAGCTAACTTGGTCGCGTAGGCCAGCAGCAAGGTCACCATCAGCACATTCATCACAAATAACTCGCGCGAACGCTGACTTGCCACTAAATTAAACCATGGTTTAATCAGCCACTTGCCGATAGTGAACAAAAATAGCAGCATGGCGGTGGCTTTGATCATAGCAAAACCTAGCACATCAAGCAGGCTGGCATTGGCCAAGCCTAGCGCCGGGATCAACACTAAAATTGGCACTACGGCAATATCTTGAAATAACAGTACACCGATACTTAAGCGCCCATGGCGTGAATTGAGATCAACGCGTTCAGCCAGAATTTTGGAGACGATTGCGGTAGAGGACATGGTGAGCGCGGCGCCAATCACAAAAGCAGCGGGCCAGCCTAAACCAGCCAGTTTGGCCAGCGCCATGGTGATAAACAAGGTCACAACCACCTGCGCACCACCCAGACCGAGCACTTTTTTACGCATCGCATAGAGCTGCGGCAAACTGAATTCGAGGCCGATACTGAACATTAAAAACACGATACCGAACTCAGCGACTTCATGATTAGCTTCGGTGTCGGGCAATAAGCCAAAGGTATGCGGGCCGAGCGCCAAGCCTACCAAAAAGTAAGCCAGCATCGCCGGCAAACGCAATGCCCGGAACAAAGCCACGGCCAATACCGAGCAGGTAAGCAGGATTAAGATTAAGGGTAGTGTGTCGAACATAAGGTAGCTTATAATTTCATTATATTTTTTATTATTCTATATTGTTTCACATCATCAGGCCGGCATTAAAACTTTTTTTATGCGCTTGATTTTGATTGGCAAAGCCAACAATCCATCTAGCTAATTGCTACGTTTTTGCCTGTAGTCTATCTGTTTATAGTGAGCCCCCCTTGTCAGTGCTTTAGCAAAATTCATGCCGAATCGAGCGCATTTCAATAAAATTCATCAACAATATGTTTATTAGTCGCTGTTTAAGCTTTATAAGTAGATCAATCCATTTTATACTTGAAGGCTATTATTTAAATTTTTTCATTCCGCGCTTAAGCCCGCCAGAATTTAAGCAAACACTAAAATGCCATGTCATCAATAATTAATCAGCCTAATCCAGCCACTGACAAACAAGCCACTTTATTGCTGGCGCGCGATATATTGCTGCTGGAAGCGAATGAAATCAATGCGTTAGCCTCGCGGCTCGACGCCCAGTTTAGCGATGCCGTGAATCTGATTCTGCAATGCAAGGGACGCGTAGTTGTCAGCGGCATGGGTAAATCCGGCCATATTGGCGGCAAAATAGCGTCAACATTAGCCAGCACCGGCACACCGGCTTTTTTTATGCACCCGGCTGAAGCCAGCCATGGTGATTTGGGCATGATTACCCGCGGCGACATTGTGATTGCGCTGTCTAACTCTGGTGAAAGTGATGAAATACTTGCCATTGTGCCGCCGCTCAAACGCCTGGGGGCGAGCATTATCGCCATCACCGGCAACGACGCTTCCACTTTAGCCAAGGCCGCTGATATCCATCTCAGTGCCCATGTCGCAAAAGAAGCTTGCCCGCTCGGTTTAGCACCGACTTCGAGCACGACGGTGGCATTAGCACTGGGCGATGCCCTTGCGCTGTGCGTCTTAGACCGGCGCGATTTTACCGCCGATGACTTTGCGCGCTCGCATCCTGGCGGCAGCCTCGGCCGACGCTTGCTGATCCATGTCAGTGATTTAATGCGTAGCGGCGAGCATGTGCCTAAAGTGCTGGCGCATGACCGGCTGACTCATGGTTTATTGGAAATGTCGCGTAAAGGTCTCGGACTGACAGCGATAGTCGATGCGGCTAACAAACCAACCGGCATTTTTACTGACGGCGATTTACGCCGCGCATTTGAGAAAAACATCAATGTCAGCAGCGCGCTAATGGCCGATGTGATGCACGCGAATCCATTGACGATACATCAAGATCAGCTCGCCATCGCTGCAGTTGAAATGATGGAGCAACACAAAATTAACGCGCTGTTGGTGACCGACGACGCCGGCATTTTAGTTGGTGCACTTAATATGCACGATCTTTTATTGGCAAAGGTAGTTTAAGACACCATGACGTATGCAACGATAAGCCCAGAATTAAAGCAGCGCCTGCAAAATATCAAATTACTTGTGCTTGATGTTGATGGCGTCATGACCGATGGCGGACTGACCCTCGGCGATGATGGTCAGGAATACAAAACCTTTCATGCGCACGATGGCCTCGGCATGAAGCTACTGCGTGCCACTGGCGTTGAATTAGCTATCATCACCGGCCGTACTTCCAATGTCGTCAAAAAACGTGCCGAGAGCACTGGTGTCGGCCATTTTTATCAGGGCGCCGAAGATAAGCTCGCAGCATTTAATGACTTAATCAAAACCTGTAATTTAGACGCGCAACAATGTGCTTTTATGGGTGACGACGTCGTTGATTTACCGCCTATGCTTAAAAGTGGGCTCGCCATTGCTGTGCCAGCTGCGCCGGCATTGGTGTTAGCGCATGCGCATTATGTGACTAAAAAATCAGGTGGTTTTGGCGCGGTGCGCGAAGTTTGCGAGCTTATCATGCAGGCACAGGGCAGCTTTGATGCGCAGATGCAGCAGTTTTTAACGCAAGCGCATATTGCAAACTAAAACATGCCTATGAATAGTCAGCCTAACATTAATCGTTCCGCAAAAAATAGCCCGTCGCTGCACGCTGCAGCCCGCTGGGCCGGGCATTGAGTTCATGAGCATACGCCCAGCGATTATTTTTCCGCTGCTGTTGCTGCTGATGCTGGCCGCGCTTACATTTTGGATTAATAAAACGGTACAACCACAACTGCCGAAAATAGATGGCAGTAGCCGCCATGACCCTGACTATATTATGAGTAACTTTGTCACCACGCAAACCGATATCAACGGCGCACTGCGCTACAAACTAGCCGCGGCAGAAATGCGCCACTTTCCGGACAACGATAGTACTGACTTGATCCGGCCACGTTTCACGCAGTTTGCCATAGACAAAGCCTATACGCAGCTAGAAGGCCTGCGCGGCCATGTGTCGGCGAATGGCGAGCAAATAGAGCTATTTGATAATGTGAGGGTCAAGCGTCCGGCTTATGCCGAAAAAGGCGAAATGACGATAGATACCGATTATCTGCAAATTTTCCCCGACCAAGAACTGGTGCGTACCGAGAGCCCGGTGATTATTCGCCAGGCGCCTAAGACCATTATTTACGCAACCGGCATGATCTACGACAAACAGCAGCAGACAGTCACTTTGCTGCATAAAGTGCGTGCCCATTATGAAAAACCGCTGGCGAAAACAGCGGCGGCTAAGGCGAGCGCAGTTAAACCTGTGAGCACTAAACGTAACGCGACTCTTACCAATACCGCCAGCAAGCCTAAGTTAAAACTGAAAAAACCGCTAGTCAACAGTAAAGCTGCCGCCACATTAAAACCAGCTGATTCCCCCAAACCCAACGATGCGCGCATTCGGAGACGCTATGAGTAAGCCCCTGAACACACTATGGACGAAACTAAGTGGCAGCTTGATTATATTCGGCTTGGCATTAGCGAGCCTGTCTAATCAGGTTGCAGCTGAATCCGCTGACCGCGACAAACCAATTGATCTGGAAGCTGACTCGGTTAAAGTCGATGACGCCAAGCAAACCAGCACCTACATTGGCAATGTCATTTTAACCCAGGGCACATTGATCATTCATGCCGATAAACTGATTGTGCGCGAAGATAAAGAAGGTTTTCAGCACAGCACCTCACTAGGCAATCCAACCACTTTCAAGCAAAAACTTGAGGGCAAAAACGAGTATATGCAAGGTAGTGCACTGCGCATTGAGTATGACGGCCGTATGGATAAAGTGCAGCTTTACACCAAAGCCTGGGTCAAGCGTGGCGAGGATATCGTCCATGGCGACTACATTATGTATGACGCCAACGCCGAATACGCAGAAGTGATTGGTGGCGGCTCGCAAGCTGCCGCCGCGCCGGGAACGCCAGCCGGCCGCGTGCGTGCGGTGATTCAGCCAAAAAATAAAGCGGCTCCGGCGCCTGCTGACAGCAGCAAGAAACCGAGCAGCAGCAGCCCGAGCAACAGCGCACCGGCCGTGAATAACGCGCCGCCGGCTAAAGATAGCCGCTTCAGCAGAAGCTTAAATCTGAGCAATGCTGCCAACTAATCAAAATTACCCTGCCAAGCATTAACGGCCTATTGGATAAAAACCCGTCACTATGAGCGAACTCATTGTAGAAAATTTACGTAAATCATACAAAACACGTACGGTGGTACAAGATATTTCTTTGCACATCAAAAGTGGTGAGGTCGTGGGTCTGCTTGGTCCTAATGGTGCCGGTAAAACCACCAGCTTTTATATGATGGTCGGTTTAGTGCCGCTAGATGCAGGCAGGATATTGCTCGACGGCAAAGATTTGAGCCGCATGCCGATCCATATGCGTGCCAGAATGGGCTTATCTTACCTGCCACAAGAACCTTCCATCTTTCGCAAGCTGACGGTGACGGAGAATATCCTTGCCGTACTGCAGCTGCAATCGATATCAGCGATCGAAATGGATGAAAAACTCGAATCCTTGCTCGAAGAGCTGCATATCACGCATATACGCGACAACCCGGCGATCAGCCTGTCTGGTGGCGAGCGCCGCCGTGTTGAAATAGCGCGCTGCCTGGCTTGTAACCCGAGCTTTATTTTACTCGATGAGCCTTTTGCCGGTATTGATCCGATTGCGGTGATCGATATTCAAAAAATCATCCGCTTTTTAAGCGCGCGCAATATCGGCGTTCTCATCACCGACCATAATGTGCGCGAAACGCTGGGCATTTGCGACCGCGCCTATATTGTCAATCAAGGACACGTCTTTGCCTCGGGTATCCCCAGCGAAATAGTCGAAAACGAAAGCGTACGTGAAGTCTATTTGGGCAAAAACTTTCGTCTATGAAGCAAGGTTTACAACTTAAGTTTTCGCAAAACCTGTCGCTGACACCGCAGCTGCAGCAAGCCATACGCCTGCTGCAGCTATCGACGCTGGAACTTAATCAGGAAATTGATGCTTTAATGCAAACCAACCCGCTGTTAGAGCGCGGCGAGGCTGGTGAGGATGAATATGGCAATGCCGACGATGTGCCCGCCGACGGTGGTAGCAACGCGCTGCAGATTGAAGCCGCTAATAATACCCAGGAAACTAGTACCGACCCTATTCACAACGATGACAGCGCTGCTAGCGATTTTGCTGAGTCGTATGCAGAAACTTATACGGAATCTAATCAGCCGGGGCAAGCAAATACGGCAGAAACCCCTACGCAGAATGAGCCGGCTGAATTTGACGCCAGCACTAGTACTACAGAATTTTCTGCCGAATTCAACGATGAGTTTGATGAGTTTTCAAATGGCAGCCGCTGGGACGAAAACAGCACGCCGGCAGATGATGACAGCGATTTCAGGCAACAGCAGACTTTGGAGATCAGCCTGCGCGAACACCTGATTTCCCAGCTTAAATTAATGCCGCTATCCACGCGCGATCAGACACTGAGCTTGCTACTGGTGGATAGTATTAACGAAGATGGCTATCTCGAAGCGTCGCTAGAAGCGATCAGCGAACAGATGCCGCCAGAACTCGAAATAGAGCTGTTAGAGCTGCAAACGGCCTTGCGCCATATCCAACATCTTGATCCGATCGGTGTCGGTGCGCGTAATTTAAGCGAGTGCCTGTTACTACAACTGGATTTATTAGCAGAAAATACACCCGACCTGGCTTTAGCCAAACGCATGGCGCAACAGCATTTGCCGGCGCTGGGTGCACGTGACTTTAACAGCCTGCGCAAAGACTTAGGCTGTGATGATGCCACGCTCAAAAATGTGCAACAGCTCATTACCAGCCTAAATCCGCGCCCAGGCAGTGCCTATAGCGTGATTGGTTCTGAGCACTATATTCAGCATGAAGTCATTGTAAAAAAAATTAAGGGTATCTGGATCGCCAGTCTCAACGATGGCGTGATCCCTAAACTTAAGATTAACCAGCTTTATGCGAGCATTTTAAAGCGTAATCGCGACAGTTCGAGCCAATACCTGCAAAGTCAAATGCAAGAAGCAAAATGGATGATTAAAAATATCCAGCAACGTTTCTCGACTATTTTGCGGGTATCGCAAGCCATCGTCGACCGGCAGCGCAACTTTTTAGAGTATGGCGAAGTTGCCATGCGGCCACTGGTATTGCGTGAAATCGCCGATGAATTAGGCCTGCATGAGTCCACCATCTCGCGCGTGACTACCAGCAAATATATGCTCACGCCGCGCGGCATCTTTGAACTGAAATACTTTTTTGGTAGCTCGGTAGCAACCGATACTGGCGGCACTTGCTCAGCGACGGCCATACGCGCTCTGATCAAGCAACTGGTCGATCAGGAGAACCATAAGAAGCCACATTCGGACAATCAGATTACTGAGTTATTAGCCAAACAAGGCATCGTGGTCGCACGCCGTACCATTGCCAAATACCGCGAGTCACTTAACATTGCCCCTGCCAGCTTAAGAAAATCACTGTAGATGACATCGCGCCGGAGCCGAGCTGCGGGCGGCTAAAAAATTGTCGGCGGCACTAGCGCATACGGGAATTTACGTAGTAAACTGAAATTGTTCGATAAGTTTTAAACAGCCGCAGAATTTCAAATATTGCATCTTCGTTTTTACAGATCAAATTTACAAAATCTCGATCAAACTGAAAATCTAACGCTTTTAAAATTTTGAAGAATATTTTAAAAAGGAGCAAGTCATGAATTTACAATTAACGGGTCTGCACTTAGAAGTAACACCGGCATTACGTGATTATGTCACCAGTAAACTAACGCGAATTAGCAATCACTTTGATCATGTGATCGATATCAAAGTGACCTTAAGTGTCGACAAACTCGCCCAAAAAGTTGAGGCTACACTGCATGTTCCTGGTAATGAATTGCATGCTGCTTGCGCTGACGAAAACATGTATAGCGCGATTGATATGCTCACCGACAAATTAGACCGCCAAGTATTAAAACATAAAGAAAAACACGGCGATCATCACAAAACGAATGGTGCAGTAAAGCATCAAGTCGTTGAATAAGCTGTATATTTCCCTGTAATTATTTATGGCTCAAATCAATGTAGCTGAGCTATTCAAACAGACCCGCCGTAAGCTCAAACTAAACTGGGTTGCCGGAGTTGACGGCGGTTCCAAAACTCTCAGCAGTGACACCGTGACCAAGCCGTCTCTGGCGCTGATCGGTCATCTTAATTTTGTGCATCCGAATCGAGTGCAAGTGCTAGGCTGCGCCGAAATGGATTATTTACGCAGCCTGCCTAAGCTAGACGCAGAAAAGTCGATTGCTAATTTATATTCCACCGACTTGGCCGCCGTCATCGTTGCCAACGGTGAGGACGTCCCCGAATCCTTGCTCAGCGCTGCCGATCGGCATCTGACCCCACTCTTTACTTCACCGCTACGCAGCCCTGAACTCATGGATATTTTGCGCCATTTTTTAGCGCAGGCGGTGGCTGATTCAATCAGCCTGCATGGCGTTTTTATGGAAGTACAGGGCTTTGGCGCACTGATCAAAGGCGATGCCGCCATTGGCAAAAGCGAGCTGGCATTAGAACTAATTTCGCGCGGCCACCGTCTGATTGCCGATGATATCGTCGATTTTTTCCGTATTTCACCGGAGCGTGTTGAGGGCCGCTGCCCAGCGCTGCTGCAAGATTTTTTAGAAGTGCGGGGTTTAGGCATTTTAAATATACGCGCTTTATTTGGCGACAATTCAGTAAAGCCGACCAAACCACTGGATCTGATTATTCATCTGGAAATGGCCGACAAGCTGGCGCCACTGCTATTGGACCGACTCAATTGCAAAGTGGAAACTGAAGAAGTCCTAGGCGTAAAAGTATCCAAAGTTCACATTCCTATAGCTGCCGGGCGTAATATCGCAGTACTGGTAGAAGTCGCTATTCTCAACCACATGTTACTATTGCGAGGCATTAACGCAACCAAACAATTCACCCAGCGCCAGCAGCGCGAAATGAAGAAATCCGGTTAACTGTTATTCACTTGGTAAAATTTCATTGAACGAAGCATTTGGCAAAGCTCTAACCTTAATATGAAACAACTTATTATCGTCACTGGGCTCTCTGGTTCAGGCAAAAGTATTGCGCTACGGGCACTAGAAGACAGCGGCTATTACTGCATAGACAATCTACCTGTGACCATGTTGCCGCATATTGCCGAGCATCTGCAGTCGGCAACTGGCCCAGCGGACAACTTGATCAACACCAATCATGACCGCGTGGCGATCAGCATCGACAGCCGCAGTGCCGCTATTGAAACGCTACCGGCGCACATCGCGCAACTCAAGGCGCGCAATATCAGTACGCAGGTATTATTCCTCGAGTCGAATGCCGAAACCCTGGTGAAAAGATTTAGCGAAACGCGGCGCAGGCATCCCTTAAGTAAAGATACGACCACACTGGCCGAAAGCATTGCGGTTGAACGCGAGCTACTCGGCAACTTAGGCAGCTTAGGCCACGTCATTGATACCAGCCATCTCAGCGCTAACACGCTCAAAGGCTGGGTAAAGGACATTGTGGCCAGTGAGTCTAAAGGGCTGACCCTGTTATTCACGTCTTTTGGCTTTAAACATGGTATCCCACTCGATGCCGATTTCGTGTTTGACGTGCGCTGCTTGCCGAATCCACATTACGATCCAGAGTTACGTGCGCTTACCGGCCACGATAGCAAAGTGCAGGAATTTTTAAATAATCATGCCAGTGTGCATGAAATGCTGGCGGATATTCGCCACTATATCGAAAAGTGGCTGCCGTGCTTTGTTACGGACAATCGCAGCTATTTAACCGTGGCGATCGGCTGCACCGGCGGTCAGCATCGCTCGGTATATTTTGTTGACCAGTTAAGTCAATATTTTATGCAGCAGCAAAAAGTGCTGACGCGGCACCGCGAATTAAAATAAGGTGCATGCAGAGTTTTACAATGGATAGTCTTTAAAGCAGTTAAAAGCGATACGTACACTTAAAGTTGAGAAAAAAATGATCGGTATTCTAATCATGGCGCATGGCAGTTTGGGTAACAGCCTGCTGGAGTGTGCCAAGCATGTAGTCGGCACAGAACCACAGCAACTAGCGGTCATGGCGGTAAGCAATGAGGATGATCCTAGCCAGGTTTTACCGCAAGCTTTAGCCTTGATAGCCGAGCTCAATAGCGGCGAAGGCGTGCTGGTGCTCTCCGACATGTATGGTGCCACACCGTGTAATATCGTCGGCCAACTGCTGCAGCCAGGCTTGATTGAAGGCGTAGCTGGAATCAACCTGCCGATGCTGATCCGCACGATTACCTACCGACACGAACCGCTGGCAACGCTAATTGAAAAAGCCGTCAGTGGCGGGCGCGAAGGCGTGGTCCACTTCAGCCGCGAAAGCTGTAAGCGCTACATCTAGCTTTAATCACATCACGCGGCGCCAGCAAGACAGCGCGGCTTTTGCAACAGAACTGGGTTTCAATCATATGATCAGCAAGCAACTGGAAATTATCAATAAATTAGGCTTGCATGCGCGCGCCTCAACCAAACTGACGCAAACCGCGAGCATGTTTGCCAGTGAAATCTGGCTGGAGCGCAATGGCCGCCGCGTCAATGCTAAAAGCATCATGGGGGTGATGATGCTCGCTGCCGCCAAGGGTTCAATTGTGACGCTAGAAGCCAATGGTGCTGACGAAGTCGCCGCCATTGAGGCTTTAACGGCACTGATCAATAACTACTTCGGTGAGGGTGGATAAGTCATGCGGTTTATGGTTATAGCGAGTATGCGCCATGAGTAGTTTCAGCATCCATGGCGTCGGCGTTTCTAGCGGCATTGCTATTGGTCAGGCGCATCTGGTCTCCAACGCCTTACTCGAGGTTGTGCATTACCAGCTGCCGCCGCATTTAATCGAGGAGGAAGTCGCCAGGTTTAGCAACGCCATTGCCAGCGTCAAGCTTGATCTGGAACAGATTAATCATAGCTTACGCAACAATGCCCCGGCCGAACTCAGCGCCTTCATCGGCACCCATTTGATGATGCTGGCCGACCGCTCTTTATCTGAAGTCCCTAAAGACATCATCCGCAACGAGCAGTGCAACGCCGAATGGGCGATCAAACTGCAAATGGATGATATTGTTGAGCAGTTCGATCAAATTGAAGACGAGTATCTGCGCGAACGCAAACAGGACGTAATTCAGGTCGTTGAGCGCGTGATTAAGGTATTACTCGGCCATCCCAGCCAGTTAAGCAGTAAACAGCAAACTAGTGGTTTGCAGCATGAGCGTAAACTGATACTGGTCGCACATGATATTTCACCCGCTGACGCCATCCAGTTTAAACAACATCAGTTCGCGGCCTTTATTACCGACGTTGGTGGTATCACCTCGCATACGGCGATTTTAGCGCGCAGCCTCAATATTCCCTCCATCGTTGCCTTGCAACGTGCGCGCGATTTAATCAATGACGGCGAGCTGATTATTGTTGATGGCAGCCAGGGCGTCGTCATTGTCAGCCCGTCAAAAGAAATTCTGGCTGAATACAAGCTACGGCAAGAGCAATGGGAACTTGAACAGCAAAAACTGCAGCGCATCAAGTCGACTAAAGCCGTCACCATTGATGGTACGCAGATTGAGCTATTTGCCAATATTGAGGTACCAGAAGACGTGGTCGCGGCCAAGGCCTCCGGTGCCACCGGCATCGGGCTATATCGCACTGAGTTTCTGTTTATGAACCGGCGCGATATGCCCGACGAAGAAGAGCAATTTATCGCCTACAAAAAAGTCGCGGAAGCCATGAAAGGCGCGGTGGTTATTATTCGCACGCTGGATTTGGGCGCTGATAAACAGATGAATACCGATAGCGTCGTCAATTGCGCCAACCCGGCATTAGGCTTGCGCGCAATCCGTTTGTGCTTATCTGAACCGAAAATTTTTCATACGCAATTACGTGCACTGCTACGTGCCTCGGATTTTGGCAATATCAAAATACTGATTCCGATGCTGTCAACGCTGAGCGAGCTACGTCAAACCAAGCTATTACTGGAGCGCGCCAAATTAAGTTTGCGTAAGGAGTCGATTGCTTTTAATGAGAATATTGCCTTAGGTGGCATGATAGAGGTGCCGGCGGCGGCGATTAATGCCGAGGCCTTTGCTAAAGAACTCGACTTTTTATCGATTGGTACCAATGACTTGATTCAATATACTTTAGCCATTGATCGTACCGATGACGCCGTGGCGCATCTGTATAATCCGTTGCACCCATCGGTATTGAAGTTGCTCGCCATGACCATTAAAGCCGGCGAAAAGTTAGGTAAATCAGTGTCAGTTTGCGGCGAAATGGCCGGCGATGCAAAATTCACCAAGCTCTTGGTCGGCATGGGTTTACGCCAGCTATCGATGCACCCGTCGCACGTGCTTAGCGTCAAGCAGCAAATACTACATAGCGAACTCAATAAGCTTAGCCTTAATGCGCGCAAAGTACTCGGCCAGACCGACATCGAAAAAATTGAACCATTAGTCGCTAAATTTAATCTTATTTAAAATGTATGTGCTGTTATTAAAAAGGAATCGACATGTCTAGTGAAAATACTGTGACTTACGAAACGCCGGGCAGGCCTAGCCCAAGCAATGATGATAAAAATATTGCCACCATTACCCATTTGAGCGGCATGTTGTTTTCATTTGTACCCTCCCTGGCCGTCTGGCTGCTTAAAAAAGATGACAACGCCTATATCGCGGCCGAAGCCAAAGAAGCCTTAAATTTTCAACTAAGCGTCGTTATCGCCCAACTGATAGCGGCGGTACTGGTGTGGGTACTCATTGGTTTTTTACTAATGCCCATTATTTGGCTGGCCAATATTGCTTTATGCATTATTGCCGCCATCAACACCAGTAAAGGCGAAACTTATCGCTACCCGTTTAGCCTGCGTTTAATTAATTAGTGGCATTGACCCGGTTAGTTAGTGTCCGCCGCCAACAAGATTTAAAAGACCCTATTTAAAAAATTTAAGGATTTAATGCAGTGACCAGTACTCAATTAGCAAACAACCCCCTATTGCACTTTTCCGGCTTGCCTAAATTTGATCAGGTAAAAGCTGAACATGTGTCACCGGCGATTGACTATCTGCTGACCGCGGCCAGAGCCACCGTAGCCACGCTCAGTCAGGGAGAAGCCAGTGTCACTTGGGATAACTTTGTATTGCCGCTGGAGAACATGGAAGAGAAACTAGCACGCGCCTGGTCGCAAGTCGGTCACATGAACGCAGTGGTGAATAGTCCAGAGTTACGTGCGGCCTATAACGACAACCTGTCTAAACTGACCGACTTTTATGCCGATCTAGGACAAGACGAACGCTTGTATGCCAAGTTTCGTAATTTACGCGCCAGCAACCAGTTTGCAGCGCTCACGCCTACCCAGCAAAAAATTGTCGAGAATGAACTGCGTGACTTTCGTTTAGGTGGTGCGGAATTAGCCGCGGACCAAAAAATCCGTTTCAAGGCAATTCAGGAAGAATTATCGCAGCTGTCATCAAAATTCGAAGAAAATGTACTCGATAACACCAACGATTACGCGCTGTATATAGATGCAGCCGACACGCTGAGCGGCATTCCAGACGACGTATTACAAACGGCGCGTGCAGCGGCAGAAGCCGACGCTAAAAGCGGCTGGAAATTTACCTTGCAATCTCCGTCTTATTTTCCAGTATTGCAATATGCGCAAAACCGCGCATTGCGTGAAACCATGTATCGCGCATTTGCTACGCGCGCCTCCGAATTTGGCAAAGCAGAATGGGACAACACGCCGCTGATTTCACAAATACTCAAACTGCGTCTTGAAGCTGCCAACTTGCTTGGCTTTGCCAACTACGCCGAGTTATCACTTGCCACCAAAATGGCGGAGTCGGCGCAACATGTGAATGATTTCTTGCAACAGCTGGCGCTAAAAGCCAAACCTTATGCCCTTAAAGACAAGGTTGAGCTTGAAGACTATGCATTAAAACTCGGCATCAGCGACATGCAGGCATGGGATGTAGCCTTTGCCTCTGAAAAACTGCGCGAAGAAAAATATGCTTTTTCTGATCTGGAAGTAAAACAGTACTTTCCAGAAAGTAAAGTTTTAGCCGGTTTATTTAAAGTGGTAGAAACCATTTTCGGCGTGTTTGTGAGCAAATCTGAAGCTGCAGTCTGGCATGAAACCGCGAGCTTTTATGATATTAAAGACCATGATCACCATCTAATTGGTCAGTTCTATTTAGACTTGTATGCGCGTAACGACAAACGTGGCGGCGCCTGGATGGATGAAGCGATTACGCGGCGCAAAGTTGTAGATCAGCTCACCACGCCGGTAGCCTTTCTGACCTGCAATTTTTCGGCACCGGTCGGCGGCAAGCCGGCCTTATTTACCCATGATGAAGTGCTCACCATGTTCCATGAATTTGGCCATGGCCTGCATCATATGCTGACCCAGGTTGACGATTACGCGGTATCCGGCATCAAGGGTGTGGAATGGGATGCGGTAGAACTGCCTAGCCAGTTTATGGAAAACTTCTGCTGGGAATGGGATGTATTGCGCCACATGACCGCACATGTAGACACCGGTGCACAGCTGCCACGCGCGTTGTTTGACAAAATGGTCGCGGCGAAAAACTTTCAGGCCGGCATGCAAACCATGCGCCAGATTGAATTTTCATTATTTGATATACGTCTGCACAGCGAGTTTGATCCCTATGCCGACAAAACCGCATTAGACCTCATAGAAGCAGTACGCGATGAAGTCGCCGTCGTACGCCCACCTCAATGGAATCGCTTTCCAAATAACTTCACCCACATCTTCGCCGGTGGTTACGCGGCGGGCTACTACAGCTACAAATGGGCCGAGGTGTTATCTGCCGATGCCTATAGCATGTTTGAAGAAGACGGCGTACTTTCGGCTGAAACTGGCAAACGCTACTGGCAGGAAATCCTCGCGCAAGGTGGCTCACGCTCTGCGCTGGAATCGTTTACCGCCTTTCGTGGCCGCGAACCCAATATCGATGCCTTGCTACGCCATAATGGCATGAGCTAAACAACGGCCGCATTCGGCCGCGATTGTTCAATCCTTAATACCTTCAATAGATTCAATATGAAATTTGCTAGCTGGAACGTCAATTCCCTCAACGTCAGATTGCCACATGTCTTAGACTGGCTGCGCGATGCGCAACCCGATGTGGTATGCCTGCAGGAAACAAAACAGGAAGACGCCAAGTTTCCATATGCGGCATTGCAGGCCGCGGGTTATGCGTCGATTCATATCGGCCAAAAAACCTATAACGGTGTGGCTATTCTCAGTCGCCATCCGCTGACTAATGTGCAGCGCAATATCCCGAATTTTGATGATGCGCAGCAGCGCGTGATAGCCGCTGATATCAATGGCATACGTGTAGTCTGCGCCTATATACCGAATGGTCAGGCGGTAGATTCTGACAAATACCAATACAAAATGCGCTGGCTGGCAGCGCTCAATGCCTGGCTTAAAACCGAGCTCGTCAATCAGCCTAAACTGATGCTGCTCGGCGATTACAATATTGCACCTGAAGACCGCGACTGCCATGATCCAGCCGCCTGGGTTGGACAGATCTTAGTCAGCCCAGCTGAACGCGCCGCATTTCAGAGCATGCTCGACCTTGGCCTGCATGACAGCTTTCGCCTATTTGAGCAGCCAGAAAAAAGCTTTAGCTGGTGGGACTACCGCATGATGGGATTTCGGCGCAATTTTGGTATGCGCATTGATCATATACTGGTGAGCGATGCGCTTAAACCGGCTTGTCTGGCGGCGCATATTGATAAGGCACCGCGTAAACTGGAGCGGCCCTCAGATCACACGCCGGTAGTGCTGGAACTGGCTTAAAGCGCTAAATTGGCGCAGCCCACATGCTTAAAAAGCGTGTCAGGCTAGCACTGCAACCGAAAATTAGCCCTTGATTTTGATACCGAGTTGCTTCAATTTACGATAGAGGTGCGTGCGTTCCAGACCGGCGATTTCAGCGAGTTTACTCATATTATGAGTCGCCACCTGCATGTGATATTCAAAATAATGCCGCTCAAACTCGTCACGTGCCTCGCGTAAGGGCTGATCTAAATTGGCGGCATTATAGGTGGTCAGCGCTTGCGTGCCGGCAGCAGGCAACGATTTCCGGTAGGCGCCCTCAAATTGATGCATTACCCGATTGACATCATCTAATGAAATCTTTGTGTCAAGACTGGTCTGCAACAAATTACGCACCACCGCATCGAGCTGGGCGAGATTACCCGGCCAGTCAGCGTTACGCAGGCTGTTGAGCGCGGCAATATCAAACTCGCGGTACTCTATATTAGCCAGCTCAAACTGCAGGTTGGCCATTGCCACCGCCAAGTCAGGAATATCTTCCTTATGTTCATCCAGCGCCGGTACGCGCAGCGACACAGCTGACAACAGTTGTAACAGGTTGTGATCGAACAATGCCTCCGCTTGCAGTTGTGGCAAATTTTCACTGGTGCTACAAACGACGCGCACATTATATTTGTCTGCTTTGGCAATCAGCAGCAGCAAGCCTTTCTGCTCAGTTTTACTGAGCTCGGCCACCTCGCTAATATAAAGTACGCCATCACGAATAGGCTCGAGAATATCAAGTGGTGCCGTCGCTAATTGACTAAACTCCGCTAACTGCAACCACGGCGTGTTCACATTCTGCAAAAAGCGCGCGCACAACTCAGCACCGCAGCCTTTGCCACCAATCAGCAACAGCGCGCTAGGACTATTGTTGGCATTGGCGGCTATTTTATCCAGGCGGTCTTTAAGCGCCACTACTAGTGGACTTTTGCCTAAATTAGCCAAGCTCATGCCTGATTTTGGCAGTTGCTCGCTATGTTTTAAGGCGGTGCTCACCGTTTTGAGCAACTTCTGCAGTGCAATTGGTTTTTCCAGGAAATCAAACGCGCCGATACGCGTCGCTTCGACGGCAGTGTCGATGGTGCCATGGCCGGACATCATCACCACCGGCATAGTCAGCAAGCCAGCGCTAGCCCATTCTTTAAGCAGGCTAATGCCATCACAGTCCGGCATCCAGATGTCGAGCAGAACGATATCCGGACGTTCATGCAGACGAATCGCACGCGCTGCCGCCGCATTCTCCGCCAGCTCTACCTGATAGCCTTCATCTTGCAGAATATCGTGCAACAGCTCTCTGATGCCAACTTCATCGTCAACCACTAATATGCGTTTTGATGCCATGCTGTTTATATTTTACCCTAGCTATAAATCATGATTGATCGGCTAGCAGCGGAATACTAATCATCACTATTGCACCACTAGTTTCGCTATGCAAACTGGCCGTACTATTTTGTTCCGTCGTCAACTGCGCTGCATTCACAATTTTAATACTGCCCTTATGTTCATCAATAATTTTCTTAACAATGGCTAAACCGAGGCCGGTACCATGCGGCTTGCTGGTGATATAAGGCTCGAAAATATGCGCCATCATCTCGGCCGGAAAACCCGCGCCGTTATCCTTTACGCTTAAAACCAGCATGTCATTGCTGACTTCCGTCTTCACCAGAATATGCGGTGTTTTATGCGCGGCCAGTGCATCCTGTGCATTTTGCAGCAAATTATGGATCACCTGGCGTAGCATCGTGCTATCGCCCTTGATCGCACAACTTTGGGTGGTGAGTAACAAGTCGGTTTTAATGCCGGGCAGATCATAGAGCGAAACCACTTCATGTATCAGTGCATTGAGGTCCAGACGCTCCAGTTGTGGCGCCGGCGAACGCGCATATTCACTAAACTCATTGACCATTTTCTTCATGGCATCGACCTGATTGACAATGGTTTCTGTCGACCGCTTTAACATTTGTGCATCACTAGCGTCGAGCTTACTGAGTAATTTATGCGCTATACGTTCTGCCGACAACTGAATCGGTGTGAGCGGATTTTTAATTTCATGCGCCAGCCGCCGCGCGACTTCGCCCCAAGCCGCGTCACGCTGCGCCTGCACCATAGTGGTCGCATCATCAAACACGGCAACATAACCGCCATCGGGCAAACGCGTACCACGCAAAGTGAGTATCTGTTTGCCCTGCGCAGTCACCAGCTCGATTTGCGTTTGCGCCTCATCTTTGTGCCCATTCTTAACTGTAGATTCCTGCTGGCTATTTAGCGCGATGGTACGCAAGAAATCTTCTAGGCGCAGCTGTTGCGCCATGATTTTATCTAGCGTCAGACCCACATAAGCCTCTAAATCGACATCTAACATATTCGCCGCCGCCTGGTTAAAGGTACGCAGTTCGCCACGCTCATTCAATGCCATCACCCCTGATGACAGATGCGCCAGTATGGTTTCCAGATAACCGCGCGCGGCTTCAACATGGGCGCGGTTACTTTCCGCAGCCTGAGTCGCGTCATTTAATTGCCGCGTCATACTGTTAAATGATGCGACCAAGACGCCAAGCTCGTCTTTGCCATGCTCCGGCAGCACAATACTGTAGTCCCCACTCGCAATCGCCTTGGTACCGGCGGCTAACACGGTGAGCGGTGCTGACATGCGCCGGCTCAGCACAAAGGCAATAGCGACTGCGCTCAACATGGCCAGTATCATGACCAGGGTTAGCGTCAGCGCAAATACTTCTCTTAATGAATCGCGGCTATAAGATAGTTTTTGGTAATCCTGGTAGACCTCCTGCACCGCTTCGGCGGTGTCGGCCAGCGATTTCGGCACCGGTTGCAATAGTTGCAAAATGCGCGTTTCACCAGCCAAGTCTTGTACCGATACCGGAATTAATACGCGTAAATATAAGCCTTTTTTTCCAATCGGCTCAATGGAGGCTAAAGCCCGCTGCCGCGCCTGCCTTAACTGCATCATGCTCGGTAATGCCGGTAAAAAACTAGTCGGATCACTACTTGATACCGCTAAAATTCTGCCTTGCACCGTCAATAAAGTGGCATCCTGAATGCCACTTTTTTCGCGCAAATCGTTGAGCATCGAAAAATGCGTATTCGCCGGTTGAAAAGCGAGGCTAGTCGCCATACTTTCGCCTTTTTCTTTAACATCAACCAACATCACATCCAAGGCGGTCCGCCCTAAATTAAGGCCGCCTTCAAGCGCGGCCTCTACCTTGACGTTAAACCAGGATTCAATCGAGCGTGTTAAGAAATTCACTGAAACCAGATAAACAATTAAGCCGGGAATAATCGCCATCAGCGCAAAGGTGATGAGCAGGCGCAGCGTAAAACGACTGCCCATCACCTGCTGTCGGATTTTACGATAGATGCCAAACAACTGTAGCGCAATCATAATAATCAGAAATGCCGCTAATATCGTATTAAGCAGCACCAGCAAGGTATAGTATTCACCTGATGCCGCGGTATTGGCACTGGCGTTCGACAGCAGGTAGAGTAAAAATGCACCAAGAGCGGCACTGGCGAATACGATATATTTCATTTATTCGATTCTGGCTTGACGAAAGCGGGCACCCATTCATAGCGCTGTGAGGTCATTTTCCAGTCAGTGCTGCCGTCAGCATCAGCAGGCAAGGATTTAGGCAGTTTTTTATAATCCAAGCGCATTAATAAAATTGCTTTATATGGTCCGTCTTTATCCAGCTCGGTTTTATGAAACAGCCTTAAATCACGAATGCGTGACAGCTCGTCTTCAGCATCGGTTAATTTGGCAAAGCTTTTTTGCTGATCACCTCTGACCACCAGAAACTGGCGTGATAAGGCGTGGTAACTCAAAATAACGCGCTGGGTAACCGTTCTGATTTCGTCATCAAACCAGTATTTGCGTGGCGCTACTAACTGAAACTCAACTAAAAAATTAAGCTCAAAACCTTTGATGATGGCTTGCTCTATTTCTTGGCTGAGCTTGATATCAACATCGGCATTGAGTAAATAGGCATCATCGGCGGCGATTAACTCAGCGCTTTTAATATTCAAGCCACTATTGGCGATACCGGCGCTGGTCGCCAGCCACGCGAGCAGGCAGGCACATAGCAGTTGTTTAATCTTTTTGTAACAGCGCATAGAAAAAACCATCATGTGCAGTTGAGGGGATGAGTTGACCATGCAGTTGCGTGATGCTGGCCGGCGGCAGGTCAGCGCTTAGTGCAAATGGCAATTGCCTGGCATCGGCATTTTTTTGTAAGAATTTATCCACTTGCGCCTGATTTTCTTCATTAAACACGGAACAGGTAACATAGAGCAACTTACCGCCTGGCGCCAGCATTTGCCATAAACTCGGCAGGATTTTAGCTTGCTGTGCGGCAAAAGAGGCAATATCCGCCTCACGGCGCAACCATTTGATATCAACATGACGGCGCACAATCCCAGAGGCCGTACATGGCACATCGGCCAAAATTCTATCAAACACTTGGCCATCCCACCAGCTGTGTGCTGACGCATCGCCGACCACTAGCGCCGCGTGCAGATTGAGTCGATCGAGATTGCTTTGCACGCGCTGCAGGCGCTCGGCATCCGTATCCAGCGAGGTCATCGCAACAGCGGCCAGCTCGAGTATATGGCCGGTTTTACCGCCAGGCGCACAACAGGCATCAAGCACGCGTAAATGCTCTTTTAAATCCAGTAACTGCGCCGCTAACTGCGCGCCGTAATCCTGTACCGATACAATGCCATCAGTAAAACCTGGAATTTTTTCGACCGGCTGCGGGCGCGTTAAAATCACCGCTTGGCCACCGATAGCTGTTGCCTCAATTTCCTGTCGCGCCAACAACTGCAAGTAATCGGCTATGCTGATCTTTTGCGTATTGACGCGCAAGGTCATCGGCGGATGGCTATTCCCGGTTTGCAGCATAGCCTGCCAATGCTGCGGATACTGCAGCTTGAGTTTATTTATCCACCATTGCGGGTAGGAATAAGTTGCGACTTCACTACTGGTTAACGCCAAAGCCAAGGCGTCTTTTTGACGCAGGAAATTACGCAAAATAGCATTGACCAAGCCTTTGGCCCAACTTTTAGCCACGGGTCTTTTCAGTTCGCTGACCGCAATCACCGCTTGATTGACCACAGTAAACGCATCGGCTTTGTCATGCAACAGTTGATAAACCGCTACCAGCAGCAAGGCGTGTATACGCTCGTCGGTTAATGGCTTTTCTAACAGTTGTGTCAGATAAGCTTCGATCTCCCCATAAAAACGCAAGCTACCATAGGCTAAGTCCTGAGCCGCGCCACGCTGCTGCGGCGTCGCATTGGTAAACATGGCCAATGCTGCCGGCAATGCCAAGGTAAGATTACGTCCAGACAGTACTTGATTAACGGCATTGGCAGCGATTTGTTGGGATATATACAAAGAAAACTTTCCTGAGATTAAAACATCGTGGTTAGGCGTTGATTTTACTTGATAACTTGACTATGCAGCTAGTCATAGCGCGATGAAACTGCAACTGTTTTAAAGTCAGTCACTGTGCCGCAACGGCTATCTAAGAAAACTGGCTAAACTCAGCCCGCCGGCAATAGTGTAAATCGATCACCAATCGCCAAGGCCTGCGCCTGCACAAACACCGACGCCTGAAGTCGCTTGCCGCCTGGCGCTTGTAGCTCGCTAATACGCAACAGACCCGCGCCACAACCGACGAATAAAGCGGCATCAATACCGACAATCTCGCCCGCAGGCGCAGTGCCGGCGACAGCAGTCGCCATCCAGATGCGGCAGACCTCGGCTTTAAGTAGCCCAGTTGCAACCGGGTATGGATTAAAAGCTCGCACCTGGCGCGATATTTCAACAGCACTTTTCTGCCAATCAATGGCCGCTTCTGCTTTGTCTAACTTGTGCGCGTAAGTCACCAAGGCTTCATCTTGTGCCGTTGCCGGTAATGTGCCGTGTTCGGCCAAGGTTGTCATGGCGGCTAGCATGAGCTTCGCCCCGGCGACGCTTAAGGCATCATGCAAAATTTGGGTGGTATCCGTGTCACTAATCGGCACCACAGCGCGGCTTACCATGGCACCCGCATCCAAGGCCGGTACGACTTGCATAATGGTGACGCCGGTTTCAGTATCACCGGCGAGCAGCGCGCGGTGAATCGGCGCTGCGCCGCGCCAGCGCGGCAATAAAGACGCGTGTATGTTATAGCAACCAAAACGCGGCAGATTAAGAATCGGCGTCGGAATAATCAGACCGTAAGCCGCGACTATCATCACATCGGCAGCGGCGGCGGCAATACGCACGTGGGCGGCGGCATCTTTCAAAGTGACTGCTTGAAATATATCGAGCTGGTGCTGCTCGGCCAGCACCTTCACCGGACTGGCTTTAAGCTTCATGCCACGTCCTGCCGGACGATCAGGCTGGGTAAGCACCAATACAATTTCATGTCCGGCGGCGATCAGTGCCGCCAACGCTGGTACTGCAAACTCTGGCGTACCAGCAAAAATAATTTTCAAAATTATCCTTTAAGTTGTGGGAATTTAATGTTGAAATTTAAGGTTGAAATTTAATGTGAAAATTTCAAGGTGGCGCGGCGGCTCGACTATTTTGGCCGTACCGCTGCATCATTAGTCACGCTGCTGTTTCAGCATTTTGCTCTTGATGCGATTACGTTTAAGCGGCGACAAATACTCCACAAAAACTTTACCGAGCAAATGATCCATTTCATGCTGAATACATACGCTGAGCAGGCCATTTGCCTTTAAAGTGAATTTCTTGCCGGCATAATTGATGGCTTCAACGGTCACTTTTTCTGCGCGCGTCACATTTTCATAAATGCCGGGAACCGACAGACAGCCCTCTTCATAATCCTGCTCACCACTGCTAGCAACGATTTTAGGATTAATAAACACCTGCAAATCGTTTTTAGCCTCACTGGTATCGACAATAATCAACTGCAGATGCTGATTTACCTGAGTTGCGGCCAAGCCTATGCCTGGCGCTGCATACATGGTTTCGGCCATATCGTTAATCAGGCGGCGCACGCGCTCATCCACCTCGCTTATCGGCTTTGCCACTTTATGCAGACGCGGGTCTGGATAATTAAGAATATCTAAAATTGCCATAAAAACTCATTTATTTCTGTCTATTAAGCGCAGGTTGCCCATAAAGCTTGATTGTTTAATGAATTACGTGATAAATTTAAGTTAATTTCACGGTTTATACATGCATTGTAACCGTATATTTCTTAATGCATTTTTGACTAAGGTCATCAATATGTATCGCTACATTATAACGCCGCTCTTGTTTTGTTGCATAAGCTTCAGCACCAATGCTCAAGTAATTAGCCTAAAAAAAGATCACCCCGAGCGCCACGTCGTTATTAAAGGCGATACCTTATGGGGTATTTCTGCCAAATTTTTAAATGACCCTTGGCTGTGGCCAAAAGTATGGCAGCTTAATCGCAGCCAAATCAAAAATCCGCATCTCATTTACCCCGGTGATGTCGTCATGCTCGACAACAGCGGCCCTAGCCCGCAACTACGTCTGCTGCGCGAAACCGTAACCCTGCAGCCAGGCGCTGTCGAAGAGCCACTAGATCGCGTAGCCATCACCACCATTCCGCTGAGCGTGATTGCTCCATTCCTCAATCAACCACTCATTATCGACAAAGACCATCTGGCGGATGCACCGCGCATTATCGCCGGCCAAGATGACCGCGTGGTGTTAAGTCCAGGTACGCGTGTCTATATCAATAAAATTGAAGACGGGGATGCTCTTAACTGGTTTGTTTACCGGCCAGGCGGCAACTTGATCGATCCCGACAGCAAAGCGCTGCTCGGTGTCGAAGCGACATATTTGGGTGATGCTAAAATAATCAAGTATGGTGAGCCGGCCAGTGCCGATATTATCAAGGCAAAAGAGGAGATTTTCACGAAAGACCGCTTAGTCAAAGCTGACGATACGGTGATTACCAACTTTGTACCACATGCGCCTGAAACACTAATTTCAGGGCGCATTCTCAATATATATGGCGGTGTTGCTGTAGCTGGACCGGAAAGTATCGTTGCCATCAGCCGTGGCGCAGCCGATGGCGTAGAAATCGGTCATGTACTGGTTATCAACCGCTATGGCCGCGTGATTAAAGACCCGGAAGCCTCTAAAGTAAAGTCAGACGCTAAAGCAAAATTAGCCGCAGCTGATCAATCGAAGGCGGCTATCACACTGCCTGCGGGCATGATTAAACTACCCGATGAACGTGTCGGTTTATTAATGGTATTCCGCGTGTTTGAGCGCGTGTCCTATGCTTTAATCATGCAAGCGTCACAGCCTATCAACAAGCTTGATTCAGTACAAACTCCTTAGTGACGCGACTTAAATTACGCCACTAAAATTACGTCAATTCAGTTACGCCAATTAAGTTATATACCCTATGCACAATCAACACAGCGCAGATATCGCAGAAAAGGCGCTGTGGATTAGTTTAAGTCGGGTCGAGGGCGTAGGCGCGCACACATTTTGCCAGCTATTAAAAAAATTCGGCAATCCAACCCGTATTTATGCCGCCAGTACGCAGCAGCTTAAAGCAGTCGTCAGCGATAGCATTGCCTCTGAAATCAGCTTAGGTATCGATGAAGCGGCGCTGCATGAATCACTACACTGGCTATCTCAAGCCAATAACCATCTCATTACCCTGGCAGACAGCACTTACCCGCAAGCCTTGCTGCAAATTTCTGACCCACCACCGTTCATTTATGCCAAAGGCAATCCGGCACTATTGAATCAGCCAAGCATCGCTATTGTCGGCAGCCGCAATGCGTCGGTGCAAGGTGAAAACAATGCCGAAGCATTTGCCCAGGGCTTATGTGCTTATGGCCTGTGTATAGTCAGCGGATTGGCGCTGGGCATTGATGGCGCCGCGCATAGAGGTGCGCTCAAGGCAAACGCTGCCACCATCGCCGTCGTTGGCACCGGCTTGGATATCGTCTACCCGGCTAAACACCGCGACCTAGCACACCAGATTGCCGAACGCGGACTGATTATTTCCGAATTCCCGCTCGGCACAGCGTCTATGCCGCAAAACTTCCCACGGCGCAATCGCATTATCAGCGGCTTGAGTTTGGGCTGCCTCGTCGTTGAAGCCAATCTACAGAGCGGTTCGCAAATTACGGCACGACTCGCCGCGGAACAAGGTCGAGAAGTGTTTGCGATACCCGGCTCGATTCATTCGCCCATGTCTAAAGGTTGTCATCAACTCATTAAACAGGGTGCAAAGCTGGTCGATTGCCTGCAAGATATTGTGGAAGACTTGAATTTGAATTTAAACTTGGGCTTAACTACTGCTGCTGCAGATAATTCCGCTTTAAATAAGCAGCCCGCCGTCGCTGATTCAGCTGCGCTTAATCCGTTACTCGAACTAATGGGATATGACGCCATCTCATTGGAAACTCTAGTGCGCTTAAGCCACTTGACGGTCAGTGAAGTTTCATCCATGCTCATGTTACTGGAATTAGAAGGGAGTATCGCTAGCCTGGCCGGCGGACAATATCAGAAAATTGTGTAGTTAGATATTTAATGCAGTCATTTATCACGCTGCAATTTTAGAACGATGCATAAACCATCACTCTTGATTTAAAACGCTTTATTTAAATTTATTTTATTTAAGGATAATCGCTATGTTTGAAGTATTGGTTTATATGTTTGAAAACTACATTGATACCCATTTCAGACCTGACGACAATACGCTCAGCAACGAGTTATTTGCCGCAGGATTTGATGAGCAGGATATTGACGGGGCATTTAACTGGTTTAATCAGCTCGAACGCATGGCTGACCAACCCGCTATTTTCGAAAAACCCAAGCACGTTAGTACGCGTATTTTTACCAGCAACGAGCTCAAAAAAATCAGCGGTGAAAGCATAGGTTTTGTGCTGTTTTTAGTACAAGCCGATGTGCTCAATGCGGCACAGCGCGAACTGGTGCTGGAACTGGCGATGAATTTACCGCAGCCAGAAATCACCATTGAAGAAATGCGCTGGATCGTACTCATGACCACTTGGGGGGCTAGCAAATCTGGTCCGGATAAAACCAAGGAATACTTATTTATTGAGGACGCCCTACTCAATAAACAAAAACCGACGCTGCACTAAATTTAAACCAGATGAGTTCTGGCCCAGATTAGTTCTAGCCCAAATTAGTTTTGGCTCAGTGCTGGCCGGTTTATTGTCTGCGGCGTCTTTGCGGGCGACATTGCTGGTGAGTTTTGTAGTTGCTGGTGAGTTTTGTAAAAGTATGCTGCTATTAACGCCTAGTGAATTGCAGCATGGTTTTTACTCACTAATATTTTCAATAATATTAGTGATAATACCGGCTTGATTGAGTGTATAAAAATGCAAGCCGGGCACACCCACCGCCTGCAAGGTTGCACATAACTCACTGACGACATCAACGCCAAAGGCGCGCAGTGACGGCAGATCATCAGCGTATTCTTCCAGGCGCATTTTAAGCCAGCGCGGGATTTCTGCACCGCAAATACTGGAAAAACGTGCCAGTTGCGTAATGTTATAGATCGGCATAATGCCAGGCACTATCGGCACATTGATCGCCGCCGCGGCGCACTGATCGACAAACCGGAAGTAGGCATCGGCGTTATAAAAATATTGCGTAATAACTGAATTTGCACCCGCATCGACTTTACGTTTCAGATTTAGTAAATCGGCGGTAGGCGTTTTGGCTTCGGGATGAAACTCCGGGTATGCCGCCACTTCTATATGAAAATGATCGCCAGTCTCGCTACGGATAAACTCGACTAATTCCAGTGCATAACGAAAATCACCGGCACTGACTTCGCCTGAAGGCACATCGCCGCGTAGTGCAACTAAGCGGTTAATGCCATGCGCTTGATAGGCCTGCAATAAATCACCGATTTCTTTTTTGCTCGACGAAACGCAGGAAATATGCGGTGCTGCTGCAAAACCCTCCTGCTGAATTTCGAGCACTGTGTCCATGGTTCTGTCGCGCGTTGAGCCGCCAGCACCAAAAGTAACCGAATAGAACTCTGGATTAAATTTAGCTAATTGTGCGCGGGTCTCCCGCAACTTATCCATACCGTCTGCTGTTTTAGGCGGGAAAAACTCAAAACTAATCGCGGGGATTTTCATTTATTTATCTTTTTTTATCGTCTATGACTATAGCCGCGAGTAACCATGAAATAACACTGTAGACCACGGCACCAACGATGCCGGCAAACAATGTATTCACGCTAAAGCCCTGCAACACATTACCGACTGCATAAAGTAGCGCACCATTGATGACCAGGATAAAAAGTCCGAGCGTGAATATGGTGATGGGTAAAGTGAGTATTACTAAAACTGGTCTAATCAACATATTGACTAGACCAATGATCAGGGCTGCAAGCAAGGCAGTTTTGAAGTTAGCGACATGAATGTCTGGCACAAAATAGGCTACCGCAATGAGCGCTAGTGCATTTAATAGCCAGACTAATATCAGTTTCATGTCGCTTTTTCTCTAGCGTGCTTGCAGCAGCGTCACATTAATAGCGATAGGTTTCTGGTTTGAACGGACCTTGTTTCTGCACACCAATATACGCGGCTTGCTCGTCAGTCAAAGTAGTCAGCTGTGCATTCAATTTTTTCAACTGCAATACCGCTACTTTTTCATCTAAGTGTTTAGGTAAAGTATAAACACCCACTGGGTAGTTTGCCTTTTGCGTAAACAACTCAATTTGCGCGATGGTTTGGTTAGCAAAAGATGAGCTCATGACATAGCTTGGATGGCCAGTACCGCAGCCCAAATTCACCAAACGTCCCTTAGCTAACAAGATAATTTTTTTGCCATCTGGGAAAATCACGTGGTCTACTTGTGGCTTGATTTCATCCCACTCATATTGCTCCAGAGAGGTGACATCAATTTCATTATCAAAGTGGCCGATATTACAAACAATGGCTTGGTTTTTCATTTTAGCCATGTGTGCATGTGAAATCACATGATAGTTACCGGTTGCGGTCACGAAGATATCAGCATGTTCGGCAGCATAATCCATGGTTACAACACGATAGCCTTCCATTGCCGCTTGTAGCGCGCATATTGGATCGACTTCTGTTACCCATACTTGCGCAGACAAGGCACGCAAAGCTTGCGCTGAACCCTTACCAACATCACCGTAACCGGCGACTACCGCTACTTTTCCAGCAATCATCACATCAGTTGCACGTTTAATTGCATCCACTAATGATTCACGGCAACCGTATAGATTATCGAATTTTGATTTAGTCACGGAGTCATTGACATTGATTGCCGGGAAGGCCAGTTTGCCGTCTTTATGCATTTGATATAAGCGATGCACACCGGTAGTGGTTTCTTCGGTTACCCCAATAATTTGGGCTAAACGCGTTGAATACCAAGTTGGATCCACTTCTAATTTGGCTTTAATCGCATTAAACAGGCATATTTCTTCTTCACTGCCTGGTTTAGCGATGACTGATAAATCTGTTTCTGCACGTGTACCTAGATGTAGCAATAACGTCGCATCACCGCCATCATCGAGAATCATGTTGGTGTACTGCGCCTTATCGTCTGCACTTGCCGGCCACTCGAAAATGCGATGGGTGTAGTCCCAATACTCGGTTAAGTTTTCACCTTTAATCGCAAATACTGGCGTGCCACCAGCGGCAATTGCAGCGGCAGCATGGTCTTGAGTCGAGTAGATATTGCATGATGCCCAGCGCACTTCTGCACCAAGATCATTCAGCGTTTCAATCAGCACTGCGGTTTGAATGGTCATATGCAGGCTGCCGGTGATGCGCGCGCCTTTGAGTGGTTGTGCTTTTGCAAACTCTTCACGAATTGCCATTAAGCCCGGCATTTCGGTTTCGGCAATTGCGATTTCTTTACGGCCAAATGCAGCTAAACTAATATCAGCCACGATGTAATCATTAAATTTTAAGTCAGTCACAGTATTCATTTTGTACCCTTGAATGTGTGACCGGAGGGAAGGGGTGTGCTAATTCTAGCAATGTTTAACAGCTATTCTCACCCAAATCCCGTGCCCGGCACGGTTAATAATGGTGAGCGCCGTTAAAACATGTTCCAAGCCTGGGAGATAAACTCTCGCAACGCTCCTCGGAATGAACGCAGTATACCTGATATTTTTTTTAGCACCAAGATCTGGTGCCGCCTGAATGCGCAATAAAAATAAAGTGCTAGATTAGCTTACTGACTCCAGATTTTACTGATATCTGTTATTCCCCATAGCGCCGGATCATCATGGCCGACGATACTATCCTGCGCGCCTGCTGCAGATAGATCGACTGTTTCAATAATGATGCGCGTCTTGGATTTGGTGGAAAAAAATACTTTTACCAGTGGCGTCAATAAGGTCTTAGCATTCTGGTCGATGACTACGGCCAGCCGACCGGACTTAAGCTTCACCATCGAGCCTATTGGATAAATGCCGACACTTTTTACAAATGCTTTAAAAATATGGTCATCAAAATGATCTACCCACTGCGCCATGCGCTGCAGAGAAACACCAGGCTCCCATCCCTCTTTGTACGGGCGATTCGAAGTAATCGCGTCATAAACATCACAAACCGCACCCATACGCGCAAACAGGCTGATGTCATCGGCTTTTAGTTGGTGCGGATAGCCCAATCCATTCATTTTTTCATGATGATGCAGACATACATCAAGCACGATTTCATCGCTAATATTGGCCTCGAGTAGCAAGGCATGGCCACGTTCTGGATGCAACCTCACCAGCGCAAACTCGTCTTCAGTCAGTGCTCCTGGCTTATTCAGCACATCCATAGAAATGGCAGCTTTACCGATATCATGCAGCAATCCAGCCAAGCCAGCGCTGCGTATTTCGTCTGCATTCAGACTCAGCCCCTTAGCCAAGGCCACCATCAACGCACATACCGCCACCGAATGCATATAGGTATAGTCGTCTTTATTTTTCAGACGCACCAAGCTAATCAAAGCACTTTCATTGCGTGCAATAGAATCGGCAATATCATCAACCAGGTCCATCGCCGCTTCAGCACTGATTGCTTTGCCCATGCGTACATCATGAAACATTGATGCGACCGCAGCTTTTGATGCAGAAATGATGCGTTTAGCGCGATCATGTTCTTCGACTGCAGAAATTCGACTGGGGTTTTGCACAGACTTGATGGCATCAACCGCTATCAGGTCTATATGCGCGGCCAGATCAGCAACATCAAGACCTTTGCAGATGTCGATAATGACTTCTTTAACGCCACAGGCCTGTAATTTTTTCAAATCGGCAGTATCTACCAACTTAAAAGATTTCTTCCAGAAAGGATTGTCTATCCAGGCGCCTTTCAGCGCATGGATATACATTCCTAAACAAACCTGTCGGGTAAGAACAACTTTTAACATCGCCTACATCCAAGTCAAATTTTGCAGATAGTAGGTTATACCGAAGCTTTTAATGCTGCCGCTTTATCGGTCGCTTCCCAGGTAAACTCTGGCTCATCACGGCCAAAATGACCATAAGCCGCGGTTTTTGTATAGATAGGACGTAGTAGATCCAGCATCTTGACAATGCCTTTCGGACGCAAGTCAAAATGCTCGAGCACAAGCTCGCGCAGCACTTCGTCGGAAACTTTGCCAGTGCCATAGGTTTCAACCATGATCGAGGTTGGACGTGCAACACCAATGGCATAACTCACCTGTACTAAGCAGCGTGATGCCAAACCGGCAGCTACAATATTTTTAGCAACATAACGTCCGGCATAGGCTGCGCTGCGGTCTACTTTTGACGGATCTTTACCCGAAAAAGCACCGCCGCCATGGGGCGCGGCGCCGCCGTAGGTATCCACAATAATTTTGCGGCCGGTTAAACCGCAATCACCTTGCGGGCCACCAATTACAAAGCGACCCGTTGGGTTAACTAGATAATTGATCTCACCTTTAATCAGCTCTGGCGGCAACATCGGCTTGATGATTTCTTCAATCACCGCTTCGCGGATGGCGTCCAGACTCATTTCCGGTGCATGTTGCGTAGAAACGACGACTGTATCAATTTTATAAGGCTTGCCATCTACATACTGCACTGTAACTTGCGATTTTGCATCTGGACGCAACCATGGCAAACGGCCATCTTTACGTAATTGCGCCTGACGCTCCATTAGGCGATGGCTTAACCAGATAGGTAACGGCATCAGCTGCGGCGTTTCATCCACTGCATAACCGAACATCAAGCCCTGATCACCTGCGCCCTGGTCGAGCGGATCATCATTGGCGTTATCAACACCCTGCGCAATATCTGGCGACTGCTTGTCATAAGCGACGAGCACGGCGCAGCCTTTGTAATCGATACCGTATTCTGTATTGTCATAACCGATGCGTTTAATTGTTTCGCGCGCCACTTTAATATAGTCGACATTGGCGCTAGTGGTAATTTCACCGGCGAGCACGATCAAACCGGTATTGGCTAGCGTTTCAGCCGCGACACGGGCCGTGGGGTCTTGGCTTAGAATTGCATCAAGTATGCTGTCTGATATTTGATCGGCAAGTTTGTCTGGATGGCCTTCAGAAACAGATTCTGAAGTAAAAAGATATTCGCTCATAGTGCGCCTTGAAAAAAAATTGAATTATAAAAATGAAATGATGCGCATACTAAAGGCTAAAGCATGCCTATCAGGTCAATATCTAGCAGGCTATTCTACCTAAGTTACTTAATTATAAGCAGGTAAATTTTTCAATATAGCGCTAGCAATAGCGGCCGCGCAATTTATAATAAGCCCATGAAATTAAAATTCACAAAAATGCACGGTATCGGCAATGACTTTATGGTGATAGACGCCATTAATCAGACGGTTACACTGTCCGCCGCGCAAATTTCGCAACTGGCGCATCGCCAATTTGGCATCGGCTTTGATCAGCTGCTATTGGTTGAAAATTCAGCGATTGCCGACTTTAAATATCGCATCTTTAACGCCGATGGCAGCGAAGTGGCGCAATGCGGCAATGGCGCACGCTGTTTTGCACGTTTTGTTTATGATCAGCACTTAACCGACCAGCATGAAATTAGCGTGGAAACGGCGAGTGGCATCATTACCCCCAAGCTCGAAGCCAATGGGCTGGTCACGGTCAATATGGGCGCACCCAGATTTGCTCCAGCCGACATTCCATTTATTGCCGAGGCTGCCGCGACGAGCTACACACTGACTATCGACAATCAGCCGCTAACCATTGCTGCAGTTTCTATGGGTAACCCCCATGCCGTGCAAATTGTCGACGATGTCGATAGCACTGACGTCGTCGCCATCGGCAGTCAGATAGAATTGCACCCGCGCTTCCCGGAACGCGTCAATGCCGGCTTTATGCAAATTATTGACAGCCAGCATATTAAATTGAGAGTATTTGAACGTGGCAGCGGCGAAACCTTGGCGTGCGGCACTGGCGCTTGTGCCGCCGTTGTCGCCGGCATTACTTGGGGTCGCCTGCAATCACCGGTGACAGTGTCTGCACGCGGCGGCGAACTGCAGATTGCCTGGCAAGGCGGAAACAACCCAGTCATGATGACCGGCCCCGCCGTGACCGTATTTAGCGGCAGCGTTAGCTTACCCATCACTATTTAATTAACCATCCGATTAAAGCCGTATACAAAGGGATCAGCATGCAAGACGAAAACTACACTCAAAACCACCCGGTCAATGCAGAGCAGGTCAGTCAGTTTTTGCGCAGCCAGCCCAATTTCTTTGAGCAGCACGCCAACTTGCTGACAGAAATACATTTGCCGAGCCCACACGGCAATGGCGCAATTTCTTTAGCGGAGCGGCAGCAGTTGGCTCAACGCGATAAAATCCGCGTGCTTGATGCCATGCTCGCCCAGCTTATTGAATCCGCACAAGAAAATGATGTCACCAGCAGCAAAGTGCATGAACTAAGCATAGGACTGATTGGTAATCAGAACTTTGCCGATCTGCAGCAGCTTATTGCACAAAAAATGCAGCTCGATTTTGCTGTAACGCAGTCGCTATTGCATATATGGTCAGCGCCGCATAATATTGCCCTCGCCCATGATGCCGCATTCACCCCAATTGACGCCGCTATCAGCGACTGGGTGATGACATTAAATCAGCCATTTTGTGGTGAAAAACCGGCCATTACCAATGATTTACTGGCGCCGCATCTGCAATCGTTTGCATTTATCCCGCTCTATCGGCCTAGTGATAAAAGCCATGCGTTTGGTGTGTTAATACTTGGCGCTGAAGATGCGCAGCGCTTCCAGGCCAATATGGGCACTATGTATCTGCAACTTATCGGCGAGCTGATCAGCGCCGCCGTCGCGCCTTATATTGAGTAGCCCAGGTTTTAAGCGCACGACATGTTTATTGTTAACTTAGTGCATGCCCGGTCAATAGCTTAAATATGGACGATCTTGATCACTATCTACAGCATTTGACCTTTGAACGCGGCTTAAGCGCGCTCACCTGTAAAAGCTATGGCCGCGACATTCAGCTGCTGATCACGCTCAGTGCAAGCTCGAGTGCAGACAACGCCAAGGAAGCAGACAGCAGTACTATTAGCATGGGTTTAGCACGACTGCAAAATGCACAGATTCGACGCTTTATCGGCATATTGCATAGCCGCGGCCTAAGTGGCAAGACCATCGCACGCGCCCTTTCCGCTTGGCGCGGCTTTTATGACTACCTGATCCAGCACAAAGGCTACACGCAAAATCCGGTCACCGGTTTACGCGCCCCAAAAACTGCCAAAACCCTACCGCAAGCACTTTCTGTTGATCAGGCAATTAAATTTGTAAGCATAGAAGGCGACGGCTTACTCGAGCAGCGCGACCGCGCTATTTTGGAGCTGTTTTATTCCTCAGGTTTACGCTTGGCTGAGCTGGTAAATTTGGATGTAAGCCGTCTCGACTTTAATGAGGGAACGGTGACAGTAACCGGCAAAGGCAATAAAACACGCATAGTGCCTATGGGCAGCCACGCCATGAAAGCCTTACAGACCTGGCTGCAACAGCGCATGCTGATTACGATAGACAGTCACAATGCCGACGCGCTGTTCGTGACACAGCAAGGCCGCAGAATCACACCGCGTGCGCTGCAATACCGCGTAAAAGGCTGGGCGATCAAGCAAGGCATACACGCCAATGTGCACCCGCATATGCTGCGCCATAGCTTTGCCAGCCATGTGCTACAATCAAGTCAAGACTTACGCGCAGTGCAGGAAATGCTCGGCCATGCCAACATTAGCAGCACCCAGATCTATACGCACCTTGATTTCCATCATCTAGCCACGGTTTATGACAAGACGCATCCACGCGCTAAAAAATAAACACGGCCAAAAGAAACTGTCATCGCCAATAAATTGTTTTATTATTATGTTTTGCTTCATCGTACTTTATTACTAAATTCGGCATGATTACCAAGATTAACTAGTATTTAAGCATTAGCACTACACCTTCAAATCATCCATTACATAAGGAACTACCATGGAACATACTTTACCAGCCCTACCCTATGCTAAAAATGCCTTAGCACCACATATCTCAGAAGAAACCCTAGAGTTTCACTATGGTAAACACCATCAGACCTATGTCACCAATCTAAACAATTTGATCAAGGGTACTGAATTTGAAAATAGTAGCCTCGAAGAAATTATCAAAAAATCAGCGGCCGGCATTTACAACAACTCCGCCCAAGTTTGGAACCACACGTTCCTGTGGAGCAGCATGAAACCAAACGGCGGCGGCGCTCCTGTCGGCGCATTAGCTGACGCGATTAATGCTAAATGGGGCTCATTTGACGACTTCAAAAAAGCATTCCAAGCATCAGCCGTAGGTAACTTCGGCTCTGGCTGGACATGGCTAGTAAAAAAAGCTGATGGCGCAGTGGATATCGTCAATATGGGTGCTGCCGGCACGCCGCTGACGACTGGCGACAAAGCGCTATTAACGATTGATGTCTGGGAACATGCCTATTACATTGACTATCGCAATGCTCGCCCTAAATACGTTGAGACATTTTTAACGTCATTAGCTAACTGGGATTTTGCCAGCGCCAACTTTGCGAGCTAAGCATGAAAACAAGGAAACGGGATCAATATTTAATGCAGTCTATCTGACCTAGTTAATTATCAAGACCCTGTTTTTTGACAAAGCCCAAGACTACGCTCTTGGGCTTTTTTATTTGGCGTGAATGGCCTGAAAGCGCTGAGTTGCTTTTTTGATCAAGCGCTTTTAATTTATGGCTAGTCGCAGCCGCAGTTTCTGTTATGATTTAAATCATGTTGCAACGTTTATTACTGACCGTCTTACTGATTGCCTCATTTGGCTTTGCGCAAATGGGCGCGGTCACGCATGAAATTTCGCACTATGCCGAGCTTAATTTGCAAAATCCGGCTGCGGACACTAGCAACAAGTTAAGTCCAGAGTCTCCAAGCAATCACGGTCAGAAAAATCATACCTGTGAAAAATGTGTAGGCTATGCCGGGCTTGCTCACGCGCTAGCCAGCAGTCCTTTGCTATTACCAGTCGCGGCAACTGCCAAGCTGCCGCATACCGCTGATGCGGCAATTGTTGCACGCAGCACGCGCTTTAATTACTGCGCACGCGCACCACCCACACTCGTTTAAGCCTTAGTTACTGGCTGCACTCCGCTTTAAACGGCTGAGTAGCGTCAGATCACAGCCATTTTTTGGCCAAAATTTCTATTGTTAGACGAGACCTTGATGAAAAATCTATCGCACCAACCGCAACCATGGTTGCCGGCTAAATCCGCTTTACTAAACCAAGCAATGACTTACAGACCATTGGTGTATAAACCCATGGTAAAACCCATGGTAAAACCCATAGTGAAAACCATAGTGCTGAGCATCATTGCCGCCTTAGCCAGCCCACTCGCATGGGCAGATGCAGCCACCAGCACGGCAAAAACCGCCACTCAATTAGATCTGCCGGCAGTGGCCGTCACCGGCAACCCGATGGGGGTCAGCTCAGATCAGCTGGTCGTACCGGTGACTGTATTAAATGGGCGTGAACTGTCATTGCAACGTGCCGGCACTATCGGCGAGACGCTCAATGGCATTCCCGGCGTCAGTGCCACCAGCTTCGGTCCCAACGCTTCCCGGCCGGTAATCCGCGGGCTTGATGCCGAACGTGTGCGCATCATGCAAAATGGTGTTGGCGTGCTTGATGCCTCCAGCCTGAGTTTTGATCATGCAGTAGCGGTTGATCCATTAGTAATTGAACAAATTGATGTCATCCGCGGACCGGCGGCCTTACTTTATGGCGGCAGCGCGGTTGGCGGCGTAGTCAACACTATAGACCATCGTATTCCTAAAGAAAAATTAGACGGCATTACCGGTAGAACCGAAGCACGCTTGGGCGGGCCTGATAGCCAGAGCAGTCTGGCCGGCGTAGTCGATGTCGGCAATGGCCAGATTGCCATTCATGCCGATGCCTATACGCGTAAAAGCAGTGATTTAAGAATCCCGGGGCCAGCGATATCCCGCAGAAAAAATGCAGCGGACGGCACAGAGCGCACCGATAGCGGCAGACTGGTCAATAGCAGCGCGCAAAGTGACGGCGGCGCACTGGGTGCATCTCTCACCTTTGACAACGGCTACGTCGGCGCCTCTTACTCTGGGCATAACAGCAATTACGGCACCGTGGTTGAAGAGGACGTGCGCATCGATATGAAAAGCCAGCGCCTAGATATCGCCTCAGAATTTACTGATCTGGATAAATTGGGTTTTAGCAGCGTCATCAATCGCCTTAAAGTTCGTTTAGCGCACACCGATTACCAGCATCAGGAAATTGCAGGTGGATCGGTTGAAACTACTTTTAAAAACAAAGGCATTGAAGGTTCGGTAGAGGCTGGTCATACAAAAATTGGCAACATGAGTGGTCTGGTCGGCGTTCAATTTCATCACTCTGACTTTCAAGCGCTAGGCGCTGAGGCGTTTGTACCTAGCACCAGCACGCAAAGCAAAGCGCTGTATATCTATGAAGAGTTACCTATCGATCAGCTAAAACTAAGTTTTGGTGGCCGTACTGAGCGTACTGATGTAAATGCCAACGCCTTTATGACGGCTAATGCCAGCGACCCCGCGCGCAATAACCGCTTTAACCTCAACAGCTATGCGCTCGGCGGACTTTACACATTAACGCCTAATTGGGCCGTTGCCAGCAATCTTTCACACAATGAGCGTGCACCTAGCTACTTTGAGCTATATGCTAATGGCGCCCATATTGCTACCGGTCAATTTGAAATAGGTAATACTAATTTAGGCAAAGAGCGCTCAAATGGTATTGATGCACAAGTGCGCTGGAAAAATGGAAGGAACTCCTTTAGTGCCGGGCCGTATTACACCAAGTTCAGTAATTTTATCGGTTTATTAAATAGCGGCTCCCAGCAAGCAGGGCTGCCGGTCACGGAATTTACCGCATTGCCTGCTACTTTTAAAGGGTTCGAAGCTGAAGGAAAATTTAATCTGGATGACCACTTAGATCTGAAATTGAGCGGCGATTATGTGCGCGCCACAAACTCGATGACGGGTGAGGCGCTACCGAGGATTGCGCCGCTGCGCCTTGGTGCAGGCTTGCAATATCAAAAGAAAAGCCTAGGCGCTAGGCTCAACGTGCTACACGCTTTTGCACAGACCAGAACTGCGATGAATGAGCTCGGCACCGACAGCTATACCAACCTCAGTGCACTCGTCACCTACAAGCTACCGACCAAGCTCAATGTAGAGTTGTTTGCAAAAGCAAATAATTTACTCAATCAGGAGATTCGTGAGCATGCTTCGTTTCTAAAAGATATTTCGATGCAAGGTGCACGCTCTGTGATGCTAGGTTTGCGTAGTGATTTTTAGCTTGATTTAGCATCAAACGGGTTTTGCAGCAGCGCTTATAGCTTTAACGTATGAGCGCTGCTTCTATCCTAGCCCAGTTTAGGCCAGCAACAATAAGCCCCATGTCGTTGCCAGTATCACCAATGCACAGAAAACTGCGGCACTGCCAATATCTTTGGCCTGTTTGGCCAGTGCATGCTGCTCGGTCGACGTATGGTCTACCGCCGCCTCTATTGCCGAATTTAACAATTCTACGATCAACACGAGCAACACACTAGCCACCATTAAGGCGCGCTCAATCGGACTTTTGCCGAGATAAAAGGCCAAAGGGATCAGGATAATCGCGAGAAAAACCTCTTGTCGAAACGCATCCTCGTGCTTAAAAGCCGCTTTAAAGCCTTCTAATGAATAACCGGCGGCATTGATTAAACGCCGCAAACCAGTTTTACCTTTAAACGGGCTAATTGCTTGCGCTTCAGTGCTGGCCAGATGTTTAGAAGCTGCTTGCGATTTAGTATCGGATTCCTTGCCTGTTGTTTGCATATTCTGCTTTCTAAATTAATGGGCGTTAAAAAATTAATGCCCTAGATTTGTTATAAGTATATTTATACATGCGCTATCATAATGATTTAGCAACATACATTAGGTAAATTATGGCTCGCACAGTTAATTGTATTAAGTTAGGCAAAGAAGCAGACGGCTTAGACTTCCCTCCGTACCCAGGCGAACTGGGCAAACGCATTTACCTGAATGTGTCGAAAGAGGCGTGGGCAACCTGGCTCAAACAACAAACCATGCTCGTCAACGAAAACCGCCTCAGCCTAGCTGATCAGTCTGCACGTAAATATTTGACTGAACAAACTGAAAAGCACTTTTTTGGTGAAGGTGCCGATAGCGCCACCGGCTATGTTCCACCTAAAGCTGAATAAATTAAGATAGCGCTAAGCTGGGCATCAATCGCCCATTACCAGCAATAAAAAAGCGCTGAAATCAGCGCTTTTTTATTGCTCACAACTTACGAGGCTGACTGCAACGTTTCGCGTTCCATCTCTTCTACGGTGATATGGCGAACGTCTTTGCCTTTGACCATATACACCACGTATTCAGCGATGTTTTTGGCATGATCGCCAATACGCTCAATCGCTTTGGCCACAAACAATACTTCTAAAGACATGGAAATAGTGCGCGGGTCTTCTAACATAAAGGTGATCAGCTGCCGCATCGCTACACGGAACTGCTCATCGACAAGCTCATCTTGTCTGGCGACTTCAACCGTTTTCGTCACATCCAGGCGCGCAAATGCATCTAAGGAAGTACGCAACATTTCACGCACCAAGGCCACCATCGACTTAATTTCGTTGAAACGCGGTTTATACATGCGATCTTCTTCGTAAATCTTTTGCGCGGTGCGCGCTATTTTTGTGGCCTCATCGCCAATACGCTCTAGATCAGTGATGGTTTTTACCATCATCATTACCATACGCAAATCGCCGGCAGCAGGTTGGCGGCGCGCAATAATATGGCTGCAATCTTCGTCAATTTGCACTTCTAGCGCATTGACCAACCTATCGTTACCCATCACTTCTTTGGCAAGATTAGCATCTAGCTTTACCAAGGCTTCAAGTGCTTGCACGATTTGTTGCTCCACCAAGCCACCCATTTCCAGGACTTTGGCACGTACGGCTTCTAGTTCGGCGTCATATTGCTTAAAGGTATGTTCAGTTTGCATGATGCTTCCTTGGGAATTTTACTAATAATATCACTGGCACATTAGACTGCTGTATATGTTAATCGCTATATATGACAACAGTATTTCAAAGCCAGATAAGCGGCCAACACCTTTATCGGTGTATGCGTCGATTTTTTTATTTTTTATAAGTCTTAACACCGTCTGCAGTCGCAAGTAGCAGCACATTGGCTGGACGCGCAGCAAACAGGCCATTGGTGACCACACCGACAATCTGGTTGATTTTGGCTTCGAGCGCAATCGGGTCAGCAATACTTAAACCGTGTACGTCCAAAATAAGATTGCCATTATCGGTAGTAAAGTCACGCAGTTTTGGTTGGCCACCTAATTTAACCAGCTCACGCGCTACATAACTTTTTGCCATCGGCAGCACTTCAACCGGCAACGGGAATTTACCTAAAACCGGCACATATTTGCTCTCATCACAAATACAAATAAATTGTTTGGCAACCGCAGCCACAATTTTTTCGCGCGTCAGTGCACCGCCGCCGCCTTTAATCATGTGTAAATGCTCGGTGATTTCGTCAGCACCATCCACATAAATATCGAGATCATCGACGCTATTTAAATCAAACACTTCAATACCATGCGCGCGTAAGCGCTGCGCTGTGGCTTCTGAGCTGGCGACTGCACCATCAATTTTATGTTTGACCTTGGCCAGTTCCTCAATAAAAAAGTTAGCCGTTGATCCGGTGCCAACACCAATTATGCCGCTTTTTACATAGGCAACGGCAGCTTCTGCAACCTGTTGCTTGAGTTCATCTTGCGATAACTTGTTTTCATTTTTCAACATTTGCGTTTAATCCTTACATTTTCTTTATAATTACACACGTCCATCACTATACACTGCATGGCAATGAATGAAAATTGCCGTAAGCATATCAATACCCACCATGAATAAAGCCCTGCTCACCATCGACGATTATTTAAGCAAAATAAAGTACTCCCGCGTCTACGACGTGGCGAAGATTACCCCGCTGGAATTGCAACCTAACTTATCCAAGCGCATACACAACAAAGTATTGTTAAAGCGCGAAGACATGCAGTCGGTGTTTTCATTTAAGTTACGCGGTGCCTACAATAAAATGGCACAGCTGCCTGCTGACATCTTAGCCAAAGGTGTCATTGCTGCCAGTGCCGGTAACCACGCACAAGGCGTCGCTCTTAGCGCGCAAAAGCTCGGTTGCCGTGCCGTGATCATTATGCCAACCACCACGCCGCAGATTAAAATAAACGCCGTAGAGAATCTAGGCGCGGAGATTATTCTGTTTGGTGACAGTTATTCTGACGCCTATGCCCATGCCTTAGAACTAGAAAAAACGGCAGGCCTGACCTTTGTTCACCCCTATGACGACCCAGATGTCATTGCGGGCCAAGGCACGATAGCGCTGGAAATCTTAAATCAGCACCCTGGGCCGATCCATGCCATTTTCTGCTGCGTCGGTGGCGGCGGCTTGCTCGCTGGTATTGCCGCTTATGTCAAAGCGATACGGCCCGAGATCAAAGTCATCGGTGTTGAAGCCAAAGATGCCGAAGCCATGACCGAATCATTGCAGCGCGGCGAGCGCGTCATGCTTGAGCAAGTCGGCCTGTTTGCCGACGGCGCTGCCGTCAAACAAGTCGGCGAGCATACATTTGCTTTATGTCAGCAATATGTCGATGAAATGATAGTCGTCGATAACGACGCGATTTGTGCCGCGATTAAAGATGTGTTTGAAGACACGCGCAGCATTTTAGAACCGGCGGGCGCACTCGCTACTGCCGGCATCAAGGAATATGCCAAGCGCAATAATTTAAGCGGCGAAACCTTAATCGGCATCGCCTCCGGCGCCAATATGAACTTCGACCGTTTGCGCTTTATTGCCGAACGCGCCGAAATCGGTGAAAAACGCGAAGCCATACTCGCGGTGAGCATTCCGGAAAAACCCGGCGCATTTAAAACATTTTGCCATTTATTAGGCGAGCGCAATATTACTGAGTTTAACTACCGTTATTCAGATCCAGAAGTCGCGCATATTTTTGTCGGTGTCGCCATTGCCGAGCCGAGCGAAGCCGTCAGCCTGGTCGCCGCCTTGCTCGCGCAAGGATTGCCGGCGCTAGACCTCAGTGACAATGAAGTGGCCAAACTGCATTTACGCCACCTGGTTGGCGGCCACGCACCACAAGCCACCAATGAGATGGTATTCAGGTTTGAGTTCCCGGAAAAACCCGGTGCGTTGATGAAGTTTTTAGACACCATGGGCCACGATTGGAATATCAGCTTGTTCCATTATCGCAATCATGGCGCCGACTTTGGTCGCGTACTGGTTGGTGTACAGGTGCCGCCAGCGGACATGGCCCAGTTCCAGAAATTTTTGGGTAATTTAGGCTATCCGCACTGGGATGAAACCAACAATCCCGCCTATAAATTGTTTTTAGGCTAATGTTTGGTTGCATGCAGCCGGCATGCTGGTTGTTTAGAACCAAAGCACAGTCGGAGTAAATGCAAGCGATTGTTATTGAACGCTTAAATTTCAAGCGCAACTCTTGCATGTGTTTGCAATAGATTGAAATTCTGTAAGCGGCATGCGCGCATGATTGAACTTAAACATGTTGAGCATGCCATAAAATTATAATTGTCCAATGATACTAAGACCAACAATAAGGAGAACGAAACAATGAAATTAATCCCGCTAGCCGTTGCTGCCGCTATTAGCTTATCTTTTAACCTCAGTGCAAATGCTGCTGACCGCGGAGTCGCCTATGTCTCCAATCAAGACGGCGGCGTTACCGTCATTGACTTAAATACGCATACATCTAAAGTCACTATTGACGTTAAAGCAGAAGGCCCGCGCGGCTTGGGCGTTAGCGAAGATGGGAAATTACTGATTGTGGCCACACGCGAGAACGGCAGTATTTCTCTCATTGATACCAAAACCAATACAGTGATTAAACAAATTCCTGTCGGCGAAAATCCTGAGTTCGTGCGCGTACGCGGCAATTTTGCCTTTGTTTCCTACGAGCCAAGCTCAACCGGCGGCCCCCCGCCAGCACCTGGCTCTGCCGCTGCCATAGCCGCTGAAAAAGAAAAAGCCCGCGAAATAGAACAGCCAGCGCGCATTGGCATTGTCGATTTGAAATTAGGCAAAAAAGTGCGTGAAATTATCGGCGGTCCTGAAACTGAAGGTATTGAATTTAGCCATGACGGCAAACTGCTGGTCATCACCAACGAAGCCGATAATACCGTCACTGTGCACAATATCAAATCCGGTAAATTGGTCAAAACTATTCCTACCCATACCTACGGTGATCGCCCGCGTGGTGTGAAAATATCTCCAGATGGCAACACCTATTTAGTCACGCTCGAATATGGCAATAAATTTATGGTGATGGACAAGCAGTTCAAGGTATTACGTACCGTTGACACCGGCGCCACACCCTATGGCATAGCCTATGACCGCAAGGGTGAACGTATTTTTGTTGCGGCCAATAAAGCGAAAGCCCTGGAAGTCTATGACGCAAAGACCTTTGCTAAAATCAACAGCGTCGCCACCGGCAATCGCTGCTGGCATTTTACTTTTACGCCGGATGATAAAGAAATACTACTCGCCTGCGGTAAATCAGATGCGGTGTTAGTCATTGATGCTGAAAAACTTGAAGTCACCCAAAAAATTGAAGATAAGAAAATGCCTTGGGGTATTGTGACTTATCCAAAAGCGATGGGTAGCCTAGATCGACCTTGAGTTGATCGGTGTTAAATAGATCGACCTTGAGTTGATCGGTGCTAAGTTGGCCAACCTCAAGTAAATCCGTGTTGATAGCGAATGTTTGCTGAAATTTTGCTATGATTTAAGTGGTAACAATCACAAAAGCCTCGCTAGCGAGGCTTTTTTTATGATGCCGCGGCATCAAGCCGGCGCAGAATAAACGCCCACTCCTTGGGGTCAACCGGCGTAATCGACAGGCGATTGCCGCGCTGCAAAATGCGCATATGTTCCAGTTCCGGGTAGCCACGTAGTTCTTTGAGGCTGAGCAATCGCGTTTTGCGCACCAGCTTGACATCTACATTTAACCAGCGCGGTGTTTCCGGTGTCGCCTTGGCATCAAAATACTTGTGGCCAGCTATAAATTGCAGTCGATCCGGATATGCCAGCGAACTAACCTCCGCTATGCCGGCAATGCCGGGCACCGCGCAATTGGAATGGTAAAAAAGCACACCGTCATTAAGACTCATCTGGTCGCGCATAAAATTTCTGGCCTGATAGTTGCGTATGCCGTACCAGTCTACCGTTTGATTGGGAAAGCCGGCCAAATCATCGATTGAAACATCTGTAGGCTCAGATTTCATTAGCCAGTAGCGCATAGTTTACCTTTAGGTTAAATTTAATTTTGTTATGATTTACAATCATGGTTGGCATCGCGATGTGCCATAGCGTCAGATCAGGCGTGACTTTATCAAAAAAAAGAGAATATTTATATGGCCAGCAATACAAACAATACGCCGCAAGCCAAAAACGTACTGGGTACTGCATTACAAATGTGTAGCTTGGACCCACTCACCGGCTTTACCCGCAACGGCTGCTGCGAAACTGGCACGGATGACAGCGGCAGTCATACGGTATGTGCAGAAGTTACCGATGAATTCTTAGCCTTTTCGATTTCACGCGGCAACGACTTAACTACGCCGCGCCCGGAATACGGCTTTGCCGGCTTAACGGCAGGTGATCGCTGGTGTGTATGCGCGGCGCGCTGGCTGGAAGCTTCCGAAGCCGGTTTTGCACCGCCTGTAATCCTGGAAGCTTGCCATGTAAAATGTCTGGACATTGTCAGCCTGGCCGATTTGAAATATCACGCCTTAAGATAGCCACAAGGTTAACCTTGCTAGACAAATGGGAGTTCTCCACGGATAAAGCTTAGACCAGCATCCTGAACCAAAAAGGCTCAAGTGGTGACGACCTAGAGTGCATTAGGTACACCCACCAAGAGGTTCTTAAAAGAACACTCAATTTAGGGCGCGCACACAACAACTCGAATGGCCAAAACCGATGCTATAAACTAGTTCAAGGAATTATTAGCCTAAACCGCACCGCAGAGAACAAACAGGGACTTGTAAAAACTGTAGAATTTACAAGGTGTATACAAAAATCGAATAAAACATTAATTACAATGATCTTACTAACAGCTTTTTAACAAATCAAAGCATACCACTTTAAGCTATTTATTTGTTAGCGCACGCCTTATCAATTTGATCCTGCATTTGAATAAGCCGGCGCTTATAATCCCCAATATCGACATCGCCATTTTTAGTATTGAGCAACTCGTGCGATAAATTAAGTGCGGTCATAATAGCAATGCGCTCGGCGCCTATGACCTTGCCACTGTCGCGAATATCGCGCATCTTCTTATCCAGAAAATTAACTGCATTGAGCAGCCCAGGACGTTCTTCATCGGTACAGGACACGGTGAAGTCACGCCCCATAATATTGACATCAACTGCTTTAGTTTCGCTCATTATGCTCTGCTCAAAGCCGCCTCAGGCAAGCTCTCCATCAACGCTTCAATCCGCTCGCTGGCTTGGGTCATATTGCCCTGTATTAAGGCGCAATAGGCTTGGGATGCGCTTAAATCTGTGCGCAGCTGTGCGTTTTCATGGCGCAGGTCGCTACACAATGAAATTAACTGTGACAGTTTTTCTTCTAAGGCTTTTATGTCGGCATCCATGTGTTCATAGTATGTTAAAAAATTGATTAGAGTCAATAGTTAACGTGTATTTTTAAAAGTAATACAACACCTTGCAATTAGGCCTGCGCCAACAAATTTAAAAAAAGTTCATCGCGCTAAAAAAAATAAACGTTATACTGCCCGCTTGTTGTCAGGTGCCAAGTTTGTTTTCTACAAATAAGGTGAAACTGGGAAATAGGTGCGTTAGCGCTTTTACTATTAAAAGTATCTAGCTAGTCCTATGCTGCCCCCGCAACGGTAAGTGAATGCAGTTTTGCGATATGCCACTGAATCAAAACTCTAACGAGGCTAGGTTTGGGAAGGCGCAAAACATTCGGGTTTAAACACCTGACGTTCACAAGCCCGGAGACCGGCCTTACAACACTTACGCTAGGCAATACCGCGGGGTGACGGTAGATAAAGGCTGTGCTTCGTGGCTGAACGGCCACTATAGCGCGTTCTTTTTTTATATTTATGCATCGGTATTACCTAGTTTTATAACTAAGACTTAAATAATTTAAGTCTCAATATATCTACACGCGGGGTCGCGTGCGGACTAGGAAATCAGCATGAAGAAATTATCCATCGCCGGCCTTATTGGCTTGTCTTTTACCATTCCCGCAATCAGCGCAGAAAATATCAATTTAAATGAAGTCACTGTAAAAGCCAATCGCTTTGAACGCAAAGATACTGAAACCACCTACGCCTCAGAAATTCACACCTCAAAACAAATTGAGGCTTCCGGCGCCGCTACACTTTATGATTTTTTAACACAACAGAGCTCGGTCAACCTTGGTTCTTATTTTGGCAACAAAGCTACTCCATTGTTCAATTTACGCGGTTACGGTGCGGATAATGGCAATCAAAACGTAGTGATTACTGTAGATGGGCAACGGCTCAATAGCATAGATTCAATTCCTCAGCTAATAGGCGCAATTCCATTAGGCAACATTGAGCGCATCGAAATTAGTAAAGGTAGTGGCTCAGTAATTTATGGTGATGGGGCTACCGCTGGTGTGATTCAAATCTACACAAAAAACAAAACTGGGGTCACGGTTAGTACTTCTGTGGGCAATTATGGGCAACAGAATCACTACCTAAATGCAGGTATTGCTCAGCAGTATTTTGATTTATCTGCCAGTCTGGCACACGATAGCAACAATGGCTTTAGCGGTGCAGATAAAACCGGACATAAAGACGAGTTCACTGGCAATACTCAAAGCTTCAAATTGAAAATTAAGCCGATAGATAATTTGCGCTTAATCGCCAGTGCCACCAGCTCGCGTAATGACATTCGCTATCCAAATTCACTCACTAAAGACCAATTTAGCAGTAATCCTGGCCAAAATGGCAACCCAGCTAGTGCTTATACCCGCCAACGTTTAGATTCAGATCAATGGAAACTAGGTTTTGAATACGACATTACATCGAAAATTAAACTAGCCGCCACGCACTATAAAGAAGATAAAGTATCAAACTATGGTTCGAAAACAAACTTTGCTAATAACGCTAATGAGGTCACGCTTAGTTATGATGATGAAGTTGTAAGTGCGATAACCGGTATGCAAGTATTTGACGGTAGCCGTAATGGCGGCTATGACATTACATCAAAAAATAATCGCGCACTGTTTATCAACACAGAATACCGCCCAACCTGGTTGACCCGAGCTTTAACGCTTTCAGCAGGGTTTAGAAGCGAAAAAGTAAATTATCGTTACGCGCCAAACACCGGTAGCTTACTTGATGATACGGTAAGTTTAAATGCTTGGGATATTGGCGCTAATTACCGATTTTCACCCGAAGTCAGTGCATTCTGGAATTACAATAAAGCCTATTTGGCGCCAAATATTGATACTTTCTTTGGCTATGATGCCTTTTACAATACCATTTTTAATGGCTTTATTAAGCCGCAAGAGTCGAAAACATTTAACATTGGCCTGAATAAAGTTGTCGAAAATAACCGGCTTAAAGCAACATTATTTTACGCGAAATTAGATAACGAGATCTACTTGGACAAAACGGTAGCGTATTTTGGTACTAATACCAATCTCGATAAATCTCACAAATACGGTCTTGAACTGCAGGATTACTACAAAATAACCGACGATCTAAGCACATCGGTTATTTATAACTACACCCGCGCTATTGTTGACAAAGAAATACGTGAAGACGGTTCGGTTATTCGTGGCAAGGTTTTACCGTCTGCACCGAGGCATACAATTATCGCCAATCTTAACTACAAATTCTTAGAACATGCGAGTGTCAACCTGAATCAAACCTGGCGCTCTGCTGCATATGCATCTGATGACTTCTCGAACAATGCATCGCAACGCCAAGGACATTATGAATCAACTAATATTGCTTTGAATTATCAACATAAAAACATGCTGTTTTTTACGTCAATCAACAACCTATTTGAACATGCCAACTCTATCCAAATAAGAGACAATTCGATTTATCCTATAGATTTTGTACGTACCTTGCGCGTTGGAATGAAGGCAGATTTTTAAAAAAATGTTATGATCACAGACACGAAATCGGAGATATTTATGAATACGTCACAAACAACTAAACAGATTGCCATTGCAGCCGCAATCGCCTTCTTAATGCTACTCACGCGCGGCAGCCATGTATTGACCAGCGTAGCGCTACCAGACGCAAGTTTAGCCTTGTTATTAATTGGTGGTTTATATTTAAGAAAAGCCGCTTGGTTTGGCCTATTTGTTGCACTAGCCACTGCCATTGACTTCGGTGCTGCCGCCGTTGATAGCCTGCAAGGTTTTTGCTTGTCGCCTGGTTATTGGGGCATGTTGCCGACTTATGCGGTGATGTGGTTAGCTGGCGTTTGGTTAAGCAAGCAAAGCAATAGCTTTGATGCGGTTAAATACGCGGTGGCGGCGGTCTTGGCTACTTTGTTGTCGTTTGTTATTTCTACACAAACTTACTACTTGTTTTCTGGCCGTTTTCCAGCTAAAGGCGTTATCGAATCATTGCAACATGGCTGGGAATATTTACCTAGTTATATGAGCTTTAGCGTGATGTACTTGGTGGCGTTTTGGGCTTTAGCTAAAACCTTACCTAAACTTAGTGTAGTCGCTAAACATTCACCAAACACAGCGTTATAACGACTTAGCTAGCTATTATTAAAATCATATTTAAGCCGCGTTAGATTTAAATTCTAGCGCGGTTTTTTATTGAACCTCCACTTTTCATCTAATGGCTACATCAATTGACTGAATCAAAAAATGAGCGTCATTTAGCGCGCATGCAGCGCAAAAAGAGCGTAGTCGATGCACAAATAGAATCCGCGACCACGACTAAAGGCTTGTTGCTGATTCATACCGGCAACGGTAAGGGTAAGTCTACCGCCGCGTTTGGGCTGCTGGCACGGGCGCTCGGTCACGGACTCAAAGCCGCCGTCGTGCAGTTTATTAAAAGCCGCTCGGATACGGGTGAAGAAGCATTTTTTCGCGGCAATCCCAATCTCACTTGGCAGGTCATGGGCGATGGGTTTACCTGGGAAACGCAAGATGCCGCACGCGATTTAGCGTCTGCGCGCCACGCCTGGACGCTGGTCTGTGGCTATCTGCAAGATCCCGCTATTAATGTAGTGATTCTCGATGAATTTACCTATACGCTCAAATACGGCTGGCTGACGCTGGAAGAAGTGATCGTTGCACTCAACAACCGCCCGAGTATGCAGCATGTCGTTATTACCGGCCGCGGTGCGCCTGAGGGTTTGATTGAAATCGCCGATACGGTTAGCGAAATCAATCTGGTGAAACATGCCTTCAAGCAAGGCATACAAGCCATGCCCGGTATTGAGTGGTAAGCGCGTCTTAAAGACTCGACATTGTTGCCGCCCCTTTTTTTCACCAATTAAATGTTTCACTAGATGGTCGTCATGAACAACATCAGCTGTCCTGCGCTATTGATCTCAGCCCCGGCTTCCGGTCAGGGCAAAACCCTGTCGACGGCGGCGCTGGCTAGAGCATGGAAAAACCGCGGCCTCAACGTGCGTGTGTTCAAATGCGGGCCTGATTTTCTTGATCCGATGATCCATGAAAAAGCCAGCGGGCATGCCGTTTACAATTTAGACCTAACCATGTGCGGTGCAGAAGACGGCCAAATGCAGCTCTATCAGGCCGCGCAAGAAGCCGACGTCATTATCGTTGAAGGCGTGATGGGTTTATATGACGGCTCGCCGTCTAGCGCCGATATCGCGCTGCGTTTCAATTTACCGGTGCTGCTGACCATTGATGCCGGCGGCATGGCACAAACTTTTGGCGCGCTCGCTAGCGGCCTGCTCGGTTACCTTGCAGCATTACAACCTGCCGGCGTCTTAGCCAATAAAGTCGGCAGCCCCGGCCATGCCAGTTTATTACATGAAAGCTTGCCCGCGCACTTGGCCTGGTTTGGCGCCTTGCCCAAAGATGAGGCTTTTGCGCTGCCGGAACGGCATTTGGGCTTATTTCGCGCGCATGAAATTGCCGACCTGGAAGCCAGAATTGAAGCCGCCGCGCAAGCACTGGCGGCATCAGGCGAACTCGCCCTGCCGCCGGCGGTCAGTTTTGCGCCACCGGCTACAGTGAATCTGCCGCAACTACTCGCCGGAAAAACCATTGCTATCGCCAAAGATGAAGCTTTTTGTTTTATCTATCCGGCTAATATCGACTGTTTGCTAGCTTTAGGCGCGAACATTAGCTATTTCTCGCTGCTGCATGATTCTGCGTTACCCGAGGCTGATGCCTATTGGTTGCCAGGCGGCTACCCGGAACTACATCTGCAGCAAATCAGCAGCAATCACGCCATGCGCCAGTCACTGCACGCCGCCTTTGCCGCAAATAAACCGATACTCGCCGAATGTGGCGGCATGATGGCACTAACGGATACGATAGCTACGCAATCCTTAACAGAAACTGCGGCTGCGCCAAACGCAGCGAACATAAGCCCAGCAAACATAACAGCAACGCAACCAGCCTATGGCCTGCTACCAGGCCATAGTCAGATGCAAAACAAACTGCAGGGCCTCGGCGTACTGCAAATCGAATTGCCGCAAGGCCGGCTAGGCGCACATACCTTTCATTACGCCACTATGGAATCGCCGCTGACGCCGATTGCCACCGCCACAACCGGTTTTGGCAAAACAGAGAATATTTATCAATACGGCCCGATTCATGCAAGCTTTCTGCATTATTACTTTGCCTCCAACCCGGCTGCGGCCGCCACTTTATTTGTGCCGCGCTAATGGCCAATCTGCACCGCTATTCTGACAGCGAAATCGCCGCCGTTTACCGCGTTATTAGCGAGCGGCGCGATATGCGTCATTTTTTGCCGACTGCGGTAGCGCCGGAAGTGCTCACCAATATTCTGCAGGCAGCGCACCAGGCACCCAGTGTCGGCTTGATGCAGCCGTGGCGTTTTATGCGCATTACTGATAAAGCGCTACGCCACAGTATTCATCAGCTGGTCGACGCCGAGCGTATTAACACCGCGCGGGCAATAGGCGAATATGAAAATACGGCGCGCATGGCTGAATTTTTTCGGCTAAAAGTGGAAGGTATTTTAGACTGCGGCGAACTACTGGTTGCCGCCCTCACCGACCAACGCGAGCAGCATATTTTTGGCCGCAGAACCCTGCCAGAAATGGATCTGGCCTCGGTTAGCTGCGCCATCCAGAACATGTGGCTGGCAGCGCGTGCAGAAGGCTTGGGCATGGGCTGGGTATCGATTTTCGACCCGATTAAACTCGCCGCCTTACTGCAAATGCCTGCCGGCGCCAAGCCGATAGCGGTGCTGTGCTTAGGCCATGTCAACAGCTTTTATAAAGAGCCGATGCTGATTGAAACCGGCTGGGCAACGGCTAAACCGCTGGCCGATATGGTGATGGAAAATAGCTGGCAACTGCCCAGCGATAAGGCTGATAGATGAAACTGGACGCAACATGAGATACCCGCAACGCATCGTCTGCCTCACCACTGAACCGACAGAAGTGCTCTACCTGCTGGGCGAGCAAGAGCGCATCGTCGGCATTTCTGGCTATACCACCCGCCCGGCCATTGCGCGCCAGGAAAAACCGAAAATCGCCGCCTTTACCAGCGCCAAAATTGATAAGATTCTTGAATTAAAACCGGATCTGGTGATTGGTTTCTCCAACTTACAGGCCGATATAGCCGCTTCGCTGATTCGGGCCGGCGTTGAAGTACATATATTTAATCAGCGCTCACTGGCGCAGATGTTGAACATGATAGCCACCGTCGGCGCGCTGGTCGGCGCCGCCGATAAAGCGGCTGCATTAATTGCACAGCTGGAACAGGAAATTAATCAGGCACGCGCTGTTGCCAGCAGTTATACCGGCAAACCCAAGGTCTATTTTGAAGAATGGGATGAGCCGATGATGTGCAGTATCCGCTGGGCGGCAGAACTGATTGAGATTGCCGGTGGCGAGGATTGCTTTCCGGAGCTCGCGCAATTTCACAGTGCGCGTGATCGCGTGGTGCAACCGGAGCAAGTACTCGCGCGCATGCCGGATATTATTATCGGCTCCTGGTGCGGCAAAAAATTTCAGCCGGAACAGGTAAGCGCGCGCCCCGGCTGGTCAGACATGCCTGCAGTCAAAAATGGTTTTGTAGTCGAGATCAAATCGGTCGACATTCTGCAGCCAGGACCGTCGCTGATTAGCCACGGCTTAAAACAAGTGCAGGCGATTATTGAAAAATGGCAGGCCATGCACAACCCTAAGCAAAACGGAGTTCACCATGTCTAGCCACTTAATTTTAGGCGGTGCGCGCTCAGGTAAAAGTGCTTATGCTGAAAAACTAGCGCTAGACAGCGGCCTCGCCGTCACCTATATCGCCACGGCCCAAGTCTACGACGCCGAGTTCGATCAGCGTATCCAACAGCACCAACAGCGACGCCCAGCGCACTGGTTACTGGTAGAACAGCCACATTATCTGGCACGAGCGCTCGCGAGCCATGCCGCCGATAATCAATGCCTGATTGTCGATTGCCTGACATTGTGGCTGGCGCAGTGGATTTGTGCTGACTGCAATCCGCCAACCGATTCGAGCTGGCCGGCGGAGCGCGCCGCCTTGCTGGCGCTGCTGCCGACGCTGCCCGGCACGGTTATTCTGGTGAGTAACGAAGTGGGTATGGGCATCGTGCCGCTAGGCGCAATCAACCGCCAGTTTCAGGATGAACAAGGCCGCTTAAATCAAGCTGTTGCCGCGGTGGTGGATCATGCTACGTTTGTGGCTGCCGGGTTGCCGTTAAGCCTTAAGTAACGACGATCTTAAATAACGTGCGCTTAAACAGCGTGCGGCTTAAACCGGAAAATAGAGATTGAGCTGCGTCCAATCCAGATGCTGCTCGACACAATCGGCGAGGCGGTCGAGCTCGGCTTCGCGTAATTGCGCATAATTAAAATCGGCCGCATTCACTCCTTGTAACCCGGCCCAGTTTAACCAGGCCGCTGACGATTCCGGCTCGTCAAATAAACCATGCACATAAGTGGCGGCAATCTGCCCATCTACCGACATCGCGCCTTCAGCCTTGCCGTCAATCAACAGTGCTGGCCGGCTTAATGCTGCGCCGCTAGACACACCCAGATGAATTTCATAGCCGCTGACTTTAGCATCAGCAAAAGCCAGTCGGCCTGTGACCTGTGCCAGACGTTTTTCTGCTGCCAGCGTGGTTTCGAGTGCCAGCCAGCCCAAACCTGCTGACGAACCAGCGGCGCCTTCGAGTGCATGCGGGTCATGGATATGCTGGCCGAGCATTTGCAGGCCGCCACAGATACCGAGCAGTTTGCCGCCGTAACGCAAGTGCCGCTGCAATGCCAGCTCCCAGCCATGGGCTTTAAGCGCGGCTAAGTCGGCGCGCACGTTTTTGCTGCCCGGCAAAATAATCAGATCGGCAGCAGGGATAGCCGCACCCAGCGCCACAAACTGCAAGTCGACCTGCGGATGCAACCGCAGCGCATCAAAGTCGGTGTGATTGGCAATATGCGGCAAGGTCGGCACGATCACTTTTAAACGACGCTGGCTCTCATCTGTTAGCGGGAAAGACAGCGCATTTTGCGGCACCGCATCCTCGGCTTCGAGATGGAAATTGTGCAAATACGGCAGCACGCCGAGCACCGGTTTGCCGGTTTCCTGTGTCAGCCAATCAAGCCCTGGTTGCAGCAATGCGATATCACCGCGAAAACGGTTGATAACAAAACCAATCACACGCGCTTGTTCACTTGCCGACAATAAGGCCATGGTGCCGACGATATGCGCAAACACCCCGCCGCGATCAATATCAGCCACCAGTACCACCGGGCAATCTGCTGCTTCAGCAAAGCCCATATTGGCAATGTCACGGTCACGCAAGTTGATTTCTGCCGGACTGCCAGCGCCTTCAATAATGACGCAATCGTATTGCGCTTTTAGGCGCTGCCACGAGGCCATCACTGCCAGCATCGCCGTCGGTTTATAACTGTGATAGCTCATAGCCTCCAGATTGCAAGCGACTTTGCCATGCACGATCACCTGACAACCGGTGTCGGAATTCGGTTTAAGCAATATCGGGTTCATATCGGTGTGCGGCGGCAAGCCACAGGCCTGCGCCTGCACCGCTTGCGCCCGGCCAATTTCGCCACCATCAATAGTAACCGCTGAGTTTAAAGCCATATTCTGCGGCTTGAATGGCGCAACGCGCACACCTCTGCGATACAATATGCGGCACAGTGCTGCAACCAGGGTGCTTTTGCCGGCATCCGACGTGGTGCCCTGAACCATAAGTGATTTAAACGATGTCATCCGCCTATTATCCCATCTTCACTAGCCTCAGCCCAGCCTTGTCTATGCCGACGGCGTTGCTAACGGCATTGCTGTTAGATCGCCTATTTGGCGAACCTGAACGCTGGCATCCGCTGGTGGGCTTTGGCTGGCTGGCGCAGCAGATTGAAAACTACGCTAACCGCCCTATGACCGCGCTTAAGGCCAGACTTAGCGGCTTGTGTGCCTGGCTGCTGTTATTAGGTCCATTTACCGGCATCAGCTACTGGGCGAGTCATGGCTTAGTAGCCATAAGCTGGCTGATTGATACCGCCCTGCTTTATTTTGCGCTAGGCGCGCACAGCCTGCAGCAGCATGCCGAGCGCATTGCCACGCCGTTAGCGCAGCATAATCTTATCGAAGCGCGCCATGCCGTGAGCATGATCGTCAGCCGCGACTGCGACCAGCTGGACGCCACCGAGATCGCTACCGCGGGCGTTGAATCTGTACTTGAAAACGGCAACGATGCCATCTTTGGCGCCATTTTCTGGTTTATGCTGTTCGGCGGCAGCGGCGCTGTGCTGTTCAGGCTGGCCAATACACTGGACGCAATGTGGGGCTACCGCTCGCCGCGCTTTTTATATTTTGGCTGGGCAGCGGCGCGTCTGGATGACTTACTTAATTTAATTCCGGCACGGCTGACGGCATTTAGTTACGCGATGTGCGGGCATACGCTGAGCGCAATCAGCTGCTGGCGCACGCAAGCCCACACTTGGTATAGCCCGAATGCAGGGCCGGTGATGGCGGCCGGTGCCGGCGCATTGCGCGTAAAGCTCGGCGGTGTTGCCGTTTATCATGGCCAAACAAAAATGCGTCCGACCTTGGGTCTAGGCGCGAGTGCGGATCACCGCCATATTTTAGCGAGCCTAGGCTTAGTCAAACGCAGCATAATATTATGGTGCGCGGCTATTTTATTGTGGCAGGTTTTATGGAGTGTTTATAGTGCTTGAGCACGGCGGCAATCTGGCGCTGGCGGCAGCGCAGTATAAAATTCCGCTGCAACACTGGCTGGATTTATCCACCGGCCTCAATCCTGACGGCTACCCGATACCAGCGATGGCGCCCGAGGTTTGGCAGCGCCTGCCTTTAGATGATGACGGCCTGCTCGACGCCGCCTGCACTTATTACAATTGCAGCAACGCAGTGGCCGCTGCCGGATCGCAAGCCTTGCTACAGGTGTTGCCGCGGCTACGTCCAGCCGGCAAAGTCGCCATATTAAGCCCGATGTACAAAGAACATGGCCACGCCTGGCAGCGTCACGGCCATGAACTCCTCGCGTTTAGCGGCGAGCCGTCGGCGGACATGCTGCAGCAGGCCGACGTAGTCTTGCTATGCAATCCCAACAACCCAACAGGGCTTAAGTTTTCAAGCGCAGATTTACTCAGCTGGCATGCCGAGCTGGCGGCACATGGCGGCTGGCTGATCGTAGATGAAGCCTTTATGGATGCAACGCCTGAATATAGCATTGCCCAGCATACACAGCTGCAAGGCTTACTGGTATTACGTTCACTCGGTAAGTTTTTTGGTTTAGCCGGCGCCCGCGTCGGCTTTTTACTCGCTAACCCACAGCTACTGCAACAAGTGCAAGCCGAAATCGGCCCGTGGCCCGTGACCGGTGCCAGCCGGCTGATTGCCAAACAGGTATTGAGCGATACATTATGGCAACAGCATGCGCGTTTGCAGCTCGCCACCAGCAGCGCGCGCCTGGCCACATTACTGCAGCAAAACGGCCTCGGTCCGCACGGCGGCACACTGTTATTTCAATATGTGCTCAGCACACAAGCCCATGCTTGGCAGCAACATCTGGCGCGGCATGGTATATGGGTGCGTTTATTTGCCGAAATGGATGTGCCGCCGGCGTTAAGATTCGGCCTGCCGCCGGCAACCGGCTGGGAAAAACTAGCGCTAGCGCTCAGTAGTTTTAGCGATTCACAAAACTGATATTGGGCACTGCCTGCGCAAATGAAATTTGCGTCACACTCGCATGATCAATACCGATTCTAAACAAGCCTTTTAACGGCAGATTCAGCACCTCGGCCAGCATAGAGCGGATCACGCCGCCATGGGTCACTACGAGGATATTTTTACCGTGTGAGTGACTGCCCACCTCGCTGACAAAGCTTTGCGTGCGGGCATGCAGCTCAGTAAAAGTTTCACCATTCGGTGGCGCCAGATTGGCATAATCATTGGCCCAAAGATCAAACACATCACGCGGAATAGCGTCCCACGGGCACAACTCCCAATCCCCAAAACTGAGTTCTTGCAGCCGTGGATCAAGCTGTATCACGTCCGCCGCAAGGCCGAGGCTGGCATCGGCGCATAGCGCCCGCGCCAGTTTGTGGCAGCGCTGTAGCGGACTGCTGTAAACCGCATCAAAATTAAACCCGGCGAGTTTACTTTGTAATGCCAGTCGCTCTTGCTCAAACTGCGCCGACACATCCACATCGCTTTGGCCGTAACAAAGCTGCGGCGCTATATCGAGGGTGCTATGGCGAACCAGGGTAAGTTTCATAATGGGTATAGTTTAAATAATATCGCGAGGTTTAGAGGAATAGAGCGCCACTGGCAAGCAGGCCAATATAAAATGTAACTTCGGTTAATTGTTGCATAGCGCCCAGGCAATCGCCGGTATAGCCGCCGATGCGCGCTTTAATTTTTGCACTAAACCATAGCCAAACAATCACAACGGGTAGTAACGCCGCTAAAAATTTCATCTCTAAAAAAGCCAACGGTAACAAACCAAAAAAAGTCGCAATAATCAGTTCAGTCACATTTAATTGTGTTGCCAGTGGTTTCGATTTACCTTCGGCTTTCACATAGCTTTGTGTAAACATCACGAGTACTGCGCACAATCGGCTCAGCGCATGACCGGCAATGATAGTCACCGGCACCAGCGCTGCCAACTGGTAACTTAGCGACTGGTATTTACCCAGAAAAACCAATATCAAACCAATAGCACCGTAACTACCAATACGCGAATCCACCATAATAGTGAGTACCTGCTCACGGCTCCAGCCACCGCCTAAGCCATCCACAGCATCCGCCAAGCCGTCTTCATGAAATGCGCCTGTGAGCAAAATCGTCGCCGCCATACTCATCAACACGGAAATTTCTAAAGGCAACAACATATTGCTCAGCCAAAATACCAACGCGCCGGCAGCGCCGACTAAAATGCCTACCAGTGGGAAAAAGCGCGTGGATTTATTTAAGTCAGCCTCATCAAAATGTTTAAACTGAATGGGAATCCGCGTAAAAAACATAATCGCCGTTAAAAAATAACGCCATTGTTTCATTAATTGATTGATGGCTGAAATCATTCTATTTGCTGCGAAACGCTAGCGGATTGAAACGAGGCCATATTATTTAAAAAGTTAACCGCCGCTAACAGTAGAGGATAAGCCAAGGCAGCGCCGGTACCCTCGCCCAGGCGTAAATCCATGCGCAATAAAGGCTGCACATCTAAGTATGCGAGCATTTGCTTATGCCCGGATTCATCCGAACAATGGCTGAACACACAATAATGCAAAATATCGGGCTGTAATTTGGCCGCCACCAACACCGCGGCAGTGGTAATAAAACCATCAATCAACACTGTGCAGCGCTGCTCTGCCGCCTGCAGCATGGCGCCTATCATCATCGCCATTTCAAAACCGCCAAATGTTGCCAGCGCCTGCATCGCATCCTGTCCGTTAAGATCATGCAGCGCCAGCGCCTGCGCCAGGATATTGGTTTTTCGCGTCAAACCGGCATCATCTAAGCCGGTACCGCGACCGACACAGTCACTAAGCGGCAGGCCACACAGCACGCTCATCAAACAACTCGCGGCCGAAGTATTGCCTATGCCCATTTCACCGAAGCCGAGCACATTGCAGCCCGCCGCAATTTCTCTAGCGGCAATGTTGGCACCAGCGGCAAGCGCCTGCTCACATTGCGCCGCCGACATCGCCGCGCTTAGCAGAAAATTACGCGTACCCGGCGCTATTTTGGCGTCAATTAAATCTGGATTAGCTAAAAAGTCATGATTAACGCCGCTATCGACCACGCGCAAATGCATCTGGTTTTGCGCAGTAAATACATTAATCGCGGCGCCGCCTTGCAAAAAATTCAATACCATTTGTGCGGTGACGGCCTGCGGGTATGGGCTTACGCCCGCTTCGACGATGCCATGATCACCGGCGAAGATCAGCATGGTGGGTTGCGTTAATTGTGGTGTCAGCGTTTGCTGTATCAGCCCGATTTGCGTGGCAATCGTTTCGAGTGCGCCTAAAGCGCCTAATGGCTTGGTTTTATGGTTTATTTTGTCGACTAGCGCGGCGCGCAATGCTTGATTGGGCTGCGTAATATTAAATTTTTTCATCGCCCTCATTTTACATGAGCCGCGATTGTTTTCATAAGGCCTAATTAAGGTAAGAACGCCGTACTCAAAAGTCTAAGACCTACGCTAAACCAGCGCTCATCACTAGCATTAGTCATGCGGTCACCATAAGTTGTATCAATTTGCACGTGATTTGCTACGAGCCAGTACCTAATGCCTACTTGATAATACGGATTACCTTTATTCTGCCCAAACGTTTCTGCTATTAAATAACTTTTATCAGTCAGCCTGGTTTCGCTACCCACACCCCAAGTAAGATTGGTGTTTTTTTCTTGCTTGCTGTGCAATACCCCTAAGTTCGTATGCAAGACAAACTTGTCATCAAAAAATGAAATGCTGCTCGGTACATAGGCATAAAAATCACCGATGCCATTGCTTTGCGCATTGATAGCCGGATGCCTGACATTGCCGACCACCAAGCCATAGCCCCAGTCATTCGTTGCAAGCTTTCTGAGCAGTGTTTTGGCTTGGTAAACGCTATCCGTTGTTTTTGTGCCATTACTATCATGACTTTTAGCCGCGCCGATGGTGAGCTCTAAGTTGCCGGTAAAATTACATGCTGGCAGCGCCCAAAACTCTGTGCTGTTTTTATTATCTCGAACCCAGGTTTCCATTTGGCAACTTTTCGCATCAGTGACGCGTGCGTCATCGGTGAGCATGGGCCGAGCCGCATAACTGCTGCTAGTAAACAAAATAAGGCTGACAGCTAAGACTTTTTGCATATTCAATGTTGTTATTAATATCGGGTGGTTTAAAGTTTTGACTGCTAGTTTAAATCCTAATTATTATGTAAATATTTCAACGTCTAGGTTGAGCTGCAAAAAATATAACTAATTTTGGTGAGAATCCGCATAAAGTTTAAATCTAATGCATACCACAATAGATTTAGTTTGCTATAATGCGGCACTTGCAAAACTTTACCGAAGTTTGCATGAGGGCCGAGTAGCTCAGTCGGTAGAGCAGCGGATTGAAAATCCGCGTGTCACTGGTTCGATTCCAGTCTCGGCCACCAATTAAAATAAGGCTCACAGCGATGTGGGCTTTTTTTATGCCTATACCATGGGACACTGGCGGGGCACTCGCGAGGAAAAACACCCCAACACCCCATACGCAAGCTATATTAAACTAATCAAACTATTTGTTAGTTGGGGTTTATATGAAGGTCGGAAATCGAACTATCCTTATATCTGAGACACTTTTTGCTCAGGATGGTGAAGCAATTGAAATCGAACATGAAATTTGCGAAGGTGATACGCTGAAAATTCGCCTAATCTTCACTCAAGACATGGAGCATGAAGGAGCAAAGAATCCAGTTGTCCTATATCAGTCACTTGAAGATTGGGTTGAGTTCAAGTTTGCGAACTTTACATCCCAGCTTGGTGCTACGACCAACAGTCCGAGCATATTTGCGCTATCAAATAAAGGCGAGCCAATTTCATACATGGCTACCGCTTACAAACTAAAATCGGGAACGAAAATTGAACTTCAGGTTATGATGGAAATTGCGTCGTGATGATTAAAGTTCAAAAATCGGGTAAAAATCTAAACATTACTGAGACTCATGATAATACTTCTCAAGAATTAATATCAATTACTGGAGATAAGCTTAAGTTAATCTTGCTTCAAAACCTCTCACTCATTGAAAGCAATAAAGCATGGCAAATGCCATTAAGCCTTCTGCTAACGATTATTCTTGTCTTTTGCTCCGCAGATTTTAAAGACGCATTTAACTTATCAAAGAATGTATGGAGTGCCATTTTCATTATAAGCGGCCTCGTTTGCGCTATTTGGCTTATAGCCTGTTTATACAAGCTCAAAAAAAACATCACTGTTGACGAACTGATTGACGTTATTAAGAACAAAAACAATCACTAAAAGCTGAGCATCTAAAGTTAATCCAATGCCCTAATAAGCACTTTTTTACTTTTAATGCCCCGCTACCGCCCCACTAGCAATATGCTATTTACTATATATATGATTTATATATTAAATATTATTTAGGTACGCGGATTATGTATCCGCGTGTCACTGGTTCGATTCCAGTCTCGGCCACCAATTAAATTAAGCTCACTTTATGTGGGCTTTTTTTATGTTTGCACAGCCGCCGCGCACAAGCCACTTGTCAGCTAATTTCATCAATGCTTAGTGACTGACGACTCAAGCTACATTTTCATCTCGATAGCTTACAAGGTCAAAAACCCTCTCACATCCTCAATACCAAGTGTTTTGAAGGTTGGTATACATGAAATAGCCTGATAGAACGACCCTCAGATCACGGCTCATGCCTAAAGACTATCGACCATAGTGCATTTAGCTACGCTGGCACAGCGGGTGCTTGCGACTTCGTTCCTACTCAGCGTTTCTTTTCCCATACCTTTAATCGCGACATCATCAAGCCGACGATGCCGCCGCATTTTGCATGCGACTTATAACAAATCACAAAACTCATAGTAAGTCACAGAACGCATAGTAAGTCACAGGACGCATGCCATGCTCTCGGCATAGCCCCGCGCTGCAACCACCGCTTCTGCTGGTTTCAAAACCTGCATAAACAGACTGTCGGTAAATCTTGGTATCTTCAGTTAAAACACCTTAAATCTGCGTCAGAAAATTCTACTTATTAATGCAATCTTATGTTGAACGGGTTTACTCGGAATCAGCAAGCGCAGCACAATAATAGTTGATTAATTTAGTCAAGTATCCTACACTCAATACCTGACTAAATTAATCAACTATTATTGTGTGCAGAGTAAAGTGAGGAATCATGGCAATTACATTAACAGAACATGCAGCAAAAAAAATACGAGAAAAACTTGTAAACAGCGGCAAACAAGGCTCGGGCTTACGCCTTGGCGTGAAGAAAGTCGGCTGCTCTGGCTATGCTTATACCTTTGAGTACGCCAACGAAGTCAGCGCTGACGATCAAGTGTTTGAGTCGCATCAGGTCATGCTAATGGTTGATGCCGCCAGCCTGCCTTTCATCGACGGCTCAGAGGTCGATTTTGTCAAGGCGGGCTTAAATGAAACGTTAAAGTTCAACAACCCAAACGCAGAAAGCCAGTGTGGCTGCGGCGAAAGCTTCAACCTAAAAAACCCTGAAACTTTGCCATGAGTTGCCACTGGGAATGTAGAACAATATTGCTTAGTCTATGTTCTGTGAGTTTAAAGTTGTTTGAATTTAAAAAGGTTTAAAAGCATATTTCCAGCTTGGAAAATTGAGGTAACGATATGAATGCAGCACTGAAAAATCTAGTCAATCAGCCTTACAAACACGGCTTCGTCACCGATATCGAATCGGAGGTTACGCCTAAAGGTCTCAGTGAAGATGTGATCAGGATGATTTCTAGCAAAAAGAATGAACCCGAGTGGTTGCTTGAGTTCCGGCTCACGTCTTACCGCGCATGGCTGAAGATGACCGAGCCCGAGTGGCAAAATTGTCACCACCGAAAGATCGACTATCAGGCGATTAGCTACTACGCCGCACCTAAAATCAAAGCAAAGTTAAATAGCATCGATGAGGTGGATCCTGAGTTGCTGCGCACATTCGAAAAGCTTGGTGTGCCCTTACATGAGCGCATGGCGATGGCAGGCGTTGCGGTCGACGTAATTTTTGACAGCGTATCGGTTGCAACCACCTACAAAAAGAAGCTGGCCGAAGTTGGTGTCATTTTTTGCTCAATGTCGGAAGCGGTACTGGAGCACCCTGAGCTCGTTAAGCAATATCTTGGCACCGTGGTACCAACAAGTGATAACTTTTATGCCGCGCTCAATTCTGCAGTGTTTACCGACGGCTCGTTTTGCTTTATTCCCAAGGGCGTGAAGTGCCCCATGGATTTATCGACCTACTTCCGCATCAATACCGAAGAGTCCGGCCAATTTGAACGCACCTTGATTATCGCGGAGGATGGTGCAAGCGTATCTTACCTCGAAGGTTGTACCGCGCCGGCATTTAGCAGCAATCAGTTGCATGCCGCGGTGGTTGAGCTGGTCGCCCTCGATAACGCCGACATCAAGTATTCAACCGTGCAAAACTGGTATGCAGGCGACGAAAATGGTGTTGGTGGCATTTACAACTTTGTGACCAAACGCGGCCTGGCAAAGGGTATTAACTCTAGAATTTCGTGGACTCAGGTGGAGACTGGCGCGGCCATTACTTGGAAATATCCATCGGTAGTGTTGCTAGGCGACGGCTCGATCGGCGAATTTTATTCAGTAGCCGTTACCAATAACTATCAGCAAGCCGATACTGGCACCAAAATGATACATATTGGCAAAAATACACGCAGCACGATCGTCAGCAAAGGTATATCCGCAGGTAAATCCAACAACAGTTACCGCGGCCTGGTGAAGATTGCCAGCAGTGCCACCAACGCCCGCAATTATTCACAATGTGATTCGATGCTCGTTGGCGAGGAATGCGGCGCCAATACTTTCCCCTATATCCAAGTACTCAACAACAGCGCGCAGGTTGAGCACGAAGCATCAACCTCACGCATTGGTGAAGATCAAATGTTTTACTTTGCTCAGCGCGGTGTTGATGCTGAGGCAGCAGTGTCGATGATCATTAACGGCTTCTGCAAAGATGTCTTTCAACAATTACCTCTGGAGTTTGCGGTCGAGGCGACCAATCTCCTTAGCTTTAAACTGGAAGGAAGTGTCGGATGATTTACGCAGACAGTAAAGTATTATTAGAAGTGCGCGGACTATGTGCAAGCGTCAACGGTATTGAGATACTAAAAAATCTCGACTTCACCGTAAGAAGCGGCGAAGTCCATGCCATCATGGGCCAAAATGGTTCTGGCAAGAGCACTTTTGCCAAGGTACTCGCCGGCCACCCCAGCTACGAAATAACTAGCGGTAGCGTGCGCTTCGAAGGCAAGGATCTGTTGGCGCTAACAGCAGAAGACAGAGCACGCGCTGGCTTTTTTCTGGCCTTTCAGTATCCGATCGAGGTGCCTGGCGTTGGTAACAGCCAGTTTTTACGCCTGACTTACAACACGCTACAAAAACAGCGCGGCCACGAAGAACTTGACCCACTTGAGTTTGATGACTTTGTGCGTGAAAAGATGAAATTGCTGGAAATGAGCCCTGATTTTCTTGACCGCAGCGTCAATGAAGGCTTCTCCGGCGGTGAAAAGAAGCGCAATGAAATATTGCAGATGGCGCTGCTAGAGCCTCATCTTGCTATCCTTGATGAAACCGATTCCGGCCTGGATATTGACGCACTAAGAATCGTAGCGCACGGCGTCAACCAGCTTACCACCAAAAATAATGCAATGGTAATGGTGACGCACTACCAACGCCTGCTGAACTATATCGTGCCCGATTACGTACACGTAATGGAAGCCGGCCGCATCGTCAAAACCGGTGACAAGTCACTAGCATTGGAACTGGAGACGCGTGGCTACGACTGGGTTAGCACCGACACTCAGGTCGCCGCGAGTGTGAGCGCATGAGTGAAACTACAACACAGAGTAAAGTCATTGACGACAATGATCAGGAAAGCCAGCTGGCAAGTCAGTTGCAGCTAACGGCCAGTCCACTTGCCTGGCTTAAGGGCCTGCGCGAACAGGCCGCCACATCTGTCAAGCGGCTGCCGCTCCCTACTACGCGCGATGAGGAATGGCGCTTCACTGACATTTCGCAGCTGAGCAAGATGTCGTTTGCGCCAGCCTTGCCTGCAAACCGCCTGGAAGCTGCCGATGTGGCTCAATTTTATATTGACGAAGCCACCATCCGACTCGTGTTTGTTGATGGATTCTTCGCACCTGAATTTTGCAGTGGCGGCGCCAACAGCGGCGCGGAAGTGTTCAGCCTGTTGGCAGCGACTGCTGCACAAGCCGCAGCAATAAAGCCACATCTTGGCCAGCACGCCGCTTTTGCCAACGATGTATTCACCGCGCAAAATACCGCCACGCTGCAAGATGCGGCAGTGGTCATTGTGCCGCAGGCTGTAGCCGTGACAACACCCGTGCATGTGCTGTTTATTGCTTCGCAAAAAGATGTTGTGAATACACCGCGCTGTTTGCTGCTGGCCGAAACTGGCAGCGCCGTGACCGTGATTGAGGACTATGTCGAGCTGTCCCAAGCGCATGCAACAGCATCCCATTTTACCAACGCCGTCACCGAAATCTTGCTAGAAGATAACGCCCAGCTGACACACATTCGGGTTCAGCGCGAAGGCAGTAAAGCGTTTCATATTGCCAACTGTGCCGTAATGTTGGGGCGCGCCAGCAACTATCAGTCAGTCAGTGTCGCGCTAGGTGCACGTATTTCACGCTATAACCTGCATGCACTGCAAACTGCTGAGGGTAGCCAGTGTACGCTTGACGGGCTAACGTTAATCTCTGGCCGGCAACTGGCTGACACCCATACCTGTATCGATCATGCTAAGCCTCATGGTATTAGCCAGCAGTTGCACAAATGCATCGTCGGCGGCAGTGCGCATGCCGTATTCAATGGCAAGGTGATCGTAGCTGAAGGTGCGCAGCGTACCGACGCAAAACAGTCCAACCGCAATCTGCTGTTGACCGCCAAGGCGCACATCGATACTAAACCGCAACTGGAGATTTTTGCTTCTGACGTCAAGTGCACCCATGGTGCGACTGTCGGTCAACTTGATAGCGAGGAGGTATTCTATCTGCAAAGCCGTGGATTGACTGCGACCGCTGCCCGTAACCTGCTGACCTATGCGTTTGGCGCAGAGGTCATCGACCGCATCCCCATCACCTCGCTCAAGCAGCAACTTGAGCAGACGGTGCTTGCACAAACGGAAGGCCAGCTATGACCACAATTCAGACCCCGCGCGAAACAGCAGCGACACCTGTCTTTGACATTGAGCAGATACGCAGCGACTTTCCTATCCTCAATTTGCAATTCAACGCTAAGCCCTTGGTCTATCTCGATAACGCGGCCTCTAGTCAGATGCCGCAGCAGGTGATCGACCGGCTGGTAAGTTACCAAACGACACAGCACGCCAATATTAATCGTGCTGTACACAGCCTGTCAGAGATTGCGACTAACGAATTCGAGGCAGCGCGGCGCAAATTGCAGCACTTCATCCATGCCCGTGAAGACCGTGAAGTGATTTTTACCAGCGGCACCACTGACTCGATCAATCTGGTGATGCATGGTTATGGCCGCAAGTTCATCGGACGCGGCGACGAAATTATTCTGACCACGCTCGAGCACCATGCCAATATTGTGCCGTGGCAGATGCTGGCAGAAGAAAAAGGCGCAACGATTCGTGTAGTAGCCATCAACGACGCCGGTGAACTGCTGCTTGACGATTATGAACAGCTATTCAACAAACACACCAAATTCGTCAGCATAACGCATGTTTCTAATGCGCTCGGTACGGTTAACCCCATCAAACAGATGATTGCGTTTGCCCATGCGCGAGGCGTACCGGTGCTGATCGACGGCGCGCAGTCGGCACCACACATGCCAGTCGACGTGCAAGATCTGGACTGTGATTTTTATGCGTTTTCGGGGCATAAGCTGTGCGGCCCGACCGGCATCGGCATCCTTTACGGTAAAGCGGCACTGTTGGAAAGCATGCAGCCGTTTAAGGGCGGTGGCGACATGATCTTGTCGGTCACATTTGAGAAGACCACCTACAACACGATCCCACATAAATTTGAGGCCGGCACCCCGCCAATTGCAGCGGCAATCGGGCTTGGTGCAGCAGTGGACTACCTGTCAACAATCGGTATGAGCGCTATTCATGATTATGAACTTTCCCTGCTCGATTACGCTAGCGCGCAAATTGCCCGACTGCCCGGGGTGCGCATTATCGGCACTGCTGAACACAAAGCCGCAGTGCTGTCGTTTGTAGTTGACGGCATACACCCGCATGATATTGGCACCCTGCTTAATGAGGATGCTATCGCGGTGCGTACCGGACACCATTGTGCACAACCGGTAATGCAACGCTTCAAGCTACCGGCCACCACACGTGCCTCGTTTGCATTTTATAACAGCATGGCCGAGGTCGACGCCCTAGTCGCTGGCATCCGCAACGTACAGAAAGTGTTTTTATAATGGCCAACCCTAGAGCGTTATATCAAGAGGTCATCCTCGACCATAACAAGAAACCACGCAATTTTGGCGCCCTTGAGCACTCAAGTCACCATGCCGCGGGGCACAACCCGCTGTGCGGCGACCACATTGAGGTGTCACTCAACCTCCGCGGCGAAAGCATCGACGACATCGCATTTCAAGGTGCGGCCTGCGCCATCTGCAAAGCATCGGCGTCGATGATGACGGTAGCTGTTAAAGGTAAGACGCAGCCTGAGGCAGAACAACTGATTCATGAGTTTATTGACATGTCGACCGGTAAGCTAGATTTGAACGGTGATCACCACATAGGACGACTGGTAGTTTTCTCCGGCATCGCCGACCTGCCAGTGCGCATCAAATGTGCAATTTTGCCCTGGCACACGCTGCAAGCTGCGTTAAATGCCGTTGAAAGCATATCGACCGAGACCGAACAGGACTCGATTCAAGGGACGATTGGTAATGCATGAACATTAAAATAGTGTCGCCTATCGCCAACTCGAATGTTCAGGGACGACTTTGCGCCTGAATGCCAGTCTGTATTTACAGTCATTTTTTAACATTGAGAGAATACGATGCTCACAGCGCGTGAATTAAGAAGCTTCATTATGGACGGATTGGCCAGCGATTATGTGGAAGTGCTCGGTGATGACGGCCAGCATTTTGAGGCGGTGATTGTTAGCCCGGCATTCACCGGGAAAAATATGGTTCAACAACATCAATTAGTGTATCAGGCGCTGGGCGAGCGTATGCGTGCAGAAATACACGCACTGTCGATCAAAACTTTCACGCCTGAAGCTTGGATCAGAAACAACCATTAAACTACTTTGGAGAATAAGCATGGATGCACAGAATCGAATTAAGCAACAAGTGACGACCAACCCAGTTGTGCTGTATATGAAAGGTACAGCAAAGTTTCCGCAGTGCGGCTTCTCCGGTGCGGCCATTAAAATGCTGGAAACAAGCGGCGGACCGAAGCTGTTTACGGTGGATGTATTGGCTGACCCAGAAATCCGTGAGGCTATCAAGTTGTACGCTAACTGGCCGACTATCCCACAGCTTTATATCAAAGGCGAGTTCGTGGGCGGCGCTGACATCATGCGCGAGATGTTTAACCAAGGTGAACTACAAAAATTGTTGCAAGCGGCAGTGAGCTGAATATTGGACCATTAATATGCCAAAAATTGCTGATATAGAAGACACGCCCAATCCGAATGCGCTGAAGTTCGTACTCCATGAGCCCTTGACTTGGGGTATTTCGCACTCGTATGACAACGCAGAGCAAGCTAAGGACGATGCACTTGCCTCTGCACTATTTGCTCTTGAGCACGTGAGCAATGTGTTTTACGTTGATCGCTGGATCACGGTCACTCAGGATGGCGGCGCCGATTGGCCGGAGTTGATGCGTCTGATTGCGGTTCCATTACGTGCGGCGCCAGCGGCAGAAGCACAATCAGCGGCAACGGTTGCGGCGGCGAATACGCTCATCGCTGAACTCAGTGCGCTGGATCAGGAACGCCTCAATAAAATCAACGTACTACTTAACGAGCAAATCCGGCCCTCACTGCAAGGCGATGGCGGCGATCTGCACGTGACCGGGCTCGCTGGCAACTACCTCAGTATTCATTACCAAGGCGCTTGCGGCAGTTGCCCAAGCTCAATAGCGGGCACACTCAAAAGTATAGAAAATTTACTGCGCAGCATTGAACCGGACATCGAACTGCTGGCGGTGTAGGCTTTAAACTGCATTCTGCCCACAGATTTCGCCGCCGATAGCTGTCCGCGTCGGCAACTCAAAGCTAACAGCTGGCAGACAGGTGGAATCACTCAGGCATGACTAAAGGATTACTATGAACGCATGGATAACGCTAGTAAGCGTTGAAGCGCTTGCGCCGGGGATGCATCTGGCCGCAGCGCTGGATGACACGCAAATCGTCGTATATAACCTGGATGGCGAATATTACGCCATCGAAGATATTTGCAGCCATGATGGTGGGCCGCTCACCGGTGGCGTCGTTGAAGGCGACAATATCGTTTGCCCGCGTCACGGCGCACGCTTCTGTCTGCGCACTGGTGCCGCCCTATCCGCGCCAGCTTACGAGCCAATCCACACCTTTCCGCTACGCATAGAAAATGGCATGGTGCAAGTACGCGATAACCGCTGGGATTGATGCAAGCCATGCCCAGGAAAAATTAGCAACACCCATGGCGCCTAGGCAAAACTGTGCACTGGGCAAATTAACATAGCAAACTAGTGTAGACCTACAGGCAAACGCATTGTATGCAGACAAAGCGCGTAATAAACACAATATCAACAGGAAAAATATAAATGTCAGAACAAATATTTACCGAACAGGATTGGCGCCGACTCCTCATCAGTCTGGGGGAGGATCCAGACCGGGACGGCTTGATAGAAACACCATCCCGTGTTGCAAAAGCTTGGAAACACTGGACCTCAGGCTATAAGCAGGACCCGGCTGAACTGCTTAAAGTGTTCGAAGACGGTGCGGCAGGCTATGACGAACTGGTCATCATCCGTGGCATCCCTGTCTACAGTCATTGCGAGCACCATCTGGCGCCATTCTTTGGTACAGCCACGATCGGCTATGTTCCTGACGGAAAAATAGTCGGCTTATCAAAGCTGACCCGCCTGGTTGACTGCTTCGCCAAGCGGCTACAGGGGCAAGAACGCCTCACCGCTCAAATTGCCAACGCTCTCATGACCCATCTGCAACCGAAAGCCGCGGGCGTGATTATTCACTGTCGCCACCTGTGTATGGAAAGCCGCGGCATTCGCACGCAGGGAGAGGAAACCATCACCTCAACCATGCTCGGCGAGCTTTCATCAAATCAGGCATTGCGTGGCGAATTTCTTGCCTTGGCGCAGCAAAGATAGCGGGAATAAGTCTGAAAAAATTAGTGAGAATGTGCGCAACATGAGCAGCGCCAATAGCAGTCTTATCAATCAGACCGCTATAGGTTCCGAAGCCGCTGCGCCGAAAAGCTAGCCAAACCAAACTTTATCCGCGTGCAGCTGGCATCGTCAGCGCCGCGTCTGGTCCGATGGTGCTCAGCAAATACCACGCCGATGAGCAAGCGCATAGCGCCGGGCTCATTAATAGCTTATCAATGATTAATCATCATTTTTTACTCAAGTTCATTGCATAAACGCGACCGCACAAGTTTATGCATCAACACGACGCTATTCGGCACCGTCTCAATTTTTCAGCAGCGCATGGTAATTTTTTAATAGCCAAGAATTGAAGGGGATATAAATGAACGCAGCGCTACCGAGCCATTTTTTACATGCGGAACCAAAATCTGCAACGCGCTTGCGCGAAATTCCTTACAACTACACTTCGTTTTCCGACCGTGAAATCGTCGTGCGCTTTCTTGGCGCAGAACTTTGGGCGGTATTAAATGAATTACGCGCGGAGCGTAAAACTGGCCGCTCAGCCCATATGCTGTTTGAGGTGCTCGGCGATTTATGGGTAGTGGCGCGGAATCCGTATTTGCAGGACGACTTGCTAGAAAACCCCAAACGCCGCAAAGCATTGATTGATACGCTGCAGCAGCGTATTACAGCGATTAATGCGCGAAGAACCGAAGATAATAGCGCTGCTAATGCAAACGCATTGAAGTTAGTCGTTGCCGGGCGTCTGGCGGTTAGCAAGTTTGAGAGTGATTTTATACAAACGGCCAGTTTACGTAAAAAAGCACTGGCTAAACTCACAAAAATCACCCGTAAAGATAATGTGCAATTTGATGGTTTAGCACGCGTCTCCCATGTGACCGATGCCACAGACTGGCGCGTTGAGTATCCATTTGTCGTATTAACGCCGGATACTGAAAAAGAAATTGCCGCCCTGGTACGCGCCTGTATTGAATTAGGGCTCACCGTGATTCCTCGCGGCGGCGGAACTGGCTACACCGGTGGTGCGATTCCACTTACGCCTATGTCTGCGGTCATTAACACCGAGAAGTTAGATCGACATAGCGGCGTACAGATGCGCATGCTGCCTGGCGTTGCACAGCAAGTAGCTACTATTGAATGTGGCGCCAGCGTAGTCACGATGCGGGCGATGGAAGCTGCGACAGCGGCAGGCTTAGAGTTTGCATGCGACCCGACCAGTGCTGACGCGAGTTGTATTGGCGGTAACGTTGCCATGAATGCTGGTGGCAAAAAAGCGGTACTGTGGGGTACGGCGCTGGATAACCTGGTGTCATGGCGCATGGTGACCCCTGATGCCGAGTGGCTTGAGGTGGAGCGCTTAGGTCATAATCTAGGCAAGATTCATGATATTGCACTAGCACGCTTTAAAGTTAGTCGCTATGCGGCAGACATGAAAACCTTGCTCGGCGCACCAGAAATTTTAGAAATTGCTGGCCCAAGTTTCCGTAAAGTCGGCTTAGGCAAAGATGTGACTGATAAATTTTTATCAGGCTTACCCGGCATCCAGAAAGAAGGTTGCGATGGTTTAATTACCAGTGCTACTTTTATTTTGCATCGTATGCCTAAGCATGTGCGCACGATTGCCTTAGAGTTTTTTGGTAATGTTGCACATGCTGTGCCGGCGATTGTTGAGATCAAAAGCTACTTAGATGGCACGGCAAAAAAAGATCCTATAGTGCTGTTGGCGGGCTTGGAGCATATGGATGAGCGTTATGTTAAAGCGGTAGGTTACTCAACTAAAGCCGCACGTCAGCAACGGCCAAAAATGGTATTGATTGCGGATATCGCCTCTGATGATGAAAATGCAGTTGGCGAAGCGGCCTCACATATTGTGCGCCTGTGTAATGCCCGTAATGGTGAAGGTTTTGTTGCGGTCTCTAAAGAAGCACGTAAAAAGTTTTGGAAAGATCGCGCGCTGACTTCGGCCATTGCTAAACATACCAATGCGTTCAAAATCAATGAAGATGTCGTGATTCCATTGCCGCGTCTAGGCGAATACTCTGACGGTATTGATCGCATCAATATTGAGCAGTCCATTAACAATAAGCTCAAATTATTAAATGCACTAGAAGCGTTGATGCAAGGTGATTTGCCACTACAGTCGGCTGAAGATGGCAGTACTGACAGTCACACCTTGAAAACTAAGCAAGACATGGTATTGCAGCTGATTAGTGCATTGCGCGCACGCTGGAGCCTGACGCTCAACAACCTAGATGCACCGGTCTCAATTTTAGGCGAGCTCGGCAATTCATTAAGTGAATATGACAATGTATTTCGGGCGCTGCAATCTCACGACTTGCGCATTTCCTGGAAGCGCGAATTACAGCAACCCATCGCCGATATTTTTGCCGGGCGTGAATACCAGAAAATCCTGAACCGTTGTGAAGAAATTCACAAGACCGTGCTTAAAAGTCGCCTATTTATTGCCCTGCACATGCATGCGGGTGATGGCAACGTCCACACCAATATCCCGGTCAATTCCGATGATTACGAGATGATGAAATCAACTCACGAATTGGTTGCACGGGTGATGGCGCTGGCCAAAAGCCTGGATGGTGTTATTTCCGGTGAACATGGTATTGGCATTACCAAAATGAAATTTATCGACCAAGCCGCCATTGATAATTTTACCGCATACAAAAATAAAGTAGATCCGCATGGCCATTTTAATAAAGGCAAGCTACTTGCAGGTTCCGGGCTAGAAACCGCCTATACACCAAGCTATAGTTTATTAAATCAAGAATCGATCATTATGGAGCAATCCAAAATGGTCGAAATTGCTGACTCAATCAAAGACTGTTTACGCTGCGGCAAGTGTAAACCGGTATGTACCACCCATGTGCCGCGCGCTAACTTGTTGTATTCACCGCGTAACAAAATTTTAGCGACATCGTTGCTGATTGAAGCCTTTTTATATGAAGAGCAGACCCGACGTGGTATTTCAATTAAACATTTTGATGAATTTAGCGATGTCGCCGACCATTGCACGGTTTGCCATAAATGTTTAAGCCCGTGCCCGGTGGATATCGATTTTGGTGATGTCTCTATTGCCATGCGTAATTTTTTACGTGAGCAGGGCAAAAAGAAATTTAACCCTGGCAGCGCTTTGGCCATGGCATTTTTGAATGCCAAAGACCCCGTCACCATAAAGCTAATGCAGACTTTCATGGTGACTATTGGCTATAAAGCCCACAACTTTGCTTATAGTCTCGCTAAAAAGCTGAAATTGTTCAAAGATAAAATTAGACCGCCGGCGACTGTAGGCAAGCCGGCGATCAAAGCACAAGTAGTGCACTTTATTAACCGGCCAATGCCGAAGAAAATGCCCACCAAAACTTCGCGTGCGCTACTGGGCATAGAAGATGACAGCATGATTCCTGTTATTCGCAACCCACACAAAGTCACGGCAGATTCAGATGCCGTATTTTACTTCCCCGGTTGCGGTTCTGAGCGCCTGTTCTCAAACGTAGGTCTGGCCACGCAAGCCATGTTGTACGAGCTCGGCACGATTACGGTATTACCGCCAGGTTATTTGTGTTGCGGCTACCCGCAAACCTCTAGTGGCAACCATGATAAAGGCCAGCAAATCACCGCTGACAATCGGGTGTTATTCCACCGTGTAGCCAATACACTGCAGTACCTCAATATTAAAACGGTGATTGTGTCATGCGGCACCTGTATGGATCAGCTGCAAAAATATGATTTTGAATCAATCTTCCCTGGATGCCGTTTGCTGGATATACACGAGTATTTGATGGAAAAAGATTTACGGCTGCAAGCTGTCACTGGCACCCGCTATATGTACCACGACCCGTGCCACAGCCCAATGAAAACTTATGAACCATTGGCCGTCACTAAAATGTTAATGGCGCAAGATGATATTGAGCTAAATGACCGTTGCTGTGGCGAAAGTGGTACGTTTGCAGTTGACCGTCCAGATATCGCCACGCAGGTAAAGATGCGCAAACAAGAAGAGTTGGAAAAAGGCATGAATAAAATGGGCCTGACTGTGGGTGCGCCTGAAGAAAAAGTGAAAATCCTCACGTCCTGTCCCAGCTGCCTGCAAGGCCTATCTCGTTATGGTGAAGATACCGGGATTGAAGCTGATTATATTGTGGTGGAGATGGCAAAACACATACTGGGCGATAACTGGATGCCAGAATATGTGGAGGCAGTGAACAAGGGTGGCATTGAGAAGGTGCTGTTGTAGCCGGCGAACGCTGATAGCAGGTTGGCTCAGCGCATATTATGCGGGCAATCGCCGGGCTGATCAATGCTGTTGCCTGTTTCGGCATCGCAAGGTATTTGCACTGCGCGGCAAAAGGCACTGCCATAAAATGATGCCTCTGCGCCTAGGCGCCATCTTATGCCGACGCTGGCGTCACCAGCAGATGGTTCATGCCCGCATATTCTTGTTACAGCAACGATAGTGAGTCCGGCTGACAACACCGGTAAGCGACACGCAATGAGTAAATTAACTCTTTTAAACCATCTGCATTAGAATCCCCACCAATGCACCCGCAGTCAGTAGTACAAAAGCTAGAAACGACAAACCAAATCCACCCCCGCGCTTTTTAGCATCCTCGCTATAAGCCACCGCATACCAAATTCTACCTAGCAGCCATGCACCACCGAGAATTGCGCCCCAAAAGGTGCTGACATAATATGAAAACAACCATAGTGCAGGCATAAAAACCACTGCATTTTCCACGGTATTCATCTGCACCCGATAAGCCAATTCAAACTTTGGATGTCCGGTGGTAGCAGGGGCATTGATTTTATATTTGACCCTAGCCCGGCCAACATTTAAAGCGACGCCAAACAGCAGGATTATCGTGAATACAGTAAGCAGTGATGTAATGTTGAAGTCCATTTTATCTCCTAGGCTAGTATATGCATTTAAATTGGCAATCCATTGGCGCGGATTGCAAACATTCACGTTAAGAGGCAGACAAGGCGATGATGCTGTTGCCAATAGGGTCAAATCTTAACAAGAGTCGATCACTACGCCTAATTTAATCATGAATTTATACTGAAAATTCTCCACAGTGGTCGACTAGTTTCGGATGCAACGATGTTGATTTTTAGCTGGATTGTGACCTGCCATTTTTGATGTGCTGTTCTCAATCAGTATTTATTGTTAAATGCCGCTTGCAGTAAATATATCTTTTTAATGTGCCGTAATAAATATCAATAATTGTTGTTACAATAATTAAATGTTAAACATTACACCCCCAATTGCAATCTCCACCATAGCAGCTCTAAATTATTCAGGTTTAGATGCCATGATCAGTTTTGAGTTAGCTGCATTAAATGCACCACCCATCTACTTGCCGCTGTATGGTTCAAAAGTATCCGCAGGCTTTCCGAGCCCGGCTGAAGAGCATGTAGAGCAACGCTTAAATCCTAACGATTATTTAATTGACCAAGAGGACGCTACTTTTTTTGTCACGATTCAAGGCTACTCCATGATTGATGTTGGGTTATTACCTAAAGACAAAGCGGTAGTAGATCGCTCCAAAAAACCGGCAATAGGCAATATTGTGGTGGCGGTGCTCGATGGTGAATTTACCATCAAGATACTCAGTCGTAAAAAAGATGGCACCCCTGTTTTATTACCCGCCAATGCAGCCGGTGATTACACAGCGATTGAAATTAAAGAAGGCATGAGCTTTGAAGTATGGGGGGTGGTGACAGGTTCGTTTAGGCGATTTATTTAGCCGATTTATTTAGCCGATTTATTTAGGCAATTTATTCTAGGCAATTTTAGACATAAAAAAAGCCTAGTCATTGCTGACTAGGCTATTTGTTTGGTAATGCTTATTACTTGTTCATTACGTACATAGTAACTTCAAAGCCAAAACGCATTTCTGTAGCTGCTGGTGTAGTCCACATAATAATTCTCCAAAATTTAAACTTTGAACTGACAACATGTCTTGTTCGGGTGAGTTCATTATGCACCTGCCCTTAAACCGAGCGCTATCGCAGTTCATGAATGGCGGCTAAGTAAAATCATGAAAGACCAGTAACATGCATACAGCTTCAACTCCACGCAGCATCGCCCTGATTGATGTCAATAACTTTTACGTCTCCTGTGAGCGCGCGTTTAACCCCAGACTTATTGGTCAGCCGGTGGTAGTGCTATCGAATAATGATGGCTGTGCCGTAGCCAGAAGTAATGAAGTCAAGGCCTTAGGGGTGCCTATGGGAACACCCTGGTTCAAACTCAAACAGCTTGCTCAGCAGCATGGCATTATTGGCTTATCGAGTAATTATGCGCTGTATGCGGATATGAGCAACCGGGTAATGAGCATCTTGCGTGCATACAGCCCTGACCAGGAAGTCTATTCCATTGATGAATCCTTTCTTGATCTGACTGGCTTTGCCTCACGGGATTTAATTCAATACGGTCAACATATGCGTAAGCGTATTCTGCGCTGGACTGGCCTGCCGGTATGTGTGGGCATCGGTTCAACCAAGACCCTGGCCAAGCTGGCGAATCACTGCGCTAAAAAACAAGCTGTGTTTAATAGCGTGTGTAACTTCAACACCATGTCCGCCGCTGCGTTTGATGGTTTGCTCGGTCAGCTGGATGTCGGTGAGATTTGGGGCGTGGGCCGTAAGCTTGCCCCGAAGTTACAAGCCTTAGGGTTCAATACCGTGCTCGATCTAAAACGTGCTAATCCAGAAAGATTGCGGCGTCAATTTAGCGTGGTAATGGAAAAAACCATCCGAGAGCTAAATGGTACGGTGTGTATTGAGCTCGAAGAAATCAGCCCTGCCAAGCAGCAGATCGTCAGATCCAGAAGCTTTGGCTATGCTATCAGTGATTACAACAGTCTGGCTGAGTCTATTACGCTGTATATGAGTAGTGCTGCACAAAAGCTACGCACACAGCAATCATTTGCAGGTTCAGTTTACGTTTATATTCGCACCAGTCCATTTAAGCCTGATGAGCCAACTTATAGCAATGGCCTAAGAATTCCATTACCTAACCCGACAGATGACACGCGGCTGCTGGTTAATTTCGCACTATGGGGCTTAAGGCAGATCTACAAAGCTAATTACAACTATGCCAAAGCAGGCGTCATGCTCGGTGAAATTGTACCCATTGAAGGTGTGCAAACAGATTTATTTAGCCAGATGCAAGCCTCACCAAAGTCATCGGCCTTGATGTCAACGATGGACAGCATCAACCGCAAGATGGGTAAAGAATCGATCAAACTGGCTAGCGAGGGTTTTAAACGACCTTGGAAAATGAAGCAAGGTAATAAAAGCCCAAGCTATACCACTAAGTGGGAGGATGTGCCGTCAATGCCATAATCAAAGTAAGTAAATGAACGTCTGCTTAGTCGCGCTAATGCGCCAGCGCACTTACCGCTATGGCCAATGAATCGCCATAGCGCTAGTTCAGTAATACAATCTGCCGAATTGGAGTCAGCCAATAACGGACTCACAAATATTGTTTGTATTTTTTATCATCCAAAGAACGTCCAAGTAATTGCAATGACCTTTTTTTTAGCGTAAAGTTAATCTGTGAAGTCCAAAATAATCAAATTCATTACGCTATTCATTATGCTGATATGCCTCCCCCTGGAAGGCATGGCAGCAGTAGCTATGCCTGATTGTCCTAAGCACGAACCTCACAAAATGATGGTTGTTGCTGACATGAGCAATATGAATGATATGGCGCACTGCGCTCAACATGACAGTGCACAGCCGGCTGAAAATGTTAGCTGTGACAAGTGCTTACCATGTCACTTAAGCGTGGCTCAGGCCATTATTCCATTCAACACCCCTCTGGAATTTAGTGGTGCATTACCAATGTACTCCACTGAAATCACTGAAATTCCGGATACCGTTCCACCCTCACTGTTTCATCCCCCCAAACAAACCTTCGCCTAGCGCCGAAGGTTGTCTTGTTTTAAACGGCTCTTGAACTCAGATGCTTTTCTGAGTACTTGATCGCACCCAAAACACTTCTATTTCTTCGGCACGCATTACCGGCGGTGGTTTTATATCCGTTCGAGGTTTAGCGTATGGCTGTTCACGCCTATATACATACCTTCGCAACATACTGAACCACCTCTAAAGAATTGCAGAGCGAGGTGTATCAATATTTACACGTCTTTTACAGACAGCTAACCAAGTGCATAACATTGGTATTCCTTCGTAAAGCAAAATTGTAGTGACCTTTTATCAACTAGGAGTATTTATCATGAAAAAACACAACATTAATAGAATGATTGCAACACTTGCTGTCTGTAGCATCAGTTTTCTATCCGTATCCGCAATCGCAGCCCAGGATGAATTTCAAAGACAGATGACTCAAAAAGTCATGCAAGCCAAGCAGAAACTTAAAGCAGCAGAGGCCGCCAAAGGCGCTGAGCGTAATAAGCTGATGGGCGAACACATGAAAATGATGCATGACAATATGGGCAAAATGCAGGCCATGAAACCTAAGTCAGGCATGACCATGCAAGAACATGAAGCGTGGATCAGCGAGCATCAGAAACTCATGGATGAAATGATGAGCCAGATGATGGCAGAGCACCACATGATGATGGACATGGGTGGCATGTCAACAGGATCTGGTGCAATGGACTGCATGCCCAAAGGATCTGACGACACCCACAAGCATTAATTGGTGAACTGGGCGGGCAACGTCCCGCCTGGATCCAATCAAACATAAAAGGATAAATGCAATGAAAAAGTTATTAATTTGTATGTTCGTAGCGTTATTGAACATCGCTGTTGCACCGGTCTACGCCAACGATGCCCACCATCAGGCTGCAGATAATCAAAAGCGTTATTCTGCCAAAGGTGAAGTAGTTGCGGTGGACATTGCGTTAAGCAAAGTTAAATTGAAGCATGATCCTATTCCAGAGCTTAAATGGCCGGGCATGACCATGTACTTTAACGCTGACAAGACTCTGCTGGACACGGTAAAAGTCGGCGATCAGGTTGAATTTGAGTTCGTTAAAGTCGACAGTGGCGGTACATTGATTACAAAAATAAAACCCGTTAAATAAGGCATCTGGGCTAGCCGCAACTCAGCGTGCTAGCCAAACAGATGATTACAGGTAAGAAAATGCATAGAAATCACTCAAAAACAAGGCTAGTCCTGATTTTAGCGCTCCTGATGTTGCCAGGCCTGTGCTGGGCGGAAGAAACCTCTTCCAACAATCCTATCGGCGCCAATGTGCAGGAATTACTGAACTGGGCAGACACACATAACCCTGAGCTTGCAGCAATGCGCTATGAAACTGATGCCGCGAGCGCGCGCATCGCACCTGCTGGATCGCTGCCTGACCCTTTGCTGCGCGTCGAGTTTATGGATTTTGCCGGCCGAGATGCGCCGGATGGTTTCAATCCTTTTCCCGGCAAAGGAAATGGCACTAAATACACTTTCATGCAGAGCATTCCACTTTGGGGAAAGCGTGACTTACGCAGGGAAGTAGCTACTGCACAGCTTGAGCAGTTTAAAGGACGCCGGCTAATCGGTGTTGCCGAAACCCACGCCCGTGTCAAAAACGCTTATGCCCAGTATTTTCAGACTATTGGCCTAAAGAAGCTTAACGAGGATATCTTAACTTTGCTCGGTGATCTTGAGTCTGTATCGATGGCACGTTATGCCAGTGGTTTAGTGCCGCAGCAAGATGCGATTCGCGCTCAGGTTGAAAAGACTAGTTTGCAGTCAGAAATTATTAGCCTGGAAACCGAGCAGCAACAGGCTAAGGCACGCCTTAATGCAACGCTTGGACGCACCCAGAGTGCGCCGCTTTCTACGTTACCAGCGTTGCGTCGTCTGCCGCTAGAAAAGCTGGATACAGCGGTCTTGCAGGAAAAAGTGGTACGAAATAATCCACAGCTTGCTACACAATCAGCACAAATATCGGCCGCAGACGCTAACAAGCGATTGATAGAAAAGAATCGCTACCCGGATCTAACGCTGGGCATTGCGCCTATTCAACGTGGTGGCAATATCAGTAGCTGGCAGGCGATGGTAGAGGTCAATATTCCTATCCGCTTTGATACTCGTCGATCCCAGGAGAGTGAGGCTAGCGCTATGCTGGACGCAGCCAAGGAGCGCCGTGATGGAGTAGAGAATCAGGTGATAGGCGAGCTGCAGGAAAATCTGCTTGCTTTCGAGGCAGCAGAAAAACAAGGGCGACTGATTACTTACACATTACTCCCGCAAGCAGAGTTGACCTTTCGCTCAGCATTGGCAGGTTATGAAAACGGAAAAGTAGATTTCGCGACATTGCTAGATGCGCAAAAGGCAATCAGGCTCGCGCGACAAGGTCAGATAAAGATGCGCGTTGAACAGGAAGTACGCCTTGCAGAGATTGAAAGAATGATTGGGGAAGAGTTATGAAGCGCTCTGGAATATGGATCGCACTCGCACTAGCCGCTATTGCTACGGCTACAGGTGGCGGCTACTGGTGGGGACTGCAGCAAGTTAGCCAGCCGTCAGTAGCAATGCCAGCGGCTATTACAGTGCCGGCTGAACGGAAGGTTCTCTATTACCGAAATCCTATGGGCTTGCCTGACACCTCGCCACTACCCAAGCAGGACTCTATGGGTATGGATTACACCCCGGTGTATGCGGATGAGGAGGTTTCTACTAACCAGGTCAAAATCAGTAGCGACAAGGTACAAAAGCTTGGCGTAAAAACCGAGCAAGTGCTGTCGCGAAAAATGGTCCATACGCTGCGTGCGCTCGGGCAGTTCCAAGTTAACGAGCAGCGCCTTTCAACAGTCACACCCAAATTTGAGGGGTATATTGAAAAACTCTACGTCAATACAACTGGCCAGCCGGTAAAGCGTGGACAGCCACTGCTGGAAGTTTACAGTCCGGAGCTGGTGTCTGCGCAGGAAGAATACCTGATTGCCTGGCATGGCCGGCAGTCATTGAGTAATGGCAGCACGGAGTCATTGCTTGGTGTTGGTCAGCTCGCAGAAAGCGCGCTTAAACGTTTACGTAACTGGGATATTTCAGATGCGCAATTACAGCGTTTGAAAAAAGACGGCAAGGCGACACGTACGCTTAAGATGTACTCGCCTGCAAACGGCGTGGTGTTAGAGAAAGCTGCGGTGCAAGGTATGCGTTTTATGCCGGGTGAGCGCCTGTTTATGATTGCAGACTTGTCGACGGTCTGGCTGCTGGCAGATGTATTTGAACAGGACATCGCCTTGGTGCATGTTGGCCAGACGGTAAACATTACGGTCAATGCCTATCCAGGTAAGGCGTTAAAAGGCAAGATTGATTATATCTACCCCACAGTAAGCGCGGAGACACGCACTGCCAAGGTACGCGTAGTGCTGGCTAACCCTGACGGCATGCTAAAACCTGATATGTATGCCAGCATTCAACTGATGTCAGGTGGTGGTGACAGCGTAATAGCAGTGCCGGATTCGGCGGTGATTGACAGCGGCACACGTCAGGTTGTGCTGGTTCAACTTGCAGAGGGATTGTATGAACCGCGTGAGGTTAAGCTTGGTATGCGTAGCGATGGCTATGTTGCGGTAGCTGCAGGATTGCGTGAAGGTGAAAACGTGGTAGTTCGCGCCAATTTCCTGATTGATGCTGAAAGCAATCTTAAAGCTGCACTGGGGAGCTTTGGCGAGCACAGTTCACACCCAAACAGTTTGCCAGAACCGGCGGCATCTACCCCTACCCCTGCCGCTGTCACTGGGCACGAAGGCCACTGACATGTTGGAAAAAATTATTAACTGGTCAGCACGCAACGTATTTCTGGTCCTATTAGCCACGTTATTTATCGTCGGTGCAGGTGTTTATTCGTTGCTGAAAACGCCGCTGGATGCCATCCCGGATTTGTCCGATGTGCAAGTGATTGTCTATACCGAATATCCGGGGCAGGCGCCACAGGTGGTAGAGGATCAGGTGACCTATCCACTCACTACCTCGATGTTGTCAGTACCAAAATCAAAAGTCGTACGTGGCTTCTCGTTCTTTGGCGCCAGCTTTGTTTATGTAATTTTTGAAGATGGTACCGATATTTACTGGGCGCGTTCTCGCGTGCTGGAATACTTGAACAGTGTGACAGGCCGATTGCCACAGGGCGTTACGCCAACGCTGGGGCCGGATGCTACTGGTGTCGGCTGGGTTTATCAGTATGTGGTATTGGCAAAAAATCGCTCGCTTGAGGAATTGAGAGCCATTCAGGACTGGTATTTACGTTATCAGTTGACTAAAGCGCATGGCGTAGCAGAGGTTGCCAGCGTTGGCGGCTTTGTAAAACAGTATCAAGTCGTACTGGATCCACGCAAACTGCAAGCGTATGGTGTTTCTCCATCGCGTGTTACACAGGTGATTCGTCAGAGCAATCGCGATGTCGGCGGCCGCGTAGTAGAGATGACGGAAACCGAATATATGGTGCGTGGTAAAGGCTATCTGCGTAGTATCGGCGATTTGGAAACACTGGTAGTCAAGGCCGATAAAGGTACGCCGGTATTGCTGCGTGACTTGGCAAGGGTTGAATTGGCACCGGATGAACGGCGCGGTATTGCCGAGCTCAATGGTGAAGGCGAAGTTGTCGCCGGTATTGCCATGGCGCGCTATGGTCAAAACGCACTCGAAGTCATCCACAACATCAAGCAAAAACTCGTTGAGATTGCGCCTGGTTTACCACAGGGCGTTACGGTGGCAACAGTCTATGACCGTTCCGATTTGATAGATCGCGCCATTGATAATCTCAAGACCACGCTGCTCGAAGAAAGCGTCGTGGTCGCATTGGTTTGCATGCTATTCCTGATGCACGTACGCAGTGCCCTAGTTGCGATTGTGATGTTGCCGGTTGGCGTTCTGATTGCATTTTCGCTGATGCATGCGCTAGGGCTCAATTCCAACATCATGAGTTTGGGCGGCATCGCAATCGCCATTGGTGCCATGGTAGACGCTGCCATTGTCATGATAGAGAACGCGCACAAGCACATTGAGCGGGCAGCGTCTGATGCACCGCGATTGCAGCTTATTATTGATGCCTGTAAAGAGGTAGGGCCTGCGTTATTTTTTAGCCTGCTGATTATTACGGTTTCCTTCTTGCCTGTATTTACGCTGGAGTCACAGGAAGGCCGCATGTTTCAGCCGCTGGCATTCACCAAGACATTCTCGATGGCCGGAGCAGCCCTGCTTTCGGTAACGCTGGTACCGGTGCTGATGTTGCTATTTATCAGAGGCAAAATCATGCCGGAAGGTAAAAATCCGGTAAATCGTTTCCTGATCTGGGTTTATCGACCTATTCTAGCCCTAGTCATGCGCTGGAAGAAGACTACGATCCTGCTTGCACTGCTGGTGCTTGCTATTTCTGTCTATCCGCTGACTAAACTCGGCAGCGAGTTCATGCCAACCTTGAACGAAGGCACTTTGCTTTACATGCCAGCCACTTTGCCCGGACTGTCTGTGACCAAGGCGGCAGAGATTATGCAGACTCAGAATAAAATCATTAAGAGTTTCCCGGAAGTCGCTTCGGTTTTTGGCAAAGCAGGTAGAGCCAATACTGCTACCGACCCGGCGCCGATGGAAATGTTTGAGACCGTCATTAATCTAAAACCAGAGAGTGAATGGCGCCCGGGCATGACCATCGACAAAATTATCTCTGATCTGGATAAAGCCTTGCAATTGCCTGGCGTCAGCAACGCCTGGACGATGCCGATCAAGGCACGTATCGACATGCTATCAACAGGTATCCGCACGCCAATCGGCATCAAGGTATTCGGCAGGGATTTAGGAGAAATGGAAAAGCTCGCCAAATCGATCGAATCTGTTGTTAAAAACGTACCGGGAACTACGAGCGCTTATGCAGAGCGTATCACTGGAGGATATTACCTGAATATAGAGCCGGATCGCATAGCACTGGCGCGCTATGGTTTGGCCGTGGGCGACTTGCAGGATGTGATCAGCAGCGCGCTCGGCGGGGAAGTGGTGACTACGACGGTTGAAGGTCGGGAGCGCTTTGGGGTAATCACACGTTATCCACGCGAACTGCGCTCAGACCCGGATGCAATAGCGCGGCAGGTACTGGTACCGGTCATGAACGGCGCACTAATTCCTCTAGGCCAATTGGCGCATATCTCCTTAGAGAAAGGGCCGCCTAGCATCCGTACGGAGAATGCATTGTTGTCAGCCTATATTTTTGTGGATATCCGCGATAGAGACATCGGCAGTTATGTGGAAGATGCGCAGAGGGCCGTGCATGCGCAAGTTAAATTCCAACCTGGATATTACGCAACATGGAGCGGCCAGTTTGAATATATGGAACGTGCCAAAGCCAAGATGAAGATTGTGATTCCGCTCACATTGCTCATTATCTTCGTGTTGCTGTATCTAAATTTCAAGCGCTTAACAGAAACCTTTATCGTCATGCTGTCAGTACCGTTTTCGTTAGTGGGTGGAATCTGGCTGATGTATTGGCTAGGCTACAACATGAGCGTTGCAGTGGCAGTCGGGTTTATTGCTTTAGCTGGCGTAGCGGCGGAGACCGGCGTGATTATGCTGATCTATCTCGATCATGCCTACAATGCGCTCAAAACAAAGCGCGAGTCCGAAGCTAGGGCTTTCACTGTTGCTGACATTTATGAAGCTGTGATGGAAGGTGCGGTAGAGCGTGTACGACCAAAGATGATGACTGTCGTCGCGATCATGGCCGGGTTGTTACCTATCATGTGGGGAAGCGGAACCGGCTCTGAAGTGATGCGGCGCATTGCTGCGCCTATGGTAGGTGGTATGGTTTCTTCAACTGTATTGACGCTCATCGTGATCCCGGCAATTTACGCACTTGTAAAACAAATATCACTCAACAGAAAAGAGGCGGCAAATGCCTGAAATAATACCTAATCTGCATCCATCGATAGTGCACTTTCCAATTGCACTGATCACGGTGTCAGCTCTTTTCCATATTGCGGCTACGGCAACGCGAGGGAAGTTTTTGTCTACAAACTTAACCGTCCTTGCTCGCACTCTATTATGGCTAAGCGCATTATCAGTATTGCCAGCTGTGTTTTTTGGCTGGCAGGCTTATAACAGCGTAAGCCATGATGATGTAAGTCACGCGGCCATGTTAATCCACCGTAACTGGGCGCTAGGAACATCTTTAGTGTTAATCATTCTTGCTGGTTGGGATGCCTGGCGTAATAAGATAGATGCACCCACTGTTTGGTGGTTTGTAGTTGCGCTGATTGGTGCATGGAGTATGGTCGTCATTACAGCATGGCATGGTGGCGAATTAGTCTACCGCCATGGCTTGGGAGTCATGTCACCGCCAGCACTACAAGACAGTGTGGACCCGGGTTCCCACCGTGATAATACGACAGACATGGCGGCACAACCCGATTCCGATAAAGTACCCTTTGATCAAGTTCAACAGCATTCCCAGCATCCACATACACACTAAATTTAAGGAGTAGAGTCCGTGGAAATGAATATCAATAAGTCAGCGCAGTTAAAAGACCCGGTATGTGGCATGAATGTTACTGAACAGTCTCAACATTCATTGCAGCATGCAGGAAGAATGTTTTATTTCTGCAGTGCGCGATGTAAGCGTAAGTTTACTGAAAACCCATCTCAATATCAGCAATCTAATCCTGCTAGTGGTGAGCCAGTAACCGCTGAAATAAAGGCTACAGGTACAGTATATACTTGCCCAATGCATCCCGAAGTGCGTCAGGATAGGCCTGGGGTCTGTCCTAAGTGCGGCATGTCTCTGGAGCCAGAAATGCCAACTCTGGAAGAAGGTGACAGCCCAGAATTAGTGGACTTCAAACGACGCTTTATTTGGACATTGCCACTCACCATCATCGTCACCGTGTTAGCGATGCTAGGTCACCGCTTGCAATGGTTCGAGATGACAACACAAAGTTGGATCGAGCTCATGCTTTCCTTACCGATTGTGTTATGGGCAGGCTGGCCGTTCTTTCAACGTGGTGTGCAATCAGTCATTAATCGCAAGCCTAACATGTGGACTCTGATTGGCCTGGGTACTTCAGCAGCATTTGTTTACAGCGTTGTTGCTACAGTAGCGCCTGATGTTTTTCCAGAGTCGTTTATGGCGATGGGGCGTGTGGCCGTCTACTTTGAGGCGGCTGCCGTAATCATTTCCCTGACCTTGCTGGGTCAGATACTTGAGCTTAAAGCACGCTCACAGACATCTGCCGCAATTAAATCATTACTGGGGTTAGCACCTAAGACGGCGCGCAGGATTAATGCTGATGGCACGGAAGAGGATGTGCCGTTGACGCATGTTCATGTCGGTGACACGCTTCGCGTTCGTCCGGGCGAAAAAGTACCGGTAGACGGTGTCGTGATCGAGGGCGGAAGTGCGGTTGATGAATCCATGCTGACGGGTGAACCTGTTCCAGTGACAAAACGTGTCGGGGATAAGCTTATCGGTGCAACGCTAAACACAAACGGTGCATTAGTATTGCGCGCCGAGAAGGTAGGTGCGCAGACTGTGCTCTCCAGTATTGTGCAAATGGTGATGCAAGCACAACGTTCCCGAGCGCCGATGCAGCGCATGGCGGATCATGTGGCTGGCTACTTCGTCGTAACGGTGGTCGCCATCGCGCTACTGACATTTTTTGCTTGGGGAATATTCGGCCCTGAGCCTAGCTGGGTCTATGGCCTCATTAATGCCGTTGCTGTTCTTATTATTGCCTGTCCATGCGCACTTGGTTTGGCAACACCGATGTCTATTATGGTTGCTACAGGCAAGGCCGCTTCTCAAGGTGTATTGTTCCGTGATGCGGCCGCCATAGAGAACTTCCGTAAAATTGACACCATCATTGTCGATAAGACCGGGACGTTAACAGAGGGAAAGCCTAAGTTTGAGCGAATTATTGCCAACAAAGGGTTTACCGAGGATGAAGTACTGCATCTGGCGGCTAGCCTGGATCAAGGAAGTGAACACCCTCTGGCAGACGCTATTGTGCAAGCCGCGCGCGAACGTGGCCTTGTACTTGATAAAGTAGAAGCGTTTGATTCAATTTCTGGTATCGGTGTTAAAGGGCTTGTAACTGGCAAAACACTTGCATTAGGGAATACTGCACTAATGACACAGATTGGTGTATCAGTGGAAGACTTGAAGCCACAGGCAGAAGCCTTAAGAGCTGAGGGGGCTAGTGTAATGATACTGGCTAAAGACGGAAAAATGGCCGGACTGCTAGCTGTTTCTGACCCAATTAAAGAGAGTTCTTTAGAAGCGTTGAATATTCTCAGGTCGTTTGATATTCGGGTCATCATGGCGACTGGTGATGGTCTTGCAACGGCACAATCAGTCGCTACCAAACTGGGGATTGATGAGGTGTATGGTGAAGTGAGGCCTGCTGATAAATTAGCGCTGGTAGATAAATTGCAGCGTGAAGGTCGCATCGTTGCAATGGCTGGCGATGGTATCAACGACGCTCCGGCGCTGGCCAAATCAAATGTAGGTATAGCCATGGGAACAGGAACCGACGTTGCTATGAATAGTGCTCAAGTGACGCTAGTGAAAGGGGATCTGCGTGGCATCGCTCAGGCTAGAGCAATCTCGGAGCATACGATCATTAATATGAAACAAAACCTTATCTTTGCCTTCGTTTACAATTCATTCGGTGTGCCATTGGCTGCTGGTCTGCTGTATCCATTGACTGGATGGTTGTTGTCACCAATGATTGCGGCAGTCGCGATGAGTTTGAGTTCAGTATCTGTGATTACCAATGCATTACGCTTGCGGTAGATAAATAACGTCTATTTTAATGTCTGCTTGGGTGAGCTTAAAGAGATCAACTCGCAGCAATGGAATGGCAGCTTTGTCCGGCTTAGCCGTCATGCAGTGTAATTAGCTAGGCTGGATTAAGCGTGATCTTGTGGCTGCTGATTCGAAACGCGTCTATACGCATGATTGGAACCCTGCTTTAAACCGGTTTACTATTCAATTTGAGGAAAGCAGGCCTCAGCAGTAATTAACCGCTACTTACACAAAATTCGGGACACCCTAAATTCGGGACACCCTTGTAATGCTGAAAATGTCATGGGCTTAAAATAAAAGCAGCACAAAGCTTAAGTCAAGCCGGCAAATTACTTTATGGCTTCATCCTCTAAAGCGGCCAGGTCGAGAGCATTGCATTTAATCATTTTCGCTTTTAAACAAGTGGCGTCTACAGTTGCTGCCAACTCTTTTGCCTTGCTCACATAAATTTTTGCCGGCTCAGCCAAGCCCAATCCTTTTGCGGCAGCTGCCAAATAAAAGTACGACAGGTCAAATTCATAGTCTGTTTTGATCACTGCCTGTACCAAACCCCGCCAATCATGGCTGTCATGAAGTTTTTTTAATTCTGACTGCCTCATATAAAACTTAAAACTGCAGTTTTTACACGTTAGCTGCAGCGCTCCTTGCTTGAAAGATTCGTAGCTAGGGGAGTAAAACGCCATTGCTTGGGTTGCATCAATAGCTGCGGGTTCGGTTAATGCTGCGCCTTCAGTCACCACTCGCACATTAGAAGATGAGAAGCCTAATGCATCTGCTGATGTTCTGACGAGTTGATATGTTGGCTGGTAGTTTGCATAAAGCGGAAGTCTGTCATCGTAAATTCTTTTCATTGGTTGTTGCAGCGCTTGAAACGCATCAATGCGATTGGGTGGTGACGGATGTGTATTCATAAAATCACCCTTAGTCTTATTTCCAGTGACAGCCATCATCTTTTCCCACAGCGTTATAGCTGCAGCCGGGTTGTAACCCGCCTGAGCCGCTAACTCTATGCCCAGTTTGTCTGCCTCTGTTTCTGCTCCCCTGCTGTTTGGCAGGGTCACAAATGCTGAACCCGCTAAAATGGCCACATTCTGCACCGCTTGCTGATTGTAGTTTCTTTGAGATGGGCTGCTACTTTGGTCTGACGCGGCCACGGCAATCGTAACAGCACCAACCGCAATTTTCGTTAAGATATCAACGGACATTTTTTCTGCAGTATGGTTAGCTAAGGCGTGTGAAATTTCATGCCCCATGACTTGCGCTAACTCATCATCACTAGGTTGTATCTTATCAAGCAAACCCGTATAAACCGCCATCTTGCCACCAGCCATGCAAAAGGCGTTCACTTCCTTGGACTCAATTACATTTACCTGCCATTTCCATTTTTGCGAATCGGGCTTATATAAAATTGCCCTCTCAACGAGCCGATTTGTAATTCTCTGCACGCGCGCATTGAGCGCAACATCATGGCTGATTTTACTTTTCTGGTCATAAGCGCTGATCATAGACTCATATAGTGATGCGCTTTTATTGATGGCCGCTGATTCAGAAACAAGGATAAGCTGGCTTCTTCCGGTCATCGCATTGGTTGCACAAGCCGACATCAAGGTTGAAACGACGGCGCAAGCGATTAGCACTAATTTTTTCATTTTTTATAAGCTCGAATTCAATTTTTTAAATATTGTCTTTTACACTTAAAACTAAAGAAGTAGTCACCCTCTATTGGCCATAGACTTTCTTCAAACCTGTTCACACGGGCACATATCTGCAAGCTTAGCCGCCATATTCTCTGAACATGCGCATCTTATTTTTAGATGTGCATAGGCAAGACTAGCCTTCATTTATAGCATATATTACCTATTTGACAATCATTTAAATGATCAGCCGCTGCACATTAGTCTTATGCATTTTTTAATGCAGTTTACGTGCTTAATGCTATCATTTGTGTTGATTAATTTAGGCGCAATCTGATGAGTACATATAGTGAAATTGACGTAAACGATTTGGTCGAAATGATGGCTAAAAGCCCGATGCTATTAGTGGACGTGCGTAATGACGATGAAGTCGCGCGCGGCATTATTCCCGGGGCGATCCATATCCCGCTGGCGATGTTGCCGGTGCAATATGACGCCTTGTCCAAAGTAGAAAATATAGTGTTTTATTGCCACAGTGGTGTGCGCTCGGCGCATGCCGCCGCTTTCGCCGCGAGCAAAGATTGCAAAAACGTGGCGCATTTAATCGGCGGCGTGTTAGCCTGGGCCAAAGCCGGGCAAGCTTTTGCTGCTAAAGATGATGGAGCAAAATAATGGAGTTTGCAAAAGTGATCGATGCGACCGGCCTTAAATGCCCGTTACCGATTCTGCGTTGCAAAAAAGGCTTAAGCGAAATCGAGCCCGCACAAGTGCTCAAGGTGATCGCCACCGATGCGGGTGCGGTAAAAGATTTTAATGCGTTTTGTGTGCAAACCGGACATACGCTAGTTCAGCTAGATACAGAGGATGCTGTGTTCACCTTTTATATCAAAAAACGCGTGGTCTAGCCTGTGTTTTGCCAGCATGCGGGCGCAGTTTTATTTTAGGTTTTAATTTAGGTTTTAATTTAGGTTTTATTTTCGGTCCTATTTAAGACGACAATAAAAAGGCGCTTATTAAGCGCCTTTTTATTGGTTCATTAACGGCTGGGCTTAATTCAGCTTGGCGAGCTGGCTTTGCAGTTTTTCCAAATTAGCACCAAATTCCGCTACCCGTGCTTTTTCCTGCTCAACCACCGCCGCCGGCGCGCGCGCCACAAAACTTTCGTTATTAAGCTTGGCATTGGCCTTGCCGATTTCGCCGTCTAAGCGCGCAATTTCTTTGCTTAAGCGCTCTTTCTCGGCGGCGACATCGATCTCTACCTTGAGCATAAGTTTAAAGTCACCAACAATCATCACCGGTGCATCGGCGGCAGGCAGTTCGAGCACAATCGCCACGTCTTCGAGCTTAGCCAAGGCTTTTAAATACGGCGCATACAGCGCCAGCTGACTGGCATCACCTGCTGCGACCAGTGGCACACGCGCTGCCGGCGAAATATTCATTTCACCACGCAGGCTGCGGCAGGCATCGACCGCCTGTTTCAGCAGGCTCACCCAGGCTTCCGCTGCCGTATCAATTTTAGCCGGCTGCGCTTGCGGGTAGGCTTCAAGCATAATACTGGCGCCAGTTTTGCCATTCATCAAACCAATGGTTTGCCAGATTTCCTCGGTAATAAACGGCATGATCGGGTGCGCCAGACGTAAAATAGTCTCAAGCACGCGCAACAAAGTGCGGCGAGTGGCACGTTGTTCGCCATCTGTACCGGTCTGAACCTGCACCTTGGCCAGTTCCAGATACCAGTCGCAATATTCGTCCCACACAAACTCATAAATGGCTTTTGCCGCCAGATCAAAACGGTAATCAACAAAGGCTTTTTCCACTTCAGCCGCGGTGCGTTGCAGTTGCGACACAATCCAGCGGTCCGCTGACGAAAAGCTTAAATAGCCTGCAGGCTGGCTGCTGCAATCTTCCATACCGCAGTCCTGACCCTCGGTGTTCATCAACACAAAGCGCGTCGCATTCCACAATTTATTACAAAAATTACGGTAGCCATCGCAGCGCTGCAGATCAAACTTGATGTCGCGTCCAGGCGATGCCAGCGCGGCGAAGGTAAAGCGTAAGGCATCGGTGCCATAGGCGTTAATGCCTTCAGGAAACTCTTTACGTGTACGCTTTTCTATCTGCTCGGCTTGCTTCGGGTTCATCAGCCCGGTGGTGCGTTTTTTAATAAGCTCATCCAAACTGATGCCGTCGATCAGATCAATCGGATCAAGCACATTGCCCTTGGATTTGCTCATTTTCTGGCCTTCGGCATCACGAATCAGGCCATGCACATAAACATGCTTGAACGGAATTTTGCCGGTGATGTGCGTCGTCATCATCACCATGCGCGCCACCCAGAAGAAAATAATGTCGAAACCGGTCACGAGCACGCTCGACGGCAAATACAATTCCAAGGCGGCATTGGCCTGATCTTTCTCGGCATCCCCAGTCCAGTCCAGGGTAGAAAACGGCCATAAAGCAGACGAGTACCAGGTATCGAGCACATCATCATCGCGCTTCAGGCTACCGCTGTAGCCATCTTTAGCCGCCAGAATTTTAGCCTCAGCCTCATCATGCGCCACATAGACTTTAGCATTGTCGCCATACCACGCCGGAATTTGGTGACCCCACCATAATTGCCGCGAAATACACCAGTCCTGAATATTGTTCAGCCACTGGTTGTAGGTATTGACCCAGTTTTCCGGATAAAACTTGATCTCGCCATTAGCGACCACATCGAGTGCTTTTTGCGTAATGCTCTTACCATCTGCCGCCGGCTTAGTCATTGCCACAAACCACTGATCGGTGAGCATAGGCTCAATAATCACACCGGTGCGGTCACCGCGCGGCACCTTGAGTTTGTGCTTATCAGTTTTAACCAGATAACCCTGGGCATCTAAATCCAGCACCACTTGTTTGCGCGCCGCAAAGCGCTCCAAGCCTTGATATTGCTTAGGGGCCGCATCATTGATATTGCCGTCCAGGCTTAAAATACCGATGATAGGTAACTGGTGACGCTGACCAACAGCATAGTCGTTAAAATCATGCGCCGGTGTGACTTTTACGACGCCAGTGCCGAATTCCGGATCAACATAATCATCAGCAATAATCGGGATTTCACGGTCGCATAGCGGCAATTTTACGTGTTGCCCGATCAGATGCGCATAACGCGCATCTTGCGGATGCACCATGACCGCGACATCGCCCAATAGCGTTTCCGGACGGGTGGTGGCTACTGTCAGATAGCTCAACCCATGCAGCGTGTCTGGCGTCACCAATGGATAATTGATGTGCCACATAAAGCCATCTTCTTCTTCCTGCACTACTTCCAGATCTGAAACCGCTGTGCCCAGCTTCACATCCCAGTTCACCAGGCGCTTGCCGCGGTAGATCAAACCTTCGTTATACAAACGCACAAAGGTTTCGGTCACGGTTTTATTGAGGCCGGCGTCCATGGTGAAGCGCTCGCGGCTCCAGTCTGGCGACGTACCTAAACGACGCATTTGTTGGGTGATGCTGCCGCCGGAATATTCTTTCCATTCCCATACTTTTTCTAAGAATTTTTCACGCCCTAAATCATGCCGCGATACGCCTTGTGCATCGAGCTGACGCTCCACCACAATTTGCGTTGCAATGCCGGCATGGTCGGTGCCCGGCTGCCATAAGGTATTATCGCCGCGCATACGGTGGTAGCGCGTCAGCGCATCCATCAGAGTTTGGTTAAAGCCATGGCCCATATGTAAGGTGCCGGTGACATTGGGTGGCGGCAGCAAAATGCAGAAGTTTTCTTTTGGCGCAACGCCAGCGGCAGGCGCGCTGTTATCTAGGCCGGCGGCGTAGTAGCCGCTGCTCTCCCAAAATTCATACCATTTGCTTTCTATGGTTTTAGGATCAAATGACTTGGCTAATTCGCGCACAAGTGCTGTAGGGGGAGTGTTTTCAGTATTCATATGGGCGTGATTTTACCACAGCCGCCGGCGCAGATGATGATTGCAGCGGTTGCCCAAACGACGGCTCGCGCCAGCACTAGTAGCGCAAGTTATCGGTGTTGTTTAGCAGCAGCGGTGCTACCAGTTCCCAGTAGCGTGAAAAGCGTTTTAAGCGCTGCACGCTAATTTCAACCTCGACCAGCGGGGGTTCAGCTTGCCATATTGGCGCAAAGGCGGCGAGCCGCTGTTTGATGTCTTGATTCGGCGTCGCCTGCGTCAGCACCTGGCCAATGCCGCGCTCGGCCAATACCGTCGCCGTGTCGCCCAGCCACACTTCCACCTCTTCCATTTCACTCAGGCAGTCCGCCACAAACTGCAGTCTCGCCAGCGACCAGTTGGCATAGCGCTGCCTATCAAACACAAAAATCTTCGGCAGCGGCTGTGCCAGTAAGGGATGCGCCGCCGACAACATTTCATCATGCACAAATACCGCCACTGCCGAAGCTGCCGGCAACATTGATGACGCCACTAGCGGCACTGCATATTTTTTGCCGCTATTAGATAATGGCGGGCTAAACAAGCGTTCGCTTAAGCTTTCATAGCTCGCATTAAACGGGCATTGCGCCTGACAATCGCCACAGTATTTATCCGCGCTATAACGCTTTAAATTGTCTTGATTAAAAAAATAAGGTTTTGAACTAAAGGTCGACGCCACCCATTGCCAGGAAAGATGATTACTCGCCAGGTCACCATCAATCAAATGTGCTTCAAACCAATCGGCAGCAGCGCGCCAATCCACTTTGCGATGATGCAACACGTAACTCGCCAGCCACATGCGGCCATGATTATGCACATAACCGCTATTGCGTAAATCACCGATAAACCCATCCATGCACGGCAAACCGGTTTTGCCATGGCGGATGTCATCTGGCAGTTCGGCATCGCCTAATGCCACTTTTGGCGCTTCCATATCGCTGAAAATGGCGTCACCGTGGGCATGCCAGTACCGGCGCCAGTAATCACGCCACGCGAATTCAAACAGCAATTTATCGGCAGCTGCGCCATGATTTTTTTTGAACGCGTGCGCCGCTTCCTGCAGACCGATGCAGCCATGACGCAGGTAGGGCGATAAATGCGTCACCGCACCATCTAAAAAATTACGGGTTTTAGCATAAGCGTCGACATCGACACTATTAAGCTTATTCAGCGCAGACACGCGCCCGCCTGCCCAGTGCAAAGCCAGATCTGGTCCTGACGCTGCGGAAAACTGCTGGCTAATGTAATGCAATCGCGCATTGCGATCACACGGAAGATTGAGTTTCTGTGCAACGGTCATGGCTAATTTCCACGCTAGGGTTCTAGTTACTGGGGTTCTAGTTACTGGGGTTCTAATTACTGGGGTTCTAGTCTAAAGGTAAGGCGGTACAAGGCGTTTAAGCGCCATTGACAGCGCTGGCTATAGTATCGCCTTTATATCCTAAAAGGTGGATGCCTATGCAATAATGCCTATGCAAAATTAACAACCATTCAATTTAACTATTGTTATCGAGGCTAGTCATGATAGAAGCAATGTGGATGTGGGGCGCACTTGGCCTGATATTACTCGGTCTAGAAATGGCCACCGGTACTTTCTATATGTTGTGGTTTGGTGTTGCCGCCCTGTCTGTTACGCTAGCCTTGTGGTTGTTTCCGGCGATGCCGAATGCCGGGCAGTTTGCTATATTTGCGGCACTGTCTTTAGGTTCGCTGGCGCTATGGCGGCTTAACTATAAACATACCTCAACCAATTCACGTTTAGGCCAATCACGCGGCGAGGAAATCGGGCGAATTGGCACCGTCACCGCAACCTGCAGCGCGCGCCAGGTCGGTAAAATCCACTTTACGCAAGGTGTCATGGGCAGCTGCGACTGGACTGCGGTAAGTGATGACACGCTTGCGGTTGGCAGCGAGGCAAAAATAGTGGCGGTTGAAGGCAATACGCTCAGAATTATTCAGGCCTAGCAAAACCTGGTTTTTCAATAGAAACGCTGGCTTTGACTATAGTTGTGCGCAAGATTTAAACCACAAGATTTAAACCAGAAGATTTAAACCACAAGACTTTAGGAAAAATAACATGACCGAATTTAGCTTTGTACTCATATTTATAGTCATCGTCGCCATTATAAAAGGCGTGCGTATCGTACCGCAGGGCGAGGAGTGGGTGGTAGAACGCCTCGGTAAATTTGCCGGGGTGCTGTCGCCGGGTCTGCATGTGATTAACCCGGTATTTACCAAGGTCAGCTATAAAGTGACCACTAAGGACATTATTCTTGATGTGCCCGAGCAGGAAGTGATTACGCGCGACAATGCGGTGATTTTAGCCAATGCCATCGCCTTTATTAAAGTGAGCAATATCGAACGTGCTGTCTACAATATTGAAAACTTTAGAGAAGCCATGCGCAATATGGTGCAAACCAGCTTGCGCTCTATTATTGGCGGCATGGATCTAAATCAGGCACTGACCTCACGTGACCGCATCAAAGCTGAGCTGAAAACTGCGATTGCTGACGAAGCACTGGACTGGGGCTTAACGGTAAAATCGGTAGAAATTCAAGATATCAAACCTTCACCGAATATGCAGGAGGCGATGGAAAGACAGGCGGCGGCAGAGCGTGAACGTGTAGCCGTGGTTACCGAAGCCGAAGGCGCCAAACAATCACTGATATTAAACGCTGAAGCGCGCCTCGAAGCCGCACGTAAAGATGCCGAAGCGCAGATGGTCGCCGCCAAAGCCTCGGCCGAGTCGATCAAATTCATCACCGCCGCGGTGCAGGAAAATAATGCCTCAGCCATGTTTTTACTGGGTGACCGTTACATTACCGCGCTGCAGCAAATGTCGAATTCTAACAACAGTAAAATTATCGTCATGCCCGGCGATTTAGTCAGCGCGGTTAAAAGCCTGGTTAGCGGCAAATAAACCCTTAAGCTACGCGGCCTGGTTTAAGGCCGCAGCGCAAGCCCGATAGCAGCTGCGCCGTCAGTGCAGCGGCTCTCGGCGCAGCTGCGTTTCTGGGCAACAGGCCAGCTACAAACTACCGCAAACGCTGCACGCCGGGTCTTTGCCGAGGCGTATAGTTCTCCACTCCATGGCCAGCACATCAAGCAATAACAATCGTCCCTGCAAGCTATCACCGATTGCCATCAGCAATTTCATCGCTTCGGCGGCCTGCGTCGTGCCGATCATGCCCACTAGCGGCGCAAACACACCATTATCCGCACAGCGCAGCTCGGTATCTTCGCCGTTATCCGGAAAAAGGCAGTGATAGCACGGGCTATTGTCCGCACGCAGATCAAATACCGTCACCTGCCCTTCAAAACCAATGGCTGCACCGGATACCAGCGGTTTTTTTAACTCAACACATAGCCGGTTTAAGCTGTAGCGCGTGGCAAAGTTATCGCTGCAATCGATCACCACATCAGCGGCAGCCACTAACAGCGCCAACTCTGCGGCCGTCGCGCGCACCGTGACCGCATGCACCGCAACCTCGGGGTTGATTTTAGCCAGGGTTTGCTGCGCTGAAACCGCCTTGTTCGTGCCCACGGCAGCGCTGGTATGGATAATCTGCCGTTGCAGATTGGTCAGGTCGACATCGTCAAAATCACAGATGGTCAGCTGGCCAACACCGCCTGCGGCAAGATACATGGCGGCGGGCGAACCCAGGCCGCCGGCACCCACAATCAGTGCGTGGCTATGCACCAGTTTGTCTTGGCCTTCATAGGCGATTTGCGGCAACAGTATATGCCGACTGTAACGCAGGAGTTGATTATCGTTCATAAGTATTAAGGCAACTTGCCAGCATTGACTAAACGGCCAGCTAACACTGGATAAGAAATCCAGGTCAGCTGATCATCAAAGCTGGTGGTAAGTTCATGGTTTACAAAAGTGAGGTTGTTATCTGCATTGGCGGCTTCATCAACATTGCTGACCGCAGTCGCTGCATTTTTACCCAGTGAGAATAGCACGGCTACGGCCGCAGTAGCTAGCACCGGAACGCCACTGCCACAGGCAGACGCCGTAATACTCGCACCACTGGCACAGACGCGTAAATTCGGCGTAAGCGTCAGACTAGTGATATTAGTGCTAAACGCCTGATTATTGGCTGTGGTCAAGGCATAGCGGATACGGTTAGCCGCACTATTACTCCAGCCATCAAGCGCATAGCCATCAGCATCAGTCGGCGCAAGACCCAAGGTGACGGCAGGTAGAAAACCGTCATACGCATGATTGCAGATGCCGCCGCCGACGGGGTCCTCAATACCATTAGACAGTGCAGACGCTGGACATGGCAGGCGGCCATTGATTATGGCATAGCCGAGCAGAGCCTCTTTGCTGGTATCGAGCATATTTTGTGTTTGCGCATAGTGACGCTGCTCCAGCTGTGCGCTTAGTGGCCCGAATAATCCTGCCAGCAGCAAACCCAAAATAACGAGCACCACCGCCATCTCGACCAGACTGAAGCCTTTATTTGAATAATACAATACCGGCCTAACAATCATAGGCAACGCAACACGTCGGCACTAGGATTAGCCGCATTAAACTTGGAGGTGCCGACGAAGTGATGAGTGCCTAAGTTAAAAGCACTCAAGTTTGTACCCTCGATATAATTTGCCGCATCACTTTTATTGACCGCGGTGAGTCGTGTTTGCCCGGCGATCTTTTGCCCGGCAAATATCAGTACACGCGAACAACTAGCAGTCGCGGCGCCGTCGATGAGGATAGGCGCCGGCAGCGGCAGATTGACCAGCAGCAGCATGTCCTTCCAGTTCGTGCAAAATGCGCTGTTACTGTTACTGGCATTCATCAGCGCGCAGTCGACACTGCCATTACCCTTACTACCGCTAATGCCAACTGTTTGCAAATAGGGATCAGCCAACAGCGCCGAAATTTGCGCGGCAAAATCGCTGCGCTGCATCAGCGGGCGGAAAATATCATCGATACTGACGAATGCAAAGCGGTCGTTGTAGTGCGTATTCTGCGCCAACACAAACACCTTGTTATTGCTGTTGGCAGCCGCGCGGTGATTAGTACTCGCCGCAAAATAATTGACGTTGCCCGCAATCGCATGCGTTGCATCATAAGCATCTAGGTAATTAATGGCATCATAACTACCGCCGCATTGCGGTGTATCTGCTGCAACTTGAGAACGGTTTTGTTCAGACAGTATCGGCCCCGGCGACACTATCAATGCCGCTAAATTACGCGCCAGTGTATTGCCTCCGGCATCGATGACATCAATCTGTCCCAAAGTATCCCAGTTAAGGATCGCTGTTGGTGGATTAGCTTTACTGCGTCCGGAAACCACATACCATAGACATTCATTCCAGCCATCCTTAAATGGCGGCGTACTCAGGCTATACCACGGAAACTTGCCGATCACGGTAATATCAATCGCAGCGGCAACACCGGCTTGACTGCCTTCAGCAATAATTGGTGACAGATGAAAATCAGGGTTGGGCAAATAGCCGGCCTCATAAACCGCTGCTTTACCGACGGCAAAGCCGATCAAGGCCTGCTTGGCCTCGGCTAATACCGTCGCCGTCTTTTTATCGCGCTCTAGTTTAACGCTACGCCCATCCAGCAGTGAAAACAACGCGCTGCTGGCGGCTAGCAAAATAATGACGACCAGTATTATTAAGGCGCCGCCACCTTGCGTCGGCTTATTGAGGAGACTTTTTATCATGCGCAATTATCGCACCGGTATCAGCCAAATCAAGACTTTTTGATTGTTCTGGGCTCGATAGCGCTTCAATCTTATTGGTTGCATGCGTGTATTTCTGGCCGGCTTGCAGTCGTATCGACCGGGCATTAGCGCTAGCAGTGATATCCACCCCTTCAGTGGCTAGGCTCGTGCCCGGCGCGCCGCGGCGCTGATTAAGCCGCCCTATGTATACATTGCCCAGCGTGCTTTCTTCCTGCACGGCCTGATTGTTAATCCATAAGGTGCTTTTCTTACCATCATTACGTTTAACGTAGCCGCGCAAGCTGATAGGCTCCGGCAACGCCTCCTCCGCGGGCACGGTTGGCACTGCAGCGAGGTTTAACTTCTGCTTTTGCCTTAATTTATCTAGATAATTGCGCTCACTGGCACGACTGAATAAGCGACCAAAATCATCGTGTTCTGCCGCGTATAAGGACGCCGGCAACACGCACAGTAACAAGCTCAGCAGCAGCTTTGTCATGGTGCGATCAGCGTTGCCGCCGGCTCAAGCACAGTTAGCCAGTCAAGCGCGCATTGCGCGTGCAAACTAGCAACCAACGCCTGGTTTTGGACCGGACTCAAGCGGCTGATGGCACAATCGCGCAGCATAAACGGCGGTGCACTGCGCGCTAACGCACTTATTAAATACAGAATATCGCCCTCGTGCAGTAGATCAAGATCGAGCTTCATCACCGAGCGGCGCATGACGAAACCGCCAAAGTCCGCCGCAAAGATTGGTTTGTAGTCCTCTTGCTGGCCTATGTTGTATTTAATTGCAAATAAGTTAAGTCGCTGTTGCTGCACACGTAAGGCATCGACCCACTCTATGCGCCGCTCTTCGCCAACAAAACCGCTCGCCATTAGCCGCTGATATTGCGGCAAATAGGTGGTGATTAGTGCGCGCTCACTTCCCGAAGTCAGATAGCGCTGCTCGGCGGCATGCAGCAGGCGCTGCTGCTTTTCCAATGCCAGCGCTTGCTGTTGGCTATAGCGCTGCGCCATAACAACCACCGCGGTGACTAGCGCGGCAATAATAGCCAGTACGAGTAGTGGCGAGCGCAGTTTATGCCAATCTTGTCGGTCTAATTTCAGCATGGTTTATGGCAACCCATAATGACCAGCGGCGTGTTCGGCGCTGCTGGCTTTAAGAACAATTTTAAGCTTAAATAAAGCCGGCTGTATTTGCCGAGCATTATATTCACGGCTTTGCACAGCATTAAGAGGGTCATCACTAGTTTGATTATCATCAGTGCTGCCCTGCAAATTGACGTAAGAGCTGACATTGACCGGCTGCTGCAATATTTCTACGCTAGCGACGCTGTGATTGGCCTTGAGCTTGCTAACAAAGCGATTAACGCTATTAAGGGCCGCACGATAGTCGCCGCTAAAGGCTGCAATCTGCGCGGTTACAAAACCGAGTTCAATCAGTGTTGCCGACGCTGCGGCCGGCGCCAGCGCTAACGCCGGATTAGTCGCGCTAGCTGAAGCCATTAGCGGGTCCTCATCTCTAACATTGATGTCTGCGCTTAATAGCCAGCGCAAACGGTCAAGCTTTATTTCTGCGCTAGCCTCTAATGCACTACTCACCACCTGCATCAGCCGTTGCGGGGACTTTGGATAAGCCGCAATGGTTTTATCCAGTGCCAGCACCGCTTGCAAGTCAGCAGCACTGATTGTTGTTAGCGGAAAACTCTTGGCCACGGCAGTATAGCGCTGCTGCTCGCGCTGAGTCTGTTGCTGCGCCAATCCGAGTGCGGCTTTATGCTGCCAGCCTTGCGCAAAAAACCAGGCGGCGATGCACATGCCGGTAAATGCTGTGGCCAGGCTTGCTATTTTAATAGATTGTTGCAAGCGACCAAATAGATAGGGTTTAGTCAGCCTGGCCGGCGCTAAATTAGCGACCATATGCCCAGTCGCTAGCAACTGCATATGCACTAGCTCCGGCATGCGCTCAATTAACGGCGCAGATAAAGCCATCGCTTTTAGCAAAGGATTCAACTGCACTGTGCTACAGCTAAAACCAGATTGCTGGCTAAGATGCTCACTAGTCGAGCGGGTGTTGCCGTCAGTGCTTAACAGCACTAGCTGCAGCGGGATGTCTGCCGAGATATAACGTTGACCAATCAGATAGCGCCGCGTTTTTTCTGTTTCCTGCGCATAAAAATTGTTTAACTGCTCAGCCGCGTCCGGCATATTCGGTACCAGACGGCTCATGTACGCGCGGCCATGATGACAATAGGTCTGGCGCAGACCGGAAGATAGTTTTTCGCACAACAACATAGGCGCTGCCGTTAATTTCAGCTGTTGCAGCAATACCTGGCTTAGCATAGGCAGTAAGTAAACGCCTACTAACTTGGCGCCTGCGCTGTCGATTGCCGTCACCCAGCTCTGTAAAAAGTCCGCATTATTGAGTGCAATGAATAAGAACTGATCATCTTTACGCAACGCTTGATCGCGTTGCAGAAACTGCGCACTGCGGTATTCAAAACCACGATAGAACTGATTAAGTCTACGCTCGATCAATTCGCGCCGGGCTGCGCCGCTGGTGTGCGGCAAACGTTCCAGACGATAATCCTCTTCAACCGCGTCTGCGATTAGATACAGCGCTGCCGCTGGATATTGCTGCAGTAACCCGACTAAATCTGCATGGCCACTGCCATTATTGGCAAAAACCTGACTCGCCTGCAGCCGACCTGAATGCCACACCCCTGCCAGTAACTGGCTGGCAGTTGCACATAATACTAATTTTGTTTGATAGCGCATGGTCATATAAGCGATTACGGGCTTAGTCGTTAAAGTTTCAGCTTGCTGAACGAGTCGTAGACTGGACCCAATACCGAAAACATAATAAAGGCCAGAATCGCGCCCAATATCACCGTCAGCAATGGCTCGAGCATCTTCAGCATTTTCTGCATGGCGTCATTGACATCACGGTCATAAAAATAACTGATATTAAGCAATGACTTATCGAGCGAACCTGTACTTTCGCCCACTTTAATCATACGCACCACCAGTGCCGGAAATAAGCCGACATTGCGAAAGCTCTCGCTCATCGAATCGCCGCCGCTGATCTGTGTATGCGCACGGTTAAGTGCGGCGGCAATGACCTGATTAGCGACGATTTTCTCGCAAATTTTAATCGCATCCAACACTGGAATGCCGGTTTTATACATCAACGCAAAATAGCGTGCAAAGCGCGCCATAATGATTTTATGCAAGATAGCGCCAGTAATCGGCAAGTTAAGCTTCAGCCGATCAAACCGATAACGCGCCAGCGGGCTATGTTGAATGATGCTAGCCAGCACGACGAGTATTAACAGCGGCACGCCCAATACTAGCCACCAGTAACTCACAAAGGCATTAGAAATAGCGATCAGCAGCCGCGTATTTAATGGCAGTTCCTGCCCCATATTATGCAAAAACGGCACCATCTGCGGCACCAGATAAGTCATTAAAAACACCACTGCCACCACCACAAAACAGGCAACAATGGCCGGATATAGCAGTAACCACTGCGTCTGCGCTCTGAGTTCATCCTGCCAGCGTATGCTATGGAATAAGTTATTAAACACCTCGGGCAATTGCCCGGTTTGCTCTCCGGCTTCAATCAGGCTCACAAACACACTATTAAATACATCCGGGTAATTAGCCAGTGCTTGCGACAGCATTTTTCCGCCCTCCACCTCCACACTCAGCCCAGCAATGATTTTTTGAAAATAAGGATTGGTATTAGTCTCACGTAAATCGCCTAGGCACTCTAATAACGGCACGCCAGCGCTACTTAGCTGCTCGAGCTGAAAACAAAACATCGCCAGATCTTGATTACTGACCTGTTGCCGCCGCAACCAGTTAGCTGATTTTTTAGCCGCACGCAGCGTGATTAAATCCAGACCCATATGCTGCAAGCGCAGTTCTAAATCCACCGCATTCAGTGCATCGATCTGGCCGCTTGCCGGCCGGCCCAGCTTATCAACGGCAGTGTAATTAAATGACGGCATTAGCTGCTGATGCGCCGAGTCAGGTCAATCACGCGCATCACCTCCATGATGCTGGTATGGCCTTCTACAATACGGCGTATGCCGTCTTCGGCCAAGCTGACAAAGCCCTTGTCGACGGCCATTTTTTGCATTTCGTCCAGATGGGCGCGGCGTGAAATCAAAGCATCCAACTCCTGATCGATACGTAGTAACTCGATAATGGCCATGCGGCCGTGATAGCCAGTGGAGTTACAGTGCCGGCAGCCTTGGGCTTGGTAAATTTGTATGGGATCAGTCGCCTGTAGTTGTAACAGTTTGCGTTCAAACGCAGCTGGCACCTGTGCTTGTTTACAGTGTGGGCATAACACGCGCACCAAACGCTGCGCGACCACGCCGGTGATGTTGCCGGCCATAATATCCGGCAAAATGCCAATATCACTTAGGCGCGGAATTGCGCCCAAAGCGGAATTGGTATGCAAGGTAGTGAATACCTGATGCCCAGTCATCGCTGCCCGAAACGCCATGGTCGCCGTGTCGGCATCGCGGATTTCACCAACGAGAATAATGTCAGGGTCTTGACGCATGATAGAACGAATGCCGTTAGCAAAATCGATCTTGTTCGCCTCGGCGATTGAGGTTTGCCGCATCATAGTCACCGGGTATTCCACCGGATCTTCCAAGGTCATGATGTTCACCGCCTCGGTATTCTGATGCGCAAGCAGTGAGTACAGCGTGGTGGTTTTACCGCTACCGGTTGGCCCGGTGACGATCAGGACGCCTTCGGGCCGCGTCATCATCAGCTGCATTTCGGTCAAGGTTTCGCTGCGCAAACCCATACGTTCGATCGCAATAATCGATTTTTCACGGTCAAGTACACGCAATACAATATTTTCACCATGTATGGTCGGGTGCGTAGACACCCTGAAGTCTATCGGCCGGCCGCATAGATTCATATGCAAGCGTCCGTCTTGTGGCGCGCGTTTTTCTGCAATATCAAGGCCACTCACCACTTTAAGCCTGACGGCGACAGCGCCCCAATAACTTTTATGCAAGCTGCGCACTTGTTGCAGTACGCCATCAATGCGGTAGCGTATGCGCAAAAATGCCTGCTCTGGCTCAAAATGTATGTCTGATGCGCGGCGCTTCACTGCATCCATTAGCAGTGCTCCGACCAAACGCACCACCGGCTGTGTGTATTCATCACCAGCGACGGTCAAGCTTTGATAATCAATTTCACCCGTTTCAATTTCGCGCAAAATGCCATCCACCGACAGCTCGTAACCGTAAAACTGATCAATAAACTCTTCCAGCTGCGCATCTGCCGCCAATACTGGCTGCAGCTCAATCTGTCCGCCGAGCAAGGCGCGTAGCTGATCGAGCACGACCACATTGAACATATCCGCCATCGCCAGCAGCATGGTTTTTGTGGACAGGTCATAAGCAACCGGCAACACATGATGGCGCCGCGAAAACGCTTGCGGCACCATCTGCAGCGCCTCTATATCCGCCACCACCGTCGACAAATCAATGCTTTCCTGACCGATGGTATGGGCGATGGTGTCGCGTACCATGCCTTCAGTGACAAAACCCAAACGCACTAGCTGCCGGCCTAAGGGCAAACCGCTTTGTTCCTGCTCCATGAGCGCAATGCGCAGCTGATCCTGGCTGATAAGGCCCTGCTGCTGCATGAGCTCGCCTAAACGCTGTTTGTGGCTAGGCTCAACCATAACCAGTCAGTTTCGAATAAATAGTGTTTGCATATAGCGCTGTCATTTAGTTGGCTGGCGTCATTTGATAAGGCTTATTTGATCTTGCTCTAGCTATTGCAGGGCCTGTATTCTGGCTTCTAGTTGCGCTCTGTCCGGACTGCTGGCAGCGGAACTATTGAGCAGATAAAGACTACGCTGGTATTGCTGCAAGGCCAGCTTAGACTTGCCGAGCTGATCAAGACTAATGGCTAAATTGAACGCATAATCGGCGTTATCCGGCGCAAACCGACTCGCATTAAAATAGGCTTGTTGCGCATCAGTCCATTGATTTTGTGCGGCATAGACATTAGCCAGCGCCGCATGCAAACTGGCGGACTCCGGTTGTTGCACCAACATGCTTTTGATGCGGCTGCCGGTAGCAACATCGTCGGCACTAGGCTGCAGGTTCAGCAGCGCCGATTGCGCGCCCATATTTCTTGGTTCAATTGCAAGCAGCGCTTGATACCAGCCCACCGCGTCAGCATCACGTCCTTGGCGCTGCGCGATTGCCGCCATGCCGAACAAGGCATCAACGTTGCGCACATCATGTTGCAACAGCTGGCGATACTGCTGTTGCGCAGCGGCATCCTCGCCGCGATTAAAGGCTTCATAAGCCGCCAGCACGGCTGGATCAACTGCCGGTAGTGGCTTTTTACTGCGCAGTTGCACCAAGCCATGTGGGCGTGTCAAATCCACAGAACTTGCAGTCGATGCGCCAGCTGCTGCAGCATTGCTCGCTTTAAGACTGGACTTTTCCGTGGCGGCTGGCGCGGTGATGCCTAGCTTAGATGCAGTATCGACCTCAGTTTCATCCCGTTCGGCCACAGCAGGATGGCGGGAGGCATCATCCGCTGTTGCTGTCAGCGCAGCCGTTGCCGGCACAGGGGCATGAGTAATTTCCGGCATAGCCACTAGCGCGTCGGCGGCAGTTGCCGCGTCTGCAGGCAACGCTGACATAGGCGTAAGCTGAACACGATCCGAGGTGTTCAGATCACGCATATAAGTGTAGCCGTGCACAGCGAGGGCAATAAACAAGCCGCCCGCCAGCGCAAAGCCAATAAGGGCAGGTTTTGAAGTGGCAACGGGTGGGTACTTCACAAACGCTTTAGCGGCAGCGGCTTGATCTGTTGTCGACTTGCTGGGTGCATGCGCCGCATTCGGCTCAAATGCTGTAGTTAGTGGCACGGACTCGGCGGTATCGGTGCCGGCGACGCGAAACGGTATTTCAGTATTAGCCATAAGCCGCTGCTCATTCGGCTGCTGCTTGCTTGAGTTACTTAAAAATGCTGCATTAAAGCCCGATTTTTCCGCTAAGGATAGTTCTGGCTGTTTGCTCACGCCCGCGGCGGACATGGCAGCATGTGTTACTGCTGGCCGAGTATCCAATGCCGTTAATTCTAAAGCGCTAGCAAGCGCTGCCGCCTGCCGCGTCGCTGGTTGCGCCTGCTTGTCTTTTGCGGCGTTAGCTAAGGCTTTAATGAGCAAACTCATAACCTATTTCACCATATCTGCATTCAGCACCTGCCGCAGCTGTTGCGCCGGCAGATATTGCTTGTAGCTAGCCAGCTCATCACTTTCTAAACTCGCGCTGCTAATGACCGTGGGCCGCAAAAATATGACCAGTTCAGTTTTGGCATTATTATCGTTACGTCCCATAAATACTTTACCTACGCCGGGGATATCAGACAGGCCAGGCACTTTATCCGTATTGCTTTTGATTTCATCCTGCATTAAGCCGCCAAGTACGGCGGTGTTGCCGCTAATTATTTGCAGTAAAGACTCCATTTCACGTATACGAATTTCCGGAATGCCCTGATAGCTAGTCAGCGGTTTGCCGTTGCTGCCGAATAGTGACGGGTTGGGATCCGGAATATATTTGATTAAACTGGAGATGGTCGGGCGCACATTGATATTGACCACACCAACATCGCTAATTTGCGGCGTGACGCTCATCACCACCCCTACCGGCACCGTATTTGGTGTCGTACTAATCGTTTTTGAACTGCCGGCGTTGGCAACCAGACTGTCTTGCACTTGCACCGTAAAGTAAACCAGGTTATCCACCACCTTTAATATCGCGGTTTGGTTATTCAGCACCATTAACTTCGGGCTGGACAAGACTTTGGTATCACCAAACTGCTTGAGCAAACTGATCGAAGCTGCAATATTGCCGATGCTACTGACCGGGTTTAAATAACTGGCAATAAGCCCAGGGCTAGCTGCGGTATTACTGGCCGAACTCGTAATCTGCGGCGTCATCGATTGTTGAAAAGTAAAGCCGCTGCTGCCCGGATTATTCAGCCGATGCCAGTCTATTCCCGCCTGAAAACCATCATTAAGCCGCACTTCAACGATGGTGGCCTCAATCAACACCTGACGCTTGGCACTATTGAGCACCTTATCCAAAAATTCTTGCACTTTTTCGTGCTGCTTATTCGTGCCTCTGACGCTGATCACGCCGGCCTCGCGATTGGAAATCACCGTTGCTGCAAATAAGGTTTTATATTCATTCTTCATGGCTTCACGCTCTAAAGCCAAGCTCTTAGCATCGACGGCAACAGGCGCTTCGCTGGCGCCTGACGGCTGTCCTCCACCCGAGGCCGATGGGCTACTAACGGTGCGGCCAATCATCACTTCCTTATCGGTTTCGGCAAGCAGATCCTTGATATTAGCTTCCAGCGTTGCCCAGAAATGGCTTTTTGATTCGCTGGTCACGGAAGTGCGCGAACTGTTGTTAACACCATTACCGGAGCGGTTACTCACTGTTCCGGTAATGTTCGAGCTTTGCGATGCACTGGAAATCTGACCATCGGCACCGATAAAACCTGCCGTATCGCGTGACATATTGACGTAATCAACTTTATAGGCGCGCAACACCGGCTGATCAGGCGTAATAATCAATACATTCGCCTGCATTTTATAAGTCAGATCGACCTGTTTCGACAAGCGCTCTAAAATTGCTATTAAGGTTTGATCAACCGCATTCAAGGTTACACGCCCTTGAATTGCCGGATGAATATCGATATTAAACTGGCTATCGCGCGCGATCGCGAATAACACTTCTTTGACCGGCGTATCGTAGACAACAATGCTATACACCGACTCTTTTGCTTTGGGCACAGGCGCTGGCAGATAGGGATTTTTAGTAACCGGTTTGGGAATGCTGCCTGCATTAACGGTTTTATCGATGCTTTGCTTGGTTGTGTTATCCGTGGCAGAGGTTGCCAGGGTTTGATGCCGCGCAGTATTTTTGCCATCAATATGGCCGTTTGATGGTACCACTTTAGATTGGTGCGTACATGCGGTCACGGTCAACATAAAAATCACACCTAACGGCAGTAGTATTTTTTTGTTATTTGCCACAGTCGTTTACTCCAACTTATTGCGAAATTTACATTGCTTCCCTGTTTTTTGCATAATACAGCAGAATCATAAAAAAAATCAAAGCCACAACAGTACCTTACTGTCAATTATTATTATTATTGATTAATATCATTTTTAATGCTCGCCACTGTTCTTAGATAAGGTTGATGTTTTTTGATTTGGCTAGGTAAGCTAGCTACCGCCGCTAAAGCGGCTTGGCGCTGCGTAAACTCGCCATACAAGATAATGCTGTAGATAAGCCCGTCTTGTTTCTTGTGGTAGAGATAAATACGGTCAATCGCGATCAGGCGACTCAGGCGATCAAGCTCAGCTTTCAAAGCAGAATCATCTGCCAGCGACTGTATCTGCACGGCAATCGTATTGGGTGCTGCGCGCTGCAGCCAGTCCGTGGTTGCAGCAAAACGCGCGTTGAGTTGTAAATGGCTGGGCGAAGGTCTGGGGGTAGGTTGCGCTGGCGACGGTTGCAAAGGACGGCTGCTTGCCGCAGCAATTTCCGGCCCGAGTTTAGCCGCGATCAATTGATTGCTCTCTGTTCTGCTGGCCGCCCGCTCTTGAGTCAACCCGCCTTGATGCGGCATGCCTTGCCACCAGCCCCATGCCAGCGCTAAGCTTAACAACCCTGACAGCCACAATGTATAGATAAAATATTGTCGATAATTAATCGGCTTGCGCTCAAAGCTCGTGTCTTCAATCGCGGCGGCGACATGTTTAGGCAGTAGCTGTTGTGCATTGTCAGCATAAGCGGCCAGCAATGACTTATCTGCCAGAATATTGACGCGGCGCACTAATCCATCAGCCGCAGTGGCCAGTTTTTTAATCGCCGCCGCGCTAAACAAATCCGGGCCTCGATAACCCGCTGCACCTAAGCGAAAGCATACGTAGGCACTAATCTCATTAATTTGCAGCGGCGCTAGATGAAAGCTATAGGTGATGCGCTCGCGTAATTGGCGCATATGTTGTTGCTTTAAAATGACCTCCAGCTCCGGCTGGCCAAATAGTACAATTTGCAGCAGTTTATCTTGCTTGGTTTCCAGATTGGACAGCAGCCGCAATTCTTCTAGTGTTGCCAGCGGCATGGCTTGTGCTTCTTCGACAAAGATCACCACTTGTCGCCCGGCGGCGTGGCGTGCCAGTAAATACGCCTGCAACTGCTGCATGATGCTAAGACGATCGGCATTTTCAGGCAGTTTAAGTTGCAGCTCAAAAGCAATCGCGGGCAGTACATCGCTGGCAGCCAAATTGGGATTTGCAAGGTAAATGCTTTCTATCTGTGGGGGCAGACTAGTTTGCAGCATGCGGCACAGCATGGTTTTGCCGCTGCCGACCTCCCCCACCACCTTGACGATGCCTTCACCGCTGCTGATGGCATAGACCAATGCATCAAGCACAGCACCGCGATTGCCGCCGTTAAAGAAAAAGTCCGTATTTGGCGTAATTTTAAATGGTGGCTGGCTTAGGCCAAAGTGAGCATAGTACACAGCGTACCTACTGGCTTTCTTCTTGCATATTCATGCGGCTATAAAGCGTGGTGCGATTGACGTTGAGCAATTTAGCGGCCTGACTTAAGTTGCCATGGGTAATCTTCATGGCCGCATCGATATAAGCTCTTTCCCAAGTTTTAAGGACGGCATCTAAGCTCACATTGGCTTGACGCTGTAAATGACGTTGCGCTTGTATCACCATCGCCGCTTCATTATTGAAACTGGTCTGACCCTCATTAGTCTCAGCATCGGTTAAATCGAATTCGGCCAGCAGCACAATTGCCGGCAGTGTTTTGCCGGCATGCTTTGCGAGTAGGCGAATCACTATATTGCGCAGTTCGCGAACATTACCGGGAAACGCATAGTCGAGCCAGCGCGCCTGTGCATTCGCATCTAGCGCAAACGGCTCCTGACTAATCTGTTGTGCATAAAAATCGACAAAATAATTGCGAAGCAGATGCTTGTCTGCGCCCAGATCACGTAGCGGCGGCACCTGTACCGTAAATACGCTGAGACGATGGTATAAATCCGAGCGGAACTTGCCGCAACGTATTTCGGCACGTAAATCACGGTTAGTCGCTGCCACAATGCGCGCACAACTCTTGCGCGTCAGCGTTTCACCGATACGCTGATACTCACCGTTCTCCAACACGCGCAGTAGCTTCGCCTGCAGTTCTAGCGGCAGTTCACCGATCTCATCTAGGAACAGCGTGCCTTCCGCCGCATCTTCAAAATAGCCACTATGGGCGGCAACAGCACCGGTAAAAGCGCCTTTGGCGTGACCGAATAATATTGATTCCGCCAACAGCGGCGATATCGCCGCACAATTGACCGACAAGTAAGGCTTTGCTGCGCGTTGACTGGCGTAATGAAAACTGCCAGCCACCAGCTCCTTGCCACTGCCTGATTCCCCCGTAATCAACACTGGAAACGGCGAGTCGGCGAACTGTAAAATCTGCATACGCAAGGTTTGCATTGGCAGGCTATCGCCAAGCAAACCACTATATTCATGCCCGACCTTGGCGGCATCAAGTTCAGCGCTTTGTAATTTGAGCGATGCCAACAGCAGGTCTTTAATCTTATCAACATCACACGGCTTGGCAATAAAATCTATTGCGCCCAGCGTCAGCGCACGCTTAACGTTTTCTTCGTCACTTTGTCCGGACAGCACATGTATTTTAATCGTAGGTGAATGCGCGAGCAGCGCCGTGATGACTTTAAAGCCTTCATCCGGGCTATGCGGGGTAGGTGGCAAACCCAAATCAACTAGGGCCAAGGCGGGCGGACTAGCTAACTGTTGCAGCAGACTCTGCAATTGTGTATAGGACTCAGCCACACACACCTCAAAATCTTTACCTAATACAAAATGCAAAGTATCTGTGATCAAAGGATCATCATCAACAATCATCAGCAGCGGACGTAGTGATCGCATCTACTCTACCTTTTTTTATTAGGTTGGCTTATTGGGCACAACTATAGCCTTAAAGCCGGTAGCGATCAATTAGTTTGCCAAGCAGCAGTTTTAAGACGCTTGCCCTGACGCAAAAGGCCTAGCTCACCTAACGGCTTCAGGCCGGTGCAGAAAACTAAGCCCTTGAATTAAGACCCCACCATAAAAATGGGTGATCACTCAGCGTTGATCACCCAGCATTACCATAAATCGTTGCCGCCGATACGGTCAGCGGCAATAGACTGCGTCTAGATAAAAACTATTCTTTAATCGCTTCTACCGGCACGGTAATGGTCACTTCATCGCCAACGTAAGGCACATATTTCGTCATATTAAAGTCGGAACGCTTCACCATTGTCGTGGCGTTGGCACCGCAGGCTTCTTTTTTCAGCATCGGATGTGGCTTGCATAAAAAGGAGGTCACGGTCAGTGTCACCGGTTTACTAACACCCTTAAGCGTCAGTGTACCGTCGATGCTGGCCACTTTATCACCGGCAAAATTAATTTTACTTGAAGTGAACGTGACCTTAGGGTAGTTCGCTGTGCTCAGGAAATCTTCGCCTTGTATATGCTCATTAAATAAGGCATAACCGGTACTCACCGATGTCGCATCTATCGTGATGTCTAATGAACCAGTTTGAGCAACGCGATCAATCACAATTTTTCCTGAGGTTTTATCAAAACGGCTCAGTTGTGTTGAATAACCGTGGTGATCATAAGAAAAACGTGGCAAGGTATGCGCGCCGTCGATGACAAAGGTTTCGGGAGCCGCAAACGCTGCGGTCGAAAAGGTGGCGGCTATTGCTAACAAAACAAAATGTTGCATGGGGTTCTCCTGTTGGTAGTGATGAATAATAAAAACGGCTGCTTATTTACCGGCGTTAGCCAGACAGTGGAACTTAATTTTAATCTTATTAGCGACCGAAGCGTAGTCTGCCGCAAGCGCCTTCACCGATGGCAAAATCGGCGCGCTTTAGCGTAAATGCACCATCGACTACAGCGCTATTGCTTGCGAACTCAAGGTAAATGCTGCTGTATCTATCTAGCTGCGGCCTTTAATCGGCATCTTACCGCGCCCCTCATATTTATTGCCGCCTAGCGCCTTAAAACTGCTGGATTCAAATTTTGCCTGCGGGTATGCCGTGTTATCGAAGCAAGCTTGCGCGCTAACATCATCATTAGCTTCGTCAGATCCGCCATCAATAGCGCTTATATCCAGATCCAAAGTCGCCTTAGCCCGACCGAGTTTGGCTGGGCCAAAGCGCAGCTGCAGCGCAAACTTGTTAAAGCGACCGTCTACGGGCACGCCCATCTGCTTGTAGACAAAGCGCAGCGCGCTCTTTTCGGTCTGCACATGGCTATATTTCGCAGCCTCTGTTACCGATCAAAAATCCAAAGCACTCATTAATATTGCAATTATATATTTCTGCATAATGTTGCGGTGAGTTCAACTGGTCGCCGCAACATCCTTTAGCCGCAATTGATCGGCTGCTGGGCAACGCAGATCTTTACCAAAACCGTGCGATCAGCGTCAATGATTCCGTGCGCAAAATGCCGCCTCGCACCGTCGGCCTTCTTTTCGGCCAAGATACATTAGCATTGCCCAATATACGTAGCAAATACTAATTCCAGTTAGCCGGCATTGGCTTCGGCTTTATGCCTGAACCGTAAGCGCGCAATGCCATTGCCAGGGGTCTGTTGATTTAAAAGCAGGTAGAAGAGCCTAGACAGTAAGAACCGCTTTATCTAGCCTGGAGAAGTGGCGATGAGGGTGCGGGTCTAAAATGGTGGATAGATCAAATGAAAAAACCAGACTTGATCGATAGGCTGCGGCAAAGCACATCAAGTTCAATTTAAGCTGATTGCAACTGCCATATTTTTGCAGCTTTCACCGCCATAAAAACACACCAGAAATCCTACACGGCACTACATATTAAGTACAAATAAGGCGTTAATAGCACAAACGAAAAAGCCCCACAACGCTGTGAGGCTTATAGAATATGGGGTGGCTGATGGGGCTCGAACCCACGACAACAGGAATCACAACCTAGATTGCAATCTCACCTAACAGTCTATTAAATATAACTTTTTGAATAAATTATTGTCTTCTATATATGTATATTACGGTCACCCTATAGTAAGGTCGTATTTATGTCGTTATATATATTAGTAGACAAATTATTGCATGCCTATTTGTCGCACTTAACATGAATGTCAACTATCAAACTTGATTAAACTTGATTTAAAATTTCTTCTAAGTATAATACTTGTGCTCAATGGAAAAACTAATACACAGTGAAACAGTTAAAGCCTCACTTGCCACCCTTGGCTGGTCGCAAAAAGCTTTAGCTGAAAAAATAGGCGTAAGTCCTCAATCAGTCACGAACTGGTTGCAAGGCGTTGATTTTCCTCGTCCAGATAAGCTGCTTAAGTTAGCTACAAATCTTGGGCTGACCTTTGAAAAACTGGTGGTATCTAAATCAGCACAACCTGTCGTGGCTTTTCGTAAGAAAGCCGGCTCTATCACCACTGAGCAACATATTCTTAATGCGTCATCCATGGGCTCATTGCTTCGCCCATTAGTTTCATTTCTTCCGACGTCTACAGTGCTTCGTACGCAAATTCAATCTCCGTCTACTGATTACGAGATGCTACAAACGGCTGCTGCGGCAGTTAGAGCAAAGATTGGAATTGGCGCGCAAGCCGTTTTACAATACCAGCAACTTATTAAAGAATTCAATGACAATGGCGCGGTAATTATCCCAGTTATGTGGGGCAATAAGCAGAACCATGGCAACGCACTTCACATATTACTTCCTGATGACAATGTCACGTTTATCTATCTAAATTTAGATACATACCTTGAAGACTTTAAGTTTTGGATGGCCCACGAGTTGGCGCATGTGTATACACCTGAGCTAGCTGGCCACGATGCCGGAGAAGATTTCGCCGACGCCTTTGCTGGCGCATTACTGTTCCCAAAAGAACTAGCTCAGGCTGCCTATGCTGAAACCACGCACGCCAAAAGCAAATCAGGTGAAATTACTATTTTACGAAAATATGCTCACGAGCATCAAATATCGTTATTTAGTGTGTATTGTGAGGTCGTAAATTATGCCAACGCGACTAATTTACCTTCGCTCATTGCGACTAATAATGATGTCCATGCCGTAAGAAGTATGGTTCACGGCAACCTCGTAAGCAATGCATTGTTTAGTCCAGAATCACCAAATGCAGCAGCTTATATTGCTGCTTCACACTCAGTTTTTCAATCTCCATTTTTTCATTCGCTTAAACGAATGCTTATTGAACTTGGAACTGGCTCTGGATATATTCAGCAGCTACTTGATATTTCACTTAAGGACGCCATAGCTCTTCATACTGAGCTAATGAATTGACGCTTGTATTACTAGATACAAATGTTTATTTACGCTTAGCTAAGCGTGTACGCCCATTACTAGGCGTTCCTTTCAGTGACAATAATTACGTTATCACGATATTAAAAGACGTTGTAGATGAAGTTCACCGTAGCAATAAACTGACTTTTTACAACCCTTGGTTTGATGCTAAAGAGTTAGTCACCGAACGATTAGCTAAACAAGTCAGATTAAGTGGCGACGAAAAAAATCGTTTAAACGCTGCTCAAAGTGTTTTGCACAACTTGCCTAAGGGTGACTTGCGCTATCTTAAAGATGGTCGCTCTCCACCGGGTATGACTGATTGTCGCGTATTGGCATTTAGTCAAATACGTTCCGCAGTAATTGTCACTGATGACTTAGGCATGCATTTACTTGCTAGCGATGTTGAAATCACTGTATGGCACGGCTACGAACTACTATCAAACATGCGCTCTTCTGGAATGATTTCAGATGTCCTAATTAGAGAAATATACGAAGCTTTAGAAAATAACGACGACATGACAAAATCATGGAAAGTCGCAAAACACACCATCTTTGCAGATATTTTTGGCGACACGGCAACAACCTAATCCCACCTTGTTATTTCGCACCACACCCTCGCTTAACTGACGTTAGGCAATATTGTTTATCTGTTATAACATAAGCCTTTTCAAGCATGGCTTAAACTGCTGTCAAGCCTATGTTTGACAAGCCTCGCGGCCATTTGATAAACGGCCGCATTTCAAGATTAAACAATATGACTGACAACGATAAACAACCTGAAGTTATTGAAAAAAAAGACTCTGAATTAAGCATTGGTGAGCGCATTCAGAATAGACGCAAAGAACTTGATTTAAGTGTAGAAGAGCTTGCTTCATTGATTATTTTTTTTGATTTTCCTTCCGTTGAGGCCAACGAAAAAGGTATCTCATTGCCGACAATTTATCGCTATGAAAAAAGTGAAAGAGAACCTGCAACTCGTGAGATTCGACTTTTATGCGGTGCTTTAAATGTTTCTGCTGACTGGCTTATTTTTGGAGAGCCTTGGAACGGGGAACAAGAAGCAGATACAAAACTGGCAAATAATTTTAGAGCCCTAATCAAAGAAGGTAGCGATAGTTCTTTCTCACAGTTATTCAATAAAAATAAATCTCGTAACGAGATGCACTACTTAAAAATAATCGAAATTAAAAACCGCGACAAGCATAAATAATCACTTATGATAATAATATATCATTATTGACATATTTTACTTGACAACAAAAACCTAGTACACGTATCATTTCTCCATGTTGATTTTATTAAATCATTTTGGAGAAATATATGCAGTCTATTACAGCCCAGCAATCACGTGACGCCCGTCGCGAACTTGGCTTATCTCAAGCGGATGTTACCAAAGCCCTAGGCTTTAACCGTCAATATATATCAGAGTGGGAGACTGGTCACTCATCACGATTGACCAATACGCAACTCAAAAAACTGCGGTCATTCTATGAAGAAAAAATCACAGAAGAAAATGCCAGTGGTGAGACAATCACCCTTACATTTGGCGCAGATACATCTGAAAAGCCGCCTGGTGCCGTTGAAAATTACACAGCCAAACGCATCACTTTTCCTGTTGCTGATGGGGTGCCTGATGAAGTATTTGTCAGCACGCTCGACACAATCAGTGGAAATGATAAACGGTTAGTTGAATTACTCACCTCGACTATTGTACGAGATGGAACAATGTTCGACAGCAGCGAACTATCTCAAGCCACACTAGAAGCCTTACGTGAGGGCTTCTCACGTCTAGCTGCCAACTATCTTCTGATACGCTCACTTACTGGTTGGCCACAGCTAGGTTTAGCTGCCAGCAATATCAATCCTGCAACCGATAGCATTCTTGGCTTAGTCATGGGCGAGGTTAATGAATCATTCCTAAAATCTGGCCTGCTTACTGAATCAAAACCAGATAGCGAAGGGGATGAGGAATGACTCCATTACCTCTAGCAGCCTTCCCAATCGCGGCAAATGCCACTAAGTCTAGTGGCTTTGTCTTCGCGGTACTGATTGGTTTAGCCTTATTCATGGCTCAGCAAAATAAAGCTAAGGCCAATAAAAATGGCTAGCCTAGCACCCATAAAACATTCAGCCATGGCGGCTTTAGGTTATTTACCTAATCCAATGCGGACTATTTGGAATAATGCAACAGCACGCGACCGCTCTTTCATTGCTCGCGCAGCTGCTATTGGTGACCAAAAGCTTGAGAACGAGCATCACGTAACAGTCCAGCATGCCTACGGTCTTTTATGGGATGAACTAAGCAATAAACAGCAAGTATCAATCCATGAGGCATGCCGTCGCATTGCCTCATGGTCAAACAAAATCGGCATCACAGAAACGTTTGACCGAGGCTCAGCATGATAAAAACTTCACAAAACCCAACATAAAAATAACCACGGGAAAAAGTATAAGATGCAGCCTCAATTCAACTCTGATTTAGACAAACGCGCCTATGCAAAGCAAATGCGCATGTGGCATCAGCCAAACATAACACCTGAAGTTATAGCGGCCGTTAGCGAGTCGCTATACCGTCCATTCGTTGCCAGCACCCTATCCAAAATTCCAGATGAATTTCATCCGACCATACTGACTGAATACAGCGACAGGTCAATAGACGGCGCTAACCATAAAACCAACACATGGCTTAGAGAAAGCACTGAAGAAGCTTTCGCAGGTGAAGGTTTCTCGCTTACTGCCACTGATGATGACATTAGCCGCTATGCTGACAGCAAAGCCGACATGGTAAGAAGTATCTTAGCATCGCAATTATTAACGACTCCCGACGCAATACTTGGCTGGATTGAATCAATCTGTAAAAGTGCAGGAATTAGCGCACCAAAGCAAAATAAACTAATGAGTAAGATCGAGCGTGTACGTGATGCAAAATGGTGGCGTAGAAGCATTAGCAAACAGATCATGCAGCGCCGTGAGGCAGGTGCAATTAAAATGGGTTTGGTAAACAGCCGCAAAGGACTCTATATCTCCGATTATGGACTTGAGCGTCAAAGACAAAGAAATAAACGCAGCCTTGATTGGCTGCAAAGCTCTGAAATGGTCAATGAGATCGGAGAAACTATAGCACTTGAAGAAATTTTTAATGCAGGTGTAAGTAATCCTAAAGTTAGATTTGTTGAAATGGTCACGCGAGCCAAAGGCTATGAATTCTACGCAAACCAATTGGGTTATACAGGGCTATTCTTAACAATCACTTGCCCTAGCCGCATGCACGAAAGGCACAGAAAATCAGGCCGACATAATGGTAAATATGACGGCTCAACACCCAAACAAGCACATCAATACTTATGTCATCAATGGGCAAAAGCAAGAGCAGCACTCAAACGTGATGGCATAGAGCCATTATTCATACGTATTGCGGAGCCACACCACGACGCAACGCCACACTGGCATATGCTGGTATTTATTAAACCCGAACATAAAGAAAACATAATTAAAATCATACGTCACTACGCTTTAGAGCATGACGGCAATGAGCGTGGCGCCAAAGAATCAAGATTTAAAATCGAAGAAATTAACCCTGATAAGGGCTCGGCCGTTGGATACATCATCAAATACATTGCTAAGAACGTCGACGGCAAGGGCGTGGGCTTAGATTACGAGTCAGAAGGCCAAGAAATTGCAACCACAGTGGAGCGTGTCACAGCGTGGTCGCATTTATGGGGCATCCGTCAATTCCAATTTTCAGAGCACTGCCCTGTCACCATCTATCGAGAGCTACGCAAAATCAGAGCCATGCCAACGATTGAAGCTATGAAGCCGCACTGGGCTTCAAGCGACCAAGGTGATTTTCATGGATTCATCAACGCCATGGTAATTGCGCCGATGAAATTATGGACTGAGCAACAACCAAGCAGCCGCTATCAAGATGAAATTATTGATGCAATACGCGGTATTGATCTCAATGGTGAACGCCTTGAAACACGGATCCACACGTGGGTTTTAAGAAAAAAGGACAGCCTTATCGTCCCTTGGACTTGTGTAAATAACTGTACTGAATTGGGTGTAAACAGACAAAAAAATAAAGCCGTTTATGGTGAATATCACACACAAAACGGCTTTGAGAAACTCAAGGGAAAGTATAAGGAACCCGAGAATATTAAAGATAATCGCACAAATGAGAATCATTTTCAAGTAGGGCTGGCTGGTTATGTCCATTAAACCCACGAAAAAGGTGAAAAAACCTACACTGCACCCAAACAAAACAACGCTTTGGTCATACTTCATGCAGGCCATTGAGCCTAGTAGTCCTGATCTAAATGCGGCCTTCCCTGAATACCACCCGATGTGGGTAATTCAGTCACAAAGAAAAACTGTATCAGCTGTGCAATTCAGATTAATGCGTGAGCACCTGTTAAAAATGACACGCAAACAATGCGCGGCTTATTTACGAGTGACAATTCGCATTGTTCAAGGCTGGGAAATAGGTAAGGATGCAGTCCCATTCATGGCGTTCGAGATATTACGTTTAGTTTCTGAAAGCGAGAACTTCAAACTATCAAGTAAATCATGGCAAGGCTGGTTTATTGATACTAACGGCCGCTTGGTGTCGCCTGATCGTGGCAGCCTTTCATTCTCATCCGACGAACTATCTTTCATTCGTGAAACTCACCAGGTGAAAGCGATGTACCAAACTGAAAATAATCAATTACGCAAAGAGATTGCGCCTCTTCGGGCAGAAATAGCAGAACTAAAAGCGGCTGATAAACATTATGGCTTGCTTAATGAACTAAAAGCGATTGAAACAAGATTAGCCGAGCTTTCATCTATGGTTGTGCCCAACAAGGTTGTACACATCAGCAATAAATCAACAACAACTGAATCGCTATTAGAGGCAAGAGCAGCATGAAACCTAATTTTAGATTGCATCACAATGAAACGGCATCGGCTGCGATCACACGCATGTACAAATACATTCGTACGACTAAGCGTGATTACGTACCACAAAGCCACTGCGCGGCTGGCATACAGTACAAAAAATCTATGAAGCCCATCTTAAGAATTGTGAAGTAATTTATATGATATTTCTCAATACTGACGAAATGCGCGATTTAACAGATTTTAAGCTGGCTACAGCACAATGCCGCTGGCTTACCAATAACGGTTATCCATTCGACAAAAGTCATAGTGGCAAGCCTAAAGTATTACGATCATATTTAGAACAACGTCTATGCCCTTCCATCACAAACTCACACAGCTTTGAAGAACCAAACTTCGAAGCTCTTAGATAAACCGAGTATGGGACGTCGCCGCTCACACAACTTAGACTTACCACCGCATATGCACCTGAAACATGGTGCATATTACTTTGTAGGCCATGATAAAAAGTGGATACGCCTTTCTAAAGACAAAGCACTGGCTCTATCAAAATGGGCAGAGCTAGAAGGTGAAACGCCTATCCCAGCAAATGAAGAAAAACCGATTAAAGGCAGCTTAGGCGCATTGATCATGCGTTACATGATTGAAATTGCACCACGCAAAGCAGCGAGCACCTACCAAGGCAATAAACTGGAAGCTGAAAATCTGAAGAAAGTGTTCAATAAGGTTCAAGCTCATGCAGTGCTGCCAACTCACATAGCAAAATACCTTGATGCACGTGGCCAGACTTCACAAGTACGTGCAAACCGTGAAATCTCATTGCTATCCCACATATTTAGCTACGGCATGCGCTGGGGTGCTGTAAACAGCAATCCATGCATAGGTGTGGCCAAACATAAAGAAAAAGGACGTGATAGATACATCATGGATGCCGAGTTTGAAGGGGTCAAAGGGATAGCAAGCGAACTTATAGCAATAGTAATGGATATGGCCTATATCACAGCGTTACGCAAGGGGGATATTCTCAGCCTAAAACTTGAGCAGATCACGGTTGAAGGCATATGGATTAAACAGAGTAAGACGGGCGCCAAACAGCTTTACGAGTGGTCTTTAGGCCTACATGATGTAGTTACACGTTCTAAAGCGTTACAACGCCCTATACGCGGCCTTCACTTGTTCTGTACTCGTCAAGGCAAGCCATATTCTGATTCAGGCTTTAAAGCAATGTGGAATCGAGTGCAGATTAAATGGGCCGAGCAAGGTGGCAATCGATTTACATTCCATGATATTCGCGCTAAAGCATTAACCGACGCTAAAAACCTTGGTATGGATGCACAAACGCTCGCCGGCCATGCTTCTGCCGCTATGACAGAACATTACATAAAACAGCGTGAATTTAAGAAAGTGAGACCGTTGAAATAGTGATAATAGTAGACAGTTGTCTACTATTCACAAACTTCAAGCACAAATAAAAAAGCCCCACAACGCTGTGAGGCTTATAGAATATGGGGTGGCTGATGGGGCTCGAACCCACGACAACAGGAATCACAATCCTGGACTCTACCAACTGAGCTACAGCCACCATAGAAACTTTAATACTGGTCTGCCCGACAGGAATCGAACCTGTAACCCCCAGCTTAGAAGGCTGGTGCTCTATCCGGTTGAGCTACGGGCAGATTATGATTACAAGGCTTTATACTAAGGCGTACAAAGATTTTCGGGCTGACTTTACTTTAAGCTGTAGAAGTGAAAACTAGCACTTCTACAGCTTAAAAGATTTGGTCGGCGTGGAGAGATTCGAACTCCCGACATCCTGCTCCCAAAGCAGGCGCGCTACCAGGCTACGCTACACGCCGAAGGGCAGAAATATACCGCAACCCCGGCTTGCAGTCAAACCTAATATGATAAAATAGTGTTTTATTTTTGATAAAGTTTAAATATCAAGCAATGACCGCTCAAATTATTGATGGCAAAGCCATTGCCGAAAACTTATTATCTTCAATTAAATCGCGCATCGATCAGCGACTGCAGGCCAATAAGCGCCAGCCCGGACTTGCGGTTATCCTTGTCGGCGCTGACCCGGCTTCTGCGATCTATGTGCGCAACAAGCGCTTGGCTTGCGAAAAAGTCGGCGTTCGCTCCATTGCTTACGACCTGCCGATAACGACGACTGAGGCCGAGCTGCTGACCCTGATCAAGCTGCTCAATGCAGATGATAATATAGACGGCATTCTGGTACAGGCGCCGTTACCGCCGCAAATTAAAGACGAGCATGTGATTGATTGCATCAGCCCTGGCAAGGATGTCGATGGGTTTCATCCCTACAACATAGGTCGGCTTGCTGTGCGTCAGCCCACCCTGAGGTCTTGCACGCCTTTTGGCGTCATAAAAATGCTGCAAGCGAGCAATATCAATTTGATGGGCCTTGATGCGGTTGTGGTTGGCGTTTCAAACCATGTTGGCCGGCCGATGCTGCTTGAGTTGCTTCTGGCAGGATGCACGGTGACCGGCTGCCATCGCCATACCAAGGATCTTGCTAAAATTGTGGCGGGGGCAGACTTAATTGTGGCCGCGGCAGGTAAGCCCGGCTTGATAAAAGGCGACTGGATTAAACCAGGCGCGGTGGTGATTGATATCGGCATCAATCGCCTCGCCAATGGCAGCATTACCGGTGACGTTGATTTTCAGGCGGCCAAAACGCGCGCGGGGTGGATTACGCCAGTGCCAGGCGGTGTCGGACCAATGACCGTGGCTACATTGATGGAAAATACTTTGCTTGCCCTAGAGCTTAAAGAAGCGCATCTAAAAAATTAGTTTAACCTATTAACGCGTCAGGCTTAGCAGCCAAAAGCAAGATTTTGCATCAAAGCCGCAATCGGTGTACACTCGCGTGCGCTGAATTTATAACAAGCTACTTTTGAAGCGCTTCTTTTTTAAGTATTTGGGTCCCCATTATGGCTGAAGTCACTAGTAAACAATTTACACCCTATCAGGCCAAGCCTGATGAAGAGTACATGAATAAAAACCAGCTCAATCATTTTCGTAAGATTCTGAATGACTGGAAAGCCGGACTAAGCCAAGAGCTTGACCGCACTGTACATACGATGCAGGACGAAGTGACGACCTTTGCCGACCCCAATGATCGCGCCAGCCAAGAATCTGACATTACGCTGGAACTACGCAACCGCGATCGCGAGCGTAAGCTGATTAAAAAGATCGATGAGACCCTGCGTAACATCGATGACAAAGACTATGGCTACTGCGAAGGCTGCGGTATTGAAATTGGCCTGAAGCGTCTTGAAGCACGCCCTACGGCCACGCTATGCATAGACTGCAAGACGCTGGATGAGATGCGCGAAAAACAGGTAGCCAAGTAATAAGGCATTCACGGCTACAGAAGATTATGTTTTAGCCATCAGCCATTGCCAATACACTGTTTGTAGCTATTAATTTAGCCATAAAAAAACCCGCTTTCGCGGGTTTTTTTATGCTACTAATTACTGATCCGCTTCTGTATCAGATTTAGCTTCTGCGGCCGGCTGCTCGATCAAGGCTTTCATGCTTAAACGCACACGGCCTTTTTCATCGGCTTCTACCACTTTAACTTTTACCACGTCGCCTTCTTTAAGGAAGTCAGCAACTGCGTTGACGCGCTGATGGGCAATCTGTGAAATATGCAACAAGCCATCTTTGCCAGGAATCAGCGATACAATTGCGCCAAAATCTAATAACTTAAGCACAGTGCCTTCGTAAGTTTGGCCAATTTCAACTTCAGCCGTAATTTCTGCAATACGGCGTTGTGCCTCAGCACCGGCTTCAGAACTAGTACAAGCAATTTTAACGGTACCATCTTCATCGATATCAATCGTAGTGCCAGTCTCTTCTGTTAGTGCACGGATCACAGCGCCACCCTTACCAATCACATCTCGAATTTTTTCAGGACTGATTTTCATGGTGATGATGCGTGGTGCAAACGCTGACATTTCAGTACTTGCAGTCGTCATTGCCGCTTTCATGATACCCAAAATATGCGCACGGCCTTCTTTAGCTTGCGCTAACGCCACTTGCATAATTTCTGCGGTAATACCGGTAATTTTGATATCCATTTGCAACGCAGTAATACCTTCATCAGTACCGGCCACTTTAAAGTCCATATCACCTAAGTGATCTTCATCACCTAAAATATCGGTCAGAACCGCAACGCGGTTACCTTCTTTAATTAAACCCATCGCAATACCGGCGACATGATTTTTTAGCGGTACGCCTGCATCCATCATGGCAAGACTACCGCCACAAACTGAAGCCATAGAACTGGAGCCATTAGATTCGGTAATTTCTGAGACGATACGTACGGTATAGCCAAACTCATCCGCTGATGGCAATGCCGCCAGTAAGGCACGTTTAGCTAAACGGCCATGACCGATTTCGCGACGTTTAGGGGTACCGACACGACCCGTTTCACCAGTGGCGTACGGAGGCATGTTGTAATGCAGCATAAAGCGATCTTTAAACTCACCTTGCAAGGCATCGATCACTTGTTCATCACGGCCAGTGCCAAGCGTTACAACCACCAATGCCTGCGTTTCGCCGCGCGTAAATAATGCAGAACCATGGGTGCGTGGCAATACACCGGTGCGCACCGTAATTGGACGTACTGTGCGCGTATCGCGACCATCAATACGTGGCTCACCGTTTAAGATCTGGCTACGTACTGTTTTCGCTTCTAAATTAAAGATTTCAGTTTTGATCTTGTTGGCATCTTCTGTTGACGTGGCTTCAGTGATCAGCTCGCTCATGACGCGATTTTTAATCTCGTCTAGCTTGGCTGAACGCGGACCCTTAGCTTTAATCTGAAATGCGGCATTAACATCAGCGGCGGCAATAGCTGCCACTTTTTCAATTAGCGCGGTGTCTGGCTCTGGTGCAGTCCAGTCCCATGCATCTTTACCAACTTCAGCAACGATTTCGTTAATCATGCTGATCACGGTTTGCATTGCATTGTGACCAAAGACAACAGCGCCTAGCATGACTTCTTCTGACAGTTCTTTGGCTTCTGATTCGACCATCATTACTGCAGTTTCTGTTGCGGCAACCACCAGATCTAATTCAGAATCGACCAACTGTGCTTTCGTTGGATTAATGACATACTCTTCATTGATGTAACCAACACGTGCTGCACCGAGCGGACCATAAAATGGAATGCCTGATAATGCCATTGCCGCAGAAGCGCCGATGATCGCCGGAATATCAGAATCAATTTCAGGATCTGACGACATGACCGTAGCAACAATTTGCACTTCGTTCAGGAATGCTTCTGGGAATAATGGACGTAACGGACGGTCGATTAAACGAGAAGTTAATGTTTCTTTTTCTGAAGGACGGCCTTCGCGCTTGAAAAAACCACCTGGTATTTTACCGGCAGCATAAGTTTTTTCCATGTAATCCACGGTTAACGGGAAAAAATCTTGTCCCGCTTTAACAGCGGTTTTACCGACAACGGTCACTAAGACGACGGTATCGCCATAACTTACCAGCACTGCGCCATCTGCTTGGCGCGCGATTTCGCCGGTTTCAATGGTGAGCTCATGCGCACCATACTGAATACTTTTTTTGACTTTATTAAACATCGTTTATCCTTTTCTCTTTTTCAAAGTTCGTTATTCACAACCCAATAATGAACACACAATATAGGTTTACCTTGCCAGCAACGGCCTATTTATGCTGCGAATTGCAGGCACCAACTTGGGCGCTGATAGCTTAATAAACCTTTAACTACAAAAAAGCCGACAGCACAAAATTATCGTGCTATCGGCTTTAATTTTTATACACAAATTTTAATCGTCAAAAACGAATGGCTTTGTGTAATTGATTGCGGTTTGATTACTTACGTAAACCTAAACGCGCAATCAAAGTTTGATAACGATCTACGTTTTTACGTTTTAGGTAATCTAACAATTTACGACGTTGACTCACCATCGCTAATAAACCGCGACGTGAATGGTGGTCTTTCTTGTTAGTTTTAAAATGATCGGTTAAGTAGCTGATACGGCTAGTTAAAAGTGCAACTTGCACCTCAGGACTACCCGTGTCATTTGCACTTTGTTGATATTCGCCAACGATGGTGGCGCGATCTGCTGCAGTTGTTGCCATAAACTTAATCCTAAATTTTAGATGTTTTGCGTCAATGCAGAAGCAGAAAACCCGCTAAAGCATTCATTTTGCATAAGCGAAGCATTATAACTAGATGGTGCTGACTTATCAACCCACTTAATCATTATTTACAATCAATCTCTTAGGTGCAATTTTGCCGTCATCCGCCAACTCACCTAAACCCAGAAATTGCTGCTGCTCACTATACAACCGCAACAGTCCTGCTGGTGTTACACCCGCCTGCCAGACCGCCTGACCGAGCTGCAGATAATGCTGCGCATCGCTATTTAATATAATCGCCGGCAAATGCAGTACTGCACTATCGGCAGGCAACAATGCCACTTGCCGCTCTTCACTAGTCATCGCTTCAAATTGCTCGAGGCTAATCGCTTGTGTGATGTCATAACTGGCCGTCAACGTTCTGCGTAATCCGATCAAATGCGCGCCGCAGCCAAGCTGGCTGCCGATATCCTCAGCCAGGGTACGAATATAGGTACCCTTGCTACAACTGACGGTGATGACCGCAATATCCTGCTCATAAGAATTGACATTAATATTGTGGATGCGAATGACGCGGGCAGCGCGCTCAATTTCAATGCCGGCACGTGCATAGGCATAGAGTGCCTTACCTTCATGTTTGAGTGCTGAATACATCGGCGGAATTTGACTAATTTCACCGATGAACTGTGCGCAGACTTCGGCAAACTGAGTGGAACTAGTTGAAACAGTGTGCGTTGTAAGGATTTCACCTTCAGCATCGCCGGTATTGGTGGTGATACCGAGCTTGATCGTGGCAACGTAGGTTTTGTCGGCATCTGTCAGATAATGCGCAAACTTGGTGGCTTCGCCAAAACACAATGGCAGCAACCCGGTCGCCAGCGGATCAAGCGTGCCGGTGTGGCCAGCTTTTGCTGCCTGAATTAACCATTTTACTTTTTGCAGCGCCTGGTTCGATGAAAAACCTAGCGGCTTATCCAGCAGAAGCACGCCACTGATATTTTTTTTGGGTCTTTTATACTGCAAGGAAACAGCCTGTAATTTAGCGTTAAATCTTAAGGTTTTTCTGGATTTGACGCTAAGGCAGCGTCAATCAATTGTGACATTTTCATGCCGTTATCAATCGAGGCATCATAGACAAAATGTAATTGCGGCACGGTGCGCAGCAACATACGCCTTGCCAATTGTGTGCGCAGAAAGCCTGCAGACTTTTCTAGGCCTTGCTGCATGCTGTCACTTGGCTTGGCGGCACTGTAAAAAACTTTTGCATGCGCCATGTCGCCAGTCACTTCAACGGCAGTAATGGTGATCATACCGACGCGCGGGTCTTTAACTTCAAATTGCAATAAATCGGCCAACTCGCGCTGCATTTGTTCGGCAACGCGGTGACTGCGTGAAAATTCTTTCGCCATCTAGTTAAATCCAATCAATATCTCGGTTGAGATAATATAAAACATAGCGGTGTCTAGTAACAAAAAACTGATGGCATTTGGTTTATAGCCAGATGTATTCCATCAATTTTTTATTTGTTACCAGTCATCAAGGTCTAGCTTGTGCTTAAAGCGTACGTGCTACTTCAACAATCTCGTAAACTTCTAAAATATCACCAACTTCGATGTCATTGTAATTTTTCAATGACAGACCGCATTCAAAGTTATTTTTGACTTCTTTAACGTCATCTTTGAAGCGTTTAAGTGAGTCTAATTCACCGGTATGGATAATCACGTTATTACGTAATACACGCACTCTAGAGTTACGTTTAATCATACCATCTTGTACATAACAACCAGCAATTGCACCGATTTTAGATATACGGAACACTTCACGCACTTCAACCGTACCAATCATGCTTTCTTTTTGCTCTGGCGGTAACATGCCACCCAGTGCCGCTTTAACTTCATCAACCGCTTCGTAAATAATGCTGTAGTAGCGTGCGTCTACACCTAGCGTTTCGATCAACTTACGCGCACCTGAATCGGCACGTACATTAAATCCAATCAATACCGCTTTTGAAGCCGCGGCCAAGTTCACATCAGATTCGCTGATCGCACCAACACCGGTATGAATAATATTAACTTTGACTTCGCTGGTAGACAATTTTTGCAAGCTAGTAGCCAGCGCTTCGTAAGAACCTTGTACGTCAGATTTAATAATCAGGCCTAGCGTTTGCACCACACCCTCACCCATTTGCTCAAACATATTCTCAAGTTTAGAAGCTTGTTGTTTCGCTAATTTCACTTCACGGAATTTACCCTGACGGAAGTTGGCGATTTCGCGCGCTTTACGCTCGTCATTCAGAACAATCATATCTTCGCCAGCACTCGGCACATCAGACAAGCCCTGAATTTCAACCGGCATCGATGGCCCGGCTTCTTTAATCTCATTACCAGACTCATCGAGCATGGCGCGGACTTTACCGAATGTAGAACCGGCTAAAATCATGTCGCCACGTTTAAGCGTGCCAGACTGCACCAAAATGGTTGCAACCGGGCCACGGCCTTTATCTAGACGGCCTTCGATGACGATACCCTTAGCCGGTGTATTTTTCGGCGCTTGTAATTCAAGCAGCTCAGCTTGCAGCAACACAGCTTCTAATAATTCATCAATACCCTGACCGGTTTTCGCAGAAACTTGCCTGAACATGACTTCGCCACCAAATTCTTCAGGCACGACTTCTTGTGAAACTAACTCGAGCTTGACACGTTCCGGTTCAGCGCCAGGCTTATCAATTTTATTGATCGCAACCACCAACGGCACACCAGCGGCTTTAGCATGGTGAATAGCTTCTATGGTTTGTGGCATCACGCCATCATCAGCCGACACGACCAGAATAACAACGTCAGTGGCTTTAGCTCCACGCGCACGCATCGCCGTAAACGCTTCATGGCCCGGCGTATCGAGGAAAGTCACCATACCGCGCGGTGTTTCAACGTGATAAGCGCCGATGTGCTGCGTAATGCCACCGGCTTCACCTGATGCCACGCGGCTACGACGGATGTAATCCAGTAATGAGGTTTTACCATGGTCCACGTGGCCCATGACTGTGACCACTGGCGGACGCGCTTCAATAATAGCCGCAGCGTGCTCAGCTTCTTCAATAAACACATCGGGATCATTAGGGGCAGCAGCAGAAGCTTTGTGGCCCATTTCTTCGACAATGATAATGGCCGTTTCCTGGTCTAGCACCTGATTAATCGTCACCATCATGCCCATACCCATGAGCGTTTTAATCACTTCGCCGGATTTAACCGACATTTTATGCGCTAATTCAGCCACAGTTATGGTTTCAGGCACTAACACTTCGTAAACAATCGCTTCTGTAGGTGCGTTAAATGCATGCTGACCTTCATCATCTGATTGGTGTCTGTGCTTACCTTTTGGCGCGCGCCAGCCGGGCTTGCCCGCGTTGCTATCACCACGTGTTTTCAGGCCGCGCTTTTTATTCTCAGCATCGGTCCATTCTTTATTATTACCCTTGCCTTTTTTAACTTCCTTCACCGCCGGTTTGGCAGCGCCTTCTTTAACCACTGGCTTGTGTAACGTACCCTCAGACAGCTTGGCTGCTTTAATTTTAGCCGCTTCAGCATCCGCTATTTTCTTGGCTTCGTCATCAATACGACGTTGCACTAATTCTTGTTTTTTACGTAAATCATCTGCCTGCATCGCAGCTAATGTAGCGTGACGTTTAGCCTCATGTTCGCGCAATGCAATTTCATCTGCACCGAGCAAGTCCTTACGGCTTATGGTCGTTTTTACAGCAACCGGCTCTACCACTTCAACTGGCGCTTCAATCACCGGCGCCACCACAACCGGCGCCACCACTTCAACCACCGGTGCGACTTCAACAACCTCAGCCACTACAGGCGCGGCCGGAGCCTCGACAACTACTGGCGTTTCAACGGCAATAGCAACCGGTTCTGGCGCAACTTCAAGCTCAGCTGGCGCTTGCGCAGGCTCTTGCTCCAATATTACTGCCTCTTCACGTTGTTCAATGACACGCTTTTTGCGCACCTCAACTTGAATAGTGCGCGCCTTGCCGGTGTTATCCGTTTTTTTAATTTCGGTGCTAGATTTGCGCGTCAACGTAATTTGATTTTTTGGCGTGAGCGTACCGTGCTCTTTACGCAAGTGATCAAGCAATGCAGTCTTGTCATTTTCGCTCAATTGGTCTTCAGCGGTCGATTTATGCACGCCAGCGCTTTTGAGCTGCTCTAATAACAATGCTGTTGGCAGCTTTAATTCGCCAGCAAATTGTTCTACGGTTGTTTGTGCCATCTTGTTGCTCCAGTGTTCTTTTCTAAGCTTTATTGCCTAGCGTTACTGCTTTACTACTATTAATACGCGAATGCTAGCTGTACATTCAATTTATCAAAGCGCAGCCAGATTATGTCGGTGTTATTTAAACCAGGGTGCGCGTGCTGTCATAATTAATGTTTTAGCACGCTCTGCATCCATAGAGGTTAACTCTACCAGCTCATCAACTGCTAGTTCAGCCAAATCATCCATGGTCGACACACCCTTTGCAGCTAGCAGATGCGCTGTAGCCTCATCCATGCCGTCCATTGTTAGCAAATCTTCTGCAGCTTCTTCAATATTTTCTTCCTTGGCAATAGCCTCAGTCAATATTGCAGCGCGAGCACGCTTGCGTAACTCTTCAATGGTATCTTCATCAAAAGCTTCTATTTGATTCATTTCGGCTAATGGAACGTAGGCAATTTCTTCTAACGTGCTAAAACCTTCTTGTACCAGAATTTCGGCAACTTCAGCGTCAACATCAAGTTTATCCATAAAGAGCTGACTAACACCGGCAAACTCCGCCTGGCTTTTCTGTGCAGCCTGGTCTACCGTTAATATGTTTAAGGTCCAGCCAGTTAACTCTGAAGCTAGACGCACATTTTGACCATTGCGGCCAATGGCCAGTGCCAATTGCTCTTCATCAACCACGACATCCATGCTATGCGCATCTTCATCAACCACGATACTAGAGACTTCTGCTGGCGACATCGCGTTGATAACAAACTGCGCCGGCTCCATGCTCCACAACACAATATCAACCCGCTCACCCGCCAACTCTGCCGTTACTGCCTGCACACGCGAACCGCGCATACCGACGCAAGTACCGACTGGATCTATACGCTGATCATTACTTTTAACCGCAATCTTTGAGCGTAATCCAGGGTCGCGCGCAGCCGCACGAATTTCTAATAAACCATCTTCAATTTCCGGCACTTCCAGTTCAAACAGACGCACTAGAAAATCCGGTGTGATTCTTGATAAAATCAATTGCGGGCCACGACCGCCACGCTCTATGCGCGACAGAAATGCGCGCACGCGATCACCAACACGCAAATTCTCTTTCGGGATCATTTGCTCGCGTGGCAACAATGATTCGATGCGGCCAACTTCAATAATCGCATTACCTTTTTCCATGCGCTTAATGACGCCAGTCACTAATTTTTCATCACGCGCTAAAAAGTCTTCTAATATCTGCTCACGTTCAGCTTCACGTACTTTTTGCAGAATGACTTGTTTCGCTGCCTGCGCACCAATACGACCAAAGGCAATGCTTTCCAATGGTTCTTCATAATAGTCGCCTATGACCAAGCCTTTAGAACGCTCATCTTCTTCATCAATTTGATAAGCCGCATTTTCGAGCAAGTCGTATTCTACATACTGCCAGCGTCTAAAAGTTGCATATTCACCGCTTTCACGGTCAATAGAAACGCGAATATCAGCATCATCATGATGTTTTTTCTTGGTGGCTGAAGCCAAAGCAAGCTCAAGCGCAGTAAAGATTACTTCTTTACTAACGCTTTTTTCATGCGCTAAGGCATCTACCAATAATAAAATTTCACGACTCATCATCTATCTCCGACTATAAATTGCAGGTTACAAGGTTTTATATAGCAATATCAACAATACTAAAATTTAAAATGCTGGACTTAAACGCGACTTATCAATGTTGGTAAGCGCAATATTGTAAGTAACACCGTCACATTCTAATAACAAGACACCATTATCCAGGCCACGTAAAAACCCTAAAAAATTCTTTTTTGTGACTTTTTCATCTTTACCGCCAGCTTTAGTACTTTTTACGTCTTCGATCATCGGCACATGCAGCTTGACAGTGGCACGCTCGCCTATAAAGCGTAAAAAATCAGCTTCTTTTCTTAATACACGATCCATACCTGGCGATGAAACCTCCAAGCGGTCATATTCAATCTCATTTTCAACAGCAAGCAAATTACCGAGCTGATTGCTGACCAGCACGCAATCATCAATGTTGACGCTGTCTTTAATATCTACCGGGTTTTGCTTGTCTATAAATACACGCAATACTTTGCCGCGGTTAGATATTTCGAGATCAACCAGCGCATAGCCTAGCTGCGTCACCGACGATTCTATCAATGTATGCAGATCTTGCATGTTCATTACCCCTATCGTGCAACTTGGCACAATTGCGTAAGTTGCAGAAACAAAAAATGGGCATATAGCCCATCAAAAATTTCTTACATATTATACCAATGAATTCAATGAATTGGAATCGCTCACTGCAATTGATTTTACATGTAATTTGAATCTCATTACTGAAAATTACACCATCTACTGATTGTCACGATTAATTGGCAACAAACGCACAAGGATGCTCAGGTGCTGTGCCGACTACACGTAAGCTAAACATCGCTTCCGCCAAGCAAAAAGCCCCACTATTCACATAGAGGGGCTGTTGCTGCCTCCTTGCGGAGGGCGGTATAAAAAGCTTGGCAGTGACCTACTTTCGCATGCAAAAAGCATACTATCATTGGCGCTGGTTCGTTTCACGGCCCTGTTCGAGATGGGAAGGGGTGGGTCCAAACCGCTATGGCCGCCAAGCA